>Ga0065721_10003556_pt1 | contig 394822 bp, 282 predicted proteins | sample Mesricmetagenome_FD_59108 | JGI IMG/M metagenome (GOLD analysis project Ga0065721, IMG submission 59108) | Mesophilic microbial community from rice straw/compost enrichment Sample: eDNA_1 v2 (version 2) | ecosystem: Engineered > Solid waste > Grass > Composting > Bioreactor | place: USA...
TCTCTCAAGGTTTCGTTCGGCTAAAAGTATTTTGATTCGACTTCTGATAGTCATTGTCAACCCTTGTATACTAGTCACTCCTTTACCTGTGCAAGAGTATAGCTCAACTGCACGTATTGTACCATATTTGCGCCTCTATTGTACTATATGCATTGATAATATAGTACAATATAGGCATAATATAGTACAATAGAGGCACAATAAAAGCACGACCCCGCAGGTGTACCACCACCCACGAGGCCACGAACCACCACAGAAAGAGGCTCTGTACTGGCTAAACGCAAGAATACCAAAAAAGGGATTTCAAACGGACAATGGATTGTCACTATAAAGCTCGCGTGGCTGATCTCCCATCGAGGTGAAGTCATTTCGTGGGCGTGGAACAGCGCTGATGCTCCTGATAACGTCTTTGCCGATCTCGCATTTCCATACAAAGACAAAAGCATTGCGCTTGCGGATCACGGTTTTCGGGTGCGTCAAGCTCCTCCTTCCAACATCAAGATCTGCAAACGTGCTTCTTGGAATGAACGTTATACCATTGAGACCAATTTTGCTTGGATTACCAATCGTTTCTCAAGCAAAAAGCTCTATCATCACAAGCAAGATCATCTCTGGGCTCATTTGAGTTCTATGGCTGCATTGATCAATTGTTTGTTGCAGATCAATGACTATAAACGCTCATTACTTTCCTGTATGATCTAACCATTTCATGGCTTGTGCCAATGCGCACCATTAGTTAATATCCCTATTTAGCCTGTGAAACCCTTTATGTTATACCCAAACCAATCACTTTATCTTTTTTCGGCCTTCATCAGAGTGGAATTTGTCTCTTTCAGCGATTTTCGTTTTCCCGCATTGCAAGCATGCAAGGCTTTAGGCAGAGCTGGCATTGCGGCGATCGATGAAAGCAGCGATGCGGCTTTGCACCCTTCTCCCGCAATGCGGGAGAAGGGCCGGGGATGAGGGTGGGCTAACCCTGTTTAGTAGCCGTAGGCGGACGCGGTTGAGGCCGCATGGAGGGTAGAGTCTTCTACGCTAAAGTGCTTATAAATGGGCCTAGGATAATAACGATCAAAAAAAGACGAACCCCTTACGGAGTTCGTCTTGTACAGCGCTGCTAACGCTTAGTACTTGGGCACGCTGGGATCAACATCATCAGACCAGCGGGTGATGCCACCGACCAAGTTCTTGATCTTGCGGAAGCCAGCGCCTTTAAGCAAGTTGACCGCTCGGGCGCTGCGCGTGCCACCTTTGCAGTAGACTACCATTTCGCGCGAGCTATCGAGTTCGTTGAGGTGGTTAGCCAGCTCGTCAACCGGAATGAGCTTATCGACGCCCGGGATGCGCGCGATCTCGTACTCGTGCGGGTTGCGCACATCGAGCAGATAGGGGCGATCTTCGCGTTTGAGCCACTCGGCCAGCTCAAGCGGCGTGATCTCGTACTGCTCGCCCAGCGAGTCGTTTTGCGGCACAATGCCGCAGAAGTGCTCATAGTCGATCAGCTCGGTCACGGTCGGGTTGTCGCCACAGACCGGGCACTCTTTGTTGCGGCGCAGCTTCAGCTCGCGGAAGCGCATCGAAAGCGCATCGTAGAGCATCAGACGCCCGATCAACGGCTCGCCGATACCGGTGATCAACTTGATAGCTTCAGTAGCCTGAATCGTACCGATCACGCCCGGCAGTACACCCAATACACCACCTTCGGCACACGAGGGAACCAGTCCGGGAGGTGGCGGCTCGGGGTAGAGACAGCGGTAGCATGGGCCGCCCTCTTTGGGGTGGAAGACGGTCGCTTGTCCTTCAAAGCGGAAGATCGAGCCATAGACGTTCGGCTTGCCCAACATCACACAGGCATCGTTGGTCAGATAGCGTGTGGGGAAGTTGTCGGTGCCGTCGATCACCACATCGTACGGGCGCATCAGATCGAGCGCGTTTTCGCTGGTGATCTGAGTCTCGTAGGTGGTCACCTCAACGTAGGGGTTCAGATCCTTCAGGCGCTGCTTGGCCGACTCGGTCTTGGGCACACCGATCGTGCTGGTGCCGTGAGCGATCTGGCGCTGCAGGTTGCTTTCATCCACCACATCGAAGTCGACCAAGCCGATATGACCAACACCAGCCGCCGCGAGATAGAGCGCCAAAGGCGATCCTAAGCCGCCTGTACCGATCAGCAGCACACTTCCGGCCTTGAGCTTACGCTGACCTTCCATGCCCACTTCGGGCATAATCAGGTGGCGGCTATAACGACGAATCTCGTCGTTAGAGAGTTTTACATTCGTCATACAATTAACGCCTCACTATTGAGCCAAGTATGAGCACGAGCGCTCACAGCTTTCCTCAACGTGTCTTATTTTCCGCCTGCGATCGCGGGGATAATGCTGACGGTCTCGCCATCCTTCAAAACGGTATCTTCGCCATCGAGGTAGCGAATATCCTCATCGCCAACGTAGATGTTTACAAAAGAGCGCAGTTTACCCGTTTCGCTATAGAGGTGCTTGCCCAGATCGGGGTTCTGCTCGACGAGGCCCTTCAACAGGGCACCCACGGTCTCGGCTTCCAGCGTAACACTGCTCTGCCCACCAGCATACTGACGCAGCGCAGTGGGAATGGTAATAGTAACAGCCATAATTGCTCCTGAAGTCCTTATCTCTATCAACAGATGAGTCGATTATACAACCAACAGAGGCTTTACTTTGTTAGCCACTAATTAATGGAAAGTTCTTCTTCGCTAAAACGCGCGCCATCATCAACCAACAACCAACTGGTCAGTTCGGCAGCGACCCCAAGTCTAACACTCTGGATCAAAAATGAGAACAGCGCGCCGCCACCAACACCCTGGGCACCAACCCGATCGCGCTCGGAAGGGCGGGCGATATCGTCAGGATGTGAGTGGTAACAGCCGATCACATCGAGCCCAGCGGCGCGGGCGGCACGATCGGCTTTGAGATAGTCGCGCGGGCTAAGGTAGAAGCGGTCGCGCAACGAGTGCTCGTGTTCAGAATCGGTCAGAGCGATCTCTTCGCTCCAGGTATTTTCAACAGGATAGGCTTGGACGGCCAGCTTGTGGTCGCCTTCGAGGCGGCCCAACAACAAGCCGACGCACTCGTGAGGATAGGAAGCCTGAGCATGGCTTGCGATCTCTTGTGCGACCTGATTTGTAATCGTTAATGACATATCTTAAATTCCGTCACCCTCAACACAGCTCGCCTGTTCTTCCCAAAACGGCTCGCTAAGATATTTGGCTGCGCCATCGCACAGCACTGTCACAACCACGCCTTCATCTAAACTATGGGCGACCCGCAAAGCAGCCGCTACATTGGCCGCCGCCGATACACCGACCATCAGCCCCTCTAAGCGAGCCAAACAGCGAGCGGTATCGAAGGCCACTTCACTGCTTACCTCCAGCACCTCATCGGCGAGCGTGGGGTCATAGATGGCGGGAACCATCGCCGTAGCCATATGCTTTACGCCTTCGAGAGCATGGTAGGGGCTATCGGGCTGAACAGCGATCAGGCGAATAGCTCGATTATAGTCGCGCAAGCGCCGCCCTGTGCCAACAAAGGTGCCACTCGTGCCCAAAGCTGCGACGAAATGGCTTACTCGCCCTTGGGTCTGTCGCCAGATCTCGGGGCCAGTCGTTTCGTAGTGGGCTTGAACATTGGCAGCGTTGCTATACTGATCGGGATAAAAATAGCGCTCGGGATCGGCAGCAACCAGTTCGCGAATAGTGCGGATCGCTTGATCGGTTCCTTGCATGGGATCGGTCAAGATCAGTTCCGCGCCCAAAGCACGCAGAATACGTTTTCGCTCAGAGGAAGCGTTGGCTGGCAGCGCAAGCGTCACGCCATAGCCTAAGGCCGCCCCAATCGTCGCATAAGCAATGCCAGTATTTCCACTAGTCGCATCGGCGATACGCATACCGGGCCGCAGCAAGCCGCGCCGTTCGCCATCACGTATCATCCATAGTGCTGGTCGATCCTTAACTGATCCACCGGGATTATACCACTCCGCTTTGGCATAGACGGCAACCTTAGGTGGAAGAGTAGGATCGACGCGACTGAGTCGCACCAACGGCGTATTACCAACTAAGCCAACGATTGCGGGGTCGACCAAGGAGCTTGTTACGCTCACGTATCCCTCGCTAGAAAATATCAAACCAGGAGCCAAGAAGCGCCACTTTGCTTTGCTTCCTAGCACCCGGTTCGCAAATAACTATCGTAGAAAGTCATCGTTACTCATGAGGCTTGGAGGCTTCTCGGCGATATTGATGCACAGCACGTTGTAAAGTTGTTAATGCTAGAGTCGCACATGTCACACGCGCTTGTACAACCTCTCGCCCGAGAATATCGATCATCTCCTGGTCATCGAGCGCTTCGATCTCTGCGAGATCAGCATGCTGCATTTTTTCGGTTAAGATCGATGCGGCAGCTTGGCTGACCGTACAACCTTCGCCTTCAAAACTGAGCGCAGCAACCTGCTGCTTCTCGGGATCAACCTTGAGATAGACTGTTATAACATCGCCGCAGCCGGGATGTCCTCCCGAGCGTACCACATCTGCATCAGGCAGTTTGCCGCGATGGCGTGGGCTGCGATAGTGGTCTAATAAACGCTCAATAACTTCCTGACGATTCATAGTAGCTCCGAGACCAAATGAGAAACTGAATAGAGAGACCACCCGAGAACTTAGAGTTCTATCATAGATTCTTCGAGTGGTCTATCACATTCTATACCTTTATTTCTCGATCGGCAAGCCCACGCCGTTACCCCACTCGGTCCAGCTACCATCGTAGTTGCGCACTTTCGGGTAACCCAACAGATATTTGAGCACAAACCATGTGTGGCTCGAACGCTCACCGATGCGGCAATAGGCGATTACATCCTTATCGGGGGTGATACCCTGGCCTTCATAGAGCGTCTTCAATTCATCTGGGCTCTTAAAGGTTCCGTCTTCGTTGGCAGCTTTAGCCCACGGAATGCTCTTGGCAGTCGGGATATGGCCACCGCGCAGGGTGCCTTCTTGAGGATACTCGGGCATATGGGTGCGCTCGCCGCTGTACTCTTGCGGGCTGCGTACATCAACCAAAGCAGCGCCCTCTTGCTTGATATGCTGCAAGACCTGATCGCGGAAGGCGCGGATCGAGCTGTCGTCGCGCTCGTTAGCGACGTAACTGCCCGGAGCGACCTGCGGCACTTCCTTGGTCAGCTCGCGCCCCTCAGCGATCCACTTGGCGCGACCGCCATTAAGGATACGAGCATCTTTGTGGCCAAACAGCTTAAAGACCCAAAACGCGTAGGTCGCCCACCAGTTATTCTTGTCGCCATAGAAAACAACGGTGGTATCGTTGTTAATGCCCAAACGCGAGGCGAGCTTCTCGAAACCTGCTTTATCGAGATAGTCGCGCTGAACCGGATCGTTCAGGTCAGCCAGCCAGTCGATCTTCAAAGCACCAGGGATATGGCCAGTGTCGTAGAGCAAGATATCTTCATTGCTCTCCAAAATGCGTACCGTCGGGTCGTTCAAATGCTCGGCGAGCCAGTTGGTGTCAACCAAAACCTCAGGATGCGCATACTCAGCCATAATATCACTCCTCATTGTATAGATTCTACAGCATTCGTAGCAAAATTATATGCTATATGCTCAACAAAGTCAAGATTACGCTTACAAGTGCCTAGCTCGAAACAACAAGCTACGAAGAAATATCGACAAAAATATCATCACCTTCGACCGTCACCTGATAAACCGGAACCGGTTCAAAAGCGGGGAAGGAACGCGGTTGGCCGGTGCGCAGGTCAAAGGCCGAACCATGCATGGGGCACGAAAGCGTACACTCTTCGGTATCGAGATCGCCCTCGCTCAAGATCGCAAAGGCGTGCGAACAAACATCGTGAATCGCAAAAAACTCGCCATCCACATTGGCGATCGCCACCATCACACCATCGACTTCAAAACCCGATACGCTTCCGGCTGGGATCTCACTAGTTGATGCAACACGTACTGGGGCCATATCTACCTCATCTTATCAAACACGTTAAATCGTCCTACAAACATCATACCAAATCCGGCCGATGACTTTTGTCACTCTGGCGTCATAGTCTTTAGGCTACATACGGCTGCTAGCGCGTCCGCCTACGGCTACCAACATCCCGCCCATTTAAAGGGGGTGCTAGCAGCCTGTGCCATACGACCGTCCGAAAACAAACGGATTTAGTATCCCATTCAGCATCTATCGTGCGATAGATGGAACAAAAGGCGAAGACAAAAGCCACAAGGTAGCTTCTATCATTCGCCTTTTGGATTCAATCTCCGTTAAATTGGCGATTGCCTAGCCGACCGAGCCTTCCATCTCCAATTGGATCAAGCGGTTCAACTCAACCGCGTACTCCATAGGAAGCTCACGGGTAAAGGGCTCCATAAAGCCCAATACAATCATCGAAAGAGCCTCGGCTTCGGGAATGCCGCGCGAACGCAGGTAGAAGAGCTGCTCTTCGCCGATGCGGCCAACGGTCGCCTCGTGGGCCAGAGTTGCATCGTCCTCTTCGACCTCGATGTAAGGGATGGTGTCGGAAGCCGACTTATCATCCAAAATGAGAGCGTCACAGTTGACGTTGATCTTACAACCGTAGGCGCCGGAAGCGATCTTAGCCAAACCACGATAGGTGGTCTTGCCGCCACCCTTAGAGACCGACTTGTTGGTGATGCGGCTCGTCGTGTAGGGCGCAGCGTGAATAACCTTACCACCAGCATCCTGGTGCTGACCCTCACCAGCATAAGCTACCGAAAGGATCTCGCCGCGAGCGCCTTTGCCCATCAGATAGATCGATGGGTACTTCATGGTCAAGCGGCTGCCGATGTTACCATCGACCCATTCCATCTGGGCATCTTCGTAGGCGACCGCACGCTTGGTCACCAAGTTGAAGATGTTATTGGCCCAGTTCTGAATGGTGGTATAGCGGAACTTACCGCCCTTATGCACAATGATCTCGACCACTGCCGAGTGCAGCGAGTTGGTCGAATACATAGGTGCTGTACAACCCTCGATGTAGTGTGCCTCAGCGCCTTCATCGACGATGATCAGGGTGCGCTCAAACTGGCCCATATTCTCGGCGTTGATGCGGAAGTAAGCCTGAAGCGGGATATCGACCTTCACGCCCTTGGGCACATAGATGAACGAACCGCCCGACCAAACCGCCGTGTTAAGAGCGGCAAACTTGTTATCGGCTGCCGGAACGATCGTGCCGAAATACTTCTTCACCAGCTCGGGCTGCTCCTTGACAGCAGTATCGGTGTCGAGGAAGATCACGCCCAGCTTCTCCCACTCCTCACGCAAAGAGTGGTAAACCACCTCCGACTCGTACTGCGCACCCACACCCGCCAAGAACTTGCGCTCAGCCTCGGGGATACCTAGACGCTCGAAGGTGTTTTTAATATTCTCGGGTACGTCGTCCCAGCTCTTTCCAACCTTTTCGCCGGGGCGCACGTAGTAGTGGATCGCGTCGAAATCGAGCTCAGCAAGCTCCTCATTAGCCCAAGTACCCTTAACGGGCAGAGGCTTCTCGAGGAAGATCTTATAGGCTTGAAGGCGTCGCTTCAGCATCCATTCGGGCTCGCCCTTCATGGCCGAGATCTCGCGAATGACTTCTTCGCTCAAGCCCTTGCCCGATTTGAAGGTATAGCGCTCTTCATCGCGAAAGCCGTACTTGCTGTAATCAAATTCTAAAGTGGCTGCTTGTGTGGCCATTTGTATCTTCTCCTGGCTGCAAGATCGCAGTCTCGTTGTATGTTGCGCGCCCAGTCCAAACGAACACCCTCGCGCAATCCTTGATAGTCACACGATAGGAAGCCGCGATTTTTGTGACAATTCTCACAAGAAACTGCTTCCTTCAGATATAGAAGGCCGCTGTTGAAGCTTGAATGCCTATCTTAAACAGGCCTGCCCAGACAACAATTAGTCTAATTCATCTGCCCTCAAAGCACCGATACCGTACAGACTTGCCTTGAGCGTTTTCAGCGATAAAAGAGCACACTTGAGGCGCACGGGGTTTTTCGCCAATGGAATACCGATCATATCGAGCAGGTCTTCTTTGCTGAAGAGTTTCGCATCTTCAACCGATTTACCCTTGATCTCGTCGGTCAACATCGAAGCGCTCGCTTGGCTAATAGCGCAACCTTTGCCTTGAAAACGAACATCACGAATGATGCCATCCTCAATCAACAAATCGAAGCGCACCCGATCACCACAGAGCGGATTATGCTCTTCATGGCTGATGGTTGGCGATTCCAAACTGCCAAAGTTATGTGGCATTTTGGAATGCTCGATAATCAATTCGCGGTAGATGTCTTCCATAACTCTGTACGCTTCTCAATCTGCTTGCTCAAAAGCAACTAAAGAAAAAGACGCTTTGCACGCTCAAGGCCAAGCACTAGTTGATCGATGTCGGCTGGGGTATTATAAAGATAGACGCTCGCCCGTACACTGGCTGGGATATCGAGCAGTCGGTGCAACGGCTGGGCACAGTGATGGCCTGCTCGCACTGCAACGCCTTCGCCATCTAAAATGGCGGCGACATCATGCGGATGCACCCCGTCGAGCGTGAAGGCGACTGCGCCGCCTCGTTGCTTGAGATCGCGTGGCCCATAGATCGTCAGTCCATCGATCTCCGACAAACGCTCAAGCAGATAACCGGTAAGCTGCTGCTCGTGCTCGTGAATGGCCTGCATGCCGATCTCACTCAAGAAACGCACCGCTTCGGCCAAACCGATCGCCTCACCGATGGCAGGCGTACCCGCCTCGAAACGGGCCGGAATATCGGCATAGCTGCTGGTCTCAAGTTCAACGACCTCAATCATAGAGCCGCCACCCAGAAAAGGCGGCATAGCTTCGAGCAGTTCGCGCCGCCCCCAAAGCACACCGATGCCAGTCGGGCCGCACATTTTATGACCGCTAAAAGCCAAAAAGTCGATTCCGAGCTGCTGGACATTGACTGGCATATGCGGCACACTTTGCGCGCCATCGAGCAAGATCTTCGCGCCCACCGCATGCGCACGTTGCGCGATCTCGACCACCGGGTTGAGCGTGCCCAACACATTCGATTGATGGGCGATCGCCACCAGTTTGGTCTGTTCGCTCAACAAGCGATCGAGCTGCTCGATCTGGAGCCTTCCCTCGCTATCGATCGGCAGATAGTCGAGCACTGCGCCTGTACGCTGGGCGAGTAACTGCCAAGGCACAATGTTCGAGTGGTGCTCCATCATTGTCAGCAGTATCCGATCGCCCGCTTTGATGTTGGCGCTTCCCCAAGCGTAGGCTACCAGATTGATGGCCTCGGTGGTATTGCGGGTGAAAATCACCTCTTTGGCATATTTGGCCCCGATAAACGCCGCGACCGTTTCGCGGGCCTCTTCGTAGGCCAAGGTCGCTTCCTCGCTCAGTGTATAGACGCCGCGATGCACATTGGCGTTGTAACGCCGATAGTAGTCTTCGAGCTTGGCGATAACACGGGCAGGCTTCTGAGAAGAAGCTGCACTATCGAGAAAGGCCAACGGTTTTGCATGAATCTCGCGTCCCAAAATCGGAAATTCGCGGCGCAGATTCGCAGCATCCAAAGGTGTTACAACTGCCATAATTCAATGTCTAGGAAGCATTGAAAAGTCAGTGCCTCTTCAATGCTTCCCTTTGCAGAAGCTTAGATCTTCTCTTCGATGGCCTGAACCAAACGCTCGCGCAGCTCTTCAACCGGAATCGCCGAGATAACCGACTCGAGGAAACCGATCACGATCATGCGGGTGGCTTCATCCTTCGGAATACCGCGAGCCTGCATATAGAAGAGCTGCTCGTCTTCGATTCGACCGCTAGTCGAAGCGTGGCCAGCACGTGCAATGTCGTTGCTGTCGATCATCAAACCAGGGATCGAGTCGTTGCGCGATTCGCGGCTGAGGTGTACAGCATGCTCTTCCAGACGCGAGATCGTGCCGTGGGTATCCTCTTCAATGCGAACCATGCCGTCGAAGACGCTATAACCCTTGTCGTTGACGACTGTACGGAATTCCATATAGCCATCGGTGCTGTTGGCAGCGTGGCGCAACCAAGGAGCGATAAGCAAATGCTGCTCTTCATTGGCGAAAGTCGCACCCAACCAGTTGACGCGCGCACCGTCGCTGCCCAAACGAGCTTCAGCGTCGATGTGCTGCACCTTAGCGCCGAGCGCAACCGAAAGCCAATCACAGCTGGCGTCGCGACCAAAGATCACGCGCTGAGCGCCAATGTGGTAGACGCCTCGGCCCCACTGCTGCAAGCTGCAGAAACGTAGCTGGGCAGCATCACCCAAGAAGACCTCTGCGGCGGGAAGCGCGATCGGCTGCTCGAGGCCATCGGGCGAGATGAACTCTTCGATCAGGGTTGCCGATGCACCTTGCTCGAGAATCACCAAGGTGTGCGGAGCGATCAGGCTACGGGCTGCCGAAAGAGTATAGATCACATGGAGAGGCTGCTCGATAACAACATTCTTGGGAACGTAGAGCAGAACACCATCTTGCCACAGAGCGGCGTGCAGGGCATTGTAGATCGTTGCATCGTACTTAACGGCCTCGCCAAAGTACTTAGCGATCAGATCGCTATGGCTGCCGAGGGCGCGCTTCAAGGTTGTAAAGACCACACCCTGCGCAACCAAGCTCTCGTCCCACTGAACGGTGGTCGAGCTAGCATCGCTAGCAGGAACCGCATCGGCAAGGTTCAACTTGCTCAGATCGGTGCGCTTCCAGAAGGGTGCTTCATTGCCGCGATAGTATTCGAAAGCCGCTGCACGACGTTCTTGCAACCAAGTTGGTTCGCCATTGGCGCGCGACTGCTCCAATAGGGCATCGACACTCAAAGCGCTCACTGTCGACAGAGCCGAAGAAGGGTTCGTTTGCTCGTTATTTGCTAGCATTGCCAAACACTTCCTCCCTGATCCAGTCGTAACCCTTGGCCTCCAGCTCGAGAGCGAGTTCGGGGCCGCCTTCGCGAACGATCTGGCCATCCATCATGACCGATACAACGTGCGGCTTGATGTAGTTCAACAGGCGCTGGTAGTGCGTAATCACCATCACACCCATCTCGGGGGTGAAGTTGCGGTTCACACCTTCGGCCACAATACGTAGCGCGTCAATATCCAAGCCCGAGTCGGTCTCGTCCATAACGGCCATGGTCGGCTTGAGCATGCTCATCTGAAGGATTTCGAGGCGCTTCTTTTCGCCACCGCTGAAACCTTCGTTCAGGTAACGTCGAGCGAAGGAATCGTCCATCTGCAGCTTGCCCATCTCTTCGCGCAACATCTTGCGGAACTGGGCAATCGGAATGGCGGTCTCTTTAGGATCTTTGCCCTCTTCAGCGCGCTGAGCGTTGATAGCGGCGCGCAGGAAGTTCGCAACCGAGACACCCGGCACCGACACGGGGTACTGGAAGGCCAAGAAAACGCCCAAACGGCTGCGCTCATCAGCTTCCAATTCCAAAATGTTCTGGCCTTTATACCAAATCTCGCCGCCCGTGACTTCGTAGTTCGGGTGACCAGCGATTGTATAGGCTAAGGTCGATTTGCCGCTGCCGTTCGGGCCCATCACTGCATGAATTGTGCCCTGTTTGATCGTCAAGTTTACGCCCTTGAGGATCTCTTGATCGGCAACATTCACACGCAAATCTTTGATCACTAAGTCGTTCGTCATACACTCCTCGAAACTTATCCTTCAAATATCTATATGTCGTACGTTTGCAAGACAGCAGTAGCCGAGCCTGACGCACAAAGCGCCATGGCCTAGAGCTCTCTGGCTTACTGCACTACGTATCGGACTCGCGTTTGACGGCGAAATGGCAGCTGTGGTGGCCTTCGCGAATGGAGTTCTGAAGTTCCAACTTCTCGCCCAAGACCTGCTCGATCATTTGGCGTTCCATCGCGCAAATTCGTACATGTTCGCGTGCCACTTCGTAATAGGGACAGGCAAAGATTGACAAACCGTCAGAAGTAGGAGAAACCTCAGCTGGGATACCCTGCTGAACAAGGGTGGCGCGCAGTTCGTGAAGACGTTTCGCCAGCTCCTCGCCAGTAATCTTTAGTGCATACTGTTCAGCAAGTTGCTCGCTGATACGTTCGAGCAAGCTATCCAATTCTGCACTGTCCCGCGCTGCTATCTCTCGAAGTAATAGGTCGATCAGCACATCGTAGTTACGCGGGAATAACTGCTGTGCTTTGGTTGTCAAACTATAGACGTGATATGGTCGTCCGGGGCCGCGTCGGACCAGACTTGCCTCGACAAGGCCATTGCCTTGCAGATGGATCAAGTGTTCACGGACCGCGGTTGTACTGACACCCATTGCCTGTTCCAGCTCGCGAATTGTCGCTTGCCCGTGGCGCTGAAGGTGCTGCACAATTTGATCAACTGACCGTGTCGAAGAAAGATTCGTTGTCGTCACAGCAGACCTCGCCAAATGATGTTTCAATAGAATGGTGGTATTATACTACCGAACTACTCTTTTTGTCAATAAAAACAGCAAAAGCTGTTGAAATATTCCGAACTACTATCTAAAATTCTCCATCGCTATAAGTGGTAATCACCTTTGGGAAGCCATAAATGCGATAAGTCGCGGTTGTGGTCAGCGTATAGCGCCCTTTAAATTGAGCTGGAAGAGGAAGCCAAGCGACGGTCTGATCGCCATCGCATGTGAGGCTGCCAGCGACACCGCTCTCGCTCTCTAAATCGATAATCAGGCTGAGCGGTCGCTGACCCGGGCTGAAGTCCCATTCCAACAGGGCCTCGGCTGGAGCGGCCTCGCGCTGGTCACATACACGAATATGCTGCACGGCAGCGCAGCGAGTCTGACGATAGAGCATGCCAAGCAAAGCGACAAGAGCCGCTACCCCAAAAGCGAAACGTCGTAACTGCATAGTTCTATAGGCATCTTTCTAACTAGGAAAAGGACTTCCATTCCTTATCTATTGTAGCCCGACTTTACAGATAAAAAAGCTCCCAAGCCATATCTGGATTGGAAGCTTTCTACAAAAAGTAGTGTTCTCTCCAAAAATGTCCGCTCGGGCAAGTTATACCAAATCCGACTAATTACTTTGTGTTTTTTGGCCTTCGGCAGAGTGGAACGAGGCTATTCTCTTTCCACAGCTTGTAGTTTTTCCACGTTGTGGGAAAGTAACTCCTTAAAACCGAGTTGGTATGATATGAAATCCGCCTTGTTGTATGTTGGGGCGGTCTCTCGGTACACAGCTACAACACTCTGCTTACGGGCGGGATGTTGGTAGCCGTAGGCGGACGCGCTAGCCGCCCGCTTTGGAGGAAGAGACTAAACCGCCAGAGCGCTGAACTATTCGGATTTGGTATTACTCTTGATAGAGACGGCGATAAAGGTCGTACTGGGCATAAACCGCCTTAACATAGGCGCGGGTTTCATAGAAATCGATGCTCTCGGCGAAATAATCCATGTCCTCAAGGCCATGCTCATCGATCCAACGTATGGCGTTGCCCGGGCCGCCGTTATAGGCCGAGAGAGCTGCGAGCATACTGTTATCCATCTGTTGGATCTGGCGCGCCAAGTAAAAAGCCGCGAAGCGCACGCTAACGGCCGGGTGCAGCAGCATACTGGTCTCGAATTCCTGCATGCCCAACTGTTGAGCGATGCCCGCACCTGTGCCCGGCATCACCTGGCCAAGCCCCATGGCACCCGCCGACGAGATCGCACCCTCATCGAAAAGGCTCTCTTGGCGCATCAAGGCGTAGAGCAAGAAGGGATCGATGCCCTCTTGGCGGGCTGCGGCGCGCACCAAATCGCTATAGGGCGTCGGATAGAGCACGCGCAAAAGCGGATCGGGCAACAGAGCGCTATTGGGCACCAGCGCTTCGAGCTGGAACATAGCCCGAATCGCGACCGAGTGCACCTCGGCCTCGTGAGCGGTGCGCGCCAGCAGTGTGAGCTTGAGCGGATCATCGCTCCAACGATTGCGCAGGCTGTTCCACTCGTTCAGCGCTTCTTTATGTAAACCCACGGCTTCCAGCGCTTTTCCGCGCAACACCGCCGGTTCGCTCGCAATCGCCGAAGGCGTTTGGGTCAGCAAAGCCACCGTCTCGCTGACCGGCAAGCTGAAGGTGAGCGCCAGCCACTCTCCCGCCGCGCGCCAGTCGTCGCTGGTTAACTCTGCGCCCAAGGCACGGCTATTGAAATTATGCGGCAAGGGTTGGTTGCGCTCGCTCAAAAGGTCGGCGGAGCGGGTGCCATAATAGGCTTCGGGCGCGATGCTAAAGGCCTGCTGCCAACGCGCTACGCTCTCTTCAGGGCTGGCCCCAAGTTTAACGCTCCAGTAGGCAGCCCGCGCCCGCTCACCAACACCAAGCGCTTCGTTATCGGCCAAAAGCTGCCAAGCCTGTTGGGCGCGGGCCTTATCGCCGTTGCGATAAAAATACCAGCCTGTGCTAAACAAACTGCTCAGCGCTTGTTCGCTCTGCGGGAAGCGCAGGCCTAACTCGAGGCGCTGTTGGGCCGCCGCCTCATAGTCGCCCAGCCGCTCGTAGAGCTGGGCCACACGACTGAGCGCTTCAGCAGCGCGTGGCTCCGCTGGATCGCTGTTCGCATAACGATCGGCATAGCTGCGATATTCCGCGATCGCTTGGGTTGTATCACCGCTCCAGCCGACCGTCTGCACATAGTCCAGCTCGGCCTGGCGGGCCGTTTCGCTGCCGGGCGCCTCGCTCGCGATCGCCGCGAACTCCTGCAGAGCGTCCGCCAAATCGCCCAAGGCGCGGATCGTCAAAGCCCGCAGGCGGCGCAACTCAAGCGCCTCCTCAGGCGCAGCTTGTGGAATAGCCGCATCGAAATGGGGCAAGGCCGCTTCGTAGGCTTCGCTCTCGAAGAGCATGCGCGCCGCCTGCGCCGAGCCGAAGCCCGACTGAGGATCGGCCAAGAGCCTGTCGATCAGGCCGAGAGCGTAGCTGCTTTGGGGTGCAATGCTCACCAGCTCCATGCGCCAAGCACGAGCTTGATCGGGCAGGCCGAGCTCTTCCGCCAGATCGGCCGCCTCGTTCAGAATGCGCGAACGGTAGCTAGGCAGGTCGGCCAGTTCGAGCAGCTTGCGATAGTGCTCGAGCGCCAGATCGTGCTGGCCCAACTGACGACGCAGGGCGATCGCCTTCTCGTAGCTGCCAGCCCGCTCGGCCCGATCGATATCGCTGGCCGCCGCCAACTCGTACAGCTCAGCAGCTTCGACGGGCTGCTCAAGCGCACGACGTTGGGCCGCCTCGCGCATGGCCGCATAGGGGACTAACACCGTCTCGAAGGAGCGGTAGCGCTTATAGGTTTCGGCAGCGTTCGCCCAATCGCCTGCCTGCTCGTAGCCGCGTGCTAGCCAGAAGAGCGCTTGCTGATGCAGCGTATCCTGTTCGCCATCTTCAACAAAGACCCGAAACGACTCGACCGCCGAGGTCCAGCGTTCGCGCAGCGCATAGCTTTCGGCCAGATAGTAACGAGCCTGACGTAGTTCGGAAGGAGAGGGATTGGAACGAATAAGATCGCTCAACAGTTGGGCGCTGGTAGCGTAATCGCCCTGCTGATGGGCGAGCAGAGCGCGCTCAAGCAGTTGAGCCGCCGACACTTGATCGTTTGCAGAGGCCCGTGTAGGCTCTGTTTGCGGTTCTGACGCATCGTCAAGCGGTATCTCTGCGAATTGGCAGGCGCTCAAAAGGAGCGCAAGCAACGCAAGCCAGATTCGCTGCACGACGCGCTTGTGTGCAAAGATTCGTTTTTTCATCGTGAACATTGTACCATGGGCGCTTGGGCCGAGGGAACCGGTTTCTCTCGCTACTCGTCTGCGTTGCCAGAGACCCTTTCCGCTTGGCAACGCCAACAACAAAGGATCGCTATCTCACATGCTGAGCTATCAAGAAGCGTTAGGCTACATTTTGTCGTTCAACCATGTCGAGCGTAAACTGCCCCCCGGGCGCTCTTCCACCGACTTTTATCTCAAACGAATGACAGCCCTCTTAGAGTGGGCGAGTTCACCCCATACACAGTTTCCAAGTGTGATTGTAGCGGGAACCAAAGGCAAAGGCAGCACCAGCGCTATGCTGGAAGCCATGCTGCGAGCCGCTGGTTATCGGGTAGGTTTGTGGACTTCGCCCCACTTGCAGAGCTATCGCGAGCGGATTCAGGTCAACCGCGAGCCGATCAGCGACATCGATTTCGCCGCGATCGCCAGCCGCCTGCCCGATCTGCTCAGCGATTTCGATACCGAACTCTACGGCGAGCCACCGATCAGCTACGAGCTGCTCTTTTGGGTCGCCGCCTGTTATTTCGCCCAGCAAAACGTCGATATTGCGATCCTCGAAGTTGGGGTCGGCGGGCGCTACGACAGCGCCAATCTGATCACGCCGCTGGTGTCGGTGATCAGTTCGATCAGCTACGATCATATGGCGATTTTAGGCGACACCTTAGACAAAATCGCCTACGACAAAGCCGGCATCATCAAGCCCAATGTGCCGGTTGTCAGCGCCCATCAGGTGGCCGAGGCTGCCGCTGTGATCGCCGCGGTGGCCCAACAGCAGAACGCGCCGCTGCAGTTCGTCGAAGCGGAGCCCAACGATCTGCCGCCGCTCAGCCTGCGCGGCCCTTTTCAGCGCAAAAACGCCGCGCTCGCCCTAGCCTGCCTCGAGCAGTTAGGCCCTCAAGGCTTCGTTGTCAGCCAAGCGCAACGCGAGTATGGCTTAGCCAACACCGAATGGCACGGTCGGCTCGAACTGGTTCACGATCAGCCCAAAATCGTGCTCGACGCAGCCCACAACGGCGATTCGGCCCAACGCCTGGCCGAGGCGCTGCAAAGCGAATTCAGCTACAACAAGCTGATTTTAGTCTTGGGGGTGCTGCGCGACAAAGCCTACGAAGCGATCGCAGCAGGCATCGTGCCCGCAGCCGACACGGTTATTCTCAGCATCCCGGCGGTGCCGCGCGCCCTCGACGACCTCGATGCCCTCGAAAGCAGCGTGCGCCCTTGGCTCAAAGGCGAGCTCTACCGCACGCCTAACATCGCGCAGGCGGTGGCGCTGGCCCAAGAGCTGGCTCAGCCCGACGACCTGATCTGCATCACCGGCTCCTTCTCGACCCTGAGCGAAGCCCAACGCAGTTTAGGCATCAGCTACCTTCAAGACGCCTAACAACTGCCGATCGCTTCAACAAGTTTGGCGGATAGGCTTCTAGCCCCATGCGGTCCTCACCGCGTCCGCCTCCGGCTATCAACAACCTATCCATCCATCCAGGCTGATGGCCTTCGGCGTAGCCCAACTCAGCGTCTACACAAGGCCCATTCAGCACCTACAATGCACTGAGCGATCGTACCCTGAGCCTGTCGAAGGGTACGATCGCTCCTGTTCAAAGCAAATCTGCTTAAAGACCTGCGCTCTTGGAAGGCAAGAGAACACAGCTAGGGCGGTCAAGTTCCGCTCTGCCGAAGGCCAAATATCGGATTCGGTATTACAGGGCTTAAACGCGGTTTTAGGCCTAACGCGGCCAAGCTCCCTTCTCCCGCCGTTGCGGGAGCTATGCATTAGCCAAAAGTCGTGTCGGCAGCAAAAGGCGATCGTTCGCATACCATCGCGGGAGTATCCTTGAGAGCACAGAACGGGGTGCATTCACCCCCTCGCCCGCAGTGCGGGAGAGGGGGCCGGGGGGTGAGGGCAGATAACGCTGACCGTATGTTGATTTGTGGGTAATGTACAGTTGCGGGAGAAGGGCTGGGGACGAGGGCAGGCTAGCCCTGTTTAGTAGCCGGAGGCGGACGCGCTAGAAGCCGAATGGAAGGTTGGGACCTATCCGCCAAAGCGATCTACGGCCTATGCAAAGGTTGCGCGCTCTGTTGAAGGCTGTAAACTAAAAATTACCCCTCTAGGAGTAGCTATTGAGGCGTAGACAGATATGCTAGAATACTATTCGTAATCGTAACCATTGTTGCCTAACTGCGACCTTCCATCCTTTCGCGAGAGGGGACCACGGTGGATCAAGCATATCTTCTGCGCTCACTCGAACGCCGCATGCAGTTGGTCTTAGAAGCGCCTCCTCAACAGTTTCGCGCAGAACTGGCCGCGCTTCTGCGCTTCTTAGCCGAACACGACGAGATTCGCTCTGTCACCGCCGCAGCGCTCCAATGCGAGCAAGAGCAGATCAGGGCGCGCCAAAGCCGCATAGAGGCCGCCAATCAGCGCTTTGTCGAGCAATCTATCCCGCTCGCGCAGCAATTGACCGCACTCTTGCCGCTCGGCGAGCTCCCGCCCTGGCTCTCGGCCTTTTTAGTCCACTACGATGAAGAGCAAGCTTTGTTAGCCCTCGAACAGGCCCCCGACACCACTTGGGCCATCTTGGAAGAAGAGCTTAGCCTGCAACACTACCCCGATAAACGCGCCCTCAAGCTGCTCACCCAGATCCGCGATGCCGAGTTGCGCTGTTTGGCGCTGCGCAAGCTCGAACAGCAGCAGAGCGTGCTCGAGATCACCTCGGCCTTGGGACGCTTGTGGGGCCACGCCTTCGCCCAGACCCAACGCTTGCCGCCGCCTAACTGGGGCGAACAGCTTCAGTCCGAGGCGCGCCGCTCGTGGCAGCTCAGCAGCCGCGCGATTCAGCGTCGCTATCTGCTGCAACAGAGCAACGGCGAACAACAGCTCTACGAGGAGCTGTGCCACGACCTACGGCGAGTCTGGACCTTTCTCTGCGACCAACTTGAGCTGCGCTCCAGCGCCCTGCCGCTTCTGGAGCGGCTCCGCAGATGGTACGAATGGTACGAACGCCCCAACCTGCTTAAGAAAGCCAAGGTGGGTAAAAAAGCCAGCGAGGCGACCCGCAAGCGCAAAGAGCAAGAGCTTAGCAAACTGCTTCTGCAAGCCCTGTTCAATAGCGGCGTTACCCCTCTCTCGCTCGATATGCTTGACCAGCGGGCGGCCCAACTGATTCACAGCGGCGAACGGCTTGTACTGCTGAATGTCTGCTTGGGCAGCAACCGCGAGGTGCTCTTACGCGGCTACCGCGATTGTCTGCAAAGCCTGCGCTCGCTCCACAACATCCACCAATTCGCCCAAGGAGAGTGCTTCTTCGTCGCCTTCCTAAGCGATGAAAACGCCCGTTTTGAAGAGCCATCCCCAATCACGATCCAGTCGATTCGGCTCCACTCGTTGTTTATCGACCTTACCGAGCTGGAACAAGCCCGCCAACCACTCACGATCAACAGCATTTTGCGCTTTATCGAGGAAGAGGATCGCCTGCTCGAATTCCTCAACACCGCCAGCGAGAGCGATCTGATCGCGCTTAAAGGCATCGCGACCGCAAAGGCCAACCAGATCATCGCGGCCCGGCCTTACACTACAACCGCCTCGCTGAAAGCCGCCGGTCTGCCGCTCAGCGGTGCGCTCTACGACACCCTACGCGAGCACGCGCTGCAGGGCAGCCAAACCCTAGAGCGAGTAGTCGGACACAACTCATAAACACCCCAGCAGTACTATCCAAAAAGAGCTAGGCAGCCCAATAAGGTCGGCCTAGCTTCCTGCTTTGATGGTTTGTAACAGCCAGCACTCTTTTCGCGTAGATAGCGTAGCGATCTCGCTTTGAAGTTAGGGTGCTCCATGCTTTCGCTCATTCTCTTCCTACTTTTCTTGTTTCTTTCGATCGGAACAGTTGGCTTTATTTTTTCGTTACCTAAAACCGGGGCATTTAAGGCGCTTTTCAAAAAGAAGCTGAATGGAGCGCTCTATTTCAAGCAGAAGCTACGACTATCAACACAATTCGGCGAGCTAACCTCACTAGAGGCATTTTTCTTCTCGCCATACGGTTTTGTTTTCCTTCTCTTCCTGATACTAGATGTAGGAGCAACTCTCTTTCTTACACGCCAATCCAGCTATTACGATCATCTAAGCGGCAGCTTACATATCACAAGCATTATCGTCTTCGCTCTAATGCTCGTTTTGCTTGCTGGCTGCTACCGATTTTTGATCGTTCTATCATCACAACTCTCTTCTACACAACGTTTTGTGCGCATCTCGATTCTGCTTGGCTGTTGCGCTTTCGTATTCATTCCTTGTAGATCTATCTCGCAAGATATCAGCAATTTAATTCAGAGCCCGCGATACGGCTCAGGTATTGTCAGCGAGCTTTCCTTTTCATCTCCTCGCCGCTCTGCTAGTCGTATTGTTACGATTGGAAATCACAACTATAAAACTCTGAATAAAGTTTGGTTCAATCAGTTACAAACTCAAAAAAGCCAAAAAATAGACTATATTCACGATCCTTCCCACAGAGTTATCTATCCGCTCCATGATCCACAGCTTAGCTCGATTGGACTAAGCTTAGTTATCTTCCATAGCTTGATTTGGTTGCTTATTCTGGGCTTTAGCCTGCGAGGCTATCTTTGCTTGAAGACTGCTTTGGGTTGATAAATAACGTTTCTAGCCCTTGATTGCGCTTTATACTGATTCTGCGGTCATCCTTCCTATTTGGATCGTTGGTATGAAACAATTATTTGTATTCTTCATTACACTTTTTGCCCTTGTAGGTTGCTCAACAAATGCAAGTTTAAGTCCTACAGCTAGTGACTCGGCTTCTGCAAGCCCAAGCACCGAAACGCTCGATACAAGCGATCCCAAACCTAGCATCAACCCAAGCCCGACAGCCTCTGAGTTGGCGGCACCAGAGCCCACAACGACCAAGCCTGCTACTGCTAGCCCGCTTCCGCTGGGCGTCAGCGCACGCTACGAGACCGATCCGGTGCCTAACAACGGCGATTCAGCCGACGATCCGGCGATCTGGCGCGACATACACGACCCAAGCAAGAGTTTAATTATCGGCAGCGATAAACTGGGCGGCGTGGCGATCTATGATCTCACGGGCAACCAGTTGGCCTACTATGCCGATGGTGCCTTCAATAATGTCGATCTGCGCCAAGATCTAGCCTATGGCAAGGGCTTCACTACGCTGGTAGCGATCAGCGAACAGCAAAAGGGTACGATCGTTTTTTATGCTCTCGATGAAGAGAATCGAAGTCTACAGCGCCTAGAAAACGAGCCGATCGAGGTCGATCGGATCTACGGTTTGTGCCTCTACCATAGCAAGATCAGCGACAAGCTCTACGCCTTTGCGACGACGCGCAATGGGCGGGTCGAACAGTGGGCGATCAGCCTCGATTCAAGCGGGCGAGTGCGGGGCGAGCTGGTGCGTAGTTTTGAGGTCGGTAGCCAAACCGAAGGCTGCGTCGCCGACGATAACAACGCTTGGATCTATATCGCCGAAGAGGATGTGGCGATCTGGCGCTACGCCGCCGAACCCGATGCTGGAGAAGAGCGCATAGCGATCGATCGAGTCAGGCCAGAGGGTAAGCTCACAGACGATATCGAGGGCCTAACACTCTATGAGAACCCCGATGGCACCGGCTACCTGATCGCCTCAAACCAAGGGGCGAGCAGCTTTAGCGTCTATCTCAGGCAAGAACCTCATAGCTACCTCGGCCACTTCGAGATCGAAGCCAACAATGCGATCGATGCGGTCAGCGACACCGATGGCATCGCCGCTTTGGCAGGGCCGCTCGGGCCAGACTTTCCAGAAGGTATCTTCGTTGTACAAGATGGCGATAACCGACCCGATAATCAGAACTTTAAGCTGATCGACTGGCGCTTGATAGCGCAAAAGCTTGGTCTCTGAGCTCAAAGCTTCAAAGCACTAGCACTTCACATTCAAACAAGCTGTTTTCCTCTTACCAAAGCTGGGAAAACAGCTTTTTATTTTGAACATTACATTCCAAAGAGATCTATGCCAACAACAAATCTGAAAGATGGAAACATTCAATGCGTATCGAGCACAGGGTAACTATGCATCGCAAGCTCGAGCATTTTTACAACAAATTGTAACTAATAAGTGGAGAGAAGTCTTTTTCTTCAAACCTAACGCCTTCTAGGCTCAAGTAAACGTAGGTTTACAGCCTTTACATATGTGAAGCACACGCATTAACTACTTACAAATACCATTGCTAAACCCAAAGGGTGTGACTATGAATGATCTTCTTCTCGCCCTAGAAGTACAGCTTCGCCGCGTCTCCTCCTCTGTGAATTTGATTGCAGAGATCGATCTTAGTCCAGAGCATTTGGAGGAATTGCGGCTTGGCATCAAATCGCTGCTTCGAACACACTCTTTCCAAGCTGCCACTACGATCTTAAAAAGAAGCTATCCCGCTGCTTTTGTCTGCTATTTAGTGGCTGAAGGCATTTATAGCTATAAAGATGGAGACTATTGGGGGCATATTGCCGATAATCTTGGGTTACATGGACAAGAACCATCCTTCCAAGCTTGGGGCAGGGCATTTGAAGATATATTGACAGCTTGGAAGAAACCCCTTTTCGAAGATCTGCAAGGGCATCGTTATGTCTCACGTATTCTGGTGCACGGCGGCATTCCCAACTTCTCGCTGCGCGACTTTTTCAATCATGTGCTGGTTCCGATCGTTAACCTGGAAGATTCGCTCAGCTTCGACCTTGAAGAGTACATTCACGACTGGTTGCACTTCTCTTCCCACCGTTATCAAGTCGATAAGCCGATCAAGCGCTTTTTACAAGAGGGCGGCCAGTATGCGCGCGATTTTGTAAGTCGTTGCATCACGATGATGCGACACTACCAAAGCCAGCAGTACCTCGCCAGCGCCCACGAACTTGGTATTCCTGAGCGCATCGTTACAGCTTTCCATGCTTGGGTTCAAGAGCAAGAGCCCGAAAGTAAACGCAGCTTCCAACGCTTTGTGCGCCCTCAAATCTGGCTTGATCCTTATGGCCAGGGGGTAATGGTTGATCTACCAGCTCAAACATTCTCGCTGTCAGAACAACAGGACTTTGAATGGGAGATTAAAGAAGTCGCACGTTATCCTGTCGTCTGCTATACAGATGGCTCTCTAGTAATGAGCAAAGCGCAGCAGCAGGTACTGCCCTACAAAGGTAGTTATCACATCATCTTTCACAACCATACCAGATCCCAAAAGCGTGTGTGGGAATTTCACAACGATGACAAACATAAGCTACTCGTCTTCGATGGCAACAGCTATGATCACATCGACATCGCCAATAAACATTTGCCACGCCGCAAGCTTTGGTTGCTCTATCCCGAACAATCAACCATCGATGCTCCGGCCGGGCGATGTTTAGAAGAGTGTACGATCAACCATGGCAAATGGCAGGGCTTCAAGGCAAGCTGTTGGGATCTGAGCCAAGCGGAACAGATCTTTATCAATGGTACGCCCATCCCAACCATTCAAGATCTTTCGAACTTACGACCCTATCTAAGCGACGAAGCGCTCTTTCCCTACGGGCAACAACGCGGCGCTCCACCCCTCTATATTCGTGATCTGCCACAGATTTGCATACCAATCAGCGATACAGTTGATCAAGAATTCGTACGTTGGCATCTATTAGTTCACGACACGAACGGAGCAAGCTATTCTTACTCACTTCATTCACTACGAAAACTTTGTCGTGTCGAAAACAATAAGATCATTATTCCATTGAACACACTAGGGCTGCGCAACGATCGCTTGATGCATGTCCAAGTGAGCCTGCGCGGTCAACTTGGACGCGATGCCCATCTGCGTTTTAGCTACCTGCCCCAACTTGATATCGTTTGGGATGAAAAGATCCGTCTCCCCGACGCGTACGGTCGTTATGAAAGCACGAGCATTTTGATCGAAACCAAGCCAGAGGTTGAGCTTCGCTGCTACGAAACAAATATTTCAGCTTTAGACCGCCAAGTCTACGAAATCGATATTCCAGGCGACCTAAGCGAGATCACTCTAATTGCCAAACAATCAAACGTACAAATACGTATTCTGATCGCTCTACCGCGCTTAGTCTGGTATTGGAAAACTCATCAAACAGAGCTTGCAATCAGTCGTTGCCTCTATGAAACTCTCGATTGGCTCAACGATGCCGAATTACCTAGTCTCTACATCTCAGTGGAGCCAAGCTATTTCCCTGTAAAGCGCTGCGAAATCAGCTTAGAGATGGCTTATCGATTAGGCAAAATACAGCTGCAAGCTCAGGTAAATCCACAATGTACTCAATATAACTTCCCGCTTAACCAAGTCATTGATGAGATTCGTTACCAAAAGCAAAACAATATAAGTTTTACACTTACTATCAATAAACTTGATACTCTGGAAGCGCTCAAAACATACACTACACTTCATTTAAGCCATAAAGTAATTGTTACAGGATTTCGTTGCCAAAGCATGCTTTTCCAAGGCCAAACTCAACTACGTGTTAGTTGGCGGACCATCAATACCAATATGCAATTGCAATTATTGCTTTGGTCGCTCTGGCAACCTTGGAAAGAGCCAATCAAGTTAGTACTTCCTGAATCTGCAATAAATGATGCAAGCTGGAGCTTGAGTCAAAAGGAACTACCACCCGGGCCGTATCGTGCTGAGTTACAAGTTAACGATCGATGGCAAAGCTTACGACCCAACTTCCCCTATTTGGCACACGAAGCGAGCAACGACTTCGAAGTCGGGAGGCGAGTAGAACAATTCTCATATCTACGCCGCCAAATCGTTCAAGCTTCCGACGAAAGCAGGCGCTTCGATGGAGTGCTTAGCGCAATCCTCGCTGGCTCTCAGAACCTAATGCTTGAGTATAGTAAACAATTGAAGCGCATAGACTCGCCGACACAGGTCGTTCACTTGCTTCAAACATTACTCCTCCTCGCACTGCGTGATCCAGAAAGCTGGTTCGAACTCCTTGAGCCGCAAGCAAAATCCATAGAACAGCTACTCAAACAACACTATCTTCTACTGTTTGAAGCTGTTGCCGAATTGTACCAACAACTTCCATTTCAACTTCACCTCAGCCTTGAGGAAATATTGAAGTTGCTCCTTCCCCACTCAGGCAGAACGATCTATCACGCGATTCATCTACGACGACTCGAATTTCAGAAGTTCAAAAATTTCCTGTTCACCGGTTTGCTCAAAGAAAAGGAACTGTTTAGAAGCCTGCTCAACCGTCTAGGCATTAGACTGCTCGAACCCTCGCAAAACGACGGGCTGGATCTCGTTGCAATGTTACGAGAGCGGATAGGAGAGCCCGCTCTTGACAGCATTCGCCAATATCTCTACGAGATAGGAAGCTTTCCACTCTTAAATGCAGATCAAGAGCGCGAACTGGCGATACATATAGAACGAGGTAAACAAGCCCAAGCACAGCTCGAAAAAGTACAACAGTTGAATAACTTATTCTCCCAAAAACAACACTTGCTCAAGCAGGAGATTCAAAAAGGAAATGAAGCGAGAGAGGAGTTGATCGTCTCGAACCTGCGCCTCGTAGTAAGTGTCGCTAAATACTATCTCCAACGCATGTCCTTACAGGATCTCATTCAAGAGGGCAATATCGGGCTGCTCAAGGCTGTAGATAAGTTTGACTATACCAAAGGGCATAGATTTTCGACCTATGCCACGTGGTGGATCAAACAAGCCATCACGCGCGGTATCTCCGATCAGGCTCGGCTGGTGCGCCTGCCCGTTCATATAGGCGAATTTATTGGCCGGATTAAACGTGCCGAACAAGAGCTTATGCTCGAACTTGATCGCGAACCGCTGACAATCGAGATCGCTGAGCGGCTTAATACAAGCGAGGAAAAGATTCGTAAAACACTCTCCTATAACTCGCTCCCCCTATCGCTCAATCAACTGGTAGGAGAAGAAGAGAGCGAACTGCTGCATTTTATCAGCGACCCCAATCAAGCTGAGCTCTTCGATGAAATCGACAACGAAGAACTCGCTCAACAAATCAAAAACGGTCTTCGTGAATTGACGGAACGCGAGTATTTTGTCCTTTCGTTACGTTACGGTTTAAAGGATGGTCATCGACATACTCTAGAAGAGATCGGACAAATACTAGGTCTAACGCGCGAACGGGTACGTCAGATCGAAGCGAGAGCTATCAGATGTCTTAAAGAGAAGCCAGAGTTTAAGCAATTGAGAAAAGATTTAGAGCTACCAAACAATCAAGAAGTTCAGCAAGCTTCTCAAGAAGAAGAGACCGTTTCCTCCGACTTAGAATGCCTGCATCAGGAAGCGGCTTCTAATATTCACGAGCTACAGATCGGCTAATCGAGAATCGTAGTCAGCTAACAACACCCCTAGCGAGGTTAGGTTATGAACCAACTCCATCCAATTCAGACTACCCAACATATCCGAGATAGCTATATCCGCTACTTAAAAAGTATCTATCCCGTCCAAAATTCTACTATTCAACGGCTATTTTGGCAGGAGCTTGAAAGACCAGAATTACTTATCAAAGGGCCGCTCTTAGAGGCGGCGGCTCCTTTCCAACAAGGGCGCAGCATTAGCGAATTGGTCGCCGATGGCATTCTACATAGCGATTTCGCCCAGCTCTGTTCCGATTCACTGCCGTGGGAGCGCAAACTACACCTTCATCAAGACCAAGCTATTCAGAAGGTGGTAGCTCACAAACGTAATGTGATTGTAGCAACAGGTACCGGCTCGGGCAAAACCGAAAGCTTTCTGATACCGATTCTCGACCATCTCTTGCGTGAGAAAGCGGCTGGCACGCTCGATCAGCCGGGCGTGCGCGCGCTGCTGCTCTACCCCATGAACGCGCTCGCCAACGATCAACTTAAGCGCCTACGGCGTGTCTTAGCAAATACGCCCGAAGTTACCTTCGGGCGTTACACAGGCGAGACCGAACAGAGCCTAAGCAAAGCCGAGGAGCGATTCATCTACCAATTCCCTGCTGAGCCGCGTATCAGTAATGAGCTGATCAGCCGCGATCAGATGCGCACCAAGCCGCCCCACATTCTGCTTACCAATTACGCCATGTTGGAATACCTGTTGGTGCGGCCCGAAGACTGCAGCTTTTTTGATGGCGAGACCGGCTCGCATTGGCAGTTCATCGCCCTCGACGAGGCCCATATCTACGACGGTGCGATCGGCATCGAGCTGGCCATGTTGGTCCGGCGGCTCAAGCAGCGGATTGGACAAAATAGCGCCAAGCGGCTGCGCTGTATCGCCACCTCGGCAACCTTGGGCAGCGGCGAAAGCGACTATCCCAAGGCGGTAAACTATGCCTCACAGCTCTTCGGAGAGCCGTTTATCTGGAACAAAGACGACCCCGATCAGCAAGATATCGTTGCCGCGAGCCGCGTTCCGATCGCACAACTTGGCACAATCTGGGGGGGCGCCAGCGAACAGCTCTATCGATCACTTAACCAGCAGATCGCCCGACTGCCACATACACCAACGACACTCGAAGAGCTTATAGAGCCGCTACAAATGAGCTGCAAAGAATTGCCCCAAACAGTGCTTGAGGGTGCGCTCAATGCCGCCCGTAAGCAGTGGAAGAATCACGAGGATCAGCCGAGCCAGCGGAGTTCGGCTGCCATCGGAGCCTTCCTCTATGAGATTTTGCGCGGCGACGAGACCGTACACCAGATTCGCAACCATCTCGATCAGTGCCCACAACTTGCTATCCAACTCGCTCAAGAGTGTTTCCATCACGAGCGGGCCAACGACCGACTGGTCGATCTGGTCAATCTAGCTGTACGAGCACGCCCACAGAGCCACGACCAACCTTTACTACCCGCCCGCTACCACGTCTTCGTTCGCTCGCTCGAAGGAGCTTTTATCTGCTTCAATAAAGAAAAACATGCCTCAAAGGAGTACCTGCTCTTTCTGCAACGACATAGTAAATGTCCAGAATGCGACAGCAATGTAGCTGAGCTAGCGATCTGTAGCCGCTGTGGAGCGCTTTATCTAGTCGGTAAGCTGAAACAACGAGATGATGGTCTGGGACGTCTCGTAACTCAAGAAAACGAACTCTTTCAAACAGCCGAATATCTGCTGATTAATCGTAATCTACAGGACATTGATGAAGATGACCTAGTTGCGGAAGGTGTCGATAATACTGAGGAGCTCTCAAACTCCAGTCGCTACACAATCTGTTTGAGCTGTTTAAGCGTCAATAAAGGTGAAAAGCTACATTGCGAATGCGGCATACGTTCCCAACAGATCACGGCCTATCTCAACGATAGCAACAAGGAGCCGAGCCACTCTTGTCTGGCCTGTGGCTCCCATAGCGGTTCTGATATCATCTATCGTTTCTTTACTGGTCAAGATGCACCTGTAAGTGTCTTGGCTACCTCGCTCTATCAGAATCTTCCTGCTCAGGAACATGGTTCGGGCAGCGATCTTCCGGGAGGAGGACGCAAGCTGCTGATCTTCTCGGATAGCCGCCAAGATGCAGCCTTCTTTGCACCCTATCTTGAACGCACCTACAACGTAGTGCTGCAGCGTCGTCTGATTTTGCAAGCGCTGTTGAACGACCCTGACGCACAACAAGGCCAAGCACGCCTCGAAGATGCAGTTCAGCCATTACTGCGTGTCGCCGAAGACGCTGGCCTCTTCAACCATCAACAAAGTCTGGTTGAACGACGCAAAATCGTGGGCTCTTGGCTTATGCGCGAAAGCTTTGCGACCGACCGTCGCCACAGTCTCGAAGGTTTGGGCATGCTCACATTCTGCCTAGTCAAGCCTCACAACTGGCAAGCACCTGAGATTCTGCAAAGCGATCCGTGGAATCTCAGCTCCGACGAGGCTTGGGACCTGATCAGCCTGTTGGTCAATACCTTGCGACAACAAGGCTGTATCAGCTTTATCGATGGCATCGACCCACGCAATGAGATCTTTGCGCCCCGCAACAAGGCGCTGTATGTTCGCGAAGAGGAGAGTGATCCCAAAGCTGGGATCTTAAGTTGGATGCCTACACGCGGCACAAACCGTCGTCTCACGATCTTGCTGCGTCTGCTCGAAGAGAACGCGCCCCAGCTTTCGCCCCAAGAGCGGCGTAGACTGGCAGGAGAAGCCCTGCGCAATATTTGGCGAGAATTGCAGAAATGGCCCGATTACCTAATCAGTCAGCGTGTCAAAAACCAAAACATGATATTTCAGCTCAACCATCGCCTCTGGGAGCTACAACCATCAGCAGAGGGAAGCGGTTACCGCTGCCAACGCTGTCAGTCGATCAGCCCGATCAATCTACGCGGCCTCTGCATGCACAACGGCTGTTCTGGCAAACTCGAGCCCTTCAATCCCAACAGCGCTCAGCTTGAACACTACCGCCAGTTGTATCGCTCGCTGAAACCGATCTCCTTGGCAGTTGAAGAGCACACTGCACAATGGAATAGTGATATCGCGGGCCAGATTCAAGAGAAGTTCGTTAACGGAGAGGTCAATATTCTAAGCTGTTCTACCACCTTCGAACTCGGTGTCGATGTTGGCGAGCTACAAGCCGTTCTGATGCGCAATGTACCGCCAACAACCGCCAACTATCTTCAGCGGGCTGGTCGTGCTGGACGCCGCACCGATTCGGCTGCCTTTGCGCTCACTTTTGCTCAACGTCGCTCGCATGATCTCAGTCACTACAAAGATCCCGTTCAGATCGTGGCTGGGCGCATTCAAGTGCCTCAGATTCGCATCGAAAACGCCAAAATCATTCGGCGTCATATGCAAGCCGTGCTCTTGGCAGAATACTTCCGTCAGCGTTACCAAGTCGACAAGAGCACTTTTAGAAGTGTTGGTAGTTTCTTTCGCGATACAAACCGTGCACAACAAGCCTATCAGGAAGCGATCAGCTTCGCCGAAAGTAGGCCGTCTCAGGTCTATCTAGCTTTGAAAGAGATTGTGCCAGAGCAGATGCAACCCGAACTTAAGCTCGATGATTGGGGTTGGCTGGTCACTGTCGAAAGCGACGGCTTCATCGAACTGATGAAGATGGTGAGCAATGAAGTGCTTGATGATCTAAAGCTCTATGAAGAGCTCAAGAATGAAGCATCTAGACATGAACAATTTGGTAGAGCCCAGTTCTACAAAGAAGTTATAAACACGCTTGAGAAACGTTCACTATTGGGCTTCTTGGCCTCTCGCAATATTTTACCCAAATATGGTTTTCCAACCGACCTCGTCGAGTTACGCACTAACTATCTAGAACGGAAGCACGCCAAAGATATCCAGCTTCAGCGCGACCTACGTATTGCGATCTCGGAATATGCGCCCGGGGCCGAGGTCGTTGCCGCTAAACATATCTGGCGCAGCGGTGGCATCTATAAACAGCCACGCAAAGAGTTGGTTCAGCTTTGTTATGCTGTCTGTCAAAGTTGTGGGCGCTTTCATCAAGGGGTGTATGAGCTAACGATCTGCCCTAACTGTGGGGCCAACCTGCAGAAAGACAACCCGCTACAAGGCAAATACATCAAACCCGAATTCGGCTTTGTAGCGGCCTATAACAGCGGAAACCCTACCGGGGAATCACGACCAAAACGTAGCTTCTCTTCGCGGATCTACTTCTCGGAATACGCCAAAGATGCTCACGAGAAGAAAAGAGTGCTCACAAATGCACTCGAGATTGAGGCCTACTATTCGCGCTTCGGACGACTTGCGCTGGTGAATAGCGGTACAGATGGGCGCGGCTTCCGAGTTTGTATCCACTGTGGCTTCGCCGAACCTGCTCCTTCGGCACTAGCCCTGAACGGTCGAGGTAGGCGATCGCTAAGCCGCAAGAGCGAGAGTCACAACGATCCTCGTACAGGTAAGGCATGTACCTCCTCCTATTTTAATACCTGCCACTTGGGGCACGATTTTCTCACCGATGTGATCGAATTGCGCTTTATGACCTTCGAGCAGCTCGAAAACGATAATCTCTGGCGCTCGCTAACCTACGCTCTGCTAGAAGGCGCATCGCGCGCCCTCGCCATTCGTCGCGACGATATCGACGGAACAATCTATCGTTTTGACAAGGAAAGGCGCCCGGCCATCATCCTCTACGACAATGTGCCCGGCGGCGCTGGCCACGTTAAGCTAATCTATCAAGAGCTCGAAACAGTTTTGCAAAGCGCCTTTGATCACGTAAATAACGATTGTTGTGGGCCGGAAACCAGTTGCTATGAATGTTTGCGGACCTACCGCAACCAAGTCTATCACGATCAGCTTGAACGCGGTTTGGCGCGTGATTTTCTGCAGAAGTGCCTAGTGCAAGTCGAGGAGCAGCGCTAATGGCAACTATGTTTCCTGCCTTCATAAGCGACTCTTGCGAAAGCAACGCTGAACGCAAGCTCTACCAAGCCTTGCAACAACAGCTCGACGATCAGATCGTGGTCTACCATAGTGTCGCTTGGAATTTGCGCCAAAAATATAAAAATCGCCTCTATGGTGAAGCCGACTTTGTGATCGTGCATCCCGAGCATGGCGTGATCGTGTTGAAAGTAAAGGGCGGTGAGATTCGCTATGAGCCACAAACATCCCAGTGGTATAGCAATCAGCACGAAATAAAAAACCCCTTTGAGCAGATAGCACCGTCGTTTGGCGAGTGAACTGTTGATAGCCGTAGGCGGACGCGCTAGAAGCCGTATGTAGGCCAGAAACCGCGCCGCTAGAGTTCTGAACGCACAAGCAGATTTCGTAATAGTGATAGCAACGAAAGAGCAGATAAAAGACCATTGCCTAAACGAAAAGCCTCAGTTATGCTTGAAGCATTCAATCGATCGTTCTTGAGCTCTAGCGGAGAAGGTGGGGAGTGCCTATGCTCGGCTTGTTGCGTTCAAAATATTCGTTGCCTCAATTGAATAAACGGGTTGTGGTGCGCTCTCAGCTGCTTGAACGGCTGGCTCACAGTCTCGACAAACGGCTTATTCTGATCTCTGCGCCTGCGGGTTTTGGCAAAACTACGCTGCTCAATCAATGGTTACACCAGTCATCTCACCCTGTCGCTTGGCTTTCGCTCGATCGCAACGATAATGATATTCAAAGCTTCCTTAGCTATCTGATCAGCGCTTTTCAGCAGATTCAGCCGCAATTGGGCAATAAACTGCTGCCAGCTTTACAAAATCCCCAGATCAACACCGCCAAGCTTGTAATGCAGCTTATTCACGAGCTTGATACAATCTGCGAACCTTTTCTGCTTGTGCTCGATGATTATCATCTGATCGAAGCCGCTGCCATCGACGAGATCATACAAACCCTGCTTAAGCATGCGCCGGCCCAACTGCAGATTGTGATCGCGGCCCGCGAAGACCCCGATCTGCGTTTGGCTCGTATGCGGGCTAACGGCGAGCTGCTCGAACTACGGGCAGCCGATCTGCGTTTCTCGCATCAGGAAGCGGCCCTTCTGCTGCAAGAGATCAGCAAACAGCCGCTAGGCCCGAGAGAGGTCGAGCAGCTGACAGAGCGCACCGAAGGTTGGGCCGCCGGGCTGCAGCTGGCCGGCATAGCGCTCGAGAATCACCCCGATAGCGCAGCTTTTGTTGCCTCTTTTAGCGGCAGCAATCGCTTTATCCTCGACTATTTGCTTGAAGAAGTGCTCCAACACCAATCGGAAGAGCAACTTCAGTTTTTACTGCGTATATCGCTGGTTGAGCGCATATGTGGGCCATTATGCGAAGCGCTGACTGGGTTAGAGCCAAGCAAAGGCCAAGTATTTCTTGAAGAGCTCGAACGAGCCAATTTATTTATTATTGCCCTAGACCAAGAGCGAAACTGGTATCGTTTTCACCATCTTTTTGCCGAACTGCTGCAACAACGGCTCACGCAAAGCCTAACTGCTGACGAGATCGAGCAGATTCAGCTCGCCACCAGTCGCTGGTTTGAAGAACAAGGCCTGGAATTTGAAGCCTTTCAACACGCTATCGCCGCCAACGATATAGCGCGCAGCATCGAGCTGCTCGAAGGCAAAGGGGTGCCGCTCTATTTTCGTGGCGGTCATAGCCGTGCGCTTAGCTGGCTGGAGAGGCTGGAGCCTAGCATTTTCGCAGCCTATCCGCAACTGCATGTCCACTACGCTTCAACCCTACTCACAAAGGGCGATTTTCCAAAAGTAGAGCGCGAGCTAGAGGCAGCAGAGCAACGCCTGCCTAGCCAGACTGACGATCCTCAGTTGCGCGATCTGTTAGGCCACGTCGCCGCGATTCGCGCAACGGTCGCGATCACCCGACACGATCTAGCAAGCATTGTTGCTCAGGCCGAGCGAGCGCTACAGCTCTTAGCCCCAACAAACTTGGCTGTACGCACCTCAACCTATTGGATGTTAGGCTACGCTCATCAGCTCCAACACCAACGGCTTGAAGCACGCAAATCGTTCCAAACGGCGCTCGATATGGGCCTCGCTATCAAACACAACATCATGAGTATTACTAGCTCGATTGGCTTGGGAAAATTGTATACAAGCAGCTTGCAATACGAATTAGCCCAGCAGCACTTTCAACAGGCCATAGCGATCGGCGGGCTCGATATGCCGATCATGAGCGAGGCTTTGATCGGGCTAGCGCGCCTAGCATATGATCAGAATGAGCTCGAACAGGCGCGCAAATATGCTCTTCAAGCGCTGCCACTTGCCCAACAATTTGAGCAGAATGACCGCGTGTTGATGAGCGAACTCTTTTTAGCCAAACTGGCCTGCGCTGGCCCGGATCTCAAACAGGCCAAAAAGCAGCTTGGCCAGTTGGCACAACGGGCCAGCCAAACGCCTTTCGCTGAGCTTAGGGCCGAGCTTGCCCAGCTGCAAGTCCAGCTGGCTTTAGGGCAGGGCGATCTGACAAGGGCGGCCCAACAAGCCCAGCCAGAAAGCCTGAGTCAGATACAGGTTTTAATCGCCCAAGGCCAAGCTGAACGGGCGCTCAAAAGCATAGAACACTATCAAGCCAGTCTGGGCGCAGAGGGTTGGGAATTAGAACGCTTTCAAAGTCTGCTGCTGCAAGCCCTAGCAGAATACGAGCTGGCAAAGCCTGAAGCAGTCTATTATTCGCTTAGAGAAGCCTTTCATCTGGCTGAAAATGCCCATATTACCCGCTATCTTCTCGATCTTGGCGAACCCATGCGGCGCGTCCTACATAGCGTCCAACACGATGCCTTGTTAGGCCCAACGGTCCAAAGCCTGCTGCAAGCCTTCCCGGCCTCAACGATTCAAGCTCCCGATTTGATCGAAGGACTAACCCAACGTGAGCTAAGCATTTTGCGCCTGATCGCCGCTGGCTATTCCAACCAGCAGATCAGCCAAGAGCTGGTGCTCGCTTTAAGCACGGTAAAAGGCCATATCCGCAATCTGTTCGATAAGCTGCATGTGCAGCGCCGTACCGAGGCAGTCGCCCGTGCGCGCGAACTCAAGCTGCTTTGAGCCATACCCAAAACAATACTTTAGTATCTAGAGAAGCCATAGCTCGCTCCCTATACTAGCCACAGAAGGCAGTCGAACAGCTTCGCGAGGAGTGGCAGTATGGAGCAGTGTAACGGCGAATACAGCTATCTGATCGAGCTTCAAGATCATTTGGATCTCAGTTGGAGCAGCTATTTCGATAATATGTCGCTTTCATTGAGCAGCCAAGGCACCACCATTCTTTCAGGGAAGCTTCGCGACCAAGCCGCACTGCATGCACTGTTACGCAAGGTGCAAAATCTCGGCCTCACCTTAATCGCTTTGCAACGCAGCGTCGTTTCTTCTGAATAGGAGTGCTCCATTGATGAAAGCTTTTGTATTTGAACGTTATGGCTCGCCCGAACAACTGCAACTACGCGAAGTCTCTACACCAGAGCTTAAACCCGACCAAGTCTTGGTTCAGATCTATGCCACCAGCCTCAACCAAGCCGATCTGCATCTACTGTATGGCGAACCATTCCCTATTCGCCTTGCGGGATACGGCCTTTTCAAACCGCGTTACCCCATTTTAGGCGGCGATATCGCTGGAAAAGTGGTAAAGGTCGGCTCGCAAGTGACAAGGTTGAAGGTTGGCGATGCTGTTTTTGGCGATATCGCTTCGGCAGGATTTGGCGGTTTCGCCGAATTCGTGGCGGTTCGAGCCGACTTACTGGCGATCAAACCAGAAAATATTTCTTTTGAACAAGCCGCGGCCACGCCCGTCGCTACGATCACAGCGTTGCAAGCGCTGCAAAATAGTAAAGTGCAGGCAGGACAACGTATTTTGATTCATGGTGCATCGGGCGGAGTAGGCATTTTCCTGCTTCAGATCGCAAAACATATGGGTCTCGATATCACTGCTGTCTGTAGCCCGCGCAATCTAGAGCAGGCCCGCACCCAAGGCGCTAACAAAGTGATCGACTACACCCGCGAAGATTTCACAACCTATCCTGATCGCTACGATGTGGTCTTTGGCGTCAATGGCAACCGCCATATCGATGATTATCTCAAAGTGCTCAAGCCGCAAGGCAGTTATATGATGATTGGCGGGGGCGGCAAACAACTCTTTCAAGCGCTTGTTTTAGGCCCACTGCGCTCAAAAAAGGGTGGCCGCAGCGTGCGCAGCCTAATGGTCAAAAATAATCCTCAAGACCTTGAAAAGTTGCGAAATATGCTCGAACAGGGCATTATTCGACCTGTGATCGAACAGTCCTTTGCATTTGAACAATTGCCTAGCGCCCTTCAGCGGCTCGATACAGGCCACGCGCGTGCGAAGCTGGTTATTAGCCAATCGCCAAAGAGCTAAGCTTTTTGGATCAGCGCTACCCCGTTGCTCATCGCGGCTTTTCCGTCTGTTAGAACGGAGAAGCCTTTTTCCATTTACCCTACATTTTGTTGAGCTAGATCTAAACAGCGACTTATATGAAATCCGCTTGCATCGTTGTCTGTTGGGGCGTCTTTCGGCACGCTACTACAACACCCTGCTTACGGGCAAGCTGTTGGTAGCCGTAGGCGGACGCGCTAGAAGGCTTCTTTGGGGAAGAGACCAGACCGCCAGAGTGCTGAACTGATCAAACGGATTCGGTATTCTCCTCTCTCAATCATCAAAATTGAAATCCCCTTTGGCCAAACCACAGACTACTACAAGCTCTTTTTCCGACCAAGATGCGGCAAAAGCCGGGCAGTTATGAGATTCACTTATCCGGACAATCGTCCATAAACTCCGCTAAATCTGGTATCATACGAATGATGAGCGCGTCGGCCTTCCTGCGCTCCATCTCTGCGATGTAAGGTAGAACGTCGTTGTTCCCAACGAGGATCCAGAATAGCCTGTTAAAAGAGCACGATTGATTGCGACTCCAAGGGCTGGTTCTCTGAAGCTCTGCGCTTTTGGTTCGAGAGTGCCCAGCAACTTGTTATCACTTTAGGTCGTTCCACTCTATTCCGATCCTCCTCAAGCATAAATGCCCATCGGATGGACTGCTTGTGTCATACCAAGCAACGTCACTGACTACCAACATCCTGAGGCTGCCAACTGCTCTTCGAACAACTTGTGAGCGTAGCTGTTCGAGAACAGATTGCTAACGGACCTTCTGATGAGCATGCCCAATGCCCGTTCGCACTTCTCTGGCGATACCAGCATCTGGACATCCCAAGATTAGGATTGAGGACTTGAAGTATTTATGACAGCTCTTTCTCGTTTTTTTCGTAACCCAGAACGTGCGGCGATTCGTAAAAATGTGAGGGCTCTGGCACTGCCGGCAGTAGGGGAACAGATCCTCAACACCTTTGTCGGCCTTACCAACACCTTTCTAGTTGGTAACCTCAGCGCTGAAGCTGCAGCCATTCTGGGCTACAACAGCACCAGCGCAATTGCAGGTATCGGCCTCGGCAACCAGATCGTTATGATCATCATGGTTTTGTTTATGGCGGTGAGCGTCGGCAGCACAGCGCTGATCGCGCGTGCGCGTGGTGCCCGCGACCTGGAGGAAGCCAACAGTGTGTTGCGCCAATCGATGCTAGTTGGCGCAGTCATGGGCATCATAGCTACCGTCATAGCAGGCGGCTTTGCTCGTCCTATGCTCTCGATCTTAGGCCCGACTGAAGAAGTCTTGCAGCTCGGCACCACCTATCTACAGATCGTTTCAAGCACGTTCTTATTCGCCGCGCTCTTGTTTATCGGCACAGCTGCTCTGCGCGGTGTCGGCGATACCCGCACTCCGCTCTACATTATGTTAGGCGTCAACGCCGTTAATATCCTGCTGTCGTGGCTCTTGGTGAACGGACACTTCGGCCTACCGGTGCTCGGCATGACAGGCGTCTCGATCGCAGCTGCGATCGCGCGCGGCGGCGGCGGCCTCGTCCTTCTCGGCATTTTATTCCGCGGGCGCTCCAACCTCAAGCTCTCGCCCAACCTCAAGCCCGATTTCGCCTTGTTAAAGCGTATCATCAACATCGGCTTGCCGAGCGCTGGCGAACAGCTGATCTTCCAAGGCGCAATGATCCTGTTCCTCCGCTTCATTACGGGCCTTGGAACAACCGCCTACGCCGCCCACAATATCGTGATCTCGATCGACTCGTTCTCGTTCCTGCCCGGTCTCGGCTACGCCACAGCCGCCACGGCGCTAGTCGGTCAAAGCCTAGGAGCCAAGAAGCCTGACGAGGCTGAGATGAATGGCTACGAAGCGCTCTGGCAGTCGACCATCTTTATGAGCACGATCGGCGTGATTATGTTCCTCTTCCCCGCCCAGATCCTTGGCGTTTTCACCAACGATCAAGCGGTGATCGACGCAGCCACTCCCATTCTGCGACTGGTCGGCCTGCGCCAGCCCTTTATGGCGGTCAACTTTGTGCTCTCGGGCGGTTTGCGCGGCGCTGGCGATACTCGTTGGCCGCTTTACACCAAGCTCATCAGCACCTGGGGTGTTCGCTTGCCATTCACGCCGCTCTTCCTCTGGTTTGGTTGGGGCTTGTTCGGCGCTTGGATCGCCATGTCGATGGATCTTTTGACCCAATCCTTCCTCGCTTGGTGGCGCTATCAAAAAGGCGCTTGGAAAGAGCTAAAAGTCTAAAGGCTTCTCTCCAAGACACTAAGCCGAGTTCTTGGGATACAAAGAGCTGCTAGCTACGGTTTTTAGCTAGCAGCTCTTACTTTCCAAAGCATCGCTCCTTTGGCGGATGCGCTTCTAGCCCCCATTCGGCTTCTAGCGCGTCCGCCTCCGGCTATCAACGTCCTTTCCAAACATTCAAGCCTTTAGCCATCGCAGCTCTCGCTGCGATCCGCTTGCTGCGCGCAGCAAGCGGAACTCGGCTTAGTGCTCTTCGATATAGACCGTCTCAAAGGTGGGGGCATAGGCCACACGCTGGCTCAGGCCCTTCACATACGGTCGATAGGCGATAATGGTCGGCTGGTCATAGAGCGGCGCGATCGGCAGCTCCTGAGCAGCGATCTCTTGAATGCGGAAGTAGTACTCCTGGCGCTTCTTAGCGTCGACCTCGACCAAGCCTTTGGCGAGCAACTCATCGACCTCGGGGTTGTTATAGCCGCCGTGCTGAGCCACGTTCTGGTTCGACTTAGAAGAGGTGATTCGGCCCAAAATGTAGTTCGGGTCGCCGCTCGCCCAGCAGTAGTTGCCCAACACCAAGTCGAATTCGCCGTTGTTGCGGGCATCGGTCAGGGCCGCGCTCTCAAGCTGCTTCAGCTCGAGATCGATCCCGATCGGCTGCAAGAGCGCTTGGAAGTAGGCGGCCATCTGCGGGTAGGGCCAAGCCGTGATACCTTCACCCGGAGGAGTGAAGATCAGAACTGCCTTAACACGCTGCCCTTGGGTCGCCTCGTTCACCAGTTGCTTGGCGAGGTTGGGATCGTACTTAAACGAAGCATTCTCGCTCGGATTGAAGAAGTCGGCATTGGTATGGATCATAATGCTCTGGGCGACGGTCGGATAGCCATAGAGCAGATCGCGCACCAAAGCCTCACGATCGATTCCCAAGCTCACGGCTTGGCGCAAACGCATATCGCTGAAGACGCGGCCCGCTTCGCCGTTAAAGGCGATATGGGTGGTGCAGGTCGAATCATGGCGCGACACAACGAAGTTCGGGTCGTTACGCAGCTCGCGGGCCTGAGCCGCCGAGACCGCGCCCAGCTCGACCAGCGCATCGATCTCACCCGCTTTGAGAGCCGACAAACGCGAGTTCTCGTTCGGATAGATCTTCAACTCGATACGGGTCAGGGCGGGCAGTTCGCCCCAATAGTTCTCGTTGCGCTCTAAAATAGCGTACTGATCGCGCTTCCAATCAACTAGGCGATAGCGGCCTGTACCGATCGGTAGATCTTTGAAGTTACCGTTCTCATCGAAGTTTTTAGCCGAATAGACCGCGCTGTAGTGGTTCGAGATCGCATAGATCAGCAGCGGGCGCGGCTCCGCATACGCAAGCCGCAAAGTGCGCTCATCGACCTTTTCGATCGCGGTCGGTTCACCGTAGATCTCTGGGAAGTTAATGCCACTCAAGAAGATCGACGGGCGCCCGCTGAGTTTACGGAAGTGCTCGATGGTCGCGATCACATCTTCGACCGTCAATGGATCGCCGTTAGAGAAGCGCACACCCTCGCGCAATTTGAAGGTCCAGACCTTACCATCAGCACTCAGCTCCCAGCTTTCGGCCAAGCCGGGCTGCGGGCGCAGTTGGTCATCATACGCAACCAATGGCTCCCAAACCTGCAAACTGGTATGGGCATACAGCCAGTCTTCCGGACCGTTCACCAAGTTACGTGAAATACCAGCCACCAACTCTTGCTTTTCAGCCAGCTTCGGCTCGCCAGCCGGGATCTCTGAGACGGTGGCCGCATTGGTCGTGCTGTCGGAAGCTGAAGAATCGTTCGCAGGTGCAGCAGGAGCACCGCCGCACGCAGCCAAGAATATCACAAACAAAACCAACGAAAATGGACGCACGAGATCAGACAGGCGCCGATATCGACGCTGCGCAGTATGCTTCAACATTGCTATTCCTTACGTGTATCTAGAGCTATTCAGTAAGCTTGGTCAATACCAAAGAGCTGATTGCTACAGATGCTCCTTCGACTAACGCTTCAGATCAACGAGATCACGAATGGCATCACCAAGCAGATTACAAGTCAATACAACCAAGGTGATCAGCACACCGGGAGCAAACACCAACATCGGTACTTGCGTGAAATAGGGCCGTGCATCACTCAACATCACACCCCAGTCGGCAGCAGGAGGCTGCGAGCCCAAGCCCAAGAAGCTCAAGCTGGAGATCAATAAAAGGAAGGCTCCGATATCGAGGGTCGCCAACACCACAACAGTTGGCAGTAAATTTGGTAGGAGCTGGCGAAACATAATCCGCCATGGGCTGAAGCCAAGCGCTTTGGCCGCTTCGATATAGACCTGCTCGCGCAACGAGAGCACCGAGGCACGGAAAACGCGCGCATGTCCCACCCAGCCCGCACCGATCAGCGCGATCAAGAGCGTTTGGTTGCTCGGGCCTAAAATGCCCAAGATCGCCAAGGTCAGCAGCAGGTTGGGCAACGCCAAAAGCACGGTCAAACAGGTCGAGATCACAGTATCGACGGCACCACCTACATAACCCGAGATCAAACCGACCGCTAGGCCGATCGCAATCACCACAAGCGTGCTAAAGCCAGCCAGAAAGAGCGTCGTTTGGCCTCCATACAGCACACGCGTGAAGTAGTCGCGCCCAAGTTGGTCGGTGCCGAGCCAATGTTCCCAACTCGGCGCGCTCAGGGCATTGCCGATATCGATCGCGTTCGGATCGTAGGGTGCTACCAGCGGTGCAAACAAGCCAGCAAAGACAATCAAGCCAAGGATCAGGCCTGGGATCAACAAGGCGCGATAGCGTTTGAGCCAGGTCAGATTCAGCCACGATAGGCGGATTGTGCGCGAAAAATTGGGTCGAAAAGGTTGCTCTAAACTCTCATGCAAACTCATGCTCGGCCTCCTTGCCCGGCGCCCAAGCGAATACGTGGATCGAGCAGACCATAACTAATATCAGTGATCAGATTCACAACGATAAACGAGACGCCTGCGATCAAGACATAGGCGCCGATCACGGGCAGATCGCGCCCAGAGATGGCGGTATTCAGCTCGGTGCCCATGCCGGGCCAAGCGAAGATCGACTCGATGATGATCGCGCCCGCCAAGATCTGGCCGAAGCGTAGACCAAGCAGCGTCACAATCGGCAAGAGGGCATTGGGCAGAGCGTGGCGCAGTGCGATTGCCACTTCTCGCAGGCCGTGCGAGCGAGCCGTGCGCACATAATCTTGGCGCCAAACTTCGATCACCGCGCCGCGCGTAACGCGCATCAGGGCGGCAGCCGGACCACAAGCCAGCGCGATCACGGGCAAGATCATGTAACGAGGATCGCCGTTGCCATAGCCAGCCACCGGCAACAGTCGCCAGCGCTCGGCTACGATCACAATCAGCAGCAGCGCCAACCAGAAGGAGGGAATGGCTGCGAACAGCAGACTCAGCCAGCGCCCAACGATGTCGAACCACGAGTTAGCGCTAAGGCCGAACAGCACGCCCAAGCCGATTCCAAACACACTTGCCACCACAAACGCGGTCAGGCCGAGGCGCAAGGTAGGCACGATGCGCTCGCCCAATACTTTGCTTACCTCGCGCTGCGAAAGGAAGGAGCGCCCCAAATCACCTTGGGTCAGCCCCAGCATCCAGCGTCCATAGCGCACAATGATCGGATCGTTGAGGCCGAGCTCTTCGCGGTAGGCCGCGATCTGCTCGGGCGTCGGGTCGTTGCCACCTTGACGCAAGGCGATCTCGGCGGGGTCGCCGCGGGCCGCTGTCGTCAGCGAAAAAGCCACGAAGGTCAGTAATAACAGGGTCGGCACTGCTAAGGCAAGCTGTTTGAGAATATAGGCACCCATCGCTACCTCGAGTTTCTACTAGGGATTAGGCCTCAAGCGCTACAGGATCGCTCTCGTTCACAGCGGCCCAGCGGGGCTTCCAGCCCAAGGCCGGAGCGATCTCGGTTGCGATCTGTTCGAGCTGCTTGACTGCGCGCTCGAAGCTTGGTACCGCCGGATTAAACTGCAAAATCAGATCGTCGGCGTGTGGCAGCAACGTGTCAGCGCTCAGGCTGGCGACGATATCTTCAGAGCTGCCGTACGCGATGTACTGCTGGGCGCAGATCTCTTCGAGCGAGCTTGGAAGCGGCTGATTGCGCTGTTGGGCGATGCGGCTCGCGTAAGCCAGCACATCGTCGCGCAGACCATCGAGGGCAGCCTGGCGGCTCTCGGCCGGGAAGACTCCGCGCGAAATGCCCAAGCGCGGTTTGCCGTTGGCCGGATCCCAGTTGTCGAGATAGGCTTGGTAGAAGGGCCATTGCGCTTCATGAAGCGGCTGGCCAACCGGAGCACCAATCGCCGAGCGGGCTAACATCAGACCAATGCCCGCCTTGCCTACGTTTTGTGCGCCCGCCAAACTCATCGAGCCCTGCCACATGCGATCGACCAAACCCGGAGCCGGAGGCAGCATCTCTAGGCCGTAATCGCCCAGCCCTTCGCCCCGCAGGGCGCGCTGAATGATCTTCAAGCCTTCGCTGGTCAAAGCGCCGCGCTGCTCGACATCGACGCCAAACGCCGAGAAGGCTTCGCGATCGAGGCCACTACCCACGCCTAGCTCAAGGCGCCCATCGCTGAGGGCATCGACCACAGCGGCGTCTTCAGCGACACGCAGAGGCTTCTCTAAGGGTAAAACCACTACCGAGGTGCCTAGACGAATATGTTTGGTGCGCTGGGCGACCGCCGCCAAAAACGGGAAGGGCGAGGGCAAACCGCCGCCTGCACGTTTTAAGTGGTGCTGAGCAACCCAGCCAACATCGAATCCTAGCTCATCGGCTACAACGAACAACTCAAGGGTCTCTTTATAGATACGGCGCAAATCGCCATGACCTTCAAGATGTGTCAAAAACCCTAAACGAAAACGCGCCATTACAAACCTTTTTTTTAGACAACAAAAAGCTAGGGTAGGCTGGCTTATACGCAGCCACTACCAAGCTACTCGCAACCTTGCATACGCTTTATCACTGCGAGCTCATCTTAATATAGATAAGCAATATTGTCAATAATCATTCTTAACCAAGTTTAGCAAATTATACAATAAATCAGATAGTAAGGAGAAGAATTCGGCATTCTAATCCGAAATAATCTTTTCGAAAAAGATCGATAAAAAGGTCAAATGGGCGAGCATTTGACTCTAAGAAAAGCTATTTCTTAAGTTGAGAATGTAAGAATGGAACGCAAAGTAAACAATAGAGAAGTGGATTCCGTATCAGTTAGGTTTCGGCAGTGAATAGCTTTCCGGTCGCGCTGCCAAACGATTACCGCTTCACCGAGCAGTCCAGCGGCAATGGCAACGATAGCGATGTCGATCTACAAACAGGTCGCAGCAGCGCTGGTAATCAGCAAGCTGGCGAACGCCTAAACGAAAACGATCAGCTCATTCTGCCAGAAGGGCGTGAATCGCAAGGAGCCAGCCAGCTATCAGTGGATCGATAGCAGCGCAATAGCGGGTCAAAGCTATCAGTACTGGCTCGAAGAACAGCAGAGCGATGGACAGATCCGGCGCTATGGGCCGATCTCGATCTCGCCCACAAGCAGCAATAGCTACCAAGTCTACTTGCCCTTTGTAAGCCGCTAGAGCATAAATAGAAGAGACATCCCCGATCTTTTGGGGATGTCTCTTCTTGATTCATATCTGCCTCTATCTGCGATTTCGTAGATCACTGCGCTGTTGACGGCGCGCCTTCACCGGGCGGGAACTGGGGACAAGTTCGTTCATAAGGCCGCTCCGAACCGATAAACTGCACCCACTCATCCATACTTAGATTGCGACCAGCAATTCGACAAGCTCTCTCACTCGAAGACTGGGGACTTATATCCCACAGCCGGATGGTAGCTGCCCCATCAAAAGAGATCAAGGTCCTGCCATCTGCACTAAATGTCTCGCTCCCGATAGAGCCGTTAAGGCCTTGAAACGATTCACCAATCAGCTGCTGACTAGCTACATCCCATAACCTGATGGTAGCATCTGAACTGCGAGAGGCCAAGATAGTGCCATCTGGGCTAAACGCCACACTATTGACATGCTTAGTATGACCTTGGAGCGGCTCGCCAAGGCACCGCTGACTTTTCACATCCCACAATTGGATAGTGGTGTCCCAACTACCAGAAGCTAGGAGCTTGCCATCTGGGCTAAATGCCAAACTATGGATAAAACTAGTATGCCCTTGAAGCGCTTCGTTATTAAGCGGAGCCAGAGTCCAAAGCGCTTCAAATTGATCGACCATCAGCACCAAGCGTTGGCCAGCGGCTCGATCGAGCAGCAGTTCGAGGGCCAAAAAGAATGAACGGTCGCTTTCAGCAAGTTGGTGGCTGAGGTTCAGTGCTTGGCTAAGATCACCTTGTTGAAGCTTGGCCAATTCAACGGCCAGCGTATCGAGTGGACGAACGCCCGGCTTAAGAGTGACATAACGCCATGTCTCGCTGCGCTTTAGTGCAGCAATTTTGATGCAAGTCACTCTAGAATCACTTCAGCACAAAACATACGTTGCTCGAAAGGACAGCTTCCTCCTATTGCAAAACATATCGCCTGAGCGCTTTTGTTCAGCTTGAGACGAAGCAAGGCTTTATTTGTTCTTCGCTGGGTCGCTGGTGGCGCTGTATGGGCAGCGACTATTGCGCTGGTAAGCAGTGAATATTCGCAACGAAGGCAAAAAGAGGCCCTCATTTCTGAGGGCTGAACCTTGATAGCCGTAGGCGGACGCGCTTAGGAACGAATGGAAGGGAGAGATCTCACCGCCAAAACGACACAAGGAGCGTCTTGATTTCGCAGCATAGCGTGAAAAGCTATCTTAGTCGCTAGCTTTGTAGAGTGGATCAATGCTGGGAGTAGTTGAGCAGCAGGCGTTTGCCATTGCGCAGGGTGGCGAAAAGATAAAGCATACTGGCTACGATCGCCACAAGCGCAACGATCACCGTGCCGACGATCAGGCTATTAGCGCTCTGTCTGACTGCGATCGCAATTAAAGCCCAGACCACCACCAAGGCATAAGCCGGATCGTGGCTGTAAAACAGCATACGAATAGCGATTCCTGCTGCGGTTAAGATCAAGATCGCTGTCAGCGCAACGCCAACTATGCCAAGGTCTTGCCAGCCCGCCGCATAGAGCACAACCGCCATGTTCACAATCGTGGCGACCGTCACCCAGCCCAGATAGAGGCTGAAGGGCAGCCACAGAAACCAGCGCTCACGAACCGAGATCGGCTCTTGATCGCCGCGCAACTGCAGATAGATCGCGATCAGCGAGCCTAACAAACAGAGCATAATTATGATATTGAGCCATAAGATCTCGTAGTGCCATGTCAGCAGCCAAGCGATATTGGCCACACAACTAATCAAAAAGTATGGCGTAATCCGCTCGATGCGTTTATTGTCTTGCTGGCTTGGCAGGGCTTGGTAAACAGCGAAAGCGATCAAACCGAGATAGATTAAGCTCCAAATCGAAAAGGCATAACCCGCCGGTTGAATCAAAACCGGATACTGGTCCGAAATCTCTCCGGTACTTTTGTTATTAAACGGCAGCGTATTCGCCAACCAGTTCATCACGATCACGCTCACCACGGCGACAATATTGAGAATGCTACCTATCGGACTCGCTCTCATGCTCGTCTCCCTCTATCGCGATAGCACTTCGCTACGCTCTTAGCCACTATATAGCAATAAGCTGTCCTACAATCGCTCGCAAATCTAGCTCTTTCGCTTGATATAGCGCTATCCAAGCGCACAAAAAGAGAGATTCCGCATTGCTATGCGAAATCTCTCCCGCGCTAGAGCATGGTTATGCTCTAGCGCAAAGGCAACAACGAGCGAGCTTCGTTCACAAGCCGAAAGCTTTACCAATAGAACCACTGAAAGCCGCTTTTAGCTTCACAGTGTAAGGTTATTCAAGCTGAGCTTTATCGAGAGAAACTTGCAGCCAAGCTTGGGGTTCGCCAACCATGACGCCCGTCAGATAGACCGTGTAGACCCAGCCAGCCTCAAAGCGCATCTCGGGGGTGATTAGGAAGACATTCTCGGTGCCCGCAGGAGCGACCTCGAAGGTCAGTGTGCCGGCATCGATCTCGACATAGTCGGCTGAGGTGTAGTATTGATCGGTTAGGAAGGGGATGTCGGAATTGGCGAGTTTGAAGTCGACGGCGGAGATATCAGGAGCAGCGTGCACAAAGCGGATCAGCGCTTTGCCCGCGCTTGGCTGGAGATCGGCATCTTCAAGCACGAGCGCTTGAAGCGAACCGCTATCGCCAACGACTACGATTGTGTAGTCTTCTCGACCAAGATCGATGGTAGTGTCAAGAACTGCATTGGTTACAGGATCACCAGCGGCAGTGATCTGCATCTCATGCTCGCCTACAGAAATGGTTGAATACTCGCTTACATCAAAAAAGCTGATGTCTTCTGCGCTCTGTTCACCATCGATATAGAGATCGACGGCTGGCGCATCTTGCGAAGTATGGGCGACTCGAACCCGCGCACTGTCTTCTTGAGCAAATGCGTGGTTTGGCGCAAGCAACCCGAGCGCGATGAGTAGGGCGATCGCAACAGTAATATGTCGCATCATTTCCTCCTTACGTTTGCTCGTTGCAGTGAGATCGCTCTCACACGGGCATAGTTTCCGGCAGGATACGTGCCATGGATTCCGACAGAAATATTGCGCACTGCAAAGCCAAAAAAGCCTGGTGCTCTAAATGTTAGGCTATGACTTTCGCATGAGATCAGTCTAAAGGAAGCCTAGATAAGCAGGCATCAACAGAAAGAGCTGAGATGGAATATGCAATCTATGGAGCGCTTTTTCTGATCGCAAACGGAGTCTTGTTGAATGGGATCGTCACAAGTAGACAAGCTCAGAGTGAAGGATGTCTCGAGGGCTGTTTCAGAGATATGATCAGTATAGATAGCAAGCATGCTAGCTTTTGGCTGGTACGCCAGCTATCAGGGTGTGCATACACGCGCCATAATCGAAGGCCCTGTCCAAGCACAAGGCACAGTTAGCAATATCACAAGTGTCCCAAGAAGCTTTGATGAGCTGACAATCGACGAGACAAGCTACGACAAACCAATTATCTTTTGGCGGGTCAGCAAAGGGGCGCAGATTCGTTTTGTGCATGATCCAATGGAACACTACGCCTTCCCTGCCGACCAAATTCAATTAAGCTCTCTCAGCATTGTATGCTTGTTTCTCGCTTTACCCCTTAATCTCATGATCTTGTTGATCAGTCTCTTCGGCTATATCGCTTTCTTCCAAATGTGGAAAAAGTGTCCCTCCAAGAACTCGAATGATCTTGCTATGCCAAATTAAAGCCTCAAATTCATCTTCGCGCTGCAAAAAGCTTGGTATAATGAACATGTTCGGGCATGGTGATGCGAGCAACATCATCGATTTTAATTAAGACAACTCGAACCACGGCCTTCACGCAAGGCCGTTTGTCATGATTTGGAGGTTGAGCAATGGAATATCGTCGTTTAGGGCGATCTGGCTTGAAGGTAAGTGCGCTCTCGCTTGGCGCATGGGTAACATATGGTGGGCAGGTCGGCGAACAGGTTGCCGAAGAGTGTATGACAGCCGCCTATGAGGCTGGTGTAAACTTCTTCGACAATGCCGAAGGTTATGCCGAGGGCAACGCCGAAATCGTCATGGGCAATGTTATCAAGAAGAAGGGCTGGCGACGTGAGGATCTGGTTATCTCGACCAAGATCTTCTGGGGCGGCAAAGGTCCCAACGACACCGGTCTTTCCCACAAGCACGTGATCGAAGGCGTAAACAACGCGCTCAAACGCTTCCAACTCGATTATGTCGACCTAGTCTTCTGCCACCGCCCCGACCCCAACACCCCCATCGAAGAGACCGTGCGGGCTATGGATCAGGTGATCAAGCAGGGCAAGGCTTTCTACTGGGGCACCTCGGAGTGGAGCGCCGCTGAGATCGCGCTGGCCGACGGCATCGCCCGCCAGTACGGTTTGACTCCTCCGACTATGGAGCAGCCGCAATACAACATGTTCCACCGCGAGCGCTTCGAGAAGGAGTATGCTCCGCTCTACAAATATCTGGGTTACGGCACGACCATCTGGAGCCCGCTGGCTTCGGGTCTGTTGACCGGCAAATACAACGACGGTATCCCCGCCGATAGCCGCGCCAACCTCAAGGGCTACGAGTGGCTCAAGCAAGGCATCACCGAAGAGAAGATCGCCAAGGTCAAGCAGCTGAAAGGTGTCGCCGACGAGATCGGTGCAACCATGTCGCAGCTCGGTTTGGCTTGGTGTCTCAAGAACCCCAACGTTAGCACCGTAATTACCGGTGCGAGCCGTGCTTCGCAGGTCACCGAGAACATGAAGGCGCTCGACGTTGTGGCTAAGCTGACCGACGACGTCATGGCGAAGATCGAAGAGATCTTAGGCAACAAGCCCGAATAATCTCGCTTAACGCAAAGAGGGCTGGGCGATTGTGCTCAGCCCTCTTATTATTTTCCAAACAGCTTTTGGCGGAGACAGCTTTACCCCAAAAAAGGTTCCGACCGCGTCCGCCTACGGCTACCAAGGTCTCGCCCGTCACCAAAGAACGATCCTTCTCGCTGCATTCGCTGCGACCTGCCTGGTGCAAGCACCAAGCAGGTTCTTTCCTTGCTTTTCATTGCAAAAGCAGCCTCCAAAACCTTCTAGCTCCTCGGAGCTGGAAGGTTCATGGTGAAGATCTCTCTTTGGAAGGTCGTAAAAAGCTTGAAACGCTTGGAATTGAAAATCGACTTCTGAACATGATGTTCTCGGCCTTAAAACTTAGATGACCTCGATCATTTTTTCTGATGTAGCTCGGCTTAGCTCGGGGCCTAGCATAAATTGTGAGAGATGAAACAATCTGGCGACAAGCTGCAAGCAGCACGATAAGAAAGCACAAAGACAATTCCAAGAGCGAGCTGAATCTGCATGGGGTGGTTGGAGCGACGGGTGCGGGCGATCAGCCGCAGCGCTTGGCGTAAGGCTCCTCCCGAGCTGGAAGTGCTACAAGCTGATGCACTTGATAGAGAGCAAATCAGCCAAGCCCACAATACAACCTTGGTATTCGCTGATGATACTTGGATGTATGGCAAAGTGCATGGCAGCGCAAGCGAAGAGCATCCTCCGCGACCCGAAGGTCTGCTTCGTGCCCGCATGGCCGAGCGCCTAATGCAGGCCCATGCGCACGGCGAAGTGCGCGCTGTGATCGGACGAGCGCCCGAGCTATTTGGGCCTCAAGTCGAGTCGCTGATCGGAACAAATATCTTTCGGGCGGCGCTGAAGGGCAAACGAGCGCTCTGGCCCGGCAAGCTCGATTCGCCGATCAACCCACTCTTTATCGACGATTTTGCGCGCGCTCTGATCGTGTTAGGGCAAGAACAAAGCGCGGCAGGCCAGATCTGGCATGTGCCCGCTAACCAAGCCACAACAGGTCGCGAATTTGTGCAGATGGTATTTGAAGAGGCCGATCGTAAACCGAAGCTGAGCGCACTTAGATGCTCTGTGCTACAAGCGCTCGGTTTGGTATGGCCGCTGGCACGCGAAGCCGTAGAGTTACTCTACCAGTTTGAGCCACCCTATATCATCGATAGCAGCACGTTCGTGCAGGAGTTCGGTGGAACTGCAACGCCCTATCGCGAAGGGATTCGTCGCACGCTCGCTTGGTACCGCTGCCAACTTGAGAGCTAGAAGCCGCAGTCTGCAAAAGCATAGAAGTGCATTTGATAGTATGCCAAATCCGGTTGATTAGGTTCTCTTTGGGCTTCGGCAGAGCGGAACGTGACTCTTTTTTTCCCGGCTTTTCGTTTTTCTGAGCGAAGAGCATGCACGTCTTTAAACGGATTTGGTATTACTAGCTCGTAGTCTTCGACAAGCTCAGGGTACGATTGAACTGGCCTTTCACAGAATGGCGAGCTGCTTCTCTCTTTTCTTGCCTTGAAACTGCTTGGATTAGTGCATTTTGGGGGGATCTTTCGGCACAGGTAGAGACGCCTCTTTGGAGGGCAGGATGCTTGTAGCCGTAGGCGGACGCGCTGAGAAACGAATGGAGGGAGAAAGACCTCGCCGCCTAAGCAGTCAAACAATCAAGCGAATTTAGGATAAAGCTCACGTACCTTGGCATATTGCGGGGTACGTGAGCTTATTACAACTAGGCAGAGAGCTGTTCGATCTCCTCTTCCTCGGGCTGGGCCTCGTGTTCACCGCTGCTCCAGAGGCGGCGCATCTCTTCAGAAGTGAGCAACAGTTCATCGAGCGTACCGATCGCCTCGACCCGACCATCTTTCAGCAAGATGATCTGATCGGCACGGCGCAGCGCGGTCTTGCGGTGCGAGACCGCCAAAACGGTGCGCTGGCTCTGCTGATCGAGGCCATCCATCACGCGCTCCCAGAGCTGGCGTTCGGTCTCAACATCGAGCGCACTCGAAAGGTCGTCGAAGACCAGCAGCGAGGCGTCGCGCGCGAACATACGGGCCGCAGCCGTACGCTGCATCTGACCGCCCGACAGGCGCACACCACGACTACCGACCTTAGTCGCCAGACCTTCCTCCATACGCGCCAAGTCTTGGTCGAGCACGGCGGTGTAAATGGCGCGCTGCAAGGCTTCATCATCGAGCTCTTGACCCAACAAGATGTTGTCGCGCAAGGTGTCGCTGAAGAGGCGCGGCACCTGAGGCGTGTAGGCCACCTTGGGCGGCACCAGCTCGCTGGCTGGGTCGCGGATCGGCTGACCGTTCCAAAGGATCTCGCCCTGTTCGCGCTCGAGCAAACCGAGCAAGGTCCGCAACAGGGTAGTTTTGCCCGAACCAATGCGACCGGTCACCACCACGAACGAGCCGCCCGGAATGCTAAAGCTCACATCGCGAATACCGCGCTCGGAGCTGGGGAAGCTGTAGCTGAGGTTGCGCACCTCCAGACGCTCCAAGCGATCAGCCGCATTCGCCTTGACTTGAGGCACCTCGGGCAGCTTGGCATCGGTGTAGGTTGAAGGCAGGCGCACCAGCTCGCGCGGATCGCCACCATCGATCAGATCGGTCATGCGCTTGATCGAGACACCCGACTGCTTGAAGCGCACCAACATCGAGCCGGTCATGCGGGGCAGCGAGACCAAGGAGCTGAGGTAGCTGGTGAAGAGAATGAAATCGCCCACCGAGAAGCTACCAGCCCGCATCGCTCCGGCAGCCAACAGCAGAATGAAGCCGGTACAGATGTTGATCATATTGCCGTTTAGGCTATCGAGCAGAGCCGAGAAGACCTGATCGCGCACAGCCGCTCGCTCGCGCGACTTGCTCAAGGCGCGAAAACGCTCGACGATGCGATCTTCAGCCGAAACTACCTTGATCGACAGGATCGAGCTGAAGATCTCGCCCACAAAACCGGTCACTCGACCGGTCGCTTGGCGGCTCTCGCGGCGATAGTGGCGCACGCGCGAACCAAGCTTTTGGGTCAAGATCACGATCACGACCATGGGCAAGAAGGCCACAACGGTGAGATAGGGATTGATCTGGGCCATGATCACCAGCGCGATCAGGGCGAAGATACCTTGGCCGAAGACATCGATAAAGACATCGACCAGCATTACCAATTCGTTGACATCGTCGCGGAAGCGGTTGACGATCTCGCCCGAAGTGCCCGGCAACTTACGCGTGCCCGGGCCCAACATCAGCCAGCGCATCATATTGCCGCGCAAAAAGCCTTCGACCGCGAACCAAAAGGTGAAGTAGGAGTAGAACATGGGAAGCATCCACGTTCCACGGGCGATCTCGACCGCCGCCACCAGAGCGATCATCCACCAAATACCGGGGGTGCTGGCCTGGCCCGACGAGAGCGCATCGAAGACCATGCGCAAGGCCCAACCAAAGAGCAGCGGAAATAGGAAAAATATAGTCCAGCCGACCAAGCCAGTGAAATAGAGCACCGGACGGGCTGTCATCACCCGCCAAGCGTAGAACCAAGTTGAATAGCTTTGGGCCGGCTTATTGGCTTGTTGTAGGCTCACGATAATACCTCTTCCATACCGGTTCGCATCAAGTGAGAGAAGTGCGAATTAGGGTTCGCCAGCAGAGCTTGGCGCGGGCCATGTTCGCGAATGCGACCACCATCAAGGATCATAATGCTATCGGCGCGCTGCACGGTGCCCAAGCGGTGGGCGATAATGATAGCTGTGCGATCCTTCAACAACTGGTCGATAGCGCGCTCGATCAGGCGCTCGGTGGCGGGGTCGAGCCGCGACGAGGCTTCATCTAAGATCACCAAGCCCGGGTCGCGCAAGAAGACGCGGGCGAAGGCCAACAACTGGGCTTCACCAGCCGAGAGACCGCCGTTGCCATGCGACAGTTCGCTATCGAGGCCGTTGGGCAGCGAGCGCAACCAGTCGCTGAGACCGAGCTGCTCGATCACCTCCATAATCCGCTCATCAGAGATGCTCGGATCGAACAAAGTCAGGTTGTCGCGCACGCTGGCTTGGAAGAGCTGCACATCTTGTGTCACCACACCGATCCGCGAGCGCAAGCGACCGATAGTGGTTTCGCGCAGATCGATACCGCCCAAGCGGATCGCTCCTTCGGTCACATCGTAAAGGCGCAGCAAGAGGCGCATAATGGTCGTTTTACCGCTGCCCGTGCGGCCCAAGAGGCCGACAACTTCGCCCGGTTTGAGCATAAAGTTCAGTTGTGAAAGCACAGCGCGCGTCGAGCCATCTTCGCCGGTCTCGGGGTTGACTAGACCGTCGTTATAGGCGAACGAAGCCTGCTCGAAGCTCACACTCAGGGGGCCATCGGGCAAAGCTTGGTCGCTCGCGCCATCGAGCACGGTCGAGCGATACGAAAAGATCTCGCGAATACGGTCGATACTGGCGATCGCCTGCTGCAACAACTTGAGCTGATCGGAGAGCTGTTCCAGCGGGATGCGCAGGAGTTGGGTGTATTGCACAAACAGAAAAACGGTACCGAGTGTGATCAAGCCGTTGAGATAGAGATAGGTACCCACGGCCAGCGCGGTCGCGATACCGGTACCGAACAGAACCGCTACAGCGAACCAGATTGTGCCGCCTAGCACCAAGGCTTTGCGACCCTTCAGCAAGACGTTGCGCATGGCCTCTTGGAAGCGCCGCATCACATACCAACCGCCGCCATTGGCGCGCAGATCGTCGATACCTGCAATGCGCTCTTCGATCAAACCGAAGAGCATGGCGTGGGCTTGCATATTGGCGGCGTTGCTCGGCACAGCGATCTCGCGAATCAGATAGAGCGCGATAGCGGCGATCACGGTGAAGATGCTAAGGGCGAGACCGATGCGCCAATCTTCAAAAAACAGCACCAACAAGATGCCCGAGAGCAGCAGAACGCTCCCGATCACTTGGATGACAAGTTTCGAGAAGAAGTCGGACAGCGTACCGACATCGCCGTCGACGCGCTCGATCAGCTCGCCCGGAGTGCGGGCGTTGTGAAAGGAGAGATCGAGGCGCATACAGTGCGAAACGAGGTCGGCGCGCAGGGCATTGGTCGCCTGCCAAGCGACTTGTGCGCTGAGCGCGGTCGCCCCCAGTGTCAAGACTTGGGTACAAACGGCCACAATCAGAAAGAGCACGGCGAGCCAAACAAGGCTAGAGATCGGCGCTTGTTGGGTCGCTTGATCGATAAATTGTCGAATAATTTGTGGGCTATAAAGCTGTGAACCAATGCTCGCAAGCAAGAGAATCGCCAGCAACAGCGTGCGTCGCCATTGCGGTCGAATATATGTCCACAACAGCTGTAATGTGTTTCGTGATGAGCGCTGCATAACCTTTCCTTGGCGTGTATGCCCCTACAGACAAACACACCCCTCTCGAACTCGACCGAAGCGATCAGCTGGCCGAGTCTGTTAATGTTTGTTGTAACTCGTAGGTTTCATAGCGGGCTGCGATCTGCATACCAGCCCGTTCATAAAGCCGGGTCGCTCCGGTGGGGTTGGCAGCATCAACGCCTAAACCGACCCACGGGCACCCTTTGCGATAAAACCTTGTAAAAGCCGACTGCAGCAAGGCGTGGCCGACTCCGCGTCGCCGCCACGCTCGGCGCACGGCGAGGTTGCGCACCCAACCGCCGTCGCCACGATTGTAACAGAGAGCCGCGCCAGCGATCTGCTCGCCATCCCAAGCGATCAGCGAGAGGCCATCTTCGTAGCCATCGCTGTAGAGCTGCTCGCGCCAGTTTTCAAAGGACTGCCGGAAGTGGTTCCAATGGTCTTGAAAGGCCTCTTCGAGTGCTTCATAGAGCTCGTGCTCATGCTGGCCGCGCATAAAGGGCTTGATCTCAATCCCTTCTGGCACTTCGGATTCTTGCGGCGGCTCGACAAAGTGTAGTTCCATGCGATAGAAGTAGCGCACAACCTGAAAGCCATGCTCAAGCAGCAACTGCTGAGCCCAGCGATTACCGCCAAAGATATTGACGTGCACGTTATAGCTCTGTTTGCCATCGTGTTTAGCCTTCTCGGCCACACGTCGCAAGCCATCGCTCAGCAGAAAGCTGCCGATCCCTAAACCTTGAACGTCGGGATGCACATAACCATCAAGCAAATAGGGCTCTTCAAGCGTTCGATGCAAAAGCTCTTCGCTGCCAACCACACGCCCTTCGGAATCGAGCACAACCCGCCCAGCCTTCTCGATATCGAACAGTTTCCATTCGTCAAAGATAAACTGCACGCTCAGCTCCGACTTGCCCAGCTCGATCTCATCCCAAAGGTTGATCAGATCGACGATGCCCTGAGCATCGCCAAGGATTGTCGCTCGAAATGTAAATCCTTTTGGAAGCGTATGTTGCATATAGATCACTTTCTATAGATTGATCAGTTAATAACAAATCCGCTTGCCCACTCCAGCGCTTTGGCGGCGAGGTCTACACCCCAAATAAGGCTCCAACCGCGTCCGCCTTCGGCTATCAACGGCTTGTCCGCCACCCCGAGGTTGTATCTGCCTCGCTGACGAAGCCGCCCCCATGCCACAAACGGATGTCATATCACCTCCCAAGCGACCTAGCTCAAGGCCAACAACGACGAAGGCAGAGCAGGGAACAAGGTTTGGAGCAAAGGCTCAAGACCGACATCGAAGATGATGTCAGGATAGTGCTCCCGTAACTGTGCCAGACTGCGATAACCAAAGAGCAATTTCACAAATACCAAAGGCGGAATATGTAGCTTCGCGCGCGAGTCCTGATCGTCGTCGCGCCACGCCTCCAAAGCGCTCAGGCGCCCCTTTTCGAACTGCAAGTGCAGCCCATCGCGATAGAGATCGATCAGCAACTCGCCGCTATAGCCCTCCAACGGCGAAGCGGCCAAGCGCTCTTCGAGCACCGGACGGATCGTCTCGAGGAAGCGCCGCAGGTTGGGCACACGTATATACCAGGCATAGGGGTATTGGTAGCTCGAGCGCAACAGATCTTTGTGCAAGAGCTCGTAGACCGGGTGATTACCTGCGATATGGAAACAGACGTCGGTCACAGGGCCGAGTTGTTCCTTGGAACGCCACACATTCGGCTCTCTACTCGGCAGGGCGCGCAAAAGCACGGGCAGAACCTGGCTCAACGAAGTCCCTTCGGCCAACATCAAGGATTCGACCGTGATCGAACCATCGAAGCGGGTCGGCTGCAAGCGCAGACAGCCCACGATCCGATCGTTACGGTCGACGATGCAATAGACCGTGTACAAGGTCTCTGGGAAGGGCGTGCCTTCGTAATTAACCTGCCAGTGCAGATAGTCGGGCGTGTAGGGCACGCTTAGTAGGGCAGGCACGGCTGGCTCGCCCGGCTTGCGGCGGCGCAGCAGCCTGCTCTCGCGAGCAGAGATCGCCACCAGTTGCTCGACATCAGCGGCATAAGCCTCGCGCACACGATAGGCATCGCTCTCGCCCTCGGCTAGGGCCGGAATGCGATCGAGCGGAATGGTGTAGCGCGAACCAAGGTCGGCGGCGTATTCGTAGCCAAACTGGCGGTAGTAGTAAGCGATACCGTTGATGGCTTGGAACAGATCGCCGCGCGCCTCGCTGCGAGCGTGAATCAGCTCGAAAATGGTGCGTATCAAACCGCGCTTGCGATAATCGGGCAGGGTGGCAACCATCTCGGGGCGGCCCATCGTCATCGTAAGACCGCCGAACTTCACCGATTGACGCATCAGCATAACCGCAGACACAATCGTAGCGCTCGGCACATGCTCAACCAGGGCAAAGTCGTTGGCCGAAACAAAGGGGTGAATACCCATAAACATGCTGCGCACCCAATCGGCCGTGATCCGAAATCCGTACTTTTCCTCCGGCGAACCAAAGGTATGCCAATAGAGCTCTATCACTTTGTCGCAATCGTCGGGCGTCGACCAGCGCAACACCAAACCATCGCCCAGATCGCGGCGGTAATCTTGTTCAAAGGGTTGTAACTCTGCCATAAACTATATGTTCTCCGATCTGTAAGTAAAGTAGTGTAATACCTCGATCTGAAGCTAGCCGATAACTTGCAGCGAGCTCGGCAAAACAGGAAACAGGATCTGAAGCAGACGTTCCGCCTCAGCGCTGGCCCAAAGATCCGGAAACATCGGCAGCAATTCGTGCAGGCTTCGATAGCCAAAGAGCAGCTTCAGAAAGAGCAGTGGGGGAAAAGCTGCATCTGGCTTGGCTTCCCAAAGCGGTTTAGACCAGCGTTCGATCCCTGTGATCGCTCCACGCTCAAACACAAAGCGCAAACCATCGCGATAGAAGTCGAGCTTTAGCTCGCCGCTATAGCCAGCCATAGCCGAAGCCGCCAGTCGCTCTTCCAACACAGGCCGTATAAGCCGCAACAGTTTTGGTAGATCAGGAACCCGTACATACCAAGCGGCTTCGCGCTCGCGGCTGCTGACGTAACGCCCATCCAGCAGCTCATAGATCGGATGGCTGCCCGGAATGTCGAAGCAGAGCGCGCTAGCCGGCGGCACCTGCTCGTTTCTAAGCGCGACTCCATCAGCTATCGACGCAATCGCCCGCAAGAGCGACGCGAAGACTTCGACGAAAGAAAGATCTTCGCGCAGCATCAGACTCGTCACATAGACACACTCGTCCGTGCGCACCACAGCGGTCGAAAAGAAGCCAACAGGCTGGTCATTCTGATCGACGAGGGTGTAGAGCGTCTTAAACCAAGCGGGCAGCCCCGTTGCAGCGTAATCGACCTGATAACGCTGAAATTCCACGGGCCAAGGCGCGCACACAAACGCAGGCATAGCCGGGCTAGAAGGCGTCACACGCCGTAAAATGCTCGCCTCACGCGCAAAGACCGGAGCCAAGCTCGGCAGATCCTCTAAGCGGGCAGCGCGGGCGCGCAAAGCTTCGGCCTGACCCTCAGGCAACGCTGGAATGCGCTCAAAGGGCACCTTCGGCATCGAGCTGAGTGCAAGGGCGTATTCGTAGCCAAACTGGCGGTAGAAGTAGTCGATCCCGATGATGGCCTGAAAGAGATCGCCGCGCGCCTCGCTACGAGCGTGCAACAGCTCGAAAATCGCTCGGATCAAACCGCGATTACGGTACTCGTGACGAGTCGCCACCATCTCGGGACAGCCGATCGTGACGGGCCGACCGCCCAGCAGAATCGGCTGCTGGTACAAGAGGCTGGCCGCCACAATCTTGCCACTGGCGCGCTCTTCGACCAGAGCGAAGTCAGTAGATCGAACATAGGGATTTTTGCCGCGAAACATGCAGCTCACCGAGGCGACGCTATGCTTGCGCGGCGCTTCATCGGGCCTTCTGCGAAAGGCCAGATGGTAGAGTTCGAGCACCCCAGCACAATCGTCGGGTGTCGACCAGCGCAGCACCAAACCATCGCCCAGCTCGCGGCGATAATCCTGCTCGTATGGCCGTCGTTCTGTTTGCATCTCCGCTCACCACCCCATCATCTGCTCGAAATGCGCCACGCCTTGCCAAGGTGTGGGGATGCGCTTGACATCCCCACACCGCTGCCGAACTTAGTCCAAAGGCAGCAAAGCTGTCGGCTGTACCGGGAAGAGCACCTCCAACAACTTCGTCGCCTCATCGTTAGCCCAAACGTCGGGGAATACGGCCTGCAGTGCCTTCAGGTCGCAATAGCCGAACACGAGCTTCAAGAAGGTCAAGGGATAGAAGCCAGCATGAACCTTGGCGTCCCAGACCGGTTTGCGCCACGGCTCCGCAGTGACTAAGCGCCCATTCTCGAAGACCAAGCGCAGAGCGCTGCGGTAGAAGTCGATATTGAGCTCGCCACTATAGCCAGCCAAAAGCGATGCCGCTAGGCGCTGTTCCAAAACCGGAGCGATCTTGCGAATAAAGCCTGGCAGATCGGGCACACGAAGGTACCAAGCGTACTGCCGACCTTGCTTCTCGCCGAAACCGGGCGACAACAGTTCGTTTATAGGGTGATGGCCGATGAACACAAAGCTGAAGGCATCGGCTTCGCTGGGCTGATCGTCGCGCGCCGGCGAAACGGAAGGTGCGAAGGCCTTCAGCGCGCGCAAGAGCGAAGGCAGATGAGCGGGTATCACAACACCTTCCTTAAACGACATACCGACGATGCGCACTTCCTTGCCCCAGCGCAGCGGTCGATGTAGCACATAGCCGATCGCTTCGCCCGCCTTATCGACGACCACCAGCGTCTTCCACGAATCAGAGATAGCCGGGCTCATCTTGGTTAGCATCCAGCGCCAATAGGGCTCGGGGATCGGCACCGAGAGAATGGGCGGCTGAGGAGGCAGATGGTCGGCGGCACGGCGCGGCCAGCTACGCTCGCGCTCAGCCAGCTCCATCAAGAGAGGGATGTCTTCAAGCGTCGCGGGGCGCAGGCTACAGGTTTCGCTCTGGCCCTCTTCCAGCTTGGGGATACGCTCGAAGGGCACACGCAGCGTACCTTCCAGCGGGGTAGCGTATTCGTAACCGAATTGACGATAGTAATAGGGAATACCTGTGATGCCTTGGAAATCGTGACCCATATGGGCGCTACGGGCGTGGATCAGCTCGAACACGGAACGTACTAAACCGCGATTGCGATATTCCGGCAGGCTGGCAACGAGCTCGGGACGACCCATGGTCAGCGGGATGCCACCGTATTCGGCCGGCTGGCGCAGCAAGACGGTCGCAGCAACGACTTTGCCGTTTGCGGTATCTTCAACCAGCGCTACATCGTTCGACGACATGAACGGATGCTTGTCGCTCAACAAGTCGCTCACAAAGGTCAGCAAGGGGATCGGCGCAGGACTGTCCTCTTTCTGCCGAAAAACATAGCCATACAGCTCGAGAATCGCATCGCGATCTGCCGCGCTCGACCAACGCAAAACGAGGTTTTCATCGATCTGCCGACGATACGATTGTTCATGTAGTTGTACTTCGCTCACTGCGAACCTCCTTAGTTCAAAACTTACCCGCTAGCGATTTTGCGCGCTCGCAAAGCGAGAAATACAGGGAATTCTTGTTCGGCTCGCTGCTCGGCCCGCTCGTGAAACTGCTTGTAGCTGGTAATTTCGCGCATACAGTCCAAGAGCAAACCGCACTCGGCTAAACCGTTGATGTACATATGTAAAGGTCGATGAAAGCTGCGTGTTGCACCATCGCGGAGCGGCACAGCCACGGGCGTTAAGTAGCGATCGACACGGCGGTAGTGCAATTTGCGCCCTTCGTCCCAACCCCAACCGCTCTGGCGCGGAATGCGGAAGCAAGGATGCGTCAGCAACAGCACCAAACGTCCACCCGTGCGCAAGGCCCAAGCCGCCGAACGTAGGGCCGCTTCGATAGGATCGATATCTTGCAAACTGAGCATAAAGACCGCCCCATCAAACGAACCGGCCCGCAAAAAGGGCAATCTCTCGAGCTGGCGCACATCTCCCACCACAAAACGTCCTTTATCTCCGTGATGTCGACGGGCGAAACGGATCAAGCGCTCACTAGCATCGATGCCCGTATAGACCGCACCTTGCTCTGCGATCGGGCCAGCCAACACGCCGGGACCCGCACCCAAATCAAGGATCTGCTCTTTAGGGCGCACTTCCAGCAACTCCATCACGCTTGGTATCGCCAAACGCCGATGATGTTTGCTGCCTTGAGTGCCGACCCAGCCCACATACCAATCCGCCACCTCATCCCAACTGGTCTCAACCTTCTTCCGACCTGTTTGTCTGCGCAGACCCATGGCTCTTCCCTCGGGTCTAGGCGCGCACGACCATGCAGCCTAAACCCGCTAGCCTTGCAAAGGCGACTGTTGTGCCCGACACGTGGGCCTAGCAGCACACCAAGCTGCGCCGCCAGTCCCTAGCGACAAGCAGTCGTCAAGCACACCCTGTGGCGCAACGACTGTCGAACGATACGCCACGTTTCGGATTCGAGCCACACAGATCGTGTTCACACAAGCGATCTCAAGCATCGCAACCTCCTCCAGCAAAACCACAAATACAAAAAGACCAAACCGTCATACATCCTCTATGCATCACGGTTCGGCCTTTATGGCAACAAAAAACCGTGAACTGAGATCTCAGTCTCGTCCACGGCTGGAAGCGACTTGTTTACTTCAATGAAGTGTCAACTTCGCAGTCTCCAGATAGTGGACGCACTGATCCCTTGAACAAACCCGCGCAGACCGACCAACATGCGCTGGCGGTCCTGCCCGTTCAACTTGTTGATTGTGTTTACAGTTACAAACAACATAGGATCTGGTCCACTTCCATTAGGCTAATGAGAATCACTCCCAAGCACACTATCACGCCTTAAGAACTATCGGCATCAGTCTAAAGTCTGAAATTTCTGATAGCTTCTCGCATAAGGTCTTCTATAAGGTGTAATGGTTTTGTAAAGTTCCAATAACAAAGCCAATAAACTATACTTTTTGCTATTGTATAGCCAAATACTAAGAATTGACCGTCTGCTGTTTTTCGTGATATACTCAAAAGGATGAAGCATACATAGTAAGATTACCGAAGGAGCGGCACCATGGCACAGATTCGCTTGGTGATAGCCGATGATGAATCGCTTATCCGCATGAATCTTAAAGAAACACTGGTCGGTTTAGGATATCTCGTAGTTGGCGAGGCAGGTGACGGCGCAACCGTGATTCACCTCGCGCGCGAGCTGCGCCCCGACTTGGTGCTGATGGACATCAAAATGCCCAAGATCGATGGTATCCAAGCCGCCAAAGTGTTGACCGAAGAAAAGATCGCACCAGTCCTCTTGCTCACAGCTTATTCCGACCGCGAACTCGTCGACCGGGCAAAAGAGGCGGGTGTTGTAAACTATATCGTTAAACCCTTCCGTGAAGGCGAGCTGTTGCCCGCAATCGAAATCGCAATGGCCCGCTATCAAGAATTCCTCAAAATGGATGAGGAAATCTCCGACCTCAAAGAGACGCTGGAGACCCGTAAGTTGGTCGAGCGCGCCAAGGGTGTCCTTATGGACAGCCAAGGCCTCAAGGAAGCTGAAGCCTTCCGCAAGATCCAACAGCTTTCGATGAATACACGTAAGTCGATGAAGGAAATTGCACAAGCGCTCTTACTTGCTCACGAGATCGAGAAGTAACCGTAATCGGGGGTCAACCTAGGTGCAGGAAGAAGTAGGCTTGAAGCTTCCTGCACCTGCTTTGTTTGTATAGTTAGGCCACTGTGACAGAGGAACAAAACGCTTCGACCGATAAGCCCATCAGCGAATCGCCTACACCTCAGAGCGAGCAGGAGGCGACATCTTCTCTATCCCCACAAACCGCGCCCAAGTGGCGCAAATGGCTCTATCAAATCGTTCCACACCTGATAACCAGCTTGGTCTCAGTGGCACTGGCGCTGGCCATCATCTGGTTTAGCCACGAGCCCGAGCCACGCATTCAACCCGTTGTGCGCCCAACCCCAGGCCCAACGCTGGCAGTTGTGCCGACGATTGTGATCGCGACTCGCACCCCAGCACTGCCGCCCGACGAGCGTGTGCTGAGCCAAGAGCTGCTCGACTTGCAGATTCGGGTCGACGAGCTCTGGAGCGCCCTCTACATCGCGCGGGCCGCCAACCAACTGGTCGACGCCGAAAACGCCCTGCGCCTAAACGACATCACCGAATTCGAGCGCACCCTGGTGGTCGTCGACGCCTCTTTAGCCCTCGCCTACGAGCGCAGCGGCGACCTCAACAAAGGCCCCATCAGCGAATTTCGCAGCCAGATCAGCCAGATTCGCGACGACATCTACATTCGCCCCGAAGGCACCGACATCAAGCTCAAAGTCTTGCGCCAACGCATGCTCTCGTTGGTCGAAGAGCCTTAAGCGACCCGCTCAGCCTGGAGCTCTTTAACCATAATCACAAAAGGCTGCGAGGTGTTGGGATAAAACGGCTCGAACAGGGCCTGCCAGCCGAGGCGGGTATAGAGCGCACGGGCTGCCTCGTTATTGGTCTGGGTGGTTAAGATCGCTGTTCGGTAGGGCAGATCGGCCAAAAGCCTTTGGCAGAGCTGGGCGCCCAAACCTTGGCGGCGTACGCTTGGCTCAACCGCCAGCTCGACCAGCTCAAAACAGTCCGAAAGCCATTTCTGGCTCAGCTCCGGCCCCAACGCGCGCGCAAGCAGACCGTTATAATATTGGCCTTCTTGCGATTGATAGCCATAGCTAAAGGCTACAAGCTGCTCGTCGCGCAGAGCAACCAAGCAGCGAAAGCCCGGATAGCTGCGATGGCGCTGGAAGCGCTCGGCAAAATCGCTGCCCGTGCGCGACCAGACGCGCTGGTACAGATCGATCAAGCTCGGTACGGTGTGAGGATAATCTGTTAGCTCTACAAGAGTATACATACACCTTCAACCAGCAGGTCGGCAGCGCAGTCGGCTCCTCGACACTATGCAACCTGAACACAGCAAATCTACGCTATAAACGCGCTTGATACAAAATCCGCTCCAATTTTCTCAGATCTCTCTACTGGCACCAGCCATACGCTGGCGGCAAGGTTCCTCGCTCCCATGCGGTCCTTGGCGCGTCCGCCTTCGGCTACCACCATCTCACCCACCAAACGAGGCTGCTAATCGTGCGGAAAGGCCACCCCAAAAACGAAACGAACAGATTTCATTAGACCGCAGTCGAGTGAAGCCCATCAAGCGCAAGAGTGCTGGCTGCGTAAGGGTTGAGAGATTCCGCGCCACAGCACGAAATCTCTCGCCTGTTTCAACCCCAAAACTGCTTCTGAGCTTAGCGCTCAGAGAGCGAAATAGGTGCTGTTAGCCAACCAGTTCGCGCAGCAGCTTCAACAACAGCTCAACCTCTTCAACAGTATTATAGTGGGTCAGACCGATCCGCACCATACCGCCGCTCTCTTCAACCCCCAAACGCTCAGTCAAATTGAGCGCGTAGTAGTTGCCGTCCCAGACAAAGATGTTATGTGAGCCCAGGTATTGGGCGATCTCGGCCGGGCTGTGCGATTCGAGTCGGATCGCGACAGTCGGGGTGCGCTGGCCGTAGCGTTCTGGATCGCGAATGCCGTAGAAGCTCAGGCCCGGAATAGCCAGCAGCCCTTCGATCAGCTTGCTCACCAGCTCGCGCTCATAGAGCTGAATGGCGTTCATAGCCGCCACAAGGGCCTCGCGCCGCGACATTTCCTGATTGCCGCTGACCTTGCGGCCCAGCTCGGCCAGATAGTCGACCGCAGCCGTCACACCCGCCAGGGCCTCGTGGCTCTTGGTGCCGGTCTCCCAGCGGTCGGGCAGCGCATTGGAGGCGGGGCGCACTTTGTAGGGCTGCAAACGCTGCATATGCTCGCGCTTGCCATAGAGTGCTCCCGAGTGCGGCCCAAAGAACTTATAGGGCGAACAAGCCAAAAAGTCGCAGTCGATATCGCGCACATCGATCGCGCCGTGGGGCGCATAGTGCACCGCATCGATAAAGCTCAGCGCGCCGACTTGGTGGGCCAAGCGTGTGATCTCTTTGACATCGTTGATCGAGCCGACCGCGTTGGAAGCATAGCCAACCGCGACCAGCTTGGTGCGCTCGTTGATCTTGCTGCGCAGATCGTCCATATCCAAGGTGCAGTCTTCGACATCGACGTCGACCACCTGAATGGTCACGCCGCGCTCTTCGAGCGCCTTCCAAGGGGCGAAGTTGGCATCGTGGTCGAGGCGGGTCAGCACGATCTCGTCGCCTGGGCCGAACTCACGCCCGAGCGCGCGGCTGAAGGCGAAAGTCAAGGTGGTCATATTGGCACCGAAGACCACCTCGTCGGGGTCACAGCCCAGCAGATCGGCCATGGCAGCGTGGGCCCCGTTGATGATAGCGTCGCTGCGCTGGCTGGTGATGAAGGCACCGTGGGCGTTGGCGTTAGCGCTGATCAGATAGTTGCTGATGGCGTCGAGCACACGCTGAGGAACTTGGGTGCCGCCGGGGCCGTCGAAAAAGACCAACGGTTTGTCGTTGTGGGTCTGCTGCAGAGCCGGGAACTGTCCGCGGATCCATGCTAAATCTAGCGTTGTCATAAAACTCCCTATAAAGTGGCTAGCTGTTTGTGCGAGGATGTTCTCAATTGTACACCAGACCGTAAAAACGCTCGCAGGTCATGGCTCATTCGAGTGCTGCATCGCTTTTTGGCCTTCGGCAGAGTGGAACTGCTCTCTTTCGTTGTGTGAGATTTGGCGCTTAGGCGCCAAATCTCACACAACAAAAATTCACCCCCTCGCCCGCTTTGCGGGAGAGGGGGCCGGGGGGTGAGGGCCGCTAGCCCATCTAATAGCCGGAGGCGGACGCGCCAAGGACCGAATGGGAGGGAGATGCTTGGCCGCCAGAAGGATGGAAGCGAATGTGGAAGCAATCAAAAGGGCCTGGAGCAGCTACAGACCCTTCAGGTTGCGTTTTTACCAGAGCCAGCGCTTTTTGGGGAGCACGATCGGCGGCTGAGGCGGCAGCGGTTTATCGGCCAGCAGCGCTTCGGGGTTGGCGGTACAAAGCGCGTGGGCCGCTTCTTGACCGATCACTTTGGCGGTCGCCTCATAGGCGCTCTTGAGCAGAATACGCCGCCGGGGTGGGAAGCCATGGCCGTCGGAGGCCACCACATGCACCAGACCGCGCCTCAACAGCTCGTGAGAAGTACGACCCAATAGCTCGTTCTGTTCGCCCGCGATCGCCGCGCCAGTGAGTTGCATCATCACGCCGCGCTCAACTAAGGGGCGCAGCACTTCGGGGTCGTGCTGAACATCTTGCAGGCGCTCGGGGTGGGCCAACAGCACCCGATAACCCGCCGCTTGCAGAGCGAAGATAGCGTTATGCACCGGCTCGTTCATATAGTGACCCGGGCACTCGATCAGTAAGACGCGAGTGTTCTCGTAGGGCAGCAGCTCGCCAGCGCGCAGCCGCTCGACCAGCTTCGGGCCGATCGTGATCTCGGTGCCGCGCACCAAATTGAGTGGGATCTGCTCTTTTTGCAGAGCTTCGCGCAGCAGTTCAAAGCGTTCATTCAGCAACGAGACAGAATAGCGCCCTCCAACGGTTGAATCGGGGCTGTGAGGTGTTGCCACAACTGTCGTAATCCCGTCCTCTACCGCCAAACGCGCCAGCTCAAGCGACACCGTCAGCGAGGGAGATCCGTCATCGATATCGGGCAAAATATGGGTGTGAAGATCAATCATTGGAGTGCCATACTCCTGTTCGTAGAAAACGTCTCTTCAGTTTGTGCTCTTATTCTCGCATCAGCACGCGCCGCTTTGGGAAAAGAGCCTAATAGAAGCTCGTCGAATCGTTCGGTTTTAGAATGAGAGATCTCGCGCTGTCGTGCGAAATCTCTCATGTGCCTTTAGCTAGCGTTGCCTATCGATCTCTATTGTTGGAAGAGGCTTCCTAAAACGAAATTGTTGAACTTCGAGCCGGTTTCGCTGAAGCGCCAGCCTTTTGCGCTTTAGGCCCCGTAATAGCCGTAGCCCATTTCGGTCTTGGCGTCGTTGAGCACCACACCGACCACGTGCGCTTTGACCTTTTCGAGCATGTTGCGCGCTTCACGGGCGCGATCACGACGGGTTTTGCCCGCCTGCAAAACCAAAATCACGCCGTCGACGCGGGTCGCCAACACGGCTGCATCGGTCACAGCGATGACGGGCGGCGTATCGAACAAGACCATATCGGCCGATTCTTGCAGGCGCTTGATCAGCGCTTCCATACGACGCGAGCCAAGCAGGTCGGCCGGGCGAGGCGGCAACGGGCCGCTGGGCAGCAGGCTCAAACCGGGCACTTCGGTCTCTAGCAAAGGCAGCGGCGCATCGGCTTGGTCGAGCAGGGCGCTGGTTACGCCGGTCTCGTTCGAGACGCCAAAGAGCGTGTGCAAACTGGGGCGGCGCAGGTCGCAGTCAACCAAGATCACGCGCTGTTCGGCCTGAGCCATGGTTACAGCCAAGTTTGCGATCGTGGTGCTTTTGCCTTCGTTGGGGGCCGTACTGGTCGCCAACAGAGTTTTGAGCGGTCGATCTAAGCTCGAAAACTGAATGTTGGTACGTAGGGTACGGTAGGCTTCCGCTGCTGGCGAGCGCGGATCGCGCAAAGCAATCAGATCGGTAGCTGCTGAACTTGTCGTCAAGATTCTACCTCTTTATCCTTTAGCTATCAGCACAGGCTGATGCAATATCTCTGTAACAAACCACCTACAGGCTAGCAAGCGCACAGGCGCTCTGCAGGCCGAGCAAGCCAACTCGCTAACTCGAAAGCGCTTTGGGTTTGTTCTCGCGGCCTTCTACCGTGGGGATAGCCCCAAGCAGGGTGAGGCCCACGAAGCGCTCAACATCTTCGCCCGTTTTTAAGGTGTCGTCAAGGAATTCCAGCACAAACGCGAGCAGCAAACCGATCACAAGCCCAAGAATCAGACCTGCCAACACATTGTTCTTGGTCTTGGGGCTGGAAGGGGCTGTCGGGTAGCGCGCTTTCTGGATCACTTGAACGTAGATGCGGCTGGTACCTTCAAAGAGAGCGTTACGACGATTGACCTCTTCCTCAACCCGCTGGCCTATCGCTTCGGCGATCCGCTGGGCTTGATCAGGAATGCGATTTTCAACCTCGATGATCAGCTTCTGCTCGTCGGGCAGCGCCTGCATATCGACATCTTCCATCAGGCGCTCGCCGCTGATGTCGAGTTGAAGCTGCTGGCTGATCTGTTCAAGCACGTCGGGCTGCTGAACGCTCTCTTTGTAGCTGTTCATGGTATCGCGCAAGGTGATGTTGAGACCGTTATCAGCTTGGTTCGCGATAAACAAGTAAACAGCTTGTGATGTGTAGATACGCGGTTGCAGCTTGCTGACGCCATAGGCCACGACCGCCGCCACACATGCTGTGAGCACGATCACCCACCAACGCTTGCGCAGTACGGCGATGTAGTCTTGGAGTTTCATACGATTTCCTCATTCGGAACTTACACAACCAATCGGCTGTTAATCGATTTGTTTCGGTACAAGACAGCACTTTCAGCGGAGCACTTGCCGATCTATTCGGGCGGAATCATACCAACCACGGGCAGACCCAAGCCTTCCTCCACATCGTAACGCGAACGAATGCGGGTATCAAGATACGAGAACAAAAAGGCGAGCGCAATACCAGCTGCCAAGCCCAAGGCCGCCCTGACCGCAGTGTTTAAGATGATCCGCCGCATGCTGCTTTGGGGAGTAGCCTGTTCGGAGATATTGAGCAGCGAGACTTCAAGGCCAGAGCCTTCGCTCAGATCGCTGCGGCCCCAATAGGCCAAGCCATTGCGGCGCAGCGCTTCAACAGCCGCCTCTACTAATGCTACCGCATGCACGCTCGAGCCAGACACGGCGTTGATGGTCACCGTTCGGTGCAACGACTGAGCGCTCAACGAACCTTTGATCGCTGCCGGAGAAAGCTCGATACCACGTTCGGTCAGCACAGCGCTTACATCTTGGGCGAAGCGCGTACTGGCCACCACTTGGGGCAGATCGTCGATCACATATTCGGTGCCACCCCATTGGTCGCGCAACTCCGAAGGCTCGCGGATCTCGCCTTGCACGGGCAGAGCCTGCAAAAGCAAGAAGTCGGCACTGGCAAGGTAGCTGACGGGTTGGCGCACAGCAAGCAGAAAGCTCACAATACCAACGATGATCGGCAGTGCAAGCACAAGCGGCCAGAAGCGCAGCACAATACTGAGGTAGTGACGCAATTGCATGAACCTACGAGTGTCCTCCCTGAAGCACCGCTTTATGTTGGCGCTTAGCTACTTCCTCTTCGATAAACTCGCGCATTCGAGCGAGAAATACCGGCTCTGCAAAAGCCTCAGCGTGGCGACGAATCGCAAGCGGATCGTAGCGATCGGCGCGTTCGGCAGCGATAGCAGCCGCCAAAGCCGCAGCAGTTGGTTGGTAGAAGAAGCGGCCAGTCTTGCCTTCAACCACGGTCTCAAGCGCTCCTCCGCCAGCGAAGGCGATCACAGGTCGCCCTGCCGCCATGGCTTCCAAAGGAACGATACCAAAATCTTCATTGCCGGGAAAAATAAAAGCACGACAATGGGCGAATAGTTCGCGGCGACGCTCTTCGCTGACCCAACCTGTAAACTGAATGGTCGGCCCAGCGATCGCTTCTAAGGCCGCGCGTTCGCGCCCTTCGCCAAAAACAACCAAGGGCAAACGCAGGGCATTACAAGCTTCGATCGCTAGATGCAGCCGTTTATAGGGAATCAATCGACCACCAGCCAAATAATAATCGCCCGGTGGAGTATCGATATAGGGCGGCAGTTTGACAGGTGGCGGGATCACCTCCGCGTCGCGCCCATAGAATCGCTTGATTCGCTGTTTGACCTCGTGCGAATTGGCAATAAACGCATCGACACGCGAGGCACTAACAGCGTCCCACAGTCTAACATAGGTCAGCAGGAAGGGCAAGATCGCCCCTTGCAGTCCGGAAATCGACTCGCGCTCAACGTAGTCTTCGGTGCGCCAAGCGAAACGCATGGGCGTATGGCAATAGCAGATATGCAGGGCATGCGGTGGTGGAATAATGCCTTTAGCATAAGCGCTGCTACTGCTGATGATCAGATCGTATTCGCTAAAGTCGAAACGCTCGAAGGCCGTCGGATATAACATAAAGTAGCGCCGAAAATGCTTTCGCCACGCGGGTAGTTTCTGCATAAACGAGGTGCGAATATCCCACGAGCGATAGTGCTCGGGCATGGCCTCGGCGTCGTAGATCGAAGTATAAACAGGGGCGTCGGGGTAGAGCGCGTGCAATGCCTCAAGCACCCGTTCCGCGCCGCCATATTGATTGAGATAGTCGTGTACAATCGCAACCCGCATCGGGGCTCATCCTTCCGCCTGATACAAATAGGAACGGAGCGATTATACTCTATTTTGTCCTTGATGGCAGACGGAGCCACAACAGCGACAAAGAGAGGAAGAGATGATGCTTGAGAGCCAACGCTTAGTGCTGCGCCCGCTGAGTGCGGACGACGCGCCAGCCCTACACGATCTCATGCTGCGCAACCGCAACTTTCTTAAACCTTGGATGCCCGCCAGCACAGACGAAACCTACACGCTCGAATTCCAAAGCAACGATATCGCTTGGCGCGCCGAGCAATGGCAACAAGACCGCGCCTATAGTTTTGGGATCTTCCTCAAACCAGCGCACAGCCTGATCGGCAGGATCAATATCTCGCAGGTGGTACGAGGCGCGTTTTTAAACTGCTTTCTGGGCTACTGGCTCGATCAGGCTCACAACGGCCAAGGCATTATGAGCGAGGCCGTGCGCACAATCTGCCCGTTTGTGTTTGAGCAGCTTGGTCTGCATCGAATCGAAGCCACCACGCTGCTGCACAACCATGGATCGCAACGAGTGTTAGCCCAGGCAGGCTTTCGCGACGAAGGCACAGCCCTGAACTATCTACAGATCGATGGGCGTTGGCAAGACCATAAACGCTTCGCCCTCACACGTGAAGACTGGGAGGCCTGGTTACAGCGTCAAAGCTAACATCAAATTCATTTGAAGACTTGCAGTCTCTTAGTGCGAGACAACGAGAAGCCGGGAAAAGAGTCAAGTAACACGCTGCCGAAGGCCAAAAAAAAGTAATCAATCGAATGTGCTATAACAACGCGAAAGGCGAGTAGCTAGCACTACTCGCCCTCCTCTTCCTTCTGTTTAACCGCTTGGTTTAGGGGATTACGATCTGAGTCGGGTTGACCTGATAAGGCGAATGATTGTAGCCCAATACATCAGGTTGAGCCATCCAGATCAGAGAAGCAACCATTGCAATCAAAAAGACCGCGATCACAACGAGCGAGACCATTGGAAGCTTTTCGGTGTTAGCTTGTGTATTTGACGGAGCCATTTGATTTCCTTATACTTCGTATATGTAGTAACGACACCACACATCTTCACTCGACCTTTCCGCGTAGTATACCATGTCTGATAGAGCACGAGGAAATCTATGCGCATCTTGGGTCTTCGTGTCGACGTGCGACCAAGCGCTATTCTACCAGCAATTACCGTTTTCGTTCTCAGCTTGATCGCAGCGCGCAACAAACCGCACCCCGTTCGACTGGCGCTCGCCAGTACCCTGCTCTTTTTCGAAGCCGAAGCCAACCATATCGCAGGCCACCTCGTGTCGTCTGCATTGGTAGGTGCGCCGATCGATCGTATTTTGCTGGGCGTGCGCGGCTACACCCTCTACGATAACAACGATGTTGAGCCCTATCAGCATATCGGCCGCGCGGTCGGCGGGCCGCTCGGGTCAGCGATTTCTATGCTCTGCTGGTGGGGCATCTGGCGACTACGCCGCAACAAAGGCGGCGGCGATATCGCGACCCTAGGCTTGATCTACAATCTCTTCTTCACCTTGGGAAGCTGGCTGCCCATCCCCAGTGTCGACGGCTATGTGATCTTAAAGAATATCGCCAAACTCTAGCGCTTATCCTCTTTTCATATCCAAGAGGCGAATGAGCTTATTCGCCTCTTTAGAGCTGTTCAAAACCTTCTCCCCTCATATCCAAATCCACCCGACCACTGCCCAAACGAACCCACGCCTTGTCTCTCGCTAGCGGCAGCGTTTCTAGCTCCCATGCGTTCCTTAGCGCGTCCGCCTTCGGCTACCAACATCCTTTCCAAACATTCGGCAGGCCGATCGCTGCCTTCATTGCCCTCACCGTCTTCGCTGCCCTCGCTGCGACCTGCCAGCTACAAGCTGCTAGCAGGTGCAAACAGTGCCTTTCGCTGCGAGCAGCCTCAAACGCTGCATTCGCTACCCAAAGCCTTAGAAACTTTCTCGTCGCGAAGCTGCTGAAAGATTAGTGGCCAGCATGCCCGTTTAGAACATCGAGCATGAGGGGAAGAGCATACACCCTTCTCCCACCGCTATGCATTACCCAAAAGTCGTGTCGACAGCAAAAGGCGATCGTTCGCATACCACCGCGGGAGTATCCTTAAGAGCACAGAACCTCAACATTCACCTCCTCGCCCGCAGTGCGGGAGAGGGGGCCGGGGGGTGTGGGCAGATAACGCTGACCGTATGTCGATTTGTGGCTAATGTACAGCTCCCACCGTGCGAGAGAAGAGACGGAGATGAGAGCTGCTAGCAGCTTTGAGCTGTCGAAGCCAAACAACACACGAGATCTAACAGATCGATCTGAGCAATTTCTCACAAGCTTCTCAGTTTTATAGCAGTCGAAAGCGCAGATGGGCCTCGTTTATATCCACACCAAACAGCCGAGCATCGCTATGGCAATGGTGTCTTTCCGCATAAGAGAGCCTTATAGACGCAGACGCATGCTGCGCTTAGTACGATTATGAAGAAACAATTTCTTTTGCTCTGCCTAGTGTTTCTATTTGGCGGCACCCTCATCAGCCCACTGCTGGCCGCTCCCAGCGAGCAGATTCTCAACAGCGTCTCGGCAGCTGATGAGGAAGCGCTCGACCCCAACTTTATGGGTATGGTGATTCGCGATCCTTGGTACGACTTCGGCACGGCGCCCAACAAGCCGAACGAGCCAAACTACGAGGCCCAAAATCGCATGGGCGAGATCTTGGCGAGCGCCGGAGTAAAGTGGGTGCGTCTCGATTTCCATATCCTCGCTGGCATCAGCGACAGCAAGGCGATCGAGCAGCAGATCGCCAAAAACGACTACTTTATCAATGTGGTCGCCCCCAGACATAACTTTAAAGTGCTCGCACTGCTGAGCTTCGACCTGCTGAAAGGTGCCAACCCGCGCGATCTCAACAGCACCAGCTACCTGAGCACAACCAATACAATCTACGGCGGCGGTGTGAATGCAGCTATGGATAAATGGCTAACACGCGCCCTCATGATCGCCGATCGCTATGGCCCAGCCATTGACGCCTACGAGATCTTAAACGAGCAGAACCGTCTACCCAACTACGAGGAAAACGGTGTTGCAGGCGATGCCATCAAACCCGAGATCACAGCGCGTTTAATGGCTAAGTTCTACCGCTTTTGCAAAAATATCAACCCAAGCAACCAGAACCATGGCTGCAGCGCCGATACCAAAATCATTTTGGGCGGTCTTCACCCACGTGGCACCACAACCATGATCAAAGAAAACGGTAAAGTTATAGAAAAGGTTGTGATGACCGATGTGGAATATATCAAAGCCATGTACGCCAAAAACGGGCCGTTCGAGGAATTCAAGCAGACCTACGGCTTCTATCCCATCGATGGCATCGGCTATCACCCCTATCCACAAGAGATCCAGCTGAGCATCAGCAACAATCTGGTCGATATCGGCCTCACGCGCATGGAGCAGGTGATGAAGCAGGTGCAAGATCCCTGCAAGCCGTTTTGGATCACCGAGGTCGGTATGAATGTGGGCTTCGACAGCGATGGGCCGCGCAACCCGATCCCGCCCATCACAGCGCTCGACCAAGCGCGCTTTATGGAAGATGTCTATCGCTCGCTCTACAAGCGCAGATTCGACCCAAGCCTCAAGTGTGAGAGCCAACGCGCCGTCGAGAATGTCTTCTGGTTCAAGTACGAAGACTTCCCGCCCTACAAAAGCGATCCAAACAAGGGGATTTGGGCCCAACAGTGGGGCATCGTGCGCATCGACTTTAAGGAAGATACCTCCTGCGAAGGTGGAGCCTGCTACGCTGTCGATGGCAAACCGCTTTATCTGCGCGATTCCTACTACACCTACCGCAAGCTCGCTGGCAAAGATGTCTATACAACCCAATTGCCGATTGTAAGGCAGGAAAAAGCGAGCAAGGAATAACAAATCTGGCTGATCACATTGTGTTTTGGCCTTCAACAGATTGGGGTTTCGCGCAGCAGCGCGAAACCCCAATAGCATTTCTGCGCTAAGCTGCGGATCTAGAAGCATGTTGGGCTAGGGAGAATTGTTTTGGGTCGAGTAGGCGCTCGCTCCCTTCTCCCGCTTTTGGCGGGAGAAGGGTCGGGGATGAGGGTGGGCTAGCCCCTCTGATAGCCGGAGGCGGACGCGCTGAGGACCGCATGGGAGCTGGAAGCCCTTCCGCCAAAAGAGAAAGAAGCGTTTGTGAAACGATAAAGAGTTGTGTGATGCCAAGGACAAGCTTGAAAGGCTTAGCGGCTGGGCATATGCAGCACCACATTCTCGAAGACCAACTGCGGATTAACGTTCTCGCGCAGGTAGGTCGCCGCCTCGCTGAGGCGCGTGATAAAGGCGTGGATCTCGGGCAGCTTGGCGCGCCGTGCGATCGCATCGAGTTGGTCTTGGCGGTCGATGTGAGTCACCGCCTCGCGACAGTTGGCGCTGGTCAAGAGCACATCGCGCCACCAGCTCTGCCAGAGTTCGAGCGTTGCGAAGACCGACTGCTGCTGGCCCGCACGATACTCTTTGGCGCACTCCTCGGCCCAACGAAAAGCGCTTGCACAACCCTTACTGGGCAGTTCGATCAAAGTATCGAGCTGCTCTTGGCGTGTCTCTAGCTCTTCGGGGTGATCGACCATCTGCATAGCCCAACCCAAGCGTCCGCCGCTCCAAGCGGCCAACAACTTAGCATCGTGCTCGGCCAGGTTTTTGCGCTCCATCAGAGCCGTCGCGACCTGTTGGCGCGGCAAGGGGCGCAGCTTGAGGGTCTGGCAGCGCGAAGTCACGGTCGGCAATAGCTCGCCGCCGCTGTTGGCGATCAAAATCAATGTGGCATAGGGCGGCGGCTCTTCAAGCGTCTTGAGCAAGGCGTTCGAAGCCTGCTCGCTGAGCTTTTCGGCGTCTTGCAAGATCAGAATGCGGCGACGCGCCTCGTAAGGTCGCAGCGTGATATCGCCCTGAAAGGAGCGAATCAACTCGACGCGCAGCACCTTCTGCTTTTCGGCTTGCTCTTCTTTCAAACCCAAGATCGCGGCCTGCACCTGCAAGCCCGCCACCCGCACATCGGGATGGGTGCCATGCTCGATTCGTTTGCAATGGCGACAAGTCAGGCACGGGTCAGGGCCGCCCCGCTCGCAGTTAAGGGTCTGGGCGAAACGCAGCGCCAGCAAGTTTTTGCCGATACCTTCGGGGCCACTGATAATGTAGGCATGGGCGGCCCGCCCCGCTTCGATACTGCGGCGCAAATAATCGACCGCCCATTCGTGTCCAATCATTTCCCAGTTCGCCATCTCGCTACTCAATCGTTCTATTTACTCTTTCCACTCGCTTGCAGCCTAGGCGTGAAACTTTCGGAAGACCAGCACCGCATTCACGCCGCCGAAGCCAAACGAGTTCGAGATCGCGATCTCCAGATGAGCCGGACGAGCTTTGTGGGGCACGTAGTCTAGATCGCATTCGGGGTCAGGCTCGTCGAGGTTGATAGTAGGTGGTATCAAGTCGTGTTTGAGCGCCAAAATCGTGGCAGAGGCTTCGACCACACCAGCAGCGCCCGTTAAATGGCCGATCATCGACTTCGAAGCGCTGATCGGCACGCTGTAGGCGTATTCATCGAAAACGCGCTTGATCGCTTTGGTCTCGGCGATATCGCCCAAGGGCGTGCTGGTCGCGTGGGCATTGATATAATCGACCTGCTGTGGCCCGATCTGGGCGTTGGCAAGCGCCAAACGCAGGGCGCGCGCCGCACCTTCGCCTTCTGGGTCGGGCGCGGTAACGTGGTAAGCGTCGCAGGTGGTGCCATAGCCGATCAGCTCGGCGTAGATATATGCGCCGCGCCGTCGAGCACTGCTCAGCCGCTCGAGCACCAGCATGCCAGCGCCTTCGCCCGGTACAAAACCATCGCGCGCGCTATCGAAGGGGCGCGAAGCGCGAGTCGGCTCTTCGTTGCGGGTCGAAAGGGCGCGCATAGCGTTGAAACAGGCCAAACTCAGTTGGGTGATCGGGGCTTCGGTGCCGCCAGCGAGCATAATATCGGCGTCGCCGCGTCGAATCACAGCGGCGGCCTCGCCGATCGCCTGCGAGCTCGCTGCACACGCGGTTGAGATGCTGGTGGTATAGCCGTAAATCCCCAAGTTAATGGCGACTTGGCTGGTCGGCATATTAGGCAGCGAGGCCGGAATCGAAAGCGGGCTCACGCGATCTTTGCCTTTCTGCAACATAATGCGTGCTGCTGCTTCGATATCGGGCATGGAAGATGAGCCACAGCCCACCAAGGTACCGATTCGATAACGATTGCCATCGTCGATCGTCAGTTTGGCATCTTCGACCGCCATACGGGCCGAAGCAACCGCAAACTGGCTGGCGCGCGACATACGACGAGCATCTTTGGCATCCATAAACTCGCGAGGATCGAAGTCGTTCACTTCACCGGCGATTTTGGTCTGAAACTCTGACGCATCACAGAGGGAAATAGGTTTTATAGCACTTGCACCGCTCGACAAGCCCTGCCAAAAAACATCACGTCCAAGGCCAAAAGGCGTTACGAGTCCCATACCAGTTATGACGATGCGCTGATCTTCATCTTGTTCATCAACTGGCAACATGTGTGGCTCGGGCAGAAGATCTTTATCTTCAAGCACTTCTTCAAGTAGCGCTTCGATCTGAGCACTCAGTGTTTCGGGTACAACTCCGTATGTTAGTAGTAAGGATTGCAGGCGTTGAAGCAGGAGATCACGTTGATTTCCAGTAGTACTCGCCATAAAGTAAACCCATTTCCTAAAAAGTATGCGCCATGGTTATGCATGACACATTCAAGATTTTATCAGGATTATAGCATGTGCCTTATAGACGGCGCAAAGCTCTAGGGCATCGGTGACGGCTATAACCAACAGGTCAACGGTTATGAGGTCTCGAGCGGCGAATCAGCCGACAATCGAGCTGTGTGATGACAAAAAACGCTCATAAAATTGCTGAGAGGTGTATAATATGAAAACAGCTTCCACACTAGTATAGAGCCAATTATGAGCAGACAAGGATCTTCCCGAACGATTTGTATTGTTTTGGGTGAGCATGTAAGTAATTATTACATGAACCCCTTTGTACGAGGAGCCTTACGAGCTACAAGCGAAACCGGTTGTAGACTCCTGCTCTACAGCACTCTCAACACACGTCTTAACCGCTATCTCCTCGAACTCAAAGATTTACCCCTGCTTGCCAATCATGTAGACGCCTATCTGCTGCCCGGCAACTGTACTCCAGCGGTTTTTGCAGAATGTTGTTCGCGCGGTGCGCTTGTGTTGGGCTATAACGGCGCAGTTCCGGGCTATCCTTCGCTCGGCTCCGACAACTATGCCGCAGCCCGTACAGCCACACTTCACCTGATCAAACAAGGGCGGCGTCAGATCGTGCATTTAGCTGGCCTCGCCCATTCGCAAGAGGCGGCCGAGCGTTTGCGCGGCTATCGCGATGCCTTAGCAGAGAGCGGTATCGCCTATGACGAACGGCTGGTGCGTCCTGCTTTTTTTGGCAGTATCGAAGGAATGGAGGCGATTCAAGCGCTGTTAAGCGAAAAGGTCCCCTTCGATGCGATCTTCGCCGCCAACGACATGTCGGCTTTCGGTGCCTACTATGCCCTTCAACAAGCTCAGCTCCGTATCCCCGACGATGTGGCAGTGGTCGGCTTCGACGATGTGAGCGCGGCAAGCGACTCGACACCACCGCTCACCACGGTGCGACAGCCCATCTTCCAGATCGGTTGGGAAGCCGTCATGCTCTTGTCTCAAGCCCAAACTCAATCCGACTTGCCCGACTATACGGCGCTTCCTTCCCAATTCATTGTTCGTGCTTCGTGTGGATCAAAGCAAAACCAGAGCGAAAACAGCGACCCCTTCAGCCGCTTCGCTCAACAGGTGAGCCGAGAGGGCAGAGCGATCGACCGTTTCCAAGCCCAAATCGTGCTACAAGGCATTCGCGACGCCATTCACCATAATCACCGTATAGAGGAAGAGATCGATACGCTGCTCTCAGACTGCAAACGCTACGAGTGGGACACCTGTGCGGTCTTCGACTATCTCGACTCACTCTGGCAAGCCCAGAATGAAGACAGCCCCAAATACTACCAACATGCACTCTGGCGAGCTATGTCGCGCTATCACCACTACCAAGCTCGCACGCATCTGCTGGAACAGCGCCAACGCTCCGACCGCATCAATACGATCAACTACACGATCGATCTGTTGCGCGAATCGAACGCACATCAATCGCTCGATGCCGTGCTGCGCTACATGAGTTCTAACGGCTTTGCCATGAGTTTTAGCGCACTCTACGACCCCGACAGCCATCTGATCAGCGGCGAGCGCTTTAGCCTGCGCGAAGAGAACGAGGTCTGGCAGGGGCCGCTCGAAGCCTTCCCACCCTTGCACTGGATGCAAGCGGGCGAAGCGTGCATTATGCAGCCGCTCAGCAACGATTCCCAAACGCTGATGTTATTTGGAATCGTAGAGGCTGAGGGCCAAGCCCATCTCGATCTCGACGATCTGCTGTTGCGTTCGATCAATACCTACCGTTCGATCTCGGTTTTGAACCAAACCTTGCAAGAACTGGAAGCGGCCCGTTCGGTTCAGCTCAGCCTGCTGCCGCGCCAAGCTCCCGAAAGCAACGAGTACGAAATTATCGGTTCGTCTCGTACGGCGCGGCGGGTGGGCGGCGATCTGTACGGCTACTATCAGCGCCCATCGGGCGCGCTAGCGATCGCGCTGGGCGATGTGGCAGGCAAAGGTATGCCCGCTGCGCTCTTGATGTCGGCCTGCGCGACCGCCTTAGCAGGCACCATCCAAGCGGGTCTTGCTCCTAGCATCACGCTCAGCCAGATCCATCAGATCTTACAACCATCGGTGGGACGCCAACAAAACGCCGCGCTCTGTTTGGTGTATTTGGAAGATGCCCAAGTGCGCATCGCTAACGCAGGCGCGATCTCGCCCTTTCTTCGCAGGCGCGACGAGCTGCACATGCTCGATATCGGCGGGCTGCCGCTCGGCACCCCGCTGGCCGATCTGCTCAACTATCAAGAGATCAGCCAGCAGCTTCACGAGGGCGATCTGCTGATTCTCTGCAGCGATGGCATTATCGAGGCTATGAACGAGGCCAAAGAGATGTATGGCTTCGAGCGTTTTGAGGCTTCGATCAGATGCGGGCCAACCCATAGCGCCCAAGCTATGCACGACCATATCTTTGCCGAAGTCGACCGATTCGTCGATAAAGCAGAAATGCACGACGATATGGCCTTGATTGTGGCGCGCTACAAGGGCAAACACGCTATAATGAAGAGATAGGATAAGGGCGTGTTGGGCGCCCGCTTGCAACGACGCAGGTTAGGAGAGATGTAATGGCTGCACCGATCGAACTCTTCCTTGATGATGTGGTCCAAATGCGTAAGGCACATCCATGTGGTGGCGACACCTGGCGTATCGTGCGTCTAGGTGCAGAAATCGGTATCCGTTGTTTAACCTGTGATCGCAAGGTCATGCTGCCACGGGCCGAATTCGAACGCCGTATCAAAAAGTTTATTAGCCGGGGAGAGCCTGCAAACCCCGATAAATCATCCCTTTAAGTGTCCCGAAATTTTAGTATGATAGCGACACCTTATCCGAGCTCTAACCAGATAGCGAGGGCGTCACGTCGCATCGGTCTGCTGCTGCTTGGCCTATTGTTCAGCCTGTTTGCGGCCCTAGTCGCATTACCTCAGGCTGGTCTAGCCCAAACACACAACAGCGGGCCGATCTATCAGGTTGAGATCGGAGATGTCATCAACACATATACCGTCAACTACCTGCAACGCGCCCTCGCCCAAGCCGAATCGGCCCAAGCCAATGTGCTTGTTATTGTTGTGCAAAGCGAAGGCGCGGTATTGCGGGATATCCGCCCTTTTGCTAATCAACTGGCCCAAGCTAAGGTGCCAGTCGTGGTCTATATTGGGCCAGACGCAGTTGAATCGGGCGCCGCTGGCACATTTCTCTTGAGCGCGGCCCATATCTCGGCCATGGCGCCCGGGGCTAGCTTCGGCAGCGTAGCACCGCTCACGCAGATCGATAGCGTTTTGAGCGAGCAGACCCGCGATCTGGTCTTCGATAGTGTGGCGATGCAATTGCGCGATTGGAACCAGCGCAACGGTCGCAACAGCGATTGGGTCGATCGAGCGGTGCGCGAAGGGGCGATTCTTACGAGCGAACAGGCGGTAGCGACCGACCCACCGAGCGTCAACATTGTTGCGCGCGACGAGCAAGAGCTGTTTACACTCTTAGATGGTCGTATCGTCACGCTTGTAGATGGCCAAGCGGTCACGCTCAATACCATGGCTCGTCGCGCGCAAGCAATCGAACCGAACCTGTGGGAGCTGTTTTTACTGCTAATCTCAAACCCGACCGTAGCCTTTGTGCTGATGGTTTTGGGAGCGATCGCCATCTATGGTGAATTCGTTACGCCAGGGACAAGCATTCTGGCAGGCATCGGTGTTGTTCTGCTGCTGCTGTCGCTGGCTGGCTTACTGGTGCTGCCGATTCGCCTGATCAGTCTGCTCGGACTGCTTCTGGCTTTTGGTCTGATGGGTGCCGATCTCTTTGTTGTTTCCCATGGAGGTCTTACCATCGCTGGTATCACTCTACTCGTTATAAGCACGCTCACCCTCTACGATCCGGCCCAAGCGCCCGGAGTCAGTGTAGCGCTCTGGGTTGTGGTGATTATGGCGCTCGCTGCCGCGATCTTTGCAGGCCTCGGCCTTTGGTTTGTGCTGCGCAACCGTGTGATTCGACCGGTAACGGGCAGCGAAGGCATTGTGGGCCAGATCGCTGAAGTGCGTCGAAGGCTTGACCCCGAGGGCATGGTCTTTGTTGAGGGAGCTTTATGGCGCGCGCTCAGCGAGAGCGGCCCGATCGAAAAGGGCGAACTTGTGCGCGTCACCGCAATGCATGAACTACGTCTCTTTGTGAGACGTGTCGATGAGGCGGTTGAAGACAAGGATCCGATAGCCTGAAACCGCTAAGGAGTTCTATCATGGGCCCAACCATTTTCGCTTGTGTGGCTGTCTTGGCCTTTTTGCTTCTTGTTATCCTGCTTTCAGCCATCAAAATTATTCCCGAATACGAACGCGGCGTTATCTTCCGTTTAGGGCGTCTGGTCGGCGCGCGTGGTCCGGGTCTCTTCTTCGTCGTGCCCGTCCTCGAGCGCATGGTGCGGGTCGATACCCGTGTAATCACCATGGATGTGCCCACCCAAGAGGTCATCACGCTCGATAACGTAACGATTAAGGTCAATGCAGTGCTCTACTTTATGGTCGTCAACCCCAACTGGGCCGTGACCAAAGTGATGGACTACATTCGAGCCACCATGCAGATCGCTCAAACCACGCTGCGTAGTGTGGTCGGTCAGGTCGAACTCGACGAACTGCTGGCTCAGCGCGAAACGATCAACCAAAAGCTCCAGCAGATCATCGATGAACAGACCGAGCCTTGGGGCGTGAAGGTTACGATTGTAGAGGTCAAAGACGTTGAACTGCCTCAATCGATGCAGCGCGCTATGGCGAAGCAAGCCGAGGCCGAACGCGAAAAGCGCGCTAAGATCATTCACGCTTCGGGCGAATACGAGGCATCGCAAAAACTGGCCGATGCTGCGGCTATCATTTCGGGCGAACCGGTTACTTTGCAGCTGCGCTATCTGCAAACCTTAACCGAGATCGCAACCGAGAAAAACAGCACCATCGTCTTCCCGCTGCCGATCGACACGATCTCGCCCTTTTTGCAAGCTGCAAACAAGGCTGGCTTCTCGCTCGAAAAGCTCTTTCAAAACCAGCCGGAAAGCTCAGATCAAGCGAGCAGATCCTCAACAGATGCTTCTGCTGAGCGCTCCTAATAGCACACCCTAAGCCCGACTTCGTTAGCTCATATGCGATCCGCTTGAATGGTTGTATGTTAGGGCGGACGCTCGGCACACAATTACAACAGCCTGCTTACGGGCGAGCTGTTGGTAGCCGTAGGCGGACGCGCTAGCAGCTCTCTTTGGGGAAGAGAGCACGCCGCTAGAGTACTGAAGAGATCAAGATCAAACGGATTTGGTATCACAACCCTCTCAGGAAGGTTTGGTTCCTGAGAGGGTTTGACGTATCATGTTCGAGCTTTGATCTGAATGTGTATGTAACGATCGGTAGATATGTGCGCTCGTGTAAAGCAACTTTTTTCCAGCCGGTGCGTATCTCTCTCAGAATATTTCAAAATGCCCTGCAACCATTTTGAAATAACATTCGTACTTGTAGAAGACTGATCGTTCGTTATAAGGAGTTTCATATGCGTTGCTCTAACTGTGATGCCGAGCTTGCGGCTAATGCTAAATTCTGTACATCGTGTGGCACCCCGGTCGCCGCAGCCTCCGACCAAACGGGCGGTGGCATTTTCGAGACCAACTCGGGCGGGTCGTATACCAACGTTCCTGGTCAGCGCATCGACTTGCCTAGCGCACATGTGACAGCACGCGGTAAAGGCCAAACTGGTATGGAATACCAGATCATCGGCAGCACACTCCAGGCCGTCATCTTAGAGCTTGATCCGGGCGAAACGGTCTATTCCGAATCAGGCGGTATGGCTTGGATGAGCGGCAATATCGTGATGAATACCAGCGGTCGCGGCGGCGGTTTGGGCGGCTTCTTCAAGCGCGCGCTCAGCGGCGAATCGCTCTTCTTAGTCGAATATACCAGCCAAAATGGCAAGGGCATCGTCTCTTTTGCTTCCGACTTCCCGGGCAAGATCATTCCGCTCCACCTCGGGCCCGGCCAAGAGATCATCGCCCAAAAACAAGCCTTCTTAGTGGCCGAAAAAACCGTTCAGCTCGACATCCACTTCCGACGCAAGCTGGGCGCTGGCTTCTTCGGCGGCGAAGGCTTTATTATGCAGAGACTGACCGGCCCCGGCGTAGCCTTTGTGGCGCTCGACGGCGAAATTATGGAGTACACCCTCCAGCCCGGCCAAGTGCTGAAGGTCGATACCGGTCACGTCGCGATGTATGAGCCGACCGTGCAGTTCGATATCGAAATGGTGCGCGGTTTCAAGAACATCCTGTTCGGTGGCGAAGGTCTCTTCCTTGCGACCTTGCGCGGCCCGGGACGTGTTTGGCTCCAGACCATGCCGACCATGAATCTCGCCAAGGCGATCGCCGAATACCTGCCCAGCAGCGGTGGCTCCAGCAGCGGAGGCGGCATCAACCTCGGCAGCTTGCTCAGCGACTAAACGCTTATCGAATATGGCTATCCCGTTTGGAAGGGACGGGATAGCCACCTCTCCTTATTCTCTGTTGGTTTTTCCACAAAATCCTGCAAACTCGAGCAAGGCAACGAAGCCGCTTTATCCATTTCCGGATTATAGTTGGAGGATTGTATGCATCGTTATTCCCTGCATCGACGGAAAAACACGCTCTTCTTGTTCGCCAGCGTTCTTGTCCTTGTCGGAAGCTTTTGCGCTACACTCTTGTCAAACGTAGCTGCCAAGAGCAACAGTGCTCAAACCAGCGCAAACCAGTCGATCTTTCCCCCTGCAGACAATGTGCTCGGCCTATTCGAATTCGAAAACGATGTGAAAGATAGCAGCGGCAACGGTCGTGACCTCACCCTGATCGGTGGCAGCATCGTATCCAGCAGGTGCAGCTCGGGTCTCAAGATCGAACAGACCGCCGTCGCCGGCGTAGAGTGGAACGCCTATGCTTCGCTGATCGAACACCCCTATACGATCGAGATGGTGCTCACGCCCGAAGACACCCTCCATTGGCGCAAACTATTTAGCTTCGACCCCAACCTCGATGACGGTTGGTACTACTATCAAAACGGTATCCAAGCCTATCCCCACGAGGTATTCGGCTCGCCCGATGTGCGCGAAAATCAGCTTCACTACATCGCCTTTGTTTCAACCTCACCAAGCACCATCGATATCTACTTCCAAGGCCAGCTGATCGGCTCAAGCGACGCAGCTTTTACCGCCCCCCCAAGCCATGCAGTCTTCTTCCAAGATGACTCGGCCGTGCCCGAAGAGAACTTCTCTGGCATTGTGGAAGCCATGCGCATCTCGTCTGTAAGCCGTACCCCAGAAGAGATCGCCGCTGTCCAAGAGCGTCTGAACAGCACGTGTGGCAATAATTATCAGCATCAGCTCTTCTTGCCCTTCGTCTATTCCTAGGTCCAGCCTTCCAAAGACCGAAATCGCATCTTCTGATGGCATCTTGCATCGGATGATAGGTTCAGAACGTTGGCGGCGTGCTCCCTAGCTTCCATTCAGTCCTCAGCGCGTCCGCCTTCGGCTATCAACATCCCGCCCATCAAAACGGGGCGTATCGCCCGGTGCCAGCAAATCCGCTTAACACCATATACGCTCGCAACGCAGCAAAAACAACAACAGTCACCTTCCAGGCTGTCGAAGGCCAAAATAGTGACTGATCTAACAAGCGGATTGTTATAAAAAAGGCTGATTATGGCTTTTCCTCCATAATCAGCCTTTGTCTTTAGGCTTGCTCAAACAGGACTAAGGCATGTAGAGCGCGCTCAAGCCAAGTTTATTGACCGTCGATATAGACCGTCTTGATCTTGGTGTAGAAATCGGTCGCGCCCTTGCCCATCTCGCGGAACATACCCGAGCCGCTGTCTTTAAAACCGCCGAAAGGCGCTTGAATCGACAGACCGGCGGTCGGCTGGTTGACCTTGACCATACCGGCCTCGGCGCGCTCGGCGAAGCGCAGAGCGGTGCGCACATCGTTGGTCACAATGCCCGTCGAGAGGCCATAGTTGGTATCGTTGGCGATCGCAAAGGCCTCTTCAAGGTCTTCGGCTGCGATCACACCGATCACCGGGCCAAAGACCTCTTCGCGGGCGATGCGCATATCGTTGCGCACATTGGCGAACACCGTCGGGGTTACAAAGTAACCCTTGGCATAGTCACCGTCTTCGGGCGCAACACCACCCGTCAACAGTTGGGCGCCCTCCTCTTGAGCGATCTGCACATACTCGAGGTCAGTCTTGCGCTGGCTTGCACTGACTGCCGGACCCATCTGTACGCCATCGGCGAGACCCGGGCCAACCTTGATGGATTGAGCAGCGGCCACCAAGCGCTTGGTAAATTCTTCCAACACAGGCTTCTCGACGATCACGCGGCTGGTCGCTGTACAGGCTTGGCCCGTCAAACCGAAGCCGCCGCGCACCGTCGTGGTCACAGCCTTATCGAGATCGGCGTCGGCCGCCACGATCAGCGGGTTCTTGCCGCCCAGCTCGAGGTGGGTGCGTACCAAACGCTGAGCCGTCTTCTGATAGAGCGAATGGCCGATCTTGTACGATCCGGTGAAAGAGACCGCCGAAATACGCTGATCGGTCACCAAGGCATCGCCGACCACACCGCCGCCACCCGTCACGATATTGAGCACACCGGCGGGCAATCCAGCCTCTTTGAGCAGGTCGCCCAGCATCAGGGCCATAATCGGGGTGGCCGAGGCGGGCTTGAAGACCACCGTGTTGCCAACCACCAGCGCCGGAGCCATCTTCCAAACCGGAATCGAGAGCGGGAAGTTCCAAGGCGTGATCAAGCCAACAACGCCGACCGGCACGCGCACGCTGTAGAGCAGGGTGTTGGGCGTATCGGGCGGCAACACATCGCCACCGACCCGCCAGCCCTCGCCAGCGAAGTAGCGGAACAACTCAACCGAGCGCACAACTTCGTTGCGGGCTTCGATACGGGTCTTGCCCTCTTCGCGCGTCAAAGCCTCGGCCCACTCGTCGATGCGGCTCTCGAGCAGGTTGGCCGCCTTGTAGAGAATGCGCCCGCGCTCTGGCCCGGTCATGCCAGCCCACTTTCCAAAAGCGTCGTGGGCGGCAGAGACAGCAGCTCGCACATCTTCAGCGGTCGAGGAGGGTACAAGGCCCAAAACGTCGTCAATATTGGCAGGATTACGTATCTCGGTGGTATCGCCGCTCGACGAGGGTACGTATTCGCCACCGATCTGGTTGTAATAGACTTTCGCCATACGGTAAGCTCCTTTGCATCCAGATATGAGAAAAGGTGAGAGGGAAAGAGATAGGGTTACGATTCTCGATAGGCATCATTATGCCATACAATTAGGGTCGAGTCGTTGCCATACTCGCCACCCTCCAGATAGTTGTACAAAATTCCGCCCAACACAAAACCGGCTCGCAACTGAGGCGTCAAAGTCGGATCGACCAACTCGCCCCGTGCAACGGCTTGAGCGTACTCTTCGACCGACATGCGATCTTTGTAGAGGCGATAGCCCGGAAGCATGCCGCCCGCCACCATTCCGCGCAGATTAAGGGCGCGACAGAGCGCCTTGCGAGTATCGTACAAGCGCTTCGAAAGGCCGCGCCCACGATAGTCGGGGTGCACGCTCATATCAGCACCATAGAGCCATTCGCCCTGGGGATCGTGGCGCGTAAAATAGCTCTGGCCCAGAATGTCCATATAGCTGTGCTGCTTGAGCGCGATCTCGCCGCTGATGCGAAAGGTGCTGCTCTGGCCAACCACCCGATCGCCATCGAGGGCCACGTGCTGGCCTTCAGGAAAGAGCCGCAGATGGGACTCGAAATGCTCAGCCCGCATCCATTCATACGGTTCGAGGGTAGGGAAGCAGATCTGTTGATGGAGCACCAACTGTGGGATGTGTTCAGCCTGGGTCTGGACAATCCGAATGGTCCCCTCTAGAGATGATTGCTGCTGATTCATATAATCCTTTCTAGAACTGAACAAGTATCAGCCGAAAAGGGGAATAGATCAGTTCGGATCAAGACATCGTCCTCTTCCATTATAGACCATCTCGCTCGTCGCTAGGCCCCACCAAGCAGTGATAGGCGCTCTACTGGCTTCTGTAGCGCGATAGTCGATAGCCTAACTTGCCACCAATGCTATAATGTATTTTGGAAATAGTTTAAAATTTCTTCATCTAGGAGCCAAGCTGTGACACCGTCAGCCCGTTCTCACCAACGTAGGCCCTATCGTTTCATGGTGGTGTGTCTGCTCTTGCTCTTGTTATTCAGCCCACTGACATTGTTCCACTCTTCAGGGCTTGTCTACGCCCAAAGCGATCCGAGCCAAGAGCCGAGCACGCCAAGCCCCACCCAGTCGGAACCCACAGCTACTCACACAATCGTCGCGAGCGCTACAGCCAGCCCGACCAGCACAGCCAACGCGAGCGCTACGCCAAGCGCGACCGCCAGTGCCGTAAGCGCGAGCGCTAGCCCCAGCGCGACCGCCAGTGCTCCAAGCGCAACCAGCACAGCAGTTAGCCCAAGTGCTACTGCGAGCGCTAGCCCCAGCGCCAGCCCAACTAGCGAATCGACCAGCGGCGCTCAGATCGAGCAGGCCCCGACCGAGAGCCCGACCGCTGTGCCAACAATGCCGCTCGGCACCATCAGCCTCGAGATCGAGAAGATACTGCACGGCAGCGATGAGGTGCAGGTCGGCCAATACCTCACCTTCACGATCCGCATCGAGAACACCGGCACGATCACGATCACAACCCTGCCCGTGATCGACGAGTACGAGCCGAATATCCTCGAGCCGCAGCTCGATCGGATCGACCCTGCGCCCGACAGCCATAGCACGGGGGTTATGCGCTGGGACGACTTGACCGATAGCTTGGGCGATATGGGGCCAGGCCAAGTTTTCGAAATCGAAACGGTCTTCCGGGCCCTGCGCATCGACGACGAAGTGATCAACCGAGCGCGCGTTGAAGCGGCTGTCGGCCAGAACGGAGAGGGCGGCGGTGCCAGCCAAGACGCCGCCACGGGCAAAGTAAAAGGCGGCAGTGTGATCGTGCTGAAGGAGCTTCAGGAGAGCTTTATCCGCCTCGATCAGCCTGTGATCAGCTTTACGCTCACCCTGCGCAACGATGGCTATACCGATATCGTTACGCTGCCGTTCGAAGATAGCTATCGCCCCGATGTGATCCAGTTCCTCGGGGCGAGCGTGCAGCCCGATCTGCATAACCCCGAGAGCGGCAAACTGCGCTGGAACAACCTGCTGGCCAGCCTCGGTATGACACGCCTCGCGCCCCAGCAAGAGATCAGCATCGATACCAGCTATCTGGTGATCGGTGAGATCGAAGATGCCATAGTGAACAGCGCCGATGCCGTCGATGTCGCCGACGAGTTCGGCAACCGCGTCGAGTCGCCGCGCCGCGCCGAGGTGCGCATCAGAATTCGAGGCGGCGCAGTGAGCACACCGGTGGCGACCAACACGCCCGAGGCGAGCGCAACACTCGCGCCCACGCCCACCAGCCAGCCCAGCGGCAACCAATCGGGCGGCGGCAATAGCGGCCGCAAGGCCACCGCAACCGCCGAGGCCACGGCCACGTCCGAGCAGCTCAGCGAGCAACCCGTCGAGACAAGCGCTGCCGTCGAAGAGAGCCAAGAAGTCGCGGCCAGCGCTGAGAGCGAAGCCCAGCAGAGCGAGAGCGCTACTCCAACGCCAATCAGCGCGATCCCGAGCAGCCTGCCCCAAACCTCTGAGCCTGCCAGGCTGCCGATCTGGCCGCTGTTGATGGCGGGCATCGTCTGCGGGCTGGTCGGTTTAAGCCTGCGAATACGCCGCAAGCGAGGTGAAGCATGAGAGCGAGGCTTCTGCTAGCGCTTTTGCTGGCTGTACCGCTTTGGTACGCGGTAGCGCCCAGCTCGGCCCAAACGCCCGGCTTTCAGCTCGTCGAGCAGGTCTGGTTCGCCAACCCGGCCGCGCCAAAGAGCGATGCGGCTCTGCCAAGCCAAAGCGAGCCGCCCAGCCATACGCTCTATCTGCCGCTGATCGTCGAGAACGGGCCGCAAGCCAAGATCCGCTTCGGCACAGCGCTGGTCGATGGCCGCTTAGAAGGCGAGGCGAGCAGCTTCAGCTACGGCATCACAACGCTGGCCTATCTGATCGAGCTGCCAGCCGGAGTCGAGTTCTTGGAGCTGCGCGAAGTCTGGAGCTTCAACGGAGTCGAGCCGCCCAACCTGGCGCGCACCCGGATCATTCCGGGCGGCGTCTCGTCGGTCGGCAGCGCCATCGCGCTCACCAGCAACAAGCCGCTGCCGGTCGGTGAATACAGCCTACAGCTCTGGATCGGGGGCCAGCGAGCGGGCCAAGCTAGCAGCGAGATCCAGCCCTAGGGCGCTTCATAGCAAATCTGCTCAAAGACGTGCTTTCTTTCAATGCAAAAAAACGAACACGGGGAAAGAGTTGAGTTCCATTCTGCCGAAGGCCACATAGAAAGCAGTCTAGCGGATGTGATATCAGACGTGCTGTTTTGGCAAGAAGAGCGAAGGGCGCAGTAGGAAGATTTCGCGAAGCGAAATGGAAACCTGCCTTATGTAAGCAATGGCTGTTGATAGCCGAAGGCGGACGCGCTAGAAGCCGAATGGAAGCTAGCCGCCTCTCCGCCAAGAGAATACACGGAGTAAAACGCAGATAAGGCCGCTCAAGGAGGAGCTTTGGGCGGCCTTATGGTTTGCAATCAGCGATTGCCTGCGGTAGAATGCCAAGGTCAACGGTTCTCTTAACAGGCAGGGCCTCGATCAATGAACAATAACGGCGCTCTTTATGTCAAATATCACGATATCGCTGCGGTCGCCTCATTAGTGAGCGACTATATGCAGCAGATCGGTTTTCAGCTGAGCGCACACCGTCCAGGCGAATCGCTTGGGCGCATTTTCATCCCAGAGAAATTCCGTCGTCTCTTTTATCTCATTCCGCCGCACAACGACTGGATCACGATTTGGGAAGATCCGCGCTATTTCGGCGACCGCTTTCTAGCCCAATATCTGGCTCAGAAGCTGGATACGCGCGCGGTCTGGATAGAAGTCGCAGGCAATGGTGTCGCTTGGGCCCACGGCATTTACGATGGCTCCGAGACCGTTGAAGAGCATTACGACCTTACCGAGACAACCTTCTACGGCGAATATGGCACGCTCCACTTCGCCTTCGATGATGAACTTTCGCGTCTTCCCGACGATATCATTAGCGAATTGAAGTTGCCCTTCGATGAGTTACACTACGAGGCTGTGCTCGAAGGAGAGTTGCCTGCCGAGGCAGGTCCAGCGCTTCATCTCGCTTTTGAAAAACTTCAGGGGTAAAGCGCAATTTACTATCGTATCGAGCGCGGCTTTACGCTTGATTGTGAGCTATGCAAACCATATTAATGATCGCCTCCACTAGCTTCTTCGCCGACTATGGCTGCCATGTGCGTATCTGGCAGGAAATTCGGTCGCTGCAGAAGCTTGGGCACCGCGTCATCCTCGTCACCTATCATAACGGCGACGACATGCCGGAGATCGATATCCGCCGTTCGTGGGATGTCCCATGGATCAAACGCGTGATGGTCGGTTCGACTCGTCATAAACTCTACTGCGATGTAGGACTCTCGTGGCGTTCGCTGCGCGTTGCGCTGGCCGAAAAACCAACCATCATTCACGCCCACACCCACGAAGCTGGCTTGATCGGCACCGTGCTCAAACGAATCATCGGCGTACCCTTGGTGCTCGACTATCAAGGCAGTATGACCAGCGAAATGCTCGACCATGGCTTTATCAAGAAGCAAAGCCCGTTGTACATTCCTCTGGTCAATCTCGAGCGCTACATCAACACTCAAGCCGATGCCATCATTACATCGACCCACAACGCCGCCTCGTTGCTCCATAACGATCCAGCTATCGATACCAGCCGTCTCTATACCGTGATCGACGGTGTTGAGACCGATCGCTTCCGCCCCTTCGATGGCAATCCCGAGTGGGAGCGCCAGCGTCAAGAGCTGCGCGCCCAGTTAGGCATCCCGGCCGACAAACGCTTGGTGGTCTACGTTGGGCTGCTCGCGCCCTACCAAGGCACCAACGTGCTGCTCGACGCCGCCAAGATCATCGCGCCCCAATTGCCCGATGTGCACTTCTTGATCATGGGCTATCCCGATCCGGGCAGCTACCGCAGATACGCCGAGTCGCTCGGCATCGCCGACCGCGTCACCCTGCCGGGCCGCATTCTCTACAAAGATCTGCATAGCTATCTGGCGCTGGGCGATGTAGCGGTCGCGCCCAAGATGAGCAATACCGAGGGCAACGGCAAGATCAGCAACTATATGGCGATGGGTCTGCCGATCGTGGCCTTCGATACGCCCGTCAACCGCGAGATGTTGGGCCACCGCGCCGCTTACGCCCGCTTCGGCAGCACCGAAGATCTGGCCGCCCAACTGATTCGCGTGCTGCAAGACCGCGAGCTGGCTGCCGACTTAGGCCGCCAAGCGCGTCAGCACGCTGTTGACACACTCTCGTGGGACGCGGGCAGTCGCCAGATCGAGGCGATCTACGACAAGATTTTGCTCGAGGCCAAGCAGCCCAAAAAACGCAAAGCGGCCCAAGCTAAGGATCCCGATGCTGTTAAGAGCCATCGCAGCTAGACAATACTATAACTTTTCTGCCCAGAAGCAGCAAAAAAAGGTGCCGGAGTCTCAACACTCCGACACCTTTTGTATACTCAACAGCGCGCTTGCAGAGTCTAGCGAGCAGGATTAGGCTTCAGCTTCGAGCGGGCCCATTTCACGAAAGAACTCGCGCACGGCCGCCGCCAGCGCTTGAGCGTTAACCGCATGGGTTTCGCCCTCCAAAGTACGCCGCCGCGCCTGCGGGATCAATTCCTGCAAACGCTGAGCGGTCGCACGCACAAAGGCGAAACTCGCTCCCCCATCGATCAGCAGGGTAGGTTGTTCGATCCGCTTCACTAGCTCGCTCGGCAGACTGTTATCGCTACCCAGCACCGCCATATCATAGACCAAGCTCGGCGCTGCCGCCACAAAGAGCGGCCAAAGCGGGCTGGCTTGCATCGGCGTAACCTGATCGAGCGGAGTGCCCAGATGAGTCATAAAGCGGATCAAGGCTTGCTTGGGCTGCTGCGTGCGGATCAAGCTTTCGATATCAGCTCTCAAACCCACCCACGCCTTGCGTGCCTCGGGATCGTCGTTATAGGGCGCCTCAAACACGACCAAGCGCTCGACCTTGCGGCCTAACTTGAGCGCCGCCTGAAGCGCCAGCGCCCCGCCCGACGAGAGTCCCAACAGCGAGGCCCGCCCGCCGACTGCGTCGATCAAGGCTTCGATATCCTCGATCTCGCGCTCTACGCTGTAGTGCGGGCTATCTTCGCTATCGCCCCGTCCGCGGCGGTTGTAGTGAATCAGCGAGAAGTGCTGGGCTAAGACCTCAGCCCGCTGGCCCAGCATGCGATCGAGCGCCCGATGTTGCAGCGCTCCGCCGATCAAAATCAAGAGCGGTCCCTGGCCCAAACGCTCAAACGCGATGCGCGTCCCGTCCTTCGATCTACCTGTCTGCATATCAACCTCTGTGTTTCTTCAAGGATCTCGCCTCGTCGTTCAGCGAGAAGCCTGCGCTTCTCGATGACCCATAGCCGCGTTCAACGAGAGAGAATCCTTCCCACAGGGGTATTGCATAGGGCTTAGATTGCTCCGCCTTGCTCGCTCGGCCAAACAGAGGCAGGAGATTCCATCGTTGCTATGTTTCGATCGATCATGCAATAGTCCCTCCACTATGCGAACACAGCCTAACTATAGCGAGCGTTTCAGGCGAGTCAATACTGCTTCGGTTTGATAGAGCTTATTATGCGAAAGCCCGCATGGAGCTCTTTCCATACGGGCGAAGCGACATTTTATTCTTCCAGAGCCTCTACATTCTGGCTAAGTTGCTGGCCCAAGGGCGTCGGCAGACCATCGATGCTCGTCATATTCTTCTCTTTCCAATACTCCACCAGCCCATCGTCGCCCTTCGCGATCGCCCACTTCTTCAAGGTCTCGCGCTGGCCTTTGAATTCGTAGAGCGGCACAGCGAAACCGCAGGAGGTCTGGACGCGCTCCACATCGACCACAATGATCTGGCGCATGCCCGGGTAGCTCGGAAAGAGCGGCAACAGTTGATCCCATTCGGGTGTGCCGATCACAACGGTGCGCCCTTTGCCATAGAGACGCAGAATGTTGGGCGGCCCTTCGAAGGCACAAAACATCAAGGTGATGCGTCCGTTCTCCTGCAGATGAGCTGAGGTCTCGTTGCCGCTTCCGGTTAGATCCAGATAGGCGACCTGAAGCGGGCCTAAGATCCGCAGACAGTCCATCCCTTTGGGCGAGAGGTTGACGTGCCCATCGGCGGTCAGCGGGGCGCTCGCCACAAAAAACATGTGTTGGGCCTCTATAAAGCTCCGCAGTCGCTCGTTGATCTCGGGAAAAACCTTGGCCATAAACAGCTCCTTGTTGTATAGGGTTTGTAGTGTTAGGCTACCATAGAACGAGCGAAAAGACACTGTCCAATCGAAGCAAGTTTGGCTCAATTGACAGGGCCATTCATCGTCTCTAGAATGAGACAGGAACGATACAGCAAGGAGCAGCCATGGCAAAACAGAAACGCGAGGATCGTATTCCTCTGATCGATTCGCTAACTATCGAGAGCTATCGCGCAACAGTTGCGGGACCACGCCTGAGCGACGAAGCGGCCCAACAGAGCGCCCGTTTCCTCAAAGCGCTGGCCGACCCCGCCCGCCTGCAGATCCTCGATATGCTGCTCCAACAGGCCGACCCGATCTGCGTCTGCGCCTTTGAAGGAGTGGTCGGTCTGCCCGATCCTCAGACCCAGCAGCGCCCGCGCCAGCCCACCATCTCGCACCATCTGCGCGTGCTGCGCGAGGCTGGCATCGTCGACTTCAAGAAACAAGGGCTTTGGGCCTACTACTTTATTCGGCCCGAGCAGCTCGAACGAGTGCGCACCATGCTCGCATTGGTTTGGAAAGGTTAGACGGCTTTCTCTCAAGCAAGCCGCCGCGAACAAAGCACGCCTTGCTTCGCCCGTTAGGCGATCGGCAGACGCGCCTGCAGATCTTGCAAAATCGCCTGTTTCTCAGCATCGCGCACCGAAGGAGCTGAATAGAAGGCATATGGGTTAATCTGCACCATTTTGCCCTCCTGCTGAAAGCGCTCAGCGATCTTTGTTATCGGATTTGAAACGCCACGAGCATAGTGGCGAGCCAGACCCTCAAGCCACTCCTGCTGCAAGCTCAGCAGATCCGGCTGCGCGATACGGATCTCGAGCGGCAGGAGCGCCAGATGTTTCTGAAGAGGGTTATCGAACAGATAGACAGTCTTCCAGTTAGGCCACAAAGCTGCTAAGCGCTCGTGGGCTAAAGGAAAAGCCTCCAGCGTCCAATAATAGAGCGTCTGGGTATCGCAATCGAGGTGAATGCCAGAGCTCGGCCCATCCATATCCGGCCACACCAGTTCCGTCGCTTGCAGCAGAGCGAGCGACTCGCTCAAATCCTCACCCCTTCGCTCCTCGATGATCCCCTCCCAACTAGCAATGCGCCCAACCCGATATTCGCCGTGCTGTTTATACGATGCCAAGATCGTGTTATTTTCGTCGAACTCCGCATCCACGCTGAAGCGCTCCCTCTCCCCTTGCCAAGTTGGAGCGAGCACCAAGTGATCGGGCAAACCAAGATAGCGCACCAAGTCGATCAGGCCCTGCCAAGCCCACTCAAGCGTCCAACCTTGCCACTGATAGTGCAGCAGGGCTATCAAAGCCTCAATCGCATGCCAACTGCAAGCTCTTCCCGTCATGTACCACAGCAAGTGTTTGCGATCTAAATCAATCAAGGCCGCGCCTTCGCACCAGACCTCATCGAGCCAACTGTCGGGCGCCTGTTGCTTCATACCGCGCACATAGTCCACAGTTATGCTCGGCCCCCACAGCAGCTCATAATGCAAGCTATTGGCGATCCAGTGATCATAAAAAAGCTGCCACTCGCCGTTCTCAATCAGCACCAGATTTGCTCTCTGACCCATACAACACCATCCTAAACTCTCAAAACCCAAAAAATAGGGGTCTCATACATCCCGCGCTGCTTAAATCAGCCTTTAGAACGAATACTCCGCTCGATTCGCTCAGCGCTCTGGCGGCGAGGCTGCTAGCCCCCATTCGGCTTCTAGCGCGTCCGCCTTCGGCTATCAACATCCTTTCCAAACATTCAGCATGCCGTCGCAGCTTGCGCTGCATATCATTGCAAATCTGCTCAAAGATGTACATTCTTTCAATGCGGAAAGACAAAAACCGAGAAATAGTCGAATTCCTGGCGAAGGCCAAAAAGGAAGTGATCTAACGGATTTGGTATGAAAAGCCAAGCAAGCGTAAGGCAATTCCCGATCGCATGCTGCAAGAATGCTGCTATGATTGTAACAAGGAGATTCGCGTTATTGCTGCAAGCCAAGCGCTTGAAGCTTGGTTTCAACAAGTTTTACCAGCAAAGATGGGTTTCATGGTAGATCAAAACTTAGCGCAGTTAGCCAACGAGGAGTTTGGCTACCTCACAACTATCGGACGGGTGAGCGGACGCGAACACACCATCGAGATCTGGTTCGCGCTCGAGGGCAGGACGATCTATATGCTGGCGGGCGGGCGCGATAAGTCCGACTGGGTCAAAAACGCGCGCAAACAGCCCAAGGTGCGCTTCCGTATCCGCGATCAACACTTTCAAGGCCATGCCCGCATCCTCGCAGCCGGCGAAGAAGATAGCCTAGCGCGCCGCATCGTCGTCGCGAAGTACCAGCCGATCTACAACGAAGATCTGAGCGATTGGGGCCGCACCTCGCTCGTCGTCGCAGTCGATATCTAGATTCTCGGTCTATCTGCCGATCCATTTGTGCGCTCTTCCCAGTAGCATGGAGTCGCCCTTCTGCCATCGATGCGCTGGCACATTCGCAAAACCATCAGCTAGCGAGGAGTCCTGCGATGGATAAGCACCAGATCGTAGATTACATCCAAAACAACTTTCAGGGCGTCGAAAGCTCAGAGAACTTCGGCTACGACTTCTTCTTCTACGGTTCCGACCACACCCTGCCCTTTGTGACAATCGCCAACAGCGATAATGAGTACGACAGCTATTCCAAGCTCAACACACCAGATCGCTTTCGGCTCAATATCGGGGTCAGCAGAGAGAGCTTCAAGCGCCTGATCGGCAGCGACAAACCCGAGATCGGCAGCTACGACTTTAGCCAAAGCGATACGATTATGCCCCACCCCGAATACGCGGCTCAATCGTGGATCTGCGTCGTCAAGCCGAGCGAGCGTCTGTTTGAAGAAGAGCTGAAGCCCTTGATCCAAGAAGCTTACGATCTCGCCGTCCAACGGGCCAAACGTCGCCAGAAAGCCAGCGAATAAGTAGGAAGAAGGCGTATAAGCATTGCAAGCTGCTTATACGCCTTCTTTTCGTGGCAGACCGCGATCAGCGAGCCGATCCACGGAGCATGCTCTCGCTAGCGTCGCGCAGGGTAGCATACTGAATGGCGCTGAAATCGGCCGACTCGGCCCCTAAGAAGCGCACAAAGCGCTCGTAGCCGCGCCCCAGCGCCTCGGCAAAGGCACGATCAGCGCCCAGCGCCTCATCTTCGAGCCAAAAGCCCAGCACTTGAAAGCGGTTTGTGCTGCGGTCAAGTTTGCTATCGAAGCGCCCAACCAAACGGTCGCCCCAGAGGATCGGCAAAACGTAGTAGCCATATTTGCGTTTGTGCTCGGGCTTATAGACCTCCCAAACATAGTCGAAGCTAAACAGCTGTTTGGCCCGACCACGCGCGCTAACCTGATCGAGCGGGGCGAGAAACACCACCTCTTGCTCGCAGGTAGTTTCAAGCGGCTGCCACGCTTGGGGTATCCTGCCAGCACTCAGCTCTTGCAGCAGCTCAAGATCGCTTGCCAAAGCGGTATAGAGTTCCTTCCAGCCTTCAACTTTGACCTCGATGACCTCGCCCGATTTGAGCAGGCTGGCTTGCAGTTTCGCGCTGCGCTCCAGCGGCAGACCGCGCAAAAACGAATCGCTGAGCCGTTTGAGCCGCCCCAAACCCGAGAAGCTTAGCTCTTTCTTGACCAAAAAGCGGTCGGCTTCGTCCTCGTTGCTTTCGCGCAGCAGTTCAGCGGGCGCAACGTTTTCGCTGAGGGCATAGACCCGCTCAAAGCGCTCGCGATGATGGGTCATCACCTCGCCGACCCGCCAAAGGTAGTACAAAGCCACCGCGCTATCTTTGCGTCCTCGGTAGCTATCGGTGCGTTTGCGCTGATTCATGGCAAAATCGCGATTGCTGACCGTGCCGCGCTCGCGCAAAATGGCCCGCATCTCTTCGATCGCCTCGGCGTGCTCGCTCAAAGTGTTGCTAATGCGTCCTTCCGCCTCGCGTTCGCGCCGCATCACAACCCTCCAATGAGGCAGCTCCTCGATCGGGCGCACCGCCAACCAGCCACCCCAATCGAAGAATTTGCGCTGTTGGTAGGTAACTTCCTCCCACATGCCGGGCTGATAATCGAGCACACGACTATGCAAGGTCAGGTCGTGGCTGCGAGCGATCATTTGAAGCGGATCAAGCTGAAGATATTCGATCTCGCGCATAGCACGCTCTACACCCGCCAGCCCGCGCCAACGCCGCCCGGGCCAAAGCCCCTGTTTGCCAAGAATAAAACGCCGGGCTGTCTGCTGATCTATCTGCAACATGGCTCACGTTCTTTCTATCTAAGCCAACAAAACCGAGATCGAGGCTTGATCGTTGCAGACAATCTAGAACATACGATCTAATATGTCAAGCAACAAATGAGCCTTACAAGCAAGCGCTCAGCGCATTTGTTGCCGATCGCGAGCAAGTGATCGTGGACTATATCGCCAATCCTTGCAGCTAACCGGCCGGACAAGATCAGAAACAGCTTGCCAAGCTCAAGCGAACTCTAGGCTGGCTGGCCCCTAATCTGCACAAACACAAGCATGACAACGAGTTTCAGATCGAATGGCTGCAACCTAGCTGGCTTCAACCAGCCATCTGGCGCTGGTTATGGTCGCTTATCGTCCTCGTTAGCATCAGCGTTATAGAATACGCCCATTTGGCGAGAAAAAGCCTGTAAAACCGGGCTGATCGTTCGTTTCGGCAGCTATTATCGCTTCCAACATCCAAGCTGCTCTTGCCACTTGTTGGCAAGGCTCTCAACATCGAAAGAAGCTATAAACATCTCGTGGATCGAGCCTAATATCTATCGCAAATCCGGTTGATGCGCTTCCAATTTTGGCGGCGAGGTCGCTGGCTTCCATTCGGTCCTTGGCGCGTCCGCCTTCGGCTATCAACATCCCACCCTTAAAAGAAGGGGCTATCAGCCTGTGTACAGAGGCCTCCCCAAAACACACCGATTTAAACGGATCTCATATCAGCTTCGAACTACAGAACAATAATAAATTTTCCGCCTCAGAAGGCCAAAAATACACTAGCAATTCTTGCTTACATACTGTATACTTGCTTCAAGATCCCAACGCAACACCTTAACCAAGTACGTTTTCGAAATCTAGATCCTACGCTTCCAAAGTAAATACAGCGCATTTTTATTCTGCCAAATAGTAGCCCTTGGTACATAACGATGCCCAACATTCAGGAAGCTCAAGAATTAGAGGAACTGCTCAATCAGCATCGAGAAGGGCTCTCTATAACACTGAAACAAATCGCGCAACAAGGAGGTAAGGCGCATGCTTCGCCTGAGCAGCTTGCTAGGCTCACCGATCAACGCAACAGGATCCAAACTATAAAGCAGCGACTTCGCGAGCTTGGAGTTGCAGTTGAAAACCTGCTCTACGATCAAGAGACTGCATTTGATATTCTCCTTGACAGCACAGAGTCAGATTTTAGTCCTGAAAAAGACCACAACAACCGCAACTTCCTTATTCGACATCTACGATCGGACTACCAAAAAAACCTAGAACCAGCCACACTAACTATCAATCTGCCGATTATATGCTCTTTAGATGAGCCTAACGAGACATTGTCTGTGCAGCGCTCATTACTTGAGCACTTTTACAAATACAAGCAGCTTGTACTGCTTGGGCCGATCGGGGCGGGCAAAACTATTCTGCTTACCCAATTAGCACTCGATCTACTCGAAGAGGCCAGCCAAGATGCAACAAAGCCCATCCCAGTGATCTTTTCGCTCACTAGCTGGAAGCCACAGCAGTCGCTTCAAACTTGGATGCTTCAGGAGCTTGCCCAGAGTTTGAACAAAGAACCAGCCCGAATCGAGCGTTTTTTCAAAGTTAATCTGATCCTGCCGCTTTTCGATGATCTTGATAAAATCGCTTCATTCGAAGCGCGCTTAGATTGCGCTAAAGCACTCCATAGCTACCAACAGCAGTCACAAGATCTGGTGCAGCCCATGGTGCTGGCCTGCCGCGAAGATGAGTATCGTGCTCTGCCCGAACTTCAACTGTATGGCGAAGTCCATATTCAAGCGTTAGATTACGCTGAAATACAAGCTTACCTTCGCGATCAAGCCTGCACGCAATTGCTAGAGATGCTGGATCGCCAAGCGAAGCTGCAAACAATCGCTCAAAGCCCGCTCTTTTTGCACATTCTGGTCACAGAGTACAACGACCACAAGCTAAACCAATCGATCAGCTTTGCTGGGCGCGATATCAGCCAAGAGCTTCTGGAAACGTATATTCAAAAGCGTTTCAAGAAGGCCCACACCAGAGAACATCCAATCGAGGAGATGCAGGCTTTTTTAGGCTGGCTAGCTGCTGCGATGTTCAAACAGGGCAATCAACAGCATTTTTACCTTGAAAAGCTGGATAGCTCGTGGTTGCCTTCGAAGGCATGGCAAATGGCCTTTCTCGGGCTCAAAATGCTGATCTTCAGCCTTATGGGTCTAAGCGCGATTGGCTTGGTCTACCTTTTGGTCGGGCTGTTAGGCATTTGGATCAACTTCAGTTGGACCTTATTTGGCGCGGGAATAGCGCTTGGAATCGTGCTTTGGGTGAGACTCGAGCTTGAAGATAGCTTGGTCACAGAGCGGCTCGATTGGTCGTGGCGCGCGCTTCGTCTGGAGATCTCGACCGCGCTCAAAGCTGGGGCGATAACAGGCTTGCTGGCAAGTATTGTCTTTCTGAGCTTTCTGCCGCTATTGCAGGCTCTTGGTTTAGGAATAAGTGCTGGCCTCTTCATAGGCCTGATTATGCTGATACCCCATGGCTTGATCAAAGAGCAGGCGCCAGATATACGTTTGCCAAACCAAAGGATTATCAACTCGGGACGTAATGCACTGTTGGCATGGCTGATCTTTGGCCTCTTCAACGGCTTCTGGCTTGGACTGCTCTCTGGGGTCGTGATCGCTTTGGCCTATGGCTGGCTGATCGGGCTAGTGAGCGGAACCATTGTAGGGCTTGTTGCAGGCGGACTGATCGGGTTTTTTGCTGGTATGCTGCGCTACGGCGGCCTAGCCTATCTGCAGCACTACCTTGTGCGCTGTATGCTAACGCTAAGCACACCAGCACCGTTACGGCTTATAGCTTGGCTCGAGCTTGCTCACAAGCACAAGCTATTGATACGCGCCGAAGGCAGCTATCGTTTTCAACACGAACTGATTCAGCGCACAATCGCTCGTTTACACCAAAACGAGCGCGGCCCCTCTCAAACAAGCAGAACGCCAAGCCAACAGACAGAAGTCAGCCCAGCCTAAACCCACTAAAACATTCGGCAAGGTGGTGCTTAGGCTGCCAACAGCCAGGCCTCGGCTTGCTCGATGCTGGGCACGATGCGCACTTGGTTATCCTCTTGATGCTCGTAGGCCAACTCTTTAAAGCGATCGCCATATTTGGCGGGTTCGGGCACTACCAATGCGATCTTAATATGGTAGTTGACCGCTTTTTGGAACAGCTCACCAGCTAAACCTGTACGAAGATCGAAAAAGCTGGGATCAAGCTCTTGTTCAGTCAAAATCAACCCTTTTGCACCAAAAGCCGCCCGGATCGCATCGTTGATATCGGCTCGCTGAGCAATAAAGATTTCGGCCTGATTAGCGTAAACTAGCTCGCTCATCGCTTTCACCTCGCTTCTAGCAATCTTTGCCACTCAACCAAGATAGCATAGAGCGATCTTGCTTTTATAGAGTCTTTGGCTGTAAATAGAGAGTAAAAGTGCAAAACTTCGCTCGTTGCTCTAGAACAGACAATTGTTAGCGTATCAGCCCATTACTCACTTATCCAAATGGCTATGCTTAGGCATCGGGATCCGGGTGCTTGTATAGGCCCAATAGACCAAAACTGGTTGAAAGAAGAGCCGAATCAGGCGCGACGTATCGCTGTTCAGGCCAAAGCCATCGCGTTGGTTGAGGTACTGCGAGAGATTGCCAGGAAAGACTGCGATAAAGAAGAGGGCGACCAGCAGGCCCAGCTTCGGGCGATAGCGCTTGGGCGTCAGCAGCAGAAGCGCACCCAGCAGGATCTCGACATAGCCGGAGAGCACAACCGTGGTATCTTTGTCTAGGGGCAGCCAATCGGGCACTTGAGCCTGAAATTCTTGGCGCGCAAAGCTTAAATGGCCGATTCCGGCAACGAGCAAGATCAGGCCAAGCACGATTCGCGCTAAATGACGTAGAGCTGAACTCTGCATGGCGAACTCCTCATATTGCAATAAGCATACGATCTAACACAAGCAAAAACAGTGGGCACGGTATCGGAGATCTGTTGGTGTCGTCGCATTGGGAGTGGTCTTTCGATACAGGCAGCTAGCCCATCAATGGGTGGTCGGGATGTTGGTAGCCGTAGGCGGACGCGCCAAGGACTGAATGGAAGGGAGAGAGCTCGCCGCCTGAGCAGTGAAGGTGTTAAGCTGATGTCCTTGAACGGCTTGGATGGTGGATCACTTTTGGGCTGAATGGAAATGCTTTTGAGTATGGGAGATTTCGCACAACAACGCAAAATCTCCCTCTCTTTTGGCTTGCGGCACTTAGGGCGAAGCCGCCGCCTGAACGCAGATCGCCTTTTAGTTCGCTAACGCGGGCGAGGTGCCGATATAGCTATCGTCGTGAAGGGCTTTGAGCATAAAGTGGGCGACATCGGCGCGTGCGATGGTATTGCCGTTGCTTGGCACGCCTTCGAGCACCTCTTGATACTGGCCGGTCAGCGGGGCATCGATCAAACCGAGCGGGCGAGCGATGGTATAGTCGAGGCCAGCAGCTTTGATAGCGGCGACCGCCTGCGCGTGATCGTGCAAGGGGTGGCGCAGCATAAACATCACCTGCTTGCCCATTTCGCCCGGGATCTCGTTGTAGATGCCCGCCGAGGCGCAGTAGACGATCCGCTTGACACCGTGAGCCAGCATGGCGGGCACCACATTGGCGAACATACGCTCCAGCTCATCGGATTCGTGAATGCCGCGCGAGGTGTTCAAACAGGAAGCGACCGCCTCTTGACCCGTCATGGCTTGCATCACATCGTCTTTGTTGAAGACATCGCCCTGCACAACCTTGAGGTTCGCATGGCTCAAGGTCAACTTAGCTGGATCGCGCACAAAAGCGGTCACCTCGTCGCCATGCTCAAGGGCCTGTTGCAACAGTTGCTTGCCAACTCCACCTGTCGCTCCTAACAGAAGAATTTTCATACGTGTCTACTTTCTATCATCGATTCGGCGATTCCGATTTGCGTTCATGCTAGAGTCACAGCGATTTTTAGGCCAACAACAAGGGGCCACACCGATCGGCATGGCCCCTCGTGGTTTGTACGCTTCCAAAAGGCTCAAACTGCTTTTGATCGCCCGAAATTAGGAGCGGCGATCCTTGACAACTGCGCCGTCTTTGACAACCAGGGCGATGTTGTTGGCATCTTCGAGCGAGCGGATATCGGCCAGCGGATCGGTCTTGCTCACCACGATGTCGGCCAGCTTGCCAACCTCCAAGGTGCCGACCTTGTCCTGCCAGCCCATACACTCAGCAGCCACGCGGGTGGTAGCGACCAGCGCTTCCATAGGGGTCATACCGATATCGACCATCAGGCCGAGCTCGCGCAGGTTAGTGCCGTGCGGCATAACGCCAGCATCGGTACCCATGGCGATCTTAACGCCTGCGGCGTGGGCGCGTCGGATGCTCTCTTTGTGAGCCTGGATCGACTCCTCGGCCTTGCGCACGCCATAGTCGGGCATGCCACCCTTGAGACCGATCTCCAGAACGGCGACCGGAGCCAGCAGGGTCGGAACCAAGTAGGTGCCGTTGGCAAGCATCAGTTCGATCGCCTCATCGTCGAGATAGATGCCGTGCTCGATCGAGTGAACGCCGGCGCGAATAGCGGTCTTGATACCTTCGGTGCCTTGAGCGTGCGACATCACCTTGGTGCCGCGGCGGTAGGCAGCTTCGCGCACGATCACGTCCAGTTCTTCGGGCGAGAACTGCGTGAACTCGGGGTGGTCGGTCGGGCTAAGCACACCGCCGGTCGAGCAGATCTTGATCACATCGGCGCCAGCGCGCAGCACCTCGCGCACACGGCGGCGCACTTCATCGACACCATCGCAGATCGAGTAGGGCACGCCGGGATAGGGCGCAAAGAGGTCGACGGTCTGGCCCGAAAGCGTCCAGCCATCGCCGTGACCGCCCGTAATCGAGAGCGCCGTGATGCTGATCTGCATACGCGGGCCGGGGATCAACCCGGTCTCGACAGCCATCTTGACGCCAGCATCGGCACCGCCAGCATCGCGCACGCTGGTGATACCCACATCCAAGGTGCGCTTGAGGTAGGTAGCGGCGCGATAGAAGCGCATCGAGAAGGGCTCGTTGATAACCTCAAACATGTTGGGGTTCTCGAGCATCACGTGGACGTGGGTGTCGATAAAGCCGGGCATAATGGTGCCGCCGTTGACGTCGATCTCGTTGATCGGCTCATTGGGCAGCTTAATAGAAGAAATCGGGCCAACGGCCTCGATCTTATTATCTTTAATCAGCACAGCAGCATTAGCTACCGGCTCTCCACCAAGGCCGTCGATCAGGGTTCCGTTACGAAGAAGCGTGTAAGACATGAGAGGTACTCCACAATGCTGGTCGCGATATACGAAGCTGCTGAATATCTTAAAAGATCTTACAAGTCTTTTGAGCACAATTCATTTTAAAGAATAATAATTTGTGTACTTGTAAAATCTTTCTGCCAAAAAGCAGGTGCGATTCACCTAACAGCTAGAGCTAAGCTGCCAGAAAATCGAGATATTCACTTCTTCATACCCTCTAGATGTAACACTAAGTATACGCGAGCTATCCCTATCTAGCAAGTTCAGAGAGTGCCGCAAACGGTAAGCGATTAGCCAATCGATAAGAACGCGCAAAATCGTTCCATATGCTTCGATCTCTATTTTCTGGCATCTACCAATCTCGTCTAACACCCAACTCTGGCGGCGAGGTCCTAACCTTCCATTCGGTCCTCACCGCGTCCGCCTTCGGCTACCAGAGCTGCTAGCCGCCCTCATCCCCAACCCTTCTCCCCCAATGCTGTACATTAGCCACAAATCGACATACGGTCAGCGTTATCTGCCCTCACCCCCGGCCCCCCTCTCCCGCACTGCGGGCGAGGGGTGAATGCACCCCGTTCTGTGCTCTCAAGGATAATCCTGCGATGGTATGCGAACGATCGCCTTTTGCTGCCGACACGACTGTTGGGTAATGCATAGCTCCCGCAATGCGGGAGAAGGGCGTATGCACCCCCACACATGCTCGATGTTCTAGACGGGCATCCTAAACTCGGAGCTTCCCGCCGTTTCGTAGCGAGGCATTAAGCATCGAAACACGGCGTTTCAAGCAGTTTGGTGCTTGCGACAGCCAGGTTGCTGCGTTCGTAGCGCTGCTTTCTCCACCGTTCTCCTTACTGAGATCCTAACCACTAACCTTGCAATTACAAGTAGCTGCCGGGTTTTGGGGGCTTTGGCAGCGAAGACAGCGAAGGCAGCGATATGCTTGAGGTGTTGTATGGCTGGGCGGCGATTTGGTAGCCGTAGGCGGACGCGGTTAAGCTCTTTTTGAGGAGAGGGATCTCTCCGCCAACGTGTTGAAGTAATCAAGGATCACCGACTGAGGCTGATAGCATTATGTCAATTCAAAGACAAACAAAAAAGCTTGCCTTCTGTCACTTTAGCAACAAAAGGCAAGCTTATGGCTATTTAGCGTTCAACAACGTAGTTCAACAGCACTACGCCATTGGGCAGCGTCTTTGAATCGACCAATCGCAGATTCACGCGCGTGCCCTCGGGAAAGAGCTTTTTGCCGCCGCCCAACGAGACAGGGTAAAGCACCAAACGGATCTCATCGACCAGATCGTTTTCGATCAAGGTATGGGCCAAGACACTACTGCCATCAAGCACGATATCTTTGCCCTCTTTGGCCTTGAGAGCGCGAATCTCTTCGACCACATTTGTGCTGATCAAGGTCGAATTGCGCCACAGCTTGGTATCTTTCAAGGTGGTAGAAACCACATACTTGCGAGTCGAGTTCATGAAATCGAAGAACGGGTCGCCCGCTGGCATAGGATCGAAAGCGGAACCGTGAATCTGCCAGGTCTTGCGGCCCAACAGAAGGGCATCACAGTTCTGGACGACCTCATCGAAATGAAGGCCGATCTCATCATGCCAGTAGGGGATGGTCCAGGCGCCCTGTTTGAAGCCGCCATCGCTATCTTCCTCGGCGCCGCCGGGGGCCTGAATCACGCCATCCAACGAGATAAATTCGGAAATGATCAGTTTACGCATTGCTCTACTCCTTTAATTCAAGAACGTTCTTCGATCCCTTCGTCAACTAGTCGTTCGTGCGAGACCCAAATCGACAGACAAAGGGATCGAATTTAAAAACTCTGTTCAATTGAAGGAGCTAGGCGGTTCGTTCGAGCAACTTGCTCATATGAGGGTCGCGTAACACACGCTCTTGCAGCTCGGGCGCAAGCAAACAGACCCGTTGCAACAACACATCGGCGTAGTCGAGTAGACCGTGCTCTTGATAGAAGCTGGCGAGGTTGTAGAGGAAATTGGCTTGCAGCCAGTTGGGCAGGGGTGGATCGGCGCGCAAAATGCGCTCGACACACATCTCGCGGATCTCGATGGCCTTATCAAGCTGGTGGTGATCGCTGTAGTATTGGGCCAAATGCTCTTGACCATGTTCGTAACAAAGCCCCAAAATCACCCCATAGAGCGGATAGCCATCGCTGATGGCCCGAAAACGCTCGGTCTCCATCAGATCCTCATCGTTCAGCTGCTCGATCAGGTGCACCAGCTCTTGGTAGCTACGCTGCGATTCGGCCTGAACCTGTGCCCAAGACTGCTCGCGCTGGCGCTCGAAGATGCGGGCGTTGATCTGGTCGTCGCTTTCGCTGCGAGCAACTGGCTCTTGGCCTTGCAAGATCGCCCGCACATTGAAGACAAAATCTTGGGTCCAATAGGCGCGATGGGCGATATGAGCTTTCGCTGACCACAGCTGAGGAGTTCCGGTGGCATTGCGTTGCGTCTCATCGAGGTTTCGCAAAAAGGTCGCTTCATCGAGGTTATCTTGCCGCAACAAGTTGAGGAGAAGGCTTCTGTACGAGCGATCGGTCATTGCACAATCCTTTCTCACTAAGCGTTGGTAAACGAAACGAAGCGTTTGCGTTAGGCCAAACTTTGTAGAGGCAAGACGGAGAAAGTGTACGACTGGCACGAAAAGCTTGATTACAAAGGAGACCGCTCAACTAATAGGCAGAAGAAGGCTTCTTTAGATAGTTTAACACAATTTAGGCGTATTTTATTTCTTTACTCAAAAACAACGTGTAATTCAAGCATTTCGCCTCTCTATCTGCAGAAATAGGCAAAATTCTTGGAATATTATCATAACAAAGCGCATCGCGAAGCGAGTATACTAGGGCCCAAGCGCATCATCCCACACCCTTTGCGCCATAGCAACACTCTCACGTCCAGTTATCGACATTTGGAGACACTTTGAAAAACAACACGCTTTTAGGCATCGCTTCGATCGTTCTCTCTATGCTGATCTTTTCGCTGCAAGATATCGCCGTGAAAGGGATCGGCGGCAACTACCCCGTTCTTGAGATCGTGATTTTTCGCGCCCTTATGGCCACGCCCATCACTCTGCTGCTCTTTTGGCTTGAAGGCGGACGCGGTCTGCCGCGTAGCAAAAACCTCTTTCTTGAAAATCTGCGCGGCTTCCTACTCTTCCTCTCCTATACCACCCACTTTATGGGTCTCGCCGCCTTGCCGCTGGCCGAGATCGCCGCGATCAAGTTCTCGGGGCCATTAATGATCACGGCCCTGTCGGTCTTGATTCTGCGCGAAAAAGTTCAGCTGCGCCACTGGATCGCCCTGATCATCGGCTTTCTGGGGGTGATCATCATCGTGCGACCGGGCTCAGCTTCGTTCAACCTCGGCTCGTTCTTCATTTTGATCTCGACCCTGCTGTATGCCTTCTCGGCTATCATTACGCGTCAGCTCCAGAAGAGCGACAGCAGCGCGACTATGTCCTACTACAGCTCGGTCTTCTATCTGATCGCGGCGGCTATACTCGCGCCCTTGGCGATGATGGTTGGGCCGATGCCCGATGCGCCCGTTAGTATCGCCTTTGTCTTCAACCCGTGGAGCATGCCGAGCCTGCTCGACCTGTTGATTATGCTCAGCTTCGGCCTGATCTGGGCGGGAGGCATGTTTCTGAGCGCACGAGCCTACAGCTATGCGCTGGCGTCGGTGATCGCGCCCTTCGAATACGTCACCTTGCCGATCAACATTATGTGGGGCTTTCTGTTGTGGCGAGAGCTGCCGAGCGTGATGACCGTGATCGGAGCGAGCATCACTTTGGCCAGTGTGCTCTACACCCTCTACCACGATCAGCGCGAAAACTTCAAGGCCAAAGCGGCTGAGGGCTAAACAGCTACCACAACGGGAGCTGATAGGGAGTGCGCCGCCCGTCCAACAGCAAGTAAGGGGCAGCCCAACTGGTGGTCACGCCCAAAACCTTAAGCTGCGAAAGATCGCGCAGGCGGCACTGGCGGCGCGCCTGCAAGATGGCGTCGGCGCTCTTGGGGCCGATGCCGGGCACGCGCAGCAGCTGCGAGCGCGAGGCGCGGTTGACCTCGATCGGCTCGTGCAGATTGCGCTCGGCCCAAGCCTGTTTGGGGGTTTTATGGCGAGGTAAGAGACCTTGCTCGTCGAAGGGCAGCTCATCGAAGCTGAAACCGTAGTCGCGCAGCATAAAGTCGGCTTGATAGAGCCGCATCGCTCGGGTGGGATCTTCGGCGGGTTCGTCGGCGAAGGGCGAGCGCGCGATCGGGTGGAAGGCCGAGAAGTAGGCCCGCCAAAGGCCAAGCTCGCGTCGCGCGCGTTCGACCGTCTCCATCAGCTCGCGGTCGCTCTCGCGGGCGGCGCCGACCACAAACTGGGTTGTGAGGCTGCGCGCAGCAGGGCGTCCTTCGGCGCGCGCACGGCCGATCAGCTCGCCAGCCCAGGCGAGGCGCTGCCACATACTCTCTTGGAACTCTTTGTCGGGCGCCAACTCGGCCAGCCGCTCGGCGTTGGGCGCTTCCAGATTAAGCGAAACGCGGTCGGCCAGCTCGACAGCCCGTTCGATATAGTCGAAGGAAGCGCCCGGAATCAGCTTAAGGTGGATGTAGCCCTGATACTTCTCTTTGAAGCGCAGGCGCTCGACCGTCGCCAGCATCTTCTCCATGGTTGTGTTGGGGTCAGGCACGATCCCCGACGAGAGAAACATGCCTTCGACCTTTTTGGAGCGTTGCAAGGAGACGAACGTGGTCGCGAGTTCGTCGGGCTTGAAGGTGGTGCGCTTGCGCTTAATGGCACACGAGGTGAAGCAATATTTGCAGCTGTAGCGGCAGGCATTGGTCTGCAAGACCTTAAAGACCGGCATCTTGCCGCCGCCCGACTTAGCGGTATTGTAGATAAAGCCAGTCGGATGCTCACTACTCGGCGCAATGCTTGGCGAAGTCGGGATCTCGTTGATCTCATCGCTGGCCTCTCCAGCCAAAATAGTCAGTTTCTGCTGAAGATCAGGTTCAAGTTTGATCACTGTGCTCATCGCCACCTCACCATAATCGTACAAACGTACTACTATTATAGCAGGTTTGTACGATGAGTCAGCCTCGATCAGTTAATACTAAAGCCGGTGAGCTTATACCAAATTCGCTTGATTACGTTCTATTTGGCCTTCGGCAGAGTGGAACCCTACCTTACACGAGCGCAAGTGTTTAAACGGATTTGGTATCAATCAGCCTCGATCAGATACAACTTGATGTCTTTGATACTGCTAGCTTTGGCATTGAAAAACTCGTAGATCGCAGCGAACAACCAACTACGCCCGCTTTCAAAGCGAGCGATCCCGTTGACTGCGCCCACTTTGCCGTGCGTCAACACATGCTCGATCTCCAGAGCGGCGATCGCATCAGCGTCCGGTAGATGTTTACCCTCCAAAATCGCCGCTTTGTCTAATATGACCTCATCTCCGATACGCTCCCAACGCAGATCAGCGCTCAACAAACGCTCGAGCGTGTCCCTATCGTGCAGCAACAGCGCAACCGTCACCTGCTCGACAAACTGGTTCTTAGGCGAATTGCCGCAGTCAGCGCTCAACTTCAGTTCTGGCATATCCCCTTCCTTTCGCTTCAAGCTGGTTCAAGCGCCTAACGAAAAGCGCTCGATTGGCGCGATTTGTTAAGAGCTTGGCGCGATTCGCTAATGAGAAAAAGCCGGATCGCTCCTATAGTACGAATTGGAGAGCGGTCAAACAGATAATATCAAATTCGCTTGTGCACTTCGGGTGCTGCATTCGTTGGCGGAGAGGTCTCAACCTTCCATTCGGCTTCTAGCGCGTCCGCCTCCGGCTATCAACACGTTGCTCACTACATTCGACGGCTCGTCTGCCTACGCCCAAGCGCCCCCTGCAAAGCCAAGCGTGCGTATTTGCGATCAAATCTGTCGAAGGCCAAAACACAAAGTGTTCAATCGAATTTCGTATAAGGACAAAGCGATGAAGGACGAAACGGTCTTGGTAACGGGCGGCTCTGGTTTTGTAGCCTCCCACTGTATCGCCCAACTATTGCGAGATGGTTATCGGGTACGCACGAGCGTGCGCTCGCTGGCGCGCGAGAGTGAGGTTCGTGCTATGATCAAACAGGCGGGCATCGAAACGGACGAACGTCTCTCGTTTGTAGCTGCCGATCTGACTTCTGATCAGAACTGGTCCGAGGCGGTGCAGGGCTGTAGCTATGTGTTGCATGTCGCCTCGCCCTTTTCGCTAAACATGCCCAAAAACGAAGATGATATGATTGTGCCAGCCCGCGACGGAACCTTGCGGGTGCTACGCGCCGCCCAAACCGCTGGTGTCAAACGGGTTGTGTTGACCTCGTCGTTTGTCGCTGTAGCCTACGGCCAAGCAGCGCAAAACAAACCGTTCACTGAAGAAAACTGGACCAATCTCCAAGGCGATATAACGACCTATATGAAATCGAAGACGATCGCCGAACGGGCCGCTTGGGATTTCGTGTCTCAGCCCGGAAACCGCCTCGAACTCGCAGTTGTCAATCCGGTGGGTATCTTTGGACCGGTGCTCGGCAAGGATCTCTCCGATTCCATTCATGTCATCAGGTTGATCCTAAATGGAAGAGTACCCTTCCTGCCGCGCACCTATATCACCATGGTCGATGTGCGCGACCTGGCCGATCTGCATATCCGCGCTATGACGCGTCCTGAGGCCAAAGGCCAGCGTTTTATCGCCGCCTCAGACGAAGTGCTAAGCTTGCAAGCGATCGCCAGCATGCTCAAAGAGCAACTCGGCCCTGTAGCTTCGCGCGTCTCAACCCGCCTTATGCCTGACTGGATCGTACGGCTGGCAGGGCGCTACAATCAGACTGCAAGAAACCTAGCTCGCGAACTCGGCCAGATTCGGGCCGCTAGCAATGTCAAAGCGCGCCAACTGTTAGACTGGCAGCCGCGCTCCAATAGCGAAACGATTATGGCAACCGCCCAAAGCCTGCTTCAGTTTGGGCTGGTACGCAGCAAATAAGCGCTCAGTTAGGAGAGTCTATGCGCCAGATACGACTAAGCCGTTCTATGATCGCCCGTATCAACAAGCTCGATCTAGCCATCGGCGATGTTCTGCAGCAAGCTGGGCTAGCCAGCAATCTGCTTCAACAAGAGCATATTCGGCTCTCAGTTGGCCAGTGGTTCGCCTTCTGGTCTACATTCGCCGCCCAGCTCGACGATCCAACCTTAGGGTTACAGGTCTCGCAACTGTTTCAAAACGAGCCATACGACCCCTTGTGGATCACCGCGCTTTCGGCCAACTCGTTTTATGGCGCGCTGGAGAAAATGGCCCGTTACAAGCGGCTCTTTAGCGCCGAAGAGATCACCCTCAAGCGCCAAGCTAATCTCTGGCTGGTCGATATCATCTGGCCGATCGAGCAGCCGCCGCCAGCCATCCTCATCGATGCGGCTTTTGCCCACATACTGGAATTGGGGCAACGCGGCACAGGCCACAAGATCTATCCGCAAAAAGTCAGCTACCAGCGTCAAGAAAGCCAACGAGCCGTCTATGAAGCGTTTTTTCAATGTCCGATCGAGTTCAGCGCTGCCAAGAACCAAATGATCTTCACCGACGATCAGGTTAACATGCCCTTCCAGAGCGCCAACCCCGATCTGCTGGCGCTGATCGAGCCGCAACTCGAAAGCGCCTTAGTCCCACTAAGCTCAAGCCAAAGCTTTGTTGATCAGGTAGCCGAGCTGTTGCAAAAGCGCATCGCAGGCAGTTCGCCCACTATTCAAGCTATCGCCCAAGAGCTGCATATCAGCAGCCGCACTTTGCAGCGCCGTTTGGCCGAAGAGGGCGTTCAGTTTCAGCACTTGCTCGAACAGGTGCGCCACAAACTGGCGAAACGTTATCTGCAATCTTCCGAGCTAGAGCTCACAGAGATCGCCTTTTTACTGGGCTACCAAGAGCCAGGCTCCTTCCATCGCGCCTTTGTGCAGTGGGAGGGTCTGCCGCCCGGCCAGTGGCGCAGTGCCTATCGCGCTTAACACTACTGTGCAACTCGTGGCTCGCAACCTTTTGCTAACCCATGGATTGGCCTCTCACTCTCTTCGAACATGCAGCCGAAGCTGTTGTAGCTGATACCAAATTCGTTTGAAAGACGTGCATTTGCTTAACGCGAGAAAACAAAACGAGGGAAAGACGTTGGCCAAATAGAAAGTAATCAACCGAATTTGGTATGACAGGTTTGAAGTGCTTCGTTTTTGGGGTCACGCCGCACAGCGAGATAGACCTTATTTGATGGGCGGGATGTTGGTAGCCGTAGGCGGACGCGCTGAGGACTGAATGGAAGGACAAGAGCTCGCCGCCAGAGTGCTAAAGTAATCAAGCAACATGACCCCCAACATGCTCGCAAGAGCACCGCTCTTAGGGGTAGAAGGCCAGGCTGATGGCCGGGGTGAGCGGGCTAGCGATGGGCCACCAGCCAGATTGAGGGCGTTCGGCCAGCAGGCCCAGAAAGGCGGTCTTGCGCTCAACAACCCGCAGCTGCTCTAAGCGCTCAAGCTCGATCGCAACGCTCTCTTCGTTGCTGGTGAGACGCGCGATTCGCCAGCCTTGGGGTGTAGCGTAGAGCTTGGCCAGTTCAGCGCGCTCGGAGGGCAGCTGAATAATGCCCTGCCAAACCCGGCAATAGCTCACCGGATCGAACAGCTCCAAACAGCAGATCACTTCGCCAGCCAAGCGACTCAGTTTTGAAAACTGGCATTCGTAATGGGCTTGAGGATCGATGTCGAGAAGATCAAAAATGCGGCTCTGGAAGGTTTTATTACCGATTGTAGTGGCTTTGTTTTGGCCCAGATCGAGCTGCTTAAGCCGGCCCTGTTGAATAAACACCAGCTGATTATCGATGGCGATGTACGAGAAGAAATTATGCGGGGTGACTTCGACCCGTGACTGGTCTTTGCGCAGATAGGCCAATTTGCAATCGTCGCCCTTCCACTTGCCGAGCGTGATCAAGCTGGCATCGTGATTGCAGGCCAGCGCTGGCGCGCCCCACGAAAAAGGGCCGAGCCGAAAGCGCTGCTGCCAAACGCCGCGCCGAAGCACCAAACCTTGGCCGTCGGAATAGGCGATTCCGCCGTTGGGCAGCTCGATCGCATCGTTGCTATACTCGTCGCTCAGTTGCTCTAGGCCGGCTTCGCTCAGGCGGTAGGCCCGCAGGTCGCCCGGCTGATTATGGCGAATGCTGATCAGCTGCGCATCGGGGCCGACCCCACAGATCAGCACGCTGCCGCTTTTGGGCCAAGCCCGGATCGAGCTCACTTGGCGAAAGAAGGCAGCAGGATAGCGCAGCGCAGGTTCGAGCGCATCATAAGAGATCTGAACTTCTACTTGATCGCTTCGGATATACACCTTCTCGCTCCCTTTGTGCTTTTTTACTAGTGTATACCCTAGTTGTGACAGGCAAAGTCACACCGCTAGGCCGAAGCAGATTTAGGATCAATAATCAGGCTGCTCAGGTTCGAGGCTATCATCAAAGCCATAACGCAGCAGATCTTCTGACCGAACGATACGATCGAGTGGCCCCCAGATCGTTATAAAGGTGCGCTCGATCATCTCAAAAAGGGCCTGCTTACTCTCATCGTAGCCCGCAGCAGAGGCACTTGTTAGCAGTTTACGGCTCTGTGGAGCTGCGCCGATCTGTTTGAACTGAATGTTCCACAGGCTGTTATCGACTACATTGTCTTGATTGGAGGGCAAACCCAAATAGGCCTTGACCGCCCCTTGAAAGAGCGTAAAGAGGGTTGGAGAGCAATGGGCAGGCACACCCTGTTGCGAGATCTGAACGCCAAAGGCCTTTTCCAAACTGCGAAAGCGTGCTTTCAGAAAACGCTCGCGCTCATTGATGGGAAAATGGCTCTGCAAGCTCGCTAGGTAGGCCTCGATAAAAGCTGTTCGATCATAGATTTTGCCAGTCATAGGATGCGTAGCCCCTTTCCTGCTTGTGGCAAGGTATGAGATGATAAATAAGATGCTTCGCTCGTGTGGAGCAGAGGGTCAGCCCAAACGCACGTTTCCCTTAATCCAAATCTTTATTTTTCGGATGAATATCTCTATACTTAACATTTTGCCCAATTTAAGCCTCTTTTCGATTCTAAACGAAGATTCTGACATTCTTTAGCAAGGAACTTTTTAAACAACAAAAATTATTTGTAATGTCTTGTTTTCACACATCGTTTGCCATTGTGTTATATATGCGCTACACTATCGCAAGATAAGCGATTTAGGCTATCATATCTATACCGTATATAACGGAATGAAGGTTTGTGAACTTGAAAAAACTGAACAAAAAAGATCACAAATTTATGTTTCTGCGATAGCGTTAGACCCTCAGTGAGGCGCTCTTGATCGCTTATTGCGGTCATCATCTCTATCGATCACTCTTTACAAGCGCACTGTTCGCCGTCTTAAGCCTCTTCGCGGATAGGGCCGCAAGGAGCTGGCCACCCCAGAACGCATCCGTCCGATGTGTCCCAAACTGGCAGATTTCCACCAGCGCGAACAGCATATGCCTGCAAATATGCAATCTCTAGGAGTCTTACAATGAAGTTTCTACACTACAGCATCATCTGCCTCTTCAGCCTATTGCTGATAGCCTGCGGGCAAACGGGCCAAGCAAGCGAAGATAGTCAACAAGCGTCCCAATCTGGGCCTTACACGCTCTCGAAGCAACATGCAGCGCTGTTCGAACGCCTCAAGCTCACACCCGAAGAAGTTGCTTACCTAGGCGACCCCAACGCCCCTGTGGTCATGATCGAGTTCGCCGACTACGGTTGCCCCTACTGTGTGCGCCACCACCAAGAGACCTTCCCCGAGATCAAGGCCCGTTACATCGACACCGGCAAAGTCTTCTATATGTTCAAAGACCTGCCGATCATCACCAAACAAGGGCCAAACATTGCGCAAGCCGCCCTTTGCGCCGCCGATCAAGGCAAGTTCTGGGATATGCACGACGCTATGTTCGCCCGCTCGCCCGAGTGGAAGGTCAGCGACGAGGCGTCGGTCGAGACATACCGCAACGCCGCCAGCGAGCTCGGCCTTGATCCAGATGCGCTCGAAGCTTGTGTCAAGAGCGAACAACACGCCAGCGAAGTGCTTGCAGATCGCAACCAAGGTCTCACGTTGGGCCTACGCGGCACCCCCGGCTTTATGATCAATGGACAGCTCCTCACCGGCGCCCACCCGCTCGATACCTTTATCGCAGTGATCGAAGCAGAACTCAACGGTAACTAAGCCAGAACGATCCGAGCGTCTACAAGCGCCATTCTACAACTCGCTCCCCTTGCTCTGTTATGCACGGGCGGGGGAGCATCACCACTTCAAGACAGGCATCCCCGTTGAGAGCGCCTGTTACCAGCGGGTCTGCCCAGAGCGCAAGCACAAAAGAGCACGCCAAACCCGCTATCAATAGCATTATGAAACCAAAGCTTGTTTGAACACAATGGGAAAAATAGGTACTTCTATATTATAACGAAAAGCGCAGCCCACAAATCGCATCCACCCTCAATGCAAATTATTTTAACTCGAAATTTTTAATCAAAGAACCGCTTGCAGAAACCAAAAGCTGAGTTATACTGCTATTAATAGCGCATCTGATAGATGAGCTTAGCGCTTTAACGGGGTGGTCTCTCCTCTCCATCCGGTTTCAACCGCGTCCGCCTTCGGCTACAAACAGCTCGCCCACCAAAACGATCCTCTGCTTCTCGGCAGAACCCCAAAGCGCGACCTGACAAACAGGTTTCGTAGGCGTTCTGTTCTTCTTACCCTCATTCAACTTCTATCTGACACGTTAGCGACCCTTTCATACGATCAGTATACGTTTTTGCTGACATTAAACGTTAGGTTACTGTTTCAAGAAAGGAGTTAGTGTGGCTTATCTAACGCTCAAGGACGGATGCGGGTACTACTACAAGGATTGGGGTAAAGGTCAACCGGTTGTCTTTAGCCATGGCTGGCCCTTGTCAAGCGATGCTTGGGAGAATCAGATGTTCTTCCTAGCGCAAAAGGGCTATCGCACTATTGCTCCTGATCGTCGCGGCCATGGTCGTTCTGACCAAACCTGGGAAGGCAACAACATGGACACCTACGCCGACGATCTTGCCCAGTTGATTGAGCACCTTGACCTACATGATGCAGTTTTGGTAGGTCACTCGACGGGTGGCGGCGAGGCGGTACGCTATTTAACGCGGCATGGCTCGGCGCGGGTAGCCAAGCTGGTGCTTGTCAGCGCAGTGCCGCCCCTGATGGTCAAAACTGAAGATAATCCTGATGGGATTCCGCTTGAGGTCTTTGATAATTTCCGCAAAAACGTGCTCGAAGATCGGGCTCAATTTTTTATGGATGTGCCAAGCGGGCCATTCTATAATAAAAAAGCAAGCGATGGCTTGATTCGCGCTTGGTGGCAGCAGGGCATGCTGGCTGGATTTAAAAACGTCTATGACTGCATAAAGGCCTTCTCAGAGACCGATTTTCGCGAGGAGTTACAACGAATCGAGGTACCGACCTTGGTTGTACATGGCGATAATGACCAAGTGGTGCCTTTAGAGATTTCGGGCAAAAAGTCGGCTGCCTTGATTCCCAATGCCACATTAAAAGTCTATGTTGGTGCCTCGCATGGCATTCCTGACCTAGATAAAGAGCAACTTAACGCCGATCTGCTCTCCTTTATCTCGGAAGGGAGGGTAAGCGACGACTAGTCCGCCTTTTGAATAGAATAGAACCTTAGCCTTACGCTGGGCATGTGTGGTTTCGTTCACACATGCCCAGTGCTTTTAGTATTGCTTCCGACGACGAGCACGTTCGTAAGAGACACTTCGTTGGAAGGTAGAGAGATTGGGCAAGGTACCATTCAAAAAGTCTTCGCTATCTATCGTAAAGTGTCGATCTTCGCGCCCATACATTGTCCGAGTAATCTCCACAAAGATGCCGTTATAGTCAGGATTGCCGTCCTTGTTATAAAAAATAGTATCTGGAATTTGCTCAAGTAATTCGCGTAATTTTCTGGGAGGTTCTGCAAAAAACAGTTCGTCTAACGGTTCTTGAATGCTCATGCTTCGTTCCTTTACGAAGTTGCGGATGTTCATTCACTAGTCGTTGCTTATTCAGTTGTGCAGCGAGTCTAATATATTTGTATTACCAAATAATAATTTGATAATAATCAAAAGCATAAGAACATGTGCAATAAAAAAGAGACTACAAAACTATTAGTAATAGCAATATAATATTCTCTACAACTAGTTTCTCGCTCCTATTCTGAAAGAATACTCTGTTCATGACAGCTCTCGATAAGAACACGGTCCTTCATAATCGCTACCAGATTGTGCGCTTGGTTGGAAAGGGCGAACAGAGCACAGTCTACCAAGCCTTCGATCAAGAGTTACGTACCCCTGTCGCGCTCAAACAGCTGTACTGTAACGATCCACAATTTGTGGCCGCCTTTGCTCGCGAAGCGCCCGTGCTCACTAACGTAAAACATCCGTCATTGCCCCGTCTATTCGATCATTTCGAAGAGAACGGTCAGCTCTATCTGGTGATGGAGTTCATTCCCGGAATAGACTTGGCAAGCCAACTAGTTTATCGTGGGCAACCATTCGCGATCGGGGATGTGATCAAGTGGGGAAGCCAACTTCTCGATGTGTTGGAGTATCTGCACAGCCATAATCCGCCTGTGATCCATGGCAATATCAAGCCGCAGAATCTTAAAATCGCTGGCAATGGCAAGCTCATACTGTTTGATGTTGGCTTGAGCAGTCTGCTAGCAGCGAGCAATGACGAGAGCAGAGCTACGAATCCTTCGCATTATGCAGCGCCCGAACAGCTTCAAGGCGAAGCGCCCGACGCGCGCAACGATCTGTATGCCGTGGGAGCGACCCTCTACCATTTGGCAACCGGACGCGAACCGATCGATGCCCTCAGCCGAGCGACGGCCCACTGCAACAAGCAGCCTGACCCGCTTCCATCAAGCAGAACGCTCAATAGCCAAATACCAGCTCATCTAGACGAACTGATCAGCCAAGCAATGGCGATCTCGCCTGAGGAGCGGCCGGCTAGCGCCGCAGCTATGCGCCAAGCCCTGATGAGCTCAGCAGCGAGCGTTTCTCGTCCAAATATCTCGCCGAGGCCTGCTTCTCTTAAACAAGCCATCAGCATCGAGCCAAGCAAGGCAGAGATGCCGCCAGTCAATATCTTCGCTTTTCTTCTGATCTTCGCGGTTGTAGCATTTGTGATTGGGGTAATGTTGGCTGTGGGCTTTTCGTAGACCCGCAAGCTGTCGTCTTTGGCAACAAAAGCTAGAGATGAGTCGCACTCTGCCGAAGGCCAAAAGCACAAAGTGATCAGCCGGATTTAAAATTAGATTGGGGGCGGCTTCGTTGCAATTAGCAGCCTGATGCGGCGGGCGAGCTGTTGGTAGCCGTAGGCGGACGCGCTAGAAGCCTTCTTTGGGGAAGAGAGCACGCCGCTAAAGCATACAACATATCAAGCAGATGTGGGTGTAGTAACAGGCAAACAAAAAGGATGCCTTGGACTTTCGCCAAGGCATCCTTATTTTGGGAAGCTAGGGTAATTAGCTTACGACGATATTGACCAGCTTGCCAGGTACAACCACAACCTTGCGCACAGTCTTGCCTTCGGTGTAGTTGCGCACCTTCTCGTTGGCGAGCGCCTTCTCGCGCAGGGTGTCTTGATCGGCATCGACCGGCAGCAAGATCTTGTCGCGCAGCTTGCCGTTGACCTGCAAGACCACCTCGACCTCATCTTCAGCCGCCAGCTCGGGGTTAGAGACCGGCCAGCTCTGCTGGTGAATGCTGTAGGGCTTGCCCAAGCGTGCCCAGATCTCTTCGGCCATGTGAGGCGCGATCGGGGCGACCAAACGCAGCAAAACATCGATCGCTTCGTCCCATTCGGGGGTGCCCACCAAACCTCCGTCGCGTGCGCGGAAGAGGTTGTTGGTGAATTCCATCAGGGTCGAAACAACTGTATTGAAGCTGAAGTCTAGGATATCGCGCTCGACTCGCTCGATGGTCTGGTGTACGACTCGCTGCAGTTGGCGAGCGGTGAAGTTGGTTGGTGTACCAACATCCTGATCGGGATAGAGCGAGATACGCCAGATACGATCCAGCCAGCGCCAGACACCGGGCACACCGTTGGTGTTCCAAGGCACGCTCTGGGTGAAGTCGCTGATAAAGCATTCGTAGCCGCGCAGTGCGTCAGCGCCGTGCTCTGCGATCACCTCGTCGGGGGTGATCACATTGCCCTTCGACTTCGACATCTTCTCTTTGCCATCGGGAGCCAAGATCATGCCTTGGTTGCGCAGGCTCTTGAACGGCTCGATAAAGGGAATGTAGCCCAAGTCGTAGAGCACTTTGGTCCACATACGAGCGTAGAGCAAGTGCAGTACAGCGTGCTCGGCGCCGCCGACATAGGTGTCGACCGGCAGCCAGTAGGCTACCTTCTCTTTGTCGAAGATGGCTTCGTCGTTGGTGGGATCGGCAAAGCGCATGTAGTACCACGACGAACAAGCCCAAGTCGCCATGGTATCAGTTTCGCGGCGGCCAAGCGGCGTATTCACAAAGGATTCGATGGCGGCCAACGGCGATTCGCCGGTTTGGGTCGGCTCGTAGTTCTCGACTTCGGGCAGCTTGACCGGCAGCTCTTCCTCGGGCACTGGTACCTCGCCATCCTCGGTATGGATGATCGGGATCGGGGTGCCCCAGTAGCGCTGGCGGCTGATCAACCAGTCGCGAATGCGGTAGTTGACGCGCCGTTTGCCCATGCCATTCTTTTCGAGGTAGGCGATGGCGGCCTGAACGCTTTGACCTTCGCCCTTACCGGCGGGCACGCCGGTGATCGGGCCAGAATTGATCATGATACCTTCGCCGGGCCAAGCCTCTTGCAGTTCGACATCGGCGCTCTGGCCTGCGGGTTGCACTACCAAGCGAATACGCAAGCCGAACTTCTTGGCGAACTCGAAGTCGCGCTGGTCGTGGGCCGGAACCGCCATAATCGCGCCGGTACCATAACCCATCATCACGTAGTCGGCGATCCAGACCGGAATGCGCTCGCCGTTGACGGGGTTGATGGCAAAACCGCCCGTAAAGACGCCAGTCTTCTCCTTGGTTTCGTCGCCACGGGTGGCTTCGCTCAAAGTGCTGGCCTGCTTGATATAGGCTTCAACATCGCTGCGATACTCATCGGTGGTGAGCATTGGCACCAGCGGATGCTCCGGCGCCAAGACCATAAAGGTAGCACCCCAGAGCGTATCGGGGCGAGTGGTGAAGATACGAATACGAGGAGCGGTCTCATCGTTGCCGGTATTGGCAACAATGAAGTCGACCTCGGCACCTTCGCTCTTGCCGATCCAGTTGCGCTGCATGGTCACGATTCGAGCCGGCCAGTCGACCGTATCCAGATCCTTCGCCAAGCGCTCGGCATAAGCGGTGATGCGGAAGTTCCACTGCTTGAGGACCTTCTTCTCGACCAGTGCGCCTGAACGCCAAGCGCGGCCATCGATGACCTCTTCGTTGGCGACCACCACTTTGTCGACCGGGTCCCAGTTGACGGTCGCTTGCGAGCGGAAGGCCAAGCGGAAGTACATCAGGTATTCGTTCTTCTCGCGCTTTGTGAAGGCGTTCCATTGGGCAGCCGTGATCGGAGGAGTGTCTTTTGCAAATGCATTGCCCTGTTCGGGATGCTCATCGATATAAGCAAAGAGGCGCTCGCTACCATGGGCAGCCAATTCGGCTTCCAAGGTCTCGATCGGGCGTGCAGCGTCTTCGCGCGGATCGTACCACGATCCGAACAGGCGCAGGAAGATCCATTGCGTCCAGCGATAGTAGCTGGAGTTACTCGAATTGAACAGACGCGACCAATCGTAGCTCAGACCCAGCATCTTGAACTGGCGCACATAGTTGGCCGAATAGCGCTCGTTCAAGATCATCGGGTTCACTTTCTGCTTAATAGCCGCATTTTCAGTTGGCAAGCCGAAAGCGTCGAAACCGATCGGATGCAGGACGTTGTAGCCCTTCATGCGATAGTATCGCGAAAGTACGTCGGTCGGTACATAGTTGCGAGCATGTCCAACACTCAAGCCATCGCCCGAAGGATACGGGAAGAAGTCAAGCGCATAGTGCTTGGGGCGATCATCGGGATCACCTGCTTTGTAGAGTTCGTCTGCTTCCCAACGCTCTTGCCACTTCTTCTCAATAGCCGCGGGATCGTACCGTTCGATTGTAGGTTTATCTGTATTCGGGTTCGTCATAACCTTAGCGCTCCTTCAGTTGGTGAGCACGAGATGTGTCACGTCTATTATGTCTTAAAACTATTGAACAGCGGCTAAGGCCACTAAGGTCAGGGTCTGCCATGTGCTCACCTCCTTTCAGGCGATGTGTTTCTATTGCCGAATCCTACCAGTCAGTTCGTTGTTTGTCAAACACTTTTTTTTACAAAAAGCTCTTACAGAAGCAGTTCTCAGATTGATTGCAGTTGTGAGCGAACGATCTGAGTACACAACTTGCTAGTGAAATGCCTGCTGGCGGGCAACACGAGGCATGGAACAAAGCTTTGAAGACTATTTTTCTACTTGCAAAATATGTAACTTCTTAGTAGTTTTACCGCGTCTTACTACTAGGATGCGATGTCTTTCGGTTCAGGTTGCAAGTTCAAAATCTCTCATAGGAATGTAAGCACGCTGCTTTCTTCCCCTTCTCGCACCTACCAACATCCTCTACAGGCATAATCAACGCCGATTCTGTGCCCTTCCGAGCTCATGTTGTAGCCGATGTACAAACAGCAAGCTGAAGCTAGCCAGCTTGTTAAGATCTATAATCTTGTAACACCTACGGGGGTGGATATGGCTATTGCCTTACCACGTACTCAGGTACGTGAAGCAACGTTAGCCGGATTTCCCTATTTTGTTATTGCGCTATTAGCGTTTGGATTACGCGCCTATCAGCTCGACCTCTTTCTCACACCCGACGAGGTCAACTTTTGGATCATGCGCTCAGAGCGCTTTTTAGAGGCGATCACTACTGGACAGTTTCACGAAACAGCCATCTCGACCCACCCAGGTGTCACAACCATGTGGCTTGGCTCGATCGGTCTAATGATCCAACAAGCGCTGGAAAGCCTCGGTATGGACGACCCCTCGTTTAGCCAGCGCCTAGGGCTGATGCGCTTGCCCGTGATCTGCGCCCATGTAATAGCCATTTTAGTCGGCTTCTACTTGCTACGCCGCCTCTTACCGCATTCGATCGCAACCTTGGCCGCCTTCTTATGGGCGACCGATCCCTTTGTTATCGGTTATAGCAAACTCCTGCATGTTGATGCCTTAGCTGGCAGCTTCGCCACCGTCAGCTTACTGGCAGCGATTTTGGCCTTACAACGCCAAGATAGCATGCGTTTTATATTGCTCTCGGCCATCAGCGCCGCCCTCGCGATCTTGAGCAAATCGCCTGCCTTACTGCTCATTCCCATGACCTTGGCCTTAGCAGGCCACTATATCTGGGTCGCGCAAGACAAGAAACAGCGCAAGACGAGCATGCTCAAAGCGGGTGTCTGGCTAGCGACGCTAGGCATAGCAGTGATCGTGATCTGGCCTGCGCTCTGGAGCGATCCGCGCCTAGCGATCGAGCGCATTCGCTCGGGCGTAATGGACGAAGGCGCGCAACCGCATATGCTGGGCAACTTCTTTATGGGCAAAGAAGACCTCGCGCCCGGCCCGGCCTTCTACCCAGTGGCGGTCGCCCTGCGCCTGACCCCATTCAGCATGGTGGGCCTGTTGTTGCTGCCGCTTGTGCTGCGCGAAATCAATCCCGAGCGACGGCGTATGCTGGCAGCTTTAGCGCTCTTCTCCATCCTCTTTATCTTGGCGATGAGCGTCTTTCCAAAAAAATTCAACCGCTATCTGGTGCCGATCTTCCCCTCGCTCGATATCTTAGCCGCCATGGGTCTTTGGGCACTCTGTCGCTTTTTCGCCCGCACCAGCGATATCTCGCACCGAGCGCGCGTCACCTTTTTAACCACCCTGCTGGTGATGTTCGGCAGCCTGCTGAACGCGATCTTCTGGCAACCCTACAGCCTCACAGCCTTCAACCAACTGCTCGGCGGCGCCCAAGCGGGGGCCAATACCTTTATGATCGGCTGGGGCGAAGGCATGGATCAAGTCGCCAAATGGCTCAACCAACAGCCCGACAGCACGGGCGTGATCACCGCCAGCACGCAACGCGACACGCTTCAACCGCTCTTGAAGCCGGGCATTCAAGCCACCGTGCCAGACGGCGAGTTTTCGCCCCAAACCGGCTACGTCGTGGTCTATGTGCGCGACGCCCAAGTAGAGCCCTTGCCGCCCTTCGACCAAGTCTATGAAAAGATGGAGCCAATTCATACGGTTGTGATCGAAGGTGTGCCCTACGCTTGGATCTACCAGATCGGCCCGCCCGTGGCCCATCCGCGACCGACTCAGTTCGGCGAAAGCTTCAACCTGCGCGGCTACACGCTCGAAAACAGTCCGCGCCGAGGCGAGATGCTGCGCATCAAACTCTTTTGGCAAACCTTGAAGAAGCCGGAACAAGATTTCACGATCTTCTTACATGTGGTCGGGCGTCATGGTCAACGCTACTCGCAGAGCGACCTTGTACTGCCGACCTCAACTTGGGAGCGCAACCGCTTTATAACGACCGAAGTCGCGGTGCCCTTGGCCCTCAACATGCCAGACGAGCCAAGCACCATCGTGATCGGCCTCTACGATCCACAAACTGGCCAACGCTTGAGCGCGCGCAGCCTCGCGACCTCAACGCTCTTCGATATCCACAATAGCTCTCTAGAGCTGTTAGAAATCCATCCGCGCTAACGATCGAGCACAAGCCCTGCCATTGTGGTGGGGCTTGTGTCTTAGCAAGCCGCTTACTTTCTTCAGCACTCTTGGCGGTCTGGCCTCACCCTCCCATTCGTTCTCAAGCGCGTCCGCCTACGGCTACCAAATCGCCGCCCTGCCATACAGCGCCTCAAGCCTAGCGCTGCTTTCGCTGTCTTCATTGCCTTCGCTGCTCTCGTTGCGACCTTCCTAGTGCAAGCACCAAGAAGGTCGGATCGTTGTATTTCGCTGCCCAAAGCCCTGCAAAACCTTCACGCTGCGAAGCTGCGGGAAGGTTAGCGGCTAGGATGCCAGTCTGGAAGATCACGCATGAGCGAGTGCGCACACGCCCTTCTCCCGCAGCTATGCATTAGCCAACAGTCGTGTCGGCAGCAACAGGCGATCGTTCGCATAGCATCGCGGGAGTATCCTTGAGAGCACAGAACGCAGAGAGCTTGTATGCGATTTCGCGTAGCGAAATCGCATACAACATCATCATTCACCCCCTCGCCCGCAGTGCGGGAGAGGGGTCGGGGGTGAGGGCAGATAACGCTGACCGTATGTCGATTTGTGGCTAATGTACAGCTCCCGCACTGCCGGAAAAGGGTCGGGGATGAGGGCAGCTAGCCGCTCTGATAGCCGTAGGCGGACGCGGTGAGGATTGAATGGATGCTAAAAAGCTCTCCGCCAGAGCTTGGAAATGCGAAATCGAGTTTGACCTTGTAAGGTGTTCGCTATTTTCGGAGGTAGGGTTTCGCACATGCACACTCGCTTAGAGGCTATGGTATGATGGCAGGCGGATAGCTATCACATTCTTGCGATTATGATGCGGCGAAACGGGCTGCACCAGCCTGTGTTGTGGCCGAAATTGACGCTCAAATGTGCTATACTTGAACCTATACGAGTAGGATCATTGAATGACGAGATAAACCATGCAAAATAATTATGCTGAGCGCCGAGCGCTTGAACGTAAATTAAAAGAAGAATTTCCGGGTATCGATATTCATCTTTGGTATCGTCAATATCGCGAATTAAAGGCTGGCTATCAAGATGCCGTGCTCTTATACCGCTTCGGCGACTTTTATGAAGCATTTGATGATGATGCAAAGCTTGTCTCGGAACTGCTCGATATAACCTTAACGCGCAAGGACATGGGCACCCACAAGGGCAGCAAAGAGAAGGTCTATAGCCCTATGGCTGGTATGCCCTATCGTGCGATCGAAGGCTATGTAGCGCGACTGGTGGGCCAAGGCTATCGTGTGGCGATCGCCGAGCAGATGAGCGAAACCCCCAGCAGCAAAAAAGATATCCGCCCCGGCTCGGTCTTCGCAGCCGGACGCGAACAGCAAGAGGGTAACGGCAAGCTGGTCGAGCGCGAAGTTGTGCGCGTTATCACGCCCGGCACCTTGATCGATCCTGCTCTGCTGACCGCCCACCAAAACAACTACCTCGCAGCGGTGATCACTCAACGCGGCGAGATCGGCCTGGCCTACGCCGATCTCAGCACGGGTGAATTCGCTGCCACCAGCTTCTCAGGCGAACGCGCTCAAGCCCAGCTCGAAGGCGAGCTCAACCGTTTGCAAGTCGCCGAGGTGTTGGTGCCCGAAGATCCAAACCAGCGCTTGCCCGGGCTTGAACCTGCGGCGGCCCGCCTAGAGCACGACTTGGCGCCCATGACCAAACAAGAGCGCGAAATGCTGCTCAACCACGAGCGCATTGCCAAACGGCTCGAACGCGAAAACCAAGCGCGCTGGACCAACGGCCATGTAACGGCTTTGGCCGACTGGCACTGGGATCTCCAGACCGCCCGCGATTCTTTGCTGGCGCAGTTTCGTACCCACTCGCTCAAGAGCTTCGGTCTCGAAGCCATGCCGCTAGCTTTACGAGCCGCCGGAGCGATCATTCAATATTTGCGCCAAACTCAACGCAGCGCCGTCGCCCAGATCACCACGGTACGCACCTACACCACCACAGCGTTTATGTTTTTAGACCCCCAAACTCGGCGTAACCTCGAGCTTTTGGAGGGCAACAACGGCAAAAGTAAAGGCTCGCTGGTGCATGTGCTCGACCAGACTCGCACCCCGATGGGCGCGCGTCTGTTGCGCAAGTGGCTCTCGGAGCCGCTGCTCGATTTCAAAGCGCTTGTACAGCGCCAAGATGCGGTGCAAACCTTTGTCGACGATGTGATTCTGCGCAGCGATCTACGCGAACAGCTAAAATCGATCGGCGATATGGAGCGCGTCGTCAACCGCTTGATGCAAGGCACCACCGTAGCCACTCCGCGCGACCTTGTACGCCTGCGCGAAGCCCTGCGGATCTTGCCCAAGATCGTAGAAGCTCTCGGCGATCTGCCGCTCGAGCGCTTCGCCGATGCCAACGTCTTCACCCCGCTTTTCGAGAGCGCCCCTGAGCCGCCCGTTCGAAGCACAAGCACAAGCAGCCGCCGTCGCCCAGCGCCACGCGTGCCGATGGACGATCTGTTTGGGGATGAGGATCTGTTCGGTGGCCTCGGTGTTGAAGAGGAGCCAGCAAGCAGCCCCGAGCCGCAGCCCAGCGAAGCGAGCTTGCGCTTCCAGCCGCCCTCGAATAGGCTGCTCGATCCCTGTGAGGATATCGGCGATCTGTTGGAGCGCGCCCTCGACGATGATCCGCCCGCCCAGCTCGGCAGCTCGAACTATCTGCGCAGCGAAGAAGGCGGTGAAAAACCGCGCCGTGTGATCAGACCGGGCTTCGACCCGCGCATGGACGAGGTGGTGCGCGCCAACCGCATGGCACAGCAGGCCATCGACGAGATGGAATCGGTCGAGCGAGCGCGAACGGGCATTAAGAACCTCAAAGTCGACTATAACAAGGTCTTCGGCTACTTTATCGAAGTTTCGCGGGCCGACGCCGATCGTGTGCCGAGCGACTACCAGCGCAAGCAGACCTTGGTCAACGCCGAACGTTATATCACCGCCAAGCTCAAAGACTACGAGCAGTATGTTGAAACGGCTCAGACCAAGCTCAAAGAGCTGGAGCAGCAAGCCTTCGCGCGAATCTGTCTGCAGGTGGCCGAAGCCGGTCTACGCCTGCTGACCACAGCCCGTCTGCTAGCGCGCATCGATGTCTTCGCTGCCCTCGCCGAAGTGGCGGTGCGTAACCGCTATGTGCGCCCGGTTCTCAGCGAAGATACGCGGCTGAAGATCGTAGCAGGCCGTCACCCTGTAGTCGAGCGGGTTTTGGAAGAAGAGTTTGTGCCCAACGATATCGAGCTCGATACCGAAAGCAACCAGCTTCTTCTGATCACCGGACCAAATATGTCGGGTAAGAGCACGGTTATGCGCCAGATCGCGTTGATTGTGCTGCTGGCTCAGGTCGGCTCGTTTGTGCCCGCCGACCACGCCGAGATCGGTCTGGTCGACCGCATCTTCACCCGTATCGGCGCCCAAGACGATATCGCGACCGGCCAAAGCACCTTTATGGTTGAAATGACCGAGACCGCCGCGATTCTGTTGCAAAGCAGCCGTCGCTCGCTGATTGTGCTCGACGAGGTTGGGCGTGGTACCAGCACCTACGACGGCATGGCGATCGCGCGCGCTGTGATCGAATACATTCACAACGAGCCGCAGTTGCAATGCCGCACGCTCTTCGCCACCCACTACCACGAGCTGACCGCCCTGAGCCGCAGCCTGCCCCGTGTGAAGAACTACCATATGGCGGCGATCGAGCGCGATAAACACGTGGTCTTCTTGCACGAGCTACGCCCGGGCAGCGCCGACCGCTCCTACGGCATCCATGTGGCCGAACTAGCGGGCATACCCCAAAGCGTGATCGCGCGCGCCAGCGAGCTGTTGGCCGAACTCGAGGCCGAGGCGGCCCGCCACTGGCAACACGAACAAGAACAGGCTCATGAGCAAGAGCAGACGGCGCTGGCCCAAGCCGAGCCAGTTGTCGAGGCTGAGCCGATGATCGAAGCAGTGCTCGAACCCGCCGCTCAGTCGGTTATAGCTCAGCCTGTACCCACTCAGAGCACACTCGTCGCCAGCGCACCCCATCCAGTGCTCGAAATGATCCGCAGGCTTAATCTCAACAAATTGACGCCGCTCGAAGCGCTGATCAAACTGCACGAGCTGCAAGAGCTGGTCGATACGAATTAATCACTCTTTCCTTAGCTTTTCGTCTTCCCAGCTTGCTAGAGGATTAGGCGGCATCGGCGAATCTTGGGGGCGGCTTCAGCACGCGGGCTGATAGCCGCCTCTTCCATGGGCGGGATGTTGATAGCCGAAGGCGGACGCGGTGAGAACCGAATGGGAGCGAGAGAGCTCGACGCCAAAAGCTCGAAGGGATGAAGTGCGTTTAAAGTTTGCCGCCACAATACTTGCAAAAGTTGGCGTCGATATCGTGGCCTTGGCGCCCGCAGACCGGGCAAGCTTGGGCCGAAACCCCAAAACGGGCCGCCCGCGAGATCTCGAACGAGACGATGCCGGTCGGCACCGCGATGATCGCGTAACCCAAGAGCATCACCAGCGACGAGAAGAACTGGCCGATCGGCGTTTGGGGCGCGAGATCGCCATAACCGACCGTCGTCAAGGTAACCACCGCCCAATAGATGCTGGTCGGAATATCGACAAAACCGTGCTGCTCGCCTTCGAGCACATACATCATAGCCCCGATGATGATCACCAAGGTGATCACCGCCAGCAGAAAGACGCTGATTTTGCGGCGAGCCGCAAAGAGGGCATGGCCAAGCACGGTCGCCTCGTTGAGGTAGTTCATCAGCTTGAGGATACGGAAGATGCGCAAGAGGCGCAAAATGCGGATCACCAGCAGATATTGAGTGCCGGGCACAAACAGACTGAGGTAGCTTGGCACGATCGAAAGCAGATCGATCACCCCAAAAAAGCTGGTTGCATAGCGCCAGGGCTGCTTGAGACAGAGTAAGCGCAGAACATACTCTATGGTGAAGAGCAGGGTGAAGATCCACTCAAGGGCCACGAAAAAGGCGCGATACTGCGTATGCAAGCTCGAAACGCTATCGAGCACCACGACCACCACGCTGGTGATGATCGTGATCAACAGAAAGATGTCGAAGGTTTTGCCGGCTGGCGTATCGGATTCAAAAATGATGGTATGCAGCTGTTCTCGCCACTTCGCCACTTCGCCGTTTGGCACTTTATTCATTGGTTTCAACGATCTTGTAGTTTTTTTGCAAAAAAAGAACCCGAATCCAATTGCAACAGAGCATATTCGGGAGGATGTGTATTCGGCTTGAATCATGATGATGGATCAAGCATAGGCTGTCAACATTCAAGCCTCTTCGGGCGGAACGGCGAGCTTCTTGCGAAACGAAGCCGCCCACTCATACCAAATCCGTTTAAAGACGTGCATGCTCTTCGCTCAGAAAAACGAAAAGTCGGGAAAAGGCTTGTGCGATTTCGCGCTGCCGCGCGAAATCGCACACAACAAAAAGAGTCACGTTCCGCTCTGCCGAAGGCCAAAAAGAACCTAATCAACCGGATTTGGTATCAAAACGAGTGGGCGGCCTTTTTCTAGCTACCGAAATCACATGCTAACAGTTTCGCTTAAAGACTGGCACACGCATCATTTGGGAAAGACAAGATTCTGGGGAAAAGTTGAGAGAGATTTCGCACTATAGCGCAAAATCTCTCTCAACAACACTATTCCACTCCGCCGCAAGCCAAAACACAAAATAATCAGATGGATTTGCTAGCAAGAATCGGTTAGGCGATCGGCAGAATGGCGCGACCTTGCAAAGCAAGCGCCGCTTCAAGCCCGGCTTGCAGATTGGATAAGGTTTTGATTCCATTCAGATCGATCCCCAGATGGATCAAGGTTTGGGCGATCTCGGGGCTAATGCCAACTAAAAAGAAGGCCGCGCCCAAGAGCTGCGTCGCCTTGGCGATATTGATCAGATAGTTAGCGACATTGCTATCGACTACCGAAACACCTGTTATGTCAAGCAAAACCACTTCGGCTTGATGGCGTACCACCTCTTGCAGCAGGTCTTCCATAATTTGAGTGGCGCGTTTAGTATCGACCTCGCCGACCAAAGGCATCACCAAGACTTCGCTATAGATCGGAATAATCGGCGACGCAAGCGTGCGTATTTGCGACTGCTGATGTTCGATACGGTGCTCGTGAATCTGAATAAAGGTCTGAACCAGCTTGCTAGAGCCTTCTAAAGCTAGCTTGTAGATCCGCTCGTTGAACCACTGGCATTCTTCGGGCCGACTTTCAAGCAGCTCGTTCATGGTATCGTTGATCACTTCGGTAGATGCGGTGATGATATGCATAATCTCACCGATTTTGAAGTGATCGTTGATGCGGCTCTCAGCTACTTCAAGCCAGTAGGTCGGATAATGCTCGCGTTTGTCTTCTTCAAGATCGAGCCGAACCCGTTCAAGCACATGGTAAAAAATCGCATTAAAGGCAGACAGGTCCATTGTATGGTATGGGTTGATCTGCTCATCTAGAGCGCGCTCTCTGATACGTGTAACGATAAGCTCAATATTGTTTGCGAACGTTTCAATGACGTGTTGCATGGTTGTTCTTCCTAATAGGCTATAGAGTCAAACAAAAGAAAAAAACATCACTTCTTCTCTTTTTGTTGCTATCGCTCCGCTCGTGATACCTATTGAATTGTTAAGATAATAGCGCGCTTTGCGGGCAAAGGCAGATAAGGTCGCAGTATGCTATGTAGGGATTTCATAACAAAACAGGTTTCGTGCCATACGCCATAACGTAAAACACGAAACCTGTTTTTGATGCTAGCCGACGAGTTTCAGCTCATTCAACGCAACACGCTCGATTGCATTGCTTCAAAAATCCTTCGCTTATCACAGCAGAGCTTCGATAGTTTGCGCTGCTTATCGGCGACAAGATGCGAGCTTAGTTGCAGGCTACCGCCCGACGAATGCCCTCTTGCAAGGTGCTGCAGATTTGAATGCCGGGCAGTTCGAGTCGCAACGAAACCAAAGTTTGAGCGACTTGTGGGCTAACGCCCGTAATCATCATCTGGGCACCCAACAGGCGGCTATGCTTGGCAGCGGCCACAAAAGTACGAGCGGCTTCACTCTCAACCGAACGGGCGCCGGTGATATCCAAAATAATCATTTTGGCTTTGTATCGCTCTAAACCTGCTAGCATCGTTTGGATGATCTGATCGGCGCGTCCGCTATTCACACTGCCAATGATCGGCATCAGCAGAGCGTTATCGCTGATCGGGATCAAAGGCGTAGAGAGCTCTTTGAGGGTATTGAGCTGAGCCTCCAGAATGGCCTCGTGCAAACGCGCTTGCTCGGCCTCGACCTCGATCTGCTCCGTTACATCGCGGAAGCTCCAGATCCGCCCGATAATCGTTTCGTGGATCGTATGGGGCGTCGTGTAGTATTCGATCACGCGCCCATCGCGACACTGAAGCAGACCGCGATCTTCCATGTCAGAAGTGTAGACGAGTTCCTTAATGCGGAATATAGCGTCATCGCTATCAAGCAACATGCGGCTGATCCAAGCGCTGAATTCATATTGGTTGCCCCGTTCGAGCAAGTCGGCGGGGATCTGCCAGAGCTCGACCATTCGCGAATTCATCTGCATCAGGCCACCAGTCATATTGGTGAGCAGAATGGCGTCTTGCATCGACTCGATGGCCGAACGCAGCATAGCTAAGCTGGCCTCTAGCTCGCGATTGAGCTGGTTGCGCTCTTCGACAAGCTGAAGCAATTGGCGGTTGCGCTGGCGCAACTCAAGCTGGGTGATCACCTCGTGGCTCAGAATGCGCAATGCATCGACCTGTTCTTCGGTTAAGGAGTGAGGCCGCGAGTCCATCACACAAATCGTACCCAGGGCATTGCCATGCGGGTCGATCAGAGGCGCGCCTGCATAGAAGCGAATACGAGCTTCGCCTGTAACGAAGGGCAGATGAGCGAAACGCTCGTCTTCAAGCGCATCAGGCACGATCATAACATCGTGATGTTTTATTGCATGAGCACAGAAAGAGTCGGAACGAGCGGTCTCAGAGAGATCGATGCCCTTACAAGCCTTAAACCACTGGCGCTCCTCATCCACCAAGCTGATCATCGCGATCGGAGAACCACAAATATAAGATGCTAGACGAATAAGGTCGTCGAAAACTTCCTCTGGATCAGTATCAAGAATCTTGTAGTTGTGAAGTGCTTCTAATCGAGTTTGTTCTGGTGTAGGGAGGAGAACTCTTTCCATAAGGCATGTTTTCTTTCTGAGTAGAATGGTTCCAGCAATTTCAGGTTATTTCACCCAAAAAATACCTTTATCGTCATCTCTACGTTGCTTAATCCGATTCAAACGTTGGACACATCAAATCAATCGATAAGAATTGTTCTTTACGACTGAGCTGTATTCCTGCTGGTATAGGCAAAAGCAAAAAGTATGCCAATGATCTTTCGTCTCAATATAATGAAATTACATTTAAACGTAGTTTTTATACAAATAGCCAAAAATATTGTATTTTCCTTAAAAAGTTGATTATTTTTAAAACTTAGTTAATGAATTGTACAGTTTTCCATTCAAGCGCTGTCAGTCCAACGAGCTAGCACCATACGCTCGACGATCATAGAATTGCATGGAAGACGAATCGAGGTCAGATTTTGCAACAACCGTGCCTTCAACTAAAGCCGGTTCATACCACATGCACCTTAAAGTGCTACATTGCCCACAAAGCGCAAAACCGAAAATAGGGAATAGTCACGTTTCGCTCTGCCAAAGGCCACAACAGAAAGTATTCAAGCGGATTTGGTATAACAAAAAAGGGATCTCGCAGTCTTATTGCGAGATCCCATATAAGGTTTGGGCGAGCAGCGAGTCGTCCGATAAAGCTTCAGGAGCTACTCTTCCTCAATGGGCTGAATCGCCTGACCTTGCAGCTTCAGAGCGTATTCGATGCCTGCTTGCAGGTTCGAGCGAGTCACGATCGTGCTCATATTGATGTCGAGCTGAACCATGGTTTGGGCGATCTCGGGGCTAATACCGACCAGCACCACTTGAGCGCCCAGCAGCTCAACAGCCTTCCCGATCTGAAGCAGATAATTCGCCACCGTGGTATCGACCATCGGCACACCGGTGATATCGATCAGCACAACTTCGGCTTGGTCGCGCACGATCTCTTCGAGCAAGGTTTCCATAATGCGCGTCGCGCGGTTGGTATCGACTTCGCCAACCAGCGGTAGCACCAAGATCCCGCTATAAACAGGAATAATCGGCGTTGCAAGCGCCTGAATCTGCGAGGCCTGGCTGGTGATAAGCTCTTGATGCGCAGCGATAAACGTCTCCGACAAGGATTGAATGCCTTGGATCGCGACATCGTGAACGCGATGCACACCCCAGATCACAGCTTCGGGGTCATCTTTAAGCTCTTGTTCGATCGTTTGCGTAATCGCCTCGATGCCTGAGGTAATCAAATAGATGATCCTGCCAACTGGAACATGTTGTTCAACCCGAGCTGGAGCTACCTCTTTCCAATGGTCAACAAACAGGCTCGACTGCGCATCCTCCATCTGAACGATCAGCTTTTGAATGGCGGCTGTAATATTCTCCTCGAGAACCGTTTGAGGATAGGAATTGTAGGGTTCGATCTGCTCGCCAATCATCTTATCGCAAAGATCTTTAACGATCTGTGAGAGATGCGTTTGAATTGTTGTGATGACACGTTCCATTACAAAAAACCTCAGAAGAATCTAATAAGATCGACAAAATAACAACGCTATAATTATACATAGTATTTGCAAAAAACAAGCTCTTTAAGCAAATTTCTCAATAAATTGGTCGCGATCCATCGAAACGTAAAATCGTATTATAAGATTATCATACAACTATCTTAGCCGATCAGCCCAACTGCCGCCTAAAAAGCCGCGAGCCGCAACGCTCACCTACATGCCTCCTTGGCGGCTTGGACCTTCCCCCAAAGAAGGCTTTTAGCGCGTCCGCCTTCGGCTATCAAAGCGCCGCCCAACGCCAGACAGAAGCCTTTTCGCTGCGTTCGCAGCGACCTGCTTGGCGCAAGCACCAAGCAGACTCAAGCCCTGGCACTCGTCTCGCAATGTTCTCTCCATTGCAGCTTTAGCATAATAAGGGAGATCTCGTTCTCTGACAGAGATCTCCCTTATTCACACCGATCATAGCCTTACGAAGCTGAAAGCTCTACGGCTTACTGCGAGGCGATACATGTCTCGGCGTTGCGCTGCATCAAGCTAATACTCTCCTCCAAATCGCGGTCGCCCGTCAACAGATCGGGCAGCATCAGATCGATCGCCTCCCACGTGCAGCGCAGCTCGATGCTCGGCGGTATGCCTGCAGCTTGATCGGCAGATTGAGCGGCCGCAGCAAGCACAGGGTTTTGCGTGATCTGAGGCGCAGAGAGCGCGACCGTTAAGGCGGGCAAGCGTTCGAGTTTGCTCGCGATCGCGACCTGCTGCTCGGTCTGGGTCAAGAAGTTGGCCAGATCTTGCGAACGAGCGAAATCCTCATCGGATATGCTCGCGCTGAACATCAGATAGGTGCCACCCAACGGGCCTGACACCGATCGACCGGTAGCGGGCACGATAGGCAGGGGCGCGATCCCGATATGCAAGGTCTCGCTGTAGGTGCGATAGACAGGAAGCGACCAGTCGCCGTCGATGTTGTAGGTGACTTGATCGAGAATAAAGAGCCGTCGCCCTTGGGTATAGGTGCTTGGAATAGGCTGCCCAGCGACGCGCAGTTCGCGCAACAGGTTGAGGGCCTCGCGCATCTGGGGCGTATCGAGAGTCGGCTGCTTGCCGCTGCTATCGATCACGCTGCCGCCATAGCCGCTCAAAAGCGCGACCGTCCAACGGGCCGAGGCCCAGCCCGCCACCAAGCCATACTGCTGCTTGCTTTTATTGACAGCAGCGCGCGATTGAACGATCAGCTCATCGGTGGTGCGTGGCACGCTCTCGGTCAAGAGCGTGTTGTAGATCAGAAACATGCTGCCTTGGGTGGTGATGGGAACACCCCAGAGTTGACCATCAAGCGAGGCGCTGCTTACCACAGCTGGCAAAAAGCCGCCCGCGCTCTGGGTAGAAGCATAGGGCCGCAAGCGCTGATCGACCAAGAGGCCAGCTAGATCGTCGTGGTTGCCCCAAAAGAGGTCGGGCCAGGTGCCATCGACCAGTTCGAGCGCCAAGAGATCGCTGCGAAAACTATCGCTGCTTTTGGCAACTACTGTCACCTCCTGCCCGCTACGCTCGCTCCACTGGTCACAGATCTCGCGCACTAGCTCAAGCGCCTCGCCCGTCTCGCTGGTCCAAAGCACCAACGGCCTAACACTGCTTGTCTCCTCTGGCTCCTCGGTCGCCTCGGGTGTCGGGCTGGCCGCCACAGTAGGCACTGGCGTGGCCGTCGCAGGGACAGTGCTCGCCGTTGGGGCGGGCGGCTCGGGTTGAGAGCTACAGCCCGCCAAGATCAGAAGCGCACAAAGCAGCGGGACAACTAAAGCGCGTTGCAGAAGAGTAGCAGCTGTATTCGAGAAGATCACCTCGCTTGCCTCCCTATTCAGCATCCAAGACGTAACGGCGCAGAGCCAGCGCAACTCCATCGTCATCGTTGCTGGTAGTGATGGCCTTGGCTCGCTCTTGCACCGCTGGCGAAGCGCCCGCCATAGCCACACTCATACCTGCGATCTCGAACATCGAGAGGTCGTTGAAGCTATCGCCGATCGCCAAGACCTCGCTCGGATCGATCTGGTAGCGCTGCAGCAGTTGGGCCAAGGCCATGCCCTTGCTAACATTAGGCGCCAAAAACTCAAAGAAGAGCTTTCCGGTGCGCACCACTTCGCATTCGTGCCCGAAGAGCTGGCGCAATTCGTGCTCGGTTTGGGCCTCGTCCTCATCGAGAAAGGCCAGAATCTTGGCGGGCTGCTGAATATATTCCCGCGAAATCTGCGGTATCTTGATCACTTCGGGCTCGCCGAAATCGTGCAAAATATTGACCGCTTTGGTATCGCTCACAACGTAGAAATGCGTGCTTCCAAAGACGGTGTAGTCGATCTTGCGTTTTTGCAGCTCGGCCAAGATCCGTTCCATCAGCTCAAAGTCGAGGATCGCCCCCTCCTCCATCTCGCCGCTAGCCGCATTGACGATAAAGGCACCGTTCAAGGTGATGGTCGGCCCAGTTAGACCCAATTCGCGACAATAGACACCGGCCGAGCTAAACAGACGTCCCGTGGCGATCACAACCTTAATTCCACGTTCGAGACAGGCTTTGACAGCTTCTCTATTGGCAGCACTCACTTGGTGGTGCGAGTTAAGCAGGGTTCCATCAAGGTCGATTGCAACAAGTTTATAGGTCATGGTTTTCCTTGGTATGCTAAGCAGGCAGCCGCTTAGAGCGTGTAAAAGCGCACAAACAAAGACAACGCGGCCTGATCGCATTCAAGCGCGTGCGCAACGCAGCGACAAAGAGCAGAACGCTCTGTTGATTATACCTGAAACGCCCAGCTCTGGCGTGCTACACACCATATGGCGGCGAGGGCCTAACCTTCCATTCAGTCCTTAGCGCGTCCGCCTACGGCTATCAGAGCTGCTAACTGCCCTCATCCCCGACCCTTCTCCCGCAAGGCGGGAGAAGGGCGTATGCACACCCGCTCATTCGTGATTTTCCAAACTGGCATCCTAGCCGCTAACCTTTCAACAGCTTCGCAGCGTGAAGGTTTTAGAGGGCTTTGGGCAACAAAATGCAACGAAAAACCTTCTTAGTGCGTGCACCAAGAAGGTCGCAATGAAAGCAGCGAAAGGCAGTGTGTAAACCTGCTAGCTGCTTGCAGATGGCAGGTCGCAGCGAAAGGCAGCGAAGACAGCGGCAGGCTTGAGGCGTTGTATGGATGGTTGGGACATTTATAGCCGAAGGCGGACGCGCTAGAGAACGAATGGAGGGTTGAGCTGCCTCCGCCTTGCTACAAGTGGATAAACTAGCCGCGCTGTTCGCTCCAAGGATGGCGCATAATCGCTTCCAAGCCTTCGCGATCGATCTCGATCCCAAGGCCCGGGCCTTGCGGCACAGCCACACAGCCATCGGCGTCCAGCTCAAAGGGCTGCTTGAGGAAGCCATAGCCGATCAATGTTTTGCCATCGACCCGCCAATCGTTGACCTCGTTATGCTCTTGCACCAAGAAATTGGGCAGACAGGCATCCAATTGGATCGACGCCGCCAGCGCGACCGGGCTAAGCGGACAGTGCAGGGCCACGCTGGCGAAGCCCGCCTCGGCGATGGCCGCGATCTTTTTGCATTCGGTGATGCCGCCAGCGTGGGCGAGGTCGGGCTGAACCACCGCCAGCGCGCCCGCCTTGATCGCATCAAAAAAGATCCACTTGCCCATCCAGCGCTCGCCCGCTGCGATGGGCGCGCGGGTGCTACGCGCGATCTCGACCAAGGCATCGACCCGCTCGATCGGCATAGGCTCTTCGACAAAGAGCGGGCGGTGCGGCTCAAGCGCCTCGATCAGTTGCATCGCGATGCGGGGATGAGGGTTGTGGATATCGACCGCCACCTCGACATCGGGGCCAGCCCCTTGGCGCACCGCCGCAAACAGCTCGGCGATTTGGTCGACGCGCGACACGCTCCACACATCTTCGCCAAGACTAAAATGTACTTTCAGACAGCGAAAACCCCACTCGTGCACGACGGTATGGGCGTAGTCGGCCCAAGCTTGGGGATCGTTGCGGTCGACCGGGGCGGCGCTTGCGCCCGCGCGATAAGGCAGGCCCGGCTCGACACAGTAGGGCTGGCCCGCTCCGGTGGCGCGGTACATCTTGATGCGGTCGCGGCAAGCACCGCCCAACAGCTTATGGATCGGCACGCCCGCCGCTTTGCCCGCGATATCCCAAAGCGCCATATCGATCCCGCTGATCGCGCTCATGGTCACAGGGCCGCCTTTGTAGCCCAAGCCCGCGTTGTACATCGCGCTCCAGAGCGCTTCGATTCGCAACGGATCTTGGCCGATCAGTACGCTTTCAAGACGGCGAACTTCGGCGATCACGCTCTCGGGGTGGCCTTCCAAAAATGGCTCGCCGATCCCGGTAATACCTTCGTCGGTGTGGATAAACAGCCAGACCCAGCTGGGTGGGACTTTGAGCAGCTCAAGACCTGTAATCTTCATTGATCACCTATTGATGGGCAGAATGCATGGACTAAGCATGCCATAGAGTCAATGGGCTGTAAAGCAATGAGGTCCCATTTCAAGCATTCTCAGACACTACAACAGTGCTCAAAATAATAACGACTGCTCCAAATCAAATGGAACAGTCGTTATTAGAATAAGATCGGTTTCGAACTTCCAGCTAGAAACTATGCCACATAAATTCACTCTTTTCGCTTCAAAAGCTAGAAAGCCGTCCTTCGTTTTGATTAGCGTCGTATCGCTACTATCTCAAGGTAGTCGCTGGGCACGCGCAGGCTTTCGTCGCCGCCAGTGTTAAAGCGCTGAAGCAGCTGAAGCAGATCGTGGGCTAAGGCGTTTTGGCCAGCCTCATCGAGGGCGCCAAAGGCTTTGTGAATGGGGCCGTAGTAGTTGCGGAAGACATCCAGCCAGTGGGCGGCCGAGCGATAGCGGAAGATGAATTGGCGCTGAGTGATATTGAGTTGAGTGATCTCGTTGCCGAACAGCTCATGCAGGCGCGCTTCGCTGCCCCACAGCGAGGGCGATTTCAGGCCAACCGGAGGCGGCACATACTTGCCAACTGTGCGCAGCACTTGGCCAATAAAGCTTTCAGGCGTCCAGTTGACAAGGCCGATCTTGCCGCCCGAACGACAGACACGCAGCATTTCGTGGGCGGCCTGCTCTTGATTAGGCGCAAACATCACACCAAAGGTCGAGATCACCGCATCGAAGCTGCCATCCTCAAAAGGCAGATTCTCGACATCGGCTTCGCGGAAGGTGACCGTAAGACGATCGGCCTCGGCGCGCGTTCGGCCGCGCTCTAGCAAAGTGGGCACATAGTCGGTCGAGGTTACATCGCACCAACGGCGCGCTGCGGCCAGTGTGGCGTTGCCATTGCCCGCTGCTACATCGAGCACACGCTGGCCCGAGCGCAGATCAAGCGCCTCGCAGAGTAATTCGCCCGTGATCGACAAGGTTGTGCCGATAATCGCATAGTCGCCCGAACCCCACAGGGCCTTTTGGCGCGTTTTAACGCTAGCATAGTCGATGCTTTGTTGTGTCGCAGTCATTGAAACACTCCTTATGTCACTTACTATTTCGTGTCCACATACTTTGTGTTCACGTACTTCGTGTCCACAGGAGCAAGTATAGTTTTTTGAAGTTCAAAGCGGATGCGGGAAACTACGGTACCAAACGCAGCTTTATACCGTAGTTTGCAACAGACCTTGTTCAGCTGCCCTACCTACCGCTTCTGCACGCGAACGGCAGTTCAGCAGCGCCAGTAGATTAGCGACATGCATTTCGACTGTGCGCGGGCTAAGCACCAGCTTTTGGGCGATCTGGCTATTGGTCAAGCCTTGCGCCACCAGTTGCAGAATCTCGTATTGGCGCGGCGTCAGCTGCTGATAGAGCTGCTTTGAGCTGCTCTCACCAGTTGTAAGCGTATCAATGCTTTCAAGCGCTTGAGCGATCTGTTGCAGCAGAGGCCGCGCCCCCAGTTTACGGGCTGTTCGCTGGGCATCTTGCAGCAGAGCCAAAGCCCGTTTGGGCTGGCCCGCCTTGATATAAGCTACGCCCGCCCGTAGTTGATTGCCAGCATAACAAAACGGCACCCCAACATCGCGCAAGAGTTCAAGCGCTTGGGAGAATTGGCGGGCCGCCTGCTCGCTATTGCCAGCTAAAAGGGCATTTTCTGCCAAAGCGTGCAAAAGCGCCGAGAGCGCTTCGGGTTGGCCAGATCGGATCGCGATTTGGGCCAGGCAGTCGGTGCAAGCTTGCAGGTCTGTCGCAAGGCCTTGGATAGCAAACACGCTAGCCGACCAGCGCAAAGGCGCGATCGCATAGTGCACATCTTCGATCTCGCGCCAACGGGCCACGATAAAACGACAGCGCTCGATAGCAGCGGGGTAATCACCCTGTTGTTCGTGATAGAAAGCCAAGCCCCAAGCCGCCAACAACTCCATAGCGGCCAGTTCGATCTGTTGGGCCAGCGCTGCCGATTCAGACAAGAGGGCTAAGGCACGGCTCGACTGGCCGCGCTGCACATACAGACCGCCGAGGATGCCACTGGCGACCGTGCGGGCGTGCAAGGAGTTCTCAGGGCTCGCCAAGATCTCGCGGCAGAGAGTCATCGCGCGATCCCACTCGCCAGTTTGGCGCAGCACAGCGGTTAAGCAGGCGATACAGAGTTGAGCGGTGCTATCGAGCTGATTGTGTTGGCAGAACGCGAAGGCCGTGCTGTAGCTCTCACTGGCGGCCGCATACTCCCCGCTATGCTCAAGCCCATCTGCCAAGCGTTGATAGATCTCGGCGGCGATAGGGGCGAAGTTGTGCGAAAGCGCCAAAGCAAGGGCGGCTTGCAACAGGTCTAAACCAAGCTTCGTTTCGCCCATGCGCGCGTAAAGGTTGCCTTGCAGGCCCCAGATCCGCGCTTGCAAATCGGGGCGAGCTGCTTGGCCTTCATCCGCAAGGCGGGCTTGCGAGAGCAATTCCAAGGCGGCTTGGAAGCGTCCGGCTGAACGCAAGTGTGAGGCGGCCACCAGCAACTCGCTGACCGATTCTTCCAACATACCAGCTTGTTCAAAACATTTGGAAGCGCGGCTATGCCTGATCAGAGCTTGTTGCCAATCGCCCTCTAGTTCCAACACTTGCGCGATCCGTCGCTCGATCTGGGCGCAGGCCGCGAAGTCATGCTCAGCGTCGTAGTGATCGGCCAGCTCGCGCCAAAAGAGCTTAGCCTGTTCCAGATTGCCACACAGCTGGGCATAACCGCCCGCTCGCTCAAGCAAAGCGAAACGCCCAATTTGATCCACGTTCTTGGGCCAGAACTGCAAAGCCTGTTGAGCCGCCGCATAGGCATCGTGATAAGCGTGCAAGCTAGCCGCCTCCTCGGCGACGGCAACCAAGGTCTGGCGAGCCGCTTCGAGTTCTCGGGCAGCCAGCCAATGCTGGGCCAGCTCTAGTGATGGCGCTTGCTTGGCAGCAAGTTGCTGAGCGAACTGTGTATGCAGTTGAAGCCGTTCAGCCCGAGGGATATCGTCGTAGATCAGTTCACGCACCAAGCTATGCCGAAACTTGCCATAGTTCTGCTCTAAAACCACAAACGCGCCAGCTTCACAGAGCAAGTCGAGCTGTTCAGTGTATTCAGCGGGCAAAAGATCGAGCGAAAAGCGCTGGCCGATCACGGCGGCTGCCTGAAGCGCCTTGAAAGCTGTAGTCGGCAAGCGATCGAGCTGTAAGCAGAGAGCATCGCGCAAGGTCTCGGGCAAGGGTAAGCTATCACTTGTCTGCACAAGCAAACCTTCAGGGCTTGAACTGAGTTGTCCCGACTTACGCAAAGCCCGAATCAATTCGGCGATAAAGAGCGGATTGCCCTCGCTACGTTGATAGATCAGTTGAGCCAAGCTTGAGCTGACTGGCTCTTGTAGCAAGCTCGCGCACAAGTCGGCACTCTGCTCGTCGTCGAAAGGCTCGATCCTCAGCTCATGCAGCATCTGGTTGCGGCGCAGGCTAGCGCGCAAGCGTCGCAAGGCGTGGTCGCGCCCCAACTCGCTATCGCGATAGACGCCCACAATCAAACCATGTTCAGATCGCAGCATCTCACTCAACTCGGGCAGCGCTTCAAGCGTAGCGTTATCGGCCCATTGCAGATCTTCAAGCACAAAAACCGCCTTGTGTTGGCGTGTAATTGCCAGAAATGCTTGACAGATCGCTTCAAACTGAAGATCTGCATTATGTTCAGTTGGTAGCGGGCCAAGCTCGGGAAGCAGGGCGGCCAGATGAGGCGCTAGGCTGCCTAAATCGCTAGGAGAGTGAGCGGGTTTGCGCAAATAGGCCCGCAGAACTTGGCAGATCGGGCCATAAGGAGGAGTGTTATAGGGGCAGCTCAGCCCATGCAGCACCAGCAGATCGTGTTGAGCTAAAACCGCTTCTAACAGATAGCTTTTCCCAATCCCCGCCTCGCCCGATACGAGAAGAATACCTCCCTGACCGGTTTGCAGCGTAGCAAGGTGCTGAATAAGCTCTTTCTGTTCGCCATAACGACCAATCAGAGCTGTGTGTTGTTCCATACAAAAACTCCGCGCTTAGATGGTTTTGAAAGCGACCATGTTCGATCGGTAGATTTTCAGCAGAGTGGAATGGTTTAGGGTGTGGGGTGAGAAAGAGATCGATTGAGGGGAATGTTGAAAGCCAACAGTGTAAACGAGTCGATCATGCCTATTGTCTATGTCCAACAGAGGGGAAATGAAGAGGAATAGGCATAGTATACTAGACGATAGAGCAGGCGTCACTCCTTCCTAAGACCGAGGTCTGCGCCTAATCAAGTATGTCACCAAATGCGCCGCAATGTCATAGTAAATCCGATCCAGCTCGCTTCAACAGTACCGATACGTCACCGATAATCGCTTCCCAAGCCTTGATTCGCTTTTTTTCATGCTGGCGGTCAGATCGCTAGCCTCCATTCGGTCCTCAGCGCGTCCGCCTACGGCTACCAACATCCCGCCCTTCCATCCAGTGGGTTAACTGCCCGTGCGAAGCTCCAGCCAAAACGAAGCCTCACGAACTTGCCATCATCGCCTTTATCGGGCTTGCGAACCTACTATAACGCCGCGACCTACCCCACACTGAATAGATCTGGCATTCATAAGCGCTTCTCGCCGTCAAAACCCTCAAGCAGCTTGCAGTCAAAGAGCTATGTTATTCTTAAGATTGTTGGTATCATTTTACAACTTGCCTTAGCTATGCATGAGCCAGTTTGAAGTGCTTGCTGGAGATACGAGTAGATGCAAGGTTCTATCCTGATAGTTGGCGGATACGGTCATGTCGGCCGCTTGATTGCAAAACAGCTTGTCGATCACTCGTCTGAGTCGATTATCGTGGCAGGGCGCAACGTAGCCAAAGCCCAAGCCTTGGCCCAACACTATCCCGACAGGCTGAGCGCGCGGCAGCTCGACCTAGCCAACCCCGCCCAGTATGCCGCAGCGCTCAAAGGCGTGAAGCTCGTTATCGTTTGTGTCGAACAACAGAACCACTTTTTCGCTGCAGAATGCTTTAAACGCGGCATCGACTATATCGATATCTCGGCCTCTCGCAGCATGCTCGAAGCGATCGAAGCGCTCGATCCACTAGCCCAGCAACACGGAGCGACAGCTGTTTTGAGTGTAGGGCTTGCGCCCGGCCTCACCAATCTTTTGGCAGCTTACCTTGTGCAACTGCTCGAACAAACCGATCGGCTCGAGATCACGGTTTTGCTCAATCTAGGTGAGAGCCATGGTGTCGATTCTTTGCGCTGGATGCTTGAGCAAACCAACGCCACCTTCCAATGGCATGGCTCGTTCGCGGCCTATCTGATCTCGGGCTTCAGCGAGGGCCGTGTTGTTCAGTTGCCCCTGCCCTTTGGGAGGCGCAAGGCCTACCGCTTCGACTTCGCCGACCAGCACTTCTTGCGCACCAGCCTAGGCGTGCCCGAAGTATCGACGCGCGTCTGTTTTGACTCGCCATTCGCGACCAGATCGCTCGCAATCGCCAAACGCATCGGGCTGACAAACTACCTCGCAAAACTCAAGCTCGAATGGCTCACACAGCTTTTGGCGAAAATCCCCTTGGGAGGCAGCCAAACGCTTATTCAAGTCGAGGCCTTTGGCAGCCAGCAACAGCACCCGGTACAGCTCAAGCTAGCTGCGCTCGCCAAGGGCACTGCCGAAAGCAGCGCCCTAGTGACCACACTGAGCGCGCTCGAACTGTGCAGCAAAGCGTATCCCGCCGGAGTCTATCAGATCGAAAAGATCTTCGAACCACTTCAACTTATGCGAGCACTTATCAAGCATGGCATCGTTTTCGAGCTTGGCCTGGCTTCATAATGCTCTTCAGAGGAAAGCGCAATGGCACTAAAAAACGCAAACAAAGGCATCTCGACCCTTGCGATTCACGCAGGCGAAGAGCCCGATCCCCAGACCGGAGCATCTGCGCCCAACTTGGTGATGTCGACCACCTATGTGACTTCGGCCGATGTCTCCTTCTCGGCGGAGGATTTCAGCGAGAACACGCCCTACTTCTACACCCGTTGGGGTAATCCGACCGTGACTCAGCTCGAGCGCAAGCTGGCCGCCCTCGAAGGTGCCGAGGGCGCGATCGCTTTCGCCAGCGGCATGTCGGCCATCACCAGCCTGCTGCTGCAGTTTCTCAAGCCGGGCGACCATCTGATCATCTCCGATGTAAGCTACGCTGGCACGGCCGAGTTCGCCAAAGACTACCTGCCTTCGCGCGGCATCGAGGTGACGCGAGTCGACCTCTCGGATCTGAACAAGCTCGAAGCAGCCATCAAGCCCAACACCCGCTTGGTCTACGCCGAAACGCCGGCCAACCCCATCCTCAAGCTGACCGATATCGCCGCTGTGGCCACCATCGCTCATCGCGTGGGCGCCAAGCTAATCGTCGACTCGACCTTCGCGACGCCGATCGCCACAAGGCCGATCGAGCTGGGCGCCGACTTTGTAGTGCACTCGCTCACCAAGTACATCGGCGGGCATGGCGATGCGATCGGCGGCGCGGTGCTGGGCAGGCTCGAAGATCTGGCCCAGCTCAAAAAAGATGCCAGCATCCATATGGGCGGCATCCTTAGCCCGTTCAACGCCTGGCTGATTATGCGCGGCCTCTCGACTTTGCCGATCCGTATGCGCGCCCACCAAGAGGCGGCCCTCGCGCTCGCAACCGCGCTAGAGAGCCACCCCAAGATCAAGCGCGTGATCTACCCGGGCCTCGCTTCGCACCCCCAAGCCGAGCTGGCCCGCACCCAGATGAAGAACTTTTCGGGCATGATCAGCTTCCAAGTCAAGGATGATGGACTAGAGACCGCCCGCCGCCTCGCCGAGCGGCTCGAAGTGATCCACTACGCTGTTTCGCTGGGCCATCAGCGCAGCTTGATCTTTTACCTGCCAACCGACCAGCTCTTGCGCAGCTCATTTATCCTCGACCAAAGCCAAGAGGCGGTCTATCGCAGCTTCGCAGGCGATGGAATCTTCCGCTTCTCGGTCGGTCTCGAAGACGCCGCCGACCTGATCACCGACCTCGACCAAGCGCTCGGCTAGGCCTGCATCGCAAACCCAGCGATCGCTTTGAGGCGCTTTGTTGGCAAGGCGCATTGGGCAACATGCAAAACGTTGAGAGCGGTGTTGCGACATCGCTCTCAACACTGGAAGGCTTCGCTTTCAAGCGGTTTCGCTTCGCAGGGGGATAGCCGCCGAATGTTTGGAAAGGATGTTGATAGCCGGAGGCGGACACGCTAGAAGCCGAATGGGGGCTAGCCGCCTCTCTGCCAACAGAGTGAAAAGAGCCTGCGGATCCGCCATCTCACAAGCAAGGGGAGCGCTTCAAGGCTGACGAAGGTCATTGTGGTCGTTGCATATTCGCACAAACGTGCTATGATGGATGGAAACCATTCAAAAAGGAGTGTTGAGATGGATGTCCAAGCCCTTCGGATGCTCTACGACTACCACTTCTTCACCAACCGCCGTATTTGGGAATATTGTATCGTCCCGCTGCCCCAAGAGCTCTTCACCCAACCTATACCCTACTCCGTTGGCTCGCTGCATAATCACTTTGTGCACTTGATGAGCGTCGATAATGCCTGGTTTTGCGGCTTGCGAGGTGTCGAGGCTATATGGCTTAACGCTGAGGACTTCGCCAACCGCGAGCAGATCCGCGCGCGCTGGGATACAATCGAAGCCGATATGCGTGCCTATCTGGCGACCCTACGTGACGATATGCTGTCGAGCAAACCGTTTGCTGAAGATCAGGGTGAGGTTGAGGATAAAGATCTGACCTTATGGCAGGTGTTGATGCAGGTGCTTAACCATGGCACCGATCACCGCGCCCAAGTTCTGCGCATTCTGCACGATTTTGGCGTCGAAACCTTCCCGCAAGACTTTGTCTTCTACCTCTACGAGCAGAAACCAAACCAGAGCTAACACTCCATGCGGGCCACATTTGTGATACAAGGGATTTCGCGCCACTGTGCGAAATCCCTTTCATTCTTGCTCGCGTTTTTCAATCTCAATCGATGTGCTCGTTGACACAGCGTAGACAGTCCTGCTAGCGCTAAACCCTGCTTATGCCGCAGCACCTTGTTCCAGCGTAGCAGCTTGCTCGCTACTCTCTAACTCTTCTGCGATTGTCGTAAGCGCTTCAATGCTCGTCTCCAGCGGCACAGGCTGTAGGCCATCAGATTCTAGCTGCGCCTGTAGGTTGAAAGTCCGCAGCTCGGCTTGTGTATGATTTTGAATCTCATAGCTTTTTACTGCCCAGAACGAGCCGAAGATAGAGATGCCAATGGTCTCAAGCCAAAATAGCTGCGTATCTCTCAGAAGAGAAAGGTCTGCAACTTGTACGAAAATCCAAGTTGCAATAGGTACCGCCACTATGGCGATAGCAAGGGCCTTGTAGATGCGGTTATAGCGCTCTTTAAGCTCTCGGCATCGTATCAGACCTAGGGTATCGCTCGCGCAAAACCAACAGACATACGAAATACACAAGAAGAGAAGCATCGCACACAAGCCGTGTGGATTGATGGCATCGGTCGGGAACCAAGCTGGCTGCCAGTCGAGAGGAAAGAGAGCGACCAAGATAGCGGACACCCCGGCGATAAGCAGAGCCAATTCCTCGTGATCGCTATAGCCCTTGTAAAGGATGAGGAAGGTACCAATAGCCCAAAGACCGCCCACAAATACGTCTCTCATCGGTGAGTAGTAATAGGCACTCATTGTGCCAAGCAATGGTTGATCAAAAAGTGCCTGTCCCACACCCCATAAAACCCATGGAAGCATGAATGCAATGCCTACCATACCAAACCTGAGCCAAGTGTAGGTTTCTGTGATATGTTTTCGTAACAGCCTGGCGTCCTTAGACTTCCTTGAGTGTCTCCTCCAGCGCCCTTTAACATTCCGCACGGCTTGCGTTTCAGTAAATTGAACTGCCACTTCACCTCCTTAGAATTTTATTATCGAATTCTAATTTATAGAACGAACTAAGGAGGAAAAGCCTAATCATACTTTAGAAGTAATTTATTTTATTCCAATAATATATCAATGTTCATTATAGATACCATCCTCGTCAAAGGCTTCCGGTTTCTGCTATAACACTTATAGCGCTTCGAGAAGCCTAGGGAAGAAAGCTTTCTGCCCTAGGCTTTTGCTGCCTCAGGAGAGCGAGCTTGCCACAGATCAAATTTTAGATTTACAATATTTCAAGGAAGCAGCTTTGCAGCTTCAAGCGACAACGAGTATAACGAAGCAGTGGAGTTTGTTCCATACAACTGAGTGCTGAGTCGCGAGTGTTTAGCTCAAGTCTTCGCAAGAAAAGGAGATCGTTATGCAAGATCTGTCGCGTCGCATACACATTGCAACACTGATCCTCTTGCTGAGCAGCCTGCTTGCGGCCTGCACTCAAAACCCAAGAGATTCAGGCGCCGCAAATGGCTCTGGAGCGCGTAGCGTGCGGCTCGGCTACTTCCCAAACCTGACCCATGCCGCCGCGCTGGTCGCAGTTGAACGCGGCAGCTTCCAAGAAGCACTTGGTCCCGATGTCAAGCTCGACATCAAAACCTTTAACGCAGGCCCTTCGGCGATCGAAGCCATGTTCGCAGGCGAGCTCGATATCACCTATATCGGGCCGAATCCGGCCATCAACGGTTATGTGCGCAGCAACGGCGAGGCCCTGCGCATCATCGCGGGCGCGACCAGCGCCGGAGCGCTCTTTATCGTCCGACCAGAAGCCAATATCAGCACTGCCGCCGATCTAGCTGGTAAAAAGCTAGCCTCGCCCCAATTGGGCAACACCCAAGATGTCGCTTTGCGAGCCTATCTGATCGCAAACGGCCTCGACACAGTTGAAAACGGCGGAACGGTGACGATCGTGCCGACCCAAAACCCCGACATTCTGACCCTGTTTCAGAAGGGTGAGATCGACGGCGCTTGGGTGCCCGAGCCATGGGGCACCCGCCTGCTACTCGAAGCCAACGGAAAGCTCTTTTTAGACGAGAAGACGCTCTGGCCGCAGGGCAAATTCGTCACCACCCACATCATCGCCAGCACCAAATTCCTGAACGAACACCCCGATCTGCTCAAAGCCATCCTCAGCGCCCACGTCGACACCGTACAGTTTATTAACGAGCATCCCGACGAAGCCAAGAAAATCGTCAACAGCAAGATCGAGCGGATCACCAGCAGGGCCCTGCCCGATGAAGTGCTGCAGCAAGCCTACAACAACCTTGAAATCACCTACGATCCGGTTGCCTCTAGCCTGTTTAAATCGGCTGAAGATGCTTTTAGGCTCGGCTATCTAGGCGATACGGAACCAAACCTCAGCGGTATCTACGCGCTTGAAACGCTCAACAGCGTGCTGCAAGAAAAAGATCTGCCAGCGGTCGCGCAGCCATAAGGCACGAGGCCGCACGTTTCCTCACGCAGCGAGAAAGGATCGCGCACTGAAAAGCGCGCTTTCCCTCTTTTATAGCCGATCCATTTGATAAATTTTTCTTTGGCGGAGAGGCTTCTAGCTCCCATTCGGCGTGTAGCGCGTCCGCCTCCGGCTACTAAACAGGGCTAGCTGCCCTCATCCCCAACCCTTCTCCCGCAACTGTACATTACCCACAAATCTCCATAAGGTCAGAGTTATCTGCCCTCACCCCCTGGCCCCCTCTCCCGCACTGCGGGCGAGGGGGTGAATGTTGATGTTGTAGAGCCACCCCGACAAACTCCGGGATGACTCATGTTTCCCTGATTTTCTTTGCGTATCGATGGCCATGTTAAAAGATGTTTCTAAAAAGAGAACGCTTTAAACGGATTTGGTATCAAACGGATTTGGTATGAAGATAGGTCCAAAGCTCGTAGTATGATTGAATGGTTCGTGCTAGGCTAACAGCCATTCGCAAACACTGGCGAAGCAGAAGCAAAGGAGCGATACATGCCAGACAATCAGTTGCGCCTTCCTTGGGAGAGGGAGGGATGGGATAAAGAGGTCACAGACTGGATCAGCGCCCAACTGAGCGCGCACGGCCTGCGGGCGAAACGTCCGGTCGAGCTGGTGCATCAGCGGCTCTGGTCGGCGCTGGCCCGATTGGAAACCGCTGAGGGGATGCTCTACTTCAAAGCGCTGGCGCCCCACTTCCATTTCGAAGTGCCGCTCAGCCGTGCGCTCGCGGAGTGGCAGCCGCAAAACTCGTTGCGCTTGCTGGCCAGCGATATCGAACAAGGCTGGATGCTCTCGTGGGATGCGGGCCAAACCTTGCGCAGCATCACCCGCAGCCCCGAGCAGCTTCCGCACTGGTATGCTCTTTTGCCGCGCTACGCCGAATTGCAGATCGAGCTGGCCAGCAAAAGCGAGCAGATCCTCGCGTGGGGCGCGCCCGACCGTCGACTCGAGCGCTTGCCTGCCCTCTACCTAGAGCTGCTCAGCAAGAGCGAACAGTTATTGATCGACCAAGAGGACGGGCTAACGAGCGAAGAGTACCGTAAGCTCCAAGCGGGCTTCGACAAGTTTAGTCAGCTCTGCGCCCAACTCGACAGCTACGGCCTGCCGGTTACGCTGGTGCACGAAGAGCTGCACGAGAACAACGTCTTATTCGATGGAGAGCGCTACACCTTTATCGACTGGAGCGACGCCAGCGTTGGGCATCCCTTCTTCACGCTGATCGTGACCCTGCGCGCCACGGCCTACTGGCTTAAGATCGACCCGAACGGCCCCGAGCTGGCCCGCATGCGCGACGCCTATCTCGAACCGTTCACGCGCTTTGCAAGCCGCGCCCAACTCGACCAAGCGGTTAAGCTGGCGATTCGCTTAGGCATGTTTAACCGCGCACTCTCGTGGAGCCAGACTATCGACGTTATCTCCGAAGAGCATCGCGCCGAAAACCTCGATGCCGTACCATCTTGGCTGAAAGACTACCTCTACGAAACGGTCTAAATTCCAAGCGTTCAAATGGTGAAGGTGGCTAGAAGCGCTAGCCACCTTGAAGGCGCAGTGTGATACGAAGTCGCTCGATAGGCCGAATGTTTGGGCGGGATGTTGATAGCCGTAGGCGGACGCGCCAAGGACCGCATGGGAGTTAGGAACGTTGACGCCAAATACGGAATGTTTCAAAGCAGGTCTGTATCTGGTCGTGGTTTAACACCACGGCGATAGAGCATGCCTAGGCGAATCGCCTCCTCAAAGCTGTAGCTGAGCATCAGCTCTTTCAGCAACTGGTTCTGCTCCATCACGCTGCGAGCCTCAAAAAACCAATAGATCGGCATCAGCGGCGAGATCTTTAGGCGGCTGCCTGCGGTTTTGGCGGTCAGGTGATAGTCGCCGAATTCGCCGCGTGTGGCCGAAATAATCGAGCTATTGATCACGCTCGGGTCTTGGAAGGGCATGGCTTGGGCATGCAAAACAGCCGCTTGGTAGGCTTGGTATTCGGACATGCTGGCGGTTAGCGAGCAGCTTCCCAAAAAGGCATTATGTCGACTCAGCTCGGCGATATTTTCCAGAATCTGGCTATGAGTCAGGTCTTGTTCGGTTCCAAAGCCGATACAAACCAAAATCTGGCGGATATGGGCGGGCAAGCTTGAGTCGCGCCATAGCTCTCTCCTTTGGGCTGCAATCGGCGGAAATATTTTCGTTTTGATGATAGCAGATAGCAACAAGCGTTATCCCGAGATTATTGGGATAACGCTTGTGTTTTGCTAGCTGATAGATTTTGGTGTAGCTGGCTAGGCGGCAGCAACAGGTAGATTCACCATACCGTGCACATTGCCAGTGATCGGATTCAGCTCAAACGGCAGGCCAGCGGGCTGCAGCTCGATGCGGAACTTGGCTGGTAGGCTGGCGATATGCAGCTCCCAATCGACCTCGCTGTTGGCCACAACCTTGAAGGTGCGCAGCTTGAGCAGACGAGCGATCAGCAGGTTGGCGACCGCTTGGGCCCAGCGCATGCCCAAACAGATATGCGGACCAGCCCCAAAGGGCAGGTAGACATAGGGCGAAGGTGTGGCGTTGATCCATCGATCGGGATCGAAGGCGTTGCCATCGGGAAAGTAGACCTCGTCGCGCTGAATCAAATGCGAGCAGACAAAGACATTCGCATTTTTCTGAATATGATAATCGCCCAAAGTGGTGTCGAAGAGAGCGCGTCGAGTCAAAATGGCGGGCGGCGGGAAGAGGCGGAGCGACTCTTTGTAGAAGCGCGAAACGATATCGAGCTGATCGAGCTGCTCGAGCGTGATCTCTTCACCAGGGATGACCCGCTCGACCTCGGCGCGCATGCGCTCGGTCCATTCAGGGAACTGTGTCATCAAAAAGACCGTCCACGACATACTGAAGCCCAGCGTCGTGGTGGCAGCGATCATCAGATTGAGGTGCGAAGCCATCATCTCGTCTGAGAGCGGCTGGCCATTGACCTCCATCCCGAGCATGGTGCGGATCAAGGGGTGCGTGCCCGGGTTGGCGCGCTCGCGATCGATCTCGGCGATCAAGGTCTTTTCGTGCTTATCGGTGAAGTTGATCAAGCGCTCGTAGGATGATCCGGGGATGGGATTCTCGACGGGGATGGCGGTCGGATCGCCCATCAGCTCGAACCACTTATCGACCTCCATGCGTAAGCGATCCATCTCTTCAAAGCTCATACCGCCAAAAAAGGTGCCGATCGAGAGCCGGCCTAGCAAGGTCTGGAAGTGCTGGTCGATATCGCAGGGTTCGCCCATGGGGATGCTATTGATGTAGTCGTCGATCTGTTGCTTAAAATCCTTCAAGCTGCCTCGGATCGAATCACGTCGCATATAACGAGCGATCGGTTGGCGATGCTGGGGATGCTCGATCTGATCCATATGGCTAAAGCTGAAGAGAAGACGGTATACAGAGGTGTGCGGCAAAGGAATGATCGGGGTCACACGATAGGCGAAGCGATCCGGATTGGTCATAAGCTCTTGGATGAGCTTTGGATCGCTGATCGATACCGAAGAGGGGTTTTTCGGATCGAAGGCGACCACAGGGCCATAGGCTGCGTGCAAACGCTTGAGGGTTTCGATCGGATCTTTCCAAAAGGCAACAACGTCTTGCGGAATGTCCGGCCCGGGCGGGTTTAAATAGCCTTGCTGTTCCATACGGCACTTCTCCCCATAGTTGCAGCTTTAGCCAGCCGCGCTCATATTTTACGAGTGGCCGTAGTATTGTATCACAAGTTTATTTACAGTAAACAATTTCAAATATTGTTTTTAGAAATCATTTCAAAATAAAATCATGATTGGAGAGAGTCCATCTGATGGATCGCTCTCTCCAACGAGGCCGATGGGATCGAAAAGTTAACTGGTTGCGCTGCGATACTGGGCCAAACCGCGCTGCCATATCCAGACCGCCAAGCAGACGAACACGATAGCCGTCAGACAGCTCGCGATCAAAATGATCGGGTCTGGCCCGCGCGCCAAGCTCATAGCGGGGAAAGTGGCGATACAGGCCACCGGCACCACATAGGTCAGCAGACCAGCGATGGCGGGGTGATAGATCGAAACAGGGTAGCGCCCCAGTTGCCAGAGGGCGTTGTAGAGTACCGACGGTTCCAAAGCGGGCGCCCAGAAAGCGCTGCAAGCCATTAGAAAACGGGTCGCCCAAGCGATCATAAGGCCCGCGCTTAGCAGCAGCAAGCAGCCTAACACCCCAGCAAAGCTTATCGCAGCGCCCAACTCAAACAAGCCCCAAGCAATCACACAAGCGCCCAAGATGCTTTGCAAGAGCGCCAAAGGCTGCACTGTGTTGAAGCTCACCAAAAACAGGCTCGAAACGGGCTGCAAGAGCAGATCATCGAGCTCGCCGCTGGTGACTTTGCCCGCGAACCAATCGAGATTGGGCTGGATCCAAGCCTCGACAATGCCGCTCATCAGCATGTAGCAGCCGAGCAAGAGCATACTCTCGCCCAGCGTCCAGCCCGCCAAGGAGCTGGTGTATTCGAACACCACCCGCAAGGTCACGGCGGCGGCGACGGTGCCAAACAGCGCCATAAACAGCTCGAACAGCAGATTGGCACGATGGGCCAAGGCGCGTTGCAGCGCGATACGGAAGATAGCCGTCATCAAAAGCACAATTCGTCGCATAGTTCCTCCTCGCAGCTATGCGCCGACCGCTGTAAAGCGGCGCACGCCCTGCAACCAGAGCAGATAGACCGTGCCGAGCATCAGCAGCAGCCAAACCAGCTGCACCGCATAGCCGCGCAGAATCGCCTCCTGAGTCAGCAGGCCGCTGGCGATCTCGGCAGGGAAGCCCAGCATAGCCCGAAAGGGCAGCAGCTCGCCCAGCGCCCGCCAGCGCTCGGGCAGCAGCGCGATCGGAACCGCCTCGCCGCCCAGCAGAAAGATCAAACTGCGCCCGAAGTTGGTGATCCCGTGGGCGCGCTCGCTCCAAAAGGCCGAGAGCGCCAAGCCAAAGGTGAAGACAAACTGCAGCACCGCCGCCAGAAGCAGCGCAGGCAGGGCGTACACAAGATCGATCATGCTCAGCTGCAGCGGCACGGCCATAAGCACCAGCAGGATCAAGGGGATCACGATGAAGATATGCCAGATGCGGATGGCTAGGTTTTCGCTCAGAGGCGAGTAGACCACCGCATGCGGACGCAACAGCAGATCGGCCAGTTCGCCTTGATAGACCAAGTTCGAAAAGGTATGGTTTTCGTAGGAGACGGTGGCCAGCCGCACAAACAAGAGCACGACGTAGTAGCTCACAAAGCTGCGTTCTGGCAGGGCGGTGCTCCACAGCGCCAGACCGATCAAAGGCGTCACCGCTTGATTGATCGCCAGCGTAAAAACAAAGGAGCGCCAAGCGAACCACTGCAAAAACGAGATGCGAACATAGCCCCAGATAAGCCGTATGCTTCTCATTGGCTAGGCTCCTTGATAGACCAGGCCGATCACCTCTTCCAACGATGGATCGGCCACACTCAGATCGTTGATCACCGCGCTTTCGAGCAGGCGAGCCGTCACATGCGAGACCTGCTGGCGCTCGATGCGCAGACAAGCCCGCGCGCTATCCAGCTCGATCACTTCACCGAAGCGCGACCAGTCGATCTGCGGTTGGTTAGCGAACGAGACGCGGATCAGTTTATAGGGCACAAGCCGTTCGCCCAAAGCCGCCAAGGGGCCGTCGTAGGCCAGCTTGCCAGCGTTGATCACGATCAAGCGCTGGGTCAAGGCTTCGAGGTCAGACATATAGTGGCTGGTCAGCAGAATGGTCGCTCCCGTCTGTAGACGATAATCGGCGATAAAACGGCGCATACGAGTGACGGCTTCGACATCAAGGCCGATCGTCGGCTCGTCGAGGAAGAGCACGCGCGGACGATAGATCAGCGACCAAGCCAGACCGGCCCGCATACGCTCGCCCAGCGAGAGCGCCCGCACTTGACGCCCGAGCAATGGCTCCAGATCGAGCAGTTCGACCAGTTCGGCCAGATTGCGCTTGAAAGCATCGTCGGGCACTTCATAAACCAGTTTTTGAAAGTTGAGCGCGTCGAGCACGGTCAATTCGCTCGGCACACTGATCGGGCGGCTGCCGCGCACCATAGCGATCTGGCGCAAAAAGCTGTTCTCTCTGCGCCACGGCACCGCGCCCAGCACGCGAGCGCTGCCGGAAGTTGGGTGCAAAATGCCGCTCAGAATCTTGAGCGTGGTGGTTTTGCCAGCGCCGTTCGGGCCCAAAAAGCCCACGATCTCTCCGGCTTCCACCTGAAAAGAGAGCGCCTGCAGCGCTTCAACCATACGAAATTGGCGCTTAAACAAGGAGCGCACAGCCGCTCCCAGGCCCGAGGCACGCACGGGCACGCGATAGGTCATCGAAAGCTGATCTACCTCAATCATGGAACTTCCCTTATGTTGTATACTCTCTACGAGAGTAGTATAGAAGCGTTATGCAAGAATTGAGGGTTGGACAGCATGCTAGCGCTTTCTAAAGGGAAACTTACTTCGCAGCTAGCCCGAAACTCTCCAATTGCACTTGAAGGTTTTAGATGAGGAAGCTCAGCACCAAAGATCTGGCCCAGGCGGTTGGGGTTAGCCCGCAGCTGGTGCGCAACTACGAAGCCTGGGGCATCATTCCGCCCGTCGAACGCAGCGCCAAGGGTTACCGCTTGTACAGCGAGCGCCATCTGCAAGCTCTGCAAACCTTGCGCGGCATGGTCAAGGGCTACGGCTGGCAGACCAGCGCCGACATCATGCACGACTACCATCAGGGCCAGAGCGATCAGGCTTTTAAGCGCATCAATCGCAGGCACGCCGCCATCTACCACGAGCGCGAACAGATCGAGCAGATGCTGATCGGCCTGCGCGCCGTAACCGAGCAGCTGCCTCAGCACAGCCAACACGACCCCAGCCAGCCGCTCACTATCGGCCAAGCCGCCAAGCTGCTCGGGGTCAAGGTTTCGACTCTGCGCTTCTGGGAGCTGCAAGGCTTGATCAAGCCGCAGCGCAACAAGCAGAGCGGCTATCGTTACTACAACCGCGAGCAATTTCAGCGCCTGAAGGTGATCGCGATTCTGCGCAAGAGCCACTATGGCATCGAGGCGATCCGCGCCGTGCTCGAAGCGCTGGCGGGGGGAGACCATTCGCAGGCGATCGCCAAAGCCGAGGAGCGTCTAGCCAGCTTGGCCCAAGCCGCGCGCGACTGCGCCCAAGCCACCGCGCTCTTCTGGCGCTATGTAGCACAAAACGAAGGTCTGGAAGAAGAACATCTCTACAGATACAAAGTGGGGCAGACCGAATCCTAGTCCAGTCTGCCCCACAGTCGTACTCTGAGCCTGTCGAAGGGTACGATTCTAGCTTTCGCTTCTTTCCAATTCCGCACATTCTCTGGCGGAGAAGGCCCTAGCCCCATTCGGCTTCTAGCGCGTCCGCCTTCGGCTATCAACAGCCTCTCCTTCGAAATAAGGGGCTAGTTGGCTCTACAAGGCCCAAAGCGCCTCCAAATAACCGAGCCTCGTACTATGCGCTGATCAGCTCCGCCACCGAGCCGAGCACTAGATCGGCGTACTGGCTCAGCTCTTCGGCCGAGTGTGCGCCCGAGGTCACGCCGATGCAGAGGCCAGCACCCGCCGCGCGCCCCATCAGCATATCGACCGGCGAATCGCCCACCATCACCACCTCAGAAGGCTGGATACGCAGATGATCACAGACGGCCAGAATCGCATCGGGAGCGGGCTTGCTTGGCATGGTGTCGCCACCGATAATCATATCGAGATATGGCCGCACCCCTAAAACATCCATACTTGTGGCGGCCGAAGCCTGGTTGTCGACCGTGGCGATCGCTAGATGATAGCCTTTGGCGCGCAACGCCTCAAACAGCTTCTTCAGATCGGTGATCGGTACCAACGACTTCACCGGGTCCGGCAGATGCCAAACCTCTTTGAGCGCTTGACGAGCGCGTTCCTCATCGGCCCCGGCCTCACACATCAGCGTAATCAGGCCAGTGTGCAGATCTTCGAGCGAGGCCGACGTCTGGCCGGTGCGGTGGCTCATGCGACTTGTGGTCGGGTCGTAGCCCAAAATCTCCCAAAAACGTGCCGCAAATGAAGTATTACTAGCCTGCTCAAGCTGCCCGATCAAACCGATCATCCACGAACCCCACATCGCATCAAAGTCGATCAAGGTGCCATCTTTGTCGAAAACGATCGCCTTTGTAGCGTTGTCTAGGGGAAATGTTAACTGTGCCATATCTTCCTTTACACTTCTACTAGCTGAACGCAAAAACAAGCGAGCGATTATTTTTGCCTATGCAGCTAGATCTTTTCGTATAGGGCTAAAGTCAATCGTGTTTAGCCCGCGTCGTTCTGGTTGAGCTGAATCAAAGCCTCGATACCATCGAGCACACGCTGCAGACCAAAGCGAAACTCTTCGATAGCGCGATCCAACAGATAGTCGCCTTCGCCCAGCGGATCGAAAACGCCTTCGCGTGCCAGCGCCTCGATAGTCGGAAAACGCTGCGAATCGAAATAAGCATCAAAAAGTGGCTCACGAGCTGCCCACCACTCTTCATTAGTCATGCCCGTCTGCTGGGCAGCCAATAGCGCGTCGACTGCGCTTTGAGCGGCACCGCGCACATAGCCCGTTACTAAACTTACCACATAGCTCATTTCGCGCCCGTTTAGGCCGATTCCCAATAAGTTACGTAACGTCAACTCATATAATTCGGTTTCATTCGGCCCCAACAAAGAGCGCGCCCCTGAGATCTGCAGCATCCAAGGATGGCGCTGATAGCGATCCCAATCCTCTTGGGCGCGCAATTCTAGAGCTGCACGCCAGCCATCGAACTGACGGCCTGCCAATGTATGTTCGGCGTAGGTGCGATCGAGCATCAGATCGAAGAGCTCCGCCTTGCTGGGCACGTAGGTATAGAGCGACATAGTGCCCACTTGAAGCTGCTCGGCGATCTTGCGCATTGAAACCTGGGCTAAGCCTTGCCGATCGGCGATACTGATCGCAGTGAGAACAATCTGCTCAAGCGTGATTCCAGGCTTTGGGCCACGGGCGGTTTGCTTCTGGGCGCCCCATAACAGCTCCATGCTACGTTGCGGATCGCCCTTCCCGCTAAACTCCTTGGTCATGCTCAAGTTCCTTGTTCACTCATGCTACAGCCTCAGCTATGCGTCTGATTGTATGGCTCTATCTGCTCGTAAAGCACGAATCCGCCTTATAGCCTCTCAACCTCCAAGTAAGACGTTTCGGCAGCTAAAAAGTTTCGCCAGCAACTTCAGTTCTGCATCTATGCGCTATCAGTATAGCCGAAGCCAGCCAACGTGCGAGTAAAGAAAAAATCCTTCCTTAAAATACCGTACATCGCACGCTATAATATCTACGTACAGTGTACGGTTTTTACACACACTAAGGAAGAGCCTATGCAACGCTCGGCTATGGCTATCCATGTTCGGAACTTGAACAAACAGTACGGAACGATGCGCGCCCTGAACGACTTCAGCCTCGATGTGCCGATGGAAGGTGTTTGCGGCCTGCTCGGGCCGAACGGTGCGGGCAAAACCTCAGCGGTTCGTATTCTCTCGACCTTGCTCAGCTTGCACGCTGTGCGCATCTTGTTTGGCAACCCGATCTGGAGCAGCAACCAGTGGATGAACGACTACGCCATCTGGCTGGCCCTAGCTTGGCCGCTTCTGCTTAGCGCGATCCTTATACCGCTCTCAGCGCGGCTTTACCGCCGTTTGGGGCAATAAACCTTGTCCAGCGCTCTTTTTTGGCGGCGTGGTTTCTTCCTCAAAGAAGACTTCTAGCGCGTCCGCCTCCGGCTACTAAACAGGGCTAGCCACCCTCATCCCCAGCCCTTCTCCCGCAAAGCGGGCGAAGGGAGTAGGGCTGCGCTCAGCCAGACAGCCGTCCAAAACCGCATACCGCTTCCGCCGTGATGTATCGTCGCAATGCGAGGAAAGAGTGGGGCAAGAGTCGTTTGAGCTTTCGTGCTGTCGCGCGAAAGCTCAAACAACAAGCATAGTCAAATTTCACTCTGTCGAAAGCCAAAGGAATCAGTCGGATACCCCATCAGGCTTTAAGCTGATGAGGCTGGAACAGCCGAGGGCCAGCGCTGGCGAAAACGCTGAGCCGCGTTTTTGAGGATCGGCTTGCCATGGCCAAAGGCCGCGATCTCAAAATCGAGGCTGCAGATGCGGCCTAGCTGCTCGATCCCTTGGGCAAGGTTTTCATAACCGATATTGAGATTCAGTCCAAACAAGGTTGTAACCGTATCCGATAGGATCAATACCTTGTGGCGCGGCCAGAGAAAGATCAGCTGGCCAGCCGAATGGCCGGGCACATGCAAGACCTGCATGTCGCTTGTAAAGGGCAAAACATCGCCCTCGTCGATCGTGTGGTCGACGCGGGCCGGCTCCAGCACGGGCGGGTTTTGCATGAAAAAGCGCCACATCAGATACGAGATCAAGTCTGGGGCTGGCTGCATCTTGCGGAAGCCCGTGCCCGTGCGCGCGATCTCGGCATCGGCGGGGTGCACATAGGTCTGAGCGTTGGTGACCTTCTGCAAAGCTGCGAGGCTACCGATGTGGTCGGGGTGAGAGTGAGTGATCACAATATGGCGTAGATCGCTTGGGCTATAGCCAAGCTCTGCGATACCAGCCAAGATCTTGTCGCACATATTGGGGTAGCCAGTATCGAACAAAACCAACCCATCCTCCGATTCGAGCAAATGGACGTTGACCATACCGAGCGACAGTTCATACAAACCGGGCGCGATTTGAGTAGCAGGCATCGCTTTTCTCCTATTGCATCTAACGACAGAGATAATACTATTTTAGCATCTCAGAGCTATATATTTCAAATTCCAATCCAAAGACAGGCTTCGATCGGGAACCATTCCGGCGCAACAACGTCTTTCTGAGTGATGCCTCTGGCATTTGAATTACAAACTCTCAATCGCAAGGAAAGCAGTATGGAAAAGCGCCGTTTCTTGAGTTGTCTGCTTGGATCGCTGGTCGTCAGCCTTTTGCTGAGCGCATGTGGAGACGCCGCATCGAACACCTCGGGCAGCGCGCCAGCTGTCGATTATGCTCAGGCGCCCTTGGCAGGCGCAGAGCCGAGCGATGCCGCTCCGGCTGCTGCACCGACTACAAGCGCTGCTGCTGCTGCACCGTCCACAAGCGCAGCCGAGCTCGCAGAGCTCAGCGAAGCCGAAGCGCTTGCGCTCGCTTCCGACCCGAGACCCGCCAACCCCATGGTCGATACGACCCAAGACTCGCTTTCAACCTTCGCGCTCGATGTCGATACCGCTTCCTACAGCTCAGCGCGCGGCTATCTTGAGCGCGGTCAAGCGCCGCCCGACTTCACGATTCGCACCGAAGAGTTCGTCAACTACTTCAACTACGACTATCCTCAGCCCGAAAACAGCGTCTTCGGGATCCACATCGACGCAGCTAGCTCGCCTTGGCATGGCGATAACACCAAACTGCTGCGCATCGGCATCCAAGCGCTGGATATCGATGCCAGCCCGCCCACCTGACCTTTGTGATCGACGCGAGCGGATCGATGCGCGAACGCTATCGCATGCCCTTGGTGCGCCAGAGTCTGACCTTGTTGGTCGATGAGCTGCGCGAGGGCGACACAGTCGCGATCGTGGTCTACGACGACAACGCGCGGGTGCTGCTCGAGAGGTGGAGCTGACCGGCCAGGGCGAAGGGCGAGCGCTGACGGTCAATCTGCGTTGGGAGGACCCCAGCACAGGCCAGATCAACGAGCTCAGCCAAGACTTCGAGAGCGGCGCCATCAGCGATGATTTCAGCAGCATGCCTCCCCGCTTCCAACAAGCGGCTACGGTAGCGGCGCTGGCCGAGTTGCTGCGCAAGAATACGAGTTATCCGCTTCGGCCCAGCATCGAGATCCTCAAGCGCATTACGCCGGAGCTGAGCAACGACCAAGAGCTGCAAGAGCTCTTCGACTTGGTCTTGCGGCTGGAAATTGTGCTCTCGCGCGAAGACGGCTAGAACGAGAGAAGGTACCTTTCGACAAGCTCCGAATAGGTTTGTATTTTTGCTCGAAGAGCGTAGCCTTCGATAGGCTCAGGGTAGGTGTTTAGACTACATCCGCTTGCAACGTGCTTTCTCGCAACGTGAAGCAACGAAAACCGAGAAAAGAATGGTTAAGTTCCACTCTGCCGAAGGCTAAAAAGCAACGAAGTAATCGGATTTGATATAAATTTCTGCTCGAAGAACCTAGCCTTCGACAGGCTCTGGGTAGGTTAGAAGAATGATTGTTGGGCCAGAAAGCGCTAGCTCCCTTCTCCCGCAATGCGGGAGAAGGGTCGGGGATGAGGGTGGGCTAGCCCATTTGATAGCCGTAGGCGGACGCGGTACACGCCGTATGGGAGCTAGTAGCCTCTCCGCCAACAAATTGTTGTGATTTGAAGCGATCGTGCGAATCTGGTATAAGACGCTCAAAAAGGTCTAATCTATCGGGATTGGGCCTTTTTGATTCGCTCAGCAGATATGGTATAGTTGCTCAGCATATCGGAAAGGAGTCCTATGTCAGCAGCAACATCTTCCGCCGGTCGCTTCGGCGACTATGGTGGCGCTTTTGTGCCAGAAACACTCGTGCCCAGCGTGCGAGCGTTAGTAGAAGCCTATGAACAAGCTTCGGCCGATCCCACATTTTGGGCCGAACTCGAGCAACTCCACCGCAGCTTCACCGGGCGGCCAACCCCGCTCTATGAAGCGACCCATCTGAGTGCAGCCTTGGGCGGCGCGCGCATCTTTCTCAAGCGCGAAGATCTGGCCCACACCGGCGCACACAAGATCAACAACGCCTTGGGCCAAGGTTTGCTCGCCAAACGTATGGGCAAAACCCGCATCATCGCCGAAACGGGGGCGGGCCAACACGGCGTTGCCACCGCCGCGATCTGCGCTAAGCTCGGCCTCGAATGCGTCGTTTACATGGGCACCGACGACATGGAGCGCCAAAAGCCCAACGTCTTCCGCATGCGCCTGATGGGCGCCGAGGTGCGCGGTGTCGATAGCGGCAGCCGCACCCTCAAAGATGCCGTTAACGAGGCTATGCGTGACTGGGTAACCAACCCCGACAGCTACTATCTGCTCGGTTCGGCGCTGGGGCCACACCCCTACCCGACCATGGTGCGCGACTTTCAGAGCGTGATCGGGCGCGAGGCGCGGGCCCAAATGCTTGAGGCTACCGGACGCTTGCCCGATGTTGTGATCGCATGTGTGGGCGGAGGCAGTAACGCAATCGGTATCTTCAGCGGTTTCATTGATGACGAAGCTGTCGATTTGCGCGGTGTAGAGGCAGGTGGTCGTGGCTCCGAACTCGGTCAGCATGCCGCTCGCTTCAACGGAGGACGTATGGGCGTCTTTCAAGGAACTCGCTCTTATGTCTTGCAAGACGCTCACGGTCAAATAGCCACAACTCACAGCATTTCGGCTGGTCTCGACTATGCAGCGGTTGGCCCTGAACACGCCTTTTTGCACGATTCAGAGCGCGCCTTTTACACTTACGCGACCGATGAAGAAGCCCTCGAAGCCTTCCAGAAACTGTCGCACAGCGAAGGCATTATCCCTGCGCTCGAAAGTTCACATGCAGTAGCCGACGCGATTAAGTTGGCCCCGACTATGTCGCCCGACCAAATCATCTTAGTCAACCTGTCCGGACGCGGCGATAAAGATATTTTCACTGTGGCGGATATCCTTGGTGTCGAAGTCTAGAACAGCATGAACCGAGTGCCAGCGTCGCTACTCGGTTCATGGTCTACAATCGAGAGCTATGTCGAAAACCTTCATCATTCTCAATCCGTGGGCAGGTCGGGGAAACGGGAGACAGCAGCGTCCGGCGCTGGAAGCAGCCTTACGCAAGTTTGAGGTCGATTATACGATCGTCGAGACTCACGCGCGCGGCGGCGGGATCGAGCTGACCTATCAAGCGCTCGAACAAGGTTTCGATCAGATTGTAGCTGCTGGCGGCGACGGTACCATCAACGAGGTGGTAAACGGTTTAATGGGCAGCCGCGCCCAAGGTGGTCCGGTTGGCCGACTCGGGATAATTCCGGTTGGCACAGGTAGCGACTTTATCAAGGTGCTCGACGGCGTTCAAGCCAACGATGTAGTCGGCGCGGCTCGCCGTTTGGCCGAGGGTCGCACCCGCTGGATCGATGTAGGGCTTGCCAACGGACGCTACTTCATCAATGGCGTCGGTATGGGACTCGATGCACGGGTCGCATACGAGACAACTAAGTTGCCAAATATTAAAGGCGTCGCCGTTTATCTAGTAGGTATCATTCGCGCCCTTGGGAACTACACATCTTATCCGATGACCATCCGCTACGACGATCACGAGCTGAAACGGCGTATGCTGTTTACCAGCGTAGCGAATGGGCGCTGCCAAGGTGGAGCATTTTGGTTAACACCTCAAGCCGAGATCGACGATGGCCTGCTAGACCTCTGTATGGTTGAAAAGATGCGACTGCCATCGATTATTCGCCATATTCCTACCTTGATGGAAGGCAAACATACGACCTTAAAATGGGTAACTATGGGGCAAGCGCGGCGAATTACAATCGATAGCAGTGGACCGATGCCGTTTGCAACCGATGGGGAGGTGATCGCAACCGATGTAACCCATGTCGAGATCGAGGTGATACCGCGCTCTCTAGAGCTCATTGTATAAATTTTTCATATTTTCATGGCGATTTAGACATCATTTGTTTCAAATAATGTGAAACTATAGAAAATGGCGTCTTTGCTTGCTTCTCACACCATGTTTGCCATTTGACAAAGTTTTACGGCTATCGTGGAAACGCAGGTCTAAGCTATTGAGGAGAAGGAAGTTCGACCATGGCGCGTATATGTTGCTTCATCGATACGCTCACACTCCGGCAACACATCCAACAATATTTCGCCCACACCGATGACAATCTGCAAATGAGCTCAGCATCGCTGCTCAATCGAGCGGTGCGCACAAAGGTCCAACAATTTACCCCCGACCTGATTTTGATGGAATTATCAAAGAGCATCGATAATCCGCACATCTTCTTCTTTCTGCGCTCCGATTGCACGACACGCCAAGTTCCAATCATCGTCTTTTCCAATAGTGTGCGTTTAGCCGAAGAAGCCCATATTCTCGGAGCCGATGCCCATCTGCCGCGCGATTTCACAGCCTCGCAATTTCATCTATTGCTACGGCGCTTTTTGCAAAACAAACTGCGCGCTTCAGCTGCCTAACTCATCCTTGCATAATGGTTATGCCTAAAGCGCGATAGGCTTGGAGTTGATCGGGAGGAACGCTTTTTTCGGTAATGAGGTGCGTAAGTTCAGTGAGCGGCCCTACCACATAGGAAGAAGCGGTGCCGAGCTTTTCGGCAGAAGCGAGAGCAACAACTTCCGCGGAGCTAGCGATCATAGCCCGTTGGACATAGGATTCCTCTAAATCGGGGATACTGATCCCCACCTCTGGATGCAGGCTACACACTCCCAACATACAGATATCGGCCCGGATCGAGCGCAGAGCGTCCACCGTCGCGCTCCCCACCGTAACGAGCGATTCTTTAAAGAGTCGCCCGCCCAACAGAATCACCTCGATCGTAGGATGATGGGCGAGATTGATCGCCACCAAAGGGTTGTGGGTGATCACGGTGGCCGAAAGGTCGGGCGCGAAGTGCTGCGCGATTTGCACATTGGTGGTGCCGCCGCACATCAACACCACATGACCGTTGCGCACCAAACTGGCCGCCTGACGCGCGATCGCCACTTTGCCGGGCGTAAGATTGCGTTGGCGTGTATCGAAATCGACCGCGGCGGGCGAGCGCGGCAAAGCGCCCCCATGCACACGCGTGAGCAGACCCTGTTCGGCCAGTTCGCGCAAATCGCGCCGAATCGTATCTTCAGAAACAGCCAAGCTCGCGCTCAGCTCGGCAGCCACAACCTTCCCCTCGCGGTGTAGGCGCTCTAAGATGTATTGGCGCCGTTCGGCATGCAGCATTTGCGTGTTTCTCCTTGTTTTTGCGTTTTTATGACGATTCACATCTTGACAATTCGTGTTTCTGCACGTATCATCAGCATACATTCCAAAATTCTAACAAACAATTTTGTAACTGTGGCGTTTTCAACAAAGGAGTAGGGCCGTGAATAAGCCCTTTAGACGCGATCAACTCACCTGGCTAGCCTACGGGATGCTAGCTTATTTTTCGTACATGCAGTCGTCGTTAGGGCCAATTATGCCCTTTCTCCGCGAAGAACTCAACCTTTCCTACACGGTTGGCGGCCTGCATGTAACAGCCTTTGCTTTAGGTATGATCGTCTCTGGTTTGATCGGTGCCCAAATCGCCAACCGCCTCGGGCGCAGCCTCACCTTCTGGGGTGGTGCGCTGGGCCTAGCCGCCAGTGGCTTACTCTTTCTCTTCTCGCCAAACGAATGGGTCAGCATTCCCAGCACCTTTTTGATGGGCTTGCTGGCCTCGTTCTTTCTGGCCATGATCGGCGCGATTTTAAGCGATCACCACGGCGAAAACGGCTCGATCGCGATCACCGAATCGAACGTAGTCGCCAGCCTCGGATCGGGCATCGTCCCCTTTCTGATCGGCACCTTTCAGGCCAACGGCCTCGGCTGGCGCAGCGCGCTCTACCTGCCGATCATCGCGGTCGTAGTGGTGTGGCTCGTCTTCCGCCAGATCGAGATGCCCAAACCGCGCAGCGTAGAGAGCGCAGGCGAGAGCAAAGCTGGGCGTCTGCCGCTGGCGTTTTGGGGCTACTTCGTTGTGATCGTGCTCTGCGTCGCCATCGAGTGGTGTATCGGCGTATGGGGATCCGACTTTCTGTATCGCGTGGTCGGGCTCGATCAGACCTTCGCCGCCGCCACCATGACCTGGTTTTTTGTAGCGATGTTCGCCAGCCGTTTCGTGGGCAGCCGTCTCACCCGCACAATGCCTACCAACAAACTGCTGATCATCGCCCTGCTGATCACCCTGATCGGCTTCCCGATCTTCTGGCTCTCGCCGATCGCTGTGCTCAACATCGTGGGCCTTGCTATCGCTGGTTTCGGTGTCGCCAACCTCTTCCCGCTAACCTATGCTGCCTCGCTAGAGGTCGCCGCAGGCCAAGCCAACGCCGCAGCCTCGAATATGGTGCTCGCTGGTGGCATCGCGATCGTAAGCGCCCCGCTGGTGATGGGCTGGATCGCCGACATGCTCGATATCAAACAAGCCTTTGGTGTGGTCGCGCTGCTGATCGGCCTAGCTATGCTGATGACCTTTATCACGGTGCGCATCAGCCAACGCTCGCAAGCCACAAGCCACGAGCCATCAACGGCAGCCTAAACAAACATAATCTCGTCTAAGATCTCCTGTTCCAAAAAGGCTTCTCGCTAGCAGTGCGCGAGAAGCCTTTTGCATCCTCAACGATCTGCTTCGAGCCCGCTGAGCGGAATTCCGCACTCTGGTGGGCAATCCTAGCAATTATTTTCATCAAAGTGACGGCAACAGCTTTACCCACCATGCGGTCCACACCGCGTCCGCCTACGGCTACCAGCGCTTGTTCCAAGAATCGTATCCCAATGCCTGCCCACAACCCTTCAAGAGTCGTCATTCCAAAGGCCTCAACTGCACTCGCGCAATCTGGAAGCGGGATAGCCTTTCCATGCACAGCGATACAAGCCTCGTTTGTTGGACAAAATGTTGGTAGCCGTAGGCGGACGCGCCAAGAACCTTCCTTGGGGGAGGGACGACACCGCCAAAATGCTGAACTGGGCAAGCAGATTTGGTAGAATACCTGCTTTTGAGCGGTATGGTATGATGCAGCCGCAATCAACAAACGCGCGCTCCAGAACAGAAGAGGAAATCGCTTGAGGGACGCTAAGCGATGGCGTTCTAGACAGAAGAGGTCTATGGCAGCACCAGATCAGCAGAAGCAAACAGGAAGCATCAAAGCACGATTAAACAACTGGTGGCTCTGGTTTGAAAGCATTCTCAACCACGAATTCAGCATCACCCACGGCTCGCTGCTGATTATGGCTTCGTTTCTCATCTCAGCGGGTTTGGGCATCGTGCGCCAAGCGCTGTTTAATGCCGCCTTTGGCACCGGCTTCGAAGCCAACGCCTACTACGCCGCGTTCCGTCTGCCCGACACACTGGTAACCCTGATCGCAGGTGGAACGCTCACCAATGCGCTGATACCAGTATTGTTATCGACAAGCCATCGCAAAGGCGAACAAGCAGGGCAGCATCTTATCAATCTGGTTATGACATCCCTGATCGCGTTCGTAGGCATCTGCACTATCTTAGGGCTCATCTTCACGCCTTGGTTCGTCAACGTTGTGCTCGCACCGGGCTTCGATCAAGCCACTAGTCAGCTGACCATCTCCCTCACCCGCATCACGCTGTTTGAAGTGCTGATTATCGCAATAAGCAGCGTCTGTACGGCGCTGCTCAACAGTCGCAACCGCTTTCTACTGCCAACCTTAGGCATCGCCATCCACAATGTGACCATGATCAGCGGCATTCTGCTCGGGTCGGCAGTCCCAGCGATCGGCATCTATGGGCCAGCGGTGGGCACGATCTTCGACGCCTTGCTGCAATTGGTGATTATGATCCCAGGTCTGCGACGGCTCAACTGGCGCTTTAAAGTGGCTTGGGACCCACGCGACAGCGATCTGCGCGAAGTGGTGCGCCTGCTGATTCCCAACGGGCTTTCGGGTTTGGTAAACTACGCGGGCGGCATCGTCGATACTCGCTATGGCTCGCTGATCAACAATGCCTCTGGTCTGCCAGCCCTCAACAACGCGCTTCTGTTGATCGGGCTGCCGATTCGGCTCTTGGGCATGGCGATCGCCCAAGCAACCTTTCCGCGTTTGGCGGCCCATGTCGCTGAAGAAAACTGGCCGGGCCTACGCTCCTTGATGAAACGGGCGCTCTTGATCTCGATAGGCCTTGGTCTCTTGGCCTTAGTAGGCTTGGTGTTAGTCGGGCACCCCTTGATCAAACTGCTGTTTGAGCGAGGCCGCTTCGATGCCGAAGCAAGTGCCCTGACTTACCATCTGTTGGTGATGTATGCGATCGGTCTGCCCGCCTACATCGGCACCGAGATCATTACGCGCTGTCTGATCGCGCTGCACGATACCCGCACACCGCTACTGACCAACTGTCTGCAGTTGGCAGGCCGCATCGCGCTTATTCCGCTCTGGGACCAATCGTTGGGCATTGCATCGATCGCGCTCGCCTTTGCTGTCACCTCGATCGGCGAAACGCTGCTGCTGGGTAGCGTGCTCTGGCTGAAGCTTCGCAAACGCCACTAATACCAAATCCGATTGATTACTTTTTATTTGGCCTTCGGCAGAGTGGAACTTGACTATTTCTGTTGTGCGAGATTTCACGCTATAGCGTGAAATCTCGCACAACTCTCTCCCCGGTTTACGTTTTTCCTTCGTCAAAAGAACACACGTCTTTAAACGGATTTGGTATACTACGAAATCCGCTTGAACACCTTATGTTTTGAGCCTCAGCAGATCTGATCCCAAATCCGCACGATTGTTTTCTATTTGGCCTTCGGCAAAGCGGAACGTGACTCTTGTTGTTGTGTGAGATTCCGTTTTCTTGCGTTGAGAGAGTACAAGGCTTTTAGGAGATTTGCTATAACAGCTATTTGAGGATGTAGTAGGTCGCACGTTTCTCGCCGACTTTGAGCAGCAGACCGCGCTCAACCAGATCGGCCAGGTCGCGACGCAAGGTTTCGGGGCTGACATCGGGCGCGAGGTCTTGCATCTCGCGATTGGTGATGCGCTGATGTTGCACCAGATGGAGCAGGGCTGCGATCTGGCGCTCGTTGAGGCCCTGGGCGCGCCATGCCCGCGTATCGATCGTCTCGTCTTGATTGGCGGGCACCTCATGCCCAAACAGCGTGACCAGAAAACCAGCGGCGGTCTCGCGAAAGCGAGGTGGAGGCAGGCCAGCGTCGTTCATCTGCTTGAGCATGCGGTCGATACCATAGCCGAGCCGCTCGATCAAGCCCAAATCGGCCAAAACCTGCACCAGCGTTTCGTTGCGGCTGAAGCGTTCTTCGACCAGATTATCGAGTGTAACGTGGCCGGGCAGGCGGCCAGGTGAATAACATTCGAGCCGATCGGCGAAGAGCGAGATCCGAATGCCCTCGCCGCGAATGGTGTAATCGCGGTGAGCGACAGCGTTTACCAGTGCCTCGCGCACAGCAGCGGGCGGGAACTGGGTCCAATCTTGGCGCTCGAGGCCGACCATGCGGCTGCCTTTGCGCATATGCTGGCTCAGCCAGCGTTCGGCGCGCCGCACCGCCTCGGGCAAGGTATCGCGCACATCTTCGCGCTCGAACTCGTCGGCGACCGAAACGCCGCGATAGTGAACCAGTGTGATCTCGGCTTGAGGAAAGAGGCGCGTACCTCCGGCGGCCAGATCGCTGCCGAAGAGCAACAGGCCAGCGTTGGTAGGGCGATAGCTGGGCGTGGGCGTTGTAGTACGCACCAGACAACCGCGCCGATAGAGGAAGCCGACCGGATCGTCGCTGGCTGGCGGGCCGACGCGCTTGATATACGCTTCCACACGCGCCATATCGAGGTCGCTCAGGCTGACATCGGGCGGGGCTATGCGCTCCCAACTGAGCTCGCCCCGTTCGCTTAGCAGGCTGCGCAGCCGATCGGGCGTAAGCGGTTGGTTGCTAGCAGCTTGGCGCTGCACATACTTGCCGTGCAGGCTGTAGACGTTTGAGAGGCCGGGCGGAATAGTAATAACCAGCACTTGCAGATTGCCGACTTGGGCAAGGCGCGGAAGCGGCAGAATCAACGAGGGTGTACAAGACTGTGCCGCCTCTAGAGCAGCCTCGCGAGCCGAGATCGGATCTACCAGACCTTCGATCTTGGGTTTCTTGCCGCCCACACCCACCAGAATCGTACCGCCCGCCGCGTTGGCGAAGGCGACCATCGTTTCGGCCAAATCATCGACGCGCAAGCGTTCACGGAAGAAGGCGAGTTGAGGACCTTCGCCCGCTGCCACCAAGCTTTCGATCGATTGATCAGCCATTATCGCCTCCTGCTACAGCTGGTTGAGGAATCTGAAGCGAGTATAGCACCTTCGTGCTAGCTGGGCAAGCTAACGCCAAATTTCATCGATCAAAACGCCCAAACTGCGCCCATCGGGGCCAACAAAGGTCGGGCTATTCAGCTCGATGATCTGCTCGGCGGCCTCGTTGGGCGGCAGCAAAATGCGGTAACTGCGCCAGCCCTGCTCAAGCGGCACACTCTGGCAGCGCCTATCGGCGCAGATCTGCATGCTCACAGTCTCGTCGCCGAGGCGTGGAGCGGCTAGGCGCAGCATCAGAACACCATCAGGCGAGCCGGAGATTCGAATACGGGCCGCGCCGTTCGTCCAGCGCACAAAACGATCACCCTGCTGCTCAGCCACATATACGCCCGTCAGATAGCCAAAATCGAGCCCATCGCCGACCTCGATCCGCCGCAGCGGCGCGACTGACAGCTCGCCCCAAGCCCAATCGAGCACTTGCTGTGGCTCGGCATAGGGCACGTCGTAAGCGCGACGCGCCCGCTCAAGCTCGCCCATCTCGCGCAGTAGATCGCCGAGATGCAAAGCGGGCACGATGTAGGCCGGAGTCAGGGCGCTGGCCGCGCGGTAGGCGTTGATAGCCGATTCGTGTCGCCCAAGCAAACGATACGTATCGCCCAGCCGCACCCAAGCATCAGGGCGTTCGCTGGCTTGCAAGGCGTTCTGATAGGCGCTTACCGCCTGTTCGGGCCGATCCGCAGTCAGAGCGAGATCTCCCAGCAGCAGCCAAGCGCTACACTGAGCGCCCTGGAGCGCCCACTCCCACGGGTAGCGCACCAGAATCGCATGGCCGATCAGCAGGCTCACAAGCATCAAGGCCAGATTCGTTTTGGGCATGCGCCGTACGGTGGACCAATCGCGCCTTCGTAGCCAAGCAACAGCATCGAGCAAGGCCACAGCGGCCAGCGGAATCAGAACCGGATAAAGGAAGTGACGGTAACGCCCTTCGGTGTGGGTCAAGAGCGTTGTAGCGACAATATAGAGCAACCACATGCTGAATAAAAGCATCGCCGAGCGATTGGAGATTCGAACAAGGCCGCTAATGCCGAATACAACAACCAGCAGCATCAGCAGATCGTCGAACACAAGCGCCGCAAGAAAGACTAGGGGCGGCGGATCGGCATAGTAGGTGCGCAGAACAAAACGATCTTCGATGATCGGATTGACGGCCCAAAGGTAGTGCCAGTTGGGGTTGAGCTTGCGCACTAGAATGAGTGGATCTTCCATCAGACGGGCGCGGCCCTTGGCAGTGGCGTAGTCGGCCCGCTCCGCCGGATTCCTGATCGCTTCTAGCTCGCGAAAGATCGTTTCGCCATCTTCGCGCGGCTCGTTGAAAGCCCACATGTTATAGCTCAGCCCAGTCTCAACCAAGATGCAGCGCCCATAGACCATACAGTTGCGCATGGTCCAGGGCGCGATCATAGCTGCGCAACAGACGACAAATAGCAGTGCGGCCTTGAAAAAAGCCAAGGTCCAGAGTGAACGTCTCCAAACACTGAGGCGGTAGACCCAATCGTGAAAAGCTTGAAACTGGGGATGCGGCGCGCGTAGTTGCAGCGCGATCCAAAAGAGCAGAAAGGGCAAAAAGGCCATGCTGGCCGAGCGCGTGAGGATCGAAAGGCCGTAACAACAGGCGGCGACAGCCAGCATCCAAGGGCGATGATAACGCTGCCAAAGCAGCAAGAGCAGAAGCGCGGCGGTGAAGAAAGCGGTCGCCAAGGTCTCGGCCATATAGAGGCTGGCGAAGGTCGCGAGCGTCCAAAACAGCGCGGTCACGAGCGCGGCCACAAGCGGCACAGCGGGGCGATCCGGACCCACACACAGGCGCGCGATCGCGGCGTTGAGCAGTACCGTGAAGCTACTGAGCAGGATATTGGGCAGCGCCGCCAACCACAGATCGCCACCGCTCAAGGCGAGCGAGGCCGCCAGAAAGAGCGGGTAGAGCGGGGCGCGCAGCCAGTGGTAGGATTCATAGAAAACCCAGCCCTTGCCCGCCAGAAGATCGCGCGCCACTTGCACGTATTCGATCTCATCGTTGGCGAGCTGATGGAGCGGCTGCATCCAGAGCGCAAGACGCAAGAACAGCGCCCCCAGAAAGATCAGAAACAGCCAGCGCCACTTCCAGCAGCGAGCAACGAAACGCTCTAGCTCAGATTGTGTATTCTCAGACGACATAGGCACCACAATAGCTTCATGCTCAAGCGGCATCGCTCTCTATTCGCTGACTAGAGCGACTCGATCGAACAAGACACCAAGATCACGGCCATCGGGGCTAGCAGGATCAAAGGAGCGCGGTCGGAAGGTGTAACAAGAGAGCTCGATCTCCAGCAATTCGCCAGCTTTGGCGCGCGGCAAAGGCACGAGATAGTCGCTCCAAGCATCCGCCACCTGAATGGTCGCCAGATGTTCGCCGCGTAGGCGCAGATCGAGCTGGGCAGAGAGCGCTCCTTGTGGGCGCGCCCCCGCGATGCGCAATAAGAGGTTGGGAGCATCGCTAAGCGCTTGCAAGCGGATGGTAGCACGATCGTGGCTCCAACGAACCGTCACACCATCGAGCGTCTCGGCAAGGTAGAAGCCCCGCACAAAACCCAGATCGAGCCCGCCTCCGATATCGAGCTCGCCCGGCACAGGGGTGATTGTCCGCTCCCAAAGCCAGCTTTGCAGATCTTCCAACGAGCCAGCTTCAAAAGCCAACTCAGGGCGAGCCGCCTCGAGATCGGCTTGGGCCCGCAACAGGTCGCCCTTAAGCAGATGCGCGTAGGGATGGGCGCGCTTGGCACGAATGGCACGCTGCAGCGCTTCGGCAGCGCTCGTCTGATCGTCCTGCAACAAGGCGGCGCGGGCCAGCGCGACCTCCGCCAAAGCCGAACTCGGATCGTGCGCCAGCGCACGCTGGGCAGCCAATTGAGCGCTCTGAGCATCACCACGCCCAAGAGCGCGCTCGGCTTGGGCCAAGTGCAGGTGTTTATTGGCCAAATGCCAAGCCAGCGAGTGGTAAGGCGCGTGTGCCAAAGTCAAAGCGAGACAGGCCAGCACAAGCAGGGCGGCGGGCAGCACCCGCCACGAGCGCCAGGGCAGCTGTTTCGCTTCGGCCAGCAACCAAGCGCTGTAGAGCAAGAGGGCCGGATAGACCGGCAGACGATAGCGCAATTCGACGTGAAAGAGCATAGCCGTAACCGGAGCGTAGAGCAGCCAAGGTGCGAAAAGTAGCCAAGGTTCGCGCCCGTAGGCCAGCAGACGTTCGAGCCGCCCGCGCCAGCCCGAACTCGCTATCTCAACCTCGCCTGTAGGCTGCGCCCGAATCAGGAAGATGCCCAGCAGGCCGCCGAACAGAATCAGCAGCCAGAGCGCATCGCCGAACAGCAGACGCAACCAAACCTCGGCGCTGGGCAGCCAGATCGCCGGGCGGGCGCGCATATCGTCGCTGTATTCGAGCGCAAAGAACTTCAGCAATTCGCCCCACGCCTTGGCCAGAAACCAGTCGGGGTGCTGCAAAATCGCCTCGCGACCGCGCTGAGTCGCCATGGCTTGGCGCAGCGCGCGATCCTCGCCCATGGCGTAGAGCTGGCGTTTCGCATCCTCGCGCCCGAGCGGATCGTCGGGGGTGCTGGCCTCAGGATTGTTGTCGAGCCAGAGATTCTCCGCCCCGGTCGTATCGATCAAAATGAAAGCGTGGTAGGTGAGATAGTTGCGCGCCGTCCAAGGCAGCACCACCAGCAAAGCGCAGGCCAGATAGAGGCCAGCCGCGCCCAAGCTCATCCGTCGCCAGCCGCCTGCACCCAGAAAAACGCCGCGCTGCAGGGCCAACCAGAGCAGGCCGAGCGGTATCAGCGGCATCGCGACCGAGCGCAGCAGACAGAGCGCCCCTACAGCCAGCCCGGCCAGCCCCACCCAGAGCCTCGGCTTGCCGGATTGAGCGCGCAGGGCCAGAGCGGCCTGCAGCAGCAGCCAAAAGAGCGTGCTCAGCCCGAACAGAAAGAGCGTCTCGCTCAACAGCTCGGTGGCGTTGGCTGCGAAGGTATAGCAGAGCGCGGTCAAGAGCGCGGCGATGGCGGGCGCGCGCCAGTTGCGCGACATGCCGATCAGATCGCCGAAGGCGCGCGTCAGCAGCCAAATCGGAACGACCATGGCAGCACTGATGCAGGCTTGCACCAAGCGCAGATTCTGCACCAAGGAATCGACCAGCAGGATGCTGAAGGCCAAGAAGAAGGTGTAGAGCGGCGGGCGCATCAGGCGCAATTCGACGTAGCGCCGCTCTTGAAGCAGCGTGACCGCTTGGGCGAGATATTCGCTCTCATCGCCGCCCAGCGGGTAAAATTCGCGCCACTTCCAGACCAGCAGGCGCAGGCCCAGCGCCAAGAGCAGACACAAGAGCAACAGGGGCCAAGCGCTAGCTTCGGCTCGTCGTTTTGCCTGTTTCATTCCAGCTCCGCCCAATCTAAGCGCACACCCAAGAGCCGCAACTGGCCGACCTTCGGGCCCTGCTGTGCCAACAAGTCGGCGGCAGAAGGCACAAACACGGGAGAGCGCAATTCCACAATCACATCCTCGCCCTGGGGCGTGGCGGGCAGCTCCAGCTCATAGACCGCCACCTCGCGCTTGAGAGCCAGCTCGGCGACTACCTGCCCGCCCATCGCAAGCGTCAGGCGCGGCTCGGGCAGGCCGCTGCTCAAGCCGTCGATGCGCAAGCGCAGGGTCTGCGGGGCGCCGCTGCCCATCTGCGGGAAGCGCAGCGCAGCCTCGCCCATCGACCAACGCCAAGTATCGGTGCCGTCGCCTTCGCCCAGATAGAAGCCGCGAATGTAGCCCAGATCGAGGTTGCCGCCGAAATCGATTCGTCCAGCGCTGGGCGGGCTGGGCTGCAGCCAGTCCCAAGCCCATTCGACCGGATTGTAGTCGTCGACGACGCGCGGCGTAAAGGTGTTTTTGGCCTCGCGCTCGAGCCCTAAACGCCGCAATAGATCGCCCCGCACCACAGCCGCACGAGCCTGCCAAGCGCGGTCGGCCAAGGCCAGCTGCTCCTCACTCGGAAAGAGCCCCAAGCCGGCTTCAGGGCGCCCTTCCATACCTTCGATGATGGCGCGCGCCAAGAGCACCGTATTCGGATCGACTCGGCCCGAATCGAGTAAAAACTTAGCGCTCTCCAGTCGCCCAGCCGCCAGATCGCTGCGCAGCTCTTCGCTGGCCAGGTAGCGGTCGCGGCTGCTCAAGGCCAAGTAGGTATCCGCCACGCTCGAAGGGTGCGGCCCGAAATAGGACTCTTGGGCGCGGTAGGAAGCCGTCTGGGGGTTGTAGGCGCTGATCCAACTGGCGGGAGCCGTAACCACAAACGCCATCAGCAGAGCCAACACAAGATGGGGCGCTTGGCGACGGTCGAGGGCCTTCCAAGCCTTTGCGCCCAAAGCCAAAAGCGCATAGGCCGCTAAGATCAGCAGCATGGGCAGCAGCGGCACTCGAAAGCGGTTGATCGCAAACAACAGCGGCGCGGTGAGCAGGTTGTAGAGCAACCACCACGCGATCAGCGTACTGCTCGCGAGCAACGCCGTATCGTCGCGCTTTTCGAGCTTACGCAACAGGGCCCAACCGATGATCGCCAAGGGCAGGGTCAGAACGTAGAGCGTATCGTCGAGCAGGAAGGTGGCGAGCACAAAGCTCGGCTGCAGGCGTCCGGTCGTAAAGCCGTCGGTGAAGCGCTCGTCGCCGCCGTAGTTGATGCGGAAGAAGTCGATCAGCTCAGCCAAGCTTTTCTGCACAAAGGCCAGCGGACGCTCGCGCAGCAAGCACAAGCCCTCGGCCGTCATCAGCTGTTGGCGCTCAGCCTGACTGATCTCGGCGCTGGGCCGCTCCAAGGCGGCGAACAGCCGAGCGTCTTTGTGCTGCGCCAGACACGAGCTGCCCAGATGCATCCCGCGCTCCTTTTGCGACATCTGCGGGTTGAGCAGGGCCAACACAAAGTTGCGAGTCGGCGCATCTTTGCGGTCGCCGTCGTAGGCGGTGCGCGCCCCCAACAACAGGTTAAAAGCCCCGGTGGTATCGATCGCCACAAAGCCGCCGTAGCTGCGCGAGGCGTAGAGGCTCCAAGGCGCGATCAGCATCCCAGCCAGCACGAGCGGAATGGCGGCTGGCAGCAGGCTCTTCAGCGTGCGCTCTTTGAAGCTGAGCGCGGCGGGCACACGCTGCCAGATCGTCAGAAAGACCCAGCCAGCCGCCACCACCACAAAGCCCAGCGCCAAGCTGCGGGTCAGACTGGCCAGCCCAAAGAGCAGGCCAGCCAGCGCCAGCCAGAGGTAAGCGCGGCGGCTGCTATAAGCAGGCGAACGCACCCAATAGACCAAAGCCAGCAATCCGGCCAGAACGATCGTGATATAGAGCGTCTCAGAGAGCAAAACTTGATAGTAGACCGCCAGCGGGAAGAGCAGCCCGAGCAGCAGAGCGCTCAGGCCGGGCACCCAGCGTCGCCAGTCGTCGGCGCGCGCGCTGGCGGGCACAAGCGCCATAGCCAGCAGATAGGTCAGCACCACCTGCAGCAGCCCCAACACAAACTGGCTGACATAGATCGGGGTGGTCGCGATGCCAAACAGGCGGATATGAATGGCCAGAAAGAGCGGATAGAGCGGCGCGCGCGTCCAGAGCCACTCTTGATGCCACGAAAAGCCGCGCCCTTGAGCCAGCCAGACCGCCGAGGCGAAGTATTCCGCTTCGTCGCTCACCATCCCTTGGCGCGGCAAGTTACCCCACAAACAAAGCCGCAGCAGACAGGCTGCCACTAAAGCGAGGCCTAGCGGCCACCAGCGTTGTAGCAAAGACCTGATCGATGGCTGCGTAGGCATGGTTCCTCTCTCCAAACATAAACTTAATCAAACTGCGAGCAGCAAAAGCGCCCGCTCATTCCACTTCATTACTGTATCGTTTTGGCGTTGTGGTCACTAGCATCCATGCGGTCTTCACCGCGTCCGCCTACGGCTATCAACATCCCGCCCACCAAAACGGGACAATCCCGTCTGTGCTACCATTTCCGGCTGTTCACATGGTGCCGTTTGAGCTTCAACACCATGAAACGTCCTTCTCACATTGTGAGCATGCACATCTTTAAACGGATTTGCTATCATATGAAATCCGCTTTGTTGTATTTCTGGGCGGCTCTCGGCACACAGCTACAACACCCTGCTTACGGGCAAGCTGTTTGTAGCCGTAGGCGGACGCGCTAGCAGCCCTCGTTGGGGAAGAAAGCAAACCGCCAGATTGCTAAAGTGATCAAACAGATGTGGCATCACATTAACTGCATCGGAGAGGTATTGTACACGAAGTTGCGAGGAGCGGAAAAAAGACAGGCACACAAAAAAGCGCTGGATGGCTCTCCAGCGCCTCACAATACTCTCTAAGCTTGTATCAACCTAACCCGTTTCGCTCTGCCAGCTTAGCTCAGCGAGATCTAGGAGATCGGTTCACGGCTGATCAGAATACGACAGCAATCGTCGCCACGGGCGCGACAGTTGATCTCCTCAACGTGGTGCTGTTGGTTGGTGGCCCAAGTAACCGCCTCGCTATAAAAGCCTTGGGCTACGTAACACACACCATGATCGGATTCGATGCCGACACAATAAGGGCTATCCTTGATCTCGATCAAATAGCCGTCGGGCGTCTCGCTAAAACTATGGTCGACTTGAAGCAGCTCTTCAGCAGCTTTGACCGAACGCGAGAGCACAAGCTTGATTTTGGCATCGGTCGGCAGCACCTTAAAGGCGGCACCAGCTAAGGTTGCAAGCGTCTTGTTGGTCTCGCGGAAATGCCGCAGATTGTAGCGTCCGGCACGCAATAAAATCGGCTTAATACCACGATCACCAAAGATGCCGAACATGGTTGTAAAGAGTCGACTGAACTCAGGCAAGGTAATCGAAGGACTATTATCGGCAGGAGGCAGCTTGCCATCTTGATAATAGGCTTGCAAACCTGATTGTGTCATCAATAAACGCAGGCTTTTCTCTCCCAGATTATCAATGATACTTTCGCAAACCAATCTCAACACCATCGATGGTAGTTGTTGTCGCTGCATTTCCATGCCGATAACTCCTTTTTTGCAAAAATAATCGCCTTGTCCTAACTCGACTGACAAAACGAGTCATTAGGCAATATAAGTTCAGAACGTCAAGGAGCACGGGTATTTGTACAGTTGTCCCAGCTAAGCCATCCTTACGCAGGTGATACGCGGCGTACAAGCCAAATTCGATTACCATCTTCCCGACGAGTATAGCTTGCTCCATCAAGACGCTGAATAACCTCATGGAGATCGTGCTCTTCAAGCACGTTGATCGCTCTCCCCGTGTCATTCAACGTAACTTGCAGCTCTTTTGGGCCAACAGCAAACACCAATTCGATTCGATAATCGAGCTCGTCTCCACCATATGCTTCGTTAATAGTATGCAAACATGCTAGTTGGACGGCTGTTAGGAAATCGTTATCTTCGCTTCCAAAAACCGTTCGACTAAGACGTTGAACGCACACATCCACCACATGCATGCAGCTCGTCAGTGCTGGGATACGCAATTCGATCTCATAATACATAACATCCCTCGCGCATATGATGTAGCTCTGACGAAAAAGTACTATTTCAAATCACCAAATTGTACTATTTGGACAGCTTTAGTATAGCGCATTTTTCGTCAGCTATTGTTAAGGTATTATTATTTGAACGGTAGCTAAGACTACCCTATTAGTATCGATAATAGCATCGCCCATTACTGTAAGCCGAGCATCTGGCGAAGGGTCGCCAGGACGATAGAGACCAACTAAGAGTTGATAGCTACCGGGCGCTAGATCACGCGGCAAAACGACAGTTCGCTCATCATGAACTGGGTGACCCGGCTTCCAGATCGAAGTCGGAACCCCTCCGCCAAGAGGTGGGCCATCATCACCCGCTGCCGGAGGTTGATCGCAGTCTTGACAGACATGCAGGAAGACCGAAAAGTCCTCGCTCGGTTGAGTCTCCACCTCCCAATAAAGGGTGACCGGGAGCACACCTCCTGCAAGAAATGGACCATCAGGCAGGCTATAGCCCTTCAAGAAGATTCCATCGCCGAATTCGGCCCGCAGCGGCGTCTCTGGCTCGGCAACTTTGCCCGTCACATAACTCTCTGGGGAAGATTGGCACAAGATATGAACGCCGTTGTAGCGTGCTCCGCCACAGGGCCACTTGCTTTGTTCCCAACTGAACTGATAGTACAAGCCGACATAGCCATATTCGTCATCGGGATAGGCAGGATTGGGCGGATCGACCGTGCGCGCATGCGCGGGCGCGATCAGCAAATAGGATCGGTAGAAGCCGCTAAGGGCGCGGTCGCGGCTTGCATCCCAGTCGCGCCGGCTGAACTCGGTTTGGCGCTTTTTAAAGGCATCAAACGCGATCGCATTGGGCAACTGGCTGGTAATGGTGCGTGGAGCATAGTAGTTCCAAGCGGTGCGTAGATATTCTGGGTGCAAAATCACAATATCGCTCGGCTGGGCGCGCTTCACCGCATACGCTATCGCTTCGCGATACTGCTCCTTAACTGGATCTCCGCTCCACAAGCCTTTAACGGGTTGGTAAAGCGAAAAGAGATTGCTGGCGAGCACACAGAGCGAAACAAAACCCGCCAAGGCTACGGGCTGAAGCGCCTGCCGCGTGTCTGGGCGCACTTGAGCAAGCAGCTTCGTAAGTGGATAGGCCATGAACAACAGCCAAGCGGGATAGACAATAATCAGGTAGCGCGGCTCAAAAAGGCGCGTCCACCAGAGCTGAATCGAAAAAAGCAGAAACGGCACTAGCAAACAAGAGAGCAGGGTCTGGGCCCGCCAATTGCCGCTCAGAGCGTCGCGCAGCAACAGCCAGAGTCCCCAAAGTGTCAATAGTATGCTCGGCAGCAAAAAGAACCAAGGCGCTTCCCAAGGACCACGGTCAAGAGCGAAGCGCCACAAGGTGATAACACTGGCCTGCAGCGGCCCCGCCGCGATATGGTCGCCGGTGGTGGCGTCTTCTTCGCCTAGGCCTGCCGTGATCTGCCAGACCAAAAAAATACTGAAGGCAGCGATCCCAAGGCCAACCGCCAGCAGTTTGCGCATATGCGAACGCAGCTCATCGCGATGCTGGCTGAGCTGTTGCCACAGCCAAGCGCAGGCCGTTCCGACCAGCAACAAGAGCGCGAAACGGTGAACAAAAACGCTCAGGCCAGCCACGATCAGCCAGCACGACCAGCTGAGCAGATCGTTGCGGCGCAGAACCAACAGCGTCAGCCAGAGCGTAAAGGCCGAACTACACAACAAGAGGCTGTAGGTCTTGACCTCTTGGGCGAACCACAGACCAAAGGGCGCGAACAGCAACAGCAGCGGCCCGATCAAGCCGAGCAGATTGAGACATACAGTCGAAGTCTCGCTCAAGCCGCGCACAAGCTCGCGACTGGCGAAAAAGAGCGCAACGACTGCCAAGGCACCCGCTAAAGCCGACGGAAAACGCATAGCCCATTCGCTATCACCTGCCAGCGCGATCCACGCTTTGAGCAATAGATGGTAGAGCGGATAAGCCGATTCGCTTTTAAACAATTCCTCGATCAAACTGCCCCACGAGGTATGGACGACCATCCACCACGTGTTCAGCTCATCGATCCAAAGGCTTTGCGCGTCGAGTCGATAGAGACGCAGCGCAAGGCCCACCACAAAGAGCAGCAGTGTCATGATGCGCAAATCGCCACAGCGCATCAGCCAGCGCTTCAAACCGCTTACGTTCTTGGTCGCGGTTTGTACGGTCGTTGGGCGGTCGCGGCCCTTTTTGGCATGCACACTCATAGCAAGGTTATCTTTTCACGTCCCTCGGTTACGGCGCGCGTAGCGTTACGCGTATCGACAACCGCGCGCGACTTCTGCACAATCCGCGCATAATCGAAGGCGCTATGATTGGTGATAATGACGGCGCAATCGGCCGATTCGAGCAGCTCATCGCTGAGCGGCACAGTCTGACGTTCCGGCCCATGGTGCGAGCTAAAGGTAGTAATGTGCGGATCGCAGGCGATCACCTCGGCGCCATCGGCCTCCAGCAATTCCATTATCTTAAAGACGGGTGACTCGCGATAGTCGCTCACATCGGGCTTGTAGGCTACACCCAAAAGCAGAACTCGCGCGCCATTTAAGGCTTTGCGCTGCTTGTTGAGAGCCCGGAAGACCAGATCGTGAACGTGCTGCGACATCTCGGTATTGATCTCGCCTGCTAACTCAATAAAACGAGTAGCGACATCGTATTCGCGAGCCTTCCAAGTTAAATAAAAGGGATCGACGGGGATACAGTGACCACCCCAGCCCGGCCCGGGAGTAAACTTCATAAAACCATAGGGCTTAGTGGCCGCCGCGTCGATCACCTCCCAAACATTCAAGCCCATACGGTCGCAGAGCAGCGCCAGCTCGTTCACCAAGGCGATATTGACCGAGCGAAAGACATTTTCAAACAGCTTTGTCAGCTCGGCCACACGCGGCGAGGTCACAGGAACCACTTGGCTGGTGATATGGCTGTAGAAGGCTGCGGTCACTTTGGTGCAGTAGTTCGTCACACCACCCATCACTTTGGGAGTATTATCGACGCTGAAGCCTTGGCTGCTGGTCTGACCAGGATCGATTCGTTCGGGCGAAAAGGCCAAGAAGAAGTCTTCGCCAACTTTCAAACCGGTCTCTTCCAAACGGGGCTGAATGATCTCTTGGGTGGTGCCTGGGTAGGTAGTGCTCTCTAAAACCACCAGTTGACCGGCCCGCAAGGTTCGGGCGATATCTGCAGTAGCGTTTTGAATGTAGGAGATATCGGGGTCGCGCGTTTGGTTCAGTGGGGTTGGCACACAGATCACGATCACATCGCAACTGCGCAGACGTCGAAAGTCGCTGCTGGCCTCGAAACGGCGCTCGGCAATCACTTTGTTCAACTCGTCAGACGAAACATCGCCGATATGGCTATGGCCCTGATTGAGCTGGGCTACCGTTTGACGATCAACATCGAAACCTAATACCGAAAAACCGACCCGACATGCCCGAACTGCCAGAGGTAGACCAACATAGCCTAGCCCCAATACGCCGATCAGGGCGTTTTTCGTTTCAATTTTATGCAGCAGTTGTTGATAAACTGCTAAACCTGTATCTTCCTGAATTGACATGCTGAAGCCTCTTATAGTGTGATGTGTTCGAGCATTTCCCTCTCTCCACATAGTGTTGTAAAAGCGAGGCGCTCGATAAGCGCTCAACAACGACTTATCCCCACGCCTCAAACAGTCCGCTCTCTTTGCTGATCGAAATCACCCCATCGCGGCGGATGCGCTCGGCCAGCGAGGCACGTAAGGCTCGTTCGCGTTCGGGCGTTAGATTGACGATGAAGCCTGAACAGATCGCATCGGCCAACAGATCGGCATCGGTCACCCGCAGCCCATCGGGGTAGAGGTGCAAAACGACATGCCCAAACGAGCGTTTCAACTGATCGGCCCCATTTTCCAACAGGAACGATTCGCCTTCGGGCGCATCAAGAAAGGTCACAATCTCAGGATCGCACTCTTTGCAGAGCGTCGCGATCTCGCTCATATGGTTAAAGCCGTTGGTAGCCGCGTAGAGACGCCCCTCCGGCTTCAAGACACGTCTAATTTCGCCGATCGCCTTGGCCCGATCGGGCACATGGTAGAGCATGTGGTTCGCGATCACAAGATCGAAGCTAGCATCGGCATAAGGTATGGCCTGCGCATCGATGACTTCAAAACGAAATGCTCGTTTGGAAGCCGCCAGATTGCGCTCGGCATCGGCCAACATACCGGGCGAAAAGTCGCTCAATGTGATCTGCCAGCCCGCCGGGATCTGATCGATCAGCGTGCTCCAGAAGCGGGCCGATCCGCAGCCCAGCTCTAAAATGCAAGCTTCTGCTGGCGCCTTCATGTGCTGAAACAGCCAAGGGTACCAGCCGGTCTGGTTGATGCTGAAACGTTGATGGAGCAGAATGCGCGCCTCAAGGTTGTTTTGCGACTTGTACTGTTCGCGCAGAAACTGTTGATCATGCACAAAACGCATTTTGCTCTCCTTTCAGCTTTAGGAAGCCGCTAGTGCGCGCTGGTAGACCGCCTCGAAACGCTCGGCCGTGCGATCCCAAGTTAACTCCTGCTCGATACGTTGACGCGCGGCCTGACCCAAGCGTTGCGCCAAGGCGCGGTCGGCCAACAAGCGGTCGATGGCTTGAGCCAAGGCGAGCGGATCCTTTTCCGGCACGAGCAGACCATGCACGCCATCGTCGATCACCTGGGGGATGCCCGCCACCCGCGAAGCCACAATCGGGCGCGCCACGCCCATGCCCTCCAGCAGCACGTTGGGCAGGCCATCGACATTGCCGCTCTGGTCGCGGATCGAAGGCACCACATAGACATCGGGCGCGTTCAGATAAAGCGCGGTGCGGTTGCGGTCGAGCATTCCGGTAAAGAACACTTTGTCGGCGATCTGGAGTTGGCGTGCTTGGGCCTCGAGTTCGCCGCGCAGGTCGCCATCGCCTGCCAGCACCAAACGCGCATCGGGGTGCTGCTGACTGATCTGGGGCCAAGCGTCGAGTAGAACGTTGAAGCCTTTTTTGTAAACGAAGCGGCCCAATGCCAAGACGATCGGCGTATCGGGCGCGAGGCCCAGCTCCTCGCGCACCAAGGCTCCGGCTTCGGGGCGCGGCTTAAAGGCGCTGGTATCCACGCCATAGGGGATCACACACGAGCTTTCGGGTCGCGCGCCCAACAGCAGGGCGCGATCGTGCAGATCGCCGCTGCAGGCCGTCATCTGCTTGGCGAGCCGAAAGACTGTTCCCGCCACGCCTGCCGCCAGCCAGTGCCGTTCCGCCACCGCAACATCGCTGCCATGCAGGCTGACCACCAGCGGCAGCCCAAAGAGCTGAGCCATCAGCGCCGCCGAGGGGCCGTTGGGCAGCACCCAGTGAGCGTGCATAATGTCGAAAGGCCCTTCGCGCTGAATCAGGCTAGCAAGATTGGCCAAGGTCGCGCTGATCGCAAAGGGCACCGCGCCGATCGCAGCACCTTTCAGGCGCACATCGCCCTTTTGGGCCGCAGCGTAGCCCCAGACATTCAAGGCTGGGTGGGGAGCATATTTGAAGAAGTGCAGATGAACGCCCCGCTCGACCGCCTCGCGCCGAATATCGGGACGATAGGGGGCCAGCACATGCACTTCGTGCCCGCGCCGCACCACACCCGCCGCGATCTCTTCGATAAAGGGGGCCGTCGTCTCGCCGGGATACTTCGGGTAAGACGAGGTCAGCATCAGAATGCGCATTGTAACACCGAACAATTCAAAACCGCTTACGGTTGCGGAAAACGATAGATCAGAACACGATTATCCTCGGTCGGGCTGGCATAGACCAACTCGAAGCCATCGATCACCTCACCCGCCTGAGCGCTGCGAGCCGAGACAAGGTTTTCGATCGCACGCCGCGCATCGCCCTTGGGACGGTGGATCGTCTCGAGCACCAAGTATTCGACCTTGTAGTGGCGGGCCAGCGCAAGCAGCTGCTCGCGGTCGGGCGTATTGGGAATCATCAGAGCCGGCCGCTCGGTGTGCCAATTGAGCTGCCAAGGCGTGCGCGTCATCATCGCCGCGCCCTCGGGCGTATTGGCCCGTATCCAGTCGTAGGCCAGCAGATCGGGCTGCCACAGCTTCGGCTCGTTCTCGACCTTATTGCTGATGTCGGGCCACGAGGGCTGCACCACCCCAACCACCATCGCGCAGGCCAGCAGCAGGCCCAGCGGCGCCCAGCGCCCATCGCCGATCTGCGCCAAGCGTCTATAGGCCGCCCAGATCATCCAAGCGATCAGCAGAGCTAACCACGGCATCAGCGCCACAAAATAGCGCTCTTCGTTGGTGTGCCAATAAGTCGCCAAAAAGGCCGTGTAGGGCAGGTAAGCGAACAGCAAGAGCGCCAACAAGCGTCGCCGGAAGCGCAGCGCCGCGATCAAGCCCGCTAAGCTCAACCAAGCACCCAAACCGAACATAAGCTGCTTGTTTTCGCGCCCAAACAGAGCTGCCAGCCAACTCGGAGCGGCTCGCCAAGGCGGCATCAAATAGTCGCGCGCCGCCACAATCTGGCGCTCGAGTTTGTCGAAGGTCTGGTCGAAGCCCCAGCGCAAGATCCACGAGCGGTCGGGCAGACCCGGACCGCCCAGCGACGGATCGTAGAGACGATAGATGTCGTCCCAAGCCTCGGGTGTATCGCCGCGATAGCTCAAGACCCAAGCGTCGTAGCTCTCGGTCGAATGCAGCGGCTTGCCCCACAAGCTGAGATTACGCACAACGTAGGGCGACATCACAGCGATCGCCAGCAGGCCCCACAGCAAACCCTGCACAAGCGTCGGGCGAAAGCGTCGCCAGAAGCTGAGCCAAGCGGCGCGGCTACGTGGTATCAAGGGCAGGTCGCGCAGGCCGAGCGCCAAACGCGCGTCGGCCAACAGCCAGAGGCCCATACCAGCCGTTAAAATCGCGCTGCTCGGCTTTTGCAAAATCATCAGGCCGTTCAACAGGCCCGAGCAGAGCAAAAAGAAGAGCGGCGAGCCGGGCTTGGCGATGCTCTTCCAAGCGCTGGGCGCATCGGTTTCGATCGTGCTGCGGTAGAGATAGAGCGTGTAGATCGCGCCCAAGGCCAAGACTACAAAGGCCAGATCACTGGTGGCATAGATCGTAAGGCGGAAGAAGAACATATTGGTCAGCAGCAGAATCGCCGCCGTCAGGCCGACCCGCCGATCCCACAGCCGCGCGCCGATCCGATAGAGCAGCAGCAAGAGCAGCAAGTTGCAGACCAGATTGGGGATCTTAGCCGCCCAATCCGAGACGCCGAAGAGCACGAAGCTAAGCGCGATCCAAACCGGTTGCAGCAGCGGCCAGGTCTCTTGCGGCCGGGTCAAACTGGGATAGATCTGGTAGAACTGAGTCACATAATCGACCACCCAGCCGCGCCCCGCCAACAGATTGCGGGCGACCACAGCGTTATCGGCGTAGTCGGCATGCCCAACGTAGGGCAATCTGAGCACGACCGAGGTCTGATAGCCGATCCAGATCAGTCCGAACAGAGCCACAAGTATAGGCGCCGCCCGCCTGTGTCCGAAAAAGCCGACGATACTTTCGGCGATGCGCGGCAAACCCTCCCGCCCTTTTACAATCAAAAACGCTAACAGGCCCATTCCAAACAGGCCGTAGAGCAGCGAGTCGGGAAAGAGCTCGAAAAAGAGCGTGCGGCTCGGCAGGCGGGCCGATTGGCTCCAGCGCGCCAGCACATAACAGAGCCAAGCCAGAGCCGCCGTCACCAGCGCATAGCCCAGACCACGCCCTTGGCTGTAGCGCGTCAAAAGCGCTCGCAACAGCCGTACCGCTTCAGCGCGCCAGGTCAAAAGCAAGAGCAGGCCGAACAGCAGCACCAGCGGCGTGCCCAGCACAGCCACAAAGGCGTTGTCGCTCGCAAACAACTGCGCGCCCAACAGCGCCACCGTCCAAACCCGCGCGATCCCCAAGGCCGCGCCGATAAAACCCACCACGATCAGAGCGCACACGATCGCGCGCGGCTGCTGACCGAATAGACGCATCAGCAGGGCATAGATCAACATCGCCACCAGCACCATCTGGGCGATCATCGGCCAAGCTGGCGGCAGAAACTGAATGCTCTGAGGGTTGCTGAGTGGTTCGATCCGCAGCTCGGCGAGGCGCACACCCTTGAGGCGGTTGTCGATGCCGCGCTCAGTGCTGGTAAAGGTATCGGAGGCCCTCAGCCGCAGAACCAGGTCGGCCTCTTGGCGCAGCTCTTCGGGCAACAGAAAGCTGTACTCCTCCCAACTGGTGGTCGGCACAAAGCTGCCGATCTCGACCCCGTTCGCCTGCACGCTCACCGTCGGCTGGCTGGCGGGGCGGTCGATCAGGTCAGCGGGCCAGCCCTGCGCCAGCAGCCTCAGCTCCAGCGGCGAGCCGGCCCCCAAGCTGAGGAAGCGCAGTTCGGCCTCTTGGCGCATCCAGCGGCTACGCATGGTGGGCGAGTCGGGCGTGAGATCATCGGCATAAAAGCCGTCGCGCTGACCCAAGCCCTCGTGAGCATCGAGAAAGAGCCGATCGCCGAGCCAGCCGATGGCGATTCGACCGCTCGCAGGGGCTTGATAGGCCACAATGCCGAGCAAACAGCTCAAAACGATCAGCAAAAGCAGCCCACCGTCGAAACGGAAGGCTTTAACAGGTCTATCCATAACTTGTGTCGTGTCGTTCGATTCCACACCGCTATTATAGCCGTAGTTTGAGCAAGCGCCGATGCAAACTGACTGATAAGGCTCTGATCCTCTGCTTATCTCAATCTCGTCGATCAGCTTACAACCCGGGCGGCTTGCTCTCTCGCTCCCATTCAGTCCTCAGCGCGTCCGCCTTCGGCTACCAACATGCCAACCGTTACAGTCGGGGCTAGCCGCGCTTGAAACAGCCCCCAAAATTGAAACAGATCTCGTAGACCAAAAGGCCCATTGCGTCTCGCCCCTTGAGCCTGGAACAGAAGTAGTGGTTTCGTTATTCAGGCCGTATGGCTCGCTCTGGATGCTGGTTATAGGCCGTCTGTTAGCTTGGTTGACGCTCTGTACACGCCCTGTTATTATGAACGGCGATTATGATACACAAGAATGAGCGAAACGGCCCGTAAACAATGACCATCTGGACAATCTCAGACCTACACCTCTCCGGCGCTCAGCCCAAACCAATGGATATCTTTGGCACTCATTGGAAGAACCATGCCGAACGCATCGCTACGGCTTGGAAGACCCGGGTAGGCCCCGAAGATACAGTGTTGATCGCCGGTGATATCTCTTGGGCGATGAAACTCTCTGATGCCTTGGTCGACCTGCGCTGGATCGATGCGCTGCCCGGGCGCAAAGTGATGATCAAGGGCAACCACGACTATTGGTGGGACCGCGTCGGCCCGCTGCGCCCGCTGCTGCCCCCATCGATCAAGGCCATCGAAGCCGATGCGCTCGACCTTGGCGAGTTGGTGGTGTGCGGAACGCGCGGCTGGATCGTGCCCGATACGCCCGGCTTCGACGAAAGCAAAGACTTACGGATTTATAACCGCGAGCTTGGACGGCTCGACCGCGCCCTAGCTGCCGCGCAACGCTTGGCCCAAGGCAGCCGCCCGATCGTGGCTATGATCCACTATCCGCCTTTCTTAAATCGACAACCAACCGAATTCGTCTATCGGCTCAGCAAAGCAGGCGTGGCCGCCTGTATCTACGGTCATCTCCACCGACCTAACGACTGGGCCAGCGCTGTACAGGGCCAGATCGATGGCGTTTATTATCAACTAACAGCTTGCGACTACCTCAACTTCGGCCCCGTCGCGGTACGCGGCCTCAACCTATAGACCTCACAGCTGGGCTGACACGCATAGGCGCGTACAGGCCCACACCGGTGATCCTAACGATCACCTCAGCGTAACTCAACGATTTGTGAGTGTCCTTGTAGTGCAGCAGCAAACCTCTTAAGCAGACTTTGGCTGATCTTCGTCAAGGCTTCCATGCGTGCGAAGCGCTTTGATAGAAATTTCGTTTGTTGTGTTTGGGGGCGGCCTCAATGCACAGGCAGCTAGCGCCGTCGTTTGATGGGCGGGATGCTGGTAGCCGTAGGCGGACGCGCTTGGGACCGAATGGAAGCGAGCGCCCAAGCCGCCAGAGCGCTGAAATGCTCTAGCGGATGAGCTATAAACAACGTTCGAGCGCAATCGCAAACGATTATACAATCAGCCTCTGTTGGGCTTAGAAGCGCTTGTGCGCCAAAAATACTACAACATTTGTTCGAATTTTAGTGGACAAAAAGGTCATTTTAGCATATAATAAAGCCATAAACGAATGAAACATCGTAATCACGAGGACGAGCATGGAAATTGGGATCGTACGGACTGTAGGTATCAATGAACAAATGCGCGAGGCCTACCTCGACTACGCGATGAGCGTAATCGTTTCGCGCGCACTGCCAGATGTACGCGATGGCCTCAAACCTGTGCAACGACGTATTTTGTACGCGATGTTGCGCGAGGGCCTGCGCCACAACCAAGGCTTTTCAAAGTGTGCTGGTGTGGTCGGTGAAGTGCTGAAAAAGTACCACCCCCATGGCGATGCATCGGTCTATGATGCCTTAGTCCGTCTAGCGCAACCGTGGAACATGCGCTATCCGCTGGTCGAGGGTCAAGGAAACTTCGGTTCGATCGATGGCGATCCACCTGCAGCATACCGCTACACCGAGGCACGCCTAACCAAGATCGCGGAAGAACTATTACTTGACATCGAAAAGAATACCATCGATTTTCGTCCGAATTTCGATAGCAGGCACGAAGAACCAACCGTTCTACCTGCGCTTCTACCCAACCTGTTGCTGAACGGTACTTCAGGTATCGCCGTTGGTATGGCGACCAATATTCCGCCCCACAACCTCTCTGAGTTGTGCGACGGTATCATTTACCTGATCGACCACCCCGATGCAACAACCGAAGATCTGATCAAAATCATCCCCGGTCCAGACTTCCCCACAGCGGGGTCGATTTTGGGCACCGACGGGATCGTTAATGCATATACCACCGGGCGAGGCCAAATCACCATGCGCGCCAAAGCCCATATTGAGGAGGCAAACCGGGGTGCGTTCAATATCGTCGTTACTGAACTGCCGTATCAAGTTAACAAGGCCCGCTTACACGAGCGCATTGCCGAAATGGCCAAAGATCGAAAGATCGAAGGTATCCGCGACATACAAGATCAATCTGACCGCACAGGTATGCGGTTGGTCATCTTCCTCAAGCAAGACGCGCAACCGAAGAAAGTCCTCAACGCGCTGTATAAACACACAGCGATGCAAACGAACTTCGGCGTAAATATGCTGGCCCTCGTCGAGGATGGCAAACAGCCGCGTATTTTGACCCTGAAGCGAGTATTGCAAGAGCATATCTCGCATCGCATCATTGTCATTCGTCGCCGCACCGAGTTTGAGCTCGGTAAAGCCCGCGAACGCGCCCATATCCTCGAAGGTCTTAAGATCGCTCTCGACAATATCGATGAGGTGATTCGCACCATTCGCGAATCGCGCACCACCGAGAGCGCTCGCAACAACCTGATCAAGAACTTCAAGCTGTCGGAAGCGCAAGCTCAAGCTATCTTGGAAATGCAGCTGCGCCGTCTGGCCGCGCTCGAGCGCAAAAAGATCGAGGACGAATATACAGAGATCATGAAGCTGATCGCTGAATTGGAAGATATTCTTGCCAACGAGCAGCGCGTGCTTCAAATCATCAAAGACGACCTGACCCGCCTCAAGAACGAATACGGCGATGAGCGCCGAACGCGCATCATCCCCAACGTCGACGGCGAAGTCAGCGACGAAGATCTGATCCCAGATATTCGCGTCTTGATCACGCTCACCGATCGAGGCTACATCAAGCGATTGCCGAACGATGTCTACCGCACCCAACGACGCGGCGGGCGTGGCGTTAAGGGTGTTACCACCCGCGAACAAGATGTGGTTCGCCATATTTTGACCGCCAGCACGCTTGATGATCTGCTCTTCTTCACCGATCGAGGCAAGGTCTATCAGCTCAAGGCACACGAGCTGCCCGATGCCGGTCGCACCGCCAAAGGCTTGCCGCTGGTCAACTTGATCTCGCTCGAACCGGGCGAAAATGTCACCTCGGTCTTGGCTGTGCCCGACTTCGGCGCAGGCAAATATCTGGTGATGGCAACCAAGCGCGGCAAGATCAAGCGAACTCTGCTGAAAGAGTACAGCAGCGTGCGCTCAAACGGTTTGATCGCTATCGGCCTTGAAGAGGGCGACGAGCTCGGTTGGGTCGCTATGAGCCAGGGCGATGAAGACATTCTGATGACCACTGCTCGCGGCCAGACCATTCGCTTCCGCCAAAACGAAGTGCGCCCCATGGGTCGCCCCGCCAGCGGTGTGATCGGTATGCACCTGCACGAAGATGACCGTGTGATCGATATGGGCTTGGTCAAGCCTAACTCGCAGCTCTTGGTGGTTACCGCGCGCGGTATGGGCAAGCGCACCCAACTGGAGGAGTATCCGGTGAAAGGGCGCGGCACCCAAGGCGTGATCACAATGCGTCTGCGCGAACACGACAGCGTTGCGATCGCTCGCGTGGTCAACGACCGCTCGCTGCTGACCTTCATCACCACCAACGGTGTTGTGATGCGCACTCCCGCCGATGGTATTTCGACGCTAGGCCGTGCCACTCAGGGCGTCAATGTGCTCAACGTCGATCCTCGCGACAGTGCCGCCGCGCTGTCGTGCGAAGACCCCGAAGAAGAGCCAACCGACGTGACGGAAGGCATGACCGTTCTGCTGAGCGAAGACTACGCCAGCGAGGACGAAGGTTAAGCGACTTTCTCCCTCCAAGACTCAAGAACGCGCCAGTGAATAACTGGCGCGTTCGTTATTTATACCAAATCCGGTTGATTCGGTTCTCTTTGGCCTTCGGCAGAGCGGAACGTGGCTCTCCTTTTCCCGGCTTTTCGTTTTTCTGAGCGAAGAGCATGCAGGTCTTTAAACGGATTTGGTATTAGAAGCCTCTGTAGCGCTATAGACCAACAGCTTGTTGAGCCACTCGCTCCTCGGGAGAGATGCGCAGCTCGTTGATCTCGCGCCGGATCAGATCGATAAAGATATCGACCAGCTCGGCATCCCACTGAATACCTCGCCCTTTCATTAAGGTCTGAAGCGCAACTTCAACCGGCATACCTTTGCGATACGCTCGGTCAGAGGTCATGGCTTCGAACGAGTCGGCGATAGCCAATACCCGCGCCTCGAGCGAGATCTCTTGGCCACGCAAGCCATCGGGGTAGCCGCGCCCGTCGATGCGCTCGTGGTGGCTGCGAATGATCGGCAGAGCATCGCGCAACGAACGAATGCCACCCACAATGCTAGCACCGATCACCGGATGCTGCTTCATCACCACATACTCTTCTTCGCTGAGCGCGCCCGGCTTCAACAAAACCTGATCGCGAATGCCGATTTTGCCGATATCGTGCAATAATCCTGCATAACGCATCAGCTCGATTTTGCTAGGGCTTGCTCCCAAAACCTCCATCATGCGCACAGCGTAGCGCATCACCTGCTCCGAGTGGCCGCGCGTATACATATCGCGCGCTTCAATGGCATTGGCAAGCGCCGTTACTGTTTGAAGATGCTGCTCTTTTAGCTGCTGGTAGAGCTGCGCGTTGTCGAGCGATGCGGCGATTTGCGAAGCGAACACCGCTAACAAACGTCGCTCGTCTTTATCGAATTCGGGCTGTTCGAGCCGACGTGTCATACGCAGCACGCCGATCGGGCGGTCGTGAGTACGCAATACCTGATTCACCAGCAAACCCGCATTGGTGCTCTCACCGTTTGCGCCGATCAACTCTTCATGCAAGGCAATCAAGATCTGGTCGTCTCGCTCGGCTGGAACATCGCAACAGGTACGGGCGGGCTGCAAACCGACCTGCCCAAGCAACACAAGCTGCTTATCGTCAGCTTCGACCAGCGAAATCGATATATCGCGCGGAGCAAAACGCTGGGTTAAAAGCTTAAGGATCTGGTTAATTTGGGTCTCTGTATCGAGGGTACTTGCGATCGTCTGGCTAAACTCATACATCGCCACTAGTTCAGAGAGGCGTTCCTTCTCGCGACGAATCACGCGCATCTCTAAACATTTGCGCACGGTGCGCTCCAGGTCCTCGACACTGACTGGCTTGGTGAGATAGTCAAAAGCTCCTAACCTCAATGCATCACGGGCCGTATCCACCGTTGCATAGGCCGTAAAGACGATAGCATCGGTATCAGGATAGTTGTGGCGCATGTGTTCAAGCAATTGGAGGCCAGGTACTTCCGGCATCTGGAGGTCGGTTAAGACTAAATCATAACGATCCTCTGCCAACATATGTAATGCTTTGCGACCGTTTTCAGCCGTCATCACAAGGTAGCCATGCATACGCAAAACACGACGGCAGAAATCGCGTACCATAGTGTCGTCTTCAACAACTAGAAGTCGTGGCGCATCCGGCAAAGGTAGTGACTGAGTTGAGGGTTGAGCCATGACAAAAGCCTCCATATAACGTTAACAACCGAAAACTACCTTTTGAGAGATGAGTACGCCTCGGTGCCACCTCACACCGTTTCAGACACAAAAAAACTAGCTTGTGTGCCTATTGCAGAACAAACTTAGAGCTTCAAACTGTTAATTGTATACTGTTCACGCGATAGTGCATGTAATAGAGCCACAAAGAGGAGGGAACGTAGATTGCTTGCCAAGACAATAACCTACGCTGCAAGAAATAGTGTCACTACAATAAGCAGATCATATCATCTACCAAGACTAGCGTCCTCGTTACGCAAGCGCCCTACCTCTCTCCCAGCGCTCATGCAGCACTCACCTTCAAACAGTGTCTGAAGGCAAGTAGCGCATCAACGCTCGAATCCGAGCAATCCTAAGTGGTTACGGGTTTCTTTTTAAAGAAGTTACGAACACGCTCTTCTAACTCTTCAAAGTCGAAGGGTTTGGTAAGGTATTCATTCACACCCGCGCGGTAGGCCTGCTTTTCGGTGTCTGGCGTACCAAAAGCCGTCACCATTATGATATACATATCAGGGTAGAGCTGTCGCACGGCGCGTACCAGTTCCATCCCGCCCATACGAGGCATGTTCATATCGGTGATGATCAGATGGCAGGTATGCGCATTCAAACGTTCCATCGCCATCACGCCATCTTCGGCCTCAACCACATTGTAGCCGCTGTTTGCAAGCAGAAAACGATACAGCCGCCGTGTCGCAGCATCGTCTTCTACAATCATCACGGTAGCTGGCACAGTATCCTCCAAGACTCGTTAACTACGAGTACTACTTCATCGAGTGTAGGCCCTATCTCGAACAAATAGAGCGTGGGAACAGCAAGCTCTTCAACCATGCTGTTGGCCTCCCACCATTACGAATCAAACGAACTCGCCTGAGCGAGGCGATCTTTTAACGATTGGGCAGAATGTTGAAATGCCGCAAGCTCACTCTCTTCCAGAGGAAGCGTGAGAATCTGCTCAACACCTCGACGCCCAACAATACAAGGTAAGCTCGTAGCGATGCCATCTACACCATATTGTCCTGTGAGCGTGCTACTTACGGTTAGGACGGTTTTTTGATCGCGCAAAATCGCTTCGACGATCGTCAAAAGCCCGAGTCCAATCGCATAATAGGTCGCGCGCTTTCGCTTAATAATCTCGTAGGCCGCCGTCCGGGTCTGCTCAAACAGACGATCCATATCTGCTTGATTATAGCGAGCACCTTGTGGGCCGACAAATTCGCGTAACGGGACTCCGCCGATCGTAGCAGAACTCCAGAGCGCTAACTCTGTGTCCCCATGTTCACCGACAATATAGGCGTGAACACTACGCGGATCAACTCCGAAATAAGAGCCGAGCAGGAAACGAAAACGGGCCGTATCAAGGATCGTCCCCGACCCAATAACCCGGCCTGTTGGAAGTTGCGCGAGGTCAGCTGAGATATACGTCAGAATGTCTACAGGATTGGTGGCGATCAACAAAACGCCGTTTGGATTAACGGACACGATCTGTGGAACGATCTCGCGGAAGACCGCAGCGTTGCGGTTGAGCAAGTCAATCCGTGTTTCGCCGGGCCGCTGATTGACGCCGCCTGCCAAGATGATAACTTCGGCTCCAGCCAGGTCGGCATAGCTTCCCGAGCGTATCGTCATAGGGCGCACAAAGGGTAGCCCATGGTTGAGATCCATCGCCTCGCCCTCTGCCCGGGCCGTGTCGATATCGACCAGTACCAACTCGCTCGCGATTCCACGCTGAGTTAGGGCATAGGCGAAGGAAGAGCCCACCATGCCTGCACCAACAACACCCACCTTCCCTGCGATCTGTTGCTCAGTCATCAATCTACAGACCTCACTATGGTGAATATCTTATCTGTTTTATCATAACATATTGCCCTCGAGATAACTAGTAGTATCCCATAGAGCAAATAGCTCGTCAATATATTTCCCTGCTTTGAAGGGCCTATTCTCCTCTAGGGACAGCTACGATCATAGCGCGAACGAGGGCCAAGATATACATTCGTTCATTTTGTCTGGCAAAGCAGACCTAAAGAAGATCGGTATTCTACATTAGCAGGTCTAGGCCCTTGTGCGCCAGGCCTCTCGGAAACAGATTCAGCTGAATCTCAAGCGAAATAGTCATCTATCGACCCGGCAACGATGGCATACTGAGCTTACCTATAGCCCATAGTATACGTCATTCGAGCAGAATGAGTGCAGGCCAAAGAATGAACGTCCAGAAAGCTTGTAGATCGCTGTGCGCGCATACGAGCGAGCAGCTCAAGGCCAATATAGCGCAAAGTAGTGCTTTCAAAGAGAGCAAAACGAGCCTGCTTTTACGTAGCTCAAACCAAGCTCACCTGCCATCATCGCATCTTTTCTCACAAACCAGCCCAAAGATAAATTGTTTGTCACTTTTCAAGCTCCGATCGACCTACATACAGGCCCAAAGATGAGTAAATTGAAACCAAGTCTGCAAGCTCACATCCTAGCGTATCCGATCGATACATTCTTAGCACTGGCGGCTTGGTCTCTCCCCCAAAAAGGTCCCAAGCGCGTCCGCCTACGGCTACCAACATCCTGCCCGCCCCAAAAGCAGCTAAAACACCCAGCGCCCAAAACGCGTCTACACAAAGCAAGTTTGTACTATCCCTCTCTATTTAGAGATTTTCATCGCGTTGATAACAAATCCAGCTAAACACTTGCACTTTGAGCAAGCCATAAAAACGAAAAAAACTTTGTCACATTCCGCTCTACCAAAGGCCAAAAAATCTACAGTGATCGACCGAATCCGCTTTGAAATGGCGCTCAAGCAGACGAGAGAACAGTTCTGCGCAACACTAAATTATTAAATTGATCAAGATTATTTACAAACCCCAAGATCGTGCTATACTCTAAAAGTCTCAAATAATTCAATATCAAATCAAAACCACCATGCTCTAGATACGAGAGGAACGGTTATGCCCAAAAAACGGTCTTGGTTCACTTATACTCTCTGGTTTGTGCTCGCCTTGCTGATCTCTGCATGTGGTTCTAGCGCTTCAACAAGCCAAGCTCCCGCCGACGCTCTCGCCAACGCCCCGACTTCTCCCCCAGCAACAGAAGCCTCAAGCCCGAGCAACAACGAGCAAGCCAATCCAACAGCCGAGCCGCCCAGCGAGCCAACAAGCTCATCTGGAGCCGACGATACCCTGCGCCTGCTCTGGTGGCAAGCGCCGACCATCCTCAACCCTCACTTGGCTACGGGTAACAAAGATATCGACGCCAGCCGCCTGGTCTACGAACCGCTGGCCTCGTTTAACCGCGACGGCGAACTGGTGGCCTTTTTAGCCGCCGAGATTCCCTCCTTCGAGAACGGTCTGCTGGCTGAGGATGGCCTTTCGGTCACATGGAAGCTGAAAGCAGGCGTGACATGGTCGGACGGCCAGCCCTTCAGCGCCGAGGATGTTCAGTTCACCTACGAATACGTCACCCACCCCGAAACGGCTGCCACCACCATCTCGGCCTTCAGCTCGGTCGAAGCGGTCGAAGTGCTCGACGCAACGACAGTCAAAGTGCTCTTTAAAGAGCCAAACCCTGCTTGGGCACTGCCTTTTGTGGGCTACGAAGGGCTGATCTTGCCCAAACATATCTTCGCCGACTATATCGGCGCTGCCTCGCGCAATGCGCCCGCCAACCTATTGCCGGTCGGCACTGGCCCCTACAAAGTGGTCGATTTTCGGCCCGGCGATGTGGTGACCTACGAGGCCAACGAGCGCTTCCGCGAAGCGGGCAAACCCTACTTCGGTCGGGTCGAGCTGAAAGGCGGCGGAGATGCGGCCTCGGCGGCCCGCGCTGTGCTGCAGACCGGCGACGTCGATTTCGCTTGGAACCTGCAAGTCGAAGCCCAACTGCTCGAACAGTTCTCCAACAACGGCGTGGGCCACTTGATCCTCAACCCGGGCGGCAGCGCCGAGCGTATCATCCTGAATCGCACCGATCCCCGCAGCGAAGTCGATGGCGAATTCTCTAGCCTGAAAGCGCCGCACCCCTTCTTCAGCGACGAACGGGTGCGCAAAGCCTTCGCCCTAGCGGTCGACCGCGAGAGCATCACCAAACAGCTCTACGGGGCTTCGGGCGCGCCCGCCTCGAATGTGCTACTCGCGCCCTCCAACTTCGCATCGCCCAACACCAGCTACGAATACAACCTCGAAAAAGCCGCCGCCCTGCTCGACGAGGCGGGCTGGATCGATAGCGATGGCGACGGTGTACGCGAAAAAGACGGCAAGAAGCTCTCCATCGTCTTCCAGACCTCGGTTAACCCCGTGCGCCAAAAGACCCAAGATATCATCAAGAGCGCTCTCAACCAGATCGGCTTCGAGGTTGAGCTCAAGAGCATCGACAATAGCGTCTACTTCAGCAGCGACCCGGGCAATCCCGATACCTTCGCCCACTTCTACGCCGATGTCGAGATGTACACCACCGGCAATAGCAGCCCCGACCCTGGCTCGTACATGGCCGAATGGACCTGCGCCGAAGTGGCTCAGAAGGCCAATAGTTGGTCTGGCTCGAATCTGGCGCGCTGGTGCAACCCCGAATACGACGCGCTCTACGCCCAAGCGCAAGCCGAGCTCGACCCCGCCAAACGCGCCCAGCTCTTCATTCAACTGAACGATATGGTCGTCAACGACGGCGTAATCATCCCCTTAGTGCATCGCACCTTCCCGACTGGCGCCAGCAACACGCTCGAAGGCATCGAGCTGACGCCTTGGGACTCGAACCTTTGGTTGATCAAAGAGTGGCGGCGCAAGTCGTAGGCCGCGCAGAAACACCACGAAGAGCGCAGCCTGCCTTCGATCTGCAAGGCAGGCTGCGCTATCTACGCTTCTCGAAGGGTAGCAGTGTCTTCAAACTCAATGTAAAAGCTTCGGGTTTTCGGAGAGACGCAAGGAAGACAGCGCGCACGCTTCGTTGTGGCGGGCCGGATGTTGATAGCCGTAGGCGGACGCGCTTAGGAACGAATGGAAGCTAAAGAGCTCGCCGCCAGAACTAGCTACAACCACCTAACGCCCAACAATCAGCCCGAGGTCGAGTTGACAAGCTCCTGTAGTGCGTATACCCTAGTGCGTGTATTCAATTTCTTAAAAATCGTGAGATTGCTCTCAGCAATGGTTGGGAGCAATTTTCTTTTGACTTAGGAGTAAGCATGCGAAGCTCTGCATTTTGGATTCGTCTTAGTGGCGCATTACTGCTCAGTTTGAGTTTGGCAGCCTGTGGTGGCGCGAGCAGCCCGGCCAGCCAAGCGCCCCTCACTCCAACAGATCCTCTGGCACTGGCTCAGGCACCCACCAGCGAGCCGAGCGCCATGAACACCCCAGAAAACAGCGAAGAGGCCGCAGAGAGCGGCCCGCACAACGATACGCTGCGCCTGCTCTGGTGGCAGGCAGCTACCATTTTGAACCCTCACTTGGCGAGCGGCAACAAAGACTGGGATGCTAGCCGCATCACCTACGAGCCGCTGGCGACCTTCGACCGCGAAGGCAAGATGGTGCTCTTTTTGGCGGCCGAGGTTCCCTCGCTCGAAAACGGTGGGGTCTCGCCCGACGGGCTTTCGGTCACTTGGAAGCTCAAAGAGGGCGTGAAGTGGTCGGACGGCCAGCCCTTCAGCGCCGAAGATGTTAAATTCACCTTCGACTACATCAGCGATCCAGCTACGGGCGCTACCTCGTTTGCGACCTATAGCGCGGTCGAACGAGTCGAGGTGATCGACGAACTGACGGTTAAAGTGATCTTCAAAGAGCCGAACCCCGCTTAGGTCGCAGCCTTTCGTTGGCTACGACGGGCAGATCTTGCCCAAACATATCTTCGGCGACTACATCGGGGCCGAAGCGCGCAACGCCCCCGCCAATATGATGCCGGTCGGCACCGGCCCTTACCGCGTGGTCGAGTTCAAGCCCGGCGATGTGGTGATCTACGAGGCCAACCCCTACTTCCGCGAAGAGGGCAAGCCCTACTTCAGCCGCATCGAGCTGAAGGGCGGCGGCGATGCAGCCACGGCAGCGCGGGCAGTCTTGCAAACCGGCGATATCGACTTCGCTTGGAACTTGCAGGTCGAAAACCAACTGCTCGAACAATTGGTCAAAGATGGAGTCGGCGAACTGCTCTTCAGCCCGAGCGGCAGCTCCGAACGGATCGTGCTAAATACAACCGATCCCAATACTGAGATCAACGGCGAGCGCTCGAGCGTCGAGGCGCCCCACCCCTTCTTCAGCGATAAACGCGTGCGTCAAGCCTTCGCGCTGGCGATCGACCGCGATACGATCGCCAAGCAGCTCTACGGTCTCTCGGGCTATCCAACCGCCAATATGCTCTTCGAGCCGCCGATCTACGAATCGCCCAATACCAGCTATGAATACAACCTCGCGAAGGCGGCCGCCCTGCTCGACGAGGCTGGCTGGGTCGATAGCGATGGCGATGGTGTGCGCGAAAAAGACGGCAAGAAGCTCTCCATCCTCTTCCAGACTTCGGTCAACCCGATTCGCCAGAAGACCCAAGAGATCATCAAAGCTTCGCTGACCCAGATCGGCTTCGAGGTCGAACTCAAGAGCGTCGATAACAGCGTCTTCTTCAGCGGCGACGCTGGCAACCCCGACACGATGAGCCACTTCTACGCCGACGTCCAAATGTTCACCACCGGCAACGGCAGCCCCGAACCCAACAGCTCGATGCTCGAATGGGTCTGCTGGGAGATCGCTCAGCAGTCGAACCAGTGGTCGGGCCGCAATATCACGCGCTGGTGCAACCCCGAGTTCGACGCGCTCTACAACCAAGCCAAGGCCGAGCTCGATCCCCAAAAGCGGGCCGAACTCTTCATCAAGATGAACGATCTGTTGATCGAAGATGTCGCGATTATTCCGCTGGTACGCCGCACCTTCCCGACCGGGGCCAGCAAAACCCTCGAGGGCGTCGAGCTCACCCCCTGGGATTCGAACACTTGGCTGATCAAGGAGTGGAAGCGCAAATCCTAAGCTCTGCCAACAGCTAAGCCAGCCACGAGGAAGGGCCAAACGCTTGGCACCTTCCTCGTACTACTTCTGTTTAGCTCAAACCCCTCATGCAAACGATGCTTTTCAAGATCAGGCGGCGAGGCGGCTAGCCCCATTCGGCTCCTAGCGCGTCCGCCTACGGCTATCAAGTCGCCGCTCCTCCCATTCGGGCCTTCTTCCGTCCCGAAGCCAGACCCCAAAATCGAAACGCAAGCGACGGACTAAAGGTCACTACTGTAAATAGTTTTTCAAGCACAGCCTAGAGCGCTCGTGTGGGCTGTATGCGGCGCTCAGCCAAGCTGCTTGCTGCAAGCGATCTGACCCCTATTATCTCAACTAAACAAGTCGCTTTTGTCGAATTTCACTATTGCTCTTTCCAATCGAATTTATGAGAATAAGCGCATACTAGCTCTCGTTCACTCCCAACTACACCATAGTCTCGAGCGTTCCGAGCTTAAACGCGCTCGTAGCCCGTTCTTCGATAAAGTAGGACGGCCTTCATTCTTTTCCAAGTTTATTGACAATATAAATAATTGACAAACTCTTCTAAGCCAGCTATACTCAACTAAATAAATTAAGTAACATTTGTATCTCTTGCAAGATCTTAGGTTAAAGGACACGTAATGCAACGACGTCAGTTCGCATGGCTCATAAGCCTGATCAGTCTCTTCTCACTGCTTCTCGCTGCTTGTGGGTCAAGCACAGCAACTAGCCCAGCAGCAAACGAACCGAGCACAAGCGCGGCTGCACCCACCGAGGCGGCCGCTCCAAGCGATAGCGCCGCAAGCCCCACGGCCGAGGCCACAGATGCTCCTAGCGAAGCCGAAGCGCCCGCCGCTTCCGCAGGCAAAGATGATGTGTTGCGTCTGCTCTGGTGGCAGGCGCCCACCATGCTGAACCCCCACCTTGCCACTGGCAGCAAGGACTGGGAAGCCACCCGCGCTGTCTACGAGCCGCTAGCCTCGTTTAACGGCGCTGGCGAGTTGATTCCCTTCTTGGCCGCCGAGATTCCTTCTTTGGAAAACGGTGGTGTCGCTCCCGATGGCCGCTCGGTCACCTGGAAGCTAAAGGAAGGTGTAGTTTGGGCCGACGGCACGCCCTTCACGGCTGAAGACGTTAAATTCACCTACGAATATGTCACCAACCCTGATACGGCTGCAACTACAAGCGCGCTCTACGGAACGATCGAAAGCGTTGAAGTGATCGACGAGCTGACCGTTAAGCTCAACTTCAAAGAGCCCAACCCAGCTTGGGCACTGCCCTTCGTCGGCTACGAAGGCTTGATTCTGCCCAAACACGTTTTTGAAAACTATATCGGTGCAGAAGCGCGCAATGCGCCCGCCAATATGCTGCCCTTTGGCACTGGCCCCTACAAAGTGGTCGATTTTAAGCCGGGCGACACGGTAAGCATGGTTGCCAACGAGCTCTATCGCGAAGAGGGCAAGCCCTACTTCGGGCGCATCGAGCTGCAGGGCGGTAGCGATGCTGCTTCGGCGGCCCGCGCTGTGCTGCAGACCGGCGACACCGATTTCGCTTGGAACTTGCAGGTCGAGGCCAGCTTGCTCGAACAGTTCCTGAGCGGCGGCGCTGGCCAGCTTATCCCCAACCCGGGACCGAACGTCGAGCGCATTCTCTTGAACATGAGTGACCCTCACACCGAGGTCAACGGCGAGCGCTCGAGCGCCGAAGTGCCCCACCCCTTCTTCAGCGATGAGCGTGTGCGCAAAGCGTTTGGCCTAGCAGTTGACCGCGATACGATCGCCAAGCAGCTCTATGGCGTATCGGGCACAGCGACTTCTAACCTCCTGGTTGCGCCGACCAACTACGCTTCGCCCAACACCAGCTACGAATACAACCTCGAGAAGGCCAAGGCGCTCTTGGAAGAGGCGGGCTGGGTCGATAGCGATGGCGACGGCGTGCGCGAAAAGGATGGCCAAAAGCTCTACATTCTCTTCCAAACTTCGGTCAATCCTGTGCGCCAAAAGACCCAAGAGATCGTGAAGGCCTCGTTGACCCAGATCGGCTTCGATGTCGAACTGAAGAGCATCGATAACGGTGTCTTCTTCAGCAGCGACCCGGGCAACCCCGACACCTATTACCACTTCTATGCCGACGTTCAGATGTACACAGGCGGCAATAGTAGCCCCGATCCCGGCTCGGCAATGGAGGACTGGACCTGCCACGAGTTCCCGCAGAAGGCCAATAACTGGGTTGGCGGCAACCTGGCGCGCTGGTGCAACCCTGAATACGATGCGCTCTTCGAGCAGTCGAAGGTCGAACTCGACCCCGAAAAGCGCGCTCAGCTCTTCATTCAGATGAACGACCTGATGATCGAAGATGGCTTTGTGATCCCCTTGGTACACCGAGCCTTCCCGTCGGGCGCCAGCGTCACCCTCGACAACATCGAGCTGACCCCTTGGGACGCCAACCTCTGGCGCGTTCAGGACTGGACGCGCAAGCCCTAAAATAGTTCCAAACAAAAGCCGAGAGGGATATCGCGTGACGCGATATCCCTCTTTGCAATTACACCAAATCCGCTTAAAAGTTTGTCCCTTTCGCCATACGTGAAACGAAAACAGTCTTGTTCCGCTCTGCCGGAGGCCAACACAATACGAAATTCGTTTGCATTGTCGGATTGGAGGAGGACTTTCGGCACACACAAATAGACGCCTCGTTTGTTGGGCGGCATGCTGGTAGCCGTAGGCGGACGCGCCAAGCAACGAATGGAAGGGAAAGAGCTCGCCGCAGCAATCTGAAGCAAGCGAGCGGATTTGCTATAACGTAATCAGATGTAGAAACAGATATGCTATTCAACAACACGGGAGCCGCTCAGCTGAGCAGCTCCCGTTTATACATACCTCAGGACAACACATGGTTTCAAGATAAAAAACCAAACAAAACAATAACTTTCCAAATAGTCTCTAAAAATATTTATCTAAGGCGCACTTCTTGCTATGCTCTGCTCAAAGGGTTAGCCGCTCAACACAAACTCAAGCGACACATCTCCAAGCTTGAGACGTATCAATCCAAACCTTCACAATTCTATTACAATCTCATTCACAGGTAGTTAAAACGTTAAAAATCTATGCTGAGAGTAACGTTTTGACGGAAACAAAGGTTGATTCAATACCAACTGAGTTGATCAGTGGTATAAATCGCACTCTCTACCAAGAATAGGAGTTACGCTATCAAATATCTCAGAATCTTCCGAAACAAGATACTTCAAAGGTAGCGAGACAATCGAGTCTTGCTCTTGTATAGTAGAAACAGGATCGTAAGCATTCGAGCGGTATGTATCGATCAACAGATCAGAAGTCGAAACCGGAACGCTGCTTGAGAAGATCACAGCGCTCCCTTGAGGACTAGTACGAACCACACCATAGTATGATGCAGGAGAGCAGGCCGTTACAAATAAAGCGAGAGTCACACATACCATGACGGCTAACAGAGCAAATCCTTTACTCGCCATATTTGTCCTCCTAACGACAACACAATCAGCGTGTTGTTGTTGAGACTACATACCTAGCAGACGTCTTAGGAACTCAATTAGTTACATTATACCATGCCTCTATAGGTAGCAAAAAGCCTATAAGAGAGGAGTATCGACCCCCTGTTACCAGCATCAAAATCTAGGCATACTAAGTTTATATCGACATTGGTAGCGATGCTCTATTTTATAGAGTGAAGGAGCACATGTCATGCTAATAAAGGCTCTTATCACCATAATTTGGTTTATTCATCTTATAATACAATCACGACGACTGTTTCGTCTGGCACACTTGCAAGAACTACGCCGCTGGGAAGGAATCTGGCTGCGCTCTAGCCTCAATCGTCTCTGGTGGTGGTTGGGCCAAGAGAGCTTCTGGCGACAAGCGCAATATGATACACTGATGTGTGTGCAACTCACTATCATGCTTGCGATCGGCAGCATAACCGCTGGTTTCTAAATTCCAGCTCATAGCAAAGCGATAACTATGCAATTATCACTATCTCCTATGGAGCTGCCCCAACCGCTGACTGCTATGGTACGCGACCGCTTTGCCGCCCGCGTGATCCTTACATTCGCTGGCGTTCACGGAACACTGGTTGCAGCGGGATTACCCAGCCTCCCTTGTCCGCTTCTGCACAGCGTTGGCATTCCCTGCCCAGGCTGCGGCATCAGCCGAGCGTGTATCGCGCTTTTGCGCGGCGATTGGCAAGAGATGGCCACCCTCCACTTCTTTGCGCCGCTTGTAATGGTAGTGCTGGCCCTACTGGTGTTTGCAGCCTTCTTGCCCGATTCTCGCCGTAGCGCGTTTATCGATCTGGTCAGGCGTTTTGAACAACACACAGCGGCTGGCCTCATCCTATTCATCGTATTTATAGCCTATTGGATCTTTCGCTTCGCCAGCGATCCCTACGCCTATGTCGCGCTTATGCGTGGCTGAACATAGGCGTTTAGGAGCGAGCAGCTTGCGAAGAGGGCACAAATGCGCTATTCTGTAATAACAGACGAGCAGCGCTAAAAACTAAGTTTCAAACCAAAAGGCGTCTTCCGCCTTGCTTTTTCTCAAGCTAACGCCTGTATTCCTAGCAAATTCTAGGTCTACGGGCGTTAATAGTATTGGCTCGTTACAAGCGTGCCTTGTTAACAGAAAAAACAACTTTTTGCGCTGCTAAAGCGTAGCAGGCAAAGAAAAAGCCTACATACAGAGGTTCACACCATTCCACTCATCAGAGTAGGCTGCTTCCAGAGACGAGAAATGTGAATCGCTTGATTCCGAATCGTAATCTTCTGCTTGCAGGAAGAGTTGTAAGCATAGTTTATACTGTCATCGACAGATCTCAAGCCGTTCCACTTCGGCCTCAATCGATTCGCTGGCTCGTTCTTTTCTGGTTCAGCAGTTGTTTGATAATAGATTTTGGATGATCACTAGTGAGAAACGAGGTAGATCTATGACGGCAGGACCAAGCCCAGCCCGTGTAGCCGCAGAAATTTTCGTACACTATTTCCGACAAGTCGCCGAGCGCAGCGGAGCACAATGGACTCCCCAAAACACCCGCGATATCACCGATGCGGTGCGCGCCCTGATCGACGCCGTCCAACAGAGCCACTATCACGAAGAAGACCGCGATCCGATTCCGCCCTATCGTGCGCGCCCTGCTACTGGGCAAACCATCAAAACCCGTCGCCTCGATTTTGATGAGCCGCCCCACGAGCGAACCGGCTCGTAATAACGGACGAGATACGTACGACTCAGCCGCATGGTCGGTCAGCACACAATCGGTCCACGCTGCACTGCCCTGTTCAAAAGGCTCTACGGTTCAACTACGTAGCTGCACACTTTCGCCGAGAACACGAGGCTCACAGAGCGCAAACAATTTGTACGACCTGTGTATGCAAAACCAAACTGCGTACAAGCTGGCTGCGCTTTGCAGTCCTCACCACGAGTCGCTCATCTGCTCAATATGTTATGTTAAGAAGCAGGCTAAGGGCCTGCTTCTTTTTTATTTCCAGCCTTCGATCGCCCCTTCGGTTGCCTCATATCATACCAAAGTCGTTTAAAGACCTGCATGCTCTTCGCTCAGAAAAACGAAAAGCCGGGAAAAGGAGAGTCACGGTCCGCTCTGCCGAGGGCCAAAGAGAACCGAATCAACCGGATTTGGTATCACCCGCTTGATCACCAAAGAACGCTAGCGTTGTCGTCCCTAGCTTCTATTCAATCCTTAGCGCGTCCGCCTACGGCTACCAACATCTCGCCCATCAAAAGGTGCTTTCAGCTTCGCCAGCGAACACGCGCAGCTAGCTCTACGACCTTCATCGTTTCTCAATGCCAACATTGAGCAGGCAGCGCGATACACAACGAACGCTTGTTGAAGACAGCTCTTTTGACACAAGCAGCAACAGTATCGAAGCGCTCGCTTTTCGAAATTCTCCCCCATCTTTCGCCAAGCTGAAGTAATGGTAGTAGGGCGGCCAACTCCTATCGTGTCAGAGCGTGGTATGCTATGCAGGTACCCTTCCTTTCTAACTCGATTGAGGTTCCTGCATGTCCGAGCTTATCGATACTTTTGTAGCCGATTGCAAGCGCGAATTGCGCGGCAACGTCTACGCCGATACCATGACCCGTACACTCTACGCGACCGATGCCTCAAACTACCAAATTATGCCTCTGGCTGTGGTGACGCCGCGCGACCGCGACGACATCATCGCAGTGGCCAAGCTGGCAGCTCGTTACGGCCTGCCGCTTTTGCCGCGCGGCGGTGGTAGCAGCCTTGCCGGACAATCGGTCGGCGAAGCCGTGATTGTAGATACCAGCAAACATATGCACAATCTGGTATCCGTCGACCCCGAGGCGCGCCGTGCCCGCGTACAACCCGGCATGACCTTGCAAGCCCTCAACAACGCTCTCGCCAAGTATGGCCTTAAATTTGGCCCCGATCCAGCCTCAGCGGTGGTCTGTACCATCGGCGGCATGATCGGCAACAACTCGACCGGATCGCACTCCATCCTCTACCATATGACTGCCGACCATATCCACGGCCTCGATGTGGTCTTGGCCGATGGCACGGCGACCCACTTCGGGCCGACGCCCCGCAGCGAGATCTCGCGCATGGTCGAGCAGGGCGGCCTGCTCGGCTCGATCTGGCAGCAAGTGCCCGCGATTGTCGAACGCTACCGCAGTGCGCTCGACGCCCGACGCCCCAACACTTGGCGACGCTGCGGCGGCTACAACCTCGACCGCATCCTCAACGCCGACCCAATCAATCTGGCCGAGCTGATCTGTGGCAGCGAAGGCACCTTCGCCCTAGTTAGCGAAGCCGAGCTTGATCTGGTGCCGCTGCCGCGCCACACCGCGATTATGTTGGTGGCCTTCGACGACCAAAACGCCTCGCTCGAAGCCGTGCCCTACATGCTCGAAAGCGATCCGGCGGCGATCGAACAGGTCGACCGCTTTATGATGCGTATGCAGCGCGAAGCTGGCGGCGACTACAGCATCGGCCAATTTATCGGCAACGACGACCCCGATTCGGTGTTGATCACCGAGTTTTACGGCGACACGCCCGCCGAGGTTCAAGCCAAGATGGCTAAGCTGGAAAGTATTTTGCAGCGCCATACCGCTGGCTGCCGCATCTACCGCTTCGAAGACGCCAAATCGCAAGCGACCATCTGGCTGATGCGGCGCGCCCAAGCCGGTCTGCTCTCGCGTCAGCGCGGCGAGATCAAGCCGCTCAACTTCATCGAAGATGTGGCGGTTCCGGTCGAGCATCTTGCGGCCTACATTCGCCAGATCAGCCAAGCCACCCGAGATCTCGATGTCGATCTGATGGTGAGCGCCCACGCCAGCGCTGGCTGTCTGCACGTTATGCCCTTCGTCAACCTGAAGACTGCCGACCACATCGAAAAGATGCGCTTGATCACCCAAGCAGCCGCCGACTTGGTGCTGGAATACAAGGGCGCGATGAGCAGCGAGCACGGCGACGGCCTGGCCCGCAGTTGGCTCAACCGCCATATCTTCGGCGATGAAGTCTACAGCGCTTTCCAACAGGTCAAGGCCGCCTTCGACCCCGAAAACCGCCTCAACCCCAACAAGGTCGTCAACGGACCCGACATGACCGAAAACCTGCGCTACGGCACCAACTACCGCACCGTCGAGCTGAAAACCAAGTTCGACTGGTCGGCCGACGGCGGCTTCGCAGGGGCGATCGAGATGTGTAATGGCCAAGGCTACTGCCGCAAAGTCACGGCTGGCACAATGTGTCCGAGCTATATGGTGACCCGCAACGAGTGGGATTCGACTCGTGGGCGTGCCAACGCGCTGCGCAACACCCTCAGCGGCACGCTTCCGCTCGAAACGCTCTACAGCGACGAAATGAAAGAGGTGCTCGATCTGTGTGTAGGCTGCAAGGCCTGCCAAAACGACTGCCCTTCCTCGGTCGATATGACCCGCATCAAGAGCGAAGTGATGGATATGCGCCACCAGCGCGATGGCATCGATCTGCGCACCCGTCTCTTCGGCGAGATGCCGCGCATCAGCCAGGTGATGACCTCGAAGCCGATCTTGGCGCGCCTCGCCAACACGGCCACCAGCTTTAAGCCAGCGGCTCAACTGGTCGCGCGTATGATCGGGATCGCGCCCGAGCGCCATCTGCCCAAATTCAGCCCAGAACGCTTCAGCAGCCAACACTCCAGCGCCAAGCTGGTGCAGCCTTTTGAAAACCCCAATGCGGTTGTGCTCTACAGCGACACCTGGATGGAGCACCACTACCCCGAGATCGGGGAAGCCGCCAAGCGCGTGCTCGAAGCGGCGGGCTACGAGGTGATCATCCCCGATTATGTCTGCTGCGGGCGAACCTATCTCAGCAAGAGTATGCTCAGCTCGGCCCAACTGGCCGCCGAACGGGTCTGCGAACGCCTAGGACCCTACGCCGCCGCTGGCATTCCGATCGTCGGCCTAGAGCCTTCCTGCGTGCTGAGCTTCCGCGACGAATACCCAGCCCTCAGCAAGCATCCGCAGCGCCATGCGCTCGCCAAGGCCGCCCTCAGCTTCGAGGAGTTTGTGGCCCGTAACAGCCTGCGCTTCGCGCCGCTCTTCCAAGAGTGCGAACGCCAGCCGATCCTCTTCCACGGCCACTGCCACCAAAAAGCGATCGTGGGCACAGCGCCCGCCCACCAAGCTCTAGAGCTGGCTGGCTACGAGGTCAAAGAGATCGAATCGGCCTGTTGCGGCATGGCTGGCTCCTTTGGCTACGAGGCCGAGCACTTCGAGATCAGCAAAGCTATGGCCGAGCGCTCGTTGCTGCCAGCCGTGCGCGCCAGCGATTTGCCCGTTGTAGCCGCCGGAGTGAGCTGCCGTCAGCAGATCGCCGATCTGAGCGGGCGAAAAGTCGTCCATCCGGCGCAGGCAATGGCCCAACGCCTCAACCTATAATGAGCACATCCAAACGATGTGATGTAGCAAAGGGCACTGATTATGATCAAACTGGTTCCAATGAGCGAAGAGGAGTTTCAGGCCTACTACACGGAGGCCGTTCGAAGCTACGCTGCAGAGCATGTAAAGAGCGGGCGTTGGCAACCTGAAACAGCCGAGCAAGAGGCAAAACGCGAATACGATGCCTTGCTGCCTCAAGGCGTCGCTACGCCCAATCAGTTTCTCTTCACCATTCAAGAGGAAGAGAGCGGCACGCCCGTTGGCATGATCTGGTACGCGCTCCGCCAGAGCGGGCCGAAACAGATCGCCTTCATCTACGATGCCTCGATCAAACCCGAGCACCGGCGCAAGGGCTACGCCCAAGCAGCTTTCGAGGCTGTAGAAAAGTTGGCGCGCGCTCAAGGCCTCTCAGCCATCGATCTGCATGTCTTTGGGCATAACCAAGCGGCGATCGCACTCTACCAAAAGATCGGCTTTCAAGCGACCAATCTGCTGATGCGCAAACCGCTCGATCAAGCCGACTCGCCCGAAGGCTGATTCGAAGTCCGTTTGATCGCTCAGCACTCTGGCGGCTTGGTCCCTTCCCCAAAGAGGGCGGCTGGCGCGTCCGCCTTCGGCTACCAACAGCTCGCCCGTAAGCAGGGTGTTGTAGCAGTGTGTTGAAAGAGCGCCCCAAAAACACCATTTCAAGCGGATTTCGTTGCTTAGAGTTGCGAGCCTGCAAGCCTTTAAGCGCATACGCTATCCAGTCGACGTGGGGCAGTGAAAGGCAGCGACTCGCGCGATAGCCTGAATGGATGGAGGGGGATCTGATAGCCGAAGGCGGACGCGCTAGAAGCCGAATGGAAGGTAGAGAACAAGCCGCCATAGCTTTGAAGCGAAAGAGCGAATGGTACACACTAGGCAGAAGTAGCTTGAGTATCAAATACAAATGCAGGTTATTTCCTTTGCGAGTGGGAAATAACCTGCAATACAAACAGACTTCTAAACTGCGAAATTTTGCTAACTACACTGTTGCTTTATTTTGCCAAACCATGGCGTATCTGAACGTCTTTGGTCGATCTATAACGCACCCTGCACGCAGCCAAGAGCTAAGGTCATAAGAAAGAGCACTATTGCTACAATAGCACATATGACACAGGCTAGCAGGCAAAATGAGAGAGGGATGTTGGGGCAGCTCGAGGCGCTGGAATGCGCCGGGTGTCAGGGGTATAGATCGGTGAAATCTAACGGTAGACGTCAAGATCCTGTTCCTCAATCGTCGGCATAAAGCGCGACATTTCGACCATTTTAAATATCTTTTGGTGGTGAGGGCTTACATTCATTGCAAAGAGCTTATAACCAGCCTTGCGCGCCGTTACCACGAATTTCAGCAATGCGGAAATGCCTGCGGAGTTGATAAAGGAGACTTCGTCAAAGTCCAAAACCGTAACCGAACGCATATCCGTACACGCAGAAGCAATTGCTGAAGCCGAAATGGCATCGACACTTGTTGTTCTGATATGAAGTATTACCACATCGCCAAATTCTTCGCGCTGAACAATGTCGCTCATACGGCTAATCCTTCCGATACAGACGAAGTGTTAATATCGTTCCCGTCTGCGACGAGGCGATCTCATAGTCATCTACGAGTGCGGTGATAAAGTACATGCCAAATCCTCGCAACATCCCACTATCAAGATGCTGCTCATCTACAACCCGTCGTGAAATATCTAAACGGCCTATGCCCCCACCCTGATCACTGATCACGATTTCGAGCTTCTCGTCATCGAGCACAAAGACGACAGCGACCGGCTCACCAGTTCCAATACGATTGCCATGTTCGATCGCATTGTTTACAGCTTCGCTAACAGCTAACTTCAGATCTTCGATACGTTCGGTCGAAAACCCACATGATTCGCCGATCTCAGCGGCACTGGCGCGCACAACACGCTCAAAAATCGGATTGGAAGGGATTCGTACTTCAACACGTTCCATAACCAATACTCCTCCCCTTCTGCTTAGCCCTTGATACTATCCAGCCTACTACGCCCTGCCTAGCTAAACAACGTGCAGAGTTCATTTTATCGAACCGCCGTTGCCACTGACTTGTTACGCACCGATGCAGTCCCAGCCGAGACCGAGGCATTCGGGCGGCGCGTCAGATAGTCGTAACGGCGCAGATAGGCTTTGCCAAGCGATGTGTTACCGATTTGCAGGTAGCACGCGCCGAGATAATAGAGCGCCTGAGCATGGCGTGGGTTCCGTCGTAGAGCTTTCTCGAAGAGCGGAATAGCCCGCGCAGGCTCAGAGAGTTCTTTGTAACAAAGACCAAGCATAAAGCTGGTTTCAATATCATCTGGAATGTGTTCAAGCACGCGCGCAAACTCATTGGCAGCTAGGTCGTAGCGCCCACGACGCACATACATATAGCCAAGATCGTATCGCAGCGAGTCGGCTTCGGGAGCCAGTTCTACTGCTTTACGCCACGCGGCCAAGGCCCATCCTTCACGTCCCAAGACGGTGTACATAAAACCCAACATATAGTGCGTTTGAGGATCATGGGGTAGCAGTTGTACCGCCCGTTCCATCGCACGCACCGAAGGGATCAACATCCCCATGTCGTACAATAACTTACCCATATTTGCAAAAAGTTGCCCTTCGCGTGGGTGAGTCTTTGCACAAGCGAACAAGACATCGTAGGCCTTCTTGTTCTCTTTCATCAAGCGCAGCACCATACTCATACGGATGCGCGCTTCGACGTAGTTTTTGTCCGCGGGCGGAATCTGCTCATATTCTGCGAGCGCTTCTTCCCAACGGCGCATTCGAGCCAGCAGGTTACCGAGCAGGTAGCGCGCCTGATGTTCCTCGGGGCGCCACTGCAATAGGGCGCGATAGATCCGAGCGGCCTCGTTGGCATAGCCCTGCTGCTTGAGATCTTGGCTCAAGCGGTAATACCACTGAATAACTTCTTCTTCGCTTCGTTGAACCAGAGGGGCATCTTCAACCACTGGCGAAACAAAGGTGGGCTCTACTCGCAGGGCTTCTGTGAAACAACGCTGCGCCAACTCGTGGGCACCGTGACTTTGATGCATCAAGCCCATGTAGTACAAGGGCTCAGCCGCCTGGGGCCGAGCATCGCATGCACTGCGGTAGTGTATATATGAACGACCAGCGTCCTCAATTTTCTGGTAACATCGACCAAGAGAAAAGTGCGCCTCGTACAAATTGCTGTTTAGTTCTAGCGCTTCGCGAAAGGCAGCAATCGCCCGATCGATCTGCCCACTAGCTGCGAAGGTGACACCCAAATTGTAGTGCGCTTCTGGTAACTTTGGATCAGTCTGCACAGCCTCTAGATATTCGCGCAGGGCGATATCCCACTTTTCGAGGAAGAACCAGGAGTTACCTAAGTACAAATAGATAATCGCTCGCTCGCGATCATAGATCTGTGCTTGTTCTTCCCCATCGACGTAGGCTGCGATCAAGGCAGCTTTAAAATGCTCGATGGCATCGGCATAGGCCGCGCGCAGATAGGCGCGAATACCTTGACTGAAAGCGGCATCGAGGCGGGTTCCCGCCATAAAACGCTCGCTCCCAGAGAATGTATCCAAGTCCAGCGGCATAAATAGTAAAGAATCTTGCTCGGGCATCGCTGCACTCCCAATCGGTCAACTATGTTGGTTGTTCTTTGTATTCATCAATCACAAGGCGGAATTGCTGCTGAAGTTCACGAGCCTGCCCTCGCCCAAACAGTTGTTTTGCTCGTGTGACCGCATCAGGCAACAGATTCGTCCACTCCTCTGCGGTCAACTCCATCTCGATCTGTAAATCGTTCCATAGTTGCTGAGCGCGCTCGGGGCCTAACACATCAACAGCAACTTCCCAGATTTCATCGTGTAAACGAGATAAACGACGACGCAACACAACCAGGGTAATATCGTCGTCTTGAGCTGTCCCGTCGATCCAAGCGCGCAGTTGAGCGAGCAGTTTCGCTACCAGAGCGCGCGGGCGCAGCTGTTTAAACTCTGAGACCAAGCGTTCAAGACGTTCGTAGCCGAACATCTCTCCCTGAGCGTTGGTCGCTTCAACCACACCATCGGTGTAAAATACCAGCATATCTGCTGGAGCCAGCACAACTCGTAGTTGGCTATAATCGCTATCGCTATCGACCCCAAGGGGCAAACCAGAGATTTCTATCTCTTGTACATGCCCGTTAACTAACAATGGATAGTTATGGCCCGCATTGGCAAGTTCTAACACACCCTGCGATGGGTCGAGTTGAGCATACAACATCGTCACCATTCCATAGGGGATCTCGCTCAAAACGCCTTCGTTGACATCGGCCAAGGTACTGGCAGGGCTGGTTCCTCGGCGCGCTTGGTGGCGAAAGACCGTGCGCGCCACCGCCATACGAAGGGCCGCTGATAAGCCTTTGCCCGATACATCACCGATCATGATGCCGTGCTGGCCCTGTTCCAAACGAAGGAAGTCGTAGAGATCTCCGCCCAAGTCGCGGGCAGGCAAAGAGACAGCGCTTAATTCCCAACCAGGTAAATATGGCACCGCTTCGAGCAATAGGCCCTGTTGAAGATCACGCGCCAACTGAAGCTCCTGCTCGATCTCGGCTTGACGCTTTAAGAGTGCGGCATTGGCCTCAAGCTGATCTAAGGAAGGCGTCTCAAGCACAGAAGCCTGTCGCTTCGCGGCGGGAGCCCGACGCAACACAACCCCGGCCCCATGGCTGAGGAGTGTCGCTTGTTGCCGTTTACGCTCCGAACCATACATACGTGCACCTATAGTAAGAATTCTCGAACGTGACACAAGGGGTGTTTCACACCCCTCGCCGTTTTTCGACTGTCAATTGTTGTAAATAGCGTTGGCACGTCTCTTGCAAAAGCCTCACCGTAACGCCATTTAACAACATATCGGGTGGGTGAGCCGCTAGCTTTTCCAAGGTGCTCCGATATTCACGTATAGCCGCATCAATGCGCGCTTCTTGCCGATACGCTTCAGCAAGATAATACGATGGTAAGGGTGCCGTGGTATCTAAATAGCGAGCTCGCTCGAACTGACTGCTGGCTAAACTCCACTGCTCTTGGCGGCAATAGAGCAATCCTAACAACAGGTGCGCTTCGACACTAAGCGGGTGCAACTCAAGCGCTCGACGAACCTCTGCTAGAGCCAACAAGAGTTCGTTTCGGTCAGCGTGCGCATGTGCAATCAACACAAGCGCTTCGGGTGTATAGTTACTGTCCGGAGGCAAGCGTCGCAACAACTCTAAAGCCCGATCGGTCTCACCGTTCCCCAATAACACACGACTCCGACTAATCAACGCAGCTCCATCCTCAACAGGGGGAGTGTTGCTTGATTGGGTTGTTACTGGAGGCAGTGGCGACCTTGTCGGCTTCTCTGGCAGACGTTCAGGAGTGCGCCCTAGCCTACGTTGAGACAAGGGCTGTGTCTGCCTCGGTCGTAGTCCTGGTTCAACCCCTTGCCTCATATCACCACGGGAAGCAGGTTTTTGAATCGATGTATCTTTATAGTAAACGAAGCTACCTGCTATTTCTCGCAGTACGAACTTATTGAAAATATGCCAGATCGTTTCAGAGAAGCCTAAAAAGAGGTACCCTCCCTCCGACAAGCAATCATAAAAACGGGCCATTAGAGCACGGCAGGTCGCGACTTGAAAATAGATCGTTACATTCTGGCAAAAGATAATATCGACGCCTTTGGTCCAAGCAGGAAACGGTTCCAATAGGTTCAGGCGTTCAAAACGCACTAAGGAACGTACCTCGTTGCGCACCAGCAATGCGTCGCCATCGCTTTTAAAATAACGTTCGCGTAAGCGGGGCGTTAGATTGGTAAGTGTGCGCCCTTTATAACGACCTATTTTAGCTTGATTTAACGCCGCCTCACTCAAGTCGGTCCCTATGATCTCGATGCGGCGTGTTGGCATAGGCCCGAAGGTTTCTAAAGCCGCGATCGCCAATGAATAGGCTTCCTCACCCGTCGAACATCCAGCACTCCAGATACGTAATGGCTCTCCCAACGGTTTCTGGCGATGCAACTGAGGCAGTATCTCGCCTCCAAGCGCCCGCATATGTGGCATATTCCGAAAGAAGAGCGTTTCGTGATTGAGTACTAGCTCTACGAGAGTCTGCAACTCGTGTCGACCATCGCGGCGCCCTAACAGAGCCAAATAAGCATCTAGTTCCAAACCGGTCGCAGCTAAACGCTGTGATACTCCGTTGTCGAGCAAACGCTGGCGGCCCTCATCGATGTAAAAACCACTATACGACACGAGCATATCGCGCAAACGGCGAAACTGCTGAGGCTCTAGAACGAGGTTCTGAGCTCTTGGCATGCTATAGTAGTTCTTGCCGTCCGGCTCCGAGTTCATAGATTTCCGACTACTTGTTCGCACTGTGATCGGATCGCCCCACTAATTTCGTCAGGTGGTAAGACAAGATCAACAGCACCTAATTGTACCGCTGCTCGCGGCATGCCGTAAATGGCACAGCTCGCTTCATCTTGAGCGATGGTAAAACCACCATGACCCTTGATGGCCTGAAGCCCAACGGCTCCATCACGACCCATACCAGTCAAAAGAACACCGATCGTGCGCTCTGCAAACACTTCAGCAGCACTCTGCATCGCCAAATCGATAGCTGGACGCTGCACATAGAGCGAGCGTTTGCTGAGATGAACCCGACCACCCGGTCGCACGATCAAGTCGTAACTATCGGGTGCCACATAGACTACACCTGCCATCAAACGATCGCCCTCGGCTGCCAAGCGGGTTGGTAGTTGAATGCTGCTGCCCAACCACTCGGCTAGACCAGCGCTAAAACCCTCGGCGATATGTTGCACCACTAGAATAGCCGCCGGAAATGGGGAGGTGTACTGCGACAAGATCCGGCGTACCACCTGTGGACCACCTGTGCTGGCCCCGATCACCGTCAACACATATGAAGGCGAGGTGATCGCTGTTGGTGGCGCAAAGGTTGGATCGTTTGGCTGATTGTTGTGTGCAACAAGCGATGCTGGCGTCGCTGGGGCTGGCTCGGCCGCGCGCCACTGGGCACTGCGGCGCCGCCCGCGTAGATGGGTCACAACACGCACCCGCGAGAGCAGTTTGATCCTTCGGATCAAATCGCGCTTGGCTTGTTCGACCGCACCTGCATCATCTAGGGCTGGCTTCTCTATCACATCGAGCGCACCAGCCTCTAGCATTTTAAAAGTAATATTGACATCGTAATGCGACAGCGAAGCGGTCAGGGCCAAAATCGGCGTCGGATGATAGGCCATCAACTGCTCAGTTGTCTCAAGCCCATCCATGACCGGCATGCGCACATCCATAATGATAACATCGGGCCGCAGCAGGGCCGTCTGTTCTATCGCTTCACGTCCATTTGTAGCCTCCCCGACTACTTGGAGTGTCGTATCTGTTGCAATTACTGAGCGTAGAAACTGACGCATCAACGTCGAGTCATCTACAATAAGGATGCGAAGCGGTTGTTTCATGAAGTTTTATCATACCTTGAGGAGACACAAACCAACATACTTGGTATGCGTGTTGAATTTCCTCACTTACGTGTAAGATCTCACAATAGTACGCGACTTTGCCTACTCAGCGCAGCTTGTTGCGTTGCGCTTCCACCCTATCTCATTTCAAACTTCTGGTTCGCCCAAGCAGCTAGTCCATTTCGAGCACGAGTTTCACGCGGTTTGGCAGGTTGAGCAGATCGATATCTTTATTGAGATAATCGTCGACACCAGCTTCGAAAGCGGCGTGTTTATCGTCACTCGATGTCAGCATAATGATGCGCAAGTCATCGAGATGCGGGTTATCGCGCAGACGGCGACAGACCTCGTAGCCATCGATGCCCGGCATCTGAACATCGAGCACCAAAAGGTCAGGAACCTCTTGAGAAATAGCTTCTAAAGCAGCTTCGCCGCTGTGTGCAAGGCGCACATCATACCCATACATCTCCAAACGCATCTTTACGATGTCGGTTACAAGCTTGCTATCATCTACAACTAGGATCTGTTCTAACATAGGTCCCTCGTTCTACCTCCCCAGCAGCTGCCGGATTGTGTTGAGAAGATTATCCTGATTAAATTGGCTTTTGACAAGATAGGCCTGCGCACCAGCCTCGAGGCCCTGCTGTTTATCAGCATCAGATGCAAGGCTTGTCACAATAATGACCGGCAGATCGACAAGACCTAGCTCTCGTCGAATGCGTGTTGTCAATTGAAAACCAGTCATGCGTGGCATTTCGACATCGCTCACTACGAGGTCAAAGCTGCCCGATCGTAAAATCTCTAATGCGTCAGCACCATCAATCGCCACAGTCACATCGTAGCCTGCCGATTGAAGAATACTGCGAAGAAGTTCACGGGTTGTAAAAGAGTCATCGGCAACCAAGAGACGTGCTGGCGCAGGAGTATCCGCAGCCATTCTCGGTGTCATAGCAAGACCGCGCGCCTCTTGTACCAATATGACAGGGTTGAGTAATAACGCTAGCTGCCCATCTTCTAGTTGCAAGACACCATTATACCGCCGTTGTTGCTCGAAAAGAGGGCCGATCGGCTTAACCACAGCTTCACGTTCATCAACTAAACGATCGACGATAACACCGAACAGACGCTGATTGTTGCCAATCAACAGGGTAGGCATGCGCTTACCGCTGCTTGGCGACAAATTACCCTCTACTCCCAACAGGTCGGCAAGGCGTACAAGTGGCAGGGTCCGGTCAGCATAGCTGATACAGGCTTGACCTTCAATCGACTGCACATCAGATGGGTTAACCCAGATCACCGATCGACAACCCGAGGCTGGCAGACCATAAATCGATTCGGCCAACTCTGCGAGCACAACACGGGTTGTTACCAAGGTAAGCGGCAGAGCGAGTGTTATAGTGGTGCCCTGACCTAGTTCAGACTCGATCAAGACTTGTCCGCCCAACTCGGTGATGTTCGAGCGAACGACATCGAGACCAACCCCACGCCCGGAAATATCGGTGATCAGTGAAGCTGTGCTGAAACCCGGCATAAAGAGCAAGTCAAGCGCATCGGTATCGTTGAGCAGATCGGCCGCTTGCTGGGTGATCAGGCCCTTCTGCACAGCACTCTTGCGGATCATGTTAGGATCAATGCCGCGCCCATCGTCCTTAACAACAATGCGCACTTCGCCGCCAGCGGCCATAGCAGTAATCGAGAGCGTGCCTTGGCGTGGTTTGCCTTTGGCCTCGCGTTCGCTGGGTGTCTCGAGCCCATGATCGATAGCATTGCGCACCAAGTGCAGCAGCGGATCATTGATGGCTTCAAGCAATTTACGGTCGAGCTCGGTGGTTTCACCGTTCAGCTGCAAGTTGACCTCTTTGCCCAATTCTGCCGAAAGCTCGCGCACAGCACGCGGCAGATTGGCAAATACGGTCGAAACTGGAAGCAGGCGGGCCGCCATCACCTCACGCTCAAGATCATTGACCAGCAAGCGATGTTGGTCGTTGCGAACGGTGAGCAGCTCGGTATGCGTGCGTACCATATGCCGCATCTGTTTGGTGACGTTCCAAGCCTCTTCTACATAACTGTTGAGCTGAACGTATTCTGCGCTCTCTTCAGCCACACGCTTGAGCTGATTGCTTAAGTTCGATAACAAGCGCTCTTGCTGGGCCATACGTTGTTGTAGATCTTGCAAGGCTTGGATATGAGCACTTTGGGCTTGATACTCAAGCGCAAGCTCGCCAGTTAAGTTGATCAAACGATCCAAGCGATCAACCCGCACGCGCACCGTTTGACGAGAGCTGGAAGATCGTGAGTTAGAACGACGCGGGGCCGCTGCAACCGGAGCAATCACCGGAATCACAGGGGTGGCCGCTGGGTTTGGCTGAGCTTCAGGGGCGCTCGGAAGCTGGGGCTCTTCTGATCGCACTGGTTGTGGAGCCACCTGTTCAGGAGCTGGCGAAGGCGGGACAGGATCAGAAGCAGCATTGCTAGCTTGAGCAGACTGGGAACCACCCTGAAGCGCTTGCTCAAGTTTCTGCATCAGGGCATCGACGGGCACATCCGCCTGCTCACCACTGATCGCAGCTTGAGCGAGTTCCACAATCGCATCGCCGCTTTTCAGCAGATCGGTAGCCAATGATGGATCGAGCGTGCGTTGACCATCACGAACGATGCTGAGCAAATGCTCCATAGTATGAGCTAAGCGCCCAATCGTTTCAAAGCCGAGTAGGCGAGCTGAGCCTTTGATGGTGTGAACAGCGCGAAAAATCTTATCGACCTGTTCACGATAGGTCGGATCGCTTGGGTTTGCGATCCGTTCCATTACTAATAAACCATCACTCAGGATACGTACATTCTCAGCCGTTTCGTCACGGAATTGATTGTAAAAAGCTGATAAATCCATCATTAGCTATGATGTCGTGTTCGATGTTAAGAGGATTCAGGATATGACTGGGTTATGCCATGGAGCCGACTTGCGATCCCCGTCAAGAGAGCCGCCGATTCCGCAGTCTGGCGGGCACCAGCAGCCGATTGACGTGCCACATTCGCGATATCGCGCATGGTTTCGACCACTTGCTCGCTGGCACTCTGCTGTTGAGCGGTGGCTAAGCTGATCTCGGCTGCGCTCTGGGCAGTACGCTCAGCCATCATCACAATCGTGTCCATGATTTGGCCTGCGCGTTGCGACAGAGCTGTTCCTTGTTCAACCTCCTTTGCGCCTTGTTCGGCAGCTAATACCGCACCATGGGTCGCTTGACGCATCTCGGCGATCACACCACGCACTTCGCGGGCGGCCAAGAGAGCACGGTTGGCAAGGTTTTTAACCTCGGCGGCGACAACGGCGAAACGGCGACCATGCTCACCGGCGCCAGCGGCCTCGATGGCTGCGTTGAGCGCCAAGAGATGGGTCTCGTCGGAGATATCATCGATCAGGTCAATGATCTCGCCGATCTGCTGGGAACGTTCGCCGAGCGCCAAGACTCGCGCCGAAATGTCTTGCACACGCTGATTGATGCGATCCATAGCACGAATCGCTTCATCAACCGCATCTTGGCCCATGCTCAAGTTCATAAGAGTCTGCTGAGCGGCATCGGCCACCAATTCCGACGACTGGGCGATCTGCTGGGCCGTGCTGCCAAGCTCTTCGATGGTAGTACTGACTTCCGAAACAGCACTGGCTTGTTCGGTTGCGCCGCTGGCTTGCTGTTGCGAAGCGAGCTGCATCTGGGCTGCTGCCACGCTCAATTCGCTCCCAAGTTCAACTTGTTGAATATTCTTCTCCATCATCATTTCGTTGAAGTGTAACAGGGCTTCGGCCTGCTCTTGGACGCGCGCAAGCGCCTCAGACAAGCTGCGGCTCGATTGCCATGTCACGACTGCCAACAACATGACGAGGGCAACAAAGATCAACATATGGAGCAGATTGGGGATCATGCTGACATCGAAAACAGGAGTGATGATCCCATTCAACTCTAGAATAGAAAAGGTAATATAAAAGAGCAAAACGATAACAGCCAAACGCACGCTATCACGTGCAGTGCTCAGCAGACCGGCAGTCACTACCGGGAAGATCAGGACCGGCCAGATCGGCCCATGTAAACCACCAAGAAAGTAATTTGCGATAACGATCAGCGCAATAAAACCATAGAGAAAAAGGCTGATTCCCCAATTTTCGCGTTTGGTGCGCACCATGAGCAAGGTCGCACCCGCAATAGCTGCTGCTCCAAGGATGATGATCAGCATCGTCAGCAACAAGGGCCAAGCGAGCTGAATGACAAAATAGAGAATAAGCACTATCACCAAGGTGACGCCCGCTATTCCCAACAAGGCAAGTGCGCTCACCCGTAACAGCTCGCTACGATTAAAAGCAGAGCGCTGATCGGTATCAGACAAGTCTTTATTCAACATACTAAATTGATCCATTATGCCGTTTCCCCATGTGGCTGCGCTGTTTGGCGAATCAGATCAAGAGCAATTTCATAGAGATCAAGAACAAGGATAAGGGTCTCGCTGGGTGTATACACACCCCATACCCAACGGTGAGGTAGGCGATGATAGAGCAGGGGAGGTAAGGGAGATAGCTCCCCCTCATCAACGGTGTGCATCTCGCTCACAGCATCGCATAAGAGCGCGACACTGCGCCGACGTAGAGGAACAACAAAAGCATAGCGGCTCCCCTGATCACTGATATCTTGATAATCAAGCAGGGTGCCGAGATCGGCCTTGATCAAGGGACGATTTCGCGAATCGGTTGTGCCTAATGCGGTAGCACCCCCAATAAAACGAATTTGAACTTCGGGGCGATGGATCACCGCATAGGTATGCCGCGCCGTTTGAAGGGTCAAGACCAGATTCGGCATAAAGACTTCTCGAATCTAGGGTTACAATGCCTCACGCAGCACACGCAGTAGGGCATCAAGGTCGAGTAAAGCGACAATTTGATCTTCGTGATGAACAACTGCCTCTAAGAGCTGGGCACGAACCGGATCGAGACTGGTCGGAAGCGCCTGAACCTGATCGGCTGCGATGTCAATCAAGTCGATCACGCTATCAGCGATCAGAGCCAGATCGGTTTCTTCGTGATGAACATAGACATAGCGGCTTGTACGACTAGGAACGGTCTGTTCTAAACCCAGCAAGACATGCATATTAACAACCGTTAATATAGCACCTCTTTGGTTAATTAAACCGGGTAAAGATGGCGGTGCTCCTGGGACAGGCACAGGTGCGCGATAACGGATCAGCTCTCGCACGGCAGGACCAGGCAAGGCGTAAAGCTCTGTACTTAAACGCATCAGAAGCCACGTTCCGGCCAGCTGATGGGTATTGCTTTCCGACACCGCCACACTCATGCTCTCATCCCCTCACGGCTTGTTCCCATAGAAAGCCGCATAGATTTATATGTCACGAAGCATACTACACGAATCCCCCACTGGTCAAGAGTTGTAAAGGTCCTAAACCAGATATAGGACATTCGTCAAGCGCACTAGAATGCCTAGAATTGCAACAATCCTACACGCCTACGTACGCACCATTACGTTACGATTTGCTTATCATTACTCGAGGTAATTGTATACAATTTTAACATTTTTTGCGCAGTTCTGAATGCACAGTCCTCTGTTATGTATACCACTTACTTATAACGAGAGCGCTAACAGGGTCGGCCAAAAATTAGTGATTATTACGCCACAGAGCGGCTAATCAGGCGCTACACACGATGGCGAATCCATATGGTAGAATGATTTTCACACACATCCCAATCCGTGCAGAAAGGAAACGGTTTGTGAAACTGATTATCCAAGTACCTGCTTACAACGAAGCGGAGACGATAGGTGATCTGCTCAACGATCTACCTACCAGTATCCCAGGGGTTGATAGCATCGAGGTACTGATTATCGACGACGGCTGCAGCGATAATACGGCGTCGATAGCGCTTCAACATAAATTGCACCCTGTGACAGTGGTACGCCACACTAGTAACAAGGGCTTGGCAACCGCCTATCAAACGGGTATCGATACGGCTTTACGGCTAGGAGCCGATATTATCGTCAATACCGACGCCGACGGTCAATACCCCGGCTACGAGATTCCGCGCCTGATCCAGCCGATTCTTGAAGGGCGAGCCGACTTTGTGATCGGCGATCGTCAAACCAAAGCGATCGAGCACTTTAGCTTACAAAAAAAGATCTTGCAACAAGTTGGCAGCTGGGTGGTACGTTTAGCCTCAGATACCAATGTAGGCGATACTGTCAGTGGTTTTCGCGCGCTCAACCGCGAAGCAGCCCTGCGCACCTTTGTAACCACCGATTTTTCCTATACGATTGAAAATCTGATTCAAGCTGGCAAGCGCCGTCTAACCATCACAACCATTCCGATCAGTGTGCGCCCAACCCGCCCTTCACGCCTACACAAGGGCAATTGGCACTTCGTCAAACGCCAAGCAGCCATTATCGCGCGTACCTATGCGACCTACGAACCGCTTAAAACCTTTTCCTATATCGCGATCTGCTTTTTTGTGGTGGCCATGGGCTTTTTGGGCCGAGCTACCTATGTCTTCCTTGGGCGACGCCTCAACTGGTTTAGCGGCTCGCTCTCGAACGATCAGTCCTTATTGATAGGTGGAATCGTCTTAGTACTGGCGGCCATCACCTTCCTCATGGGCCTGTTAGCAGACCGAATCGGCTCGAACCGCCGTATGATGGAAGAGATTTTGTACCGTGTGCGCTCTCAAGAGATCAAAGAGAGTGAGTGGCGACGTCGGGTCGAGAGCTATCTGCAGGAAGGCAATCAGACAGAGGACCCACCAGCCGCCAAGCTGGCTTCGCACGACCGAGTCACAGCCGAATTGATCGAACACGAGAGCATCAAGCATGACTGAGCGTTCAGATCACGCTCATAGCTGGCAGTGGCAAACCGCCCAAGAACTGCATAATCAGCTGATCAACGATGAAGCGGTGCTGGGCTTGGTGGTAATCGGCTCCCTCGCTCGCCAAGAGCTTGATCTGTTGAGCGATCTCGACCTTGTGATATTGGTGCGCGATCAAGCCTATGAGCGGTTCTTTCCCACACGAGCTTGGTTCGCTTCACTAGGCGCGCTGCTGGGCTATGAAGGGCATGCTGGCCAAGGAATTGGCACCCATCGGCTGCTCTTAGAGGATGGTCGGCGGATCGATTTGATTGTGATGAGTGAGGCTGCGCTTGAACGAGAGGGCATTCAGGCGTTCTGGCGACCTGCGCTTCCGTTCTTTACGCGTAGTAGCTTGCTTGAGCAGCGTTTGCAAGAGAGCGTGACAGCACCAGCCTTTGTAGCGCTCTCTGAGCATGATTTCAATCTTTAGTGGAAGCGTTTTGGTATCGGGCCAGCGTAGCGAGTTTGAAAGTCGCGCGCAATGATCTCCTAATTGGCTTTCACCTCTGCTGTTCCCTTTTGCAAGATCTAGCTGTGCTGGCGATGCTTATGCGCGACCGCGCTGAAGCCACTACGCTTCATCGCACGGGCGGTACGTGGAATACGCTGATCGAAGCGCTTCAAATGCCCGCAAGTCCACCAAGTCGCGCTCATCTGCTTGTATCAATCGACCAAAGCTGCCGCACCTTCGATCAGATGGCCATGCAATGGTCGTCCGACTATCAAGCTCGTTACCCACAGTTTAGAGCGTTTTTCCAGATCGTTGAACGAGCGATCTCCCAAGAGAATAACTATCAAGAACCTTCGATCTCTCAATCGTAAAAAAGCACCGTGTAGCAGCAGATCTTGGCACGCTACACGGTGATTTAGGATCTTTTCAAGTCTTAGGAGTGGCTCTCGATAGGATCTTCTGATCGATCGAAGCGAGTCATATTGATAAAAGAGTAGCTCGTGCGGGGATCTTGCCACAAGTTTTGAAGATGTTGCAAACCTGCGCCAGTGCGGCGGTCAAGCAACATCACAAAACGGGTTGCATCGGCGATGCCTAAGCGATCAACCAATACACTCCAGCCCTCTTCGATCAACCAGAGTTCCGCCTGAGTCATTTTTTCTGCTCCTGAAGTAATTTAAGATCCGCATCTACCATCATGCGTACAAGCTCCTCAAACGAGGTTCGAGGCTGCCAATTCAAGCGCTGCTGGGCCTTCTTGGGGCTACCAACCAAAAGGTCAACCTCTGCCGGGCGCATAAAACGCTCGTCTTGCACAACATAGTCTTTATAGTTCAAGCCAACATAGCTGAAAGCTAGATCGGCGAACTCGCGAACGGTGTGGGTCTCGCCCGTTGCAACGACATAGTCATCGGGCTGATCTTGCTGCAGCATCAGCCACATGGCTTCGACATAGTCGCCAGCAAAACCCCAGTCGCGTTGGGCTTCAAGGTTGCCCAAGCGCAGTTCATTGTCAAGACCAAGTTTGATTCGCGCTACGCCGTGTGTGATCTTCCTTGTAACGAATTCGAGGCCACGGCGCGGCGATTCGTGGTTAAACAAAATACCGCTGCTCGCATGCAGGTTATAGCTTTCGCGGTAGTTTACGGTGATCCAGTGACCATAAACTTTGGCAACACCATAGGGGCTGCGCGGGTAGAAAGGTGTTGTCTCGTCTTGGGGCACAGCCTGCACTTTGCCAAACATTTCGCTGCTCGATGCCTGATAGAAACGAATATCGGGATCGACGATGCGAATCGCGTCGAGCACGCGAGTTACGCCCAAGGCAGTCGTTTCGCCAGTGAAAACCGGCTGCGGCCACGATGTCTGCACAAACGATTGGGCGGCTAAGTTATAGACTTCGGTCGGACGATGTTCGCGCAAAATGCTAATAATCGAAACCTCGTCCAAGAGATCGCCGGTAGCTAAGGTTATGCGATCTTGAATATGATGAATGCGTTCAAAGTTGACGGTACTGCTACGGCGCACCATACCGATCACTTCGTAGCCTTTTTCAAGCAATAGTTCTGCTAGGTATGAGCCATCTTGGCCCGTAATACCCGTAATAAGCGCACGCTTTTTCATACAGATTTATATACCTTTCTCACTTTAGCAGGAATTTCCTTGCTAGCTTGATTGTGGTATCGTACTCGCAGAATCACGATCTGTCTGCTAAGTGAGTTATCACATGGAAAATACCCTAGGAAGCCGAATCGCTAAGTTGCGCATACAGCACGGTTACACGCAACAAGAAGTTGCTGATCGTCTCGCTATCTCGCGCACGGCGGTGTCGCATCTTGAAGCCGGTATCAGTGTGCCCAGCGAACGTACCATCGCGCTGTTGGCCGGATTATTTAAAACCGAACCACACGCTCTGATCGCAAACACAAGCTATCCACTTGCCAAAGCCGAACGCCTCCCACAAACCGTTTGCTGCTATACCGAAACCGAGCTCAAGGCTCAGTTGATCGAACGCGACTGCGCGTGGTTAGAGCGCCTACGCGAACAGAGTTCGTGGCAGAATTTAGTTCTTGAGATTTGTCACGATTGGTTCGAGCAGCTTGCGCGCTATGAGGTGCCAGATGATCCGCGTGAACGATCGACGCTGCTGCGTGCACGGGGGAAATTAGAGGCGCTCTACCAGAGAGCGGTACAGCGCCACGACACCTAACTTGAAAGCCAAAGTTGATTAGAGCGTGCCACGAGCGGCCTTAACCGCCAGTTGAGCACCTTCTGCAAGAGTTGTAGCTGGGATGAGGGTTGATTCGGCCAAGATCTTGCGTCCCTCTTCCTCGTTGGTACCAACCAAACGAGCGACCATCGGGACAGTGGTGTTAACTTCTTCCAGAGCGGCAACCACGCCCTTGGCGACTTCGTCGACACGGGTGATACCACCGAAGATGTTGATCAGAACGGCCTTGACGTTGGGGTCGGAAAGAATGATCTGCAGAGCGGCCTTGACCTTATCCTTGTTGGCACCGCCACCGATGTCAAGGAAGTTAGCAGGCTCGCCGCCATACAGCTTCACAACGTCCATGGTTGCCATTGCCAAACCAGCGCCGTTCACCATACAACCGATGTCGCCATCGAGCTTGATGAAGGTGATGCCAGCTTCGCGGGCCTTGATCTCGGCCTCGGGCTCGTCGGAGCTATCGCGCTGAGCTGCCAAGTCGGGGTGGCGATAGAGCGCGCTATCGTCGAGCAGAACCTTCGAGTCGAGCGCCTGCAGGTTGCCGTCGTCACGAATAACCAGCGGGTTGATCTCGGCCAGCTCGGCATCGTTTTCGACAAAGACCTTGTAGAGGGCTTGAGCGATCTTAGCGAACTGGATCGCCTGCTTGCCATCGGTAAGGCCAATGCGGAAAGCGGCTTGACGAGCTTGGTAGTCGAGCAGGCCCAAACGGGGATCAGCGGCGATCTTCACGATCGCATCGGGGTTAGTCTTCGCGACTTCCTCGATCTCGACGCCACCTTCAGCAGAAGCGATCAAAACGATCTGCTTGCTAGCGCGGTCGAGAATAACGCTCAGATAGATCTCTTTCTGATACGAGATCGCCTCGGCAACCAAGACCTTCTCAACCGTCAGACCTTTGATATTCATGCCCAAGATCTGCTTGGCGACGGCCTCGGCCTCGTCGGGGTTGTCTGCCAGCTTTACACCGCCAGCTTTACCACGGCCACCAACGAACACTTGAGCCTTCACAACGACACGACCGCCGATTTGCTCAGCGAGCGCTCGAACTTCTTCTGGCGTTGTTGCAACGCCACCACCGGTTACCGGAATATTATACTTAGCTAATAGTTCGCGGGCCTGATATTCGTGGAGCTTCATGAATCACGCTTCTCCGCACATGAAACGAATTAGTATACAAACGAGTAGTGAATGTCGGTATCAAAGAAAAACAGAGGCGTCTTTCTCTGCATCCCAAAGCTCGATTCACCTAATCTACCTTTGGAACACCTTCTCATGAGATAGACTCTCTGCACCGAGCAACTGTTTTATTGAATGGTTGTATGGTAGCACAGCCCGTAATCTGAGTCAACCTAAGTACATGGCCTATCTATGCCATAAAAAGCGTGTATTCTTATGGGCCCAAAGCTGAAGGCGATCCAGGGCCGCGATTGTGTGGTATGATAGCCAAGCAGATGAAGAGCTCTCTCAGTTATAGGAACGCAGATTATGCGGATTGCACTTACTGGAGCCAATGGACAGCTTGGCAAAGCCTTGGTGGCTGCTCTTGGCGCTGAACATACGATTATCGAACTTGGCCACCAGACCTTAGAGCTTGGCTCTCCTGAAGCGATCGATCAGATCGTAAGCACCCAAGCCGATCTGGTGATTCACCCCGCCGCCTATACCAATGTCGATGGCTGCGCGCGCGACCCGCAGTTGGCCTATCGCATCAACTGTTTGGGCACCCGTTATGTCGCCTTGGCCTGTCGCCAGCTCGGTGCGCCGCTGGTACATATCAGCACCAACGAAGTCTTTTCGGGCCACAGCGACCGCCCCTACTACGAATACGATCAAACCGGGCCGATCAACGCCTATGGTTGGTCGAAGGCGTGTGCCGAGCAAGTAGTGCGCGAGCTGCTCGACAAGTTCTACATCGTGCGGGTAGCTTGGCTGTTCGGCGGCGAACGCAACTTTGTACGCACCGTATTGCGGCTCGCCAACGAGCGCGACTCGCTTAGCATGGTCGACGACGAAGTGGGCAACCCGACCTACTGCCCCGATGTAGCCGAAGCGATCGGCAAGCTGATTCAGCAGCCTGCCTACGGCACCTACCACTTTGTCAACAGCGGTTACTGCTCGCGCTACGACTTCGCCAAAGAGATCCTACGCCAAGCTGGCCGCGAAGATTTCGATCTCAAGCCGATCAAACTGGCCGAGTTCAAACGCGATAGCACTCCTCCCCCCTTCTCTCCGCTGGCCAACGAAAGCGGAGCAGCGCTCGGCCTGCAGTTGCGACCGTGGCAAGAGGCCTTGAGCGCATTCCTAAAGACGATCTAGACCCAAAGCAACTGCGCTTTGAGCGGCCTAAGAGTTGCTCAAAGCGCAGTTTCTTTACCAACCCGCCAAAGCTCCCAAGCAAAGCGCATCGTCAGTTGCATAAGGCTAGCGGAGTAGGCTTTCCCTCAAAAAAGGTCTTAACCGCGTCCGCCTACGGCTACCAACATCCCGCCCGCCAATACGGCCAGCAATCTGCGCCCCAGCCACTCTTCAAAAACCCAACCGTTCTGGCTAACACCAAATGCGTTTAAAGAGCGGCACGCCTGCAACAAAAATAGTCAAATTCCGCTCTGCCGAAGGCCAAATAGAAAGTAATCAACAGAATTTGGTATGATCAACCAGATGTAGCATAATTTGGAATGCTTGCCTGCGAATTGATGGCGAGCAGCGACCTAGCATTGTTTTCAAAGCTCCTATAGACTGTGATACAATACGCGCTGATGCCAATCCGATCATCAGAAGGGAAGCGCGCTGTGGAACTCTCTATCGAGCTAGACGACTCGCTTATGAATGCCCTCCAGGTCTACGCTCAGACCATCGGCACATCCCCCGAAGAGCTCGCCCACCAAATCCTACGCAAGCATCTGTTTGGTTCTGGAACCCAGCACTCCGAGGCTTTTGAGCGTAATATCGAGGCATTTTATAGTCAACTACCAGAGCTGTTAGAACGCTACGAAGGCATGTGCGTAGCCTTCCGCGATGGTAAGCTTGTCGAGATCGGAACGGATCGCATTAGTTTACTAAAAAAGATGTACGCGCGTTATGGCTACAGCGATATTTTCGTGACCCAAGTCGCTCGCACGCTGCGTGTACGTCATGTGGGTCACCGTCAACTACTAAGGCGCAGGCATGAACCTTTATAGTGATGACTTTCTCCCTCCGGCACCCACACTCACAATCGAAGTCCGCAACGCTCAAAGTGGAGCAGCCACAACCGTACTAGCCAAAATCGATAGCGGCGCTGATGGAAGCGTTATACCCGTAAGGCTGGTCGAAGAGCTTGGGCTGATCCCTTTCGACACGCTCTTATCGATGGCCTTCGATGGAAGCGTGGAAAAGCAGATCTCATATTTGGTCGATTTCACCTTCGCAGATAAACAATTCCACGACCTTGAAGTGATTACCGCGCCTTTAGACTATGTTTTGATTGGGCGCGATGTACTTAATCATATTGTCACCATCCTCAACGGCCCAGATCAACAACTATATATCCGATAACTAGCAAGAGCATGGTATAGTACGTTTTGAAAGCTCTTTGGACGAATGCGCATATTATGATCGATATTCTCATTCCTAATTACAACGGTGCCTCGCTTCTGCCAAGCTGTTTAGACGCGCTCCGCAAACAAACGCGCCGCGATTTTACGATCACAGTGATCGACGATGGGTCGAGCGACGATTCGCTTAGCCTGCTCGAAAAAGACTACCCAGAAGTCAAGGTATTGGCTCTGAAAGAGAACAAAGGCTTTATCGAAGCGGTCAATGCAGGCATCGAAGCGACCGATGGCGAGATCGTTGTGCTGCTCAACAACGACACAGAAGTGACACCACGTTGGTTGGAATATCTGGTCGGCGCATTAGAACGTTACCCGAGCTATGACTTTGCCTCAAGCAAAATGATGCTCTTCGACAGGCGCGACCATATCCATTCGACGGGCGACCTGTATCGGCTCGATGGGGTGCCCAACAGTCGTGGCGTTTGGCAGCGCGACCGCGGCCAATACGACTATGTCTCGGCTGTGTTCGGCCCCTGCGCCGGAGCCGCCGCCTATCGTCGCAGCGCCTTGCAACTGTTGGCGGAAGATGGAAAGGTCTTTGACCCCGATCTGGGCATGTATTGCGAAGATGTCGACCTGAATCTGCGCGCTTGGCGCCAAGGTATCCGCACGATCTATGAGCCACGCGCTGTGGTCTACCATATGCTGAGCGCTACTGGCGGCGGCGCACGAGCCAGTTATGGCTGTGGGCGAAATTTCATACTGGTTTGGGCCAAAAATCTGCCCAGCAATCTGATCAAACGCCACTGGCCCGACCTTGTGCTATCGCAGCTGGGCTACCTCTTTCACTCGATTTGGCATATTCGCGAGCCTGCTGCGCGCGCACGCATCCGCGGACAGCTGGCCGGACTGCGCGATCTGCCGACGTTTATCGCAAAACGCGCCAAGATCAGCTGAAGAACAAGGTTTAATCAAACGATACGCACTTGGAAGCTCGTATCGAGCGACGACCCGTTAGGCACCTATACAACTTGTTTCTATGTGGCTTCAGCCAGCCAGATGCTCCTCAGCCAGCGACAGAAGATCTTATAGGAAATACGTTATGGCTTCGTTTTGGGGTGGCCTTTCCACACAGATAGAAGCGTCGTGGTTGCGGGCGGGTCGTTGGTAGCCGTAGGCGGACGCGGTTATGACCTTCTTGGGGAAAAAAACTTAGACGCCCGAGGATAAAACTCTTCAGATCGATTCGCTATCCGATGCTTTTGCAAACCTATCCCCAACGCCTCAGAAGAGGCATCACCACTCCATGCAGCCAAGCCGCAAAATACGATCGATACAAAACGCTAAGAGCCTCCAGAGGAGAGCTCTTAGCGCACAAGGTGAGCTGTCTATCACGCTTAGTCGTTCTCACCGAACTTGCGGGGCGGCAGGGTCTTGAGATACTGCCAAACGGCCTCGAGCTCTTCATCAGTCATCTGGCCCATCTGCTGCCAAGGCATAGCAGTGTTTATTTGGCGTCCGCCCGGGGTTATACCTTCGCGCATAACCCGTCGGAAATCTTCGCTGCTCCAACCATTCAATTCACCACCAGGAGTCAGGTTGGCAGCGGGAGGCACTTCGGGACCGCTCGCAGGAACCCTTCCACCAGCGAGTCGAGCGCCGTGACAGTCAATACAGCCACCTACAGTCGTGATATAAGCACCATAAGCAGCGGTCGGACCAGAGGGGACGACGTCGGGTCGAGGTGCTGTATGATCGATCAGTTCAGCTGAGAAGAGCGGTAAAGCACCAGCGAGACCCAAAGCACGGCCAAGCGGGCCAATATTTGACTCAGGAAGCTGATTATCAACAGACGGAAGTGTCTTGAGATAGGCAATAACGCTGGCTAGATCGTCGTCGTTAAGAGCATTGTAACCAACCGAAGGCATAACCAAAAGGGTCTTGCCATCTTTACCAACACCATGACGGATCGCACGTACCCAATCGATATCGTTAAAGTCGTTCGCAATACCGCCTGCACCAGCAGTCAAGTTAGCAGAGGCCAAACGACCTAACATTGGATCGTCGGCTATAACTTTACCCTCCAAATTATCGCCATGGCAATCACGACAAGCACCAATTGCAGCTACGATATGCTCGCCACGTTTGATATCAGCTTTACCAATATCAGCGCTTAAAGGCTCGATTCCTATGCTGTAAATTTTATTCATGCGCGAATTCGTATTGATATAGATGAATCCAAGCACGATGGCTATTACGCCCAAAATTACACCAATAACTATACCAAACCAGCGTATAATTCGTTTTAGCACAGAAATCCTTTCACTTTCAGTTCAAGATAATACTAGCAACGAATCACCGGTTTTCTTTATTTACTCTACTTATTTCGTAGAGATCACAAAAAAATAATACGGCACTGAGCTCAAAATTGATATCAGTCTCTCGTATGAACCAAACTACATTACAACACCGAAATAACAAACAATTCGTATCTTTTTAGTTAAAATAGACAAAAACTTCGTATACAATCGATTATTACTCTTTTTTCATCGTTTTTGCTAAATGGAGATAGCTTCATCGTTAGCGCGCGATCCGATCTAACCTACAAGACGCTTAGCCCATCTTCCCAGCTGCATCCCTGCACAATTCTCAATCAGCAACACTGCATCGCGCTGTTCTCAAAGCAAATACCTCAGCTCTACAGCTTCTTGGAAGCGAGCTGATACGAAAGGAGCTTGAAGATGTCAGCGATTAGATTTTGGTCTTTCCTATCTCATCGCAGCTGGCTCTGGATCTGTCTAATCGCCTTGATCAGTACAGGCCTTGTAGTCACGCCAAACAGCTATGCCATGCAGTTCCAAGTCACTAAAAGCAGCGATAGTGACGATGGTGTGTGTGACAGTGATTGCTCCTTGCGCGAAGCGATTGCGGCAGCCAACGCAAACCCCGGCCCCGATACCATTCAACTGAGCGCTACTAGCTATACGCTGAGCCTTGGGGCCAGCAGTGGCATACTTATCACAGATGACTTGACGATCACGGGGGTGCAATCGAGCACTACGATTATCGATGCCCAAAACAGTGCTCGCATCTTTATGATCGATGAGGGAGTCGAAGTGCAGCTCGAAGAGCTGACTCTGCGTAACGGTAGCAGCGCAAGCAACGGCGGGGCAGTCTTGAACTGGGGCAAGCTTTCGCTGCGCAATCTGATTCTTGAAAACAACAGCGCGAACTACGGTGGGGCGATCTATAGCGCCGATAGTTCGCTCACGATCGAAGGCTCGATCTTGCGATCGAATCAAGCCAGCAACCACGGCGGCGCGATCGTAGCGAGCGAAACGGGCCTATCACTCAGCCAAAGCCAATTCAGCGCCAACCAAACGAAAGGTCAGGGTGGTGCGATCTATATCAAAGATAGCGGAGGGACGCTCGATCAGCTTCGGCTCAACGGCAATCAAGCTGGCGATGCGGGCGGAGCCATCTATATCCAAAGCAGCAGTCTAAGGCTTAGCAAGAGCAGCTTCGTCGAGAACACGAGCGCTCAAGATGGAGGAGCGCTAGTTAGTATCGAGAGTAGCCTAGAGCTAAGCGAGAGTAGCTTCGAGAAGAATAAAAGCCAGGGCAACGGCGGCGCGATCTATAACCTAGGCCAGCTCGAATTGAGCGAAAGCGGCCTGATCGGCAACAGCGCAAGCTTGGCTGGCGGCGGCTTACACGATGCGGGCAGCGGAGCTTCGACTATTCGCAATACAACTTTTAGCGCCAATCAAAGCGCAGACCAAGGCGGCGGCATCGCCAAGAGCGGCTCAGGCAGTTTGAACATCGCCCATGCAACGATCGCCCGCAACAGCGCCCAAGTTGAAGCTGGTGGCATCAGCCACGCCGCTGGCAGCCTTAGCCTCAACCACTCCCTCATAGCCGAAAACGCAGCTCCTAACGGAAAGGATTGTGTCGGCAGTCCCACCTCCGCAGGCTTTAACTTGATCGAGAGCAGCGCGGGCTGTTCACTCGCCAACCCGCAGAGCAGCGATCTGCTCGATCAAGCGGCCCAGCTCGAAGATCTCGGTGATAACGGCGGCCCAACGCCGAGCCATGGCCTGCGCGCCGACAGCCCTGCCCTCGATGGCGGCAGCGCGGTCGGCAGCGAGTGCGCGGCGAGCGATCAACGGGGCGTGCAGCGCCCACAAGGCAGCCGCTGCGATATCGGCGCGCTCGAAGAGATCCAAGCGCTGCTCCTCGAGATCAGCTTCTCGCCGCAAACAATCAAGCTGGGCGAAACGAGCAGCTTGCGCTACTCCATCACGAATAGCAGCGATCACGCCCTGACGAATATCAGCTTTGTGAGCAGCCTCAGTAAGGGTTTGCAGCTCACACAGAGCGATCAAAATAGCTGTGGCATAGTGCAGATCACAGCAGAGAGCGTAAGCTTGAGCCAAGCCGAACTGAATGCGGGCGCGAGTTGCAGCTTTAGCCTAGCTGTTAGCACGCAAGAGGCGGGCTACTACAGCGCCAGTAGCAGAACGATCCAAATAGGTTCTCTGCAACAAGGTGTCGCTCAAGCGAGCACACTGAGCGTACTCAACCACCAACCAAGCATAACCAGCGCGCTCCTTGATCGATCGAGCGGTGTGTTGACGATTCGAGGAGAGCATTTCCTCAAAGATTCGCGCATTGAATTTAAGCAAGGGAATAACAAACTCGCGCTGAGCGATCCATCAAGCATTCGATATATCAGTGCTCGTGAATTGCAGGCCACACTCTCACCCGAGCTGTACGCAAGCCTTACAGCCGCACAAGTGATCGTGCGAAATCCTGAGCCGGGTGGCGGCGAATCGCCGCCTATCGCGATTCAAATGCTCGAGCAAGGGGAAAACTACCAGCTCTATTTGCCAATGGTTGTGCAATAAGCATGCAATGGCATAGAGCTGGCCGAGCGCTGCGGCTAGCATACACGCGATCGCGCGCCCGCGCGTGTATGGGCGCAAGTCGCCAAAAAGGCGAGCGATGACATTGCAGCGCCGCGCGCCCGCGCGTGCATGGGCGCAAGCGTTGAAAGGGCGTTGGCATCGATCAATGTAGAGCAGCGAAAAGCAGCGCGAAACGCTTGAAGGCCCAAATGGGAGGAGCTACCTGTTGATAGCCGGAGGCGGACGCGCTAGAAGCCGAATGGGAGCTAGAAGCCAAGCCGCCAGAGCTGAAGCTATCTAGCGAGCTCGATACACTCTAGGCGATCAAAAACCGTAACAGCACTGTCTTGGCTTAGAGACAGTGCTGTTATGTTTATTCACTTATTTTCGCTCTGAAAGCACTAACTTATCTCGATTCTTATGACTTATACCAAATCCGGTTGATTACTTTCTATTTGGCCTTCGGCAGAGCGGAACTTGACTATATTTTGTTGTGTGAAATTTCGCGTTGTCGCGCGACAACGCGAAATTTCACACAACTCTTTCCCGGATTTTGGTTTTTTGCGTTATAAAAGTGCAAGTCTTTAAACGGATTTGGTATTACCTCGCATGCGACTCTGATATCCACTTCTAAAGTCATTGACAGACCACGTTTGTATCATTATGCACTATTTACGAAAACATGTCGTACAAACCATATAGAAAACAAAACAAATTTATTGAAATAAACCAATTTAAAATAATTTATTACGGCTTATATTACTCGATTATATCCAACAAATTCTTCTAAAATCCTATTTAATAGTTCATTCAACAGATTAAATATTTAACCGAAAATATACCAGCAATTCCTCTTCAAAAAGTTTCTAAACTGTGTATAATATCTTTCGGCCTCGTAATCCAATTATTTTTATTCGGGCGTTTATATTTCTAGATTCCATTTGAAATACTGTTTGTAGCAAAAGCAACGTCCGGTTGATCCGGATTCAGAAGGAGCTAACTAGACATTTTGCGCCATTATCTAAGGAGCGGCTCGTTGTTATGTTCGGCAACTACGATCTACGTCTTGTCATTCTTTCCTATATTGTTGCCTGTTTTGCATCATACACTGCGCTCAATTTAGTAGAGCGTATACGCTATTCACACGGGCGGGCCTATTTGACGTGGCTTGTTGGGGGAGCCTGTTCGTTTGGCATCGGCATCTGGTCGATGCACTTTACGGGTATGTTGGCCTATCAAATGGACATGCCCGTCTATTATGATTTCGGCCTTGTGCTGCTCTCGCTCATCGCCGCATTCGCCGCCTCCACGATCGCCCTGCGTTTGATGGGCTCGCCGCAGGCCCGCCTGCGCCACTTCTTACTTGGAGGGCCGATCATCGGCTTCGGCATCGTCTCTATGCACTACATCGGCATGGAGGCGATGATTATGGAGGCTACGATCAGCTATAACCCCTGGATCGTTGGTCTCTCTTTGATCATCGCCATCGGAGCCTCTTTGGGCGCGCTCGGCCTAGCCTTCCAGCTTCGGCGTGGCAATTTAGAGCCTAAGCAGGAACACTGGTTCAAATTCGGCAGCGCCTTGGTGATGGGCCTAGCTATCACAGGTATGCACTACACGGGCATGTGGGCGGCTAACTTCGTTCCCTCGGCCTTGCAAGAGTCTAGCCACTTGCAAGGAGATGGACTACATAGCCTCTCGATCGGCATCTTAGTGGTCGCTGGTGCGCTACTCGTGCTGTTCTTCACCTGGATATCGATCCTATTCGATCAGCGCATTATGGCGCAGTCGCAACAACTCGACGAAAGCTCCTTGCGCTATCGATCGCTCTTCCATCACCACTCCGATGCGGTTCTGACCTTTGATTCGCAAGGGGAGCTGATCGACGCGAACCAAGCTGCAAGACAGATTTTTGGCCTGCCACAGGCGGAGTTAAGCAACGATCGCTTCTTCCAGCTATTCGATGATGAGCAATGCGCACGCCTCAAAAGTGCCCTCGCAAGTGGATTGCAGGGCGAGACAAGCAACTACGATCTTGCTTTAGAGGTTCATGATCGCATTGTGCGGCTCAATATCCGCCATATCCCTATTCACGTCCATGGTCGCATCGCAGGCAGCTATGTGATCGCCAGCGATCTAACAGAACGCTTAAGTGCTCTGGAAGCGCTTCAAGTACGTGAGAAAGAGCTGCAGATGATGGTCGATCAGCAACAGGTACTGATCAACACGATCCAAGAGCTCTCCGCTCCGGTGCTTCAAGTCGATGAGCACGTTCTGCTGCTCCCTCTCGTCGGCCATCTCAATCCGAGCCGCATTCAGCAGATCACCAGCGTGATGTTAGAGAGCATTCGACAACACAGAGCACGTCAGCTGATAGTCGATGTGACGGGGATCCAATTGATCGATAGCGATATCGCCAATAGCTTTTTGAAGGGCTTCCAAGCCGCACGATTGTTAGGCACAGAAATCGTTGTTGTGGGGATCTCGCCACAGGTAGCCGAAACGCTGACACACCTGGGCTTCGATCCGAATGGGGTTACGATTCGCAGTAACCTTCAGGCCGGTATTCACTATTCGCTTAAACAGCAATTTTCTTACTAAGCTGAAGCTGCCTACTAGAAATCCTCCCCAAGCTATGAGGAGGATTTCTGGATATGCTGATTAAAGCTGAAGTTTATGCAGCAGGCTGTTCGGAACGCAACACATAGTGATCAAAGACAAATGGCCCAAAGGGAACAACCGAAGCTACAAACGCCAAGAGGAGGCGTGTGATGGGCCATTTTTGAACGAATTTTATGTAAACTGCCATGAAAATGTAGGCGACAAACAGCCACCCATGCAAGGCGCCAATAACACTCACGGCTTGAGGGATATCGGCCATATATTTCAATGGCATGGCAACAAACAACAGTAGGATCATCGAAATACCTTCGATGATACTCAATACACGAAAACGGCTCAAAGCGGTCTGAAACATAGATCTCCCTTATCTGCAGGATCAAGCGCAAAAATGCGCTTCTAGATAACACTTGTGACTATAGACTTGGGTAGATCTATGCTACAAAAGCTTAGGCCCTAAGACAAGAGCAAAACGTTCTCAAAGCGATATCTATTTTGCATCAGTCTTATATGGCTCAACGACGCTAGGGATAAAGATCCAGTGCGCTTCGGGCAGGTTGAATGCGGCTTCCACAAAACCAGAACGCCGAAACGCAGTGACAATATAGCGGCTCCCTTGAGGTGGATCAAACAGCTCAGCTTCGACCGAGGTATCTTGGCCACCAACCGCGATCAGTTGACAGGCGTTTTCAAGCGCATGACAGCGCTGGAAACGCCAAGTACGCGTGTCTTCGGGCATGGTCCACGAAACAATATAGCTGTTGGGGAGCTTTGGATTCACATAGACAGCGCCACTAATTTGAGGTGTGGCTTCGGCATAACTTAGCGATGTTTGTAAGCAAAGAAGGCAAGCGAAACATAGCAAAAAGAATGAAACAGCTCGTTTCATAAAAGGCTCCTCGTGAGTAGGATGTTGACTGAAATGGCGAGGAGTTGTCGGCTATGGAAATTAGTCTGCCAAACAACACCAACGACAAGGACTATAAGCTAAGCAAAAAATTATAATAAGCAACCCTTAAAAACTCTTACAAACCTATAACTGCTTATACCATTTCGTTAAATTCAGCAAATAGACTCAGATTGTTTGCAATAAGACTTTTGTAAATAATTAAACGAAAATTTATCTTATACTATCTCTGCAATAATATCCAAATGACACTATATCAACTATAGATCTTTTATATGCTTAGTATGATTTTCTATAGGAATTAGTTATTCTACTATACCAATAATAATAAATAAACGAAATAATTCCATAAGCGCTTCAAGTATATACAAACAGCCTTATTGTTATTATAATATGCTATAATTAGGAGTTTGTAAGCTAGGGAGTGTTGTCTCAAATGGCATCCGAGTCTGCATCCTTATTAATCTCACAGCTTCAAGATCGAATCACTAGACTCGAACAAGAATTACAAGAGTGTCGAGCTTCTCAATCCAAAGTTGAACAAAGTAAAACCGTGCAATTGGGCTATCCCGATGCGGCAACTTGGTTCGAACAGTGGCTTGAAGCGGCCCCCGACCCAACACTGTTGATAAATAGGCAGGGAGAGATCATCCAAGCCAATCAACAGCTTCTGCAACTGTTTGGCTACGAACGGCAAGAATTGATCGGCCAGCCGATTGAGATCCTTGTACCTCCTGAGATCCGCACAAAACATATCGATTTACGCTCTCATTATGTCCATACGCCTCGCACGCGCGCTATGGCGCAGGGTCTCGATCTCGTTGGACGCCACAAAGAAGGCTACGATATCCCCGTCGAGGTCAGCCTCAGCCCAATACACACCGATGAGGGCCAGATCGTCATCAGTTCCGTGCGAAACGTTTCCGATCGACGGCAAGCAGAACAAGATCGTCTTAACAACGAGATCATTCGAATGCAGCGCGAACGCCTCGCCGAGCTTTCAAGCCCTCTGCTGCCGATCAACGACGATATCGTGGTGATGCCCCTGATCGGCACAATCGATGAAGAGCGCGCTCATCAAGTGGTCGAAACGCTACTCTATGGCATTACAGAGCATCAGGCCAGCATCGCCATCATCGATATCACCGGTGTTCCAACCCTCGATGAGCGTGTGGCGAACCGTTTACTGCTCTGCATCCGAGCCGCCCAACTGCTTGGCGCGCATATCGTGCTGTCGGGCATCAGCAGCGCATCAGCCCAAATCTTGGCAGAGCTCGAGATCGACCTTACCCAGATTGTTACCCACTCCTCGCTCCAAAACGGTATCGCTTATGCCCTCCATCGCAGCAATGCTCAAAGTATCTAGCTCCACGAGGGCATATGAAGGCCTAGCATTCATATGCCCTTAAGGCTGCAAAAGCGAATCGCTCCTAGTGGTATACTTGCTCCATCGCACGAGTAAAAGCACTAGGTTCATGCTGGCTAAAGCCTCTGAGCTTCCCAAACACATCAGTACACGATCTCTTTTAACCTCACGATAGCCAATTTCCCTGCTAGATGGCAGAGCAGAAATTGTCGAGAGCTATCGTGTTTCCTGCGGTTCGCACACGGCTTGACCCCTGCTAACTAGCATGTCGACACCTTCTTGATAAGGCGAAAACAGAGGTAAGGTTATGGAAACTAGCTACGATCTGCTCATCACTGGCGGAGAACTGATCAACCCAGGCGCCAAACAACAAGGCTATTTTGATATCGCGATCAAAGATGGCAAAATCGCCAAAATCGCGCCCAATATCAACCCGAACCTAGCGAACAAACTGCTCGACGCGCGCGGCCAGATCGTCACGCCGGGACTAATCGATCTTCACACCCACATCTATTGGGGTGTGACCTACTGGGGCATCGAAGCTGACCCTGTTGCCGCCCGCACCGGCGTCACAGGCTGGGTAGACGCTGGCAGCGCAGGGGCCTACACCTTCCCCGGCTTCCGCCGTTATGTCAAAGAGGCCAGCCGCGCCCGCATCTTCTGTCTATTAAACCTTTCTGCGATCGGATTAGTTGCGCCCACGTGGGAATTTGCCAACCCTGACTATAGCGATCTTGAGCTGGCCGAGCGCACTGTCGAAGAGAACCGCGACCTGATCGTCGGCATCAAAGCCCGCATCGACCACAATACCACCCGTGGGGTTGGCATTAGGCCGCTTCAACAAGCCCGCGAACTGGCCGATCGCGTCAAACTGCCCTTGATGGTTCATATCGGCTATGGGCCGCCCAGCCTACACGATATTTTGCCGCTCTTACGCGCTGGCGACATCTTGACACACTGCTTCACGGGCGGCACGCATCGCATCGTCGGGCCCGACGGTCTGGTTTACCAAAGCGCCCGTGAGCTACAAGAGCGTGGCGTTTTGCTCGATATCGGTCATGGTACAGGCTCATTCAGCTTCCCTGTAGCCGAAAGCGCAATGGCTCAGCAGATCATCCCCGATGTGATCAGCAGCGATATCCACCAACTCAGCGTGCAAGGTCCTATGTTTGATCTGCCGCTCACGCTTTCGAAATTCCTCCAGCTCGGTATGTCGCTTAGCGATGTGATCGAGCGAGCTACGGTGCGTCCCGCCCAAGCGATAGGTCTTGAAAAAGGCGGCACACTCGCAGTGGGAGGCCCAGCCGATATCGCGCTCTTCCGGCTGGAAGAGAACGAAATGACGCTCTTCGACGCGCAAATGGATGAGCGTATCGGCAAACAGCAACTTGTAAACACCCACACCTTAGTCGACGGTGTCGAACTCGAGCGCATTCCCGAGCGTCCGCCAGCGATCTGGGCGACGCTGCCAGAGCATCAACAACGTATACTCAAAAAGTAGCTTCAAAGGCGAGCCGATCGCTGCTTTTAGGCCACTCAAGTTCCTCATTATGCTTGCGAGAGATAGGCCACCACCGCACTCGATCTCTCGCAAGCAAGCGAACAAATCGCGCTTTAGATATAGCAAATCTTCTTGTTCAATGAACTCTCAACGCCGAAAGGCAGCGTATACACCTGCTCGCTGCTTGCAGCGGGCAGGTTGCAATGAGCGCAGCGAAGTGCAGCGTTTGAAGCCGCTTGCGACGGGTGTGATGTTGGTAGCCGTAGGCGGACGCGCTTGAGTCCCTCTTTGGGGAAAAGACTAGGCCGCCAGAGCACTAAAAATAGAAATAGCTTGCAAGACAAGAGCTTTTCAGTCTGACAGACTCATAGAAAAAGTAAATAGATTAGGGTCTGAATCAGTCGTATGTTTCTGATTCAGACCCTAATCTCGCTTAACATATGTAAAATGATCGACAAAAGTTAGGTAGTTGGTTTCACATGCACTAGCTAACTTGTCGAGCAATTTAGGCTGCTTATAGGTTTGAATGAAGGGCTACACAGTGAGAGCAAGGCTTATAAGGGGAAATCGGGCGGAAGCAGGGGTGGTCGGCGCGGAGAAAGGTAAAAGAGGATAAATAAGGAACCTTGCTCTCGAACCTGTGCTAGAGCCCTCATTGATCCCCGAGGCCAAAGTGTCGCTACTTTTAGTGAAGATGAGGGAAAGTTGTTCAGAAGCATGATCCACTTTTTCCTCGTTTGGGACTACTTAAACAATAACATAAAAACCAGCGTGGCAACAGAGAAGGCACGCCAGTTCTCTGCCAAATTTTTCAATATTCAAATATACCGTTCCAATGCTAAAACATAGCAGTTTACAGCCTTTATTGTCTCAGATTATTTGCCATACTGTCTCAGATCATTTGCCATGTGCCTATTTCAAGCCCTAAAGCCGTATCAAAGCATCGCATGGCACAACTCCAGCGGCAAAGCTCTTAGCATGCATACGGTCCCAACCGCGTCCGCCTACGGCTATCAACAGCCTGCCCTCCCATACGAGCTTATATCGAGCAGCCCCGAGAGGCCACCTAAAAACCCAAGGTATAGATCTGCTTAAAGACATCCTCTCCGCAACACGGGAAATGGTTCGCGATCGTGGCGCTTTTGAAGACTGGCTTCGAGCACAAAAAAACGTGATTCCGCTAGTTGCGGAATCACGTTTCTGTACACCCCCGAACCTTGGGCCTATTTTAGAGCTCGTAAGCCTAAATGACGCAGCAGCTTCCCACGCTTGGCGCTAAGAAGCCTGTTCTGCGAATTGAAGTTGATACAAACGATGGTAGTATCCTCCCAAGGCTATAAGCTCATCGTGGCTGCCATCTTCAACCACTTGGCCTTTGTGCAAGACAATAATGCGATCGACATGACGAATCGTACTCAAGCGGTGGGCGATCACAATACTGGTACGATTCTGCAAGAGACGCTCGAGAGCGGTCTGGATCAGGGCTTCGGTCTCGGTATCGACGCTGCTGGTCGCCTCGTCGAGGATCAAGAGCACCTCGGGGTTGAAGGCGATCGCACGCGCAAAGGCCAAGAGCTGACGCTGACCGATCGAGAGGTTCGAGCCACGTTCGCGCACCTCGTAGTCGTAGGTGCCGGGCAGGCGCTCGATAAAGGCGGCTGCGTTCGAAAGCTCGGCGGCATAGCGCACCTGCTCGTCGCTGATCTCTTCGCTGTGCAAGCGAATATTGCTCGCGATCGTGCCGCTAAAACAGACCGGATCTTGGGGCACGGCTGCAATATGGCGGCGCACCTCAGTCTGAGGCAGATCGCGCAGATCGACGCCATCGAGCGTGATGCTGCCCTGCTGAATATCGTAGAAGCGTGCCAACAGACTGGTCAACGAACTCTTACCAGCGCCCGTCGCGCCCACAATCGCCACAGCTTGACCGGCCGGAATAGTCAGGTTGATGCCCTTGAGCACTGGCTCGTTCGGATCGTAGCCAAAGACCACGTTCTCGAAGCGAATCTCGCCCTTAACTGGCTTGGGCAGTGCTTTAGGCTGCTCGGGATCGCGCACATCTTGAGGTGTATCGAGCACACCAAACACACGCTCGGCGCTCGCCATAGCGCTCTGGAAGATGGTGTAGCGCTCGGCGATATTGCGGATCGGCTGGAATGCGCGCTCGGTGTATTGGGTGAAGGCCACCAACATACCCAAGGTAGCCCAACCCGCCAAGACGCCCTGACCACCACCGTACAAGAGCACGGCTGTGCCAACGGCAGCTGTGAAGTTAATAGCCGGGAAGAAACACGAGAAGAGGAAAACCGAGCGCATATTGGCTGCGGTGTATTCCTCGTTCAACTGCAAGAAATTGCGCTTGGCGCGCTCTTCGCCATTAAAGAGCTGAGTGACCAACACGCCGCTGATCTGCTCGTTCAAATAGGCATTGATACGAGCGAGGCGTTGGCGCACCAATCGGTAGGTATCGCGCATCCAGCGTTGGAAGACATTCATCAGAATGACCATAATCGGCAGGACGGCGATGCTGATAAGCGCCAAACGCCAGTTTAGCCAGAACATCACGATAATGATGCCGAACAGCGTTACGAAGTCGGCCATAATCGCGACAAAGCCTTGGGTAAGAAACTCGTTGAGCGAGTCGACGTCGTTGGTGATACGCGTCAACAAGCGCCCAACCGGGTTACGGTCAAAGAAGGCCAGACTCATGCGCTGAATATGGCCGAAAATCGTCATGCGAATATCGCGCATAACCTGCTGACCGATGTACTGCAGCAGGTAGGTATGGGTATAACGAAAGATAAAGTTCGCTATCAGCGAAACGATAAAGATCACAAAGATCGGCCAGATCCCTTCGTAATCGCCCTGCATAATCGGCCCGTCGATCGCGCGTTGCACCAGCATAGGGGGCAAGAGATCGGTCAAAGCCGCGCCAAACAGCAGGAGGATCGCCCCTGTTAGGCCTTTCCAGTAGGGCTGGACAAATACCGCCAAACGGCGCATTAGGCGGCCATCGTAGGCCTTACCTAAGATCTCATCATCATCGAAACCGCGAGACATCTAACGACTCCCTTCGGGAGGAATAAGGCTGTTTGCCAACGCTGCGAGCGCTGGTGTTGCCTAATTCTCGGTATCTAATTCAGCTTCCAGCAATTCACGTCGGTACATAGCCGCATATAGGCCACCCTGCTGCACCAGTTCGCGGTGAGTACCGCGTTCGGCGATTTTGCCCTCGTGGAGCACAATGATCTGGTCAGCATCCTTAACGGTGGCGATGCGTTGGGCAATGATGATACTGGTGCGATTGCGCATAACCTCGCGTAAACCCGACAAGATCTCCGCTGCGGTATGGGTATCGACACTGCTAAGCGCATCATCGAGCACCAAAATGGCCGGATCGCGCATAACAGCGCGTGCAATCGCTGTACGCTGTTTTTGTCCACCCGAAAGCGTTACACCCCGTTCGCCCAGCATGGTGTCTAAGCCGTCGGGGAACTGATTAAGGTCGTTACTGAGGCGCGAGATCGCGACCGCGCGATCGACACGCTCTTGCAGCTCCTGCTCGGGCAACTGCTCGTGGTCGATGCCAAACATCACGTTTTGGCGCAGTGGCACGCTAAACAAGAAGGTCTCTTGGGGCACATAGGCGATCGAGCGACGTAGCGTGTCGAGCGGAAGCTCGCGCACATCGACACCGTCGATCAGCACGCGGCCCTGATCGGGGTCGCGCACACGCCCCAACAGACTAACCAGCGTGCTTTTGCCAACACCCGTCGCGCCTACGATCGCCAGCGAGGAGCCATGCGGAACAGTGAATGAGACATCGCGCAGAATCCAGCCATCGCGCTGCTGATGTTTGATCTCAACCTCTGCGGCGTCGCTGCGTTTGGCGAGAGCGTAATCGAAGCGAATGCCCACATTTTCAAAGCTGATGCCGCCCTGGATCGGTCGATCGCTGCGAGCTTGGCTCGGACTGGTCACGGCGGGCACGCGATAGAAGATCTCGGCGAGGCGCCCCATCGAGGCTGCCGCCTGCTGATAGAGCGAGACCGTCCAGCCGAGCGAGATCATCGGCCAGCCCAGCAAACCGAGGTAAGTGTTGAACTGCACCAATTCACCGATCGTCATGCCACCATCGACCACAAAGCGACCGCCGACCAAGAAGATCAAGGCGCTGATCGTACCCATAATCACCGAGATCAAAGGCCAGAGCATGCCGCTTAGCAGCACGTAGCGCAAGTTATAGCTGCGGTAACGTTCGTTCTCTTCGCGAAAAACGCGAATCTCAGCATCTTCTTGAGCATAAGCTTTAATGGTACGAATACCACTAAAGTTTTCTTGAGCGCGTGTCGAAATGCGCCCAAATTGATCTTGAACCTGTTTAAAAGCGAGTCGCATGCGTCCACCGATCACCCAGAAGGTGATGGCGGTACACGGCAACAAGAGCATCACCATCAAGGCCAGCTTGGCGTTAATGGTGAACATAAAGATCGCGGCTGCTACTAACAAAAAGATAGCCGAGGCCACATTCATCAGGCCGTGACCGAGAAACTGGCGCACAGCGCTGAGGTCGTTGGTGGCACGGGCCATCAGGTCACCTGTGTAGTTGCTATTGTAGAAACCCTGATCGAGCGAGATATAGCGATCAAACAGGGTCGTTCGCAGATCTTGCTCGATCCGAAACGAACTGCCGATGATACACTGGCGCATAATGAATTTGAAGACGCCATCGATCAATGCTACCACCAGCAGCATCACAACATAGATCAGCAAACGTTGCACATCTATGCCTCGGCCTTGAATGTCGTCGACAGCAAGTCGTAAGATATAGGGACCGAAAATGCTAACAACGGCACTCAAAACGGCACAGATCATGCCCACTACCAATGCCCTGCGGTAACGAGCTAGAAATGGGCGTAAGTAACGTAACGATGACATCCTACCTCTCTTTACTTGAACACACTCATTGTGTTCTCTAGGCAAGCACACATGGCCAATACCAAGAGGCACATGCAACCTAACAATCGGCTGCGGTGTTAGCTGATAACCCGGCTATTTCCAAAGTTCGGGGGGTACGTCAAAGGAGTATAACACTAGTTTTAAAGCAGACTCTCAGACTAAAGGCGGATGCGCCGGAGGACTTAGCGTTTTGTTACAAAAAGCGAGCTAGTTCAAGCAAGCCTACGCTAAACCACTAAAATCGACCAAAAAAGCAGCCTCCGCACTAAAATCCATCAAAACCCCATTAGATGAGAGATTTCAACTATTAATTTTCAAACTCACCCCAAATATGCTGGTTTCTTTCCTTGTAAACATCTCTTCAACTCTAGTCTACAAATCTGCAAATCTCGTTCCTTACTTTGGCGGGGAGGTCCTTAGCTGCCAAGGGTAGAGAGCTTTTCCGCCTTGTTATGAGCGTCCCTGCACAAGCGCACAAAGCTCAAAACGTAGCGCGAACTTTCAAGCACATATAAAAACCGACCGCCCTCTGCGAAGGGAACGGTCGGTGAAACAGATCGAAACGAGGCTTACTTGCGAGAGCGCGGGTCGAGCGCGTCGCGCAGGCCATCGCCCACCAGCGAGAAGCTCAACATGGTCAGTGCGATGAAGATCGTGGGGAAGAGCGCCAAGTGCCAATAGAGTTGCAGGTAAGAGGGGTTGGTGGCCGCGTTGCCCACCATTTTGCCCCAGCTCGGCAAAGGATCGTTCACACCGATGCCCAAGAAGCTGAGGCCTGCTTCGGTGAAGATCGCATTGGGGATACCGATCGTCACTGCCACGATCAGCGGGGTGAGCGCGTTGGGCAGCAAGTGGCTTACGGCGATTTTAAAGGGTGTGGTGCCCAATGCTTTGGCCGCTTCGACATACTCTTTCTCGCGCAGCGAAAAGATCTGTGCTCGGGTGAGTCGACAAATATCGACCCAGGCGATCAGACCGATCGCGATAATGATGTTGAGCAGACCATTGCCAAAGATGGCGACCAAAAAGAGCGCGAACAGCATCTGGGGGATAGCGGTAAAGACCTCGATGATACGCATCACCACAAAGTCTACCCAGCCGCCCGCAAAACCCGCCAGCAAACCCAACGAGACACCGATCAGCAGCGCGATCACCTGTACCGAAAAGCCTACTGTGAGTGAGATACGCGCTCCGTAGACAATGCGGCTGAATTCGTCGCGTCCGTTTTCATCGATGCCCATCCAGTGGTCGGCACTTGGGAAGGCGCGATACTTCACGCCTGATAATACGAAGTCGTAGGGATATGGCGCAATAAGATCAGCAAAAATCGCCATCAAGAACAAAATGATCACGATCACTAGGCCGCCCATCGCCAACTTGTTACGCGAGAAGCGTATGGCAGCATCGCGCCAAAGATTCGCAACACGCTGCTTTTTTCCCTCTGTCGGTTGATCGGTTGTTTTTGGTGTAGCAATAACGCTCATACAGAGTTCTCCTCAATACGTAGAACGGCCCTAGGCCAATTTAATTCGCGGGTCGATCAATACGTAGAGCAGGTCGGTGATCAAATACACCAAGCCCCACAAAAAGGCGATCAACAGCATCAGTGCCATCAGCAGCGGGTAGTCGCGTTGAACGACGCTGGTGACGAAATATTTGCCCAAACCATTCACACGGAAGACGGTTTCGATAAAAATCGTACCGGTAATCAGGTGGGGCACCTGAGGACCAAGTACGGTTAAAATCGGGATCAAGGCGTTTTTGAGGGCGTGCCGCCAAATTGTGATCTGTTCGCTGAGGCCCTTGGAACGAGCGGTTCGAATGTAATCTGAGCTTAATACATCAACCAAACTTGCGCGAGTATAACGCGCCGCGATGCCCATAGGCGTCAAGCTCAAGGCGATCACTGGCATAATCAAATACTTCCAGTCGCCGCTCAAAATCGTCGACCAATTTTCGGGCCAGCCGCCGATCGGTAAGATCTTTAACCAGATCACAAACAGCATGATCAACCAGAAGGAGATAACAAAATTTGGAACGGTAAGGCCGAGGGTTGCAAAAAGAGTCACAATATAATCGACCCACGAGTTTTGACGCACAGCTGCGACGATTCCCAAAAAGACCCCAAAGCCCAAACCTGTGATGACGGTGATGCCGCCCAAGGCGATGCTGGTCGGCCATGTGCGCTGAATAACCTGAATAACCGTCTCGTCCGGGTGTTGAAATGAATAGCCAAAATCACCCCGAATGGCATTACTCATATAGTTGATGTACTGCACATAGATTGGTTTATCGAGGCCATACTTGCGCCGAATATTCTCTTTGGCCGCGGGCGGTAAGGGCATTTGGCCTTCATCAAAGGGGCCACCAGGGATAGAGTGCATCAACAAAAAGGCTACAACTGATACAAGCAAAAAGACCGTTAAAAGGCCAAGAATTCGCCCAAGGAGATAGCGTGCCATAGTGTTCTCCATGTAGTGAGTTTCTCTACGCCCAAGAAAGATGAGAAGCTGTGGCATGCTGCTGCCACAGCTTCTCGTTCATACACTATTTAGGCGGTTCTTTTCGATAATTCAACACGTCTTTGGTCACGTACATCGAACCGATCACAGAGCTGTGGTTAGAGAAGTCGGGCCATTGGATAGCTGAGAAACCACCGATATTGGCCTCGAGCTCGGAGCCTGCGAAGTAGGGCTTGAGCAAGTCGCCACGGGTACGGTGGCTGATCCAGATAGCTGGCACATCTTCGACCAAGATCCGCTCAGCATCCATAAACTGCTTGATACGGCCTTCCATGTCGAGGCTGGCCGAAGCTTCGCGCACCAGCGCATCGAACTGTTCGTTCGACCACGAGTGGCGGCCACCGCTCAGCCACACGCCGAGCATGTTCGAGGGGTCGAGGAAGTCGATACCGTAGGAGACCATACCAAAGTCGATCTGAGTCGGCTTGGCGTTGAGGGCATCCATAAAGGTTTTGTAGTCTTTGTTCGAGACTTCGACTTCGATACCCAAGTTCTGCTTGATCGAGGCCGCAATGGCTTGAGCGACCTGCTGGTAGACTTGTGGCTCGTTGCGCAGCCAGAGCGTGAGTTTGGGGAAGCCTTGGCCATCTGGATAGCCAGCCTCCGCCAAGAGAGCCTTGGCCTTTTCGGGGTCATAGGCCTGAATATCTTTGAGGCCGTCGGAGTTAGAAGCCGGGAAGCCGGGCATCAAGAAGGAGTAGGCTGGGATGGCTTGACCGTTGGTCAAGATATTGGTGATGATCGTATCGCGATCGACCACATGGCTAATGGCTTGGCGCACGCGAATGTCGTCGAAGGGCGCCTTGGTCACATCGAAGAAGAGGTAGTCGGTGCGGAAATCGCCCGAGTTCAAGCGCACTTGCTTAGCCAGTTCGGGATCAGCATTGATCAGCTCGAGGTCAGCGCTGCTTAAGAACTGCGAGTGAACAAAGTCAACTTCACCCTGCTGGTAACCAGTGAACATGGTTTCTGGCTTGGCATAGATACAAATCACCTTTTGGATATAGGGTTTGTTGTTGCCTTTATAGTTGGGGTTGGCTTCGTACACCAAACGCGAACCCTTAGTCCACTCTTTCAAAATATAGGGGCCAGCCGAAACCGAGGTCGCGGGATCGGTATTGTAAAGCGGGCCATGCTTTTCGAAAGCAGCTTTTTGAAGCGCTTGGCTGTAGAGCAGTTTAGCAGGCAAGAAGGGCGCGGGAGATTCGGTCTTAAACTCGAGCGTGTAATCGTCGATAGCGGTCACACCCAGCTCTTCTAAGGGCTTTTCGCCAGCGACAACTGCGTCCCAGTTCACGATTGCACCGGGTTCGCTATAGTACCAAGCGAAGTCCCAAGCGTGCTCGGGGTCAGCAGCATAGCGGAAGGTGTGAACATAGTCGTGGGCCGTGAGCGGCGTACCATCCGACCAGACCAGCTCGGGATTGAGGTGGAAGGTCCAAACGGTAGCATCTTCGTTGGCTTCCCAGCTTGTAGCTGCAGCGGGCTGGACTTCAAAGTTCTTATTCAAACGAATAAGCGGCTCGCCCAACACGTTCACAATCGAGCCGAAACCACCTTGGTTATAGACGGTTTCCAAGAAGTCGGGGCTGGTGAAGTTAGCCGTATTGTCGATGTAGGTTACAAAGGTTTGATACTCGATCGGAGCAGCATCATCTGGATAGACAACGCCACCTTCAGCAGTGGTGGCGACCTCTTTGGTGGGTTCGGGTACGGCTGTTGGAGCAACGACGGGAGCAAGGGTCGGAACGGGAGTTGAAGTGGCGGCGGGAGCTGCGGGCGCATCGGTTGTTGGAGCTTGGGCAGCAGGTGTCTCAGGAGCACTGCCGCCACAGGCTGCAAGCAAGGCGCTCGCACCAGTTGAAGCAAACAACGCTAAGAAACGACGCCGATTAAGGGTAGGCTCTGCCATGAAGGAAACCTCCTACATTGTATGGAGCATCTGCAACAGGACGACGCATAAACCAATTCCATACGTCAGTACCTGATCGAACCCTAGATTACGAGTACCTGTACGATACGAATAAGTACGCTTCCGGCATAAAACGACTGCTTGGGGTTAACGATATAAACACAATCCATCGCTCTGAGAGCAGATAGATCGATAGCTAATAACTCGAAGACTACCTTTAGGCTTTTGTGCGTATAGTGCTCCAACGCCTACACAAGCGCTTCATAGATGGTGTGATTGGTATATGACAATAGACCTGCCACATCCAACTTGGTCAACAGGAACACACACGAAGATATAGAACACAAACACGTAAAAAGAAAGGTAGTAGAGCCCAGCCGCAAGGAGTCAGTACAACTATGTACAGGTGACTGCTATACAATTGTCCGTCGTTGGTTTCATTGCGTTGGAGATTGGCGGATTATAGCATGCTTATCTGATAAATGTCAAATAGAGTTGAGTCCTTCCAAGCGATACAATTCTAATGAAATACGATTAGACTCATATAAAACTAGAGAAAAAGCTCACAAAATTGTCCCTATACTCTTTACACTCATCAGCTTATTAGGATGGAAAACTGTACTAAAATACAGCATATCTAATAGATCATTTCGTCTTATTTTTCTAAACAATACCATTTATGTGAATGACTAACGTTACAAAAAGATTCCGCTTAGGATACAGCAATTTACACAATTGTTTCTCATTTATTTTTGGACAATTTGTACAAATTGTTTACACTTAAGATTGACAAAAATAGGGGTACCAGCCTAGCAAAGTGATAGGCTAGCACCCCTTTTGAAGCGCACTTTGTGTTTAAAGATCGCTGCTTGTGCGTATACGATGCACAGGCGAGCAAGCCATTAAGAGTGCCGCGAGACAGACACCAGCTGCTGCGATCGCTACCGCCGAGCGCAAACCGAACAGCTCTGCCACCAGGCCGCCACACAGCATACCCAAGGTGCCAACCCCTTGGCTAAGCGTCTGCATAGCCGCCACGACACGCCCCAAAAACTGCTCGGGCACCAGCATCTGGCGCAGACTGATCTCGTTGATCTGGTAAAGCGTGCGGAAGAAATCACCCCCGATTTGATTCACTACCAACAGCAGCCAAGCCAGGGCCAGCAGATCGCCAGCCAGCCAGATCAGCCAGTTGATAGCGGCCGAAAGTAAAAGCATGGTCACGATCGTAGGGCCAATGCCTAAACGAGCAGTGATCGCTCTCACCGTCAAAGCAGCGGCCAAGCCGCCGCTTCCTCCGGTCGCTATGATCAGGCCGACGGCGAAAGGACTAAGCCCAAGGATGTGCAAAGCGTACAAGATATAGACCGCCCCGAAGAACCAGCCGAAAAAGTTATCGACGACCGTCGTCAGGGCGAACCAGCGAATGATCGGGTGGCGCAGCATAAACGCTAGCCCGAGCCGCAGATCGCTCCACAGCGAGCCATGCTGCTCGGTCTGGTGCGCCTCGCACTGGGCAGGTATCTTGCCTATGGCCCAGGCCGAGCAAAGATAGCTGCCTACATTGAAGAATACAGCCAGAGCTGGATTAAGCACTTGAATCAGCAGGCCCGCTGTAGGAGGAGAGACCGATTCCGCCAGCGAATCGCTCAGGCCGAGTTTGCTATTGCCTTCTAACAAGGCTTCGCGCTCGACCAGACTGGGCAAAAAGGCCTGATAGGCGGCATCGAACAGCAGGCTGAGGCTGCCCACCAGCAGGGCACACAGCAAGAGCAGCTCGATGCACAAGAAGCCAAACAGATAGGCCAAGGGGATCAGCAAGAGCGCGGCGGCGCGTAGCAGGTTGGCCCAGATCAGCACCGGACGCCGCGCCAGACGGTCGATCCATACACCGACCAACAGGCCGAACAGTAGCGTGGGCAAGGTGCTGGCCGCGCCGAGCAGGCCCATTTGAAAGGGCGTGGCGCTCAGCAAGAAAATGGCGATATACGGGATCATTTCGCGGCTGAGGGTCGAGGTGAACTGCGAGATGCTCTGACCCAGCCAGAGCTGCATAAAATTGGCATTCTGCCAGAGCGCGCCGCGTTGAAACGAGGTGCGGACGCGATTAAGCTTGGATAGGAGTGACATGGGAATCCTCTTCATTACACAAAAACGGCACAGGCATGCCTGTACCGAACAAGAAAAAACGGTGACAGGCTACATAACGCGCCCAGTACCGTTTCAGAGGCGCTCACAAGCTATGCCAAACGGACACAAGTGAAACTGCCTGTGCTCGGGCATTCGAGAGCGTCTATTTGATTGGAGCTGGACGCTGGTCTATGCGCCCGCTGTAATGAAGAGCAAACCCATTGCGGATCGCCCTCCTTCCTGTCTATGCCTATCCTGTCCTTACTCTACCTGAGTATAGCCGATCTTCCCTCGGTCGCAAGCAGCATTTGCGCCACATCCTTCTCGCCAAAAGAGCTTCGCGCGCCAGTGCAAAAACTGGTACAACACTTCCCGTTTTTCGTATTTCCCGCCTTGCAAGAGTGTAAACTTTAAGCGGATCGGGTGTCACGATGGGCGAAAGGCTTGCAACTACGCAGGTGTCAAACGTGGTATGATCCTTATCATACAGAGAAGCGGCGTTCGAGCTTGAAGGCAGGTTTGGGGAAAACGAACAGCTCGGGGGAGAGAATCAAAAGCCCTTATTTGTTGGGCGAGATGTTGATAGCCGTAGGCGGACGCGCCAAAGACCGCATGGAGGCTAGCAGCCTCTCCGCCGAAGAAGAAAACAAGCGGATCTGGATAGCAACAGCCGATCAGAGAGAAGCCAATTCAGCTTGCGAAGCAGTTCTGGAGCCAAGCGCATGAGCACGAGTCTTTCCAAGGCACAACAAAAGATCGTCTATTTCGCCATCGATCAGGGGCATATGCTGGTTGAAGCGGCGCCCGGCAGCGGCAAGACCCGCGTTATCAGCGAGCGAATCGCCTATCTTTTGGAAGAGCATTTGGCGCAACCAGAACAGATCGTCGCAATGACCTTCACCGAAGAGGCGGCCCGCCATCTGCTGGCCCGTCTGGAAGGGCGGCTGGGCGTCGCCCTGCAGGGCATCAAGGTCGGCACCATTCACAACATCTGCAATCGGCTGCTGGGCGAGCACGCCAAGGCGGTCGGGCTCAAGCCCTCGTTCAAGATCTTCGACGCCAGGCGCCAAGAGGATGCGCTCTACAACGCCTCGCTGGCGATCGGCAGACCGCTCGATAAGGCCGATCTGTTTGAACAGCGCGAACAGATCAGCAAACGCAAGCGCAACGCCCTGATCGAAGCGATCAAGGTGGGGCGCAGCGAGCTGATCGGCAGTTCGGAAGCGCTCGATCGCGCCTATCACGAAGAGCTGCGCGCCAACAACGCACTCGACTTCGACGACCTGATCATCTACGCCTGCCAACTGCTGCGCAACGATCGTCAAGTGGTCGAGCTGGTGCAAGAGCAGGTGCGCTTCGTCTTCGTCGACGAGTTTCACGACCTTTCGCCCGATCAGATGGCCTTTTTGCAGCTTCTGGCGCCCTGTTCGGCCAAGGAACGTGCCCCCTTCGAGCGCCAAGTGATGGTGGTGGCCGATCCCAACCAAGCGATCTACGGCTGGCGCGACGCCTACGCCGCCGAACTGCTGCGCCAATACCACCGCTACTATCGCCCGCAGCTCTTTCGCTTGGGCGAAAACTATCGCTCGAGCGCGACGATTGTAGCGGCGGCCAGCAAGCTGATCAACGCGGGCGGGGCGGCGAGCGAGATGCGCGCTATTCAGAACGGCACTCCTCAGGCGATCCGCCTGCTCAGCTGTAGCAGCGAATGGCACGAAGCGCGCCTGCTGGTCGATAGCATTAAAGCGCTGTGTGGCGAAGGCAAACGCTCCTACAGCGATATCGCCGTTCTCTATCGTTCGAACTGGCGCGCCAAAGAGCTGGAGATCGCCCTGCTACGCGCTGGGATTCCGATTCAGCGCCATCAACAAGATCGCTTCTTCGACCAAGCCGATGTTCAAGCGACCTTGCGCTACCTTTCGCTGATCTTGGCGCTGGAAGATGAGCACTTCGAGCCGACCCTCTTCTGGCCGCGCGTACTGGTCGACGAGCTAAGTATGGCCCAGCTCCAGCGTTTGGCTGCGCGCGAAGGGATCGCGATCAGCACGCTTGCCCGCAATATCGATCGTTACGCCGAGCAGGTATCGCCGCTGACCCGCACCATCATCCGCGACTTTTTGACGCTCTTCGACCGCGAGCTGGCCCGCTACGCCAACCAGCCGATCGATGTGATCGTGCCGCAGTTGTTGGCCGTGCTCAAGCGCCACCGCAACCCGCTGAGCGGCCCCAAACGCGACGAACTACGCGCCAGCCTGAAAGGGCTGCGCCGCGCCCTCGCGCCAGCGGTCGACCAGCTCGTTTGGGCCGTAAAGAGCAGACAGCCGATCTGCATCAGCCATACGGGCAGCCTCGACAGCGCTTCGGGCGCCGTGATTCTGCGCCATATCCTCAAGCACTACCTCAACATTTCGGCCCAGATTCTGCCCGCCAACAGTCCGCTCCCGGCCAAGGCGTTTGTGGTACGTTTCGGCCAACCCCAAGCACCCAACGGACGCTCGTTCGGAATCAGCCAGTACAGCAGCCTGCGCGGAACGCTGCGCTTCAGCATCAGCACCCAAGCTTGGTGCATCGGCCAGATGCTTTTGATGAGCTACGAGCAGCTGCGCAACGAGCGTTACGTCGTCTTCGACCTCGAAACGACCGGCGTGCACGTCAACAGCACCGAAGTCTTGGAATTGGCAGCCGTCGAGCTTGCTAACGGACAACAACAGCCTCGTTTCTATCACGAGCTTTCTAAACCCAAAGGGCGAATTTCACCGGAAGCGATCCAAGTACATGGCATCAGCGAGCAGATGGTGCGCGACAAGCCACCGATCGAAGAGCTGCTGCCTTCGTACGTCGCGTTCTTGAGCGACGCCAACTTGGTCGGCCACAACGTCGCCAACTTCGACTACCCGATCATCCGTCGTCTGTGCGAACAGCTCAAGATCGACCCGCCCAGCGGCCCCGTCATCGATACCTTCGCGCTGGCGCGCCGTCTGCTGCCCGATCAATCCCATCGCTTGCAAGAGCTGGCGCGTTACTTCGGCATCAACGAGGTCCAAACCCACCGCGCCCTCGACGATGTGCGTATGAACGCCTTGGTCTTCCAACATCTGGTCGATCTGCTCGACGAAGAGCGCGAGCTCGACATCGCGCCCGAGCTGTTGTCGCTGGTGGCGCTGGGGATCTACAACGCGGGCTTCGAGCACAACCCCGAATCGGAGACTCTGCTGCTGGCCGCCGCGCGCGCCCACGCCACGGCCCAAGACACCGATCTGCTCTATCAGGTCGTCGATCTGTTGCCCGATAGCAGCGTGTTGCTCAATGCGCTGCAGCGCCTCGAAACGCTGCGCCCCTACGACGATAACGACGACCGCCGCTGGAAGGAGCTGGCCGAGCGCTGGGCCGAAACACTCGAAGACTACAAGCGCCACTTCGAAGACCACAGCCTGCGAGCTTTCCTCGAATATGTGGCGCTGGCCTCGAATATCGACAGTCGACGCAACTCGGGCCAACGGGTCAGCCTTTCGACCATTCACGCCGCCAAGGGCAAAGAGTGGCCGATCGTCTTCATCATCGGCTTGGAAGAGGGTGTACTGCCCGACCGCCGCATCGAGAGCGACGAAGATCTGGCCGAAGAACGGCGCGTCTTTTACGTCGCTATGACGCGCGCCCAAGAGCAACTGGTGCTCTCGTTCGCCACCAGCAGCCGCAATAATCGAGCGCGCCAAGCGAGCCGCTTCCTCAACGATCTGCCACGCGAACTGATCCGCCGTGGTATCTAAGCTGCATAACAAATTCGCTTGATCGCTTCAGCGCCTAGGCGGAATGGTGTTGTAGCTTCTATTCGTTGCTTGGCGCGTCCGCCTACGGCTATCAACATCCCGCCCAACAACATGAAGCGCTATGCTCTTTGGCTTCCATTGTGATCAAACGCTGCATTTCGCTGCCAACGCTCGCCGAAGCCTTGCAAGGCGTCTTCGGCAACAAAGCAGCTACGCCCTCCCACACCGAGGCAGAAAAGACATAAAGTGATACCAAATCCGTTTAAAGACCTGCATGCTCTTCGCTCAAAAAACGAAAAGCCGGAAAAAGGCTTGTGTGAGATTTCGCGCGGCAGCGCGACATCTCACACACCAAAAAGAGTCACGTTCCGCTCTGCCGAAGGCCAAAGAGAAGCTAATCAAGCGGATTTGGTATGATTAAGCAGATTCGGTGAAAGTTATCGAACTATCACCAGCTATCTTTACAATTTTCACATTTCTATTATGTTGTTATGGTATATTTTAGGAAATAAACAAAACTATACTATCAAGCAATCGCCAGACAAAGATACGAGCTTCCGAAACTAAACATGCGCCTTTTTAGAATGAGCTACAGTCATGACGCAGTTATCTCCAGCTCAGCTTCAAATCGTCCGTTACCCTCTCTCCAATAATATACTGATAACTGCTGCACCCGGCAGCGGCAAAACTTCTGTTATCAATAGTCGCATCGCTTATTTAATTGAACAACAGCTTGCAAAACCCGAACAGATCGTTGCCGTGACTTTTACAAAAGAGGCGGCAGACAATCTTAAGAGCCGTCTGGAAAGCCGCCTGCCAGGTTACACAAGTGAGATGTGGATAGGGACTCTGCATGCGATCTGCCTCGATTTGCTCAAAGCTTATGCCCACGAACTTGGTCTGTCGAGTAACGTACGTTGTTTTGATGCGACCCAACAAGAGGAAGCCCTGTTTATAGCCGCGTTACGAGAGGGTTACCGCATCAGCGAAAAGAAAATATACGAACTCAAACAGGAGATCAGCCGCTTTAAATGCCAACAGTTGCTCACATATCGCCTTTCAAGCCGCCAACAAGAGCTTGGCCAAACACCAGAACTCTTTGATGCCTACCAAAACTATCTGCGCGAAGAAAACGCCATCGACTTCGATGATCAAATCATCTATGCCTGTGAGCTCCTAAAACACAACGTCATCTGCCGAGAGACCGTCCATGCTCAACGTCGTTTTGTCTTTGTAGACGAGTTCCATGACCTCTCGCCCGAACAGTTCACCTTTTTAACCTTACTCATGCCCAACTCTCTGCCCGAACATCAGATGATGATAGTGGCAGATCCTAACCAATCGATCTATTCTTGGCGCGGTGCTAACGCAAAAAAGCTACTAAGCGACTATGAACGCTACTATCGTCCAAAACGTTTTTCGCTTCAAGAAAACTTTCGCTCAGTCAGCAATATCGTTGAAGCCGCCCAAAAATTCATGAGCAGCGTGGGTATATCGATTTCGATGCTGCCCACACAACATCAAGGTACATTCCCGATCTTCATCAATTCAAAGCAAGATCCTCACGACGAAGCCGATTGGATAGTAAAAAAGATCCAATTTATTTGTAAAAGCCGTCAATTCCGCCCGAGCGATATCGCTATCCTCTACCGCATCCACGTTCGTGGCGATCCACTAGAAATGCGGCTATTACAAGCAGGTTTCGCGATTCAGCGTAGTCACTCTCATAACTTTTTTGAAAAGGAAGACGTTCAAGCCTCATTGCGCTATCTTTCGTTGATGCAAAGCTTCCAAGACGATCAGTTCCAAGCCTCGATGTATTGGCCGCGTGTGCTGGTCGACGAACTAACAATGGCTTATTTACAACGCCTCGCTGCTCAACACGGCATTGGGCTTAGCCAGCTCGCGCGACAGATCGCCAAAGGCCAACATAGGGTGTCACCGCTGACCCGCGCTGCCATTCGAGATTTCATCGCACTGTTCGATACAGAACTGAAGGCGTTTGTTGATCAACCGATCGGCACTATTGTTCCCAAGCTGCTCGCTACTCTAAAACGCTACCGCTGTCCCATTCCACCAAGTCATAGAGCAGCGCTACAAGAAGCACTGCGCAGCTTGTACAGGTATCTTGCGCCTCATTGCCAACAGCTCATACAAGCCCTCCAGCAGCAACAAAAGATCGTTTTGATCGCTACACCTCGTCTCGAAAGCCAATTAAGCGCTGCGATACTTCAGTACACCATCCAACACTATTTCGGCCGAAGGGTACAGATTCTCGGCTTTAACGAGCAACTTGAAGCGGACAGTTTCTCAATAGGCTTAGGCTGTGAACCTTTCTCGCAAGGTCAAAAGTGTGTGCTTCACAACTACACCACTCGTTATGGAACCATGCGTTACTCTACGATTGTCCAAGCATGGTGCCTAAGCCAACTTGTTCTGATGAGCGCTGAAATCCTTCGTAACGAGCCGTATTTGCTCTTTGATCTGGAAACAACCAGCAATCAGATCAATAAGGCCGAGATTGTAGAGATGGCGGCTATTAAATGGAAACAAGGCAAAGAGCTTTCTTCCTACCACGCCCTCGTGCGGCCCAAAGGGCCTATCAGCCCTAAAGCTCAAGAAGTGCATGGCATCAGTGAGGCAATGGTTCGCGATCAAGCACCCATTGAAGAGCAACTACCTGACTACCTTGCATTTTTAGGCAATCATATCTTGGTCGGCCACAACGTCGCTTCCTTCGATCTGCCGATTATTAGGCGCGTTGCTACAGAACAAGAGCTGGCCGCTCCAACGGGGCCACTAATCGATACACTCCCCATGGCGCGACGTCTACTGCCGCATCAAAGCCATAGCCTTCAAGCGCTAGCTGAATATTTCGGATTTCAAGAGACACAAACCCATCGCGCTCTCGACGATGTGCGCATGAACGGCCGTGTCTTCGAGCGGCTCTTAGATCGGCTTGATGAAGAAAAACGGCTAGATGTAGCAAGCGAGCTTCTTCCCTGTGTAGCATTTTGTCTGCTTGCAGACGAGCGAAAGCTGCAAGATTATGAAGAGTGGCTGGTTCAAGCTGGAGCACGAGCATACACCCAAACGCTTGGCTCGAGCCTATTGCAAACAAGTCTCAAAATGGACGTACAACCAAGCAAGCTCGCAGCAATCCTGAGCAAGCTCGAAACGTATAAAGTCGACGATCAGCTAGAACAGAGGCGTTGGGATCTGCTGGAACAGGCCTGGGAGCAAAAGCTTGCCAGCTATTCTACAAACTTTAGCGATCAAAGTTTGGCAGGGTTTCTAGAATATGTACGGCAAGCGGCAGCGCTCGATCTAGGCCAAGAAGATACCGAACGTATCACACTTGCGACCTTTCATGCGGCTAAGGGCAAAGAGTGGCCCCTAGTCTTTATTGTGGGCGCCGAGGAAGGAACAACGCCCAGTTACAAGTCTAGCCAAAAACCAGAACTCTTAGAAGAAGAGCGGCGTGCCTTCTTTGTGGCGATGACACGTGCGAAACAACAGCTGTATATTTCTTACGCTAAAGAGCGCAACCATTACAAGCAACGGCCAAGCCGATTTCTCAAAGACATACCTGCCGCCTTCACACGCCATAGATAGTTCACCCATACTGTCGCAACTATAGCAACAGAGCGCTTCTAGAAGCTAAAGAAGCGCTCTGTTCCAACATTCCACTAGCAGCATTTAGGCTTCCATAGCACTGAAGAGATTGTTGAAAGCTTCACTCAAGGTGGGGTGCGAAAAGACCCCATCGCGTAAAGCGCTATACGGTAGCTTGCCCATCATCGCCAGCTGAAGGGCGCTCGCAAGCTCGCCGCCTTCGATGCCCAAGACCGCCGCACCCAAAATCTGCTCGCTCTCGGCGTCGACCACCGCCTTCATCAGGCCACGACTCTCGTCAACCTCGCGGGCGCGCGCGACCCTGCTCATAGGCAAGCTTGCAACCCGAATCTTATAACCGCGTTGACGGGCCTCTTGTTCGCTCAGACCGACGCGTCCCAACTGTGGATCGGTAAAGACCGTGTAGGGCAGCAGACGATCTTTGATGCTAGCCTGCTTGCCTTCGATCAGATTGGCGCGAATGATTCGAAAATCGTCGTAAGAGATATGCGTAAAAGCGGGGCCGCCGTGCACATCACCGAGCGCATACACCCCTTGGCACGACGTTTCGAGCCGATCGTTGACCTTGATAAAGCCTTTATCGTCGCACTCGATGCCCGCCAACTCAAGCCGCAACGAGTCACTATTGGGCCGTCGTCCGGTCGCAACCAACACGTGGCTCGCCACAAGGCGCTCCTGCTTCCCCTCCCGATGCACTTCAAGTTCGATCGCGTTTTGCTGCTTAGCAACCCGCTTCACCTGACTGTTGAGACGCACATCGATGCCATCTTCAAGTAAGATCTCAGTGAGCGCCTGGGCGATATCGAGATCTTCGCGCGGGAGCAGCTGCCCGCCCCGCTGCAGAATCGTAACGCGGCTGCCCAAGCGCCGAAAGAGCTGTGCGAACTCCAAGCCGATATAGCCGCCGCCCAAAACCGCCAGATGCTCGGGCACCCTATCGAGCTCCATAATGCTGGTCGAAGTCAAGTAGTCGATCTGATCGAGACCTTCGATCTGTGGAATGCTGGGGCGCAAGCCAACATTGATAAAGATCAGATCGGCACTCAGTTCGCGTTTGCCACCGTCGTTGAGCGCAACCTCAAGCGTTTTGGGACCACTAAATTGAGCCGCGCCCATCAAAATATCCAGCTTTTTGCTCGCCTTCAAGCTCTCTTCATTGCCGCTCCGCCACTCCTGCACGATCGCCCGTTTGCGCTCACGAATCTTCTTCATATCGATCGAGACCGATCCAACTTCAACCCCATAATCGGCCGCCCGCTTCACCAAATAGGCCACCCGCCCGCTTGCAACCATCGTTTTGGTGGGCGTACAGCCCTCGTTCACGCATGTGCCACCGATATGCTCGCGCTCGACAATAGCCGTGTAGTGACCCGCGTTAGCCAAAGCCCGCGCCAGTGGCACACCCGCCTGTCCGGCTCCGACAATAATCGCATCGTAACGTGTTCGATCACTCATGCAACTGCTCACTTTCTAACATGCGTCTCGAGAACAGGCTTGATACCGAATTCGCTTGATGAGTTCAGAGCTATAGCGGCAAAGTCCTTCGCTTCCATTCGTTCCCAACCGCGTCCGCCTACGGCTATCAACGTCCCACCCAACAACTTGGGGGTGTATCTCGCTGCGCGCAGCGACCGCCCGAAAACGCAACCATATAAACGGATTCCGTCTGATAGATGGTTCTAACAAGCTTGTAGAAAAAGATCGGCTAGAGATCGCACAGGAATGAGGTAGAAAGAAAAGAGGATCGGAAGAGGAAGAACGGGAATGAAAAACGGGAGGGATGGCAGCGCGATCGCTCACCATCCCAAGCTATGCTTCTACTCGTCGCTCAGACACCAATCGATCGGCTCTTCGCCCATGGCCTGAAGCGCTTGGTTGATCTTCGAGAAGGGTCGGCTGCCAAAGAAGCCGTTGTGAGCCGAAAGCGGCGAGGGGTGGGCCGATTCGATCACCACATGGCGATTGCGATCGATCAGCTTGACCTTTTTGCGAGCATAGGCGCCCCACAACACAAAGATCACCGGCTTCTCACGCGCGCTCAAAAGCGAAATAATATGATCGGTGAACTGTTCCCAACCCTTATCTTTATGAGAATTGGCCGTTCTTGCGCGCACGGTCAGCACCGCGTTCAAAAGCAGCACTCCCTGCTTGGCCCAAGGAATAAGCGAGCCGGTTTTGGGAATAGGGCAGCCAATATCGGCGTGCAGCTCTTTGAACATATTCTCTAGCGACGGTGGCGGCTTCACGCCGGGCTGCACCGAAAAAGCTAAGCCGTGAGCTTGACCCGGCCCGTGATACGGGTCTTGACCCAATATCAGCACGCGCACCTCTTCAAAGGGTGTCAGCTCTAGCGCGGTAAAGGTCTGGCCCTTGGGCGGATAGATCGTATACTTTTGGCGCTCTTCCGCCACAAAACGTGTTAAGTTCTGAAAATAGGGCTGCTCAAGTTGATCGCTCAAATACGGCTGCCACGCTTCTGGAAAAGGGTTTCGCATGCAATCCTCCACCTATCAGCTATCAGAAGGCTTCTCTACCAAAATGAAGTAGCTCCCACAACGCATCCAACCGAAGAGCCAAAGATCAAGTTCCATCATTAAGGTCACAGCGTAGAGCGCATAATAGACCAAGCCCTTCTTTTCGAGACGTTCGCGCATACGCTGGCGTGCGCGGATCTCACGAGCGGTGCCCGGCGTAATCGCAGCCGAAGCTTCGCTATTGTGCTTGGGCTGCTTGGCCTTTTTGCCCTTCTGGCGGCCAATTATCGCCTCGCCGAGTTTCATCAAGACGTGTTCGACAAAGGTTGTAAAGAGGCTGTTCCAGTAGATCACCTTCACAGGGCGCAGACCCGCTTTATGCATAGCATCTAACACGTCCTCCCAAGTCTCAAGCGCCTTGAGATGATCGGACTTACGCAGCGCTTCGCGTTCGAAGTCGTAGACGCCCGCCTTAACAAAGAGTTTGCCGATCTTGCGGCTGATGTCGATGATGGGTTGAATCGGTGAACGTTCGCGTGTGTTCGAGAAGACCAACATGCGACCGCCGGGTTTGAGAATGCGCGCAGTCTCGCGTAGATAGTCGTCGATCACAGGGCGCGGGAAGTGCTCAAGGATATCGATCGAAAACGATTTGGTAAACGTGTTGGGCGCAAAAGGCAGGTTGCGCGAGTCGGCTTTAGCCAAGGCCACCTTCTCAAGCGCACGATCGGCAAACATCGTCGCCGGATCGCTACCAACCATAAGATGCACATATTGCTCGTTCCAAACCGCATGTTTAGCACTACCACAGCCATTATCGAGCACGATATCGTTAGCATTCAGTTGCAGAAGACGGCGCATAGTGCGATCGCGCACACCCGCTGCAAGCAAGGGCGGCGCAAGCTCGCGATAATCGAGCTCTTCCGAGAGCTGCTCCTCTTCGGCAACATACTTTGAAACATAATCGTACTCAAGGCCGCGAGGCATCAAATCAATATACCCATTTCTGAACGGGTAATCGTTGTTGCAGTCAGCGCAATGAACCGCTTCATCGGTCACGTACAGATTGCGAGAAGCACAGGTAGGGCACTGAAGCAACGGAAATAATTTACGATCGATCATCACTTTTCCCTATAACGTAGGCACTAGATTCCGGCTGAGTATAGCACACATAGGCGTACTCGATGGCTAGTTCTTTCTAATGCCATGCAATCTCTCTTAGTATGTTTGCAGCCTGATCATACCAGACTTCGCGGGCTGTCTCTTTGTTGCAGCAAGCGCCGAAACGAAAACGGCTTTCGGTTGCGAAAGTATAGCGCTTGGTGAAGAAATGTCCTGTTTATAAAAAGCTTTCGCCCTTCCAATGGTATACTAGACTCGGCTCGTAAATGCGCCTTACAGGAAGTAGCGCAAGGCTTTTGCGCACTCTATAGGCGTGTTCTAGCACGTTCGATTCTGGAATCTGAAACACTACTGCATGGCTCTAAGCGAGGAAGGCTCGCTCTCAAGCGCCTCGCCATCTTGCGTGCACAAGTAAGTTCAGTGATAATAACTTCTTGGTACAAACAAACGCCGTGCTACTATGGTGTTCAGTGTGATTTGAGAAGTAAGGAATCTACCTCATTATGGGTAAACGTTTTTTAATTACTGGTGGAGCAGGCTTTTTAGGAATTAACCTAACCCGCTACCTCTTAGAGCGCGGTCATCAGGTCACCTCGCTCGATATGGCCGATTTCGATTATGAAGATGTGATCAATAAGGTCAGCATCATCAAAGGCGATATCCGCGACCGCCGCATAGTCGATATCGCTATGCAAAAGGTCGACGTAGTGGTGCATACCGCCGCAGCCCTGCCGCTCTACAAGCCCCAAGACATCTTTACAACCGATGTAGATGGCACGCGCAACATCTTAGAATCGGCCTATAACCACGGTGTCAAGCGCGTTATCCATATCTCCTCGACCGCCGTCTACGGTATTCCCGATCACCACCCGCTCTTGGAAGACGACAAACTCGATGGCGTTGGCCCCTACGGCAAAGCCAAGATTATGGCCGAAGAGGTCTGTCTCGAATATCGCGAGAAGGGCATGTGTGTACCGATCATTCGTCCGAAGTCGTTTGTTGGCCCCGAGCGCTTAGGCGTCTTCGCGCTGCTCTACGACTGGGCCCACGACGGCAAGGGCTTCCCTATGATCGGCAACGGCAAAAACCGCTACCAACTGCTAGATGTAGAAGACCTCTGCCAAGCGATCTACCTCTGCGCCACCTTAGACGAAAAGGTCGCGAACGATACCTACAACATCGGCGCCAAAGTCTACACCACCATGAAGGAAGACTATCAGGCCGTACTCGACGAGGCTGGCTACGGTAAAAAGATCAAGACCTTCCCAGCAGCGCCGATGATCTGGACCCTGCGCTTCCTTGAGGCTCTGCATCTCTCGCCGCTCTACAAGTGGGTCTACGAAACAGCCGCCACCGACTCGTTTGTCTCGATCGAAAAGGCCGAGAAGAAGCTGGGATACAAGCCGAAGTATTCCAATAAAGACGCCTTGATTCGCAACTACCGCTGGTACGTTGCCAACCTCGATCGCTTCAAGAACACCTCGGGCGTTTCGCACCGTGTTCCCTGGAATCAGGGTATTTTGAAGCTGGCGAAGATCTTCTTCTAAAGCCTGCTCCCTTCAAGATCAAAACGACAAGCCAATGCCTTCAAGCGCTGGCTTGTCGTTTTTCATTTCGCAAAACGCTGTGTTTTAGCCGCTCACAAAGACATGCTCGATCGCGACCTTGTAGCGCACGCGCACTTGGCCTTCCGGCACTGGATAGACCGGATCGCCCGTATAGCGCGCCGAGAGCTGATTGATATGCTCGCGCCCGTGCTCATACGAGGTCTCTACCACCGGACCGCGAGCCGCGATATAACGGTAGGGGTTGTCGGGGTCGATGATGGTGAAAGCCACATAAGGCGTTTTGCGAATCGCACGATCTTTCAAACGACCTTCAGCGGTATTAAAATAGATATACCCTTCCTCATCGCTATCGAACCAGATCGGGGTAACCTGAGGCGTTCCATCTGGCAGGGTGGTTGCCAGCGCCGCCACAATCGGCCGCTCGATCAGATCACGATGCGTCTCGGGAACCGGCTTGCTTGGAATCTGCTCTGTTGACATGCTTGCCTCTAACCCATGTTTCTTGCTAAAGATTAATGAGAATTAAGCGCATCATAGCCAGATCTGAGATGCTTGTCAAGCAAAGCAGATCTGAGCTACAGAAAGGGAGACCGCAAATGGCTACACTTTATCAAGAACGCTGCGTCGCCTGTCGCTCTGACGCGCCCCGCGTGACCGCAGAAGAAGAGGCCGAACTCAAACCTCAGATACCCGAATGGGAGATCAACGAGATCGATGGGATTCCCCGCCTAGAGCGGGTCTTTCGCTTTAAAAACTTCGTCGATGCGCTGGCCTTCACCAACAAGGTCGGGGCGCTGGCCGAAGAGGAGCGCCACCATCCGGCCCTGCTCACCGAATGGGGTCGAGTGAAAGTCAGTTGGTGGACCCACGCCATCAAAGGGCTGCACCGCAACGACTTTATTATGGCGGCCAAAACCGATAAACTCTTTGGCTAAGCTTCTGGCACAAAGTTGGCGCACCTTCCTATTCCAAACCTAAGGTGCGCCACTTGAATACCCTCTTCCACCCGTTGGGTCCATCCTCAGAAAAGCTTAGCAATGCCACGGTATACATCCTTCCGCTAATCATTCGAGCGGCATTCGTTTATGCTGCTCCCTTTGCGAAGCCGAAACAGATATATTGAAATCGGCAAAAACGAGCAGCGATTGTACGATTCAGGTAACAATCGTTGTAAAAGGCCCTATCGCTCAACAGTAACTATTTTCCTCAAAACCGCAAAGCAAACGTCCTGAGTGCACATTTGCGCCCTTATCGAGCGTTAAGCTAAGGCGAGATAGGCTTTTGTCGATAAGGAGCACAACAATGAACCGACAAGTGGTAGGATTTATCGGGGCGGCGGCTTTAGGGCTCGGGGTGTTTATGCCTTTGGTGAGCATGCCGATCGTTGGCACAATCAACTACTTCAACAACGGCAGAGGCGATGGCATCATTGTTTTGGTGCTGGCTTTGGTCGCAGCCCTGTTAGTGGGCATCAAACGCTACGGCTGGCTCTGGATCGTCGCGCTGGCCAGCTTGGGCTTGATCGGCTACAGCTATATGAATGTCAGCGCCAGCATCACGCTTATGAAAGTGCAATTGGAGCTTGAAAAGAATCCCTTCGCAGGTTTGGTCAACGTTCAGATGCAGTGGGGCTGGGGCGTGTTGCTGCTCGGCGTGATTCTGCTCTGCGTGGCGGCGGGCATGCGCGAGCCCGAAACGCCCGCGAGCGCTGAAATGCGCGGAGCAAGCTCCTCTTAAGCTGCCGAACAGCGCCATCGGCTCGGTCGAACGCCCGTACACAACACAAACAGCAAAGCAAGGTGTCCTCTAAGCAAGGAGGGCACCTTTTTGTTCCCTTTCGAGATCTTGTTGTTAGCTGGGATTGGGAGGGCGGCCTCAGCGCACAAAGAGCAGCCCACTTTTGATGGAAGGGATGTTGATAGCCGAAGGCGGACGCGCTAGAAGCCGAATGAGGGCTAGCCGCCTCTCCGCCAGAACGCTGAACAGATCGTGCAGACCCGCTATCAGATCATCGAGCGCGCCCCTCTCAAACGCAGTCAGCTCGCAACAGGCACATACTCCCACCAAGGCAGCACAGAGCGCGCAGCTACTTCTTGACAACGCATTCATAATAATTTCAAACAAAGCATTTGCACAACAAGGCCGATCTCCGTCTAAGCTCGCTGCGACTATTAGCTTCGAGAGCGATCTTTTTTGGCCTCGCTTGCCTTCGCATATGCTCTCGTTCGGAAAAGAAGAAAGGTTTTTACGTGCGAATATTGATCATCGGTGGCACCCGTTTTCTGGGGCGCCACATTGTCGATAGCGCTCTGCGGCGCGGCCACCAGCTAACACTGTTTAACCGCGGCAACAACAGCCAAGTTGTGCCCGCCGGCCTCGAACAGATCCAAGGCGACCGCAACAACAGCCAAGATCTTCTCAAGTTGGCCGGACGCACTTGGGACGCCGTGATCGATCCGAGCGCCTATTTTCCGCGCCAAGTGCGTGCGCTGCTCGAAGTGATCGGGCCGAACATCGCTCACTACACTTTTATCTCGACCATTTCGGTCTATGCCGAACCGCTGCCCGAGATCATCGATGAGAGCGCGCCGCTGGCCCAGACCGACGACCCCGAAGCCACAGAGATCGGTGCAAACTACGGTGCGCTCAAAGCGCTCTGCGAAGAGGCCGCCGAAGCGGCACTGCCGGACAAAGTTCACGCGGTTCGCGCCGGCCTGATCGTCGGCCCCTACGACCCGACCCACCGCTTCACCTACTGGCCCGAGCGCCTGCAACGCGGAGGGGATGTGATCGCGCCGGGCAGCCCCGACCAGCCTGTGCAGGTGATCGATGTGCGCGATCTGGCCGAATGGACGGTCAGCGCTGCTGAGCGCGGTGTGGTTGGGCGTTACAACGCAACTGGCCCAGCCGAGCCGCTCACCCTAGGCGAGGTGATCGCCGAGTGTCAGCGCCAGAGCGAGCGCGCCAGCCAGATCCACTGGCTACCCGAAGAGTGGCTGCTCGCGCACGAGGTGCAACCTTGGACGGGCCTGCCGCTCTGGTTGCCGGGCGAAGAGGCGCAGCGCCTGATGCGCGTTCGCTGCGAGGCCGCGATCACTTTGGGTCTACGCTTCCGGCCCTTGGCCGAAACGGTGCAAGCAACCATCGCTTGGTTCAAGGCCAAGCCCGAAGTACTGCAAGGCCACAAGGCTCTCACAGCCGAGCGCGAGACCGAACTGCTGAAACTCTGGCAAGAACAACAAAGCTAAAAGCCAACAAGAAGAGGGTGGAGGCCAAAAGCCGAAGCCCTCTTCTACTGATCACATACCTGGTGCTTAACGAGCAAAAGCAATCGTTTCGGGATAAGCTGCGATATAACAAGAAAGGTTTACCCTTGCCTGCCCGTATTCGCCTGATAGCTTTTGGTATCGTAGGTCTGCTCGTCGTCGTTCTATTCAGTCAGCCTGAATAGCGAGCTAGAGATCACAATCAATGGAATGGATCCAAGCCAAACAGGCCAAGGCATCCAAGCTCTCTTGATTTCTATCGACGCCCAAGGCAACTTCGCGCTACAACTCCAGACATCGAGCGATGCAGAACAGGGCCAATACACAATTCAGATAGCCGAAACAGGCTCGGGCAATACCATCCAACAGAGCTATCTACTGAGCGAAACGTCTCCAGTTCGCCCAGCTGAAGATTTGGGTGAGAGCGCGCCAGCCCCTGTCCAAGTGCCGATATCTTCTACGCTGCCAGCTCAACCGTTCCCAATCTACATCCCCATCGTTCGCAACTAAGCGCACAAAGCGTTCAATCAACAACAAAGAGGGTTTTAGGCCGAAACGCCTAAAACCCTCTCTTTCTATCTGCACGGCCTACTTGGCGCGCAAACCTTCGATAAAGATATGGCGCATACCGGCGATGATTCGTTCACAGCTATAGCCCAACTCGTGGCGCTGATAGTAATGCAGATGGGGCATAATCGCCGCCAAGATCGCATCTGCCGTGAAGTTCACATCGAGCGGAGCCAGCTCGCCTGCCTCCATCGCCTCTTCGAGCAGAAGAATCAGACGATCGTACATCCACTGATTGAACGGGCCGCGAAAGCGTTTGTGTTGTGGGCCACCACCCGCCACCAGCAGTGAAAGGTGCGAATCGGTCAAGAGTACCTTTTCGCTAATAAAAAGCTCTAAGCGCTGCAGCGCCGAAGGGTAACGCTCACGGTCGTTAATAAAGTCGTCGACCCGCGCTTGAAAAGCTTGAATATCTTCCTTAATAAGAGCATGGCAGAGTTCGCTTTTATCGGCAAAATGGCGATAAAGCGTTCCCTGCCCAACCTTAGCAGCCTGAGCAACCTCATACATACTGGTCGCTTCAGCACCTTGGTCAGCGAAAAGCCGCTTGGCAACCGCCAAAATATGTTGGCGATTGGCACGAGCGTCGCGCCGCTCGCGTCGTTTGGGCGACTCTTCAAGTTCATGCTCTGTAGTCATGATTAGATTCCTTATGCTAACACCGAGGCCCGATCAAATAACGCCAAAAGAATTTTGCAAGCCATGCCTGTTTGTGAACCATGTTAGCCTATTCTAGCGCATTAGAAAGCCTTTGTGTATCTATTTGACAAACGGACAGCTGTCCATTACAATCCCATTAGCGGACAATTGTCCACTTCATTATATACCAGATACGCAAGAGGGGCTATGCAGGCGACTCGAAAACTGGCGATCTTTCTTAAACCCTATTGGCTTTGGGCTGTTCTCGCTCCACTATTGATGGCGCTTGAAGTTGCAATGGACCTTGCCCAACCACGGCTCATCGAGCATATCATCGATGTGGGCATAGCCCAAAATGATATGACAACGGTCGTATCAACCGGCATTTGGATGGTTGGACTCGCCCTGATCGGTATGGTCGGCGGCGTAGGCTGTGGTTTCTTCACCGTGTTGGCGGGTCAAGGTTTCGGTTTCGACCTCCGCGAAGCACTGTTCAAAAAAGTTCAGTCGCTCTCGTTTCGCAATCTCGACCAGCTCGAAACGGGCGGCTTGATCACCCGCCTTACCAACGACGTGACCCAAGTGCAAGAGATGGTGATGATGATGTTGCGCATTATGGTGCGCACGCCGCTCTTGATGGTCGGCAGTCTGATCATGGCGGTCATCACCAGCCCCAAGCTGGCTCTGATCTTTTTGGTCTTGGTACCGATCATCACCGCGATCTTGGTCTGGGTGATCAACAAGACCTTCCCCATGTTCGGCGAAGTTCAGCACCGCCTCGACAAACTCAACACCGTGATGCAAGAGAACCTCGCTGGTGTGCGCGTGGTCAAGGCTTTCGCTCGCGCCCAACACGAGATTGAGCGTTTCGGCAAAGCCAACGACGCCTTGATGCAGAAAAACATCAATGTGATGCAGATCAGCGCCGTCACCATGCCGGTTATGATGCTGACCCTCAATGCGGGCGTGATCGCGGCGCTCTGGTTCGGCGGCAACTTCGTGCAGATCGGCGATCTGAAGGTGGGCGAACTGGTGGCCTTCATCAACTATCTGACCCAAACCTTAATGTCGCTGATGATGGTCAGTATGCTGGTGGTACGTGTGGCGCGTGCCGAGGCATCGGCCAAGCGCATAGCCGAAGTGCTCGAGACCGAGCCAGCCATTCAGCCCAACCCTCAGGCTAAAGAGCTGATCGATCCCAAGGGCGAAGTGGTTTTCAAGAACGTCACCTTCAACTACAACCCCAACGACAACGATCCGGTCTTGAAACAGATCAGCTTCGAAGCCAAACCGGGCGAAACGGTAGCCATCTTAGGCGCGACCGGAGCGGGCAAATCGAGCTTGGTCAATCTGATCCCGCGCTTCTACGATATCACCGATGGCTCGATCACCATCGACGGCCAAGATATCCGCGCTCTCGACGAGACCTCGCTGCGCAAACACATCGGCATTGCGCTCCAAGAGACGGTCTTGTTCACCGGAACCATTCGCGACAATATCCGTTATGGGCGACCCGAGGCCAGCGACGAAGAGGTGATCGCCGCTGCCAAAATGGCCCAGGCCCACAATTTTATTATGTCGTTCCCTGATGGCTACGATACGCAGCTCGGACAGCGCGGTGTCAACCTCTCGGGCGGCCAAAAGCAACGCCTCGCGATCGCACGTGCGCTCTTAACCAAGCCAAGGGTCTTGATTTTAGACGATAGCACCAGCGCAGTAGACGTTGTAACCGAATCGAAGATCCAAACGGCCCTCGCCAGTCTGCCCACCAAACTGACGCGCATCGTTGTGGCCCAGCGCATCAGCACGGTGCTGCAAGCCGACAAAATTTTGGTCTTAGACGATGGCGAGATTGTCGCAGAGGGCAAGCATGCCAGCCTGCTCGAGACCAGCCCGATCTATCGCGAAATCTACCAATCTCAGATGGATAACGGAGCCATAATCCATGACTGACCAGCGAGCTGCACAAACACGTAAAGATCCTCCTCCGATTATGGGCATGGGTCATGGGCCGGGGCGTGGCCCGATGGCGATGATGGGAGTGCCGAAAGAGCGCCCCAAGAACACGCGCGAAACCCTCAAGCGTCTATGGGGTTATCTGCGACGCCATCGCTCTATCTTGATCGTCACCTCGATTATGGTAATTATCAACGCCATTCTCAACGTGATCGCCCCCTATCTCTTGGGTTACACCATCGACAACTACATCATCCCGGGAGATCTCGCTGGGCTGCTGATGATGGTCCTCGTATTGATCGGCGTGCACGCCGCTCAGTCCTTGATCACCTGGGTGCAGACGGTTGTGATGGTGAGCGCCGCCCAGCGCACCGTGCGCGATATCCGCAACGATCTCTTCCGCCATCTGCAGAAGCTGCCCTTACGCTTCTTCGACCAGCGCCCGCACGGCGAAGTCATGAGCCGCCTCACCAACGACGTAGAGAACGTCAACCAAGTGCTGGCCGAAGGCGTGATCCAGATCGTCTCGGGTGTGGTCAGCATGGTGGGTGTGGCCGCCATTATGCTCTGGGTCAACCCGCTGCTGGCGATCTTTAGCATGGTCTGGACGGCTGGTATGACGCTGGTGATCACGCGTTTTATCGGGCCGCGCACCCGCGTCGGCTTCCGTGCCCAACAGGCAGCGCTCGGCAACCTGAACGGCTTGATCGAAGAGACCGTAACGGGCCAGCGTGTCGTCAAGGCTTACCACCGCGAGCCAGTGGTGATCGAGCAGTTCCAGCAGGCTAACCTCGAACTGCGCAAAGCGGCCACCCGCGCCCAGATCTTCGCAGGCTTTACCGGCCCGATGATGAACTTCGTCAACAACACCGGCCTAGCCGTGATCGGCGGTATCGGTGGCTGGATCGCGCTTGGCGGAGGCGCCTCAGTCGGCACCATCGCCAGCTTCATCACCTATTCGCGCCAGTTCGGTCGACCATTGAACGAAATCGCCAACCTCTACAATATGATCCAATCGGCTATCGCCGGTGCAGAGCGGGTTTTCGCCACCATCGACGAGCCAGTCGAGACCGACGCGCCCCATGCCCGCTCGCTGAGCGATATGCGCGGCGAAGTGATCTTCGAGAACGTCGATTTCTCCTACACGCCCGGCGTGCCGGTTCTCAAGAAGATCAATCTGCACGCCGAACCCGGTCAACTGATCGCCTTGGTCGGCCCAACCGGCGCGGGCAAAACCACCATCATCAATCTGCTGACCCGCTTCTACGAGATCGACGGCGGCAAAGTCACCATCGACGGCGTCGATATCCGCGATCTGCGCAAAACCGATCTGCGCCAACAGCTCGGCATTGTGCTGCAAGATACCTTCCTCTTCTCGGGTACGGTAATGGACAATATCCGTTACGGACGCCTTGATGCCAGCGATGATGAGGTGATCGCAGCCGCCAAACTGGCCAACGCCGATCAGTTCATTCACCGTCTGCCCAATGGCTACCACACCCAGCTTTCGGAACGGGCCAGCAATATCAGCCAAGGCCAGCGTCAGTTGCTTGCGATCGCCCGCGCGATCTTGGCCAACCCGCGCATCTTGATCTTAGACGAGGCGACCAGTAGCGTCGATACCCGCACCGAGCAGCAGATCCAAGAGGCCATGTTGCGCCTAATGGAGGGCCGCACCAGCTTTGTGATCGCCCACCGCCTGAGCACCATCCGCGATGCCGACCAGATCTTGGTGATCAACCAGGGCGAGGTGATCGAACGCGGCACCCACGAGAGCCTGCTGGCGGCCAACGGCTTCTATGCGCGGCTCTACAACAGCCAGTTCCAATCGCAGCGGGGCAGCCTGAACGGCGCGACAAACGAGTCGTTAGCGATCGAAACGCATTAGCGCCTGTTTGTTAGCAGCCTCCTAACTCGGTGTCTCCGGGCGAGACACCGAGTTGGGCAAGCAATGCCCAATAACACAGCACATAGAGTTCGCAGCGCCCAGCCGCCCAATTCGCGTACTTGCTTCATAGCTCTAGCGGCGAGCTCTCTAACTCCCATTCGTTCCTTAGCGCGTCCGCCTACGGCTATCAACATCTAGGCCACCCATTCGGAGTTGTAGTGCAGCACTGAGGAATCGCAGTGTAGCACTGAGGAATCGTAGTGTTACACTGAAGAATCCAAGTGTACCGCTTGGGGATCCAAGTGTACCGCTTGGGAATCGCAGTGTACCGCTTGGGCATCGCAGTGCACCGCTTGGGAATCGCAGTGCACCGCTTGGGAATCCAAGTGTACCGCTTGGGAATCCAAGTGTACCGCTTGGGCATCGCAGTGCACCGCTTGGGAATCCAAGTGCACCGCTTGGGAATCCAAGTGTACCGCTTGGGAATCGCAGTGTACCGTCTGGGAATCGCAGTGTACCAGCTTTAAACGTCGTCGAACCGTTCCAAATCCATTTTTCGGCCCAAAGAACGAGTCGATAGCTGAGCATAATCCAAGTATCCCGATCCATGCCGAAAGGAGACAGCTCTCGTTAGAAATTCGCGCTTTAGACGGTCTTAGGTACAATATCAAGCAGCCCTGCTCTGGATCAACTATCAAAGGTGATGAAAGGAAGTCCTTATGGCAGCAGCTCCACGTCTTGTGATCGATGGTGTTGAATTTCGTGACCTCAACAAAAACGGCAAGCTCGACGTCTACGAAGATCCGCGACGCCCTATCGAAGAGCGCGTCGAAGATCTTTTACAGCAGATGACGCTTGAAGAGAAGGTTGGCCTGCTCTTCCACACAATCGCTGGGGTAAACCCCAATGGCACCCTAGAGCCGCACGGCTTTATGCGGGGCGAAAGCCTGAGCGATATGGTGACCAAGCGTTTCATCAACCACTTTAACGTTCACGCCCTGCCTGCGGCCCGCATCGCCGCCACCTGGCACAACCGGCTCCAAGAGCTGGCCGAAAGCACGCGCCTCGGCATTCCGGTAACCATCTCCTCCGACCCGCGCCACTCCTTCGCCCAGAACCCGCTCACCAGCTTCCAAGCGGGAGCCTTTTCGCAATGGCCCGAACCGATCGGCCTAGCCGCTACCAACGACGAAAAGCTAGTAGAACAGTTCGGCGATATCGCCCGCCAAGAGTATTGCGCGGTCGGTATCCGCGTCGCGCTGCACCCTATGGCAGACCTAGCCACCGAACCACGTTGGGGCCGTATCAACGGTACCTTCGGCGAAGATGCCGAGCTGAGCGCCAAGATGACGGCCGCCTATATTCGCGGCTTCCAAGGCAAAGAGCTCGGCCCCGAGAGCGTAGCCTGTATGACCAAGCACTTCCCGGGCGGCGGGCCGCAAAAAGACGGTGAAGATCCCCACTTCCCCTATGGACGCGAGCAGGTTTACCCGGGCAACAACTTCGAATACCATCTCATTCCGTTTAAGGCCGCGTTCGAGGCCGGCACGGCCCAGATCATGCCTTACTACGGAATGCCGGTCGGCACCGAGCTGGAAGAGGTTGGATTCGGCTTTAACCGTGGTGTCATCACCGATATGCTGCGCAAACGCTTCGGTTTCGACGGTGTTGTCTGCGGCGACTGGGGCCTGCTGACCGACGCCCACATTATGGGCAAAGAGTTCCCAGCCCGCGCTTGGGGCGTCGAGCACTTGAGCGTGCCCGAACGCACTAAAAAGGCCATCGAAGCGGGTCTCGATCAGTTCGGCGGCGAGTCTTGCACCGATGTGGTGCTCGAACTGGTGCGCAGCGGCCAAGTTAGCGAAGCGCGCATCGATGAATCGGTGCGTCGCCTGCTGCGCGATAAATTCCGACTCGGTCTGTTCGACAACCCCTACGTCGACCCCGACAAAGCCGAGGCCACCCTCAACCGCAGCGATTTCCGCGAGGCTGGCGCGCTGGCCCAACGCAAATCGATCGTGCTGCTCAAGCGCGGCCAGCAAGCGAGCGAGCCGCTCCTGCCTATCCGCAACCGTCCGCGTGTCTATGTCGAAGGGGTGGGCCCTGAAGCCCTGAGCAACTACGCCGAGCTGGCCAGCAGCCCCGACGAGGCCGATCTGGCGATTGTGCGCGTGGGTGCGCCCTACGAGCCGCGCGACAAATACTTCTTAGAGGCAATGTTCCACGCTGGCGACCTCGACTTCAAGGGTGAGCAGTTGGCCCATCTGCTAGATCTCTGCGAGCGCCTGCCCACCATTGTGGTTGTTATGCTCGATCGCCCCGCCGTTATGCCCGAGATCGCCGCAAAAGCGGCCGGACTGCTGGGCGAATTCGGTGCCAGCGACGAAGCCGTGCTCGACATTATCTTCGGTCGCTTCAACCCAAGCGGTAAACTACCTTTTGAGCTGCCCTCCTCGATGGAGGCGGTTCGGGCACAATATTCCGATGTTCCCTACGACTCACGCGATCCACTCTTCCCATTCGGTTTCGGTTTAAGCTACTGATACTCAATCTGCTGAAGGATTGCACTCTCGCGACGTGTAAAAACGAAAACCGGAACAAGAGTTGTGTAACATTTCGCGCCGTCGTGCGAAGTGTTACACAATAAGCATAGTCAAGTTCCGCTCTGCCGAAGGCCAGATAGAAAGTAATCAACCAGATTCGGTATAACTTGATCTGAGGCGCGCTAGGACGGACATTGCGATCCGTCCTAGCCATCTGGAAAGGGTTTTTGTGTGGCGATCTCACTGCCTTCTCATTCCCGCAAACAGATCTTAGCTGGAGGGCTTGCAGGGCTAAGCAGCGTGCTGCTGCTAATGATCGCATCGACCGCGTTGCTCACCAGCGGCGTCTTTTGGCAATACGCTTTCAACAGCGGTATCCCAGGTCTGCAAGAGGCGGCAGACGCAGCCATGCGTCAAGATATCAATCAGATCCCGCTCTTTTTGTGGGCTTGGCGTTGGATCTTAGTGGGCTTTGTACTGATCGGGATAGTCTTGGCTACGCTCGATCTCTGGTCGCGCAGACTGCCCGCGCTATGGCAAAAGGGCTTGCTGGCACCACCGATCTTTCTGCTGGTCGGCTGCGTGATCGTCACGGGCATGCTCTTGAGCGCCGAGAGCGCGCTCTTCGATGGGCGCGATCAAGCCGCCCGTTTAGCAAGCCTTGCATCGCGCCGCGCTAGCATCTGGGGGCAACTGATCTTCGGGCTGGTGATCTCTCTGGCGCTGGCGGGTGTTGTTTGGCTCTCGTGGTCTTGGTGGTATACTCGCTGGCAACGCTGGCTGAAGCTTCCCCTCCCGCAAGCGGAAAGCAATAACTCGAGCGCGGCAGACGAGCGCAAAGGCGATGCTTGGTTCGAACGTCGCTCGATGGTGGCCCGCGCCGAGCGGATCGTGATCGGCGCGCTGATCGGCGCGATCTTGATTCTGATCGGCTTGGTTGGGCTGTACGATGGGGCGCGAACCTCGCTGATCAGCGGGGAGTTTTGGGTCGATAGCGGCCAGCCTAATCCCGCGCTCGAACTGCGCCTCGAGCGTTCCCAACGGCGGGTCTTTGTTGAAAGCACTCTGGGCACGGGCCATGTATCGCTTCAGATTCTCTCGCGGGCTGGTGCACAGCTCGGCTTAAACGAAGCTCAGCTCGCATTTCAAAGCTCGCCGCTCAGCTTCGAACGCACCCAGTTCGAGCTTAACGGGCTTGAGCGCGGTTCATACTTGCTGCAGGCCCAACTGCTCGACGGAGAGGGCGGGCGGGTCGGCTATGCGCTTATGCAACAAGATCCGGGTTATATGAGCTTTATGGCCCTGTTGCTCGGGCTGGTCACAAGCGCCATCCCTGCCTTGCTGATTCAATTTGTGAACCTGCGACAAGCGCGTTAAAGGGGAGCAAATGCCACAGGGCGCTCACCTGAATGGGAGGGCGGGAGGCTGATAGCCGGAGGCGGACGCGCCAAGGGCTGAATGGGAGCTAGAAGCTTAGCCGCCTTACGATCGAAACGCTCGAGCGGACGAGGTATTAGGCAAACAGAATCAGAAAACAGGTGGTGTGGAACAGCTCGCACAAAACGAGCAAGCTTCCGCGCCGTTGAAGGCCAATTAGGACAGACGAAGCGTTCTCGCGCAACTGATACACAACAAGGAGACAACGATGTCGCATTCCGAATCAAGCCCGCTGCTCGGCCCGGTACAGGTCGAGAGCGGCATGCTAAGCGGTGTAGCTGGCAACGATCCATCGATCACGGTCTTTAAAGGTGTGCCATACGCCGCTCCGCCCGTAGGAAAGCTGCGTTGGAGCGCACCTCAGCCGCCCCAGCACTGGGAAGGGCTGCGCAAAGCTGATCGTTTCGGGCCGATCTGCCCACAATATGTGCCCAAACTCGGCACGTTTTATGGCGACGAGTTTTATTTGGTTGAGGAAGAGCAGAGCGAGGATTGTCTCTACCTCAATATTTGGACGGGCGCCCGTTCGAGCGAAGAGCGCCGCCCGGTGATGGTCTGGTTCCACGGTGGCGGCTTTGTGGAAGGCTCCGGCTCGCTAGCCTCCTTTCACGGCGAGATGCTGGCCCAAAAGGGTGTGGTGCTGGTGACGGTCAACTACCGTTTGGGCGTGTTTGGCTTCTTCGCGCATCCCGCTTTAGCGGCTAGCAGCGAGAACAAAACCAGCGGTAACTACGGTCTGCTCGATCAGATCGCTTCCCTGCGCTGGGTGCGCGATAATATCGCGGCCTTCGGCGGCGACCCCGAGAATGTGACCATCTTCGGCCAATCGGCGGGCGCCATGAGCGTCTATCTCCTGCAGATCTCGCCGCTGGCCAAGGGCCTGTTTAAGCGGGTAATCGCCCAGAGCGGCAGCGCCTTCTCGTTTGGGCCGATGATCCGCACCACCAGCGCCGATGCCTACAAACGTTGCGAAGAGTTGGCCGCAAGCTGGGGCGCGAGCAGCGCCGAAGAGCTGCGCTCCCTGCCGACCGAAACACTGCTCTGCCAAAGCATCGATCAGTACCGCGCCGCGCGCTTTGGACCGATCGCCGATGGCTGGTTTGTGGGCGAAGAGATCGCCAAGCCGATCATCGATGGCGAGGTCAACGCGCGCTCTTTGATGGTCGGTGCGACCGCCGACGAGTGGACACCTATGACGGCGGCTGGGGCGGCTCCGCGCGCCGAGTTCGAAAAGCGCATTCGCAAACAGTACGGCGAACTGGCCGAGCGCTATTTAGAGCTCTATCCCTTTGAGGGCGAAGCCCAAGAGGTGCACACCCAAATAGCGGGCGGCAACGATCTGATGTCTGCGGGTATGCGCTATTGGGCACATCTCCACGATACGTACGCGCCGGGCCAAGCCTATCTCTACTTCTTCAACCGCAGGCTGCCCGGGCGCAATAGCGAACACTACGGTGCCTTCCACTCGGGCGATCTCTATTATGTCTTCGGCACGCTGAACAGCACCGAGCGCCCATGGAGCGAGGCCGACTATGCTTTGGCCGATGCGATGACCTCGTATTGGAGCAATTTTGCCGCGACGGGCAACCCCAACGGCGCGGGTCTGCCCGAATGGCCCGCCGCTTCAGCCCAAAGCGATCAGGTTATCTATCTAGGCGAGAGTGTGCAGGCTGGGCCTTGCCCGCGCCCCGAGCAGATCGCCTTCCATAACGAGATTATTCGCAAAAACAACAGCTAGAGACCGTTTGATATCAATTCCACTTAAAGGCTGATCCCTTTTGCAATACGTGAAAAGGGAAACAAGGAAAGGAGTTGTGTACAATTTCCGCGATCGCGGAAATTGTACACAACAACAATCGTCAAGTTCCGCTCTGCCGAAGGCCAAAAACACAAGGTGTTCAGCCAGATTTGGCTTGAAAACAAGGCACGGGGCAGATCTCGCGTTGGGCGCGGGATCTGCCGAGCGTTCGCTCGCACAGCTAAGGCGCAGAGTTAGGGAGATCAGGAGACAAGGATGTCGCAACAAACACTTGGAGTTGTTCAGGTCGAGAGCGGCTTGCTGGAAGGGGTCGCAGGCAGAGATCCCTCGATCAGGGTCTTTAAGGGTGTGCCCTATGCCGCGCCGCCCGTCGGGCCGCTGCGTTGGCAAGCACCTCAGCCGCCGCTCGCGTGGGAAGGAGTGCGCAAAGCCGATCGTTTCGGGCCGATCTGCCCGCAATATGAGCCCACCCCCGGCTCATTCTACGGCGACGAGTTTTATCCTACCCAGCAAGCCCAGAGCGAAGATTGTCTCTACCTCAACATTTGGACGGGCGCCCGTTCGAGCGAAGAACGCCGCCCGGTGATGGTTTGGATCCACGGAGGAGCCTTTATCGAAGGCTCCGGCTCGCTGCCCTCCTTCGATGGCGAGACCTTGGCGCGCAAGGGCGTGGTCTTGGTGACCATCAACTATCGCCTGGGCATCTTCGGCTTCTTTGCGCACCCCGCACTGGAGGCCGATTCGCCCTACGGCACGAGCGGCAACTACGGCCTGCTCGATCAGATCGCAGCGCTGCGCTGGGTACGCGCTAATATCGCGGCCTTCGGCGGCGACCCCGAGAATGTGACGATCTTCGGCCAATCGGCCGGCTCGCGCAGCGTCGGTCTGCTGCAGGTTTCGCCGCTGGCCAAAGGCTTATTTAAGCGCGCCATCGCTCAAAGCGGCAGCCACTATTCCTTAGGCGTAATAGCGCAGAGCGATTACCAAACGGCGCTGCAGATCGGCAGGGAACGGGCCGAACGCTGGGGCGCCCAGAGTGCGGAAGAGCTGCGCGCCGTTCCGCTCGCTACGCTCTTGGGCAAGGATCTCAACGACTATCGCGGCCAGCATGGCTTCTCGTTCTGCAAAGATGGCGCGGTTGTACCGACCAATATCGGCGAGCGTCTGGCCAGCGCTCAGGTGAACGCCCAAGCGATGTTGATGGGCGCGACCTCCGATGAGTGGACGCCAATGCTGCCGAACCTTTCGCTCAGCCGCGAGCAACTGATCGAATATGCGCGCAGCAGCTTCGGCGAAAAGGCCGAGCAGTTCTTCGAGCTATACCCGCTGGAAGATGAGAAAGACGCAGCTGTGGTGCAGATCCGCAGCCGCATCGATATGATGTTGGCGGGCATGCGCTACTGGGCCGCCCAGCAGAGCAGCCATGGCCCCGAAGGTGTCTATCTCTACTACTTCAATCGGGCGCTGCCCGGCCGCAACAGCGAACTCTACGGCGCTTTCCACTCGGGCGACCTCTACTATGTCTTCGATACCCTCGATAGCACCGAGCGCCCCTGGAACGAGATCGATCGGCGTCTGGCCGATACGATGAGTTCGTATTGGGCGAACTTCGCCGCGACGGGCAACCCTAACGGTCCGGGTCTGCCGGAGTGGCCCGCCTATCGCAAAGAGAGCGATCTGGTGATGTTTTTGGGAGATCGGGTCGAGGCTGGCCCTGTACCGCGTCAAGCTCAGATCGCACTGCATACCTGGGCGATCGAACAGAACAAGGGCTACTAAGACTCAGAGGCACTTTTATTCACCACAGAGAGGCACCGAGGCACTGTGTCTTTACAGAGGGACTTTGTGCTTGCGTTTCGAGAAGCACTTTTACTTTGTTGCACCACACGAGGCACTTTTACTTTGGTTTCATCACAGAGAGGCACCGAAGCACTGAGTTATTAACGAGAGGTTTCGTGCTTGCGTTCAGGCGTCTCTCTTTATGTTTTCTCTGTAGTAGAAAACACGTAGAAACAAACTGCGATCAAACAAATCTGGAGGGAAGCGATGACTACTTGGCAAAGTGCCAGCCTGCAAAGCAACGGCATCAGGCTGCACTATACTCGCACCCGAGGCGACAAGCCGCCGATCGTGCTGGCCCACGGTTTCTCCGACGACGGTATGTGTTGGATCGAGGTCGCTCGCGCGTTGGAGGGCGATTACGACCTGATTATGCCCGATGCGCGCGGCCACGGTCGCTCGGAAGGGCCGGAGTCTGGCTATACGCCCCAAGATATGGCCGCCGATCTGGCCGGGCTGATCGAGCAACTGGGTCTGGAAGGCCCCGCCGTCTTCGGGCATTCGATGGGCGCTCAGACAACTTTGACCTTGGCAGCGCTCTACCCCGAAAAGGTCGGCGCTATCCTCTTGGAAGATCCGCCGCCCTGGTGGATGCCGGAGTTGACGCAGGCCGCGCTGAACGATCCAAGCCGTCCCGCCAAGCGCCGCGCCGATATCGTCGAGATGAAGCGCCATACCAGCGCCGAATTGATCAAGCGCCAGCGCCAGGCCACTCCGCACTGGAGCGAGAGCGAGCTGGAGACCTGGGCCGAGGCCAAGCTGCGCCTCAGCTTCAATCTGCTCAATCGACCTATCGCGCCCGACCTCGAATGGGGCGAGCTGCTTAGAAAGATCACTTGTCCGAGCCTGCTGATTAGCGCTGATCCTAGCTTGGGCGGCATGGTCACGCCCGAGGCGGCACAGGGCTTGCAAGAGCGTATTCCGCAGCTAGAGATCGCTACGATCGACGGTGCGGGCCACTGTATCCACCGCGATAAGTTCGAGCAGACGATGCAGGCGGTGCGAGCGTTTTTGAATAAGCACTATCCGGCCTAGTTTGTTGGAGCAGGACTGTTTTGCGAGAGGCTAAGCATGGGGTAAAAACCCGGGAGTCTCTCGCAAAACAAAAAAGCTCTTTACAACGCCAAAAAAGCTTGCTATACTCTTTCTTGGAAAAGCTCATGTACCTTTAAAAACGGTACTTTTTACCAGCCTCTCGCAAAACGCTGCTTTTATGGCTTCCCAAAGCCTTAAAAAATTGGGTCTGTTCGAACAGTAAAAAATCCGCGTTGCGGATTAAANCGGTGCAAGAATTCGCGCTTGCGCCAAGGCCACTTGGCGGTTCGAACAGTAAAAAATCCGCGTTGCGGATTAAAACCGGCGATAAACTGACCGAGCACGTAGGCTTCCACGGCATGTTCGAACAGTAAAAAATCCGCGTTGCGGATTAAAACCGTCGCAGATTTTCCGATAAGTCCAGCGCGTCCCAGAAGTTCGAACAGTAAAAAATCCGCGTTGCGGATTAAAACACTCGCCAACCAAGCGCTCACCCTCTCCTAAGATGAGTTCGAACAGTAAAAAATCCGCGTTGCGGATTAAAACTTCGTCTTCAAGCGCTTCACGAAACAGCCACCACATAGTTCGAACAGTAAAAAATCCGCGTTGCGGATTAAAACGTAGATCTCGTCCAATCCAACGCCGCGCCTCAGTCAAGAGTTCGAACAGTAAAAAATCCGCGTTGCGGATTAAAACAAAGAAAGCTCAAGAGAAATTCAATGCTGACTTCCTGTTCGAACAGTAAAAAATCCGCGTTGCGGATTAAAACAACCAACGGGTTTCAGCGTTCATATGACCGTTTGGGTTCGAACAGTAAAAAATCCGCGTTGCGGATTAAAACATTGCGAGATTTAGGCGACGTCTACCCACAGTTTCGCGAGTTCGAACAGTAAAAAATCCGCGTTGCGGATTAAAACGTTACGCACCAGCGTGTACAGTCTTGATCAAGTTGCGTTCGAACAGTAAAAAATCCGCGTTGCGGATTAAAACGGAGGTGGTTGTCCTCATTCCCGGGCACCCCCAATGTTCGAACAGTAAAAAATCCGCGTTGCGGATTAAAACAATTGTTTTCTCAAATTCCAATAACGCCGCCGCCAGAGTTCGAACAGTAAAAAATCCGCGTTGCGGATTAAAACTCAAGAGCTGCTCCAGCTTGACGCTGTTATCGGGGTGTTCGAACAGTAAAAAATCCGCGTTGCGGATTAAAACACCACTCTTATCAGTCTGACCACTCTTATCACTCTTAGTTCGAACAGTAAAAAATCCGCGTTGCGGATTAAAACGATGCGCGGCACGGCGGCCCGTGCGGACGGCATAAGTTCGAACAGTAAAAAATCCGCGTTGCGGATTAAAACTCAACTCTTGGGCGAGACGGGCGTGACCAAGAGCCGCCAGTTCGAACAGTAAAAAATCCGCGTTGCGGATTAAAACTACGACGGCTGAAGATCGCTCCGATAGCGTCTAGAGTTCGAACAGTAAAAAATCCGCGTTGCGGATTAAAACGATTTGCACTATTGAGCAGATCAACGACTCGTTCAAAGTTCGAACAGTAAAAAATCCGCGTTGCGGATTAAAACTGGCCAAACTCTTCTATAGTATATGTTTTGCGCGATAGTTCGAACAGTAAAAAATCCGCGTTGCGGATTAAAACACTCCATACATATTCCGGCCCTGCTGCCAACACACAGTTCGAACAGTAAAAAATCCGCGTTGCGGATTAAAACGGGTGGCTTCGCCCGGCATCGTGCCGCAATACGATAGTTCGAACAGTAAAAAATCCGCGTTGCGGATTAAAACTACCGATTGTAGAAGTACCGAACATTCGCCGTCATCGGTTCGAACAGTAAAAAATCCGCGTTGCGGATTAAAACGCCAAAAAGAAATGATTAAGATCTTGACCATAACAGTTCGAACAGTAAAAAATCCGCGTTGCGGATTAAAACTTGTCGAGCGGCAAAGTTGTAAAAACGCGTTCAGCTCGTTCGAACAGTAAAAAATCCGCGTTGCGGATTAAAACCACGAGACATATGAGACATATGAGACAAACAGCGCGCCGTTCGAACAGTAAAAAATCCGCGTTGCGGATTAAAACAACTCTTCTCTGTCGGGGAGGACACTGACTTGTGTTAGTTCGAACAGTAAAAAATCCGCGTTGCGGATTAAAACGGCCGAGTCAGCGGGCGGGTGTCTGAGCCATTCGTAGTTCGAACAGTAAAAAATCCGCGTTGCGGATTAAAACTTGCGCGTGCCCGGCACACAAAACTTCAAATACAATCGTTCGAACAGTAAAAAATCCGCGTTGCGGATTAAAACATGTTCCAAACACGTCTGAAGCTGCTGCAATCATTCGTTCGAACAGTAAAAAATCCGCGTTGCGGATTAAAACAAGTAATTAGCCACTGTGTCGCCTGTAGACGACTCTGTAAGTTCGAACAGTAAAAAATCCGCGTTGCGGATTAAAACATGCTGTAAATACTCGAATTCCCGATTAGAGATCATGTTCGAACAGTAAAAAATCCGCGTTGCGGATTAAAACCGGAAGTCTCCAAACAAGAGCTTCCCGCACTCGAAGAGTTCGAACAGTAAAAAATCCGCGTTGCGGATTAAAACCCTTTAAGTAGCATCGCATCTATTTTGGCTCGCTGTGGTTCGAACAGTAAAAAATCCGCGTTGCGGATTAAAACTTTGGTGCTGCTTTCATTCTGATCAGCAGCCCAAGTTCGAACAGTAAAAAATCCGCGTTGCGGATTAAAACTTTTAATTACTACTGATTAGGGTCTATTTCGTAATGACGTTCGAACAGTAAAAAATCCGCGTTGCGGATTAAAACCTGACACTAATCCATATCCTGCCCGTCGCGTTCGTAGTTCGAACAGTAAAAAATCCGCGTTGCGGATTAAAACTTCACGAATGAGCGTCGTGCCGTGCCAATGTTCGATCAGTTCGAACAGTAAAAAATCCGCGTTGCGGATTAAAACTATCTCTTGGCATTTTGCGGGCGCTCTACTCGTTTCAAGTTCGAACAGTAAAAAATCCGCGTTGCGGATTAAAACTATCTCTTGGCATTTTGCGGGCGCTCTACTCGTTTCAAGTTCGAACAGTAAAAAATCCGCGTTGCGGATTAAAACTTTGACAGTCTTGACCGCTTCGCGCTGATTACAGATGTTCGAACAGTAAAAAATCCGCGTTGCGGATTAAAACAAGACGAGGATCGGCGCATCACTGCAATGGACGCCGGTTCGAACAGTAAAAAATCCGCGTTGCGGATTAAAACTTTCTCGAATGCGCACGCGCTGCGGGTCGCTCAAACGTTCGAACAGTAAAAAATCCGCGTTGCGGATTAAAACCTTGGCTCAATCTACGGCGTGAGCGTTGATACACAGGTTCGAACAGTAAAAAATCCGCGTTGCGGATTAAAACTCGCTCATACGTTCTACCGCTTTATAGCATCAACTGTTCGAACAGTAAAAAATCCGCGTTGCGGATTAAAACTACGATATCTTCGCCCGCACGGTCCTGCCGACAACAGAAGTTCGAACAGTAAAAAATCCGCGTTGCGGATTAAAACAAGGTGATATCGTGTTCATGTATCTCTAAAATAACAGTTCGAACAGTAAAAAATCCGCGTTGCGGATTAAAACCTCGTGAATTTCCATCAGGCGGCGCACCCACCCTCTGAGTTCGAACAGTAAAAAATCCGCGTTGCGGATTAAAACTCCTCGATTGTCCCAGGCATGAGCGTGCCCGCTCGAGTTCGAACAGTAAAAAATCCGCGTTGCGGATTAAAACTGGCTTGCTCTGGGGCGGTAGGGAGTTCGGCGCAAGTTCGAACAGTAAAAAATCCGCGTTGCGGATTAAAACCACACAAATTGGGGAATATTTGCGGATCGCGGGGCTGTTCGAACAGTAAAAAATCCGCGTTGCGGATTAAAACAAGGTGATATCGTGTTCATGTATCTCTAAAATAACAGTTCGAACAGTAAAAAATCCGCGTTGCGGATTAAAACTGGGAGATTTAAGTTTCGTTTCGCCCGCCAGCTTCGGCGTTCGAACAGTAAAAAATCCGCGTTGCGGATTAAAACTGAAATAAAAGGCGCGAAACAGTATCGGCACCTAGAGTTCGAACAGTAAAAAATCCGCGTTGCGGATTAAAACCATTCGTACCAAGCGCGACGGTCAGTGCCACAAAACGTTCGAACAGTAAAAAATCCGCGTTGCGGATTAAAACAACTTTATGTCTAGATTCATTGTCGGTCCCGTGTAGCTGTTCGAACAGTAAAAAATCCGCGTTGCGGATTAAAACACCGTCGGGAACAGCCAGAACACACCTATCTTGCGAGGTTCGAACAGTAAAAAATCCGCGTTGCGGATTAAAACATTCCCTCTCTCACGCGTGCCAGTTCCGCTGCGATTGTTCGAACAGTAAAAAATCCGCGTTGCGGATTAAAACGTAACCAATAGCGGATAATAGCGCCTAATTGCTGGAGGTTCGAACAGTAAAAAATCCGCGTTGCGGATTAAAACTTGTACATTTTGCGAGTACCTAGCCCGTTTCAAGGCGTTCGAACAGTAAAAAATCCGCGTTGCGGATTAAAACGTCACAAGGTTGTCACACGAAAACGAGGCATCAGAGTTCGAACAGTAAAAAATCCGCGTTGCGGATTAAAACTTGTAGCTTTGGCATCTGTCGAAAATATGTCTTTTGGTTCGAACAGTAAAAAATCCGCGTTGCGGATTAAAACTACCTTTACGCCAATTGTGATCACTGTATTTAACAGGTTCGAACAGTAAAAAATCCGCGTTGCGGATTAAAACAGTCGTATCTCTATTTGCGCGGTATGGAGAGCGAGGTTCGAACAGTAAAAAATCCGCGTTGCGGATTAAAACTACCTTTACGCCAATTGTGATCACTGTATTTAACAGGTTCGAACAGTAAAAAATCCGCGTTGCGGATTAAAACTTTGTGTCGGAAATCGACGCACGTCGCTCCCAGCCGGTTCGAACAGTAAAAAATCCGCGTTGCGGATTAAAACACGGAAAAAGCTATTCCGTACCTCAAGGAAAAATTGTTCGAACAGTAAAAAATCCGCGTTGCGGATTAAAACTTTAAGTTGGAGAAAGTTTAGAAATCTACTAGGAAATTGTTCGAACAGTAAAAAATCCGCGTTGCGGATTAAAACTAGTGCCTATAGAGGGAGCAGCCCTCTTCCGTATGAGTTCGAACAGTAAAAAATCCGCGTTGCGGATTAAAACGGTAAGATCCCCGAACAACACCACGCGGAACTTCTGGTTCGAACAGTAAAAAATCCGCGTTGCGGATTAAAACAAGACGGTGCGGGCGAATGCGCCTTCGCTGGCGCGTTGTTCGAACAGTAAAAAATCCGCGTTGCGGATTAAAACCCGCTCTCAAGCGTGAGAGTTCGTTGATTATCTGGGTTCGAACAGTAAAAAATCCGCGTTGCGGATTAAAACAAGACGGTGCGGGCGAATGCGCCTTCGCTGGCGCGTTGTTCGAACAGTAAAAAATCCGCGTTGCGGATTAAAACAAATACGCATCTGCCAATCAGTGTCATTCTCAAGAAACGCGTTCGAACAGTAAAAAATCCGCGTTGCGGATTAAAACCACGTTCTATTTTTTCGGCAATTTTCTCGCCGAAAGTTCGAACAGTAAAAAATCCGCGTTGCGGATTAAAACTCGACGCTAACACCGCGAGTCGATATCTAGCAGTTGTTCGAACAGTAAAAAATCCGCGTTGCGGATTAAAACGTTTTATCATCCCACACATAGATCTCGGCATCTAAAGTTCGAACAGTAAAAAATCCGCGTTGCGGATTAAAACGTTTTATCATCCCACACATAGATCTCGGCATCTAAAGTTCGAACAGTAAAAAATCCGCGTTGGAGGGTAGCGCTTAACATAAGCGAAACCCTCTCTTTTTTATGCCTCAAACGGCTCGTATTTCCCGCTCGGGCCTNGAACCGCTTGGTCTGTCACTGCGAGCACCGTTTTCGTCGTACGAGCAATTTTCAGCACACGAGGCACAGAGGTTTTTTGCAAATGGAAAGCCGTACCCTTCGACAAGTTCAAGGTACAGCTTTTGGGCAGGGTGCAGCTTTTTGGTGTTGCGAGCGTGGATGGCCGTACCCTTCGACAGGCTCAGGGTGCGTTCGCGCTGAGCTGTGCTCCCTCTCTCCTGCTTCGCGGGCTATGCATTAGCCAAAAGTCGTGTCGGCAGCAAAAGGCGATCGTTCGCATACCATCGCGGGAGTATCCTTGAGAGCACAGAACGGGGAGCATTCACCCCCTCGCCCGCAGTGCGGGAGAGGGGGCCGGGGGGTGAGGGCAGATAACGCTGACCGTATGTTGATTTGTGGCTAATGTACAGCTTCGCGGGAGAGGGGGTCGGGGGTGAGGGCCGACCGCCCGAATGTAGTGAGCAAGCTGTTGATAGCCGCAGGCGGACGCGCTAGAAGCCGAATGGGAGGTTGAGATCTAGCCGCTAGAGGAGAACCTAGAGCGTCTGACTGTTAATCAGAATGTTAGGGGTTAGGGAAGACAAAAAAGAATGGAATTTGGGCATGAAAAAACGCCACTCGTTATGAGTGGCGTTTGTGTTTGGTGGAGCTGAGGGGACTCGAACCCCTTACCTCAACACTGCCAGTGTTGCGCTCTCCCAGCTGAGCTACAGCCCCGCACACCGCTGTATTATACCAGAAAGTCCATTTTTTGCAAACCGCGTTCGGCTCGGTCTTTTTGCAAGATCAACGCCACTCGTGTGATGAGTGGCGTTGGTGTTTGGTGGAGCTGAGGGGACTCGAACCCCTTACCTCAACACTGCCAGTGTTGCGCTCTCCCAGCTGAGCTACAGCCCCATCTTTGGTGGTGGAGGTGAGGAGGCTCGAACTCCTGGCCTCGACAGTGCGATTGTCGCGCTCTCCCAGCTGAGCTACACCCCCACGCGCCAAATAGTATACCAGAAAATTCGTCAGTCGTCAATTAAGTGGCTGTTTGTCACTGTGTAAAAAAGCCTAACGGCTGGCGCTAAGAAAGAGCCGACCGCGCCGGATCGCGATCTCGATCAGCCAGAGGATCAAGGCGGTTGCGACGAACCAAGGCCAGAGCGAGGTGACTTGGCCGACGGCGCGTTGTTGGCGTTGTACAACGCTCTGCTCGCGCAGAACTTGGCCGCCCGTAGTAGCCGCGATCTCTTCGAGCAGGGCGAGGCCATTGGTGTCGTTGGGCTGGTATTCAGCGGGCACGGGCTGAACAAAGCCAGTGCGCACGATCTGGGCTTGGCCGTCTTTGCTCTGCTGGACGGTGACGGCGTAGGGGCCCTCGCTAGGCAGGCGCAGCACCTGGCTGTAGCGTCCGGGCGCGACTTGGGGCAGGCTGAGCATACGCTGTGTGCCGTCGGGCAGGGTGAATTGGGCTTCGGTATCGGCCAGATCGAGCGGCTGACCGCCCGGGCCGCGCGATTCGACCGTGACGGTGGCGAGATCGCCTGTGCGCTCGATCCGCACTTGGAGCGAGCCGCTATCGGGCGCGGGCAGCGTGTAGCGGATCATCTGGCCCCAGAAGCGGTCGAAATCTTCCCAGTTATCCCACAGATCGGCCCAGGGCGCATCGACACTGGGCAGCCATGCGACCGAGCGGCCCAAGCCGTATTGCCAGGTGGCGAGGATGGGATCAGCATCGGGCGATTCGAGCACCAGTTCGGCTTCGGGCTTGAGGGTGGTCGCCACATAGCCATCGAGCTGGGGCATTTCACTAGGAGCGAAGTCGCGCAGAATGGGATGAGGCGCAGCCAACTGGGCGTGGAACATGCTCTCGACGGCGGGATCAGTACGAGCGATCGAGCTTTCGAGCAGGGTCAGGCGCGGAATATCTTCCGGCTCGGAGGCGAAGTAGTAGCGACCGCCGCCCCAGCCCGCTAGATCGCGCAGCAGCTCGGTATCGGAGTCGTCGCCGATCGCAATGGTCGAGATAGTGATATCACGCTGACGCCCGAGGCTGACAAGGTTTTGGTAGGCGAAACGATCGTTGGTGAAGGAGCGTCCGTCGGTGAGCAGCACCACATGGCGCACGCTGGAAGGCTGATCGACCAACTGCACGAGGCCAACGTTAAGGGCATCGTAAATATTGGTGCCACCGCCCAAGGGAATGGCGCTGATGCGGTCTTGGATCTGGCCGAGCGAGAGTCCTGTACCGATCTGCTGGAAGGGAACGACCCAGGTTTGGCTGGTATCGAAGGCCAGAATGCCGATGCGGTCTTCGCTATCGAGGGCTTCGCTCGAAAGGATAGCAGCCTCTTTGGCCATATCGAACTTCGAGATGCCGACCGAGGAACCCATACTGGCCGATTGGTCGATGATCAACAAGAGAGCCACATCGGGGCGCTGGGGGCGCGGTTTGGGGTCGGCGGTGACGGGCAAGACTTGTTCGAGCGGCGTGCCTTTGTAGCTGCCCAAGCTGTAGGAGCTGCGTCCGCCCGCTACCACAAGACCTTTGCCGTCGCTGCGCACGAACTCGCGCACGGTGGTCATCTGTTCGAGGGTCAGGTTGGTGGCCGAGACATCGAGCAGCACAATGCCCTCGTAAGGCGCGAGGTCGGAGAGCTTGTTGGGCAAAGCGCTGGCGGGGATCAGATCGGTCTCGATGTTGACGCGACGCAGAGCGAGGCGCAGCGCGGCGGCGTTGTTGGCCTGGCCTTCGACTAGCAGCACGCGCGGCGAGGGAGCCACCAAGGTGGTGGCTGCGGCGACGTTGTTGCGCGGGAAGGTATCGGGGCCTGCGCTAATCTCGGCGCGCAGTCGGATCACACCCGGCTCGCTGGCGGTCAGACGCAGCGGGCTGATCTGGCTAGAGGCCGACCAATCGACGGTCTCTTCGCGCACCAGCGTATCGCCCGCCCAAACACGCAGATTGCCTGTGGTCGGGGCGTTGGGGCCGCTGCTTTCGATCCGAATCTGTACAGGAAACTCTTCGCCGACTCGCAACAGGCTGGGCACGCTGATCGACGAGATGCGCACATCGGGCACCGCTTCGGGCAGCATGGGCACGACATCGATGGTGATGGCGCTGGTGGCCGCGATCTGCGCTTCGGCCAGGGCGTCGCCTGTGGTTTGAGCGCCGTCGGAGAGCAGGATGATGCGTCCGCCGCCGGGCAGCAGGGCGCGCGCCTCGCGCAGGGCGCTGGCCAGATCGCTGCCGCTCGGGTCGGGCAGGGTGGCGGATTGTTGATTGGCGCTGAGCTGTCCGGCGGGAGGTGCGACAACATCGGCTCCGAAGAGCAAGACTTTGGCTTGCTGATCGAGAGCTTCGCTCAGTTCGTCGAGACGCTGACGAATAGCGCGCTTGCCCGCTTCGGTCAAGCTATCGGACTGATCGGCCAAAATGACCAAGGGGCCTTCAGCTTGGGGCTGAGTGCCAAAGATGGGGTCGCTCAGGCCGATGATCAGCATAAAAACGACGCCGAGGCGGATCAGAAGGGCAAAGGGCAGGACGCGCTGCCCTCGAAAACGCCAAATTAAAAACAGCACCGGCAATAAAAGTAAGAGCGCTAGTGCCTGAGGGTTTCGCAGTATCAAGCCATGCTCCTAAAGTGTTTCTTGTTATTGGCTTCATTGTAGCATGCTCGTTCCATGAGCGAAATGGCAATTCTGCTGGATCCAGCGACTACGATTACTTCGGAACACAAAGCAAAAGCAGCGAATGCTGCGAGACAGACAGCCCTTTTGAGCGGACAGCCGATCTGATAGCCGAAGGCGGACGCGCTTGGGAACGAATGGGAGATCGAGACTTTTCCGCCAAAGTGAGCGTAGCCTTCGAGCGGCTCAGGGTACGGAATTAACTCTACCCTTAGACAGGCTCAGAGTACAGCGTGAGCGGTATGAAGGGAGCGGGCTTAGTGGTACAATACCGCCGTTAGTCCGACAGTCCGATTAGCGCAGTCGAACGGGTTCTTTGCTAAACCACACCGCCGTGATGTTAGCTTTGCTAGCAACCGTTTAGCCTAAGAGGCCGTTACGAACTTACGAAGAGTTTACCTACCATGATCGAACGTATTGGAATCCTTGGCGGCGGTCAATTGGCCCAAATGCTGGCCCAAGCGGCTATCAGCCTCGGGCTAAGCTGCGTGATCTTCGAACGCGAAGCCGATAGCCCCGCAAGCCGTTTGACCGGCGACCGTATGGTTGGGCCGTGGGATGATGAGGCGACCTGCTCGGCCTTCGCACGACGGGCACAACTCATCACGCTCGAAAATGAATTTGTCGATCCAAGCGTGCTGAAACGCTTTGAAAGCTGGAATATCCCTGTTTACCCCTCGTCGCACACCCTCTCGCTGATCCAAGACAAGCTGATCCAAAAGCAGAGTCTAGCCGCAGTTGGCATTCCGGTGCCCGACTTCGAGGCGGTCGATTCGCCCGAGCAAGTGGTCCAGTGGGGCGAGGCTTGGGGCTGGCCTGTTGTGCTCAAGGCGCGCCGCAACGGCTACGATGGGCGCGGCAATGCGACCGTGCACAGCGCAAAGGAAGCAGACGAGGCTTGGAAGCAGTTGGGCGGCGACCGTGGCCGCACGCTCTATGTCGAGCGCTTTGTGCCCTTTATCGCCGAGCTAGCGATTATGGTGGCACGCAGCAGCACGGGCGAAGTGAAGTGTTACCCAGTGGTGCAGACCGAGCAGAAGAACCATATCTGCCATCGCGTCTTCGCACCTGCGCCGATCAGCCCCGAGCTGAGCGAGTTAGCGCGCGATATCGGCCAACGCGCGATCGAGACCATCGATGGCGTGGGCATTTTTGGCATAGAGCTGTTTTTACTCGACGATCCCGATAAGCCGATCGTGTTGAATGAATTGGCTCCCAGACCGCATAACTCTGGTCACTACACGATAGAAGCCTGCGTTACCTCGCAGTTTGAAAACCATCTGCGGGCGGTGATGGGCCTGCCGTTGGGCGATTGCTCGCTGCGCGCGCCCGCCGCTGTGATGGTCAATCTGTTGGGCGAACGAAATGGGCGAGCCAGTGAGGGCGAGGCTCCCTTTGGGGCGCTGGCCGTGGCGGGCGCGCATCTTCATCTCTATGGCAAACGTGAAGTGCGGGTGGGCCGCAAAATGGGCCATATCACTGTGTTGGCCGACACGCTCGACGAGGCGATCGCGCGTGCCAACCAAGCGGTTGAACTGACATCGCTCTAAAAAACGCACTAGGCCAAATCGTGCGGTTTGGCAGGGCTTAAATCGTAGTATCTCAAGGAGAGTTTATGCCAGTTGTTGGAATCATTATGGGCAGCGATTCGGACCTACCAACCATGCAAGCCGCTGTTCAAGTCTGTCAGGAGTTCGGGGTCGAATACGAGATGCGGGTGGTCTCGGCCCACCGCACCCCCGCCGATATGGCCCAGTATGCCAGCGAAGCCCACACTCGCGGCCTGAAGGTGATTATCGCAGGCGCGGGCGGCGCGGCTCACCTGCCCGGTATGGTGGCGGCCTACACGCCGCTGCCGGTGATCGGCGTGCCGATTCAGAGCAAAGCCCTCAACGGCTTCGATTCGCTGCTTTCGATCGTGCAGATGCCAGCCGGTGTGCCGGTTGCCACTGTGGCGATCGGCGGCGCTCGCAACGCGGGCCTGCTGGCCGTACAGATTCTAGCCAGCTCTGATCCGGCCCTTTTGAAGCAGGTGATCGCCTACAAAGAGCGCATCGCCGAAGAGTCGCGCGCCAAAAACGACGACCGCTTCGCCGTCTAATCACGCCCGTCGTTCTGAGGGATTTCGTGCCAAGGCGCGAGATTCCTCAGAACTTTTCCCTTGGCCAAGCCTATACTTTCGACAGACTACACAACATAGCTAAGGCGGCTAGGTCTCTTCCGCAAAGAAGATCCGTAGCGCGTCCGCCTACGGCTATCAAATCGGTCGTCCTCCCAGCTTTCTTCGCCCACGCTGCTTTGCAATGTCTTACAGTACTGAGGTTTTCTCGCTGCTCGGCGTCGAACGGTCGCTGCACACAAAGTCTGTATAAAACGCGACTATGTTTATTGAGAGCGGTTTCGTGCCGTCGCGCTGAAAACCTGAACTGCTTGCTAGGCCCTCGCTTCCCCATTCTACACATAAATTCTCCACTCTTATAACCCAATGCTTACTGTCTCTATTTGTTAATTGTTCGTTAAAAGCGCGTTCTCTTTTGTGCTTTAAAACGGTACATACTTTACAAAGTATGGCTCCGCTAGCCATAATTTTTTCTAAGTTAGCGAAGTACTATTGCAGAATATTATTCTCTTTGCTAAGATCAAGATATCAATCGTGAGTAAGGGTTTGGTTAAAAGTCGTTTCAATACAAGTATTTATACAAAACATTTGTTAAAATTTACTGTTTTGAGCCGACTTTTAACTCTATTTAAATTTATTTATTCTATAGAGAGAATTTTGATACCCTATGATCTCCTATAGCGTTCTTATAGTCGAAGACGAAGCACCACAACGCAATAACCTTGCTCGCATCGTTAAAGGTTGTGGCTATCAAGTGATCACGGCTAACGACGGTATCGAGGCCTGCCGAATCATTCAAGCAAACATGGTCGATATCGTCTTGAGCGACCTTCGCATGCCCTTACTCGACGGCTTTGGCTTGTTGAAGTGGATGCGCAGCAACCAGTATGCTCAACCAGTGATTGTGACAAGCGGTAACGGTATGATCGAAAGCGCCATCGCCGCGCTGCGCTTGGGAGCTTACGACTACCTGATCAAGCCCTTCAAGATCGAAGATATCGCCGCTGCACTGCGCCGAGCAGAATCGAGCATTTTGGCTCATCGCGCCAACCTCACCTTGGCCCAGCGAAACCGCGAGCTTGCCGCCCTTACCACGATTTCGGCGGCGGGCAGCAGCACGCTCGATCTGACCCAAATGCTCAGCATGACTATTCCCACAACCATGGAGGTCTTGGGGGTCAACGGAGCGATCGTGTATCTGCGCGAAAACGACAGCTGTTTTACGCTGCATAGCACCTACGGCACGATGAACTATCAGGACTTTGGTCTGCCGAAGTGCATCCAGATCACCGATATCCCGCATGTGCTGATCGGCGCAGACGCGGTCTACAAGACTCTGCAAAGCTCCAATATCTACGACGAGATGCACGACATTCCGATCGTCGCACTGCTGCCGCTTCAAGCGCACGGTAATCTCTGTGGGGTGGTGCTGCTCACCTCGAATCACGAACAACAGATCACGCAAGAGCAACACGATCTGCTGCTTTCGATCGGTAATATCGTAGGCGTTGGCGTTTCAAATGCCCGTATGTACGGCGAGCTGCTCAATTCCGCCATCTATCTAGAAGAGCAAGTCGCAGTTCGTACCCGCGAGCTGCAACGCAGCCGCGATCTGCTACGCAAAATCTTCGACGGCATTCCAAACGGGCTTGTACTGCTCGATCACGAAGGCACGGTGCTGGCCGCCAACCTCGCTTGCGCCGAGCTCTTGCAGTTGCGGCCGCAAGACTTGGTAGGGGCAAAGTATCAAGAGATCTGGCCAGCCAGTCGGGGCGGCGCAAGCTGCGAAATGCTCGACCGTTGCTTTAACCACAACGAGTCGACCTATCGCCGCACCCGCATCGAGCATAACGGGCGTTCGCCGATCATGCTCGACTGTTATCTCTTCCCAGTGCCCAGCAACAGCGCCGACGAAGCGCCCCAAGTGATCGAATATCTCGACAACGTGACCGAACGGCTCTCTCTTGAGCAAGTTGTGGCGCAAACCGAACAACTTGCCGCTTTGGGAAAATTAGCTGCTACGGTCGCCCACGAAGTCAATACTCCCCTGCTGGCGATTCGCGGTTGTGTCAGCCTCGCAGCCGACGCCGACGACAGCGAGCTGCGCAACGAATACCTAACGCTGGCCCAGGGAGAGCTCGACCGAGCCGCTGCCATCATTCAAGGTCTGCTCGACTTCTATCGTCCAGTCGGCCAAGTTCATGTTGGCACCAATCTCAACGGGCTCGTCACCCAAGTGCTTCAGCTCTTACACGCTGAATGCCTTCATAACGATATCGATGTAGTTCAAGAGCTCGACCCACATCTACCCGATATTCATGGCTCACCCGATCAACTCAAGCAGGTCCTGCTCAATTTGGTACTGAACGCGATCGAAGCGATGGAATCGGGAGGTCGCTTACTGATCAGAACATCGCGCGCAAGCGATCCCGATCACCCCGATACCTACTTGGCTGTCGTCAAAATTTACGATACCGGTAGCGGTATTCCCGAACATCTGCTTGGACGACTGTTCGATGCCTTTGTTACAACTAAAGATGATGGAAACGGTCTTGGATTGGCAGTATGTCGCACTATCGTGCGTGACCATGGTGGTCTGATCGAAGCGGAAAACACACCAGAAGGAGGCGCTTGCTTCACCGTAAAACTGCCTGTGAAGCAAGCCCTAACCGTCTAATCCTCCTTGTGGTGCTCGGCCACTCGTTACTTAGCAGCAGAAATGGAGCTATGTATGACAGATGCACGCATCCTAGTTGTTGAAGATGAGGTTATTGCTCGGCGCGTTCTACGAGATATGTTAGTGCGGGCGGGCTACAATGTAACTGCAGTAGGTAGCGGCGAAGAAGCGCTCGAAGAGCTTGAGAAAGAGCAATTCGATGTGCTTTTGACCGACCTCAAACTGCGCAAAGTCGACGGCATGCAAGTGATCTCGGCGGCCCGCGAACGCGACCCCGATATCGAAACGATCGTGTTAACCGGCTATGCCACCCTCGACTCGGCGGTTTCGGCAGTACGTAACGGTTCGTTTAACTACATCTTAAAGCCGGGCCAACCGGGCGAGATCGAGTCGAGCGTGGCGCGTGCCCTCTCGCGCGGACGCGAGCGACGGGAGCGTACCGATAATCTGCGGCGTATGGGCGAGAGTCTATTGCAACTAGCTGGCTCGCGGCCGAGCAGCGAAATCAACACGCCGCCACCAAACGCTTCCTACATCATTCAGGCTGGCGGTCTGCGCCTCGATCAACAGCGCCATAGCGCCACGCTAAACGGCAAACCGCTCAACCTTTCGCCGGGCGAGTTCGCGCTTCTGACCTATCTGGCGCAGCGACCGCATCAGGTCATTAGCCATCAGCACCTCGTTCAAGAGGTGATGGGCTACCGCTGCGATCCACACGAGGCGCGCGACCTGATCAAAGCGCGTATTTGGGCCTTGCGCCGCAAGCTAGAGGCCGATCCGGCCAATCCGCAAATGTTGATCAGCGTGCGCGGTGTGGGCTATATGCTTTCGGTCGAGGCGGATTCGCCGCACGAAAGGACTGGGAAGAATTAATGAAGGATAGGCTGGGGACAAGATTTTTCGTTCTGAAGGCATGAAAGAGGCGCCCCTGTAAGCGACGGGGGCGCTTCTTTACATGCACTGTTTTCGCCTTCAGCCGAGTAATACTGCGCTCTTTTGCTCAACGATCCCCCCATGCGAGCCATCACTTCAAAACGCTAGCGGCTTGGTCTCTTCCTCCAAAACAGGCGCTTGGCGCGTCCGCCTACGGCTACCAAAGCGCCGTCCATCCATTCGAGCAAGCCTTTCGCTGCTTGCGCTGTTTTCACTGCGACCTTTCCGGTGCAAGCACCAAGAAGGTCTCAACGCTGCGTTTCGCTGTCTAATATCAAATTCGCTTACAGAGTTGCGTTCTTGTAACGCAAAGACGGGAAAAGAGTTGTGAGAAATGTCGCGCTGCAGCGCGACATTTCTCACAACAAAAATGGTCACGTTCCACTCTGCCGAAGGCCAAAGAGAAAGTAATCAATCGGATTTGGTATCACTGCGACCTTGTGAAAGAGGGCCCCACCCGCCAATACAAAGAACTATCTTTCCGGTGCAAGCACCAAGAAGGTCTCAACGCTGCGTTTCGCTGTCTAAAGCCGTCCGAAAGCTTCTCGCTGCGAAGCTGCGGGAAGCTTAGTGCTATGGATGCCAGTTTAGAACAGTAAGCATGAGGGGAAAGTATACGCCCTTCTCCCGCTCTGGCGGGAGAAGGGTCGGGGATGAGGGCAGCCAGCCGATCTGATAGCCGGAGGCGGACGCGGTCGGAACCTCGCTGGGGGTGAAGGCCCGTTCCGCCAATACATGAAAAGGAGGCCTGTTAGCGACTTGAGCTGTATCGCTTGGCCTTGGCAGGCCAGATAGAAGGTTTAGCGCGGCAAGATAACGCTAAAGACGGTGCCCTTGCCCACCACGCTGCGCACCGAGATCTTGCCGTTGTGGGCTTCGATCACATGGCGCGCGATCGTTAAGCCGAGGCCGTTGCCCGAACTGGTGCCGCGCAAGGAGGTATCGACTTGGTAAAAGGGCAGAAAGATCTTCTCTAAGGCGTGCTCGGGAATGCCGATGCCCGTATCGGCGATGCGCACGATCAAACGCGACACCTCGCTCTGCAGCTCGATCAAGGCTCGCCCGCCCGCAGGCGTAAAACGAATCACATTTTCGATCATATGGCCGAAGGCCAAGTCGAGCGCGGCGAAATCGCCCATGTAGGGCGGCACGCCAGCTTCGAGGCCGCGCCCGATCAGGGTGATGCCTGCCTCTTGAGCGGCGGGAGTGTGCTCGCTGATCAAGCGCTGCAAGAGAGTATCGATCGCGACCGGAGCGCGATTGAGTTGGGCGGTGCGCACCTCTTGCAGATAGAGCAAGTTGCCGATCTGGCGGTTGAGCGACTCGACGTTGCGCGCCATCACGTTGATGGCCTCGTTCTGGGCCTCGTTGAGCGGGCCAAGCGTGCCCTTCATAAACAGCTCTAGAAAGCCCAAGAGCGAGGTGAGCGGGGTGCGTAGCTCGTGCGAGAGCGAGCTTAAAAACTGGCTCTTGATATGGTCGAGCTCCTGCAGCTCGGCGTTGGCGCGGCTAAGCTCGTTGACGCGCTGTTCGAGACGTTGCACGATCCGCTGGTTGTAGTCGCGCAAAACTGCAGCTTCCTGATCTTTGGGCAGCACTTCGCGATCTCCAGCGATATAGGAACTCAATTGGTTGGGCAGTTGGCGCGGATCGATCGGCTTGGCCAAAAAGCCGTCGCAACCAGCCGCCAAGGCCCGTTCGCGCGAGCCAGGGCTGTTATCGGCTGTGAGCGCAACGATCGGCGTATTGCGCAGATGAGGCATGCCGCGCAGACGAGTCGTTACTTCGTAGCCGTCTAAGCCGTCAATGCCAAGATCAACCAAAATCAAGAGCGGGGTGTGTTCGCGCGCAAGGGCTAGGCCCGACGGGCCATCATCGGCCAACATCAATGTATAGCCTTTGGCCTGCAAGACGCGCTGCACCAAACGCTGGTTATCGAGATTGTCTTCGATGTAGAGAATATGGGGTTCGTCCATAGGGCGTAATCACTTCCGCACTATTGAGAAAGCGTGGTTGGTGAAGCGGGCGCTTCAGAAGCTAGAAGTTCTTCTGTTTGATAGACCGGAAGAGTGAAGGTGAAGGTACTGCCTTGATTGGGCGTACTTTCGACCCAAATCCGTCCATTGTGGGCTTCAACCAGACGCTTTGTAATACTTAAGCCTAAGCCGCTCCCTTTGCGGCGGCTGCGTCGACCATGAGCCTGATGAAATTCATCGAAAATATGCGGGATCTGCTCGGCGCTGATGCCGATTCCCGTATCGATCACACTCATCACAACCCAGGTTCCGGGCGGGATCTGGCTTTCTGGGAGGCTAGGTTGTTTAGTGGTATCCCCATGCGCTATTTCCCGTTCAGGTATGGTTAAAAGGCGAGCGCTGACGGTAATGCTGCCACGCTCGGTGAACTTAAAGGCATTGGCCAAAAGATTGAGCAAGATCTGCCGAACACGATCTTTGTCGGCATAAGCCAGCGGCAGATCGTCGGCGATCACATGGTGCAAACGAATATTTTTGCCGCGCACAAGCGCTTGGATCATATCAAACACGGTGACTACCAGCTTCTTGAGATCGAGCGGCTCCGGTTCAAGTTCCAGATGGCCCGCCTCGATGCGTGCCATGTCGAGCAGTTCGTCGATCATGTGCAAGAGATAGCGCCCGTTCAAGTTGATGCTGTTGAGATCTTCGCGTTGAACCGAATTGAGTGGCCCGTCGATTTCGTCGAGCAATACGGTCGAGAAACCGATGATGGCATTGAGCGGCGTGCGCAGTTCGTGCGATACCGAAGCCAAAAACTCGCTCTTGCGCTGATCGGCTTGGCGCGCTTGCTCCATAGCGTTGGTCAGCTCGTTGGTGCGCTGCAAAACACGCTGTTCGAGGTCTTCGTAGAGGCGCACGTTCTCGATCGTCATACCCACCATGGTCGCAAACATCAACAGTTGGCTGGCGTCGTTGGCCGAGACGGGCCGCTGCGTATGGTGATGGTCGGCGAACAGCAAACCGATCACACGCTCGTTGCGGCCAATAATCGGTACCTGTACATACGAACGACTCTGCAACAGATTTTGGGTCGCTTGATAGGTCGGTCGATGACGAGCGGGATCTTCGACGATCACAGCTTTGCCGCTGCGCACAATGTCGGCCTCGATGGTCGCGCTCTGCACAGAAATGGGATACTGCTGCAGTTCGGCCAGCAGTTCGTCTGCCTCCTGCAGATTGTCTGTCCCAAGCGAGAGGCTCGTCGCCCGTAGCTGCCCGGCTTCCACCAGATAGAGCAGGGCGCGGTCGAAACCGAAGCGCTCACAGAGCACAGCGGGGATAGCTCTCAACAGCTCGCGCAGATCCAGAATGGTTTTGAATTCGTTCGAGATCTCGTTCAAGATCGCGAATTGTTTGGCATTCAGCTCAAGCTGTTCGACCTGTTCGCGCAGCGCCAAGGCCATACCATTGAAGCTATTCACCAGTTGGCCGATCTCATCGTTGCTGGCAGGGCGCAAACGCGCGCTGAAATCGCCGCTGGTTACGCGCCGCACTGTCTGCTGCAGGGCCATAATCGGCTTCAGGAGCGAGTGGGCAAAGAGCAGGCTCAACAGAGCGATCAAACAGCTCACTACAAGAATCAAGCCAATAAATTTGGTGCGAAGCTGCTCATAGAGCGAGCGATCCTCGCTGAGCGCCGCCATAGGCATGATCTGCTCGCTGGGCGCAAGCAGCACTAGTTGCCAGTCGCGCTCGCCGATCGGGGCAAAGGCGACGTAGACTGAACTATTGGCAAGCTCAAGTTGGTGAACACCCGCTGATTGGAGCTCCAGATCGGCACCTAGCTGCTGGATCTGGGGCTCGGGTGAGGAACGCAGATCGTTAGCTTCAAATAGCTGTAGCCATTGGCTTTCGGCATGCTGGCCCGCAAAGCGGGCTACAATAGCCCTGTTATGATCAACGAGCAAGGCGGTGTATTGCTCACCAAGCTGCGCTCCTAACAAATTTTGTTGCAGGCGATCGAGCGTCAGATCGAAGCCCGCTACACCCAGCAGGTTTGCTTGGGCATCGTAGATCGGCCTCGCTACCTGTACAACGTTTGCAGCGCTGATCGGGTCGTTCTCGGCTGTGAGCCAGACGGTGGTTCGTTGGTCGCGCGCCTGTTGATACCAGGCTTGAGCGCGCGCATCGTAACCCTGATGCTGGGCGAGGTTAGCGCGGGCCGCAGATGTACGAAAAACACTGATGCCGCCCGACTCGAAAGCGACATAGGCTTGCGCGATCAGGGTCTCATCGAGCTTAAGATCTATCAGAAAGGGCAGCGTGGCTTGAGCGAGTTCCAGAGTTGCAGCTTGTTCGCTGGCGATCTGTGCATCCCAACCGCTCGGCGCGATCCAGATCTGATCGCTATTCGCTGCGGGTAGATCGTTTTGAGAAGGGATATGCTGAACGTAACTGGCGAGCTGTTCGAGTTGTGTCTCGATGGCTTGCAAACGGGCCGCGTAGCCAAGCGCTTTATCGTTGCTACTCTGTTGAAGGGCCGCTTCAGCTTGCTGCCGAAGCGCGCTGGCGCTTTCATTTTGTAGATCGTTGCGCGCTGTTTCAAAGCTCCCCAAGGCTAGCCATGCCATCAACACGAGCGCAGGTAAGGCCAAGCCCAAACTGACGAGCACTATTTTTGAGCGAATCGACAAAGGCATATACAACATCCTGGCGTCAGCTCTTCCTCCCGACAGGCCAATCCAGTTGATCAGGTTTCAGACTTTCGTACAAATAAGAACGATTGTTAGGCTAAAATATCCCAGATATTGGGTGAGTTTTTCCTTACAAAAGGGTGACAACTAGCACGCGTTTGAAGCTTGATCAGCTGAGGTACGGTCTTAGAGATGATGCCTGTTGAGAGATGAAGCGCGCAGGCTGATACTCGGCCGCTTACAGGCTCGTTTTTGGAGCTTGTTTGCGTCTGCTAGCTAGTAGCTCTATACTAAAGAACAGGAACACACATAACACTTATTGATGAGGCTTTCATGGAGTATACGTTTGATCGATTTACCGCAGAGATCACTAAAGCCATTTTGGCTACGGGCAAAGTGCCCGCTGAGCTGATCGAACTGCAAGAGCCTAAGGCGAATGTGCCAGCAGACTTGGCGCTTCCCTGTTTCCGCGCTGCAAAAGCGGCTGGCTTTGCCCCTCCAGCCCTTGCAAATAGCTTGGCCCAAGAACTGAAGTTTGCCAAAGATAGCTTGGTAGGCTCGGTCGCTGCAGCGGGACCCTTCCTTAACTTTACCGTTCAACCCGAACGCATGGCACGCTCGGTTGTGCAAGAAGTGCTCCAAAAAGGCGATAAATATGGTCACGATGATCTTGGCAAGGGTCAGACCGTTGTGATCGACTATAGCTCGCCAAACGTAGCCAAGCGTATGCACGTCGGCCACATTCGCTCGACGATCATCGGCCAGAGCATCAACAACATTCTTAAAGCGCTCGGTTATACCACGATCGGCGATAACCACCTCGGCGATACGGGCACGGGCTTTGGCAAGCTGCTCTATGCCATTGAGCGCTGGGGCTGGCCGACAAGTGAAGGTGAGCAGTTGTTGGCCGATCTAGAGGCGCTCTATCAACGCGCCAGCCTAGCCGAAGCCGAAGATCCCTCGATCGGCGACGAGGCCCGCGCTTGGTCGCTCAAGCTCGACCAAAACGAGCCGCACGCGATGGAACTGCTGCACAAAGCGACCGAACTGACCTTGCGCGCCAACCAGCGCAACTACGACCGCTTGGGCGTCTCGTTCGATACCAATCACGGCGAGACCTTCTACCTCGACAAGATGGGCCCCTACGTCGAGCAGGCGCTCGAGAAGGGCATCGCCTACCGCGATGAAGATGGCGCTGTGGTCGTCGCCGAGCTTGAACCGAATATGCCGAACTTCCTGCTGATGCGCAGCGACGGCGGCTCGCTCTACCACACCCGCGACTTGGCAACGATCGTCTATCGCCAAGAGCAGTACAACCCGACCAAGATCATCTATGTGGTCGGCCAGCCCCAAGAGATGCACTTCCGCCAGCTCTTCGCACTGGCACGTGCGCTGGGCTACGCCACCGATATCGAGCTGACCCACCTCTACTTCGGCACGATCTTCGACGCCAAGGGCCAGGCACTTTCGACCCGCCGTGGCAATATGATCTATCTGGAAGATCTGCTGACCGATGCGATCGTACGCGCGCGCAAGGTTGTAGACGAGAAGAGCCCCGATCTGTCTGACGAAGAGAAGGATCAGGTCGCCGAGGCGGTCGGTATCGGCGCGGTGATCTACAACGATCTCTTCCAAGATATGAAGCGCAATATCACGCTCGATTGGGATCGTATGCTTGCTACCGAGGGCAATAGCGCCACCTATCTGCAGTATTCCTACGCTCGCTGCCGCTCGATTCTGCGCAAGGGCCAAGAGCAGGCCGGACAGGATGTGCTCGAGAACTACGATGCATCGCTGCTGGTTCACGACTCCGAACAGTCTTTGATCAAGCATCTGGCTCGCCTGCCCGAGGCAGTGCGCGAGGCTGGGGCGCGCTATACACCTCACGTGATCGCCGACTGGAGCTATAACACCGCTCGCCAGTTCGCCAGCTTCTACAACAACTGCCCGGTTTTGAAGGCCGAAAGCGATCAGCTACGCAACGCCCGTTTGGCTTTGGTAGCGGCTACCGCCCAAGCCCTCAAGAACGGTCTGGCCCTCTTGGGTGTGCGTGTCGTTGAACGCATGTAGTCGCACAGCCAGAGCGACGGGGTGCGAGAGAGTTCGCTTTCTCGCACCTTTTGCTATCTGTTCTAGGCAAGCGCCATTCTCAAAAATCGAAAGCATACAAACAGTTATGACGAAGCCCACATCCCAGCCAGCGAGTCAACAACTCGAGCACGCAACAAGCAGCCGCATCAGCCATCTGCACATGTGGCGCAGCACTATTTTGCAAGTGATCGTGCTGATGCTACTCTTTATCGCAACGCCCTTTAGTTTTGACAGCGCATTTGTCACCAAGATCGATCTGGGCGCTCTGACAGCCCTGCGAGCTTGGCATAATCCAACCAGCATTGTGATTATGCGCTTTTTCACCGAAATGGGCGGCAATATCGGCCTCCCGATCTTCGCGGCTGTAATCTTTGGAGGGCTCTGGATCACGGCCCGTCGTCTAGAAGCCATGGCCTTTTTTGTAGCAGCCCTGACCGGCTTTGTCGGCAACAACCTGCTCAAATTCATCTACAACCGCGAACGCCCTTCTATGTACGAGCGGCTATTTGAAGTCACATCGAGCAGCTTCCCGAGCGGCCATGCCATGTGTTCGATTCTCTGCTACGGCATGGCGGCCTATCTGTTAGGGCGCATTCCCAGACTCGCGCCTTATCGTGTGCTGATCTGGATCGTCAGCGTGTTCATGATCGCTATGATCTGCCTTTCACGGGTCTTTTTTGCAGTACACTATCCCAGCGATGTTTGGGGCGGTTTATTGGTCGGTGGTGCTTTGTTACTTGTGATCATCCGCGCTTTCGAGCAGCGTGTGCAAACGCGATCCTAGCCTAAAGGCTATGGTAGAATAGGTAGGTTTACTCACAAACGGGTTCCCACAAGTCTCGTTCAAGCTCGTTAGGTAGGATACAACTGTGTTCTATACAAGCATATTGCGCCCACTACTCTTCCGTCTCTCCAAGCGCGATCCAGAAAGCATTCACGAAACAACCCTCCGATTGCTTCAGCTTGCAGGGATCACAAAGCCGATTCTTGCACTTATGCGTTTACGTTTCGCCCTGCAAGATCCTTCTCTGAGCCGCACGCTCTGGAATATTACCTTCCCCAACCCGATCGGTTTGGCCGCTGGTATGGATAAAAACGGCATCGCCTTGCCTGCTTGGGAAGCGCTCGGCTTCGGCTTCGTTGAGGTCGGAACGGTGACGGCTCTGGCCCAGCCCGGCAATCCACGCCCTCGCCTCTTCCGCCTGCCCGCCGATCAGGCGATCATCAACCGTATGGGTTTCAATAACGAGGGCGCTGCGGCGCTGGCTGGACGCTTGGCGAAAACGCCCAAATTAGGCATTCCGATCGGGGTCAGTTTGGGCAAATCGAAGGTTGTGCCGCTCGAAAACGCCGCCCACGACTATTGCACTTCGCTGGGCTATACCTATAGCTATGGCGACTATTTCGCCATCAACGTCAGCTCTCCCAACACGCCCGGTCTGCGCGGTTTACAAGAAAAGAGCCATCTCAACGAGCTGGTCGGCGCGCTACGCGACAAACAGCGCTCGCTCTCGGCTGGCAAACCGCTCAAACCGCTTTTGATCAAGGTCGCGCCAGATCTCGACGATTCGGCCATCGACGATGTGCTCGATGTTTGTGCGCAACACAAGCTCGATGGCATCATCGCTACCAATACCACTATCGCTCGACCCAATCTGCGCACCAATATCAACGAGACCGGCGGTCTAAGCGGGCGACCTCTCGCGCCACGTTCGCTCGAAGTGGTGCGCTTCATTCACAAGCAGACTAACGGCAAGCTGCCGATTATCGGTGTAGGAGGCATCTTTACGCCCAACGATGCCTTGCATATGTTAGAAGCTGGTGCGCAACTGCTTCAGGTCTATACCGGCTTTATTTACGAAGGGCCATCGCTGCCCAGTCGGCTTAACAACGCCATTCGCAGTTTCCAGCGCTAGGCTAAGTACGAGGAGAACAGTATGTCTATTTCTGCCCGAGAACGAATTCTAGTCGCTCTCGATGTGCCAACCTTAAGCGAGGCACTCGCCCTCGTTGATCAGCTCAAGGGCCGGGTCGGTGGCTTTAAAGTCGGTTTAGAACTCTGCCATAGCGAAGGCACCAACCAAGTTATTCAAGCGGTCAGCGCGGCGGGTGGCAACGTCTTTCTCGACATCAAATTGAAAGATATCCCCAACACAGTGGCCGGTGCAACCCGCGCTGTCACTAAGCCGGGCGTCTTTATGTTCAACCTGCACTGCGACGGCGGCATCGCCATGATGCGCGCCAGCGTTGAAGCAGCCCGCAGCGTCAGCGAAAACCCGCCGCTGATCATCGGCGTGACCGTGCTGACCAGCTTGGGCGCGACCGAGCTGCATTCTGACCTGGGCATTGTGGAAGATGTCGAGCACTATGTGGTGAGGCTGGCCCGTATGGCAAAATCGGCCGGCCTGAACGGTGTGGTTAGCTCGGTCAAAGAGGTTGCCGCTATCAAAGAGGCCTGCGGACAAGATTTTATTACAGTTACCCCTGGCATTCGTCCGCTCTGGGCGGCTGCAAACGATCAACGTCGCGCGGTCACGCCCGCCCAAGCCATCGCGGCTGGCAGCGACTACCTTGTGATCGGACGCCCGATCACCAACCCACCCGCCGAGATCGGCAGCCCTGTAGATGCGGTCGAACGAATCGTTGCTGAAATGGAATACGGATCATAAACACCATGAGTGATATTAATGTTTTAGAAGTTCTAGAGCGCGTCGGTGCTCTCTTGACCAATACCCACGTGCTCTACAAGTCGGGTCGTCACGGCGAAGCGTATGTCAATAAAGATGCGCTCTATACCTCGCCAGCCGATACCTCAGCGGTCTGTCGTCTGATCGCAGAGCACTTCGCTGCTGCCAAGATCGATGTTGTAGCAGGCCCAACCATCGGCGGCGTGATCTTGTCGCAGTGGGTGGCCTATCACCTCGGCCAGATCGTCGATGGCCCAGCGCCGGTCGCAGTCTTCGCCGAAGAGGTCAACGATCAGCGCGTCTTCCGACGTGGCTACGATGCCTTCTTGCCCGGCAAGCGCGTGCTGGTCGTAGAAGATATTTTGACCACCGGCGGCTCGGCCCGCAATGTGGTGCGCAGCGTCAAGGCGGCGGGCGGCGAAGTGATCGGCTTGGCTGCGCTCTGCAACCGTGGCGGCGTCAGCGCCGAAGATGTGGAAGCGCCCGAACTCTTCGCGCTGGCCAACATCAACCTAAGCTCGTGGGCGCCCGAAGAGTGCCCGCTCTGCAAGCAGGGCGTGCCCATCAACACATCGGTCGGTAAAGGCGGCAAATAAAACAAAACCCAGGGGAGCCGCTGCAGGCTGGCGGTGGCTCCCTCTACAGAGAGGAACGCACCATGCGCCTGATACTGGTTCGCCACGGAGAAACCGATTGGAATGCAGCCTTACGCTATCAAGGCCAAGCCAATGTTCCGCTCAATCGGCGTGGTCGCGAACAAGCCAAGCTGCTGGCCGCCCGCCTCAAACCTCGCGGCGCTGTCGCGCTCTATACCAGCGATCTGGCGCGCGCCCAAGAGACCGCCGAGATCCTCGGCGCTGAGCTGAAACTCACACCCCAAGCGCTGCCCGATCTGCGCGAGATCGATGTTGGTCAATGGGAAGGCTTAACACCCGAAGAGCTCTATCGCCGCTTTCCCGACCACATGCGCCAGTACGAGCGCGATCCAGCCCGCACAGTGCGCATCGGCGGCGAGTCCTACTTACAACTGCAAGAACGAGCATTACGCGCCCTCAAGCAGATAGAAAACAACCATAGCAGCGATCAAGTTGTGATCGCTGTCTCGCACGGCGGCACCATTCGCGCCATCTTATGTCATGTCATCGATCTCGATCTGATCAATTTCGGCAAGCTCTGGCTCGATAACGGCTCGATCAGCGAGCTGCACTTGGGGAGCAACGGCTGGCGTGTGATTCGCCTAAACGACGCGGCCCACTTAGAGACAATGGGCCTAAACGCCAAAGCGGGCGGCTTAGACTGGACCAAAGGCGCAGAATAGGCTGATCTGAAATCCGTTTGTATTATCGGCTTTGGGGAGGTCTCGGCACACACAGATACGCCCCGTTTGTTGGGCGGGATGCTGGTAGCCGTAGGCGGACGCGCATAGGACCTTCTTCTTGGTGAGAAAGCTCGCCGCCGTAAGCTGAAGCAAGCAAGCGGATTCGCTATGAAACGTGGAAACAAGGAGCGTATGTCGATCAAAGAACGCTGTGGACTTGCTTTACTCTTTTGGTGGAGCGTTTTTGAGTTGATCACTGGCACAGCCGGTTGGTGGGGACTTTCTTGGATAGGGCGCTCGCGCTGGCATATGGCTGCCAGTCTGCCGCTCTCGTGGTCCTTAGCGACATTACGCCAAACAGGCCGCCCAAACTGGGGCTTGCTGCTCGCCATGCTGCTTCCGGCCCTGCTGCTCCATCTGCTAGGCAGCAATCTGCGCCACTGGAAGCTCAACCCCATGCGTTCGCTCGAACCGAACAGCTACCCCGATCGCACCATCGAACGGATCGACATCCCGCTCGACGAAGGCTATGTCCCCGCGCTCTACATCACCCCGAAGGGCGAAACGCAGGCGGCGCTCTGTGTGGTGCATGGCAGCGGCTGCAACAAAAGCTTCTACATTTGGCGGCTGGTCGATGCCTTGATCGGGCGCGGCTTCGCCCTGCTGCTGATCGACCTCGATGGGCACGGCGAGAGTCCGCGCATTCAGCGCTACCCCGAGATGCTCGAATGCATCGTCGGCCCGGTCGAATGGCTGCGCCGTCGCTACCAACAAGTCGGCCTGATCGGCTATAGTCTGGGCGCCTGTTTGGCAGGGCGAGCCGTGGCCGATGGGCTACAGGTCGATGGTGTGGCGCTGCTGCAAGGGCCACCCAAGCTGATCTTTAGCGAACGCGACCGCTGGCGCGAGGCGCTGCTGCTGACCCGCCCCTCGATGTATCACCTCTCCAGCGACGCCAGCCTCTACCACATCATTCGCGCTTGGAAGTCGTGGCCGATTCGGGCCGCCATCAGCACCTGGGACCTGATCGATAAGCTCGATCTGCGTTCAAGCGTTCAGCGTATTCGCGGGCCGCTCTTGGTAGCCTACGGTGGCAAAGACGCGATCGTGCCGCTCTACCAAGGCGAACAGATCCGGGCTGTGCTGCCGCCCCAAGCCACTTGGCGAGTGATCAAACGGGCCAGCCATCTCTCGCTGATCCTCGAACCAGAGATGCTGCGCATCCTCGCCGATTGGTTCAGCGAAGAATTCGCCTATCTACGCTGAGGACTTGTTTCACCACACGAGGCACTAAGGCACAGAGTTTTTAAGAAATGATCTTGTCATTTTCGTGTGATTGATCTACTGCTTCAGCCAAATATCGCTGTACAATACCAAATCATCTCCTACGAAACAACGGGACGAAGCTCTCTTGATCCATAGCTTTGGCGGCCAGGTCTCTCGCTTCCATTCGTTCCTTGGCGCGTCCGCCTTCGGCTATCAGAGCAGGGCTCCATCCATTCGGGCCCTCAAGCGCTGCCTTCGCTGCCTTCTCTGCTTTCGCTGTTATCGCTGCTAGCGCTGCAACCTGCCTGGTGCAAGCACCAAGCAGGTTTTTCTTTGTTTTTCACCACCGAGACGCTGAGTCACTGAGGAAAAGGACGTTGGCTGTGGAATGCAAAAGCCGTACCCTGAGCCTGTCGAAGGGTACGGCTTTTGAGGCGGAAACCGAACTCGAGCTGTCAGCAGAGCACAAAGGGCCATCTGACAGCTCGAGAAACTCAATTAGCGAACGCCCAAAAGTACCTCGGTCGTGAGCTGGTCGAGGTATTCGTAGCGCAGATCGCGGGCTGCCAGAGCGGTGCGATCGAAGCCGAAGTTCTTGAGCGTGTTGGCCTTCTCGGCGGAATAGCCACCCTGCCAAGCCGGAACCTCGCCTTGAGCGCTGTTGATCTCCTTCACAAGAGCCTGGATCTCAGCATCAGCGTTCCACTGCTGAGCCTTCTCCTTCAAGATCAGGTAGGTGCGCATACAGCCGCGCGCAAAGTCCTTCACTCCTTCGCGGCCTTCGGTGCGATAGGCGTGAGCGTCGAAGTGACGGCTGCCGCTATAGCCCACATCCTCCAAGAACTTCACCAAGAAGAAGGCGTTCTTGGGGTTGACCGCACCGAAGCGGAAGTCTTGGTCGTAGCGGCCCGGAGCCTGATCGTTCAGGTCGATATGGAAGAGCTTGCCTGCATCCCAAGCTTGGGCGACGCCGTGCAGGAAGTTCAGGCCAGCCATGGTCTCGTGAGCGACCTCGGGGTTGACACCGACCATCGAGGGATCGTCGAGGGTTTCGATGAAGGCCAGCGCATGGCCAACGGTCGCCAAGAAGATGTCGCCGCGTGGCTCGTTGGGCTTGGGCTCGAGCGCGAACTTCAGATCGTACCCCTGATCTTTGACATAGCCGATCAAGAAGTTCATAGCCTCGCGATAGCGCTTAATCGCCTCTTGAGGGTTCTTGGTCGAGTCGGTCTCGACGCCCTCGCGACCGCCCCAGAAGACATAGGTTTTTGCACCCAGCTCCACACCCAAATCAATGGCCCGCATGGTCTTTTGCACAGCAAAGGCGCGCACTTGGGGATCGTTGGCGGTGAAGGCACCATCTTTGAAGGCCGGATCGCGGAAGAGGTCGGTGGTCGCCATCGGCACAACCAAGCCCGTCTCCTTCAAGGCGGCCTTGAAGTCGCGCACAATCGCATCGCGTTCCGACGGCGTAGCGTCGATCGGCACAAGGTCGTTATCGTGGAAGTTCACGCCGTATGCGCCGACCTCGGCCAAGAGATGCACGATCTCTACCGGCGAGAGCGGCTCGCGCACTGGCTCGCCGAAGGGGTCTCGGCCAGGATTGCCCACCGTCCACAGTCCAAAGGTAAACTTATCTTCCGGCTTCGGCTGGTAATTGCTCATTACAATACCTCTTTCTTGACAACGATGTCATCAATAGGCCATTCTGACGCTATGAATCGCCGAATAGAGCGATTAACACGCTCGGGATAGCCCGCGAAACAAGGGTGAAACTAGCTTTTTATGAGCGCAAAAAGAAATCGTTTGCAAGCCCATTCTACTGCTAAATGTGCGATAATGCAATTAGCTATTTTTTAAAAGGCTGATGACGTTATCAGATAGAGGTGTCGATCTAAGCTGTAGAACGTGCGGTATAGCCGAAAAGGAGGCGCCTTAACAAGCGCTCGATCTGTATATGAAGCGCAAAAATGGGTATAATACAAAAATAGATCAGAAACTGGTAGGAACTATGACGAAGCCTGTAACAATCGAAGACCTTGCGCGGATAACTGGTGTCTCACCTAGCACCGTATCTCGCGTTCTCAATGGCAACAAAGGTGTCGCTGCCGATAAACGAGCGCTTGTCCTTGAGGCAGCCGAAAAACATCACTACCGCCCAAACGCTGTCGCTCGTGGGCTTGTCAGTGGCCGTTCGATGACGATTGGGGTTGTAGTGCAAGATATCGCCACCCCGTTTTTCGCCAATATGCTGGTTGGTATCGAACAGGGCCTCGATCAAAGCGGCTACCGTTCGATGTTTGCCAGCACCCTATGGCGCGATAACGACCCAAACGATGACCACGAACCGTTCCATGTTCTGCTCGACCGACGGGTCGATGGTCTGATCGTGCTGGCCGGACAAGCCTCCGATCAATTTCTGCGCGATCTGGCTGAACAGATCCCGATCATTATCGCAGCCCGCAAAGTCGAAGGCCTCGAAGATCGCTGCATCTCGATCGACAACGTTGAGGGGGCGAGTACCATCACCCGCTACCTGATCGGCTTGGGCCACAAGCGGATCGCCCACATCACCGGACACCGCAACCACCCCGACGCGCTCGACCGTCTGCGCGGCTATCGGCTCGCGCTCGAAGAGGCTGGCATCGAATACGACGAAGAGCTGGTGGTCGAGGGTTCGTTCCACGAGGAGTCAGGCCTGAAGGGCGTCGAACAGTTGTTAACACGTGGGGTGCGTTTTAGCGCGCTGTTCGCTGGCAACGACCAAACGGCCTATGGAGCGATGTTGGCGCTGGCATCGCACAATTTCCGCATTCCAAACGATGTGTCGGTGGTCGGTTTCGACGACGTTTCGCTCTCGGCTTACACCCTGCCGCCGCTCACAACCATTCGTCAGCCTGCGGTAGCTATGGGGCGTGCTGCCGCCGAAAGCATGCTCAGGTTGTTAAGCGGGAACGATCCCGAGGTGCCACACTTCCAGACGGAGCTAATCATTCGCAAGTCGGCTGCGATCTACCACTAAACTTTGCAAACGCTTTCAGAGCCGTACTACAGGCGATTTCGCGCGCTAGTGCGAAATCGCCTTTGCTTTTTTTGCTTTTTGGCCCTCATCCCCGACCCTTCTTCCGCAAGCTATGCATTAGCCAAAAGTCGTGTCGGCAGCAAAAGGCGATCGTTCGCATACCATCGCGGAAGTATCCTTGAGAGCACAGAACGGGAAGCATTCAGCCCCTCGCCCGCAGTGTGGGAGAGGGGGTCGGGGGGTGAGGGCAGATAACGCTGACCGTATGTCGATTTGTGGCTAATGTACAGCTCCCGCAAGCAGGAGAAGGGAGTCAGACAACAGTAGGCCATACCCCTCGACAGGCTCAGGGTACGGCGGAGCATTTGCAAAAATCCTCTGTGCCTCACGTGGTGAAACTTGCTCCTATGCCTCGTGTGGTGAAACCAAATTCGCTTGCTTCATTCTATTTGGCCTTCGGCAGAATGGAACTTGTCTCTTTTTGTTGTGTGAAATGTCGCGCGATAGCGCGACATCCCGGTTTTGTTTTCTTACACTCCAAGTGGGCAAGTTTTTAAACGAACTTGGTATAAGAACAAGTATTGCCTCAAGGCTTGTTGTCTGTGATTGACGAGGAAAGGCAGGGTTTGAACAAGGAGATTCGCGATGAAGGCAATGAGAAAGAAGCCCTATTTTGTTGGGCGGGATGCTGGTAGCCGTAGGCGGACGCGGTTGGAGGCGGATGGAAGGTACATTCCTAGTCGCCAAAGTACAAAGCTGAGCGAGCGAATTTGCTAGAATCGCTTTGAGGACTCTAGCAAATCCGCTCGAATGAGTGTGATACTTTTGTTCTGGACAGAGCGGCGCTCTTGTTAGCTTTGGGATCACTCGTTTGTGACGATCACCGTGGTACCGACCGCAGCCCAGTGATAAAGCCACTCTGCATCATCGATATTGAGGTTGACGCAGCCGTGCGAAAGGCGCGCGCCCGTGCCGAATTTATTGTGCCAATAGGTGCCATGCAGCGCCACAGCGCCGTTGAAATACATGATCCAAGGCACATTGGGCACATTCCAAGTCTCGCCCTTCATGCTGCCGCGCATAGTGTGCAGCTGAACCTTGCGATAGACGCTGTAGCGACCGGCGGGCGTGCGGAAGTCGTCGCGCCCGGTCGTAACCGGGGCCTGATAGACCATCAAGTCGCCCTCGTAGGCGCGCAAACGCTGGCTGGCGAGACTCACCTCGATACGCAAGGGCCACAGATGCTGCGACCAGTCGGGCACATCGGGTATGCGCGCAAAGGGCTGCTCGGGAATACTCTGCATCTGCATCGACTGGCGCCCAAAATCGGCCAGCTCGATCTCGTGAAGAGCGGCCAGTAGAATGCCATGGCGCCGCTCTGCAGTGCGATAATATTCGGGCATAGCTTCTGGATAAAAGGTGAAGCGGGTGCGCTCAAAATATTGCACAAGGCGGCCATCTTCTTCAAACGCTTCGCTCAGCGGCAAGCCGAAGATCTCGGCGCCGCCCCGTTTTTCCCAAAAATTGCGGAATTTGCCCTTAATGTTATGTCCAGTTTCGGGGAAGTAGAGCGCGTCGGCGAGCGGCTCGGCTGGTTCGAACCAGCGATCGGCCAGCAGCTCGCGCCCCAAGAGGCCAAGTTGGATCTGGCCCGTTGAGAGATCGTATTCGAAACGGCTACGCTCAAAGTATTGAACGACGCGCCCGTTCGATTCAAAGGCTTCGCTGAGAGGATAGCCGAACAGCAACATTTGGCCTCGGCTGCGCCAAAAATCTAAAAAGCCAAAATCGTTCGAGAGGTGGTGACCAGTTTGAGGGAAATAGACTCGCTCGACGCTTGTGGCTTGAGCCTGAGCTTTAGGAAGGGTCTGCCACCCAAAAGAGACTTCCAGCAAAACAACAATCAGCGCGACAGTACACAGACGGAGGCGAACGCTAAGCATTGCAGGCTCCTTCGATTTGAAACGGTAATGGCTGTACACGTACGCAAAACAACATGTCGCTGGAACACTTTTGTGGTATCGAAAGGGCTACACCTCCTTTCTGATCGATGCTCACTATTGGGGCTTCGTTTCTGAAAATAAGCAGTAGAAGGGCGCGTTAAATGGCGTCCCTGAACGGAAAGATTATCAGCCTGCTTTCACTCGTTCACAAGCCGAAGCGTATGTGGCTGAACAAGGCGCTATTGCTGGGAACAGCTCAGCCACAGACGGCTGCATGGAGCAGTCTGGCAAAACGTTAAAAAGCCTGCTCCAAGTCACATAAACTATTATGCCCTAGCGGAGCAAGTCGATTTTTGATTTCTTCAAAGAGAAGATTTGAGGCTGGCGCTTCAAGCGCTCCGGCCTGTTGAAAGCTATTCAGAGGGCGGCAGTTGAATGGTTGTCGCTTCGACCAGCAGTTCAGGACCCAAACGCGCAACGTCACCGCTTATGCTTATAGTATCACCGCGCTGGAGCCATAAAAAGTCACGCAATGTGCGCAAACGCATTCGAAAGAGATAACGCTGCACGGGCAGACGGCGCTCGTCTTCGCGCGGCGCAATCGCCAAAAGCAGCTCGGCGGTGCCGCCTGTCTCTTCGTCGAGCTCGACATTGGGATCGCTCTGCAGTTGGCCGGTGGCGGTGATCTGAATGCGGCCTTGGGGGCCGTTGGGCGGGCTCGGCTCGGGCGCCCAAACGGGGCGTTGCTCTTGCAAACCCTCGCCCGGGGCAGGCTTGATCAGCGAGCGCCAATCGTCGCCCAGCAGCTTTTGCAGGCCGGCCTCGGCCTCGCTTTGAGCGGCGGCCAGACCGTCCAAGAGCTTCAGCATGCGGTCGGCGCGCGGCGTCGAAAGCGTTTCGGCGAAGAGGTAGAGGTGATCGGCGCGGGCCGCCAGCGTGCCGGTCAGCACCACTTTGTCGCCACGGCGCAGCCAACGAAAGCCATCGAAGCGGCGGCGGTGCACGGCGCAGCGCAGCAGCATTGGCGGGTAGAGCGGCTCGCCGCGCAAGGGCTGATGCGGCACCAACAGCTCGAGCTGCCAAAAACGGGCCTCGCCGCGCGGAGCGCTACGGCTATCGGGCGCAGGCTCGGGGTCGCGCTGCAAAACGCCCGTAACACGCACCTCGACCTTGCCTTGGTTGGTGACAAGCGAGCTTGGCTGGGGCACACCCGCCGGACGCGGCATACGGTTGACCTGGCGCGGCACAATCGGCGGAGCTTGCTTGGCGCGCCCGCGCGCCTTCGGGGCGGGCTGCTCGACCTGAGTATGCTCATCGAGCAGATCGCTGGGGGCGATGCCGAAAAAGGCCGCCAAGGCTTCGCGATCAGTCTGGGCGATCGGGCGTTCGGCCTTGAGGTAGGCTTCCAAACGCCGAAACGGGATCCCTACCCGGCTAGCAAGCTCTGTTAAAGCCATGCTGCCCACTAAGGTTCGCAAGTTTGGCATAGAAAAGCTCCTGATCGATACCACATCTGTTTGTTTCATTTGGCGGAGAGGGCTTTATCCTCCCATTCGGTCCTCAGCGCGTCCGCCTCCGGCTACTAAACATCCCGCCCAACAAATGGGGCTTCTAGCCGCGTGGAGAGGCCGCCGCGAACACCAGCATACAAACGGATTTCGATATGTCGCACTAGTTCGTTTCGTTGATCATGCGCAACATGGTTACAAGACCGATTATCGCGATCAACACCAAAACCAAAGCCCAGCCAAAAGCCAGCGGCAGCTGAACAAGGCTGGCGAGCAGCGTCAAGACCACGCCGAGCAGCGCAGCCCAGATCAAGCGCTTCTGATGCTGCTCGACCATGGCGTCGCTATGCTCGCTCTGCTCGAACGAGCGCAGGCGATGAGCCAGGCGGCTACTCTCCCAAGCAACCAGAGCCGCGATCACGGCCACAACCAACGGCAGGGCGATGATGCCCAAAAAGCTGGCGTAGGCAGCGGCTCCGATCGCCAGCAAAAGGCCGAGCACCGCCAGAGCATGGCTTTTGCGACGTTCGAGATAGATCCAAAGCAGGCCGAAGCCAAGCCAGATGGCAGCCAGCGCCCAAGCCCCAACAACGGCGAAGCTGATGCATAAGCAGAGGGTTGCAAGCGCGATAGCACTGTAAATCGTTCGTTCTAGCATTAGGCCTCAGGGATAAATACAGCTGGACGGCTCAGCGCGACCTGCGCCAACTGGGTCAGCGGCATGCTCACATCCCAGTTGACAACCTGTATACCGATCCGGCGCAGCCTTGTGAGGCGCTGCTCGCGTTCGAGGCGGGCAATGCGCCTGCCAAGCTCGAAGGTCGGCAGTTTGGGCGAGAGCTGATACTCGAACGAGATCGGGTCTGGGCTGATCAGCATCACCTGAAAGCCACGTGCGCGCAGATTGCGGAAGAGCTGGTCTGAATCGTCGATCAAACTGCTGATAAAGATCAATTGAGAACGCGCCGGAAAGAGATGAATCGGCAGATTCTCAAGATTGGCGAAGGCGATGCTATCGCCCAAACGCGCTTCGGCCAAGGCTTGAAAGATACGTTCGCGCTGCATCTTGCCATAGCCCGGAATGGTCCAATTTAAACTCTGGCCGTACTGCAGCAGAGCGACGCGGTTGCCGCGCGTCAACAGGGCATCGCTGACGGCTGCGGCGGCCTGCACAGCGTATTCGAGCAGCGAATCTTTGCCGATCTCGACGCTATTGCTGCGACGCACATCGAGCACCACGCAGACATCGGTGGCGCGCTCTTGCTCGAATTCGTTGACGTAGAGCTGCTCTTGGCTGCGAGCGCTGGCGCGCGCATTGATCCAACGGGTCGGGTCGCCAGGCTGATATTCGCGAATGCCATAGAAGGCCACGCCCGGGCCGCCCTGACGGGCCGGAATGGTGCCCGAAAAGCCGCGTGTTCGGCGAGGACGAATGGCGACATCGCGTAAGGACTGCACCACTGGCAAGACCACAATCTGGCCGGGCGCGCTCAGCTGAGCATGCTTGGTCATCAGGCCAAAGGCCTCGCTGACTTGCACATCCAGCTCGTCGAAGTGGTAGCTGCCGCGCCCGCTCACAACGCTATAGCGCAAGGTGACGCTCTCGCCCTCAGCTAGACGCGCCAATATGCGAGCCTCGCCCTCTTCGACGCGCACACCGAGCGGCAGGCGATCCTCAACGATCAAGGATTCGATCAACGGCCCTTGGTTGAGGATCGTCAGGCTGACTTCGACCGGCACACCGGCGGGCACACGGTCGGCGCTAAAGCTGCGTGTGACCTGCAACTTGGACGCATTGGGCGCGAAGTACAAGCCAAAAGCCAAATAGCCGATCAGCGGCAGCGCCAGCGTTAAAAGCGTGCCGTTGCGAGTCGCCAGTCCGGCGACAAACAGACCATAGATAAGCAGACTGATCAGACCACGAGCGGTCATGATGCGGCCTCGTCGAGCACCGGTACAGGGATATGGTTCACCAACGAGGCGATGATGTCGCTGGCAGCGCGGCGCTGCATCCAAAACTCGGGGTCGAGCATCACACGATGGATGAGGGCGGGCTGGGCGAAGCGCTTGACATCGTCGGGCAGCACAAAGCCACGGCCATCGAGGGCAGCCTGCACACGCGCTAGCTTGAGCAAGGCCAGCGAGCCGCGCGGGCTAGCGCCCACAGCCACGCGCTTATCGCGGCGAGTCGCCCCAACCAGATCGACGATATAACGTTCGATATCGGAATGGACGAAGACCTCTTCGATGCTCTCGCGCAGAGCCAACAGCTCCTCGGCGCTGGTCACGGCGGCCAACTCGATGTCGTCGTTGCGGCGGGCGCGACGGCGCTGCAAGATCTGCTGCTCCTCCTCGGGCGAGGGGTAACCGACCGAAAGCTTCATCAAGAAGCGGTCGAGCTGGGCCTCGGGCAGCGGGAAGGTGCCTTCGTACTCGATCGGGTTTTGGGTCGCTAGCACGATAAAGGGCTGCGGCAGCGGCAAGGTTTCGCCTTCGAGCGTAACTTGGTGCTCTTGCATAGCCTCCAGCAGGGCCGCCTGGGTCTTGGGCGAGGCGCGGTTGATTTCGTCGGCCAGAATGATGTTGGCGAAGATCGGGCCTTTGCGCAGCTCAAAGCGGTTGTTGACGCGATCGTAGATGTAGCTGCCGGTGATGTCGCTCGGCAAGAGGTCGGGCGTGAACTGAATGCGCTTGAATTCGAGGCCGAGCGCGGTCGCAAAGCTCTTGGCGATCAAAGTTTTGGCCAAACCCGGGTAGTCTTCGAGCAGAATGTGTCCGCCTGCCAAGATGGCAGCCAGCATCTGCTCGAGCAGAAGACGCTTGCCCACAATCGCCTGTTGGACCGTGGAGATCACACGTTCGCCCACTTCGGCGACGCGAGAGAAATCGCTTGTCATAGAGATCTATTCCTTATCAACAGCAAGGCCGATCAGGGCTGGCGGCTGCGCTCACGGGCCTGCTCGGCTCGCTCTTCCAAAAAGCGTACAACAAGCTCGGGGTCGAGCGCTAGGGCCGCTCCTGACCGCGTATCCATTCGTGCAAAAAGTTGAAAGCCGCGTTGAACCGGCTCGAAGGGCGAGAGACCAGCCAGCAGGTAACGGCGTAGCTCGGCGGGCACCTCGGCTGGCTCGCTGGCTAACCAGTCACGTAACTGGCTGGGCGTATCGAAGAAGAAGCTGCGCTGAGCCAGCGCCGCCAAACGGTTCGCCAAACGCCAACGCGCATAGGCATCGTTATCGGCTTGATAGATCAGCCGAGCGTACTTCTCGAGCGTATGCTCAAGCGGTTTTTGGCGCCGCTCGAACTCGCGAGGGGTTTCAAAGCGAACGATCCGCCCGTTCCAAGCCGCGATAACGGCAATAAAGACCAAAAAGAACCAGACCGCGCTCTGAGGCAGACTGTCAAAGATCAGCTGGCCGATCCAAAACGCGCGCAGCACAGGCACAATCAGCACATCGCGCAACAAGCTTTGGCTAGCGGGCAGCCAGATCAGCAGCAAAAGCGCACCTAGAGCGATGATCCCCACAAAACCGCGCCTCATGCTCGCGCCCTCCCGTACTGTTGCACAAGCGCCTCTAAGCAGGCTTCAGCCTCGGCGGCGTCGCGGGCGTTGCTCGTCTCTTGGCCGTAACGAATGCGCTCAAAGAGCCGCGTCAGGCGCGCAATATGCTCATCGCCAAAACCGACTTGGCTCAGTTGCAGCTCAAATTCGCGCGCTGTCATTGCCTCGGCGCGCAACACGCCGCGCGATTCGCGCAGAATGCGGTTCATCTCGGCGTAACAGCGCAATACCGTATCGCGCAGATCGGCACCGGCGCGCAGATCGTCCAAAGCATTTTGAGCCTCGTCGGTCAGTAGATCGAGCGGAGAAACGTTGACGATCTCGGGCAGCTTACGAGGCCACATCTTCCAAATCAAAAAGAGAATAAGCGCTACGATCAGAAAGCTGATTGTAAAAAGGAGCCATTGGGGAGGGTTGGTTACAAAAGCCGGAGCGGTCGGCATAGGCTCTCCATAAGCCGAACCTGGTGCCAGATCACCTAAGCCCTGAGCGGGCGCCGCTGGCATGTCTCGCGGTTCATTATTACGGAAGAGCGACATAAAGAGGTATATCAGAAGGGCTAAGGCTAAACCCGCCCCCAATCGCCCAAAAAACTCTCGCCGGAAGCTGCGCGATACCACCAGCATCACGATCAGCAGCGGGATCACCACCCAGATGATGATCTGCATAACGATGCGGAATGTATCGGCATCGCCCGGGGAGAGCGCTCCACCCCCTGAAGGCGACAAGAGCTCAAAGATGGGGCCGACAGGCAGCGGTTTGCCTTCGCTAAAGGTCAGGTTCGAGAGACCGCCAGCCAAGAGTACCAGTGCCCCAACGGCACACGCAAGCAGAATAAATCGCCAGCGCCGTTGTGGTTCAGACATAGGACGTTTCCTTTTCGAGACTGCTTCGTCTGCATTGTACCATTTTCTGCCCCAGCTTGTGCAAATAAAGCGGAAGTGCTTTTTCAGCATGGCGAGGCTCACGGGCTTGCGGCGGCGACCATCGGAGCAGGTTTCTCGCTGCATGCAGCGAGAAGGTCATAAGCCCGAATGGGAGGATAAGCTGTTGATAGCCGAAGGCGGACGCGCCAGAAGCCGAATGGGGGCTAGCAGCCTCGCCGCCGTATCTTATCGAGGAAGCGGGTGACCTATTATTTCTGTTTAGCCTTCGGCAGAGTGGAACTTGCCTCTTTTTGTTGTGTGAAATTTCGCGCTGTCGCGCGAAATTTCACACAACTCTTTCTCCAGCTTTTCGTTTTCCAGCAGTGAAAGAATACACGTCTTTAAAACGGTTTTAGTATTATTGGCCTTCGGCAGAGTGGAACTTGTCTCTTTTTGTTGTGTAATAAGGCACACAACAAGCCCGTCCGCTAGGGGACGGGCTGTGCGAGTGCAAGCGCCTAGACTTTAGTTGCGAACCAAAGGCAGATAGAGCGAGTGGCGACCGCTCGGCAAGGTCGGCTTGGTCTGGGTGCGGGTCGGCGTATGGCTCGCGGTCGCGCTTGAGTTCGGCGGAACGGTCTGCGAGGCTGTGAAGGTGCGCGAAGGCGTGAGAGTCTGCGATGGTGTCAAGCTTGGCGTGCGGGTCAGAGTTGCCGTATGACTCGGGGTGCTCAGCATCACAACGCCCGTCGATTTGGCGGAAGCGAAGGCCGATGTGTTGCCGTCGCCATCGGTTTGGGTCACGGTGATAAAGCTGCCGGTCGGCGGCGCGGAGAAGGTGTAGCTGAAGGTGCCCGAGCCATCGGCGCTCAAGGTCGTTTCGTAGAAAGCGCCCTCGTTAGCGCTATCGCTAAAGACTTCGATGGTGGCGTTGGGTTGTGCGCCGGTGCCCGTCAGCGTGAGGCTGGGGATGTCGAACTGGATCGAAGGGCGCTGAATGCCAGCGTTAGCGCCATCGCGCACGCTGATGCCGTCAGAACCGTTGTCGGTCACGCCATTGCGTGTCAAGCGGTTTCGCAAAGTTCCAAGGCTGCCAGCGACCTCGATGCCGTAGATGCCGTTGAGCTTGACGCTGTTTTGCTCGACCAGCGAGTTGTTGGCATCGGCGCTCAGCGAGATGCCATCGGCTAGATTGGCCTCGACCACATTCTCGATGATCTGAGTGCCCGACGCGGCCTTAACCGTGATGCCATTAGTGCGGTTGTTGCTGATTGTGTTGGCCTCGATGCGGTTATTGGCTGGCTGAGAGATGACGGCCAGAGCCTTGGCGATCGGCCTACTGGGTGGGAAGATATAGTCGTCGGCTGGCAGAGTCTCGTCGCTGCGCAGCTCGGCCTCGGGGTCGCGCCCGCCAATCGTCAGGTTGGCGCTCGGCTCGGCTGGGTCGCTGCTCGCCTCGAGGTTGATCAAGATGCCTTCGAAGCTCTTGTCGCTATAGAGCTGGTCGGGCTGGCCGTTGCCTGTGATGATATTGTTGACGATCAGATTGTTGGCGGTTTTGATCGAGATTCCGACCGTCGCATTGTCGCTGATGAGGTTCTCGGCCTCGAAGATATTGGCGTCTGAGCCGCCGTAGATCGTGACTCCATAGCCGCCCTTTAAGCTCTTAACACCGCCCTCATCGATCTTCTGACCGATATTGCCGCTAATGATATTGCCTTGGAAACGGTTGTTGCTGCTGCCTTCTTCCAAGGAGATGCCGGTGCGATTGCCGATGAACTTGTTTTCGATGAAGGTATTGTCATCAGAATCGAGGATTCTGATCCCATAACCGTCATTATTGTAAGATTCGTTCTCGATATAAAGGTTGTTGACTGAGGGCGATTGCTGGCCCGACGAGGGCGAGCCAGGATCGAGCATAAAGCCGTGGGCGCTAGGGTTCTTCGAGCCGGGTTTGACCCGATTCTCGTAGGACTTATTGCGATAGAAGACGAAGCGCTCGCAGCCACGCGAGATGATAAAGCCGTGGTTACCGTTGTCGAAGGCTTCGTTATGCTCGACCAAGACATCAGTCGTGTAGTCGTGCGGATCGAAGCCGTACTGAATGTTGCTATAAAACTTGTTGCCGCGCACGATCATATCTTGGGCCTGGAAGGTGTAGTAGCCGTAGTAGTTGTGGTGCGACTCGCTGCCGATCATATCGCCGCGCACCCGCCTGCGTTTGGGCGCTTCGGGTGGATCGCTGCTACTGTTGACATCGCGCCACGAAAGGCCATAGGCTTGGCCCGCCCCAAAGCCCAGATAGGCGATCTCGCTGTTGCAGATGTCCATGCGAGCATCTTCGCGTGCCAACAGAAATGGGCGTCCGTCCTCGTAATTCGTATCGACAGCTTGAATGGTGGTGTCCCACGAGGTGATCTTGGTGTTTTCGATAAACAGGCTGCCATTGCGGGTGCGCAGAGCGGCGAAGCTGGTGAAGTCGTAGATTTTGCTGCTATCGGGATTGTTCGGGTCGGAGAGCTTTGGATAGCCCGGGCTGGGATCGCTGCGCAAGCGCAACCAGTCGACTCGCGCGCCCACTGCGCCCGGCCCGCCCGAGATGCGCAACGTCACCGTGCGCGAGATCTGCATATGCATGCCGAGCGTCCAGACGTGTTCGCCGTTCGGCATGACCGTCTCGGTTAGTAACTCGCTGCGAGGCGGCGAGAGCGCCGCTAAGCCGTCGCGGATATCTTGCAGGGTGGCGACGACCGGCTGGCTGGTGGGCGTTGGACTATAGACAAAAATAGTCGGCGCCCCATTGGCGCTCGAGTCGTCGCTGGGCGCGATCCGCACAATCGGTTTGAGCGCTGTCAAGTCCGGAGGCGCGCTACAAGCATCTTGGCGCTGCTGAGGCAAAATATTGGCATTGGCATAGGCTTGGGCCGCATAACTGATCGGCGTAGGCGAGAGCGTCCACTGCGTTCCAAGGGTCACTATGCCAAGCAGAAGCACTATGCTCCAGGCATACAGTGCGCGATTCGCTATCATTGCTTCTTCCCTCGCTAGGAGTGCAATCGGGCTAAGTGAAGTATCTGCTGAATAGATCGAGAATCAAACAATCACACTCAAACAAATTTCTCTACCACAAACGAGCACTTCGTATTCCAGCTTGTATCCTAACCAGCTTGCTTTGCGAAGGTATGAGTAGCGAAGAGCAAAGGATGAACAAATTGTTAGTTGCAGCGCCAAAATACAGCTTTAGATCGCCGAATCTATCCGCTTGCGTTTAGCTTATTCCTCAGGCGGAGAGGTCCGTACCATCCATTCGGTCCTCTCCGCGTCCGCCTTCGGCTATCAACATCCTTTCCCAACATTCAGGCGGTTCGCCTTCGGCAATGCATCTCAATGCTTTCAGCGAGGCCCTCGCCCGCCAAGCTATGCATTACCCAAAAGTCGTGTCGGCAGCAAAAGGCGATCGTTCGCATACCATCGCGAGATGATCCTTGAGAGCACAGAACGGGGAGAGGTTGTAGCCACCCCGACAAACTCCGGGATGACTCATGTACAATCAACATTCACCCTTCGCCCGCAGTGCGGGAGAGGGGGCCGGGGGGTGAGGGCAGATAAGGCTGACCGTATGTCAAATTGTGGGTAATGTATAGCTCCCGCCAAGCAGGAGAGGAGGTGAAATAGCCTGCAGGAGCGCACAACCCTCGCCCGAGCCTGAAGCCGCCAAGCAGGAGAGGGGAGGCTGGCTGCGTTACACCAAAAAGCTGTACCCTTCGACAGGCTCAGGGTACGGCTTGGAGTACGGCTTTAGGGTACAGCTTGGCCAAGGCTGCTTGCTGCTTGCAGCAAGCAGATCGCAGCTTCGCTGCGATGACTAAAGCCTGAATGGGAGGAGCGACGACTTGATAGCCGTAGGCGGACGCGCTAGAAGTCGAATGGGGGCTAGCAGCCTCTCCGCCTTGGCAGGACAAGTGCAAAAAAAGAGAGGCTATGCTTGTGACAGCATAGCCTCTTCTGCTCGCGTAAAGGCTATTTGCGGCTAGCCAAGAAGTCGATCACATCGATCTTGGTGATGATGCCGATCACCGCACCGTCTTGGGTGACAACTGCGGCCGGGCTGCGCCCAAAGATCGCGGGCAGATCGTCGATCAGGAAGTCTGGCTCGACGGTCGCGACCTGCTTGGGATGCAGATCGGCGATGGTGTGGTTCATCGAGCCGCCCGAAAGCAGATAGTCGAGCAGATCGCTCTCGCCCAAAATACCGTGCAGCTTGCCATCGTCGCTCAAGACCGGAATCTGCGAAATATTGTGGGTCTTCATCAGACGAATAGCCGTCTCGACAGTGGTGCTCTCTTGGGCGGTGATCACCTCGCGCGGGCGGGCCGCCAGCATATCGGCGACGGTGGCCTGCTCTAAGAAGCCGTTTTCGCGCATCCAAGCGTCGTCAAAGATCTTGCTCAGATAGCGGCTGCCGCTGTCGGGCAACAAGACCACAGCCACATCGTCTTCGTCGAGATCGGAGCCAGTGGTGCGCAACCACTTGAGCGCGCCCGCGACGGCCAAACCGCTCGAACCGCCACAGAACATGCCCTCTTCGCGCACCAAGCGGCGCGTCATCAAAAAGCTCTCTTTGTCGTTGACCTGCACCACATCGTCAACAACGCCAAAATCCATGGTGCTCGGCAAGAAATCTTCGCCCACGCCCTCGACTTTGTAGCCGTGAGCAGGCCCCAATTCGCCCGTCTGGAAGTAGTGCGTGTAGAGCGAGCCGACCGGATCGATGCCGACCACTTTGATGTTGGGGTTTTGCTCTTTGAGGTAGCGCCCGATACCGCTGATGGTGCCGCCCGTGCCCATACCAGCGAAGAAGACCGAGATACGGCCTGCAGTCTGACGCCAGATCTCGGGGCCGGTGGTGCGGTAGTGGGCCTCGGGGTTGGCCGGGTTCCAGTATTGACCCGCCAAAATAGCGTTGGGGATCTCTTCGGCCAGTCGGCGCGATACCGAGTAATACGAGCGCGGATCGTCGGGCTCGACGGCGGTCGGCGTGATCACAACGCGAGCGCCGAAGGCGCGCAATTGGCGGATCTTCTCGTCGCTCATTTTGTCGGGCATCACAAAAATGGTTTTGTAGCCCTTGAGTGCGGCTGCAATCGCCAGACCGACCCCGGTATTGCCGCTGGTCGCTTCAACGATGGTGCCGCCCGGGCGCAATAGGCCGCGTCGCTCGGCATCTTCGATCATGGCGATTCCGATGCGATCTTTGACGCTGCCGCCCGGGTTCATAAATTCCGCTTTGGCAGCCACAGTGGCGCGAATACCACGATTCACACTATGGAAGCGCACCAAGGGCGTATTGCCAATGGCTTGTAAAACATTCTCTTTCAGATCAAGAGTAGGAATCTCAAGCTCGGTTGGGGTAGACATGCGAAGCTCCTTTACACTAGTACGCCATTGTACACTTGTACACTCGCATCACACACACTCACCAGGGTCTTACGTATAGCGAATCTGCACGATAAGTTCAGCCTTCTAGCGGCTTGGTCTCTAGCCCAAAGAGGGCTTTAAGCGCGTCCGCCTACGGCTACCAACATTCCGCCCGCCGTAACGAACTTCTATCTGTGCGCAGAGGCCGCCCCCAAAGGTAACGATCCAAACGGATTAGGTATCGCTTACAGCTCATCTGAACTCCTGCAGCTTTCACACTCACATTGTATCATGACCAAATTTTTCCTACCTCATAGGGTTTTTGGTCCTAAACCAAGTCCAAATGCAGCCTCCTCTTCAAGCTTCAACGGGCTTGCTCAGCCAACGCCGCGCTCAAGTGCTCGGCAGTCGCTTGAAAAATGAAAAGAATGTCACTCTGAGACGCAAAAAAACCGCCAAAAACACAAGCACTTTTTGAACAAATTGGTACTAATCAAATGTGCATTCGTTTTAGGACGAATCTCAAGCTTTCAGAGGGCAGTCTGGTTATTGCAAATCCTGACTTTTCAAACTGAACAGCGAGAGTGCTTTGCCCATTTAGAGCTTGTGCGTAAAGCAGCATTTCAGGCGAGCTTTCGCCAGAAGAGAGTTCACATGCAGTTCAGTCTCTAGGGAATCCAGCTCTTTTCGCTACTCACTAGGCTTGAGCGTCGAATTCACATTCAATCAAAGAGGAGTGTGCTCACATGGTCGATGAGATCCGCGCCGACTACAACGAGCTGAACGCCGTGGCAAGCAAGTTTGCCAACCAAGAACAGGCCATTCAGCAAATGTCTCAGAGGATTCGTAGCGCAATGGAGAAACTCGAAAACGGCGGCTGGATGGGAGAGGGTTCTGAAGCTTTCTTCCGCGAGATGCACAGCATCGTACTGCCCGCTATCCAGCGGCTTGAGACCGCGCTCCAACAAGGGGCAGCCGTCACCCGTGAGATCGCCCAAACCATTCGCCAAGCCGAAGACGAAGCGAGCTCGGTCTTCCGCGCCTAATTTCACTAGCACCCAGAGAGGACGTTATGGCAGACAAAATCAAGCTGAACTATCCGATGGCAGAGCAGATGGCGCGAACCTTCCAGCAAAGCGCCCAGCAGGTCGACGAAACGATCAAAGAGATGAAGAGTATCGCCGATACGCTCAAAAACGGTGCCCTGCTCGGCCAAGGCGGGCAGGCCTTCGTCGACGCGATCGAAGGGCCGTTTGTCAAGTCGCTCGATAAGCTGAGCAAAAAGTTCCTCGAACTCGATAAAGACGTGCGGGCCGCCATCGCTGCCATGCGTCAAGCCGACGAGGAAACCAAGCGCCAATTCAACTAGTTTCGCTGTTCGGTCGAGTTTTCTAGCACTACAAGGTGAGGAAGCCAAACTATGATCTCCAACTTTCTATTGCGCCTCGCGCGCCAAGTTGTTGAAAGCGTTCTCGCGCAACTGATGCAGCAGAACAACGTGGTGCAGAACATGGCCCTAGCCCCCATGCGCGCTATGGTTCAGCAGGTTTTGGGCGGCATCTGGCGCGGAGACGGAGCGAACGCCTTTGTGAACGAAGTCACCCAGATGATGATCCCGGGGGTTGAGCGGGTCAGCGACACCATCACCAAGCTCAATTCAAACGTCCGTTTTGCGCAAGATACGATCACCCAAGCCGATCAAAAAGTCAGTCGACTGGTTCAGTCGAAGCTCACCGATACGTTCAACTTCTTCTAGGCGGTCGCTGATAGACACGCCAGTATCACTGTGAAAAGGATTGAGGCGTTGCTATGGAAAATGGAGTTTATATCGATGTCCCGCAGGTTCGCGGAATGGCGAAGAAATTCAACGAGATCGGCGAAACGCTCGCCAATGTCAACAAAGTGCTCGATAGCTTGAGCAATACCCTTAAAGCGATCGCCTTTATCGGCTTCGTCGGCACAGCCGTCGCGGCTCAATACATCGATACGATTCGCCCTTACGTCAAGCAGATCTCGGACAAAGCGATCGAATTGAGCAAAGACCTCAATACGTCTGTTGATGCCTACGAGCGCGGCGACCGACTGGGCGCCACCCGTTTCTACTAGAAGCAAACTAAAGCCCCTCCTTATCGTTGATCGCGATAAGGAGGGGCCAGCGAAACAGTACATTCAGAAGTTAAATAAGCTACGAGAAGGCTGTGCTGAGATTGATTGCGATTGTGATCGTAAAGGCCAGCAACAAGACCACAGCCGCCAGCAGCAAGCTGGTACGAGCCGATGGCAGGCGACGGCGCTTAAAGGCTGGGGCCGGACCGAAGATCCTGAGCAGCTCGTTTGCAAGCACCGAGGCACTGGTTGGACGTTGTAACGGGTTGGCTTCGACCGCACTGCTTGCTAGCAGCGCAACTTCTTCAACATCTTCAAAACGGTTCATACGCCCGCGCTGGTTCATGCGAACGGCGGTGTAAACATCGTTGTCGCCCTTGAGCTTGAAGCTATAGGCGGGCTGGCCGATCAGCATCTCGTAGAGGATCAGACCCAAACCGTATACGTCGGTTGCATAGTTGGGGCGCGCTTGAAGGGTGATCAATTCTGGCGCAGTGTAGGCTGGCTCAACCACTCCAGGATACCAAGCCGCGTTCAGACTCGTTGCGTCGCAGGCGATGCCCAAATCGAAGAGCAGAAGCTGTGGAGCGCCCGTCTCTTCGCTGAAGCGCACAAGCACACTCTCGGGTGAGAGCGCGTAGTGATAAAGATTGTGGCTCTGAAGGATGGCGACCGCAGTGGAGAGCGCCGTCATCACCCAGCCAACGTGATAGATCCAAAGCTGAGGGTTTTTGATCAAGACATCGCGCAGGGTGTCGCCTTCGAAAAACTCGAAGATGCAGAAGTAGAGCAAATGCTCGCCGAACTGAGTACGACCATAGGCATCTTTGGCAACGCTAGTGTTGCTATAGGGCGGCAACAATTTTGGCAAGAGCGGGGAAGGGTTCTTGGCGGTTACAGTGCGTAGATGATTGGCCTCTCGTTTCAAGCGTTGGGTATGTACCGCACCAGGGTAGGCCACCTTTAACAAGACATCGCGCTTGTTCTGGCGGGCGACATAGAGCGCCGATGTTCGCAAAACCGCCACTACACGCACGATCTCTATATCGCCCAGCCATTCACCTTGTTCAAGAATGTAGGGCGACATTTCCGAAGGGCAATAGGCTTCTTGGCAGAACAGGTTGTTATCTGGCTTAGCCCGTTTGCATAACATGCACATTTTTTTCATAAGCACCTCTTGAAACGACGAATCGAGAATAAACTCACAGTTACCGTTATAGACACAAAATTACGAATAAAAATCATTGCTTTTGATAAATATACCAATTTTTCTTTAATTGTCAAGACTTTTCAAAAAATAAAGAGGATTACACTAAATATTACAACATTCTACAACAAATCAAACATTTTCATCATTTTACATTGTATCGAATTATTTAATCTTGGATTTGTATCAATATCCCAGCGAATTGCAACGTTACACGGGGTAGACATGAAGAAACCGATCTACATCGATCGTCCGCCACGCATTCAGCCTGAGTTACCGATCGGACAACACGACATTCCAAAACCTCCTCAACACCACGATGATGTTTCGGGGAGGCTGATTCAAATCGGTTTGCCATTAATCACAATCATCGGCTACATCTTTATGTCGGTTATGTTGGGCGGACGGGGCGGCAATATGGCTCTGATGCTGCCCATGGGGCTCTCGGTGGTGGCTGCGATCGCCTTCTCGCTCTACAGCTTTCGCCGAGAGCGACAGCGACGCGAAGCCTTAGACCAAGCCTACGCCAATCGTTTGGTCGAGTTGAACAAAGAGATGCAGACCGCCCACGATCTGCAGCGCCGTTTCTATCACTACAACTACCCTGCAACAGAGACAACCCTCCGCATCGTGCAGCAGGCGGTCGATGAGGTTCAACGCAAAGAGCGCACCTTGCGCTCGGAGTCGCGCCTGTGGGAGCGACGTAGCAACGATCTCGACTTTGGTTGTATCCGTTTAGGGCTGGGCACGCTGCCCTCAACGGTCATCTATAAGCTGAACGACCAAGAACAGTATGCTAGCCCACAACTGCGGGCTGCCCAAAAACTCGAAAGCGATTCCCACTTTGTCGACAATATTCCCGTCATCATTCAAATGCGTCATACGCCCGAAGAGAAGGGTAAAGCGACTGAGAAGAGCGATAAAGATATCCCGATCCAAGCGCCGGTGGTGCACGCGCTCGGCATCGCGGGCGAACAAAACGAGGTCTATAGCTTCGCCCAAGCCCTGATCGCGCACTACACCGTGTTTCACGCGCCTAGCGACGCGCGCCTCTATCTGTTGGCCAGCGACGATCGACCCTGGTCGTGGGCCGAACAGCTGCCCCACGCAAGCGGCGACGAACAAAACCGCTTCTGCTGCTTTATCAACAAGATCAAACCCAACAACGACCCCAACCCCTTCGACGACGACGAGGGCGGCGAGCTAGAGAAGTATCTCGAAGGGCTGCGCAGAGTCTTGGCCCAGCGCAAGATCCGGCTCCAAGAGCGAGAAGAGAACCAAAACAACGATGATCCCACCCTGCCCTTCCTGCTGATCGTTGTCGATCTGCACGATGCGACCTACAACCCCAATTCGCCGCTGCAAGGCATCGAAGGCGATCCCGCTCTGGCGATCTTGCTGGAAGAAGGCCATATGCTGGGCGCGTCGGTGATCTTCCTCGTGCCCGAGCGCAGCAAAGTTCCCAGCGGCTGCCAAGCTGTGATCGAGGTCGAGCGCACCTCTCCGGCAACCAACAGCCGCTTCGAGCAGAACCAAAAGCTGCACTTCCGCTATACCGAAGTAGGCGTCAACCATCCGCGCTATGTGGGCGAGGCCGATGCGATCAGCCAGCCGCAACAGATTCAGAAGCTGGCCCAAGATATGGCAGAGGTTCAGATCCGCCAAGGCGCAGGGGCTAACTTAGCCAGCACAGTGCCCTTCTTGGATCTGATGGGCTTTAGCACGATGGAGGATCTGGTTAAGCACGCCAAGACGAGTTGGGATCGCAGCGCCGAGGCGCGCTACGCCAACTGGATGCGCGTCAAGATCGGTATGATGGCCGGTAACAAGCCGCGCACCCTAGTCTTTTCGGCCAAACGCGACGGCGTGCACGGCATGATCGCGGGCAGCACCGGCTCGGGTAAATCGGAATTGCTGATCTCGATGCTGGCGGGCCTGGCGGTCACCTACGACCCCTCGGTGCTGAACTTTGTACTGGTCGACTACAAGGGCGGCGGTGCCTTCAAAGAGTTCGCCGATCTGCCCCACTGCGTCGACATCATCACCAACTTGGCGGGCGATGGTGTCACCCGTATGTTCACGGCCATCGACGCAGAGATGAAGCGTCGCCAAGCGCTCAACGCCGAAACCAGCACCAAAAATATCGTCGAGTATCGCCAAAAAGGGCTGCACCTCACCCACAAGCCCTACCCCTTCCTGTTCATCGTGATCGATGAATTCGCCGAGATGATCGCCGATCGGGCCGAGTACAAGCGGCAGCTTGAGAGCATCACACGCGTGGGACGCGCCCAAGGCGTCTCACTGATTTTGGCTGCCCAACGTCCTTCGGGTGTGACCGACCAGATGCGCTCAAACATCAAGTTCCGCATTTCGCTACGGGTCGAGTCGGCCAGCGAGAGTCGCGAGATGCTGCGGCGTGCCGATGCAGCCTATCTGCCCACAGGTATTCCAGGACGTGGCTATCTGCAAGTCGGCAACGAAGAGATCGAGTTGCTTCAGGTGGCTTACAGTGGCGATATCTACAGCGATCCAAACGCAGCCAAAGCCGGGCCAGTGCTCTGGCCCGACCGCCAAGGGCTGGCCTCGGATGTGCTCGACCAAACGCCGCCTGAACTCTACAAAGTTATCATCGCCGAGCTAAGCAAACTCGCGAAACAGCAAGGGCGGCCCAAACAGCTCGCGCCCTGGCCAAACTTCTTACCGAATCAACTGGCCTTGGGCGAGCCGTTGATCAGCGATGACCCCGATGTTAAAACCGTTACGTCCAGCGAATATTTGGTGCAGGGCGATATGATCACGCTCGGCCAACCCGCCGAGGCCACCCTGACCCTCAACCCTGCCATCAACCGCTGGCTCGATGGGCATAACGGCTGGCTTAACACGCTTGACTGGGAACGCTACGCCATGCGCCCGGTGGTCGGCCTCATCGACAATCCCCACGCGGCCCAACAGTTGCCGCTGGTTGTCGATCTGTCGCGCGGTCACGCCATCATCTTCGGAACCTCGGGCAGTGGTAAAACGAGCTTTATCCGCAGCCTGATCACCAGCCTAGCGGTTAGCCATTCGCCCAACACCTTCCACGCCTATATCTTCGATCTAGGTGGGCGCAATTTAAGTGTGCTCGACAAGCTGCCCCACGTCGGCGTGGTCGTAACCCCTGAAGAAGAGGGCTATCAAGAGCGCATCAGCCAGATCTTGCGCGAGATCGAAGAGATGATCGAGACGCGCAAAAAGGTCTTCAGCGAGGCGGGTGTCAACGATCTCTACGACTACAACCGACGCTATCCCAGCAAGCTACTGCCAGCCATTGTTCTAGCGATCGACAACTTCGGCGAATTCATCGATCTGTTCGGCGGCAATAGTGGCGGCGATGTAGCGACCATCTTAGAGCAGTTCACCGCTCTGGCACGTCAATCGAACCCCTACGGCGTCCATATCGTTTTGAGCATGGCGCAGTTAGGCAATCTCTCCAACCAGATCTTCAATATCTTCTCAGAGCGCTACACCCTGCGGCTGGTCGATCCGGGCGAATACCGAGGCATTTTGGGCGTGGGCGTCAACGAACTAGGCGATATCAGCGGGCGCGGCTACACCCGTGTCGGCCAGCAAGCGCTTAGCTTCCAAGTCGCTCAACCTTTTGAGAAGCCTCAAAACGACGCAAACTTCAGCGAGTTGCGCGAACTTGAAGCGCTTGCCAAGCGCATGCACGGTGTGATCGCTCAAAACCCCAATCAGTACAAGCTGCCGTTGCGTGTCGATGCCCTGCCAACCACAGTTCTCTTCAGACACATGCTGGCCGAAGAATATGGGCTTGCGCTCGACGAGAAGTTCTTGCCCAATCTGAAAGAGAAGATGCAGGCTGAGTGGGCCGCCAGCAAAACAGTAGAGAAGGCCGCTTGGCTACGCGCACCGATCGCGATCGCTTCAGGCAATCGCCCACGCACGCTGATGTTCGAAGCCAAAGAAGATGGCGTACACGGCATGATCGCAGGAGGAACTGGTGCTGGTAAGTCGGAAGTACTGATGAGCTTGATCGTCAGTATGGCGATCAAGTACGATCCAAGCATCCTCAACTTCTTGCTGGTCGACTTCAAAGGTGGCGGCGCCTTCGCCCCATTCAAAGATCTGCCACACTGCGTCGAGACGATCACCAACCTCAACAAGGCGGGTGTTAAGCGTATGTTCACGGCTATTAACGCCGAGATGCGCCGCCGTCAAGCGCTCAACGCCGCGACGGGTACCAAAGATATCGTCGAGTACCGCCAAAAAGGGCTGCACCTTAGCCGCGAACCCTACCCACACCTCTTCATCATCATCGACGAATACGCCGAGATGATCAGCGAAAACCCCGAATTCGGGGCCGAGCTCGACAGCATTACACGAGTAGGACGCGCCCAAGGCGTTCACCTGCTGCTGGCTTCGCAGCGCCCAACCGGCGTCTCTGACCAGATGCGGGCCAATATCAAGCTGCGTATCTGTCTGCGAGTCGAGGGCGTCGAGACCAGCCGCGAAATGTTACGCCGCCCCGATGCGGCCTACCTGCCGAGCATCCCCGGCCGCGGCTATTTGCAAGTCGGCAACGAACAGATCGAGCTGTTGCAGATGGCCTATATCGGCGAAGAGTATCAATACGCGCCGCAGCTAGAGAACGGCGAAAAGCCGAAGTTCTACAACGTAGTCGTGGATCTAGCCAAAGAGCTCTTAGCTTCGCAACGCCCCAGCACACCTTGGCCGCCCTTCCTTGACAGCGCCATCACCTTTAGCACACCACTACGCCAGCGTTATCTCACGCAAGCTTCGCAGGCAGCTATCACCCTCGGCCACAGCCGATGGCTAGCGCTCAACCCCTTCATTCAAGAGTGGCAAGAGGGCAAAGGCAAATGGCACGGGATCGATTGGAAGCAGCAGGCCATGCGCGCCGTGGTCGGCTTGATCGACGACCCCTACAACGCCCAGCAACTGCCACTGATCATCGACTTCACGCGCGGGCACGCCGTAGTGTTCGGAGCCTCCGGCTGGGGCAAAACTACTCTGCTACGCTCGCTGGTGCTCAGTTTGGCAGCCACCCATAGCCCGAGCGAATTTCACGCCCATATCTTGGATCTTGGTGGGCGCAATCTCGAAGTCCTCGAAGCGCTGCCGCACGTTGGCACGATCATTATGCCCGACGAGCGTGGCTACGAAGAGCGCATTCAGCAGCTCTGGCGCGAACTGAACGAAGAGCTCAATAAGCGCAAGAGTCTGTTCAGTCATGCGAGTGTCTCCACCCTCTACGAATACAACGCGACCCATCCCGATAAGCATCTACCTGCGATTCTGGTCGCGATCGACAATATCGCCGAGTTTATCGAAAGCTTCGGCAGCGGCAAGCAAGCCGAAGATGAGACCAACCCTCTGGTGATGTTCGTCTCGTTGGCGCGCCAAGGACGTGCTTACGGCCTGCATGTGATCATTACGGCCAACCGTCTGAACGTGCTTAGCAGCAAGCTCTATAGCCTGTTCACCGAGCGCTACGCCCTGCGGCTAGCCGATTCCGAAGAGTACAGCAGCATCGTGGGTACACAAGTCAACGAGGCCGAAGAGGTCAGCGGACGTGGCTACACACGCGTCGGGCGTATGGCGCTCGCCTTCCAAGTCGCGCTGCCGCCCGGATCAGTCGATCAACAGAAGCAGGTCAACAACGAGAAGCCACAGGAGCAGGTTAGCGACGAAGATCAACAAAAGCGGGTCAGCAGTGAGATTCATCAGATCCGCTTGGCGGGCGAGAAGATGCAAGAGGCGCTCAAAGCTTCGCAACGGTCCTATCCGCAGCCCTTCAAGATCGCCGCGCTGCCCACGAAGTCGTCCTTCCGCGATCTAATCGCCGAGATCTTCCAGATCAGCAAAGAGCCACAGCTCTTCTTAGATGAGTTGAGCCGCAAAGTGCGCGAGCGCTGGGAGGAAAACGCCAGCGCCGAACATGCCAACTGGCTGCGCGCGCCCTTGGGTATCACATCAGGCAACAAGATTCGCATTCTCAAGCTAGAGGCCAAAGAAGACGGTGTGCACGGTATGGTAGCGGGCGGCACCGGCTCAGGTAAGTCAGAACTGCTGATGACCTTAATCGTCGGCTTAGCGCTGAACTACTCGCCCGATATCCTCAACTTTGTGCTGGTCGACTACAAAGGTGGTGGTGCCTTCACACCTTTCGCCAAGCTGCCGCACTGCGTCGATATCGTGACCAACCTGAACAAAGCGGCGGTCGAGCGTATGTTCACGGCCATCAATGCCGAGATCAGGCGTCGCCAAGCGCTGAATGCCTCGACAGGCACCAAAGACATTGTCGAGTATCGCCAAAAAGGTCTGCATCTCAGGCACCAGCCCTATCCACACCTCTTCATCATCATCGACGAATACGCCGAGATGATCTCGGATAACGAGGAGTATTTGCGCGAGTTGGAAAGCATCACGCGCGTAGGCCGTGCCCAAGGCATCAACCTGATCTTGGCTTCTCAGCAGCCCAAGGGTGTGACCGATCAGATGCGAGCCAATATCAAGTTGCGGCTCTGCTTGTGGGTCGAACAGGCCGATACCAGTCGCGAACTCTTGCGACGCCCCGATGCAGCTCAACTCCCGAGCATCGCCGGGCGCGGTTATCTGCAGGCAGGTAACGAGAACCTGGAGCTGATCCAAGTCGCCTACAGCGGCGAAGACCAGAGCGATACGCGCGCAGCAGGTGTACTCTGGCCCGATCTACCCGAGCATGCCAGCGCCGCCGATGGCGAGTCGCCGCGCTTCTTCGATATGGTGGTCAAAATCACCTCCGAGATCGCAGGCAAACCGGCTCCCCGACCCTGGCCAGCCTTCCTGCCTAACAGCCTCTCGCTCGAGACGCCCATCAACGATGGCAAGCAAACAGCGCGCAAGAGTCTGAACGAAGTCGTCAGCGATTGGGTCAATAACGATAGCGCCCAACTCTGGCCCGGCATCGATTGGCAGAATCAAGCCCTGCGCCCGCGCGTCGGCATCGTCGACGACCCAGCCGAGGCCCGCCAAGATCCGTTGCAGTTCGATCTGACTCGCAGCCATCTGGCCATCTTCGGCGACGCGGGCATGGGCAAAACCAGTCTGATCCGCACCATCATCACCGACCTAGCCGCCAGCCATCGCCCCGATGAGGTCCAGTTCTACAGTTCTCGATATCGGGAGGCCAGAGCTTCCGCAGCTTCGAAGCCCTGCCGCATATGGGCGCGATCATCTCGGCAGACGAAGAGAACTTCAGCGAACGGCTCCAACGTCTGCTCGATCATCTTCAGAACGTGGTCGAAGAGCGCCAACAACTGCTAAGCGATGCCGATTGCAGCAACCTGTTCGAATACAACAGCCGCAATCCACAACGCACTCTGCCAGCGATTGTGCTCTGTATCGATAACTTCATCGCCCTGATGGAGAACTACGATGTTTTGGTCGAAGCGATGTTGATGCCGCTGACGCGCCGCTCGCTGAGCGTCGGCATAGCGCTAGTGCTGGCGACCAACCTCCACAGCCATCTGCCGAGCCGCTTCCTGAGCATGTTCGGCGAACGTATCACCTTTAAACAATCCAATACCGATGCCTATCTCGATATCGTTGGGCGCGGCGCAGCCGAACTCGACGACCTGCCCGGACGCGGCTATATCCGCAAAGATCGGCGTCCGCTGGCCTTCCAAGCGGCCCTACCGGTCGGTGTGCTAGACGAAGAAGGGCGCCCGCAGCGCCCCGAAGCCGAAGAGCTGCGCCAGCTCGGCAGCGCGATGGCGCTCCACGCACAAAGCCTCAAGCTGCGCAGCCTACCGACGCCGATCCGGGTTTTGCCGCAACTGGTTAGCCTCGAAGAGATGCTGGCGCGCCAAAGCAATAGCGGTCGCAGCGCCCAGATCGTAGTTGGGCAAGGCGGCGATCTCGAGGTGGCAGAAATCGACCTGCAACGCTCTGGGCCGCACTTTATGATCGTGGGGCCGCCGCTTTCGGGCAAAACGACCGCGCTCTACAACATGGTTTTCGCGCTCGCACAGCGCTACGAACCAAGCAACGCTGCCTTCATTCTGGTCGATCTGCAGCGCCGCTTCGTTGAGTACGGCGGCTACCACAGCCTGAAAAAGCTACCCCATACGCTTGCGGTCATCAACGAGATCGCTGAGCTCGAAGCGCTATTGCCGCAGTTGCAAGCCGAAGTTAGCAAACTCGCCGAGCAGAGCCAGCGCGAGCTCTTTATGATCATCGACGATTTCGATGACTTCAGCGAAGAGATCCAGCGCATGCACGATCTGAGCGATACACTCACGATGCTGGTGCGTCGCTATGGCCGCGATGGCTTCCACGTTATAGCCGCTAGCAGCCCCGAAGGCAACAGTAGCGACCTGAAGCGCCGAATTATGGCCTCTAACTACGGCTTGGGCCTGCGCACCGCCAGCGCGATCGAGGCCCTGCGCGTCATGCGCACTCCCGCAGGCGTGCGCGACAAAGAACTCATCTTGGGGCGCGGTTATATCGCTAAATCGGGCCAGACCAGTATGGTTCAGGTTGGCAGCCCATTCCATCGCCCCGATCAAACACACTATCCGGTTGAGATCAGCGACTTCCAACGCAGCGATGCGCTCGACAACTGGGTCGATAAGATCTGCCAGCTCTACAGCGAGCGAGCCGCTTGGAGTGCCCAGACAGAACAAAGCGTTAGCAGTCCAAGCGGGCCAGCGCCCAACTCACCCGAATACCAGCGCATTCTGAACATCCAGCAAGCACTGCGTAAGTATATGCTCAGCGAAATCAAGTATCTCAACCAGCATAATGGCGATCGTCCACTGATCCTCCAACGTTTTGTCGTCCTTGAAAGCAGCGATTGGCATAACCCAGCCACGCTCAGTGAGCTACTCAAAGAGAGCTATATCGCCTCTCAGATAGCCTTGGGTTTTGATAGAACGATGATTCAGGATCAAGTGAAGGACTGGGGCGATGATGATTTCCTGTTTGGCTTAGAAGGAATAAACAGCTTATGACAACACAGGCGCGTCTCGAAGTATTTATCGACATCTTTGAACAGAAAAAACAGCGCGCCCAAGCGCTGGCATCGCTCAAACCTATCGATTTTGTAGCAGCTATTTTAGATGAGTTCAGCGAGCTTGAATATCTGGGTGACGACCCTGCAAGCTATCGCATCATCAAAAAAGCCGACGGTCAAGAGCTAGCAGACGATAGTTTGCAAAACCAGCTGCGCGGCGGCGAACAGCTTGTATTGGTCGAACATAGCCCGCCTCTTCCGAACAATACCCAGCCGCCTAGCGCCCATCTCTATCTGCGCGAACAGACGAGCGGCAAGCTCTTCAAGCTGAACTGGTTGCCCGCCCTGATCGGTCGCCCCGATAGCAACCAAAACAACGATCAGTTGGCGGTCAACCTCTCGGCCTTAGGAGGCTTACGAGTATCGCGCCGCCACGCCCAGATCGTCGAACGGGCCAATGGCTACTATGTCGAACAGCTCTCAAGCAATCCACTCAGTGTACGCGATAGCCAAGGAACGATCACAGAAGTCAAAGATTTTCACCCGCTCCAAAACGGTGATGTGATCCTGTTAGAACGCAGTCAACTTGCTCTAAAGTTCATCATTCGACCTAAGGAGACATCGGCATGAGCAACAACGTCGTACAAGCGCGTTACGACCAACTTGACGATATCGCGAATCGCTTCGCGCGCAAGGCGCAAGAGGCAGCCCAAATGCAACAACGCATTTTGCGCGACGCTCAAGCACTTCAAAACGGCGGCTGGATGGGAGCAGGCTCGCAAGCTTTTAGCAACGAGATGAATACCGTAGTACAACCGGCTATGCAGCGCTTGATTCTGGCGCTAGAGACGGCAAGCTCCACCACCAAAGAGATCAAACAGATCCTTCTGGCGGCGGAGGAGGAGGCCGCTCGCCCCTTCAAAGGTTCGGGCAATGACTCTCAACAAAACGAGCCGCATCCTTCTAACAATAGTCAAACCGATAATGCAGCTGATGCCTCCAATAAGACAAATCAAAGCGGTGAAATAACAGGCGAGCTCAAATGGCTACACGAGACAAACATCGGTGAAACCAAACCAACCTTCGGGTTCAAATATGGCCTTCTCAAAGGTGAGATCGCATCAGAAAGCTTTGACAAGAGCAGTAATCAGATAGGACCTATACCTATCAATGGTGAATTAAAAGGCTCGTTCGGCAGCTATGAAGCAAATGCAGGGATAGAAGATGGCGATATTGGTCTCTCTGGATCAGTCACAGCCTTTCAGGTTACACGAGAAGACGTCATTGGGAACAGCGATCTTGGCATAACAAAGAATGATTCTATAGAAGCACTCAGTCTCGAAGGCTTTATTGGTGTGCATGATGGCAACATAGGGGCAAAAATCGGAGGAAAACTCGTCTCCGTTACTAGAGAGGTCGGCGTCAATATTGCTGGGGCAAACGTAGGTCTAAAAGGCGAGGTGGGTATTAAGGCAGAGTTTGGCTTTTCCTTCGGGAAACAAGGCGTTGAAGTCAAACTACCTTTTGCCTCTATCGGATTATCGTTTGGTAAAGCTAAAACTGGCGGCGCTGAATAAAGCCAAATCGTAAGGAGTGCATGATGGCTGAAATCATTCTAAGTCGTAACGAATTCTTGGTCCTGCTCAATATGATGCAAGTCTCAAGCGTAGTAGGGATCGATACCGAAACGCTTATTCCTGAAAATCCCGATGAGCATCGTTCCAAGCTCGAACAAGGACATCAAGAACTTCAAGATAGGGGTCTTGTTCGCGTACAGGCCGATGGCACTCTTACTATGCCAGAGCTGCTAGTCTTAATCGCCCGTGTTGTAACCCGCCCTGAAATCGCAATCATCAGCCGCCGCGAGAGCGAGCTCGGTTCGCAACTCTTTGTTCACTATGTCATTGATGAGTTTGTCGTCGAACAGACCTTCCCTGCAGAAGGAAAACACCGTCTAGAGACATTGGCAAATCTTGATGCCCTATTCGAACGTCTCCTCACAATTTTCCCTGTAACAAGTTCACAAACAAGCCAAATCTCGATAAGTATGCATCAAGATGCCTTTCTCGAAGCTGAGGATGCGGTAGAGAAAGGGCAAATGAGCAAAGCGCTCAGTGTATTCCAGACAGCAGGTCTCAAGGTCACACAGACTGAAAGCTTGCTTCAGAGTCTCCAACAAGCTCAGTTCAGCGGCAACATTGCGCTACTTCGCTGTCAAGACGAGACAATCATTGATGCTCGAAATCCTCTAATCGTACAAGGTCCAGAACTCGCTTGGACCATCTCACAATATCCTGCTGGTGAACCACATCTGCAGATCACAAGTGTAGGACGCTCGGAATTTAATGCCTTACTGAAACAACTTTTCCAAGAACTAAAGTCCGTCCCGAATACATCGCAATAGTCGCAAGGCATCTTTATGAAGAGATTACTGCTGCTTTCAGTTCTCAATCTGGTGCTTTTGAGCTATCTGCTCGCTCCAGTAAGCCAAGCCCAAAGCCAACAGGCACAAATATCGGTCGTGCATATCTCGCCCAAAGTCGAGAGCGACCATATGGCTTTGGACATCTTCTTCAGCTTAAAACATCCCGATGGAACGCCGATTTTAAAAAAGAGCGATGGAGTAAGGCTGCCCGGCGAGGGCGAGATTCAATTGACGGGCAATGGCAGCTCGCCGGTGAGCGCCGTCATCAGCGAGCCAAGCACCCCCATTCGAATCGCCATGGTGATCGATGCTAGCGGCAGTATGAACAGTCGCATCGAGCAAGTGCGTGAGGCTGCCAAAAAAGCCATTGAAGCTGCACCGCCCCAAGCCGAGATCGCGATCTATGCCTTTCACAACGAGGTTGATCTGCGCAGCGAATACCGCAAGCAGTCGAATGCTCTCGAAACGCTGAAAACCGCGATCGACAGCATTAAGACCCTGCCATCGAACACAGGCGATACATGTCTCTACGATGCCGCCGATAGAGCGCTGAGCGAAATCAACGGCAGCGTAGTAGATTCGAGCATGCGCCGAGCGGTCATTCTGTTCACCGATGGCAAAGATCGGGAAGCGGGTGGAGCCACCTGCAGGTCGAATTATCAGAAAGATGGCATCATCACCAAAGCGACCGAAGATCCCAGCACCCAAATACCGATCTATACCATCGGGTTATGTAAAGCTAGTACCGATTGCGGCAACATCAACGAAACAGATCTCGCAGAGATCTCGCGACGAACCAACGCGATCTTTGCGAAAGGCGATCTAGCCGCCATGGAAGAGCGCTTCGGCTACATTATGGATGTGCTCAACAGTCAGTGGGTAGCGCGAGCGAACGTTTACCCAAGCCAAGGCTCAAATAGTTTTCTCCTGCGCCTCAAACTCGACGAACAGACCAGCATAAGCGGCACCGGTGATTTTGTATCGCCTCAAGACTTTGCTGAACGCCCCGTCTTTAGTATATCGCCCACCTATGTCGCCGAAGAGGACAAGTATTCGGTCGCGCTTAACATCAGCAATATCATCAATCTAAGCCAAGTAACGATTGAGGTTTGGAACGGCGAAAACAGCGGCTCTCAAGTAGATCATCCCATCACGCTCGAGAATCTCAGTCCGGTCACCCATTTTGATTTTCCGACCAGCGAGCTAAAGCCCAACAAAGAATATTGGTTCTGGGTCAAAGCAAAAGACCGCAGCGGTCAGATGATCCGTACCGAGCAGAAGAGCGAGGTGCTCTACACTCATAAATTCGTGTTTGAGCCAGAGTTAGGCTATAGCATCGAAAATATCAGCCCAGATTGGCAAAACAACACGGTCGATATCGATCTGAAGGTTTATGGCAAAACCAACAACGCCCTGCTCGTCAGTGGCAAGATCGAAGATAGCAACACCCGCGAGGTGGTCGCCACCATCAACCCGATCGCGCTGCAAAGCTCAAAACTTCAGATCCCTATGCCAAACGCCTGGCTCGAAGGAGAAGCGCGCACCTATCTTGTGACCCTAACGCTCAACGACAACGGGCGCGAAATCATTCAAAGCACACAGCGCGTCGTCACCCCGCCGCCGCCGCCCAGCCTCATGGCGCGCATCGGCAGCGCGCTGGTCAGCCCGATCGCGCTGGGCGTCTATCTGCTCGCCTTGATCGCAGTGGCGGTCATCGCCTTCATCAAGGTGCGTAACAAACCCTCCCGCCGCATTCCAGCGCCCTATACCGAAGGCACAAGCCAGCACGACGATAGCACCATGCCTGCGGTGGCGCCGCAACATCCAGTCTACCAACCCAACCCGATCTCAGTAAACACCCCCGCACCACGTCAAGTGTGCGTTCGTATCACCAGAACGCCTGATCGCTCGCAAGTAGGCGAACGCGTAATGGATCTGCCCGCCAAGATCGGTCGCGCCAGAGCAGATCTCATCATCACCGGAGACAGTGCGCTCTCGCGCCCTCATATCAAGGTCGAACTAGCACCCAATAACCGCTTTATGATCACAGATCTCGGTAGCTCAAATGGAACCTTTATCAACGGACAGAAACTAAGCCCAAATCAAGCCATGCATGTCAACGAGCACACACCGATACACCTAGGGCCACACACGATCCTGACCTGTTCTTTCGTAAATAAGCCCAAGGGCACGTGATGAGTTTCAAGCTCTAACGTATGGTCTCTATCCAAAAGAAGGCTTCTAGCGCGTCCGCCTACGGCTACAAACGGTCAGCTCATCCCATGACGGTGCTAGCTGTATTCCAAAGGCCACCCTAAAAGCCATCATACCAACGGATTTCGAATGAGCGATCTATAGGTGATCAATGAACAGGCTGATATTCAAAACTATGCTTATGTTGCTGGCTCTGCTGGTGTTTGGGCAAAACATCGTATCGGCTCAGCAACAAGATTCGATCAAAATCATCGATATCGACAAAAGTAAATTTCCCGAAATCACGATCACGCTAAGCTACGTCCCCGGCCAAGCAGGACAGGCGGGCAAAGAGCCGCCCTTCAGCGTGAGCGTCGAAAACAGTCCGATCGAAATCAGCAAGGTTTCGCCAATTTCAAAGCCGATCGCAGCCGTTGTGGTGACCGACCTAAGCGCCCGTATGAGCGACCAAGGAACGGCCTATACAAGCCGCTTCGAAAATATGCAGCCCTTCGCGCGCGACTTCATCAGCCAGTTGCAAGGCATTCCCACGCCCGGCACGCTCGGCAGCTTGATCGTATTCGACAACACGGCTCAAGTAGCCCAAAGCCTAACCAGCGATTTACAGGCTATCAACAATACGCTCAACCGAGCCGATCCAGAGCTTATCTTCGAACCAAAAAGCTTAGATTCGGCCGAACCTGGCTCAGCCTATCCACTTGGTGAAGCGCTCGATTTAGCGATCGGCGAGCTAGAAAAAGCGCCCGAAGAGTTACCGCGCGTCTTGGTCATCTTTGCCAGCGGCGATCTAAACCAACAGATCAACACCCAAACCTTCATCCAAGCCTTCAACCGCGGGCGCGAAGAGAAACGCCCTATCAGTCTGCTGATCTTTGGCTTTGGCAGCGATCAAGAAGGGCAATACAAGCGCTTTGCAGCCCAACCCAAAGCGCTCAAAAGCTTGAGCGATCAGATCGGGAGCAGCTTTATCCATATCCAAGGCGAGCTGGTCGATAGCGCGACCAAACAAGAGGTCAACCAGCACTTCGCCTCGTTGATCGAGCGCAGCACGCACTACCAGATTAGCTTTACGGCCAACAACGTTCCGGCTGGCCAGAGCACACTGACCGTTAGCGCCAATGGTAGCAGCGACTCGCAGGTCGAGAACTTCCACGATGTACCGCCCCGTTTCTATGTGGTAAGCGACACGCGCAGCTTCCAAGATCAAGTGCGTCTGACGATTCAGACCCAGTTCCAGCAGCAGCCGATCAAAGAGGTCGAATACTTCATCGACAATATCTCGATCGGCCCACCCGTCACCAACGGACCCAACTTCGAGCTGGTAATCGACGCCTTCGATAAAGAGTTCCAGCAACGTTTTCCGCCCGGCGAACATGAGCTGAGCGCCGCCGCCCGCGACGGAAACGGCAACGAAAGCCGTAGCGAGGTCAAACTGAACATTGTGGTGCTTGAGCCAACTACTCCCCAATGGCGCAGAACGCTCAATGAGTATTGGTGGCTAGCCGTTGCGATTCTGGTGGTAGTGATTCTGATCGGTGTGCTCAGCATCGTTGTACTCTTAAGGTTGCAGCAACCCCAGAATCAGACCGCTCTCGCGCAAGCAGCCCACCCAACAGGCCATAACGAGCAGTTCTCAGCAGGTCAACCGATTTTTAGCCGGCCAAATCACCCCGTCGATCCCGAAGAGCATACCTCGCACTATAGTCGGGAAGAAGATCAGGAGACCAAACGCTTTGCGGTCGACGATGCCACCCAGCTATACGACAATGACAAGACCTTATTCTACGAGGGAGATGACCAAACCCAGATCTACGATCCGAGCACATCCGAGCCGCCAAAGACCCGTTGGATCCTTCACATTCACAACGATAAACAAGCACCGACTACCATCGAGTTGTCGTACAAACAGCGTCACTACGACATCGGACGTGTGATGCAACACGAGCGCCAAGCCCACATCGCGATCGATAACCGCTGGGTTTCGCAAACCCATGCCAAGCTCGAATTGTTGCTCAATGATCTTTATTTGATCGCTGAAGACAGCAAAAACGGCACCTTTTTTGGCGACGAGAAAACACGTTTAGAGGTTAATCAACGCATTCAGCTCACCCCGGGAGATGTATTTTGGGTGAGTCCTGTAGTAAAGATTGTGACAGAGGTCGTAACGGAGCAGGCATGAGCACCCAACCAGACACCTTTCCCCCTTTCCCGAGCGGTACTCTCATCGGTCGGTTCGAGATTTTGCAACAGCTTGCAGATGGCGGCCAAGCCCAAGTCTATCTGGCGCGGCTTTGGCTGCCCAATCAAAAACCGGCCAAACAGATCTTACGCCATCTCAAATGGTTTGGCGCCACGCCTGCCTATATCGAGGCACAAGCGCTCTGTATCTTGAAGATTCCCAAGCCGCGCTGGGTCGAAAATCTACGCGACGAGCATAGCTATCTGCTCAATTCCAATCTGCGCCACACGCGCATTATTCAAATCTGGGATCGGGCCGAAGAGGGTGAAACCAAGCGACGCAAACTGCCCAAGGGCTTGTGGTTTACCCAACTCGTCGATCAACACGGCAATAGCATCGAATTGCCCTATATCGCGCTGCCCTACTTCCCAAGTGGCTCGATCAAAGATCTGCTCAAAAAGCGTAAATTCAAGCCCTTGCCACCCGGCACGGCTGTAGCGATCGCGCTCCAGATCGCCCAAGCCCTGCAACATATGCACGAACAGGCCCACTTGGTGCACCACGATATCGCTCCGAGCAATGTGGTCTTTCGCAATAGCTTCTCATTCTGGCGCTCTAGCGAGCCAGATTGCGTCTTAATCGACCTTGCGGCAGCCGACTCGCCCTATGCGCCACGCCTACGCCACGTCTATGGCCGAAGAATCTATCTGGCGCCCGAACGACGTGCCACAGAGCCCGCACCGATCAACTGGCCGGTCGATATCTATAGCTTGGGTGTCACACTGTATGAGATGCTGAGCGGAGAGTTACCACGATCGGGCACGATCTCGACCAGCGATTTCAGCTATCGCCTACCTCACATTCAGCATAAACTGCCCAATCTCTCGCCAGAGCTAGCCAGCTTGGTCATGGATTCGATCGAACACGATCCTAATAATCGACCGAACATTCGACAGTTTATCCAGCGCTTAGCAGCGACTCCCGAGGCGAAGCAGCCGGGCAAATTGCGCGGCCCTTGGGAGGAGCGCAGCCGACTGCAAGCCGCCTTCAGCGCCAGCATAGCCTTCGTTATCACCTTGTTGCTTGCGCTAAACGTAAGCGTTTTCAGCAGCAATCAGGTCTTGGGCAGCGCAAACTCAGCTCCAACAGCGCTGCCGCCTACCATTACGCCGATCATAACCCAGGCCCCAGCTAGTCCGACACCACTTCTGCCTACATCGACTCCCGCCCTGCTAAAGCGGCCGTAAAGCGAGACAAAAGAGGAGCTATGACACACCAAGCAGGATCAATCAATAGCGTTCTAGCGCAGCAGGGATCATTCCAGCTCAGCGTCGGAGCCGATAGCAATAAAGGACATCGTCGCCAAAACGAAGATTCGCTGGCCTACTACAGTATCGGCCGTGCTCAGATCGCTGTTATCGCCGATGGAATGGGTGGCGGTTTAGATGGCAAGCTCTTCAGCCAGCTCGCCATCGACTCGATTCGCAAGTATCTAACGGGCAAAGGCCCGGGCACGGCCCATCAGCAGATCGAAGATGCGCTTCAAAAGACGGCTAACGATCTGCACAGCTTTCGCAACACTCGCCCCGACTACCGAGGTAGCGGCACCACGATCGTGGTCGCTTGGATCGAAGCCTATAACGATGCTGGCCGCGCGATCATTGCCAATGTTGGCGATAGCCGCGCCTACCTGATCAAAGCTCAAGGAAATATCAGCCAGATCACACGCGACCACACCTACGGCGAGCGCTTGATCGATGAAGGGTTCAGCGAAGAGCAGGCCTATCAAGATCATCAGGCGGCCCGCTTGACCTACGCGCTCGGCGAAGCGCTCGATATCAAGCGCGTTCCCGAGAGTTTTAGCGAAGTGATCTTGGAGCCGGGCGATCGTATTCTGCTCTGCACCGATGGCGTCTACAAGCCAGTTCCTCCTGAAGAGCTAGCTATGTTGGCGAGCAAATCGCCGCCTCAAGAAGCGGCTAACCTGCTTTTGAAGCGAGCGATCGCACGTGGCTCGCGCGACAATGTCAGCGCGATCTTGGTGCACTATCTGCCGCCCGTACAGACAGCCGTTGCTGCCCCAACAGGCAAACCCAAATGGGTTTGGGCCTTGGCAGCGGCTGGGCTAGTCGGCATGTTCGCTGCTGGCGCGGTAGTGGGTGGTAGCTTCTTTGGCGCAGCCAACGCCAATAGCGGCGAGCCGACAAGTGTAGCTAGCATTACAGCTTTACCTCCTACCGAAACCCAAGCCACCAGAACAGCAACCGCTATTCCTGCCTTTCAGACCTCAACACCAGCTACAGCGCTCCCTACTGCTACTCCCACTGCGACCGCTACGGAGACTGCCACAAGTACGCCCACTCCTAGCATAACTCCAAATCCTAGACGAGTAACAACTACGCAAAGTCAACCAAACCAGATAACTGTGCTTACTACTCAAACAAGCCAATCCGTAGACACTTCAGAAACAAGCGACACCACAGCGCCTGCTGATCAGCCCATCGCACCGCCCGCTGATCAACCTGCAAACCCGCCTGCTGATCAACCTGCAAACCCGCCTGCTGATCAACCTGCAAACCCGCCCGCTGATCAACCTGCAAACCCGCCTGCTGATCAGCCCGTCGTACCGCCCGCTGATCAACCTGCAAACCCGCCTGCTGATCAGCCCGTCGCACCACCCGCTGAGCAACCTGCAAACCCGCCTGCTGAGCAACCTGCAAACCCGCCTGCTGAGCAACCTGCAAACCCGCCTGCTGAGCAACCTGCAAACCCGCCTGCTGCATCGCCTGAAAACCCAGCTGCTGATTCGGATTCCTCTACCGAACCACTACCAAGGCTACCACAATGGCCAGGGATACCTTAAAAACGACATTTCTAGCAATAGCAGACTTTCTGACAGCTCGACACTCAAACTTATACAAGCCTTATCCAGCTTGGAGAATCTATGAACCGTTCACTAGCAACAAAATATACCATCTCGCTGCTATGCTTAGGGCTTGCTTTGACTCTTACAGCCTGTGGAGCCAACAATGCGCGCCAAGGCTCAGTGCAAGAAGTCGCGACCATAACAAGCGTGCCCCTAACCGAAACGCCCGCCCTTCAAGTGACCAGTACGGCCGTCGCTACCATTGTACTGATCGAAGATTCGCAGGAACTCCACGAGGCGCGCAAATATACCGAGCAGGGCAACTTCGATATGGCGGTCAATCTGCTCAATCGTGTCTATGCGGTCTATCGCGATGAACCTGTCGTTCAGAAACAGTTCGCCCATACCTATCTCACTTGGGGCAAACAGCTCTTGGATGAGTCGAAAGGCGAGCCAAGCAAAATCGTTACGGCGCTCGACAAATTCACCAGCGGTCTCGCAGTTGCGCCCAGCGGCGGCAGCGAACGCGAAGCGCTTCAGAGAGAGGCCGAGCTGGCCCAGCTCTATATCACAGCCAGCAAGCAATGGGAGCAGTTGCAGAAGCTACAAAGCGATGAAGCTGATCTACAAGAGCAGCTCAGCTTAGCCGATCAGTTACTGGTCGGGCTCGACAAACTGCGAGAGCTGCGCAGCGACTACCCGGGCCTGAAGGCGATCTATAGCGACGGCATGGCAACGATCGGCCAGATCTATATGGCCGAATCGGCCAAAAGCGACAATCGTGTTGCACTTTTGCAGCAAGCCGAGCAGGTCTGCGGGCGCGCTCTAGAGCTTAATCCCTCTCATAGCGCGGCATCTGAATGCCAACAGCAAGCCAAGCCAACGCCGACGCCCCAAGCAACGCCGACCAGACCGCCAGAGCCTACTCCGAGGCCGATTCGGCTGGTGGTTGTCAAGATCAATAGCGACGATAGCCCGGGCTGTATATCGATCGGCGTCCGCAACCATTCCGCTGCCGGCTGGAGCCTAACCATCGACGGTTTGCGCATGGGTGCGACCTTTGGCGGAGGCAACGCCCGTATCTGCGGCCTGCCCGATCACGACTTCACCTTCACAATTCGTAACGCAGCTGGCAATCCTATTCAGGGTGGGTCGGGCATTCCTGCTCGCGGTCGCGACATCTTTATTGCCACCGCTCAATAGCTCCAACACCGCTCATAATGGGCAGCCTGTGTTTGTGCACAGATTGCCCTTCTTTTATCGCCAATCGATCAACTGTATCGCTTCGCTCTGGCGGCGTGGTCTCGCCCCTCCATCCAATCCTTGGCGCGTCCGCCTACGGCTATCAAGTGGTTTACACTACAGGCCGCAGCGTCAGCCCTTCTACCGCTAACTGTACATTAGCCACAAATCGACATACGGTCAGCCTTATCTGCCCTCACCCCCCGGCCCCCTCTCCCGCACTGCGGGCGAGGGGGTGACCGCGTTCTGTGCTCTCAAGGATACTCCCGCGATGCTATGCGAACGATCGCCTTTTGCTGCCGACACGACTTTTGGCTAATGCATAGCTACCGCTAAAGCGGTAGAAGGGAAGATAGCAGCACGGTTTCTACAACTCTTTACGAGCAAATCCAACGATCAGCTTGTTCCCTTTTGGCCTTCAGTAGAGTGGAACGTGACTATTTTGGCCACATTCCGTGGTTTTTCCACATTGCCAGAATGCAGGTCTTTATACCAAATCCGCTTGATTAGGTTCTCTTTGGCCTTCGGCAGAGTGGAACTTGACTATACTCTTTCCCGGATTTTGGTTTTCTGCGTTATAAAGCGCAAGTCTTTAAACGGATGTGGTATAAGGTGCGTTGGCTCCCTTCTCCCGCAATGGCGGGAGAAGGGTCGGGGATGAGGGCAAGCTAGCCCTGTTGGTAGCCGTAGGCGGACGCGGTAAGGACCTTTTTGAGGGTAAGAATGTATCCGCCAAAACGATACAACTCGTAGTGTTGAACGCTCAGCAGAGCGCGAAATTGCTCTTGCCCACATGCGAAGAGAGGAAGGCTGGACAAATGCTCAACCTTCCTCTCGGGCTTATGCCGCCAATCACACTGCGTTTAGCGATCTAGGAGTCGGCTTTGTTCGAGACCAGCGGCAAGAAGATGACATGCTCGCTCGTCAGCCACGGAATCAAGCGGTTCCTGGCGACCTTCGAGAGCGCCGATGTATTGCCCGCGCTATCGGTCACCGTTGCCGTGATCTGCAAGCCCCAGGGCTGGCCTTTCGAAACGAACTCGAAGATGCCCTTTTCATCGGCTTGAGTCGAACCCAAATAGACCAAGGCTTGCTGGTCGCTATCGCTATAGATCTCGACCAAGCCCTTGGGTATCGTAGTGCCCCTGATCATCCACGATCCGACCGGCACATCCGATTGGACACGACTGAGATCGATCGAGACGACCTCCAAAACCGGCAGGGCGAGGGCTTTGTTGGCGCCGCCCGTCACCGCGATGCCTCCGCCGAGGTTGCGCGCTACGCTATTGCGAGCTAAACGGTTGTTTTGCACATCGCTGCCGTTGAGCTTGATGCCATAGAGCACGTTTTCGTAGATCCGATTGAGGCGCACAGTGTTATGCTGGCTGTTATTGGCGATATAGATGCCTTCCATCTGGTTGCGCTCGATCAGGTTCTCTTCGATGCTGGTGTAGCTGGCGCCCTTGAGCGAGATACCGCGCCCAGCGTTGAGGCGCAAGGTATTGCTGATGATGGTGTTCTCTTTGGGCGGAGTGATCGCCGCGATGCTCCAATTGTCGACCTGCAAATCGTCGATATAGGCGCCTGGGGTCAGAGCGGCCTCGATGGTCGCGCTGATGCTCGGCTCCTCCATAGGCTCATCGCTCTTGGTCTCCTGCAGGGTGCCCACGCCGTCGCCCTTGTTGGAAACAACAAGATTGCCAGTCACAAGGTTGCCGCCCGTCTTCAGGTAGATGCCGGTGTTGACGTTGTTGGAGATGATATTGTCTTTGATGGTGTTGCCATCGGCACCTTGTACAGTGTAAATGCCGTAGCCACCTTTGATAGTGGTCTCGCCGCTCACCGGGTCGATCACCGGCTCGCCTCGGTTATCGCGAATCTCGTTGCCGAGGATCAGATTGCGGGTGCTACCCTTTTCGATCGTGATTCCAGAGCGGTTATTGTAGAAGAGGTTGTTGCGAATGATATTGTCGTTCGAGCCGTAGATACGGATCGCATACCCATCGTTGCCATAGGCAACGTTGTTTTCAATGATGTTGTAGACCGATGGCACCTGCGGCGCGTTTGCCTTCTCGGGGTCGGCGCCCGGGTCGAGCATAAAGGCGTGGGCGCTGGGGTTCTTCGAGCCGGGCCTGACTTTGTTGTCGCGCGAGATATTGTTGCGGAACACAAAGTTCGAACAGCCGCGCGAAATAATAAAGCCATGGCTACCGTTGTCGTAGGCTTCGTTGTTCTCGACGATCACATCGTGGGTGAAGTCGTGGGGATCGAAGCCATATTGCACATTCGAGAAGAACTTGTTGCCCCGGAAGATCATATCGCGCGCTTGGAAGGTGTAGATACCGTAGTAGTTGTGGCTGATTGTGCTATCGATCACCTGGCCGGTCACCCGTGTGCGACGCGGCACGTCGGTCAAATCGCCTGCAGGATTGACATCGCGCCACGACAGACCATAAGCCTCGCCGTCGGCGTAACCGAGGTAGCTCATATCCGAACGAATAATGCTCATCTCGGCGTCGTACTTGGCCAGAATGAAGGCGCGCCCATCTTTGATGTTTTCATCGAGCTTCTTGGCGCTGCGATCCCAACTGGTAACGCGCGTATCGATAAAGTAGAGATTGCCGCTATAGGTCTTGATAGTCGCGAACTTGGTCGCATCGTAGATCGGGTGATCGGGATCGTCGGGGTTAGGCGCAGGCGGCGGCCCGGGGTCCGAGAAGAGGCGCAGCCAGTCGACCCGCTGGGCGCTCGGCACAGATGAGCCGCCCTGAACGAAGAGCGAGACAGTCGGGCTGATAAAGAGGCTGGCGTGCAGCGTCCAAGTGCGTTTGCCATCGACCACACCATCGTCGGTGATCAGGTTTTTGTATTCCGGCTTGCCGACCATATCGGCGTAGGCGTTCAAGCCAGCCTTGATTTGGTAGATGTTGAGTTCGGCGCCCGTGCCATCGACGTAGATGGTCTGCTCTTGCTTGCGGCCTTTACCAACCGTTACAGTCGGGGCCAGCTCGGTGCGCGACAGCTCAGAGGTATTGTTGTTGACGGTTTGGGTGGCTGCATAGGCGTAACCGCCCGAAGTCGCAACCGTTAGCACCCAAACGCCGCTCGAATTGGTAGTTGTGCTGCCCACGTATTCTGCAGCTTCATCGCCACAGACGCTCACACCACAACCGCTCAGCGGATCGCGGAAGACCTCAACCGTAGAACCGGGACGCGCACGACCGCTGATCTGAGTCGGCTGAATCGTCTCGACAACCGGCTTTTCGATATCAAGATTGGTGCCGGTGCCAAGTTTGATGGCGGCTCGACCATTGGCGGTAATGCGGTTCTTGGTCAGCAGGTTGTCTTTGGCGCCCGAGCCTTTGATATTGACACCATAGTTGCCGACATCGGGGATGCCATCGACGCTACCATCTGGTAAGCCGTTATGGTGAATATAGTTGCTCTCGAAGCGGTTGTTATTGCTCGAGTCTGCATAGATACCCTCGTCGCCGCTCCCGCTGATCTCGTTCGAAACGATCGTATTGTCGTTGGCACCAACCAGACGTAAGCCGCGCCCTTTGCTGGTGCGAATAATGTTGTTTTTGATCTGGTTGAGAGAGCCTGTCGGCAGACCCGGCTCGACTATCGGCTGCGGACCAGGATTGGTTGGCGCATCATCTTCGCCGCCACCCACCGGGTCTGGGCTGGCATCGACTTGCATCAAACTGATGCCGTGGCCGTTGTCTTCGAGCGTGTTGCCCGTAATCTCATTACCGCCTGTTTTGACGTGAATACCACTTCCATAGGCCATGCCAGGCTCGTCATCGCGCCGCCCGTTGCCCGTAATGAGATTGTCGCGAATGATGTTGCTATCGGCACGATTGTAAAGGTAGATGCCGTAGTTTTTGTTATTTTTGATAACGTTGTTGTAGATCTGGTTGTAAAGTGATTTTTGATCTTCGGTACGATCCGGCACACCGTCGACGGGCGAAACGGGTGTAGCATTGATACGAATGCCGGTTAAGCTATCGCGTATCTCGTTATCGCGAATGATGTTGTACTGCGATTGGAAGATCGCGATGCCATCCATCGAGTTATAGACGGTGTTCCCAAAGATCTGATTGTAGGTGCTGCGTCGGTCGAGGAAGATGCCGTGAGCGATCGTATTGGTTGCTCCCGGCTTGGGTTTGTTATCGTAGACGATATTATTGCGAATGATGTTGAAGTCGCACCAACGCGAGAAGATGATGCCGTGCTTTCCGTTGTTATAGACACGATTCTCTTCAAAAATAAAGAAGTCAGAATAGTCATGCGGGTCGAAGCCGTAATAGACGCTGTCGCGAACGATATTGTTTTTGGCCCAGATCGCGAAAGCTTGGTAGCTATACATGCCGAAGAAGTTGTGGTGAATCTCGCTATCGTGAATATCACCGGTCGCGCCAGTGCGCTGATCGGCATCGTTAAAACATTTACGCCAAGCCAAGCCAGAGCCTTCGCCGTCGCGCCAGCCTAAATACGAAATTTCGCTCTTGTAGAAGTCCATGCGGCCGCCTTCATAGGCAACAACATAGGCGCGCCCGTCGAGGTAGTTGGTGTCGTGATCATTTTTGGTGGTATCCCAACTAGTCAATTCGGCATTCTCAAAGCGTAAATATCCGCGAGTGAAAATCGTATAAGGCGAATTGATGGCAGCGGTACTCTCGATCCGCAGACGCATCGGGCTGCCTGAGCTGCCTACCACCGAAAGGGCAGCGGTTCGGTCGATCTCGAGATGGCCGCGCAACAACCAGGTATTGGTGCCAGTCTGCTGTAAAAGGTTTTTCGCTTGCTCGATCTGCTCGGTCTCGGTAAAGGTGCTTGTAGCATAGGCGTCAAGAGCGCTCTTCAACTGAGCCAAAGTAACCCGTCCGGTCATCAAACGCAATACATTGTTTTGAACGGTTAAGGTCGGGGGAACGTCGAGCGTCCCTTCATAGGGTTGACGCCGATCTGGACGAATCGAGCTATTAGGGTCAGGGAATTGACCATTGAAAACTTGGGCCTCACAAGCTGCTACAGGTGGCGCAGCCAAGGCAGAGTCAACCAAGTGAGGCAAACCAGGAAGGGCAATAAAACTAGGAATACAAAGAGCAAGAATGAGTAAAAGTTTTAAGCTAGATTGAAATGGGCGTGGTGGCCGAAATACAAACCTGTCCATGAACAACCTCTTGTTTTAGTAAATCTACGATCAGTAGACGAGCGGATCGAGCAGAAGATGCTTTCTTTTTCAAGCCTTTAAACCCAGTGTTAGTCTACCGATTCGGTTTGTATCTCTTATGAAGCGACAGAGCTTGAACATGACAAAAAGGTCATGCTCGAGCGTAATCAACGCTGAAGCGTAAACCATATTTACGGCTTTGAAAAGGAGCAAAACGCTTCAACCAACCAGAAAGACACAGGCTTGTTTGTATAACGATCCGTCCATCTTAGAGCGAATCCGCTTAAAAACTTGTACTCTCGTGACAAGGAACAAACGGGGAAAGGGTTGTGAAAAATTGTCGTATTTCGCTCTGGCGGAGAGCACAACAGATCGGCCGGATTTGGATAGCTCGGGCTCTGGGAGGCTGGATTGGGCCGAGCATGCTGGCGCTCCCTTCTCCCGCATCTATGCATTAGCCAAAAGTCGTGTCGGCAGCAAAAGGCGATCGTTCGCATAGCATCGTGGGATTATCCTTGAGAGCACAGAACGGGAAGAGGTTGTATCAACATTCAGCCCCTCGCCCGCAGTGCGGGAGAGGGGGCCGGGGGGGTGAGGGCAGATAACGCTGACCGTATGTCGATTTGTGGGTAATGTACAGCTCCCGCATTGCGGGAGAAGGGTCGGGGATGAGGGTGGGCCAGCCGCTCTGATAGCCGGAGGCGGACGCGCCTAGGACCGAATGGGCGCTAGCAACCTCGCCGCCAGAACGATAGATCACACGAGTTTGATAGGCGACAAGCAGCGGATAGCTTTCGTGCGCTGTCTAGCAACGAACGACCACCAGTGTTTGCACCGGTGGTCGTCCTCGCTTAGGCTTGTTATAGGCCTATTTTCGTACCAAAGGAAGATAGACGTTGTGATTATCGCCCGTGCCGGGAGTTGGCTTAGTCGGTTGTGTCGGCTGAGTTGGCTGGGTCGGCTGGGTCGGTGTCGTTGGGTTGGTCGATGGCTTAGCCTTAACCGTCACCTCGGTGGCGATCGCGCTATTGTTGGTGATCGGGCCTTCGAGAGAGCTGGTCGAGATCAACAACAAGTTGCTCGCCTTGCTACCAGCTGCAGCGTTGTCCTTAATCTTGTAGACGATCTGGAAGCTGCCCGTTGCGTTCGGCACCAGTGGCGGTATCGAGAACTGAACCTGCCCATCGATCGAGGTATCAGCTGGCAAGTTAGCCGAATTGCTCTTGTATTCAAGCACGTTGCTGTACGAGCTTAGGATCGTCACGGCGAATGCGTCGTTAGCACCCTTATTGGTATAGGTGACTTGATAGACCAATTCGCTGCCCGGTACCGGATCGTTACCACCCAACACACTAACCGAGATTTCGAGGTCGGCCATGGGCGGCTGCTCGCTCAAGACGATCGGCTGCGATAGAGCGGTGTTATTGCTAGCGATCTCGGGCGTGGTGGTGGTCGCGATCGTGATGCTGTTCGCGGCGATGCTCGCACCTTCCTCTAAGGTCTCGTTGATCGCAAAGATCAGATCGACCTCGCCATAACCGCCGTTGGGCGCTAAGGTTCCAGGTACGCTGAAGGCCACCTTGCCAGACGACTGAGTAGCCAACCAGCCCTTGCTATTGCCGAAGTAGACCAGTCCGGCCGGGATCGTATCGACCAAGGTGACATTGGCAGCCGCTTTCGTACCGACATTGGTATAGGTGACGCGGTAGACAGCTCGTCCGCCCGGATAAAGCTTGCTCTCGTTGTCGCCCGAGGTCACCAAGCTCTTGGTCACCTTAACATCGGCCACAGGCTCGGAGCTGTAGGTGATCGGCAAGCTGGCTTGGTTGTTAGCTTGCTCGGCCGCGACCTCAAGAGTGCTCGACTCGATGCTTACATCGTGGCTAGAATCGCCCACTGGTGTCTCGGCCAAGACGCGCGTCTTAAAGCCGATTGTGCCTTGGCCGCGCGCTGGCAGATCGCCGATCGCCCAGCTCAATTGGATGCGGCCACCCACCACAGCCACGGTCGGGGTCGGCGAGCCGGGCAGCGCCTCTTCAAAGCTCATATTTTCCGGCAAGAGGTCGCGAATAATCACGCTGCTGGCGGCGCCACGATGGTTTGCGTAACTGATCGTGTATTCTTGGAAGGTATCGTTAGCAGCATTAACCACAATGCCTTGCGGTCCGCTAATCCCCACCTCAAGATCGGTGAAGATACAATCACCCAGCGGTGTTTGTTCGTCTAAGCTCTGAACCACCAACCAGTCGGGGTTAGCAGCATCGCGGTTGTTGGTATCGCGCGCGCTGTGGCAGCGCTGAATCGCCAAGTTCAGCGGTAGGGTATAGGTTAGACCCGAGCTAGAGGTGATATGCGGCACCTGCACCGGAACGTGGTCGACGTAGGGATTGGTGAGCGCAATGTTGGTATACTCGACAAAATCGACGATCGTATCGCTGCCATCGAGCAGAACGACTTGGTCGGAGATCGCCTGAGGATCGCTCACAGCACGATCGACGCGCAGGCTGATATCCGCGCTAGTGGCCCAGTTGCCAGCCCAAGTGAGGCTCGTGGTTTGGAAGACTTTGCTGCCATCAACACCCGCATACACCGTCTCAAAACGGGTTTTATCGCGTGTGATAATGATCGACTCGTGCGGCCCGATCTCAACAGCTGGCAGCTTTAACATCGCTTCGTTGCTGTTGCGCTGCGGAACATCGCCGATCTTATAGTTGGCGACTTGAGCGGCTGGAATGGTTTGGTTACTTACATTGGTGATCTCGATCCACTGGATCTTGGTATCACCAACCTCCGGGTTGCCCATCGAACGCGGGAAGAGGCCAACTTCGGTGATCAAAAGTGGTGAATAGACTTCACCGACAGTTGGGCTGCTCACCGGAGTGCCGCTTTCAAAACGTACCTCAAAGGAGTAATCGATCACACCATCGCTCAGCTCGTTTTCGGTATTATCAACTCCGCTCGGACCGCCCGGAAGCGAGGGCGTGATGGTATCGAGAATATTGGTGCTCAAGGCGCTCTCGGCTGGAGCTGTTCCACTGCTTCGCAAGGAAACAATAGTGAAGCGCAGTGGCTCAGATGGCGGGCCGCTCAAACCGAGCGCCGACCAAGGCACCTGCAATTCAATATCGTTTGTCGTATTGCTCAAAGCCGATGAACCATGAGTGGTAAACGTGCCAGGGGCACTGTAGACCCGCACTGGCGAGGTATTGCTAACGTTGGGAACCACAATACTCGAGTGGTCGTCGAACTGGGTTCGTAACAGATACTCCCAGCGCGCCGCTACGCTTGGAGAAGCTGTAGCCGGTGCTACAAACGAGCTATTTCCAGTTGAGGGGCTATTGGTATCGATAGCGATCTGGATCTGAGGCAAGTCAACATCAGGACGCGCTGTTTCCACGCGCGTAATACCACTCATCTTCACATAGATCGAAAGGTTCTGCGGGTCTCCTGTTACCATCACGCTGCGAATATCGACTTCGCGCGTTTTCGTGAGTTCTTCGGTCGGGTTCAAAAGACGTTGATCACCGGCCGCATCTGTCCACGCAAAAACGCCCTGACCTTCCGCATTACGAATAATATGGCCTAGGTTGCTCGATGGCCCCTTGCCAAAATTCGTCCATTCAGACGTTGTTGTGTCAATTGTCGCCGGATGGGCATCAGTCCTAGCAGAAAAACCAAATGCACCAGCCAGAATCAATGACAAACTCAAAACTATCAATAGCCCTCGTCTCATGAAACGCTCTCCTTTGGGTTGCAACCAACAGTGATTGTGGCAATTCCAGCCCTATCGGATTGAGATCCATACGCCGCTAGGCTAGTGTAGACTCTGAGGATGTTTGATTCTATAACGCGACAGGCTTCTAAAGTTACTATCTTGTTAGCTTTCTCTTAACTATTCGTATAAGTACGATGATTTAAATGTAATCAGCCTATTAAGCATCATAATGCGATTTTCATACGAAAATAATATTTCAAACAATATTTTTCAACTCAAAATTAACAAAAACTACATCTTACAATATTGAGCACAATTTAATAATTTTCCGCATTCAAAAAGGGAAATAGACGAATCTTAAATTTTTGCCAGCAAAATATCGATAAACAAGCTATTAGATAGCAATCCTGACATACACGCTTGCTGAAGTAACAGTTCGGAATGGGCAACACTTTCTGTCTGGCCCTTCCTCGCACTTCAATAAGCAGATTTTATAGCGCTGGCGGAAAGATCCTTACCTTCAAAACGGTCCTCAGCGCGTCCGCCTACGGCTATCAACCGGGTTAACTTACCCTCATCCCCGACCCTTCTCCCGCAATGCGGGAGAAGGGAGCCGAAGCACGTTAGGCCCAAAACCTCCTCCAAGAGCCTGAAGTTTCGAAATCGGCCTAAAGAGATGTAGGCGTACAACAAAAAGCGAAACATTGTTACCTTCCAAGCTACTGAAGAGCACAAAAAGAGCGGTGCTCGTTCCGATCTTTTCACAGGACGAACACCGCTCTCGAGAGAGCTATTTAGTTTGATACAGCTTATTCGTCGTTAGTCGCTAGGCCCAAAATATGGAAGCCCGCATCAACATACGAAATTTCGCCGGTTACAGCGCCGCTCAAGTGGCTACACAGATAGATCGCTGCGTTACCGACATCCTCGATGGTGATGTTGCGGCGCAGCGGAGCAGCCTTAGCGAACTGCTTGTGCAAGGTACGGAAATCGGCAATACCGCTTGCAGAGAGGGTACGAACCGGGCCTGCGCTGATCGCATTGACACGAATACCTTGCGGGCCAAGATCGGCAGCCAAATAACGTACGGTCGCTTCCAGAGCCGCCTTAGCCACACCCATCACGTTGTAGTTAGGAACGACCTGCTGCGAACCATGGTAGGTCAAAGCCAACACTGCCGCACCGGGATTCATCAATGGCAGAGCAGCGCGCACCACAGCGATCATGGAATAGACGCTGACATCCATCGATACCCGGAAACCTTCACGGCTAGTCTTGACAAACGAACCGCTCAACTCTTCGCGCGGAGCAAAGGCTGGGCCATGCACCAAGATATCGATCGAACCCATCGTTTCGCGAACGCGCTGCATAAAGGTGTCGATCTGCTCATCGCTGCTCACGTCGCATGGTTCGATCAAACGAGCACCCAAGCTTTCGGCCAGAGGTCGCACGCGACGCTCGAGAGATTCGCCCAGATAGTTAAAACCAACTTCTGCACCTTGGGAGTGGAGCGCCTTAGCGATACCCCAAGTAATGGAGTGGTCGTTTGCCACACCCAGAATCAATGCTTTCTTACCATCAAGCAAACCCATGGTTGTAACCCCTTATCTTGTAGCCCATACGGGCTTCTTTTTTATGCTGCACGCTATCTTACCATATTTATGCGGGCTTGCTTGTGGCACGAAAAAGCCTTGCGCAGAGCAAGGCTTTTAGCATCTGTATTCTCAGGCTTTTGGTTGCTCATCTGCTGCATCGTCACTAGCGTTGCCAGATGGCGCTAGAAGAGTCTTCCAAAAGGGGATCCCTGCAACTAATGGGATCGCGATCATCAACACTATCCATATCATCCAGTACATTGCGCCCTCCTTGAGATGGTGGAGCTATACCTGTCACTGGTAGATCTCACAAACGGGTGACAGTTTGGGAGTACGAATACCAATCTCAAAGTATACTCATAAAACTCTCCTCAGCGCAGTTATTATAGCAGCAGATCTAGAAGCGGCTATCATAAATCGTGTAATAAACTAGTTAGATTTACGTATAAGCTGCTTCTAAAGCTTCACAAATCGCGTGCAGTAAGAGCGTATGCACCTCTTGGACACGCGCCCCGTTGCTGCTCGGAACAATAATACTATAGTCGCACAAATCTTTGGCATCGCCGCCTGTGCCACCCAAAAAGCCGATCGTGATCAGCGATAACTTACGCGCCTCCTTCAGAGCGGCAGTGATATTAGGGGATCGGCCGCTTGTGCTGAAACAGACTAGCAGATCGCCGGATCGCCCCAAAGCGCCTATCTGTCGAGCGAAAACCTGCTCATAGCCAAAATCGTTGGCGATACAAGTTAGGGCCGCGCTATCGGCATTTAGGCAGACCGCTGGCAGAGCGGGTCGGGGCGTATTGGCGCGATAGCGCCCAACGAGCTCTTCGCTCAAATGGGCCGCATCGGTAGCGCTCCCGCCGTTTCCACAGCTAAACAGCGTATGGCCTTGTTTAAGCTGGCGCACAATCAGATCGGTAATGACATCGACGGCGCTGGCTTGGGCGGCCATAGTACTCAAAACCTGCTGCGCCTCTTCTAGTTGGGTAATAAACGACATACCTTCTATCCAATCAAGCCGCAGGAAGCTCACACAAGCACACAGGTCATCAGAGCAACAAGGCTGTCTAGGACAGCACAGCTAGCCATAACAGCGCTGTTTACGTGTGCCTTAATAACAGGCAGGTGCGCTCGGTTTCGCTTTCTTGGCGATTATAACGCGAACATAACGCTCTTTTTTCCTATTTTACACCGTTACTTCAGGGCCGACTTCGACCCGCTACCAGATCCGTTTATGGTACTTCTTTTTTGGCCCTCGACAGAATGGAACACACCTCTTTAAGCAGATTGCATAGTATTCAGGCTCTTGGAGGCTATTTTGGGCCTAACGCGCGTCGGCTCCCTTCTCCCGCAATGCGGGAGAAGGGTCGGGGATGAGGGCAAGCTAACCCTGCTGATAGCCGTAGGCGGACGCGCTAAGGATCTGCTTTGGGCCAAAGAGCGAGCCGCTAAAGCGCCAAACGCAGTAGACAGATGCGCTAGAGAAGCGCTCAGGGAGCTATCAGCGAAAAAAGGTTGTGTGCGCTTGGTGCTCAGGCACACCATCGCACACAACCACCTAGGCAAAGGCGCTCTGCAGGAGGTTAAAATCAAATCTCGCTGCTTAGAGAGCGGATAAGCCTAGCTGATTGCACAGCCAAGCTTTGTATGGCTACGGCTGGCGCTTAGTTGCGCTCCCAAGCCGCAACCGCCAAGCCCGATGCCACACCGCTAAAGACATCCATCTCGCGCAGGGCTTGCGGGCCAAACTTGGCGCTCAACATGTTCACAAAACGGGGGATACGCGAGCTACCACCGGTGCGCAATACCACATTGATATCTTGGGGTTTGAGACCTGCCGCCGCCAAGGCCTCGTCGATACAGGCCTCAACTGCGCGCACATCGGGGCCGATCAAGCGCTCAAAATCCCAGCGCGGCACCACCTCATCGATATCGATATCTTCGAGGTGCAGGCTGATGGTGGCTTGTTCGTTCGAGCTCAGCTCGACTTTGGCGCGCTCGACCGCCTCAAACATGGTTAGACCATAGTTTTTGCGCACCAGCGAGCGCAGAGCGCGCAGCTCTTTCGGCTTGTTACCAGTGATAATCGCTTCGTCGATGATCTGTAGGTAACGGGGCTGAGTTAGGTCGGTAATGGTCTGCCATTCCGAGAGATGATCAAGAATATGGGTTGGGAAGGGCAAGCGGCGCGGGCCTAAGGTCGCCTCGGCACCGAAGTGGTTCAACATACGGCCCATCACAATGCGCTGATCGAGCACATCACCACCGATCGGCACACCGCTGGTCGACAAAACTTCGCGTTCACCAGTGCCGCTCAGGCGCATCACCGTCACGTCGAGCGTACCACCACCAAAGTCAAACACCAAAATATTCTGTTTGCCCTCAGCGGTGCGCGCATAGGCGAGTGCGGCAGCGGTTGGTTCCGGCAAGAAAGTCACGTCGGGCAGCCCAGCCAGTTTACAGGCGTCTTGCATACGCCTAAATGCCAACGCATCGGCATCTGGATCAAAGGCATAGTGCACCGGACGGCCCAATACCATGCTTGTGATCTCTTTCTGCGTGATCTCTTCGATGCGCTTTTTGATCAGCTCAAGAACCGTCGCGATCAGAGCTTCGAGCGTATAATAGGTTCCAAAGACATTTGTTTTGGTAAACGCACTATCGCGCAAACCGCTCTTTAGGGATTGAAACAGACGCCCAGGCGTATTTGCATCGACTTGGGTATACATCGATTGCATAATGACGCCCGTCTCGGTCACCAATTCCGTCTCGCCTAGGTAACGCCACTCGTATTCGATTTCGCGACCGACATTGCCCTCGATAAATCGATTGATCGCTTCTCGACCAATAAATGGCACACCTTCACGAGTCATAAAGAGGGTCGAGCGCATGATGTTCGGATTGGCATTTATTGGGTCAAGCGGCAAGATTGTGAGCGAATCCCCATCGTAAATTGCTGCGCTGGAGTTCGTCGTTCCAAAGTCAAGGCCAACGCGCATGATCTTCTCCTCAATTTGTTATGACGAGATGGGGCGATAATCGCACCCGAATCAACACGAAACAGCCGATGGCGTAATGCACATCGGCCAAATAAGCAACACGCTCCGTCATCACGTCGGTCTATTGATATCCGTACCTATGAAGGACGGAGCAAGTTATTTGTTTGCTTCGTAGAAACACCACAAGACCGGAAATGCCTTAGCACTCCGATCGAGCAGTATCATACCATGGCTGACGCCCGTCTACAACCCGACAAAAGTCTGAAGCTTGCACTCGAAGTAGAGCAGAATTTTTCGGCATCTATAGCCATAAATCTGCAGATATTTGTTGACCTGTGTTACAATAGATAGGAGTGCATAACCACTTCAAATACATCAAATATATGTCCAATAACCACAAGACGAGCATCTAGCATCTTTCATTGCTGGAAGGGTTTAGACACTTGTACACAGAGCCACAGTGTTCCGGCATCCAGCGCGTAGCCCCGTTGTGCCATATTTATACCAAGCCTTCGGCTAGCGACGGGCTCTGGTTCAGGCCCTAGTAGACCAACCTAGTGGTTATTTATGATGTTCTGGCGCTGTTGGATCGTATCGCTAGATGACTCTCTCGACTGCGAGAGAGCTAGAGACGAAGCACACCAATATGCGTCTTTGATCTGAAGAGCGTGCGCTTGCTTCACGGCCTGCTTCAGACAGCATACGATGAGCGTATTAAAATCGTTCATTTTTGGAATGCAACGATTCGTAAAAACAGAGCTAAGCTACGTCTTTTTATACAGAGAGATCGTGCTGAGCATACGCTGGGGCGTAGCGGTTCCATCTGCTAACAGCAAAATTGTTGCGTAAATGTCCGTATGATATACTACCATCGAACATGAATGATCGTATAGTAAAGGAAGCAACTGTGAGCGCCGACAACCATACGCTGTTGGATGAAGCGCAACAGTTAGTATCTGAACAGCTCAACCGACTACGTGAGCTTGTCCAGCAGGCTCAGCAACGTAGTGCCCACCTCACTAATGCACAGCGACAAGCAGAACGTGCCCTTGACGAAGCGATTATTCAACACCAGTTCGCTCGTCAACACCAACAAGCAAATGCGGATAGCTTCGCTAAACGTGAAGCTGAGCTCCGCGCCAACTACGATCAGATCGTTCAAGAATCACAATCGACAGCCCATGCCCTGAAACAGCTCGACCAGCTCGTGCGCCAAATCGAGATGAGCAGCAGTGTGCTTTTGGGCGGTTCGACTGAAAGCAAAGCCAACGACCCGTGGATGCTGGCCCTGCGCGCCCAAGTGATTCAAGGCCGCGAAGAAGAACGAACACGCCTAGCGCGCGAAGTCCACGATGGGCCTGCCCAGGTGCTTGCCAACACCCTGATGGGCTTGGAACAATGCGTCACACTTATTCAACAACAAAACACTGAGCGTTTGGCACTTATGCTCGATCGCATGCGCTCGGTGACGCGCGAAGGCCTGCACGAGGTGCGTCGTTTTATCTCCGACCTTCGCCCGGGCCGCCTCAGCGAACAAGGCCTGCTGGTGGCAATTCAAGATTATGTCCGCCGTTACCAAGATACAACAGGCGCACAGGTAACACTGAATGCTGCTTTATTACCGCGTTTAGCAAATGATGTGGAAATCGTGTTGTATCGTATTGTTCAAGAAGCGCTCCAGAATGTATCAAAGCACGCTCGCTCCGCCGCCGTCCATATCAGCCTGGGCCTTTCAAACGATACGCTTATCCTGAAGATTCAAGACAACGGCCCCGGTTTCAACCCGCGTGAAGTAGCGCGCCGGGCAGGGCGCGAAAGCTGGGGTCTGACCAGTATGCGAGAAAGAGCAGAATTGATTGGAGCGCAATTGACGGTTGCCTCACGTTTAAACCACGGTACAACTGTCACCGTTGTTCTGCCATTGCGGTGATGAGGAGCACACCTATGGCTCAGAAAATTAAAGTCCTTATCATAGATGACCATCCTTTGTTTCGCCAAGGCATTCGTTGGAGCCTCGAAGATGCAGGAGACATGGAAGTCGTTGGCGAAGCAGAAAACGGCCAAGAAGCCATCAAATTAACCGAACGACTGTTACCCGATGTTGTGCTTGTTGATATCAACTTACCCGGGCTGAACGGCCTCGAAGTGGCTCGAGTGATCAAGCGGCGCGACCCGCGCGTCGGCATCATCGTGCTGAGCGTCTACGAAGACGACGACCAACTCTTCCAAGCGATCAAAGTTGGAGCGGCGGCCTATTCCTCCAAAGATGTCAACCCAGGCGATCTGCTGCACTACATCCGCGAAGTTTCGCGCGGCAAGTATCTGATCAACGAAAGTGTGTTGGCCAAGCCCCACGTCGCCAGCCGCGTGCTACACCAATTTCGCGAGCTGGCCGCCAGCGAAGACGAGCAGACCAGCGCACTCTTTGCACCGCTGACCTCGCGCGAGATCGAGATCCTCGACTGTATCGCGCGCGGCCTCTCGAACAAAGAGATCGCCAACGAGCTCAGCATCAGCGGCCAAACCGTCAAAAACCACATCACCTCGATCTTGGCGAAGCTGCAAGTCAACGATCGCACCATGGCGGTCATGTTTGCCATCCGCCAAGGCTGGATCAAGATGGGCTACGATTCGAATCGCAGCGACGAATAAACGCAGAGCCGCTACTGACGCGCTTTGTTCGCGTCGCCATGCGAGCCATTTCTGCTTGTTGTGAGAGATAGCCTGCAGCAATGCTACATCTCTCACAACTTTCCCTAGCTCAATGCTCCCCGCTGGCACAAACCGTAGCCACCGCGCTCCCTTCAATTCCCGCTAAAACACCTTGGCCTTCTCAAGCTGGCGGCGAGATCGCTAGCAGCCATACGATCCTTGGCGCGTCCGCCTACGGCTATCAAAGTCGCCGCCCTCCCATGCAGACTTTCTGGCGTTGCGCTGCATTCGTTGCATTCGTTGCATTCGCCGCATGCAGCGAGTTCGCTCCCTTCTCTCGCAATGCGGGAGCTATGCATTACCCAAAAGTCGTGTCGGCAGCAACAGGCGATCGTTCGCATACCATCGCGGAAGTATCCTTGAGAGCACAGAACGGGAAGACTCATCATTCACCCCCTCGCCCGCACTGCGGGAGAGGGGGCCGGGGGGGTGAGGGCCGATAACGCTGACCGTATGTCGATTTGTCGGTAATGTACAGATGCGGGAGAAGGGCTGGGGATGAGGGTGGGCTAGCCCATTTGGTAGCCGTAGGCGGACGCGGTCGAAGCCTTTTTGTAGGCTAGAGGCGTTACCGCCAAGCTTATGTAATACCACATGCGCAAGCTTGCTTGCTATTCGACCTTCGGCAGAGTGGAACTTGACTTCTTTTCCCGTTTTTGCGTTCCAAAAGCGCACGTTTTTAAACAGATTGGATATAAAACACAGGCAGATAGGCACAAAAAAGGGAAGCGCAGTGCTTGCGCTTCCCTTTCTGAGGCATTGAGCCTAGAAGCTATTCGGGATCGACCGCATCATCGGTGTAGATATTGGCGGAGTTGTAGAGGATCCAACCCATGCTCTCGTCGGTGTCCTTCACCGCTTGGATCTGAGCACGCACCATCGAGGCGTCGTACTTGACCAGCATCGAAGCGGGCACCCAGGTCAAGGTGAAGTCTTGCAGCCATGGGCGTAGATGGGCGCGTTGACCAACCACTTGCGATTCACCCTTCTCCATACTGGCCTTGATGATCTCGTAGGGGTGCTCGGCGGGATTAGCGAAGCCGAGTTCGCCCGGGTTAAAGTGCGACGGATAGATCATCGGCATGATGTAGTCGGTGTGCTTGGCAAGCATGCCGATATCTTGGCCGATCAAAGCATCGGGGCGCCATGCGGTATAACCGAAGACGTCGATCGACAGGTAAGCGCCTGCTCCGTTGATGGCACGCTGAGCATCTTCTAGCACAGCGGCGATATTGGCATAGCGCTCTTCAGCGGTCGAATCGTCTTTGGAGAGCTTGAGACGATCTTTATCGTCGGCAGCGAATTCGAGCGATGGGAAGCGGATATAGTCGTAGTTGATTTCATCAAAGCCCATTTGGGCAGCTTCAACCGCGATCGCCTTGTTGTATTCCCAAACGTTCTTGTTCCAGGGATCGAGCCAAGCATACTTGATGCTAGGAGCAGGGTAGTCGTAGAAGATACCGCCGTTGACACGATCTTGGGCCGCCCATTCGGGCTTGGCTTCGGCCAGCACATTGTCGTGGCTGAACATGTGGGTACGGGCGATGGTATAGATTCCGCGTCGCTTCGCTTCGGCCAAGACCTTGTGATAGTCGATGTAGGGATGAGAGGTTCCCAGCTCCTTGACCAAAGGCGTTTGCGAGTCGTAATAGACCAAGCCCAAATCGTCGCGCAAGTCCGACTTGAGGTCCATCACAATCGCGTTCAACTCGGTCTGATCGATGAAGTCGAAATACTGCATCAACAGATCCCAGTTGGCAACTACCGCAGCCGTCACATAGATGCCCTTGACTTGGAAGGGTTCCATCTCGATCTTGGCGGGAACATTGCCGATCTCGAGCGGAATGACCTGCTTGAGATAGCCCGGAGCCAGCACCTTCAGATAGCCTTTTTCGGGAATGCCCTTGATCGAGATCTTGCCATCGCTGCTATTGTCGATGCGCGCAAAGGCCACATCGCTTGTGCCGGTGATAGTCTCGCTGGCAACCAGCGTGGCATTGGCGATCGGCTCACCCGTCTCTTTATCGACCAACACGGTGGTTAAGGTATCGGGGCGCAGGGTAGCATCAAACTCAACAACTTTGGCGATGGTCTCGGTAATGGTGGCAAAACCATCGGCCACAATCACCAGCTCGGTATCGAGCGGAATATCGGTCAGTTCGTAAGCACCGCTGGCATCGCTGGTCGTGCTGCGCTCACCAACGCTCACCGTCGCACCGCTCACAGGCTCTCCGGTATAGAGATTGGTCAAGACACCACGCAAAATGGTGGGGCGCAGATCGATGTCGAAGCTGGTTGTGCGCTCAAGGGCTTCTGAAACGCCTGCATAGTTGGGAGCAGAAACCTCAACGGTAAAGCTCTCGGGCAGGCCCGCTAAACGGTAGGTACCATCGGCAGCGGTCGTCGTGCTGATCGTATCGCTTACTTTGATCGATACGCCAGCTAAAGGTTGAGCGCTATAGGCATCTTTAATGGTGCCACTGAGCGTATCTGGGCGAAGCGTTGCGTCAAGCGTGACACTTGGCGGCTGTGCTTGCTGAAGCTGCGTCTGACTTGCGAGATCGATGCTGGTCGGCGCATAACCGTCGGCACTGACCTGAAGCGTACTCTTTGCGTTCCAGCGCGTTAATTCATACCTACCATTTGAGTCGGCAGTTGCTTTATTTGAGTCGACCTGAACAACAGCAGCGGGCACTGGACTGCCTGTATAAGCGTCGGTTACAGTACCAACCAGTGCAACATCAGGGCCGCCACAGGCTACTAAACCCGCAGCAACTAGTGCGCTTCCTGCCCCTATAAGCAGGCGGCGTATAGATACCGGTAGAACCACTCAGACCTCCTTAATGTTGCGACAACTCTTTTTCGGCAGTTCATCGCTAAATATGATACGTTTACCACTGCCAAACGTTATCATTACTGAAGAAAACAGTATACACTACGCTTTAAGATTTTTGCCTGTTAATCGGCTGATAGTGTACCAGAAAAAGTCTCGTACACGTGCAGCTTCTTGTTAGCCATCTCAGCCCTGCCGCGCCATGCAGCCTTTTATGGGATGATAAACGGCGTATTCTTGTGGCATGAACGTTATAAAAAGGCAGCGATCGCACATAGCCTGAACGACTAGTATACGGCTTCGTAACGTAATGCTTTGTTCAAACGATATATCTTCAAGAGATACGCTCTACTCTCAAACGCAGCAAATTGATCTGGTTTGATAAGCGACAATGTGTATAATAATGTTTCATACTTATGGATGATTCAGTCGTCAGGAGGCTCGCGTGGCGTATTCGTTTCGTACTTTTATAGGGGTAGGGTGTATCGCGCTTTTTTTCCTGACGATGTGTCGCAGCCCGCAGCCTTTGCAAATCGCTCCGCCGCACGCCGTTCAGAGCGATCAACACAATAGCGCTTCGAGCGACAACAACGCGGCTCGTCCCCAGATCCCCATCCAGCCGACGGTCACCAAAGCTGCCAGCCGAGAGAACGGTCCTACCGCTATAGCACAACCGCTGCAAGGCAATGTCCAGCCGATCGCGCTCTCGATCGAGCAGAAGGTCTTGAGCGGTCAGATCGATAGCTATCTGAATAGCTTGGTCGAAGGACGGCTCTTCCATGGCAGCGTGCTGGTAGCTCAAAAAGGCCAGATCATTTTGAGCAAGGGCTATGGCTTGGCAAACTATACCAGCGGGGTTCCCAACGAACCATCGACCCGTTTTCGTATCGCTTCGCTCACCAAACAGTTCACCGCTCTAGCCATTATGCAGCTACAGGTGGCAGGCAAACTCTCGACCAACGACCCGATCTGCAATTATCTCGATTCCTGCCCCGATCACTGGCGCGGCGTTACGATTCACCATGCCCTCACCCATACATCGGGTATTCCGAGCTATACCGAACTGTTAGACTACGAAGCGACCCAAATGTATCCGGCCACGCCTCAGCAACTGCTCAGCCGAGTGAGCGGCATGCCACTGCTGTTCGAGCCGGGCAGCAACTATCTCTACGGCAATACCGGCTATGTGATTTTAGGTCTGATCATCGAGCGGGTCTCGGGCAAAAGCTACGCCGATTATCTGCAAGAGGCGATCTTCAACCCGCTTCAGATGTCTAACACAGGTGTCGATACCAGCGATAGCAGTTTTGCTGGTCAAGCAGCCGGTTACAGCACTTTCGATCAGCAGGCGCTCTTCCTCGACGCCTCAACCCTGTTCGCCTGCGGCTCGCTCTATTCCAGCGTCGAAGATCTCTATCGCTGGGATCAAGCGCTCTACAGCGATATTTTGCTGCCCGCTGAAGCCCGTGCCCAGCTCTTCACCCCCTTTCTATACGATTATGCCTATGGTTGGAAGGTTACACGCCCCGATGGGCATCTGCTGATCAACCACTCTGGCCTGATCGACGGCTTCTCGACCTATATCAGCCGTTACCCAGAAGATGATCTGACCGTGATCGTTTTGGCGAATATGCATACCGCCGACTCGGTAGGTATCGGTAAATATATCGCTTCAATGGTCTTAGACCGCGAATAAAGCACTGCCTCTACTTGCACAGTCCAGAAGTAAGGACTTCTCGCCCATAGACGCCTATGCTAAAACTTGTTAGGATTCAGGATCATTCTTGCAAGCGCCGAATGGTGTATGGGTGATCAGAGTTAACCCTGAAATACCGATCTAAAGGTGACCATTGTGAAACTCCTGATTCTTGGCAACGACGGCCGAGCACACGCATTAGTCTGGAAGCTTTTTAACAGCCCTCTAGCCGATGAAGTGATCTGCGCTCCCGGCAACGGTGGAACCTCGATGCTCGCCCCGCAGGCCGAGCTCGATCTCAACAACGCGCTCGAGATCGCGCGCTGGTCGTTCGATAACAATATCGATATCATCATCCCCGGCGATACCGCACCGCTTGGCGCTGGCCTCGTCGATGAAGTTGTCTCGTTCCACATCGGCGTATCGGGGCCGGCTCAGCGCACTAGCCGCCTCGAAACAAGCCGCTGTTACGCCAAAGAGCTGCTGCTGCGCTACAACCTGCCAACCCCACCCGGGCGCCCCTTCGATCAGCTCGACATGGCCGAGCGCTACCTGGCCTCGCAGCCGCTGCCCGTTATCATCAAGGCCGACCACCCCGATGGTGGCGAAGCGGTCTTCTACGATCGCTATAGCGCCTTGCAGGGCCTGCACGAGCTATTCGCCGCTCGCTCGTTGCAGGGCGAAAGCAACGGCGTTGTGATCGAAGCCTTTATGCAAGGGCCGCGCATCGCTCAATCGACCCTCACCGATGGTCACACCGCGCTGCCTATGCTTCCGGCCCGTATCTTCAACCATACGAGCGAAAAAGAAGATATCGTCGCTCCGGGCATGGGTGCCTGCACTGGCACTTCGGTCTATGCCGAGCGCTTGGGCGAATACATTCACGCCAAGCTGCTGGAGCCGCTGATCGCCGCGCTCGCAAAAGAGAACCTGCCTTTCTGGGGCTTTTTAGGAGTCGATACGATCATCACCGCTCAAGGGCCGCGCATCATCAATATTCGGGCCAGTTTGCGCGATCAAGAGGCCCAAGTTGTGCTACCGCGTCTCGAAGATGATCTGTTACCGCTGGTGCAGGCTGCTATCAGCACGCGCTTGCACAGCGTGCCCAAGCCATCTTGGCGCAACGAGGCCAGCGTCGGCGTCACCTTGGTCGCTCAAGGTTATCCCGTCAACTTCGCGGTTGGCGGCGCGATCCAAGGTCTAGACGAGCTCGATGAAGGCGTGCTGGCCTTCCATCACGAAACCCACAATGCTAACGGCCTGAAATACAACCCCACTTCGAGCAATACACGCGGTACATTCGCCACCTTGATTATGGGCAAATCGCCCACCAGCGTTGGCATGAGCACCACTGGAGGGCATGTCTTAACGGTTGTAGCGCTCGGCTCAACCGCCAACAGCGCCCGCAGCCGCGCCCTCATCAATGCCGAACGCATCAGCTTCCCCGGGCGCTACTTCCGCAGCGATATCGGTCAAAAAGAGTTTCAATAAGCTTCAGGCCAAATCAGTTTAAAGACTTGGGCTCTTGTAACGCAGAACTACAAAACGCGGGGAAGAAAAGATAGTGAGTTCCACTCTGCCGAAGGCCAAAAAATACGAAATCCGCTTGAAGTGTTGTATTTTGGAACAGCCTTTCCACACAGCGATACGACCTCTTTGTGCGGGCGGGATGTTGATAGCCGTAGGCGGACGCGCTTAGGACCTTCTTTGGGGGCAGGACTAAACCGCCAGAGTGCTGAACTCATACTAAATCCGTTTAAAGACTTGAACTCTTGTAACGCAACAATGGGAAACAATAGTTAAGTTCCACTCTGCCGAAGGCCAAATAGAACCTAATCAACCGGATTTGGTATCAGCAAGCAGATTTGGTACAAGCTCAGCAGATGTGATATCACGCAGACAAAACAGGGATCTATGCCAATGAGCATAGATCCCTGTGAGTTTGGAGCCGTTTCGGCTTATGCTTAGCGTTCGATCGCTCTTAATCTAGCCGAGCGAGCGCATCTTTAGCATCTTGATAATCGGGTTCAATTTCAAGCGCTTGGCGGTAAGCGTTCTTGGCATCGTCTAGCTTGCCTAGCTCTTCGCAGGCTTTGCCTAAACCATACCAAGCGTTGGCGTAGCCATCATCGAGCTCGACAGCTGAGCGGAAGGCGGTTTCAGCTTGACTGTAACGCTCAAGGTTAAACTCGCTCCAGCCCAAACCGTTGTATGCTTCAGACTGCAAACTGTCTAAAGCCAACGAGCGCTCGAAATAGTTGACCGATTCGGCGTACTCGTCCAGATATTGCATGGTCCAGCCCATAGCCGTTAAGGCCAAAGCATTGCGATCGTTCAAGTCGATCGCCCGCTTCAAGATCTCACGCGACTCGTTATAGTAGTTCTGCTGCAGGCTTAGATCGTCGCTCATATAGCCGACCCGCTGCAAACCCCTGCCCAACCAAGCCAAACTGACCGAGCTTGGGTTCAGATCTGCAGCCGCTCGGAAAGCGCCTAAGGCATCCTCGTAGAGCCTTTCGGCAAAGTAAGCTCGCCCCAGACCCAAATAGGCTTGCCCATCATTTGGGTTGGCCTTGGTTGCATTACGAAAGGCCTCGATAGACGATTGAAAATCGGGCAGGCTTAGATCATCATATTCGACCCAACCTAAACCGATCAGAGCATGACTGTAGCTGTCGTCGATATCGAGCGCGTCTTGATAGAGATCGCGCGCTGTATCAAGCTTGGAATCAGCTTTGGCGAGATAGGCCTTGCCCACGATAAAGAGCGGCTGCTCGCTCAGATCTAAGGCTTTGTCGTAATAGCTGGCCGCCTTGGTGTTTGCACTTGGGTCTTGGTTGATCGAGCCATAAACCGCGTTGACATCGCCCAAAATATGGTATGTCATGGCCTGCACCAGCGGCTCTTCGTCGGCCAGCGAACTCTCGGCCTCGCGTGTCAAGCGTCTGATCTCGGAATCGGGCGGGGTCTCGTAGCGATAGTTAGCCGCCAGCAGCTCTGCATTGGCAAGGATAGCGGCTGCCAAGCTCAGCTTGGGATCGAGCTCATACGCCGCTTGAGCCGCTTCTATAGCTTCAGAGTGGCGCTCAAAATAGAGCAGTGCGTCGGCACGCGCCGCATAGGCCAAGGCTGCTTCCTGATCAGAAAGCGCGCCTTTTTCCAGAACGTCGGTATACTCTAAGGTCTGATCGTAACGGCTCGCATAGTTTGCCAGCAGTGCCAGCCGCGAGATCAACAAAGGCGCATCGGGCAACTCGACCAACAATTCGCGATAGATCCCTTCGGCTTCGGCGAAATCTGCTTCCAAGAGATAGCCATCGGCCTCAGCCAATAACTCAAGCTGCTCTTCGTTCAGACTCGTCGCAAGCGAAGGAAGCGTCGGATTGCCGCTTTGAGTCGTGGCCTGCGTTGCCACACTTGTCGGGCTTGTGGTACCTGTGTCGAGATTGTCGCCGATCATGGCAAGCACCACACACAGCAGAATACAGCCTAAGATACTCGCCCCGATTCCGATCAATACGCCGGTGCCTAGACCAAAACGCCGCTTGTCGCCCGCCTGAGCCTGTTGGGGCATCGCCGTCTGAGACGCGCTCCACTGATCTTGCGAGCCCTGAGCGCGTGGCCAAGGCGTTTGCTGCTGGGTCGGCGGCCAAGGCGTCTGAGGCTGCGAAGCTTGAGTCGGCGGCCAAGGTGTTTGCGGATTCTGTGGGCTAACAATGGTGTGGCCCGTATAAGCCGCAGACTGATCTGCCGTCCCAGACTGTTTCGCCGCCGCACGTAGATCGTCGATCATAGCCTGCGCGGTTGGATAGCGCGCCTCCGGGCGACGCGCCAAAGCGCGCATAATCACATCTTCGACCGCCATGGGCAGATCGCCCCGATAGGTGCGCGGCGGCTGAGGCGATTGCAACAAACGGGCCGCAAGCATCGCCATGGGCGTGTCGGCTTCGAAGGGGAAGCGACCGGTCAGCAATTCATAGAGCACAATGCCGAGCGCATAGATATCGGTGGCCGGGCCGATCGTAGCCAAACCTTGGGCCTGTTCAGGCGACATATATTCGGGCGTACCCATAACTGTGCCAGCCGCCGTAAGGCCCGCATTGCCGACCGTACCGCGCGCCAAACCAAAGTCGGTCAAATAGACCCAACCTTGATCGGTGACCATCATATTCGATGGTTTGATATCGCGGTGGATCACATTCTGGCTATGAGCATAATCGAGCGCTTGAGCAACCTGAGACAGCAGCTCGATCGCGCGTTCGACCGGTAGAGCACCTTCACGCTGAAGCAAGTCTTTGAGGGTCTCGCCCTGGATATATTTCATCGCCAAAAAGTGCAGACCTTGATCTTCATCTACCAGATAGATCGGCACAATATGGGGATGCTCAAGCGCCGCCACACTATCGGCCTCTTGGTGAAAGCGCTTGATATACTCTTTATTGAAACTCAGTTCTGGTGGCAGGACTTTAAGCGCAACAATGCGATTAGGCGCCTTTTGGCGGGCTTTATAAACCACCGCCATACCACCACGACCTAGCTCTTCCAGAATCTCAAAATTTCCCAGAGTGCGACCAATCAAATTGAGGTCTGTCATTGAAACTATCCACTCTATTCTTACATCGGTTGGCTTCTATGGTCGGAAAAGCGGATCTCTCCAATACCAATCGGTCAACGAAAGAAAATCTTTCAGCGAATATATATACCAGTAACTACGCGATAGAGATCTAAATTGTTTCCATTGTACTCAGGAGCAGGGCATTTGTATAGTATTCGCAATCAGGATACACGTTTATAAACGATCTGCACTCCATCTTTAGACCGCTTATACAGCTCATTCTGAGCTTATAGCGCATCGATACGTTCCGTTCTGACGGGTTGGTCTCGCGCTTCCATGCAGTCCTTGGCGCGTCCGCCTACGGCTACCAACAGCCCGCCCACCAAACAAAGGCCTTTCTATTCTGCGCCCCAAGATCTATTCTGCACCCAAAATCTTTCAAAACCCAACGGCTCAAACTGATTTCGTATCATAGAGACAGTCACTTAGACCGCTCGCAACATGTTAAATCTATCATACAAGCTGCAAGCAAACATGATTTCTAGTTCTTCGTCTCGCTTGAGCGGCGCTATGGTATAATAACAGCAGTTTTGGATTGGGCTGTAAGTTTCATACTTAGGCCCTTTTGTACGTAATGATGAGGAAAAGGACAGATGTCATCACGAACACGCTCTCGCCGCCAGCCCAATCGCTCTAAAAACCAACCAGTTCGTCGCCCTCCAGTACGTGTTGCCGAGCCGGTCAACTATTCGCTTGAGTACGCTTCGATCCGACGCGACTTATGGCGTATCTGTATCTGGACCGTTATCCTACTCATCGGTATGTTTGTTCTTTACTTCGTAATTGGTTAAGATCGTTCATTCCGAGAGAAGTAGCACTCGTGACTACACCGCTTGACGATTTTCATGATCGAACCCAAAGCAAGGCAGCCCGACTGCGCCGCATTGAACATCGGCTCTACAATACACCAAATGGATTGCGCGCAGTCGAGATCGCCGAGTACTGTGGCGTCGATCGCCGCACGGTCTATCGCGATCTCGAATCGTTGCACGAGATGGGCGTTCCAGTTTGGGAAAACCAAGGACGTTACGGCATCGACCGCACCGCCTATCTTTCGACGGTACGCCTCAACCTAAACGAAACGATCGCACTCTACTTCGCGGCTCGTCTGCTCTCGCACCACAGCGATGAACACAACCCCTATGTGGTAGCAGCGCTCGACAAACTGGCTGCCAGCTTGCCCGACGCAACCATCTCTGAGCATATCTCGCACGCTGCCAGTGTGATCCGTTCTCGCCCTCTGCGAGCGGTCTATATCAAGGTGGTCGAGGTTTTAACACGCGCTTGGGCCGACCGGCGCCTAGTTCGCATTCAATATCGCGCCCTCAGCCGCGAGATCACCGAACGAGTTATAGCACCCTACTTTTTAGAAGTATCGCGTAGCGAACCCGCCGCTTATGTGATCGGCTTTGACCAATTGCGTCAGGCCCTTCGCACCTTCAAGATCGAACGTATCGAAGAGGCCGAGCTGCTCGACGAGCACTACAGCATCCCCGACGACTTCGACCCCTACAGCTATCTGGCCGATTCGTGGGGCATTATGGACGATGCGACCGTGCTCGTGCACCTGCGTTTCAGTCCCGCTGTGGCTCCGCGCGTGCGCGAAAGTGTGTGGCATCAGAGTCAAAAGATCGACGATCTGCCCGATGGCGGCTGCGAGCTTCGCATGCAGATCGGCGGTATCCGCGAGATTCGCTCGTGGGTTCTGAGCTGGGGCGGCGATGTAGAGGTACTCAGCCCTCCAGAGCTGCGCAACGAGATCGCCGAACACGGGCGTCGAATCGCGGCGCTCTACGCCAAAGATTAAACTCTCTTCGACCTAACAGCCTCTAATCGCTGGTCTTAATACTCACGTTTCCCCTAATAGCTCCCTACATAGCACATATAAGCCGATTATTAAGGCTGTTTGAGATAGTCGCTCAAACAGCCTTGTTTTATGCGCCTTGAGCCAAGCGATCGATAGCATTTCAAGCCAAGCTCGCCCCCCTTCTCCCGCAATGCTATGCAATACCCAACAGTCGTGTCGGCAGCAACAGGCGATCGTTCGCATACCATCGCGGGAGTATCCTTGAGAGCACAGAACGCGGAGAGCTTGTATCAACATTCAGCCCCTCGCCCGCAGTGCGGGAGTGGGGGCCGGGGGGGTGAGGGCAGATAACGCTGACCGTATGTAAATTTGTGGCTAATGTACAGCTCCCGCAATGCGGGAAAAGGGTTGGGGATGAGGGCAGGCTAGCCGCTCTGGTAGCCGTAGGCGGACGCGGTCGAGCACTCTTTAGAGGAAACGAGCTTTCCGCCAATCTTCTACAACAAAACGCTTTCATAACAGAGGCGCATTCTCGGGTTTTTAGCTCGTTGTGTGCTAGAAATCAGCCAAAATCGGACACAAAAGCTCGTTTCGCACTATTTACTAACAGACAAGTATTTTATCCTAAACAATAGAATTATTTTATATTTCAATAAGATAATTTTCAAATAAACAATTCTTACTTCAACATCATAAATAAGACCTAGTATTTGAAATTCGATACACAATCTCAGCTTATAGATTGAAATATTCAAATATATTGTATATTTTAGCCGAAATTATAAATGTCATGCTCGTGCTATATTCCATTTTTATTTTTTGACATTTTATGGTATTATATTCGGGCCACTGGAAAGTAAAGTAAAGTGAAGAATAGCTCTGTAAGGTTTTTTCGTTCAATCGATCTATAGATCGATGGTTTGGCCTTGCTTTGAGCGGAGTAGGTTATGTAGGAGGTGCAAAGCAGTTTAAACTACGCTTTTCTCTGTTTGTGCCGGTTTTAGCTTACATTTTAGGAGTCATATCAGATGCCTATGGATACTCTGAATGGGACCAAGCGACGAATCGCTGGCCTGCTAACGGTCGCAATCCTCGTTCCTATGCTCGCCGCCTGTGGAGGCAGCTCGAATGCGCCTGCTCCCGCTGCCGAATCAAATCCTGCTCCTGCTGCTGTTGCCGAGCCAACCGCTGCACCTGCTGAAGCTGCTGCGGAAGAGCCTGCAGAAGCACCTGCAGAAGCAGCGCCCGCCGCTGCCGAAGAAGGTTCCTTCACTCGCGGTCAAGGCGACACGCTTAACCTGCTCTGGTGGCAAGCTCCCACCATTTTGAACGCTCACTTGTCTCAAGGTACCAAAGACTTCATCGCTTCGCGCTTGATGATCGAGCCGCTGGCTGCCCTCGGTCCTGAAGGTCTGCCTGTACCAGTCTTGGCAGCCGAAATCCCGACCGTCGAAAATGGTGGCGTTTCGGCCGACCTCAAGGAAGTGACTTGGAAGCTGAAGGAAGGCGTTGTGTGGTCTGATGGCACGCCCTTCACCTCGGCCGACGTTGTCTTCACCTACGAATACTGTATCGAACCCAAGACCGCTTGTACCACTGGCACAGCTTTCCAGGGCGCTGAAAAGGTTGAAGCCATCGATGATCTGACCGTGAAGATCACTTGGCAGCAGCCCAACCCCAACCCCTACCAGATGTTCGTCAGCACCTTGGGCGCGATCATCCAGAAGGCCCAGTTCGAGAGCTGCATTGGCGAAAAGGCAGCTACCGATTCCTATTGTCAGGAAGCTAACAACGCTCCGATCGGTACTGGCCCCTACAAGCTGCGCGAATTCAAGCCCGGCGACGTAGTGGTCTACGACATGAACGAAAACTATCGCGAGCCCAACAAGCCCTTCTTCAAGGAAGTGATCTTGAAGGGTGGTGGCGATGCTACCTCGGCCGCTCGCGCCGTCTTCCAGACCGGCGAGACCGACTACGCTTGGAACCTGCAAGTTGAGGCTGCCGTGCTCGAGCAGCTCCAGCAGGGTGGCAAGGGCGATCTGATGACCGTCTACGGTGGTTCGCTCGAGCGCTTGGTTGTCAACTTCTCGAACCCCGACCCCGATCTGGGCGACAAGCGTGGTGAGCGCGATCAGCCCCACCCCTTCTTGACCGATCTGAACGTGCGCAAAGCTTTGGCGATGTCGATCGACCGCAAGGTGATGGCCGAGCAGCTCTACGGCCCGGCTGGTAAGCCCAGCTGTGAAGTGGTTATGACTCTGCCCTACATCGATCCAGACGATATCTATGGCGGCCGCAACAAGTGTGAGCCCGATATCGAGGGCGCCAAGAAGCTGCTCGATGAGGCAGGTTGGGTCCCCGGCGGCGATGGCATCCGCGAAAAGAACGGTGTTCGCCTGAAGATCACCTTCTCGACCACCGTCAACCCGCTGCGCCAGAAGGAGCAGGCTCTGATCAAGGCTGCTTGGGAGCAACTGGGTATCGAAGTTGAACTGAAGAGCGTCGATGCGAGCGTCTTCTTCTCGAGCGACGCTGGTAACCCCGACAACTTCGGCCACTTCTTCCAAGACATCCAGATGTACACCAACAACTACGACCAGCCCGACCCGACCAACTACCTCTGTGACTGGACGAGCGACAATATCTCGGACAGCCAGAACGAGTGGCGTGGCAACAACAACGGTCGCTACTCGAACCCCGAGTACGATGCGCTTTGTGAGAAACTGCGTACCACCACCGATCTCGAGCTCCGCAAAGAGCTTGTGATGCAGATGAACGACATCCTCGTCAACGATGTCGTGATCATCCCGCTGGTCGCTCGCGCTCAGGTGACCTCCGGTAAGTCGAAGGACCTCAAGGGTATTGTCCTTACACCGTGGGACAACGAGCTCTGGGACATCGCGAACTGGTACAAATAGGCCACCACTTATAACTGAACCGTAACCAAACAAAAGAAGGGGAAGTCGCTGTAAATAGCGACTTCCCCTTTTACATGCGAAGCGAAATACCAAAAAGAAAAGAACAGATTCCCCAACGCCTGAGCACTCTAGAGCGCTAGAACCCCTTTTTGATCGCAGTCACCCTCTGGAAAGTATATTTTATAGCAAATACAAAGATTTATCATCTAAAATTACAAATATTCCTGTGTTGACTTTTAAAAAATTATGGTATTATATGCAAATCAAATTGGTTACACAAATCAAAAAAACAACCACGTTGTTGCAGATCCGCCAAACGCCGCCGTATGGTATCACTGCGTTTTGGCATGGTTGGATGTGAGGAGGTGATAAACGGCTCTACAGGTAATTACTACCTCTTGGGGAAGTTTAATGTGATGTAAGGAGACTTTACAGATGCCTAACAACCTCCAAAATGGCACCAAACGTAAACTAGCAGCTCAACTGCTCACCATCGCATTCCTCGTTCCGTTGATTGCTGCCTGTGGTGGAACAAGTGCTCCGGCAACCGGCGAGCCAACCGCTGCACCTGTTGCTGCTGAACCGACCTCAGCCCCCGCCGCAGAGCAGCCTGCCGCTCCGACTGCAGAGCCGACTGCTGCACCTGAAGAACCAGCTGCCGCTGAACCAACAAGCGACTCCAGTTCATCTGATGGCAACTTTACCCGTGGTCAAGGTGGTACGCTCAACTTGCTCTGGTGGCAAGCTCCTACGATCTTGAACTTCCACCTAGGTCAAGGCACCAAAGACTCAGACGCTTCGCGCCTCATTCTTGAGCCGCTGGCCGCTATCGGCCCCGATGGCAATCCTGTCCCGGTCTTGGCTGCCGAGATCCCGACCATTGAAAACGGTGGCGTCTCCGCCGACCTCAAAGAAGTCACTTGGAAGCTGAAGCAAGATGTCGTTTGGTCTGACGGCACACCTTTCACCTCGGCCGACGTCGTCTTCACCTACGACTACTGTATCGATCCTGATACAGCTTGTACCACCGGTACCGCCTTCCAAGGCGCTGAAAAGGTTGAAGCTCTCGACGACTATACCGTCAAGATCACCTGGCTCGAACCCAACCCCAACCCCTACCAGATGTTCGTCAGCACCTTGGGCCAAGTCTTGCAAAAAGCCCAATTCCAGAACTGTATCGGCTCGAAGGCTTCCACCGATAGCGCGTGTCAAGCTGCAAACAACGCACCGATCGGCACCGGCCCCTACAAGCTGCGCGAATTCAAACCCGGCGACGTTGTCGTTTACGACATGAACGAGAACTATCGCGACCCCAACAAGCCCTTCTTCAAGGAAGTACAGTTGAAGGGTGGCGGCGATGCGACCTCGGCCGCTCGTGCCGTCTTCCAGACCGGCGATACTGACTACGCTTGGAACCTCCAAGTTGAAGCCGCCGTGCTCGAACAGCTCCAGCAAGGTGGACAAGGCGAACTGCTCACGATCTTCGGTTCTTCGCTCGAGCGTTTGGTGATCAACTTCACCGACGTTAACCCCGATCTGGGCGACGAGCGCGGTGAGCTAACCCATCCCCACCCCTTCCTGACCGATCTGAACGTGCGCCGAGCTTTGGCGATGGCCATCGACCGCAAGACCATGGCCGATCAGCTCTATGGCCCGGCCGGTACCGCTACCTGCGAAGTCGTCACCACACTGCCCTACATCGATCCCGCCGATATCTATGGCGGTCGCAACAAGTGTGAGCCAGATATCGAAGGCGCTAAGAAGCTGCTCGATGATGCTGGTTGGGTCCCCGGCCCCGATGGCATTCGCCAGAAGGACGGCGTGCGTCTGTCGCTGACCTACTCGACCACCGTCAACCCGCTGCGCCAGAAGGAGCAGGCTTTGGTCAAGGCCGCCTGGGAGCAGTTGGGCGTTGAGGTTGAGCTCAAGAGCATCGACGCTAGCGTCTTCTTCTCGAGCGACGCTGGTAACCCCGATACCTTCGGCCACTTCTTCAACGACATCCAAATGTACACCAACAACTACGAGCAGCCCGACCCGACCAACTACCTCTGTGGTTGGACCACGGTCGAGATCGCTGCCAAGGCCAACGAGTGGCGTGGTAACAACAACGGCCGCTACTCCAATCCGGAATACGACGAGCTGTGTGAGCAGCTGCGCCGCACCACCAATCTGGATGAGCGCAAAGAGATCGTTCTGAAGATGAACGACATCCTCGTCAACGACGTTGTGGTTATCCCGTTGGTCGCTCGTGCCCAAGTTACCTCCGGTAAATCGAAGGATCTCAAGGGCATTAACCTGACCCCGTGGGACAGCGAGCTCTGGAACATCGCTGAGTGGTACAAATAAGCCTGACAGCCTAAGTTTGCCCTAAACTCAACAGATGGGTGGCCGAGCTAGCCACCCATCTGTTCTTTTGTCTCAAATCTGCTGCTAGCGGCTTGCGCCCTTCCTCAAACAAGGCTCGTACCGCGTCCGCCTACGGCTACCAACAGCATGCCCGCCGCAACAGGCTGCTAGCTATCTGCGCCCCCAGAGCCCATCTCATACCAAATCCGTTTAAAGCCATGCATGCTCTTCGCTCAGAAAAACGAAAGCCGGGAAAAGGCTTGTGAAAGATTTCGCGCGACAGCACGAAATCTCTCACACCAAAAAGAGTCACGTTCCGCTCTGCCGAAGGCCAAAGAGAACCTAATCAACCGGATTTGGGATCAAACCCCAACCTATACAGTGGCCTAAAGGCGCGCAGGCGCGCAAGGCCCAAAGACGAAACACGAGGGAGAGCTAGCTTGCGCTCTGCTGAGACAAAAACAATAACTCGTCACACAAGCTTTATAAGAAACTTGAAATTATCTTGTATCAAAGCGAAATTCTTCGATCATATAGCAAAATTGCACAATTATTTTGAAATAGATATTTTATTATACCTTCAAATAAATATCTAGATAAACAATGCTATTTTCGATTGTAATCAGTTATTTTAAATCAAAATGAGCATTCACATTTTATTCGTGGCACAAAATTCGATAATATCATTTTTATAGCTATGGTATGATATAGCCCACGTGAATGGATGAAACAAATACGATATACTTTATTGGATCAGACTCTGTCTTGATTAACAGGGAAGTATTCGTATCGTTTGTTTCAAATAAATGTGAAGCTCTAGCAGTGAGCTCGGTTTTCTATCACGCTAAAACTTCAACATTCACCAGGTTCACCCCAATTGTAAGGAGTCACTACAGATGTCTACACCTACGGTAACAACAGCGAAGCAGCGTCTAGCCGCTTTGCTGACCATTGCCTTCATCGTTCCGATGTTGGCAGCTTGTGGTGGTAGCCCTGCTGCTCCGGCAGCTCAAGCTCCTGCCACCGAGCCGACCAGCGCTCCTGCCGCTGAGGGCTCGGCTGAAGCTCCCGCTGCTGAAGGCGAAGCTGAAGCACCTGCCGCAGCAGAAGGCACATTCACCCGCGGCCAAGGTGGCACCCTGAACCTGCTCTGGTGGCAGGCTCCCACCATCTTGAACCCGCACCTCTCCCAAGGTACCAAAGACAACGACGCTGCTCGTCTGATCACCGAGCCGCTGGCTGCTATCGGTCCCGATGGTCTGCCCGTAGCTATCTTGGCTGCTGAGATCCCCAGCGTCGAGAATGGCAGCGTTTCGGCTGACCTCAAGGAAGTAACTTGGAAGCTGAAGGAAGGCGTTGTGTGGTCTGATGGTACGCCCTTCACCGCAGCCGACGTCGTCTTCACCTACGACTACTGTGCAGATCCCAAGACCGCTTGTACCAGCGCTCACACCTTCCAAGGTGCTGAGAAGGTTGAAGCCATCGACGATCTGACCGTGAAGATCACCTGGCAGCAGCCCAACCCCAACCCTTACCAGATGTTCGTTAGCGCCTACGGCCACATTATCCAGAAGGCCCAGTTCGAGAACTGCATCGGTGAGAAGGCTGCTACCGATACCGCTTGTCAAGAAGCTAACAACGCTCCGCTCGGCACCGGCCCCTACAAGCTGCGCGAATTCAAGCCCGGCGACGTTGTTGTGTTTGATATAAACGAAAACTACCGCGAGCCCAACAAGCCGTTCTTCAGCGAAGTGCTGATGAAGGGTGGTGGCGATGCTACCTCGGCTGCCCGCGCTGTCTTCCAGACCGGCGATACCGACTACGCTTGGAACCTGCAAGTCGAAGCTGCTGTTCTGAAGCAGCTTGAGCAGGGTGGCTTGGCTGACCTGCACGTTGTGTTCGGTTCGGCTCTCGAGCGTGTTGCCATCAACTTCTCGAACCCCGACCCGGCTCTGGGCGAGAAGCGCGCTGACCGCGATCAGCCGCACCCCTTCCTGAGCGACATCAATGTGCGCAAGGCACTGGCGATGTCGATCGACCGCAAGACCATGGCCGAACAGCTCTACGGTCCGGCTGGTACCCCGACCTGTGAAGTGATCGTGACCATGCCTTACATCGATCCGAACGATGTCTATGGTGGCCGCCACAACTGTGATCCTGACATCGAAGGCGCAAACAAGCTGCTCGACGAAGCTGGCTGGACCGTTGGTGCTGACGGTATCCGCGAAAAGGACGGCGTACGCTTGTCGCTGACCTTCTCGACCACCGTTAACCCGCTGCGCCAGAAGGAGCAGGCTCTGATCAAGGATGCCTGGAGCAAGATCGGTGTTGAAGTTGAGCTGAAGAGCGTTGATGCGAGCGTCTTCTTCTCGTCGGACATGGCTAACCCCGACACCATGGCGCACTTCTACAACGACGTCCAGATGTACACCAACAACTACGAGCAGCCCGATCCGACCAACTATCTCTGTGGCTGGACCACCGAGATGATCTCGGACCGCTTGAACGAATTCCGTGGTTTCAACGATGGTCGCTATTCGGACCCCGAATACGACGCGCTCTGTGAGCAGCTGCGCGGCACCACCGACCTCGAGACCCGCAAAGAGCTCGTAATGAAGATGAACGACATTCTGGTGGATAATGTCGTTGTTATTCCGCTCGTCGCTCGCTCGCAAGTGAGCGCTGGTGTCTCCAAGCAGCTGAAGGGTGTGAATCCTTCGCCGTGGGACAGCGAGATGTGGAACATCGCGGACTGGTACAAATAGTTCTGTACTTCTGAACCGAGCTCGCTTCTAGAAGCAAACAGTCTAAGGGCCTTTCCCTGATCTATGGGAAAGGCCCTTTGGTTTATGATACAGAATCCAATTAGTTTATGTCTTGTTGGCCTTCGGCAATGTCACACAACTCTTTCCCGGATTTTGGTTTTTTGCGCTATAAAAGCGCAATCTTTCAACGGATTTGGTATTAGGAGCGTGTAGATCTGTAATGAGTTGGAGATGAAGGCAGGCTAGCCCATCTTGTAGCAGTTGGCGTGCGGCAGCGAAAGGCTGCGTTTAAACCTGCAAGGTGCTTGCACCTAGCAGGTCGCAGCGAAAGCAGCGAAGCTTGAAGGTCTGAATGGGAGGGCGGCGATTTGGTAGCCGTAGGCGGACGCGCCAGAGCTTCGTTTGAGGGTAAAGCCCTTTTCCGCCAGCGTTATGCAAAGAGGGTGCAACAGCGCATGGAACAAACAAGGCCTAAAAACAAAACGCTCTCGGCTCGATATGAACCGAGAGTGTTTGAATGTGTACTACTAACGAGAGCTTATTCCTCGTCGTCGCCGTAAATCTCTTTGAGCAAGCTCTTCTTCTTAGCTGGCTCTTTCTGCTGCAATCGAGCTTGGTTGCTGGCCTGCTTCTCTTGCGTGGCGGCCAAACGGCGCATAAAGCGGTCAACCTGACCGGCGGTGTCGACGATGCGCTGCTCGCCCGTATAGAAGGGATGGCAGTTCGAGCAAATGTCGAGGCGCAGTACGGGCTTGGTCGACCGTACGGGCCAAACTGTACCACAAGTAGTACAAGTTATGCTCGCCAGCTCATATTTAGGGTGAATACCATCTTTCACGCTATTATTTCCTTACACAGCTTCCGTCTCTGCCACGGAAACAGGATAAACGCTCACTTTACGCTGATATTTGTTGTATGGCTCAAAAGTAACCAAGCCATCAATCAATGAATAGATTGTGTAATCGCGGCCCATGCCGACGTTGTTGCCGGGCTTAATCTTAGTGCCACACTGTCGCACAATCACGCTACCGGGCTGGACAACTTCGCCACCGAAGCGCTTTACACCACGCATCTTTGGCTTGCTATCACGACCGTTACGTGAACTGCCAACACCTTTTTTATGTGCCATTGTTGGTAATCCTTACTTCTAGCGTCATCAGCCCAAATTATTCGGCTGAAGTAACGATCTCAGCGATTTTGATCTGTGTATACTGCTGTCGATGGCCGGTGCGGCGGCGATAGCGCTTCTTGTTTCGATAACGGAAAACAACAATCTTATCGCCCTTCGTATTGCCAACCACTTCGGCACGTACGACGGCACCGTTGACAACCGGATTTCCCACCAACGTACCGCTCTCGTTGCCGACAAGCAGGACTTCTTTCAACTCAATCTGAGTACCCGGCTCTGCGTCGACCAAGTCGATATTGATGGTCTTGCCGGCTTCAACGCGGTATTGCATTCCGCGATCGCGAACAATTGCGTACACGAACGTGCTCCTTGTCCTTTACCCACACAAAAAGAGTGGGGGTTTCCCACCCTCTTAACTTCGGGCATTATACCAGAACGCGTTAGACGTGTCAAACTCCGGCAGCCATTCAAGCGAGAAAAACACCGCTTTCCCAGAGGCTGCAGTGTGAAGTTCAGGTGATGTTTGCCCGATGCAAGAGGCCAAATTATTGGCTGTGAGGTCTTCTTCACGCCCCCAGACGAGAATGGCAGGGCTAGGAATCTCTAAAAGACGCTCACAGGTCGCTTCTTCTAGTGGGATATGAATAAACTTTCGTTCAGGTTCAATATCGTATCTAATAGCGTGCGGGTGTGGTTGACCGTAGTCGCCCCAACAACAGCCTAACAAGACAACAGGCTCATCGATAGGCCGTGTTCGGACATATTTCGAGATCTCTCGCCCGAAGGCGGTGTTCCCGTTTGGTTGTACCTGCACGTACTCTACAAAATAGCGATATGAATTCAGTCCTAGTATACACAATAATGCCAAAAGCACAACTGTCTGTTGCAAGCGTGGGCGCCTCTGCAACAGGAGTGCAAGGCCATAGACGCCACCTGCTACGATCATGCTTACAAAAGGCACGATGCCGATCGTACGCGAAGCAGAGGGGATCTCGCGCAAATCACGCACCAAGATCGCCGGGATCTGCAATAAGATCAGCGGAATGAGCAAGACCAGACCATAGCGAAATTGCTTCTTCCTGAGCCAATAGACTAGGCCTGCAATGAAGAAGATTCCGCTGAGCTGATCGAGGTGTGGTAATCGTTTAGGGTTGCTGCGAAAGACGAAATCGCCTTGAACATGCAGCGCCAAGAGCGACTTCCAGATATTGTTGTATATCACATCGTCCCACTCGTCGCTGCCGGGCATCTTCTCGCCGATATAGCCGCTCAAAAAGAGGGGCAGATCGCGGAAGAAGATCGCTAAGAAGGGAATGAGCCCAAGCATACAGGTCGCGAAATAGATCCAAAATGCTCGCCATTCACCCAATCTCTCGCTCCAGATCAGCCAAGCAAGCACCATGCCCGTAACGCCTGGAATCACAAAGCTCTGTGGATAGACGTATAAGCCACAAGCGGCGATCACGGCACCAGCGATCAGCCAGAAATCTTGCCGCCGTTGTACACCACGCACCACGGCGTAGACTGAGCCAATCGCCAAGAGCGGCACCATAATTTGGGAATTGCCCAAACGGCTAAAGATCAACAGCCACGAGCCGACGCCCGCACAGAAGAAACTGATCCAGCCGAAGGTCGGGTTTACTAGATCACGCCCCAACAGATAGACGCACCAGAGCACCCCCAAGCTGACAACTACCGAGGCGATTTTGATATTGAGATAGGTCAGGCCGCTCAGGCCCAAAAAAGGAGCGATCAGATAGTGGTAGAACGGCCCGGCGCTGAGGTCGAAGGCAGTTGGCCACTTACCTTGCAGAATCGCGTCCACATAATCGATGATGATCGCGATATCGCCGTAGAGGTCGCCAGGGATGGTATCGAGCTTCACCACACGCAGGGCCACAACGATCACGATCGCGAGATAGGCCAAGGGGTGAGTGCTACGCAGAGAGTGAATCATGTTCGCCCACCAGCGTTGATACCAAGTGAGCTGCGTGTTTTGCTCGGGCGTAACCACTTTTTGCACGGGCCTAGCCACCTGAGCTGCGGGCTCCTCGTCTATTTGTATCGTGGCGAGCTCCGCAGTGCTGCTGAGCGCCAACAGATCTGCAGCAGTGCTTTGGGCATAGCGCGCGAGCACGACGGCGCTGGCAGCCGAGTGTGTCACGTGATAGCCATGCTTGCGCAACCAGACGCTAAACGAGCTCTCCTTGGGCACGCTGATCCGCCAATTGCGGGCGAGCGTCTCTTCGATCAAACGATCCGCCAATTCAAATGGCTTGCTCAACACCAACTCGAGCTGATGGTTTGGGTAGTCTTGGCTCAGACTTTCGAGCGAGTGCAGCACTGAATCAAGCCCTTCCGAGCTGCGCGGGAAGCTCTCTAAAGGATGGCCGATGCCATTAATCCAAAGCGCCGTGGTGATAGCGTATTTTGTTGGGGCGACACCTACATATAACACAGACATGTGCCATCTTCCTTATACATATTCATAGCCGCTGAGGCTACGAGCATAGCTCGTTTGTAATCGACGCAAGTATAAGACGAGACAAAAAACAGCGTCAAGAGCAGGCACAGACGTTCTCAATATGCTACAATAGGGAATATGAGCGTCAATAACTATGTCTATCTACTCACCAAGATACAAGGGTACGCCCAACAGATAACCAATGCGCAACCTCTACCTGAGCGAGCCGCCCAAATCGCTGAGCCGCAGCAAACGCTGCCTGCCAAACTGCAGGCGGTCTTAACGGCCAAAGGCGTGCAGCATCTCTATAGCCACCAAGCCGCCGCGCTCGACGCCGCTAGGCAAGGTGAGCATATCGGCATTGTTACCGCAACCGCGAGCGGTAAGACGCTCTGTTATCAGCTTCCCACGCTTGAAACCCTGCTGGAAGAAAAAGATGGGCGCGCGATCTATCTCTTCCCCACCAAAGCCTTAGCCCACGACCAACTACGCGCTCTACATCACTTGGCTGATCCGCTCGAGATCCCAGTAGCGACGCTCGACGGCGATACGCCGCGCCAAGACCGCGATCGACTGCGCCATCAGGCTCAGATCATTCTCTCGAACCCCGACATGCTGCACCGCACCATTCTGCCGGACCATCGGCGCTGGGCGGCGCTTTTAAGCAATCTCCGTTATGTCGTCTTAGACGAAGCTCACATCTATCGCGGGGTTTTCGGCACGCATGTCGCCCTGGTGCTGCGCCGTTTGCGCCGTCTCTGCGCCTACTACGGCTCGTCGCCCCAGTTTATCTGCTGTTCGGCCACCAGCGCCAACCCGCAAGAGCACCTCGCTGCATTGGTTGGCGACGACGTCCGCGTGATCGATGGCGACGGCGCGCCCCAAGGCGAACGCACCTTCGTCTTTTGGAACCCGCCTCTGCGCGACGAAATACGCCGCAGCAACCGCCGCAACGAGAATACCCAGCGAGCCTCGCTCGACCTCGGGCGGCGCAGCACCAACGTCGAGGCCGCCAACCTGCTGGCCCACTTGGTCGCCAACAAAGTCAAAACGCTCTGCTTCACGCGCACGCGACGCGGCGCCGAGCTGGTTCTGCGCTACACCCGCGAAGCGCTCAAGCTACAGCGCCCAGGCATGGAAGCGCGAGTCGCCTCCTATCGGGCTGGCTACACCATGGAAGAGCGTCGCCGTCTCGAAGAGGCCTTCCTCAATGATGAGCTTCTGGGCTTGGTCAGCACCAACGCGCTCGAACTGGGCGTCGATATTGGCGGGATCGATGCGGTTGTGATCGCTGGCTTCCCCGGATCAGTCGCTAGCACTTGGCAGCAGGCCGGACGAGCCGGACGCAGCAAGCAGTCCAGCCTCGCGCTGCTGGTCGCCCAAGACGATCCGCTCGACCAGTTCTATATGCGCCATCCCGAGCAATTCTTCGCGCGCTCGCACGAACACGCCCGCGTGGCGCTGCAGAACCCTTTTATGCTGGCCGATCAACTGCGCTGCGCCGCTTGGGAACTGCCGCTCAACGACGCCGACGAGCTCTGGTTCGGGCCGACCTACATCCAACTGCGCGACTGGCTGGCCCGCCGTGGCGAACTGCGCGCTTACGATAACGGCGAGTTCGATTGCGTCAAAAACTGGCCCGCCGCCGACGTCAACATTCGCAGCGCCGACGGCGATTCGATCAATTTGAAAGATAGCGAAAGCGGCCGTGTGATCGAGCAGATCAGCGCCAGCCGCGCCGCCTTCGAAGTCCACCCGGGCGCGATCTACCTCCATCAAGGCGATTCGTACCTGGTGCAGTCTTTCAACGGCCACGAAGCGCTGGCCCAAAAAAGCTATGTCGGCTACTATACCCAGCCGATCGAAGAGACCGATATCAGCATCTATAAGCGCCAGCTCCAGCGCAGCATCGGCCCGATCCAGCTCAATCTGGGGGTTGTCGATGTCACGCGTACTATCACGGGCTACCGCCGCAAAGAGCACTACACCAACGCCGTCTTGAGCGAGCACGATCTCTCGCTGCCGCCCCAAAGTTTTCGCACGGTGGCGGTCTGGTGGACCGTGTCCGACGCGATCTGCAACCAGATCGAGACGGTCTGCGACGACGCCCTTGACGGTCTGCACGCCCTCGAACACGCCTGCATCGGCCTCTTGCCGCTCTTCGCGCAGTGCGACCGCGCCGATATCGGAGGCTTGTCGACCGGCATGCATCCCGAAACCGGCAGCGCCACTATCTTTGTCTACGACGGCGTCCCGGGCGGAGTGGGCATCGCCCAGATCGGCTATGAACAGGCCGAACAGTGGTGGGAGCAGGCCCGCACCCTGCTCAACGACTGCCCTTGCGACGAAGGCTGCCCGGCCTGTATCCAGTCGCCCAAATGCGGCAACGGCAACCAACACCTCTCGAAGCTGGGCGCGCACGCCCTCGTCTCGCTAATGTTGGGCCAGCCTATGCCAAGCAAAAAATCCCGCAGCCTCTCTACGCTCGTCAACAACGAGCGCTTAGCTCAGGTAAGCCTCGCCACCCAAAACGCTCTGCTGCGCGATCTAAGCCGCCGCCTCAACCAAGCGCGCACCCTACCGCCCGGGCCGCGCCGCAGTGCCCTGCTGGTTGCCCTGCGCTACCGTCTGAGCGTCGAGCGCAACAACCTCTACGATGCCGAGGGCCGCGCCCAGCTCGAAGCGATCGAACGGGCCGCCGCCGAGCTATAACAGCACCAGCCTAACCGTTTATCTATTGATCTCGCCTTGTCTATCACTTTAGCGTCAAGGCCTCTAGCTCCCATTCAGTCCTCAGCGCGTCCGCCTACGGCTACCAACATCTCACCCTCCCAAACGAGCCTGCATCCCTCAGCAAGCGACATACTTCTCTTTTCCTCTCTCCGCGATCTGTGGTAACACGCATTTGTTAAACTTAACAAATCATTTCATAGCAAATCTGCAAGAAGCAGACAATGTTCACAAGGTTTGCCCCATTTCCCGTTTTCCCACATTGTAAGCAGGCTGGTCTTTAAAATGTTATAGGCTGGGAACTTATTTTCAGACTGAGCGTTATCTATAGCAGAGATACAAATGCTTTTCGCAACGAAAAGGTGTTGTAATGAAACAGATGCTCATCCTTGTTAGCCTGTTCGCCAGTCTTTTGCTTAGCGCCTGTGGCGGTGCTTCCACAACCACGTTCGAACAAATATCGTCTGGGCTTGATACAAGCTCGGCACCAGCAGCTGCTGAAGCTCCAGCCCTTTCCGGAGGCGGTAGTTCGTATGATCGCGATGGATCTGCTGAAGAGAGCGCTCAGCAGCCCCAAATCGAACGCATGGTGATCAAAAACGGCACGCTCTACATTCTCGTCGACGACATTAACCAAGCCGAGCAGCAGATCACCCTGCTAGCCCAGCAAAAGGGCGGCTATATCGTCAGCACCTCAAACTACGGTGGCGGCGAAACGCGCAGATCGACCATCGTCTTCCGGGTGCCAGCGGCCCAGTTCGAAGCGACTCTGAGCGATGTTGAAGGCATCGCCAAAGAGGTCGAAGAGCGCTCGGTCTCGGGCGAAGATGTGACCGAAGAGTTTGTCGATCTCGGATCGCGTTTGAAGAACTTGGAGGCGACCCGCGACCGCCTGCTCGATCTGCTAGAGCAAGCCAATCGCGTCGAAGATGCGCTTAACATCAACCAAGCCATCACCGATGTGCAAGAAGATATCGAAGTCATTCAGGGCCGCATGAAGTATCTGCAGCAGAGTGCGGCACAATCGACCATTACCGTTAATATCAGCAGAGTCGTTGTAACGCCGATCCTCCCTGAAGATGCTTGGCAGCCGCTTGAAGTCGCGCGCGGCGCGCTCAACGGACTGATCGGTTTCGGCCAAGGCTTAATTAATCTGGCGATCGTTTTAGCGATCTGGACGCCGCTCTGGCTGCCGATTTTCCTACTGATCCGCTGGTTCTATCGCAAGCTGAAAGGCAAAAATCAGCCCAAAGCGATGCCGCCCAGCAGCCCATCAAAACTTGATCCTCAGGCTTAAGCACAACAACACAAAGGCTTACCCGTTCCTTGGGTAAGCCTTTATGCTTGATACCAAATCTGCTATTGTTTAGCCTGCGACAGAGAAAAAACGTGACACCAAATCCGTTTAAAGAGTTGTAGTCTCAAAATGTAGAGAAAAACCGGGAAAAGAGTTATGTGCCACTTTGCCGAAAGCTAAAAAGCAATAACCGAATCGGATGTAGTATGACAATTTTGCAAGCACGCTGCTTCGTTGTCCCCGAATGGGAGGAGGGCCGATCTTGTAGCCGTAGGCGGACGCGCTAAAGCCCGCATGGCAGCCAGAGACTTCGCCGCTAGCGCGTTGAAAGCATCAAGCCGATAAGGCCTCATTCGCTCAGGCTGTTTTTTCGTTGCCTATCGTGCTTCAACCCTGAAGCTATAGTTCCAAGACCTGAAACTCTTGACCGATCTCGACCAGACCTGTATAGCCCGCCGCCCGCACTGCTGCCAGCGCCTCCTCTTCGGGCATGGTCCAACGCGGACTGTAGTGCACCAAAACCAAACGCTTGGCTCCGGCCTGCTGGGCGACCTCGCCGACCTGAAAGGGGGTAGTATGGCCAGCAAACGGCTCTTTGGTGGTTGCTTCATGCAGCAGCAAATCACAACCCTGCGCCAAACGGGCCACCGCCTCACAGGGTGATGTATCGGCGGAATAGACCAAGACTCGCCCGTTCTCGTGCTCTTCAAAGCGCAAAGCGATGCAGGGACGTGAGTGAGCGGTCAAGGCGGTACGCAAACGAAAGCGATCGGAAAGAGGGATATCATCGCCCGCCTCGATCACCTTCCAGTCGACAGGCACAATGTAATCATCGACCGCGCTGGCCGCGATCAAGGCTTGCGCCTGAGCGATGGTCGGCTCTAGACCATAGATCGGAATAGCCTCGCGCCTCCCGAGCAGATAAAGCTGAGTCAAAAAAATCGGCAGACCATAGATATGATCAGCATGGCTATGAGTCAAAATGATCGCGCTCAGGCGTTGAGGGTCAGAGCCGATCTGCATCAAACGTGCAAAGGTATTACCAGCTACATCGATCAACAATTCTATCGTGGCACAACGCCAAAACATATGGGTACACTCGCGGTTGGGCTCAGAGACCGCCGTCCCTACCCCCAATAACACCATCTCGCCCATGGGATATTCCTCTCTTAGTCTCGAAACGTAAAGAGATCTTAGTTTACTCCAATCAATATAAACGTAAGCAGCTGGCAAACTTTTCGTGTATCAAAAAACTTTCATTACATGTCTCATAGGCTGGCAAAATCGTCATCAATTTTTTCGCTGAAAGGCTCTGTTTCTCAAGCTTGTCTAGGGAATCCCCTAACTGACAAGTTAGGCAAAGCATGGTATCCTAGAATAGACTTTTTTTTTATTTGCATGAAGCTCATAGCTTTGCACTTTTTAGCATATAAAGAAATTTCCCTCATATATGAAAACCTCAGCACCATTTTCTCTACCTATTTGCACATTCACACCGGTTTAACTCGTAGAAAGGCCTCAGTTCACAAACTGATGCGTCAGTCCCTTAGAGTCACTATCTCAAAATTTTAAAAGGTATGACGGCGAAGTTCCGTCCCATTACGAAGGATCACTTGGTATAACCCCTTGGAAGGTCTGTTCGAGCTAGCTTTAGACTGACAAATACGTTTAAAGTGCAACGGGTCTTAGCTAATTAAGACAAATTTATGAGGAAAGTTCAAGCGCCACTCCCAAAAATCATAGAGAGTCATACCGCCAAAGTCGCTCTTATTCGCCGTTTTGCTTTTCATGCCCATCGTCTCTTGCCCAGCCTTGAGCGCAACGTAAGGTTGGCCAAACGCGCACTCAATGTGCTTTATGTGTTGCTCGATATCATCGATGGCAGTCAGCTCGCTATCACGCGAGTCGCTGGCGAAGGCCCGATAACTCGTCGTCTCACCCTACGCGAACGCCACGAGGGTTATATCGAAAGCATCTTGCAAACCCAAACACCGCTCATCCTCTCTGACCGCGAGCAACATGCCCAGCTCAAAGAACACCCCGTAACCCGCTCTTATGACGTTGCGGCCTATATCGTTGTTCCACTTCTGAATGATCAAGGCATCCCTGTCGGCCTCTTGGCCGCCTTAGACGAACAAGCACGACATTGGAACGAAAGCGATGTTGCTAGCTTGCACGACTGCGCCCAAATGATCAGCGAGATGGTCGCCGCCGAAATCGCCTCTCACAAAGCGAGTCCGCTGAGCTTCTTAACTCAAGATGCCCTGCTGACGGTAAGCGAACTCTTACAAGAGGGTATCATCGTCGCAGATCGCCAAAATCACTTAGTCTACGCCAACCAGCGCATCACCCAGCTAAGTGGCTACGCTTCGGAAGAGCTGATGACGAGCCCTACTTGGCAGCAGCTTACCGAGCTCGAGCAAGATCTGCAAGCCAAGCGCTGCCACGAGCAACGAGGCCAAGATTGCACAACCTACGTGTTAGAGCTTGTGCGTAAAGATGGCAGTCACTGGTGGGCCGAAATCGTTAATAAACCACTCTACGATACGATCGGCAATCCGCTCGGAACCATCAGACTATTTCGCGATATCACCGAGCAGCAACAACTGATCAAGCAAACACTCAAACTCCAGCGCCAAGATATGATCGGGCAGATCGCGCTTGGTATCACCCACGACTTCAACAACCTGCTGACGATTGTGCTCGGCTCGACCCAGCTCGCCATGATGGAAGTGACTGAGGATCAGCAGCTCTTCCACGATCTGACCGAGATCTATCAAGCGACCAATCGCGCCTCGCGTATCACGCGCCAGATCTTGACCTTTGCACGCAATATCGAGTTTGAGCTCAGCAATGTCGACATCAATGAATTGATGGTCGATATCAGCAGGCTGCTACGGCGCATTGTCTATGCACAAATCGAAATCGTTCCGCTGCTCAACCCCGAAGCGGGCTTTGTCGAAGCCGATGCAGGCTATCTAGAGCAGTTGATTCTCAACCTAGCGCTCAATGCGCGCGACCTGATGCCTTATGGCGGTAAGCTCTTTTTAGAAACCCATGCGGCCAAGCAGCCGGAGACAAGTGCAGAAGATCAAGAGGAAACAGCGCAAGCTTATGTGGGCATTACAATCCGCGGCCAAGCGAATCCCGACTTTGGGCATTTGAGCACAATCAGCAACGATACACTTGAGCACATTCAATTGCGCTTTTCGATCGCAAAACACATCATCGAACAACATAAAGGCCAGCTCGACTATACACAACAGCAGCATGATGTAAGCTACCAGATTCGTCTGCCTATCAACGACGAACTCAACAACCCTGAAGATTATCAAGCGGGTCTACAACATCTACCACGCGGCAACGAGCGGATTCTGATTGTTGAACACGAACCTTCGATGCGGCGCTTATTGGTGCGCTTACTCAAGATGTGCGATTACGATGTTGAACAGGCCCCCAATGCAGATGATGCCCGCCAGTTTTTACGCCAAAGTCAGCAGCCTTTTGATCTGATCGTAACCGATACAACGCTGCCTTATATCAGTGGAGAGCTCTTTATCCAGCAGCTTCATGGCGAATACCCGCACTTGAAAGTGCTCTTCACATCAAGTTTCCATGATAACGAAAGCATCATCCGTGACTATCCAAGCGGGCAGGTGATGTTTTTAGCCAAGCCCTTCCTTCTGAACGACTTGGCCTATAAAGTGCGCGAGTTGCTCGATAGCTGAGTCTAGCGAAAGAAGAAATATGTGAGATCTCGCGCTGTCGCGCAAGATCTCACACAAGCCTTTTCCCGGCTTTTCGTTTTTCTGAGCGAAGAGAGTGTACGTCTTTAAACGGATTTGGTATCACTACTGTGCGCTATCGGCATCGCAGATTGCGTACCAAACTGCAAAAAAAGGGCACCAAGGCTGCCAAGCGCCGCTTGCGTCAGTTGGCTGGCCAAGAGCAGCGCTTTGCAAAGGACATCAACCACACGATCAGCAAACGGCTTGTCGAGACGACTCAACGCACAAAGCGTGCGATTGCTCTGGAAGATTTGACAGGCATTCGCACGCGGGTGAGGGTGAGAAAGCCGCAGCGCGCTCGACAGCAGAGCTCGTCGTTTTATCAGTTGCGTTCGTTCATCAGCTACAAGGCCCAGCGCGCTGGCGTGCGGGTTGTGCTGGTTGACCCGCGCAACACCTCCTCTCGCACCTGCCCTGCTTGTGGACACCTTGCCAAGGAAAAGAGACCGTCTCAATCCCGTTTCTGTTGTGTATCGTGTGGCTGCGCTGCTCATGCCGATACAATCGCTGCCCAAAACATTCGTGTCTTGGGCAGGGCAGTTGTCAGCCTGCCATACGTCTCATACCAAATTCGTTTGAAAGACGTGCATTTGCTTAACGCGAGAAAACAAAACGAGGGAAAGACGTTGTGTGCTATTTCGCGCTGTCGCGCGAAATAGCACACAACAAAAAGAGNTACGTTCCACTCTGCCGAAGGCC